>ERZ779992.4-NODE-4-length-185839-cov-6.524152_pt1 | contig 185839 bp, 148 predicted proteins | sample MGYA00511934_ERZ779992 | MGnify/ENA primary metagenome ERZ779992 (study PRJEB29588, sample SAMEA2163248) | human gut metagenome | biome: human gut; feature: human-associated habitat; material: faeces | place: Denmark | collected 2008/2010 ...
GCTTGCGCCGGCAGTCTCTCTAGAGTTCCTAAATTAATAATGGCAACTAAAGACAAGGGTTGCGCTCGTTTGAGGACTTAACCTAACACCTCACGGCACGAGCTGACGACAACCATGCACCACCTGTCACCGCTATAACTATTTCCTTATTTCTAAGGCTTTTAGCGGGATGTCAAGCCCTGGTAAGGTTTTTCGTGTATCGACGAATTAAACCCCATGCTCCACTGCTTGTGCGGGCGCCCGTCAATTCCTTTAAGTTTTATTCTTGCGAACGTAGTACCCAGGCGGAGAACTTAACGCGTTAGCTTCGACACAGAATATCTCCTGCATCAGGTTCTCATCGTTTACGGCGTGGACTACTAGGATATCTAATCCTATTTGCTCCCCACGCTTTCGTGACTGAGCGTCAGTTACGGACTGGTAAGCCGCCTTCGCCTCTGGTGTTCTTCCATATATCTAAGCATTCCACCGCTACATATGGAGTTCCACTTACCTCTCCCGCACTCTAGTTAAATAGTTTCTATAGCGAACAACAGTTGAGCTGTTGCATTTAACCATAGACTTATCTAACCGCCTGCTCACTCTTTACGCCCAGTAATTCCGGATAACGCTTGCCACCTACGTATTACCGCGGCTGCTGGCACGTAGTTAGCCGTGGCTTTCTAGCAAGATACCGTCAAATACAAAGCATTTCCTCTTTATATCTTTCTTCTCTTACCACAGAATTTTACAATCCGAAGACCTTCATCATTCACGCGGCGTTGCTCGGTCAGGGTTTCCCCCATTGCCGAATACTCCCTACTGCTGCCTCCCGTAGGAGTCTGGACCGTGTCTCAGTTCCAGTGTGGCCGTTCACCCTCTCAGGTCGGCTACGCATCCTCGCCTTGGTGGGCTTTTATCTCACCAACTAGCTAATGCGCCGCAGGTTCATCCCTCAGCGCGGCTTTAAGGCCGCCTTTTATGATCATCACTTCTGTGCTGACCACGTATCCGGCATTAGCTGAAATTTCTTCCAGGTATTCCGGTCTCAGGGGTAGATTCCCAACGTGTTACTCACCCGTTCGCCGCTCGAAAAGTATTGCTACTTTCCTCGCTCGACTTGCATGTATTAGGCACGCCGCCAGCGTTAATCCTGAGCCAGGATCGAACTCTCAAAAAGTTAATCCAGGTTCATTTAAATTACCGTTCTGGTTTTAAAACTCAATTAGTTTTATTGACGTTTTGTGTATCTGAATTCTACTCAGTTTTCAAAGAACAAATTCTTCGTTGACCCCTAACGGCGTCAACTTCAATAGATTACCAACTTCTTCTTCTTTTGTCAATGTTTTTTTACTTTTTTTGTCATTTTTTTGAATATTTCTCTATTTGGCATTTTTTTGAAAAATAAGATTTAATATTCGCTATACATATTTATCTTTTATATATAGAAATAAATTATTTTTTTTGCTAAAATTTAAAAGAAACCACGGGAGGTTTTTATATGGCTGAAAAACAATTAACACAGCAAGAACAAGCTAGACGTGACAAATTAGCCAAATACAGAGAACTTGGCGTTGATCCATTTGGTTCTAAGTTTGTTCAAGATACAAATAGTGCAGAACTTAAAGAACGTTTTGCAAATATAAAAAAGGAAGAAGATGTTCCTCAAAATCAAAAACCATTTAAAATTACTGGAAGAATAGTTCTTCTTAGAAAAATGGGTAAAGCATCTTTCTTCCACATTCGCGACAGATATGGAGACATACAAGCTTATATCAAACAAGATAATGTTGGTGAAGAAAACTATAGTATTTTCCGTTTAGCAGATTTAGGTGATATTTGTGGACTCGAAGGAACCGCAATGGTTACTCAAACAGGCGAATTAACAATTCGCGTTGATCATTATTATCATTTAACAAAAGCTTTAAAACCATTACCTGAAAAATTTCACGGATTAACTGATGTTGAAGAGAGATATAGAAGAAGATATGTAGATCTTATTATGAACGCTGATGCACGTAAAACTGCCTTTTTGCGTCCTCTCATCGTTAAAGAAATTCGTAAATTTCTTGATGAAAGAAATTTTGTCGAAGTTGAAACTCCAGCTCTTCACCCAATTTTAGGCGGTGCTAACGCTCGTCCTTTCATCACTCATCATAATACTCTTGATAAAGATTTCTACCTTAGAATAGCAACTGAGCTTTCATTAAAAAGACTAATTGTTGGTGGAATGGAAAGAGTCTTCGAAATCGGCAAATGCTTTAGAAACGAAGGCATGGACTTAACTCATAATCCAGAATTTACTTCAATGGAGCTATATCAAGCTTACGCAAATTTAGATGATATGGTTGAATTAACAGAAACAATGTTTAGACATCTTGCTAAAACAATTCGTGGCACTTATAAAATTCACTGGATGGGATATGATGTAGATTTAGAGCCAGAATTTAAAAAAGCATCCATGTGTGAATTGATAAATGAATATTGTGGAGTTGACTTTACAAAAGTACAATCTCTTGAAGAAGCTTTAGAACTTGCTAATAAATATGATGTTCCTGTTGAAAAACATTTCTTATTTGGGCATGTCATTAATGCTTTCTTTGAAAAATTTTGTGAAGAGCATCTTGTTCAACCAACATTTGTTACTGGACATCCACTTGATATTTCTCCACTCGCTAAGAAAAATCCTCAAGACCCTCGATTCACCGAAAGATTTGAGCTCTATATTTGCAAAAAAGAAATGTGCAACGCTTTCACTGAATTGAACGATCCAATTGATCAATATCAAAGATTCCTTGCACAAGCTGAAGAAAAGAAAAAAGGAAATGATGAAGCCTGTGAAATTGACGATGACTTTGTTGAAGCTCTCGAATACGGATTACCTCCTACAGGTGGTATCGGTTATGGAATCGATCGTTTGGTAATGTTCTTAACTTCTAATGATAGTATCAGAGAAGTTATCTTATTCCCGACAATGAAACCTAATAATAAATAATCATTAAAAATTAAGGGCAGCAATGCCCTTTTTTAATTGTTAAAAATTATAATAAATTAATAATAAAAAATTGCGATAAAACTAAAAATATTTTTTACTAAAATATATTATATTTTTTTATATATAATAGTGTTGCAACACAAATAATTCTATAAATTAAAGATTAATAATACTATATTTATCACAATTCACTTTTAATTTTTATTTAAAAACATTAAATTGTTTTTTATTTTCAACAATAAATTAATTGTTTCTTTTCTAGTTGAAATAATATAAATCATTTCAGGAGGAATTTTATTTTTCATCAGATTTTTCAAATTAATAATATTAATTAAACCAAGATTTAAATTTTTTTCTATTCTAAAAATATATGGCATGATTAAATATAATATATTTATTTTTTTCATTGCTTTCTTTTTCAACAAAAAATCATATTTATTTAAAATTGTTTGTAATATTTTTTTAACATTTTTTATAGACATTTCATAATTCATAAATTCATTAGAAAATACGATCCCTATATATCGATATATAGGAGAACATACTTTTTCTTCTAATTGTATTTGTTCCTTTAAAGCTTGAATCAGCCAAAATATCTCATTGCTTTTTACATTTAAGTATTCATTATAATTCATAAATTTTTGAAATAATTTCTTTTGAAAGCTTTAAATTTCCATCTTCGTTTATTTTGTTTTTCTCCCAAAAATTAGATAAAAAAGTTGTCGATATATAAATAAAATTATATTCTAATGATTTTTTATAAATTAAATCATTGAGCTCATCTAAAAAATTATTATAATAATTTTTTATTTTCGAAAACATTCCAAGACATAACTTTTTTCCTTTATATATTTCTGAAACATCTTCGTACGTTTTTTCTAAATAATAATCAAATAATGCTAATATTTTTTTATAATTGTCAATTGATTTATCACTTATATAATCAGGATAAATATCATCTATATCATAGCTAAAAATTATAAATTCGCTCTTCTTTATATATTTTTCAAAATCTTTTTTTCCAAGCGAACTATAAACTACAGGTCTTTTTTCAAAATATTGAAAAGCATTCTTATAATTACTTTTATCTTCTAAAAAAACCGGTTCAAAATAAATATTTTTTTCTTCAGATATCAATTTCATAACAGAAGAAAAGATTTCATCACCAAAGGCAACAAAATATTTATTTTCTTTAGGAAAACAAGAAGTCAACAAGAGCAAACAAAGAAATATACTTTTTTTACTCTTCATAAATATCAACTCCTATTTTTATAAATTTTTCTAAAATGTTTTCATATCCCCTTTCTATAATCTCTTTATTTTCAATTACTGTTTTTCCTTTTGCTTTTATTCCTAATAATACTGCAGCCATTCCACCTCTTAAATCAACAGCTTCAACAGTATTGCCAACAATATTTTCATTTCCTAAAACAACAATCAATTCATCTATTACATTTATATTAGCATTCAATTTTTTTAACTCTTCTAAATATTTCTTTCTGCTATGGTACACTTTATCTTCTATAAAAGCCATTCCTCTTCCAGCAGAAAATAAAGAAACTAAACATGGAATTAAGTCTGTCGATAATCCTGGATAAGGATGGGAGACATAAAAATTTTTTCCACTATATTTTTGCTCATATATTTTTACATTAGATTTATTTATTTTATACTCTATATTTCCTGAATCTAAAACTGTAAAAAAATCTGTCATTTCTTTTATCGGACAATTTTTTACAACTATATTTTTCCCAATTAACGCTCCTAAACAGCAAAAAGTAGCTGCAGATATTCTATCAAAAGAAATTTCATATGTCTCAATTTTCTTTTTACTATATCCATAAAAATAAATGCTTCCCATTTCATCATTTATCAGCCAACCTAATTTTTTAAGAAAATTTAAAACAGACTTTATTTCTGGTTCTTCAGCACATCCAACAATTTTAAAAGGTTTTTTAGTATTTAATCCTAGCAATATTGCATTTATAGTTGTGCCAAAACTAGGATATGGTAAATAAATTATCGGAACATAAACCTTCTCACCACTAAAAACTATTTTATCTTTTTCTAATGTATAATCAAATCCAAATGATTTTAATAGATTCAAGTGAAAATCAATCGGTCTTTTGCCAAAATTACATCCTCCAGGATAATAAAATTCAAAACTTTCATTTAATGAAACTAAAATAGGTAAATAATAAATACTAGCCCGTATACTCTTAACTAAATCACTATCTAATTTTTCATAACGCAATTTAGTTGCATCTAACAAAACATTACCTTTATCATATTTAAATTTTAAATTTAAACTTTTTCCAATCTTCAAAAAATTAAAAATATCACTGATATTAGGAACATTAGATATTATAATTTTTTTACGTAAAAAAATTGCAATTGCTAAAATTGCTAAAGCTTCATTTTTAGAGCCTTGATTTTCTATAGTTCCGAAAAGTTTCTTTCCACCATTAATCACATAGCGCATATCTATTAAAAGATATGCAAAATAAATAGTTTTATACTTTTAATAATTTAGATAAATATTTATCTGGATATGGCATCACAAGCGAAGAAATTTTAGAATTAAATAAAACTGGAATAAAAAACTTTCCTGGTTCTTTAGGCATTGCAAAATCTTTTTCAAATTCCATCGAACAAACTTGAACAAAATTGTAATCAGTATATTCATCCGGAACATTAAAAAATGATGGTTCTTCTTCTGCGGAAAATAAATTGTTATACAAAATTTTATTAAATCTATTATGTGAAATTTCTCTATTACTATATTTTTTATAAAAATTTAATAAATTATCATACGTTTCTAGCAAAATATTCTTCAAATCATTTTTTCCTTTTGAAGGAGCTATTAAAACATTTGCTCTAAATCTTTCATTATTTTCATCAAAAGTTATATAACAATATCCTAAAGTTAAAAAGCCATTAGTAAATAAATCATATCTTTTCTGTGAATTGTAATTTATAAAACGATTTAATTTCGATAAAAAATTACGTTCTTGCATAAATTTAAAGATTTCATCTTTTCCCTCATAAGCAATAACTTTCTTGTGTTTTTCTACAATTTCATCAAAATTACATTCTTCAAACATACAATAAGTTTAATAATTATTTTTATTTTTGTCTATATTTTTTCATGAAAATTTACATTATTTTTACACCAATTTTCTTGTAAAAAGCAGCTAATTTTTTTCTTAAAGTTGCTTTCTTTTAAACTCTTTATCACTATTGACCTATTTTAAATAGCAATTTTTTATACTGCTTTTTTGTTGACTACAAGTATTAGTATTAAAAAAACTTCTTTTGCTATACTAAAATTATGAACCAAAACAGCTTAAATAATTTCAAAGATCTTCCCCAAAAAACAATTCTATCAATCGACTTAAAATCATTCTATGCGTCAGTAGAATGTATAGATAGAGGCTTAGATCCTTTCTATACTCCACTTGTTGTTGCTGATAAATCACGTGGTGATGGAACAATTATTTTAGCCGTTTCTCCTTATCTTAAAACAATAAACATTCCATCAAGATTAAGAGTTTTCGAGCTACCAAAAATTGACAATTTAATATTCGCCACGCCAAGAATGCAAAGATACCTTGAAGTTTCTGCCGAAGTAGTAAAAATTTTTATGGAATTTGTCTCCTTTGAAGATATTTATGTTTATTCTATCGACGAGAGCTTTATAGATATAACTAATTATCCAAATTTAAAAAATATAGGCGCTTATAATATCGCCAAAAAAATATTTTTAAGAATTAAAGAAAAGTTAAAATTAACTGTAACAATCGGCATAGGCGAAAATATTTTTATGGCCAAAGCTTGCATGGATATCGAATCAAAGCATAGCAAAGATTTCATCGCTGAATGGAAATATGAAGATATTCCTTATAAATTATGGCCTGTATATCCTCTTAGTAAAATGTGGGGTATTGGAAAAAGATTAGAAAAAAAGCTTAATGATATCGGTATATATAAAGTTGGTGATATTGCTACTTGCACTCCAGAATATTTAAAATCTAAATTCGGCATCATCGGTGAAGAAATATATAATCATTCATTTGGCATAGATTTTGCTGATATTCATGAAAAATACACTCCTAAATCCCATTCATTAAGCGTAGGTCAAGTTCTATTTGAAGATTATGAATTCAAAAATATTCTTTTCCCTATATATGAAATGGCTGAAGAATTAACCATTAGACTTATGAATGAAAAAGTTCTTGCTGGCGGAATAAGTTTAACATGTATTTATGCTTCAAGATCAGAAGGATTTTCAGAAACAATAATCTTCGGAGCTCCAACAGATGATGAAAAAGAGATCAAAAACGCATTAAAAAGTATTCTTATTAAAAAAACAAACAAATCTTTTAAAATAAGAACCATCAATATCAATGCTATAAAGTTAACTTCTAATGAATACTACCAACCAGATTTATTCAGTAATCAAATAGATGACGAAAAGAGAAAAAATTTAGCCCAAATAATATTTAAAATAAAAAAAACATATGGAGAAGAAAAAATAACCAAACTCATTTCTGCATACGAAAAATCTAATTTTGAAAAAAGACATAATGAAATTGGAGGACATAAAAAATGATAAATGATCGTGGAATCAAAAAATTTGCTGCTTTTAAATCACTAAAGGGGCAATATGAAATATTAAATGAAGAAATTAAAAAAAATAATATGATAGAAATGCCAGAATTACAAGATGATCAAATCGAAAAAATCGCTTGTAATTTAGCATTATTAAATAGTAATAATAATCAAACTGTAGATATAAAATACTTCGATAAAGGATATGTTCAATTCTTTTTAGGTTCTGTTAAAAAAATAACTAATAAATATTTAATTTTAGCGAACCAGAAATCTTCTAAAATTATATTTTCAAATATTATTAATTTAGAAATAATCGATTAATACCAGATAAAATATGTATCTTCATTCTTTTTGAAATCATCATAAAAATCCACATTTCTTTCATCATCAATTTTTTGTCTATCTAATTGAGAAAGAACATATTGTTCTTGATTTTCCTTTAATACTTCGTCTATTTGAGAACTATATGTCTCGATCAAATGACATATTTCTTCAATAATATCTTTCTCTTCTTGATAATATACACTTATATTATTATAAAGATTCTTATACTGATAAATTAAATATGTATCATCTTTCTCATATTTTAAATTAACTATTTCTTTATTTTGAAAATCTTTGTTAGACATAAATTTACTGAGTAATATTGCAAAATTATACGCGTCAAAATCAGAATAATAAATATTAGAACAATCAATATTTCCAACTTCTTCAATTTTGTTTTCAATTACATTTGTATAACTTGTCATAAATTTTAAAAATAATGGCCTCCATTCATTAAAATTATGACTTCTTATATCTTTATATTTTTTTACTAATTTTTCAAAATCATTTTTAAAACTTGTAATTTGTTTTCCATATTTTATCTTTAAAAAAGATTCCCCAAGAGTATTTTTTATTGCCAATATTTTTTCATAAGAACAATTTCTATATTTCTCGATTAATTCTTCGATTTTTATTTCATCAGAAAAACAAGATAAATATGTATTTATATTTAAAATAGCTACATATTTTTCAAGAGATATTTCAAATTTTTTAGCTTCAATTCTGTATTGTTCAAAAAGATCATTATCAGATATTTTTTTACAATCATAAAATTGTGCATAAATATAATTCTTTTTTAAATAATTAGCTAGCGTTTTTCCAACACGTTTTTTTACTATAATTACATCTGAATCATTTCCATAAAAAAGAACATTTATTTTATTTGGATTGTCTTTTGTTGCATTAACATTTAAATAATAAGAGTTTTTAGAGCTATCAAAAATAAATTTTATAGCTTCATCTAAATCTAATTCGCCTTTTTTACGCGTCTGACCAATAGCTATTTTTGCATCCTCATTAGCTGCTATAATATTCTCAACTTTTCCATTTGTTTTAAAACTGATTTCAAAAAAAGGATTATCATCATTTTGATTATTTCCTGAAATATAAAAAGAGGTCATAACAGGAGAATTTAATTTGATAGAAGAAGTATCGTATTCAATTTTAATTTCTCCTCCACTTACTATAAGTAAAGCAATAAGAAGACCATAATTAACAATATTGTCAATATTATCTTTTTGAAAAACTGGAAAAAGAGATTTACAAAGAGTTTTTTTAGGAGGTGTAATATTCTCTTTATAGAGTCTTTTTAAAAACTTATTTTTTTCCTCCATTGGATTAAATATTTCTTTTGCATCCTCTTTCAATACTATTTTTAAATTTCTACTGCGCATCTTTTTTTTCCTCTTCAAGCAATACTTTTTTTAATTTCTTTAATGAATTTTTATATTTCCACGTAATTGTTCCTAAAGGTAGATTTAATATTTCAGCAATTTCTCGATGTTTATATTCGCCAATAATATATAAATAAAGAATTTTATAATCTTCTTCTTTTAAAATTTTTTTAGCAAGATTCCAAGTAGAAACATCATTATCTTTTGGATCAATATATCCTAATTTATTAATAGGATCAGCATCATCCAAAGAAATTAAATCTTTTTTCTTTTTCAATCTTGCAAGAGCGATATTTCTAGAAATTTCAAAAATCCAATTTCTTACAGATGTTCCAAAGCGATATTGATCAGCTTTTTTAGCAACAATCATAAAAGTATCCTGAACTATATCTTTGCTTTCTTCTTCATCATGAATAATAGACATCACAAAAGAAAAGACTGCAGGCGATAAAAGAACATATAAATCTCCTAACGCTGAAGAGTCTTTTAAAGTCATATATTTTTCTAAATATAATTCCGCTCTATCATTAGTATTCAAAGTGCTCTCCTATAATAACTTTAACACTCTTCATTATATAAAGAATAAATGTTAAATATTTATTGGTAAAACAAGTATATCAAAAATTCATAAAAAAGCAATTAACAAAAAACACTGCCAAGGCAGTGTTTAAGCTAATACTTTAGAATTTAATGTTTTATCAATTCTTCTTGAAACTTCTTCTTTTCCAAGAATTTTCATACTTTGGAAAAGGTTAGGACTATTTTTACTTGTTGTAAGAGCAATTCTTACCATTTCAGCAACATCACCTACATGTCCTATAAAATGTTCCTTATCCTTTTTATATTCTTTAAAACTTAAAGCAAATCCATGTTTAGCACCTAAATTTTTAAGACTATCAAACCAACTGCTTTCTTCTTGATCTAAATTCAAACTATCTTTAAATTCAACAAGAATTGTTTTAATTATATTTTTATCTATAAATGGGTTAAATGGTAATTCAGTATTTTCAAAAAGTTCATCGTAAATATCACAATCAAAGAATTTAATCTTTTCATAAATATCAGAATAAACATCGTAATCTTTTCTTGGATGTTCTTGATTTCTTTCAATATTCATAATCTTTTCAAATTTAGCTGGATCTTTAGATATTAAATTATATAACTTAGGATCATATTTTTGAGCATATTTGGTTGCATTTCTACTTATTGTCGGAGCATCTAGATAAGATAGAACATCTTTGGAAATATTGCGAAGTTTAGGTAAATCAAACAAGGCACCATCCAAGCTCATTTTTTCAAATGTAAAATTAAATTTTGAAACATCTTCTTTTGGATTTGCTCTTAGCCATTCTTCAAAATTTGAATTAGCAATAGTTAATAAATATTTAATGATTCCCTCAACAGGATAACCATGTTCTATAAAATAACTTACAGCCGCTTCTTGATCTTTACGTTTAGATAATTTACGTCTATTTCCATTTTCATCTACCTTCATAATAACTGGAAGATGAGCATAATCAGGAGCTTTCCATCCCATAGCTTCAAATAATTCTAGATGTATAGGAAGTGAGGATAACCATTCTTCTCCACGGGTAATTGTTGTTGTTCCCATGAAATGGTCATCAACCAAATGAGCAAAATGATATGTAGGAAGTCCATCTGATTTCATAATGACAATATCTTGATCATTTTGAGAAAGATTTAAATCACCGCGAATTAAATCATGAACTTTAATATATTTTGTATGATCGCCTAAAGAATGAAAACGAATTACATAAGGTTTTCCTTGCTTTATTAATTCTGCTGCCTGATCAGGAGTATAATAACGACATTTAGCATATAATCCATAATATCCAGGAATAACTTTATTAGCTTCTTGTGTTTGGCGTAACAAATTCAAATCTTCTTGAGAGCAAAAACAAGGATAAGCTCTTCCTCTTCTAATTAATTCTTTTATAACTATCTTATAAATATCAGCTCTTTTAGATTGAACATAAGGTCCATAAATACCTTCTTCATGGTCGCCAAAATATCCTTCATCTTGCACAACTCCAAAGTACTTAAGTTGATCGACTAGTTCTTTTCCAGAGCCTTCAATTTCTCTTTTTTGATCAGTATCTTCAAGTCTAAAGAAATATACACCACCTGATTGTTTACTAACAGTGTATGCAACTAATGCAGTAAATAAACTTCCAGTATGTAAAAAACCAGTAGGACTTGGAGCAAATCTTGTAACCATCGCTCCTTCTTTTAAATTTCTCTTCGGGTATCTTTTTTCAAGATCTTCTATTGTTCCTGTTACATCAGGAAAAATCAAATCTGCTAATTCACTATATGTCATAATTTCCTCCTAAAATATCTTATTTAATTGGTCTAATATAAAATTTTCCATATACTTGATATGTATTAATAACTGTTACAAAACAATTTGGGTCAACTTCACGCATAACTTTTATAGCCTTTTTTACTTCATTATAAGAAACAACCATGTAAATAATTAATCTATCATTACCTGTATATCCACCTTTTCCATCAACTATAGTACATCCATGTGGAAAAGAATGAATCAAAACTTGGGACATCTGGGTTGAAGAAGTAAATATTTGAAGTTCAGTTTTCTTATTTTTCTTATTTAAAAGATCAACAACAGTACCTGAAGTAAAAAAGTAAATTACAGTATATAAAGCCATCGTAACAACTTGCGATACATTTGATTGATCATGCATTATTCTCAAGAATACATAAAGTAAAACAATAGTAGCATTAATTCCAGTTGAATATTTTCCAAGAGATGTCGATTTTCTTTCAGCTATATATAACGCAATCAAATCTATCCCACCTGTTGAACTATTAGCATATAAAGCTAAAACCACACTTAATCCAGTAAGAATTCCTGCAAATAGAGCTCTAGCAATATTATCATCTAGAATATTAAAAATAGTTGTCCAACTTTCTGGAATAAGATCTATAAAAACAGAAACTAATAGAACATTTATAAATGTAAAAATAGTAAATTTCTTTCCTATGCGACACCAAGATAAAATAAATAAAGGTGCATTTATTAAGAAATAAAAAATAGATTGAAGCATTGTACTATCCAAATTTGGAAATGGAAAAAGCAATATTTGAATTAAAACCTGAGATATACCTGAAGCACCACCTGAAACCATATGTTCAGCACCGGTAGGTGCAATAAAAGATCTAAAGCCATAAGCAAATAAAAAAGATGATGTTATAGTTAAGACCATATTAAAGAAATATTCACATGATATTTTTAATTTTGGATGGTCTAATAAGTATTTTCTTGTATTGTTTATTGTATTATTCATTTTTCCTCACATTGAAAAATCATTAGTATTATAGCAATCACTAAAAAAGTAAACAATAAGCAAAAACTAATTTAAAATAAAAATGGAGATTAAAATCTCCAAAATTTTTAGTTTAGCTTATCAGCCGCTTATTTAACTTTAACGTCAATAACCTTTTTGCCGTTATAGTAACCGCAATGAGAGCAAACTGTATGAGGTTTAATACTTTCTCCACAATTGCTGCAAACAGCGAGGTTTTTAGCTGCTAATTTAAAGTGAGTTCTCCGTAAACGTTTTGTAGTCTTGGAGGTTCTTCTTGCTGGAACTGCCATTTTTGCCTCTCCTTTTCTTTACGCCTAATAAGGCTCGTTAGATAGTATAAAAAAACAAATCAATAAAGTCAAGTTTTTTCTTTTCCCATAGTATAAAAGCATCCTGTTTAGGATGCTTTTATCAATTAATATATAACTATAAGATAACTACAAGAATCCATAGTTGTTGGTAAAGAAGAAACTTCTTCACCATTATATATAAACTTTTTAGCATTATTTACTAATTCGCTATTATTTAATTCAACAATTTTTGAACTAGTATTAAAAACAAAAGCTAATGAACGAGAAGTATCATTAGAAATGCTATATCCTAACATCTTTTCATAATCCAACTCTTCTACACCAATTTCTTCATATGTCAATTCACTATATTGCATATTTTCAAATGATGTCGGCTTCAAATTTGCTAAATCTTCAGAATTCCTTAAAGTAATTGCTTTTCTAAAAGCAGTAACCATATCATTATTTTCATGGATTAAATTCCAATTGATTGCATTTATTTCATCAGAGAAATCATAAGAATCTGAAACAAAATATCTCGTAGTTTCTCCATTATTAATTGCAGAATATTTTTCAGTTACCTTATCAGCTCCTTCTAACCATGATGGATCTAATTCTTTGCTTCTAGCAAATTCTTGTCCCAATTGATAAAAAGATACACCTGTGGAAAACGCAATTATATTATTTATTTCAGTTTGAATTTTATTTCTTTCACTTTCACTTAACATATAATCAGAAGCATATAACTTATCATGAATGGTCAAATTATCATGACATTCTGCATAATTGATAGAAACACCAGTAAAATCATATGACCATTTTGCAATATTACTTTGCTGTGTACCGACTAAGCCAAATAAAATCTTAGTCTTTAATGAATTTAAGCCACTGGTATCAGGATCATATGCAGCCTGGGCAAATCCTCTACTAGAATCATCAAAAACAGATCCTTTAAGTCCATCACGAATAGAATCATTAAAGAAACCGATGTCAGATTCATTATCTTTATTAGTAGCCTTAAAAGCACCTTGAACAGCTTGCATCTCTTTCCCCAAATACTTATCGCCCTCATACATTGACCATCCTTCACCATATAAAATGATATCTGGATCAAATGATTTTAGATTTGACTCAACCATTTGCATAGCACTTTTAGTGATCAATCCCATAAGATCAAAACGGAATCCAGCCAAATTATATCTTTTAACTAATTGTTCTGTGGTTTGAACTATCATATTTTTTACCATAGAGTTTTCACTAGCTAAATCCGTTCCAGCTCCAGAATAAGAATTTGTTCTAAAATAGTAATTAGGCATTATTTTTTCATATGTTGAATCAGCACCACTTGGCACATGATTGTAAACAACATCCATTATTACTCCAATTCCAGCAGCATTATAGGCATTTGTCAATTTTCTAAACTCATTAATTCTTGTTAATCCATCATTAGGATCAGAAGAATAAGATCCTTCTAATGAAGAATAGGAATAAGGATCATATCCCCAGTTATAAATACCTCCACGATGTGCAGTTTGATATTTTTTATCATTTAATTTAGTTTCATCAACTGATGCAAAATCATAAACCGGTTGAAGTTGAATATGTGTTACTCCGGAATTTTTTATATAGTCAAAGCCTGTTGATTCTCCAGTACTTAATTTTGTACCTTCCTCAATCATTCCAAGATACTTTCCTCTATTTTCATTTTTTCCATTCCAAGAATCGCTCATAGAAAAATCACGAACATGTGTTTCATAAACCGTGACACTAGAAGGAGAAACTACTTCTGGAGCGACATTTGTCAAATTAGTTTCAATTTTTTCCCAGTTAACAACTAGACTCCTTTTCCCATTAGCATTTGAACTAGATGCATATGGATCAGCAACTTCTTTATTAGTTTTTCCAAGAACATCTATAGTATAGGTATAATATATGCCATGTAAATCTCTATCAGCTTTATATGACCAAACGCCTTTTTCGCCTTTTACCATATCAAAAGATTCTTTAATTCCATTACTAGTTGAACTTTCATAAAAATTAATTGTGATAGCACTAGCCGATGGAGACCAAACCTTAAAAACAGTTTCCGATCCATCAACATTTACATTTGCACCTAAATCCTTGCCATCATATTGATATAATTTATTAAAAGCAGCTTTATTAAATACACCTCTATAATTAATAGGATAACTATGTCCATCATAATCTAAATATAATTGTGTTGTAAAATCAGAAAATTCATTTTCCAAAACAAACTCATAAATTAAACTACTTTTATTTAGCTTATTGATAGCATATTTTTTATTGCTTTCATCTCTAATAGAAAAATCTTCAACGCTAAGAGATTTTTCAAAAGCAAAATATAAAGACATTTTTATACTTGTCAATGTACTCATTGAAACTTCATTAATTGGAGATGTTGGAATATCCTTTTCATCATAAAATAAAGTTTCATTTCCAGTAATAGAATAAACTCTGATAATTCCATCATCATCTACTTTAGTTAAATCAACACTGCGATCAGCATCAACATCTTTAGTACCATCACGACTTCTAATAATTAGATTAGCCCAATACTCCTTTGGTAAGACCGTTTTTTCACTAGAACCAAATCCCCAATCTGTATAAACTTCATAAGATTCATCGAACTTTATTCCTACAGCTAACCATTTCCATTCACCAGTCTCATTAAGAGTAACAGTAGATGAAGAATCAAACATCATTCCCCTTCCATCAAGACCATCTCCCCAAAACCATGCACCGACATCGCTATAATTTTCATCGAATCGATAAAAATATAAAATTAAATCAGCATTTTCTAAATTGTTTTTAGAAGATGAACTTGAAGTAGTAGCAGATGTATTTGAAGAACTAGAAGTACTAGATGAATTTTCATTTTTATTACATCCAACCATACCTAAAGTTGTTGCTAATAAAGCAGGAATAGTTAATAATTTTATTGTTTTTTTCATATTTCCTCCTCATGTATTATAATTAAAGCGCTTCCAAAATGCAAAATAAAATATTGGTTATATCATAATAAATAAGTTATTTTATATAATTTTGTTTTTTTCAAAAAAATCGAAAATAATTGTTGACAAAAGTATTTACTTTGCCTTACAATATTAAGGCAGCAAAAAAGGATGGGCCTTTAGCTCAGTTGGTTAGAGCGCGCCCCTGATAAGGACGAGGTCGAAGGTCCGAGCCCTTTAAGGCCCACCATGTTGCAATATTCACCGAGTAATCGGTGTTTTTTTATGCCATTTTATTTTTATAAAATTATTACAAAAAAATAACATAAAAAAAGAGGATATAAATTAATATTTACATCCTCATTATTTACATTAAATATTCTTTACTAATTCAATGAAAGATTCAGCTTTTAAGCTAGCTCCACCAACAAGAGCGCCATCTATATCAGGGCAAGTCATATAACTATGAATGTTATTTGGCTTAACACTGCCACCATAGAGAATACGTACTTTATCAGCAGTTTCTTGATCAAACATTTCAGCAACTAAAGATCTAATATATCCGCATACATCTTCAGCAATTTCTTCTGAAGCATTTTTGCCTGTACCAATACTCCATACTGGCTCATATGCTATGACAATATTTGAAACATCTTCCTTCTTTAAGTTCATAAGACCAACAATCATTTGTTCTTTGACAACATTTCTTGTTAATCCACCTTCAAATTGAGCTAATGTTTCACCAACGCAATAGATTACTTTAACATCATTTTCAAGGCAAGCATGAATTTTTTGATTGCATGTCAATGAGGTTTCATTGGCATAAAGACGTCTTTCAGAATGTCCTAAAATAGTCCAATTAATTCCCAATTCTTTAATCATTGGAATAGAAACAAAACCAGTAAAAGCACCGCTAGGAGAAAAATGAACATCTTGGCTAGCAATTATTAAACCGGTATTAGCTTCAGCCATAGTTTGAAGACTTAAAAAGCTTGGTGCAACACCTATTTCAATATTTTTTTCTTTTGCTAAAGTAACTGCAGCACCTACTTCTGATGCAAATTTCTTTGTTTCAGAAATAAGATGATTCATCTTCCAGTTACCGAATAAAAACTTTGTTCTTGCCATGATTATTTGTCTTCAATAACATCAATGCCAGGAAGATGACCATCATTTTCAATCATCTCTAAGGAAGCACCGCCACCTGTGGAAACATGGGAGAAAGAATCTTTATATCCGAATTGTTTTGCTGCTGCAGCAGAATCGCCTCCACCGATAACAGAGAAACAATGATCATTTTCTGCAATAGCTTTACAAACAGAAATTGTACCAGCTTGATATTCTTCTTTTTCAAAGACACCAGCAGGACCATTCCAGAAAATTGTATTGGCTTTTTGAATTTCATCATGGAATAAAACACGTGTTTTTGGACCAATATCCATTCCCATGAATCCATCTGGAACATCAAGGCCATCAATAGTTTGAATTAAATTTGCATTATCAAAGTCATCAGAAACAATGATATCTACAGGAAGAAGAATTTTTCCATGGCCTTCTTCTAAGCATTTACGAGCATAATCAACTTGATTATCTTCAACAGGACTTGTACCAACTGTATGTCCTAAAGCTTTTAAGAAAGTATAGCTCATTGCACCACAAATAATAACTTTATCGCACTTTTTCAAAAGACTATCAATAACTTTGATTTTATCAGAAACTTTAAGTCCACCAAGAATAGCTAAATATGGACGATCTGTTGGATTTACAACTTTACCTAAAGAAACGACTTCTTTTTCAACAAGGTAGCCAACAGCAGTAGGTTTGCCTTCTGCCTTTAAAAGTTCTGGAACACCATATGTAGAGCAGTGGGCACGATGAGCACTACCAAAAGCATCCATGACAAATGCATCAGCTAAACTTGCCCAAATCTTACTGAGTTCAGGATCATTTTTTGATTCACCTTTTTCATAACGAGTGTTTTGAACAACCAAAACATCACCATTATTTAAAGAATCTACCATAGAAGTCAATTGTTCACCACGTGTAACAGGGCAAAATTTAACTTCTTTACCAAGTAATTCACCTAAACGAACAGCAATAGGAGCCATATTGTTTTTCTTTTTAAGAGCTTCTATTTCTTCTGGAGTCTTCTTATAATCAATTTTTCCAAGGTGACTCATTAAAATAACTTTGGCACCTTTAGAAATCAATTCTTTAATTGTAGGTAATGCAGCGACAATACGATTATCATCGCGAATTGCGCCATCTTTAAGTGGGACGTTGAAATCACAACGGACTAAAACGCGCTTGCCTTCAACTTGTAAGTCTTTAACGTGTTGTTTCATTAATTTTATTAATTCTCCTTTTTATTTTCCTTTTATTATTAAAATACGGCACCGAAAATGGTGCCGTAAGATTTTAAAAGATTAAATTATTTAACACCGAGGATGTGAGCGTAGTGCTTAGCAAGACGGACATATTGGCATGTATAAGAATATTCATTATCATACCAAGATATGACCTTGACATATTGTTTGCCTTCTGGGTTAGTGAAGACCTTTGTACCAGTAGCATCAAAGATGGAACCAGCTGTTGCACCGATGATATCACGGGAAACGATTGGATCTTCAGTATAATCGAGAACGCCTTTTAATGAGCCTTCAGCAGCTTCTTTCATTGCAGCATTGATTTCTTCAGCTGTAACTTCTTTACCGAGAGTTAAAGAAAGATCAACTAAGGAACCATCAAGAACTGGAACACGGATAGCTCCACCTTGGAGACGACCCTTGAGTTCAGGAATGACAAGATAAATAGCTTTTGCAGCACCTGTTGAACTTGGGACAATATTTTGTGCACAAGCTCTACCACGACGGAAATCTTTTTCCTTAACTAAGTCAAGAGAAGTTTGATCGTTAGTATAAGCATGAACTGTTGTCATGAATCCACCTTCGATACCAAATTTATCTTGCAATACACGGCAAACAGGGCCTAAGCAGTTTGTTGTGCAAGAAGCGCCAGAAATAACCTTCATATCTGCAGTTAAATCTTTATCATTGACACCATAGACAAATGTTGGAGTTTCTTTATCAGCTGGAGCAGAGATGACAACACCTTTAGCGCCACCAACTTCAACATGTACTTTAGCATCGTTATAACCTTTGAAACGACCTGTGCATTCTAATACAATATCAACACCATAATCAGACCATTTAATGAGGTTTGGATCTTTTTGACCAATAACTGGAATCTTCTTTCCATCAAAGACAATATTGTTGTCTTCATAAGATACTTCGTGGCCCTTTAAAACACCTTGAGCAGAGTCATATTTGAGAAGGTAAGCTAAGTTAGCAGCAGAAGATAAATCGTTAATAGCGACAACTTCCATTCCTTCATCGATAGCACGGCGGAAAGCAAGACGGCCGATACGTCCAAATCCATTGATTGCAAGTTTAATAGACATTATTAAGTCCTCCTTATTTTTGCAATTTGATTATATATTTACCAGCAATTTACTGCAAGTGTAAGGGCTTTTGAAACCGCTTACATACGCTTATTCGCTCGCATTGCACGCGCATTTGCATATTAATAAAGCCTATTTGCGATAAATGCGCACCGACAATTATAGTATTTAAACCGTTAAAAATTTCCATATTGCATATAATTAAAATATGGAGGAATCTTATGCCAATAATACCTGCAATTACAATTAAAAATTACGAAGGACAAACTTCATATGATCTTTTTTCACTTCTATTAAAAGAAAGAATAATAATTATTTCTGGAGAGATTACCGATCAACTTTCAGAAATAATAACAGCCGAACTTCTATATCTTGAAGCCGAGGACCAAGAATCACCTATAACAATTTATATAAATAGTCCTGGTGGATCTGTCACTGCTGGAATGGCAGTATATGATATTATGAAATCATTAAAAGTAGAAGTAAAAACCATCGCATTTGGATTAGCAGCTAGTATGGGAGCTTTTTTATTATCCTCTGGTACCAAAGGTCAAAGATATGCATATAAACATACTGAAATAATGATTCATCAACCATTAGGTCAAACTCAAGGACAAGTAACTGATTTAAAAATAATGACTGAGAGATTCTTAAAAATAAAAGAAACACTTAACAAAATATTATCCGATAATACCGGAAAAGATTATCAAACAATTGTAAATGACACTGAAAGGGATAATTTCTTCACTGCTATGGAAGCAAAAAAATATGGCCTTATCGACCATATTCTTTAATTTATTTCTTATTCATTGATTTCATCATCTCATTTATCATATTTGGATTTCTTTTCATCATTCCTGATACTTGAGACATTTGTTTTTTCATTTTATCGAAACGATCAAGAATTCGATTGACATCTGTAGAAGTAGTTCCCGATCCTTCAGCTATACGGATCTTACGCGAATTTTTAATAATTTCTGGCTTTTTTCTTTCCTGCAAAGTCATAGAATTAATTATTGTTTCTGTCTTTTTTAATTCTTTTTCCAATTTATTAGAGTCATCTTCCGAAATTTTCGGCATTCCTGGAAGCATTTTTAAAATACCTCCAAATGATCCTAATTTTTTCATTTGTTTCATCAAATTTAACATATCATTCAAATCAAACAAGCCATTAGCAATTCTCTTACTTGTTTTCATTGTGACTTCTTCATCGATGTTTTCTTGAACATTTTCAATAAGAGACAAAACATCTCCCATACCAATGATACGATCAGCCATACGATCCGGATGGAAAACTTCAAGATCTGAAACCTTTTCACCAACACCAGCAAATTTAATTGGAATATTTGTTAAATGCTTAATTGATAAAGCTGCACCACCACGAGAATCACCATCAAGTTTAGACATTACTAATCCAGTAATATGAAGCTTTGAATTAAAAGTTGTAGCGACATTTACAGCATCCTGACCAGACATTGCATCAACTAAAAGAATAGTCTCAGTAATATTGACATTTTTTTCAATATCTTGTAATTCTTGCATCAATACTTCATCAATTTGTAAACGACCTGCAGTATCGATAATAACAACATCATTTTTATTAGCTAAAGCTTGATTATAAGCATTTTTAGCGATAATAGGAGGCAAAGTTCCAGTTCTATCAACATAGACATCAACTCCTATTTGCTTCGCTAAAATTTCAAGTTGATCTATAGCAGCTGGACGATAAATATCAGCAGCAACAAGCAAAGGTTTCTTTGCATTTTTTCGTTTTAATAAATTTGCTAATTTTGCTGCAGTTGTCGTTTTACCTGTACCTTGTAAACCAACAAGCATAATTACAGTTGGCTTTCCAACAGCAAATTTTAAATCTGTATCTCCGCTTCCTAAAAGTTCTGCTAGTTCATCTCTAACAATTTTAACAAACATTTCTCCAGGGGATAATTTTGTTAAAACTTTTTGACCAATTGCTTTTTCTTTAACATTTCCAACAAATTCTTTAACAACTTTATAATTGACATCAGCTTCAAGAAGAGCTAAGCGAACTTCTCTAAGCATTTCATCCATATTGCTTTCAGTAATATGGGCTTGGCCTCGCATTTTTTTAAAAATGCTCTGCATTCTTTCTGTAAGTGATTCAAATGCCATCTGTCAATACCTCCTTTATTTTTTCTTCAATATCTTTTGAAATATTATTTTCACTCAAAATTTGTAATATCTTCTTTTCTTTATAAACACATCTTAATTTTGTCTCATATTCTTTAAGCTTTTCTAAAGATTTCTTTAAAGTATCATATACTGCACTTTTAGAAATATTATGATTCTCAGCAATTTCCGAAAGGGACAAATCTTCATTAAAATACTCATCAAGTATCATTTTCTGTTTATCAGTCAATAATATACTATATTGATCAACTAATAATAAATACTGATTTTTATTTTCTAAATCTTCCATTTCAAATAAGCTCTATTATACAAGTGCAAACCAATAATACAGCAAGTATTATTCCACCCAGTCTATAAAAATCTTGTGTTTTATAAAATACTTTTCTCTTTTCTTTTGGAAGCGTTAAAAAGGCATAAACAAATGAAATAACAAAAGAAATTATCATATTAATTAATACACTTGAAGCAATAAATTGCGATAAAAGAAAAGTCAGTCCAAAATCTAATGCTAATACAAGAAATAACATTATAAAAAAATTCATTCTTCTTCTCCTATTAGCAAACCATATAAATAATTATCTAAATCAAATTCTTGAAGATCATCAAATTTTTCACCCAATCCTATAAAACGCACAGGAACACCAATTTCATCTCTTATCGCTAGAATAATACCACCTTTGCCTGTTCCATCCATTTTAGAAATTATAACACCAGTTAAATCAGTACATTCTTTAAAAACTTTGGCTTGAACTACACCATTTTGGCCTGTATTAGCATCTATAACTAAAAACACTTCATGTGGTGCATCTGGAATTATTTTTTGAATAACCTTTTTCATTTTTCGAAGTTCATCCATCAAATAACTTTTATTTTGCAATCTTCCAGCAGTATCAACAATAACTAAATCATAATTATCCTGAGTAGCTTTTTTTATACCATCATAAACAACACTTGCAGGATCAGAGCCCTCTGGTCCTCTCACAAGCTGACAATTCAATCTGTCTGCCCAAACTTGTAACTGTTCAACTGCAGCTGCTCTAAAAGTGTCGCCTGCAATCAATAGAACTTTTTTTCCACGATCTTGATATCTTTTTGTAAGTTTAGCGATAGTTGTAGTTTTACCAGAGCCATTTACTCCAACCATCATCAATACTGTTGGTCCATTTTCTTTAAATTGAATATCTGTTCTTGTTTCTTCACCACGATTAACATAAGAAATAAACATCTTATCAACCAAAAGTTCATTAATTTTAGCTGGATCATCAATATGTTCCATTGCTGCTTCTTTTTCTGTTTCAGAAATAATTTCTGAAGTCAATCGTACACCAACATCAGCTTCGATTAATATTTCTTCTAATTCATCAAAATATTCAGAATTAATTTTGACATATTTTTTTGCTAAAGAATTCAATTTTGAAGAAAAATTTTTCCTTGATTTATCAAGCCCTGCAACATATTTTTCTCTTATTTCTTCTTGTTCTTTTTTGCCTTTAAATTTTTCTTTTAAATATTTGAATAATCCCATTAGTTCACCTTTCTTGTCAATGCATCACCAGCAGCCTCTTGTTGTGCTATTTTTTTATTTGTGCCTTCACCAACGCCAAGAATAACGCCATCATAAATAACTGCAACTTTATAATGTTTCTTTTGTGCATTTCCTTTTTCTTCAATTACTTTATACTCTATTTTACCATGTCCTTGACTCTGTAATAATTCTTGAAGTCTTGTTTTATTATCCATGATATTTTCTTCTGTAACATTATCGAATTGTGGCAAAAACAAATCAGATATAAACTTATAAACATATTCATAATTATGATCCAAATACATAGCCCCTAAAAAAGCTTCAAACATATCTTCTTTTAATTTATTTCTATCTAAAGAATTATTTTGTTCACCATTAGACAAACGTGCAAACCTTAAAATATCTAATTTATCAGCTAATTTTGCAAGAGAAGCACCATTGACAAAATAAGAACGCAATTTTGATAAAGTTCCAGAACGACTATTAGGAAAATGTTTATATAAAAGGTCAGCGAGAACAATATCTAGTACACTATCACCTATAAATTCTAGTCTATCATAATCATTTTTAGCATCTGGATGTTCATTGATATAAGAAATATGAGTTAAAGCTGCACTATAAAGATTAATATTATTATAAGAAACACCTATATCTTCAAAAAATTTTATAAATTTTCTATTCATGAAACTCTTTTTTAATTGCATCGACCATATGATTTTTGCACATTTTATAAGCCATAATTAAAGCATGTTCAAAAGCATATCCGTCAGAATTGCCATGTGCTTTAACAGCTACTTTATTCAATCCCAATGCAATCGCACCTCCAACTTTTTTATAATTCATTATTTCTTTCATATGTTTAAAACCACGGCGGGCAAGTAAATATCCAATTTTTGAAAAAATATTCTCGCTAAAAGCATTTTTTATAAGCATATTCATATTAGATGCCATTCCTTCGCTAGCTTTAAGATAAATATTTCCAGGAAATCCAGCAGAAACTACAACATCTCTTTTTCCATCCATAACATATCTTGCTTCAACATTTCCTTGAAAATTAATCGATGAATCTTCTTTTAATAATTTATATGCGCCTTTTACATAATCAGGTCCTTTTCCTTCTTCAGCACCATTATTTAGAAGATAAACACTAGGATTTTCAATATTCCACATTGTACTAGAATAAATTTTACCTAATTTTGCAAAGCAAGCCAATTCCTCCGCCGTATTTTCATTAGAAGCACCAATATCTAATATAGCAACATATTTTCCTTTTTTTACTGTTAAAAAAGGAGCGCAAAGTCCAGCGCGTAAGACACCTTCAACATTTTTTACAATCAATGTAGTCAAAGTTAAAAAGCCTCCTGTGCTTCCAGCAGAAACTACGCCATCCAAATCTTCATCAACTGTACATTGAACAGCTTTCATCATAGATGAATTTTTCATTCTCAACACTTTAAGAGCTCCAACTTCCATAGGGACTATCTCCTCAGTGCCATGAATAATAACATTTTCTTCAGTAAAACTCTCTTTTAAAATATTTTCATCTCCAAAAAGATGAAGTTCCACATCATCATAATCTTTTAAAAGAGCTTTTACACCAGGAATTAATCCTGTTGGTCCAAGATCAGAACCCATCATATCAATAGCTAATCTTACCATAATATCTACCTCATTTACCTTAAGTATATTATCATTAAATTAAAAATTTTTAAACTGCATTACAAAATAAAATCATTTATTAAATAAAAATGAATATAAAATATAAAAGCAAACATAATAACTTTGGTTGAATAGAAAGGACAAATATGAAAAAAGCAAACAAAACCAAAGTTACATGCCGACCATGTAAAGAAGAAAACAATTGGGAGATAGAAGCCCCAAATGGAAAAGTTTTATCAAAGCACTACAATACTAAATCAGAATGCGTTAAAGCCGGCAGACAATATGCTGCTGAATGCGGTGCAACTTTATATATTGAAGATTACGATAAAAAACAATAACTAACATATAAAAACTCCTTGGTTAAAAATATAACCAAGGAATTTTTTATTTACCCCAACTAGATTTAAAAGTAACTTCTCCATCAGCACTTAGTGTTAGTGTAATGAATAAGCTGCTATTTCCAATATAAACAACTATAGAGTAAGTCGCTGATCCATCTGCATTTCTTACAATATTTTGACGGATGTTATCAGAAGTTAACGAAACACAATCAAATGAAGTTGTACCATCCTCATTCATTTGATATCCGGTCAAATACATTAAACCATCTTCAAAAGTAAATGTGTAGATAACGTCATTAGTTTCACCTTCTATTTCATAAATTCCATTGAATTGCGTGTAGAAATCAGAATAGAAAACTTCACCAGACAATATAGGATTAGAAGAGAGGGTACCAACAATATTTCCAGAAACAACTTCAACTGTAAAATCAATATTCAAGACATAAACGAATTCATTGAAATAATAAACCGATAATTGATTGATAATTGCAGTTCCATTATTGTCAGAATCTAAATCAACACTAACAATATCTTGGCCAACTAAATATGTCATTCCATTTTCAACAACATAATCTAAGCTTTCATATTCATAGTGCAAATCACCACCATCTAAAACAGCACCTGAACTGGAAATATTCAATGTATAATTTGTGCCATATCCATAATCGATCCAAGTTCCATAAAAATTAAAATATGAACTCTTATGCAATGTCATATTGGATAATGAAGATCCGCCATTATAATAGCAAAGTAACTCAGTTCCATCACCAATAAGAATATAAGCAGGTTTCCCTTCAATAAGAGCATAAAAAGATGCACTCTCACTAACAAAAAATAGACTTGCTTCAATTGGAGTAGATTCAACGCCATCAACAATTGCCTTAAATGTCATCACCAAATGATTTTCGGCATCATCAGGATCTTCAGCAATTGTATCTTGCTTGATAGTAATAACAATCGAATCGCCATTTCTATCAATTATTTTCCAAGTTCCAGTAACATCGCTTTCATATTGATCAAAGGCGCTTCTTAAAACTGCATAATATGTAGGAGTAGAAGATGAACTAGAAATAAGATTTATAACTAATGTATCACTATATACTTCTTTGTTGATAGTTGGTTCATAATCTAAACGATAATTATTACCACCATCAGTAAATGATAAATTACCATATTTATCAACTGTAATATTAACTTCTTTCTTATTATGACTTAAATCGTAATAAGTCATAGTTAATTTTTCTTTTCCACCAATACTTTTTATAGCAAAAGATAAATCTTCATAGAAATAAGTTGAATTTTGAAAATCGCTAACTGGTAAAACCAATTCTTCAAATATATATGAATAATTAGCATTTAAATCAAATACTTCAGAACCATTTAAAGTAAAACGATAATTGTTTTTATTAGATATATTAATTGCTAGAACATCACTTCCAGAAGTAACATTAATAACATTTGGTTTATTTAAATCAAATGAATAAGTATATTCACCCGAAACAACACCATCGAGAATAGAATTATCTGAAAAAGCAATAAATTTATGTTTGAAAATTTTCAAAACATTATCTGCTAGTTCTTTATTAATAAGACCTTCAGAAACAAATTGTCCGTTTTCTAAAGTATAAATAGAAGCAAAATTATAACTATTTTGAACTAAATATTTTTCTTTTCCTTCATCAGTAAATCTAATCGCCATCTGTGCTTTAGATTTATTATCTAATTTTATAAAAGCATAATCATAAGAATAATTTTTTCCATTAAAAGTTAAGCTTTCATCATTGATAGTTAAAGAAGCATCATTTCCTTTGCACCACGTTTCATTATCAAAAAGATTTGTGTAATTCTTTAATCTCACATTTGAAACAATAGTTTTATCATTTTCCAAAACTTCAAGATAAATAGCAACACCTATTGCTGAATTAGAATCAAAACGTGTTGATAAAACAAATTTCTTTCCATCAGCTTCAAAATAATATCCATAAGATCCATCGCTAAAAATATCAATTTTTGGAGTATATATACCACCATTATAAATAACCGAAAGAGTTCCATCACTTTCAAGTTTTGTTTTAAATGAATAATCGGCATTAGAAACACCAATAGTATTTAAAGAAGATGGGATACTATCCGAAGTCAAAAGACCTTCAAAAGGCGTATATGGTATTGTATAAATAGTTTTATCAGATTTACCACTTTCATAATCATAATATTTAACAATAGAACTCTTATCTTGATATAAAAATTCAGCTACTTTATTGCCTTTTTCATCAGATAAAGTAAATCCAACATTTTTTTCTGAAGAGGTTGCAGATAAAATATTATAAATAGTATATGTATATTTATTTCCATTCATGTCGATGGCAGTTTGATCTTCTAGATTCATACTGTAACCCAAATTGCCACTAACAAATAATGTTTGAGAATAGATCTTAGCGATATCAGGACTATTGACGTTACCAGTCAATTTAATCCATTCTCCGTCAACTTCTTCCTCATACATAATAAATGATTTAATAGTACTATCAACTAATCTTTGTTCATAAACACGATAATTAGTACCATCTACAACAAAAGAGAAATACACTCTTTCATATTTATCTGTAGAATCAATTAATTTTCCAGAAGAATACATTAGATAACTTCCAAGCTCTGCTGTAACAGTTGCTGAAACATTTTCAAATTTTATTCCTTTGGAATCACTAGTTGGTAAAACACCAGAAACCAAAACATTTTTATTGCTGTCTTCATGTATATTAACTGATTCATTTTCATCATGAATCCAATTTCCAGTTAAAGAATCATAAGAAATTAATTTTGCTTTTAAAGAAATATCTGCATAAAGAGGATATTCAGCTGAATAATAATATTCAGCATCTCCAATAGATAAAACATAACTATTTGATAAAACAACATTATTTTGTTGATTTATTACCTTAGCATCGGAAGAGCTGAAGTTTTCACCATATCCAATCTTAGTAACATCAGTATAAGTTGTTCCATCAGAATTATAATTTAATAAAGTAACAGTTAATTCTTTATGAGTTGTTGGAATAACTTTTAATTCCACACTATCATTTGCTATAGTCCAGTTTTCTTTGCTCCACGGCATTGCTGAAAAATCTTGAAGATAAAATTCATTTTTACTGGAATAAGATTGAAAACATAAAGAAAAATCACCATATCCAGCACCTAAAAGGTAATAAGATACATCATCTTGAGAAACATAAGTTGATTGATAGAAATTACCATCAAATAAGGATGCGTAAATCTTAGAATCTTCCGAAAGATAAGCTACTAATCCGCCTAATGTAGCCGTTCTATAATTTCCTAAATAAGCTCCTGAATAACTCTGTGAAATAAATGAATTATTAGAAGCATAACCAACTAATCCACCAATAAGACTTCCACCAACTACTTCTCCTTTAACTAAGCAAGAATCTATTGTAGTATCTTCTATTTCACCAACTAATCCACCTACAGTAGCCCGTGACGCTCCTTTATAACCAATATCAATATTGACATTAAGTTCAATTCCAACTAAAGTAGAATTTATTGCTCTGCCTGCTAAACCACCAACTTTGGAATTATTGATATTGGCATTTTTACTGCTAACTGCAATATCTAACTTCAAATTACTAATTTGGGCATTAATCAATTCAGTGAAAAAACCAACAGATGAATTTTGTGATGCTGGAGAAATAGTAATTCCAGAAATCTTATTTCCATTGCCATCTATAATGCCTGAAAATACAGGAAATCCGGAAAATTTATCTTCTTCCGTTAATTCAATATTATTTTCAAGAGAATAATAACCAGTAGAGTAATTTACTCCATTTTTATAAGAACCATTAGATATCAATTTAGCTAATTCAATAATATCAGTTTTAGTTTTTAATAAGAAAGGAGAAGAAGATGTTCCATCTCCTTCAAGTTCATATGTAAAATTAGGTGTTAACCTAATATCTGAAGTTATAGCAGAAGCAAAAATAAACTCTTTTCCATCGAGCAACCAGTTATTAAAAGTAAAGTGCTCTGGTGCTTCAATCGCAGGAGCTTCGCTTGCTTTTATAGAATTTCCATAAACAACTTTTTTTACTTCTAAAACATTATTATCAGAATCAAGATATGTAACAGAATAATAATAACGTGCTTGCAAAGTAATACGTGAATTTATCGGTGTATTCTCATCAAAAGGTTTTCCTTGATAATACCATCCAGCAAACTCATGTCCTGAACCATCATCAATTACTTCAGGAAATTCAGCTATTTTTCCACCTTTTTCAACGGATGTACTTCCTAAATTTGTTGAACCATTTTGATCAACAAATGTTACAACATAAGTTCTAACATTCGGATTAGAAGAAATAGATGAAGTAGAACTCGAACTCGAAATAGTAGAAGAAATGCTTGATGAAGTTGACGTTGAGATAGATGAAGAAGATGATGAAGTAGAACTTGAACTATTTGGTTTATTGCAAGATGCTAATCCTAAAGAAAGTATTCCAGAAGCAAGTAATATTGTCCAAATAGAAACTTTGAATTTATTTTTCATAGATTCTCCTTTTTATTAATGAAGCCATAAATACATAAGAAATATGGCTAATGAGAACGCAGCAATAACAATTAGAAAAATAGGTGCATAAATAGAAAACGCAGCGCGAATCATCGCCCAGCGTTCTCTAAATGTTATCTTCAAATCATCTGCTTTTTTATTTTTTTTACGATCATGCCATTTAAAACCTTCGATATCCATATTATAAACAGTATGACCATCATCGACATATTTTGGTTTCTTTTCTTTTTTATTTTTCATAAGCAAGAAACTATTTATCTTTTTTATTTAATTTTTTTATAAAATTCTTAACATCCAATTTTTTCTTAGGTTCTTCTAGAACTTCTTCTGTCACTGGATGATTCTTTTTCTCTTCCTCTTCCACTAATTTCTTAGCTTCCAATTCTTTATTTTTTTCTAACATATATTCATCATATAAGTGACAAGCTACAAAATGATCTTTACCATGTTCTAAATAACGCGGTGCACAAACCTTACAAACTTCCATGCAAGAAGAACATCTTGTGTGGAATTTACATCCCTTAGGAGGATTAGCCGGTGAAGGAATATCTCCTTCGAGAATAATTCTATTCATCTTAGCATCAGGATTTGGTACTGGTACTGCAGAGAATAAAGCTTTTGTATATGGATGTAATGGATTTTTAAAAATTTCTTGTGTATTTCCAAGTTCCATCATGTTTCCTAAATACATAACTAAAATTCGATCAGTAATATATTTAACAACCGATAAATCATGGGAAATAAACACATATGTCAAGCCCATCTTATTTTGCAAATCTTTTAAAAGATTGATAATTTGAGCTTGAATGGAAACGTCAAGAGCTGAAACTGGTTCATCGCAAATAACAAGTTTTGGATTAACTGCTAAAGCTCTAGCAATACAAATTCTTTGACGTTGTCCACCAGAGAACTCATGTGGATAGCGATCATAATATTGAGGTTGTAATCCACATAAAGACATGATCTTATGAACATGTTCTTTAACTTTATCTTTCGGAACAATTTGATGAACTTTTACAGCTTCGGAAATAATAGCTCCAACTGTCATTCTAGGTGGTAAAGAAGAATAAGGATCTTGGAAGATAAGTTGCATATCAACTCTCATCTTCAACAAATCTTTTTTCTTAATCTTTGCTAAATCCTTGCCTTCGAAGAAAACTCGACCACCTGTAATTGGATATAATCTAAGTATAGTTCTACCTAAAGTAGTTTTACCACAACCAGATTCACCAACAACACCAATTGTTTGTCCTTTCTTTACTCCGAAAGAAACATCATCTACTGCACGTAAATATGAACTAGGCCTTCCAAATACATCAGGATTTAATGGAAAATATTCTTTTAAATGTTGAACTTCCAAAATATATTCAGGATTAGGTTCACTATATTCATTATTATCGTTAATAATTTTACCTTTTTTTATAATCAATTCATCAGAAGTAGATGCTTTTTTATCAACTTTATTATTTTTCATCATTTCCTCCTTTGTTTTGATTATCATATAAATGGCAATAAACTAAATGAGTTGGCGATACATTAGATACTGTTGGATAATGACCATCGCATGCTTTTGTACAACGATTGCAACGATCTTTAAAGAAACAATAATCTGGCATATTAATCGGATTAGGAACTTGTCCAGGAATCGAATAAAGTGGCTCATTTGCATCTGATGTAATGAGTGGTTTACTCTTTTGTAACCCTATTGTATATGGATGTTTCGGTGTATAGAAAATTTCACGAACAGTTCCTTTTTCAATAACACGCCCAGCATACATAACAACAACTTCATCAGCCATTTCTGCAATAACACCCAAATCATGCGTAATGAGCATGATAGCACAACCTGTTTTCTTTTGGATACTCTTTAATAGATCAAGAATTTGAGCTTGAATAGTAACATCAAGAGCAGTTGTAGGCTCATCAGCAATAATTAGTTTCGGATTACCTGACAAAGCCATAGCAATCATAACACGTTGTCTCATACCACCAGATAATTCATGTGGATATGAATTATAGACGCGTTCTGGCATAGAAATACCTACAGTTTTAAGCATTTCAATACTATGTTTTTTTGCTTCTTCTTTCGATGTTTCAGGATAATGGATAAACATAACTTCATCCATTTGATTACCGATTGTAAAAATAGGATTTAAGCTTGTCATCGGTTCCTGGAATATCATTGTAATATCTTTACCACGGACATTATACATTTGTTTTGTCGGCATTTTAGCAATATCATATGCTAATTTGTTGCCATTTTCATCTTCGCCAAGATCATCGGAATTAAACCTAATTTGACCACCGACAACTTGACCTTGTGGCGATTGAACAAGTTGCATAATAGATAATGAAGTAACTGATTTACCACAACCTGATTCACCAACAACACCGACAATTTTTCCTTTTGGAATATTAAAGGAAACTTTGTTGACAGATTTAACTGTACCATTATCAGTAAAGAAGACTGTCTCTAAGTCTTCAATTTCAATAATATTATTCTTATCCTTCATCGTTGTAATATAATTAGAAGGATCTGTATTTTTCTTTTTTAAATTTTCGTAGTACCGCATTTGTTGAATATTATGCTTTAAAATATTGCGGCTTTCTTTTAAAGTCATGTAATTAGAGTTCTTTTTTCCTTCTTTCTTTTTATTAAGAAGATTTTTGAAAGTAGTTACTAATTTCATATTTTCACCTACTTTCTAGCCTTTGGATCCATGGCATCACGCAAGCCATCACCAATAAAGTTAAATCCAAGAACAGCTAATGCAATAAGCAAACCAGCTGGCAACCATACAAATACATAGTTATTTAATACAACTGGGTCATTTGATAAAGAAATCATAGTACCCCAAGCAGCATAAGGAACTTGAACACCTAAGCCTAAGTAACTCAATGTTGATTCATAAAGAATAACACTACCTAAACCTAATGTCATTGAAACAATAAGCTGAGGCATAACATTTGGAATCAAATGCTTAAATATTTTTCTCCATGTAGGTAAACCCATAACTTCTGTAGCAGTTATATATTCTTGTTCACGAAGACTTAAAATTTGACCACGAACCATACGAGCTGTTCCAGACCAACCAAAGATAGTAATAATTACCATCAACCAATAAATTCTTAAACTTCCTGGAACTCCATTTGCATCAAGAATAGAGGAAGCAATAAGAAGAATAGGCATTGTAGGAAGACAGTTAAATACATCGACTATACGCATGATTATTTGATCAACCCATTTGCCAAAGTAACCAGAAATTCCACCGATTATCGTTCCTAAAACAGTTTCCAAAATAACAACGATAAAACCGATTGCTAAAGAGATTCTACCACCATACATCAATCTGGCAAATACATCCATTCCTTTATCATCTGTTCCAAGTAAATGTGTCCAGCTTGGAGAAGCAAAGGAATTTATGCTCTTATAATAAGGAACTACTTCTTTAATTGTTACTTCTTTACCATCTGGAGTAACAAAAGTAACAAGTCTCTCAGTAAAAGCTAAAATTTGAGTTCTATCTACTTCTGTTTCTCCCCATGCACGATAGATAACAGGGCCAAGGAAAGAGAATAAGAAGAGAAATACAATAATTACAATACCAACTATAGATAATTTAGAACGGAAGAAACGTCTCATGACCAAACGAATTGGAGACATTTCCTTATAATTGGCGAACATATCTTCTTGACTAGATTCGCCATTATTTTGATTGTCCCCATTTTGTTCTTCAGAGGTTTTAAAAATTTCTTCTTGTTCGTTTTCTAATTTTTTTTCTATTTCCATAATAATCACCTACTTAAACGAACACGTGGATCAACCACGGAATACATAATATCTGAGAACAAAGTTCCAAGGACAGATAAAATAGCTAAGAACATGTTGTATCCCATAACAAATGGAATATCAGCCTGTGTTGTAGCTTTATATGCAAGGTTACCAATACCATTGATACCGAATACTTGTTCAGTAATCATCATACCACCAAATAATGATGGTAAGATTCCTGCGAGGAGTGTAACAAGTGGAATAAGTGTATTTCTAAAAGCATGTTTATAGATAACTCTTTTTTCACTTAAACCCTTAGCACGAGCTGTTCTAATGTAATCAGCACTTAATACTTCCAAAGTGTTTGTTCTTGTATAACGCATCAAACCACCAATGGAAAGAAGAACAGATACAAAGATTGGCAAAACTAAGTGCCATGCCATCGAACCAAGTTTTTGGAAAAAGCCTCCGATAGTATTTGGGAAGGTTGCTGAAGCATCGATAAGTCCACTAGCTGGAAACCATCCTAAATCAACAGCGAATACTTTGATAACAATTGCACCAAAGAAATATGTTGGAAGGGATATGCCTAACATCGTTAATACAGTAACTGTATAGTCGCGGACTGAATATTGGTGAGTAGCACTGGAAACACCAAGAGGAATTGCAATTAAGAATTGGAAAATTGTTGCAATCAAAGCTATGCTGAAAGATACCCACATATTTTCAGAAATGACTTGGGCGACAGGTTTACGATAAATGAAGGAAACACCTAAATTTCCACGTAACATATTGCCTAACCAGCCAATATATCCTTTGCATATTCCTAAAAATGAATTGTCATCCAATCCATATAATTTCAAATAAATATCAATACTCTCTTGAGATACAGCTCCTGACATCAATTGCGATGAGAATTTTTGCATAATATAGTTGTTAGGAATTAAACGAACCATAAAATAAATAATTACAGAAACGCCAAGAAGTACTACTAAAGATATCAATATACGCTTAACTATATATTTAAACATAATACCCCCAAAAGCAAGGCGATTTCTCGCCTTGCTTAATTATTATTTTCTATTAGAGAAATCGTTGTTGTTGCCAACGTAACCAACTTCCCAAATTTTACTTAATAAGCCATTATATGAAGAACGATCACTTTCTTTTGTAAATGTGCTTTCATCAAGTTTATTCTTATTGTAAGCGAATAAATCATCTCTTTGATATGTTGGAAGTTCAACAGCCAAATCCATAACTAAGTCTAAACATTCAGAATAAATAGATTTACGTGTATTTTCATTTAATGTTTTACGAGCAGCATCAATTTTTGGAGATAACTCATTTTTAATAAGATTTTCTTCAAAGTCATACTTACCACCAGCATTTTTTCTAATAGCATTATAACCCCAGTTCAATGTTGAAGTTGCTTTTGAATCCCAGTGATAAACTTGATACATATCTGAATCAATTGTACTACCCCAAGCAGCTGCCCAAACAGTCAAAGCACCGATTGATAATTTACTTAAAGCATTGGAGTCATTTGTAACTGTAATCTTAAATCCATGTTCATTTAAAATTTCAGAAGCATGGAGCAAAGCATTATATGCAGGGTGATCAGTTTCTGCACCAGCAATAGTGAATGTATATTCAAGCTTATCGCCATTTAATTGATAAATACCATCTCCACCTTTTGTATATCCAGCATCGATAACTAAATCTTCTGATGTCTTACCAGTGCTATCATAATCATAATATAATCCAGCTTCTTTTGGATAAGCCCAAGAAGAACGGGACATAGAACGATAAACAGGAGAAGCAGAGTCACCATAATATGTTACAGTTTCTTGAATATCAATAGCATGCATAATAGCACGACGAACGTTGACACTAGGAACTTTAGCAGCATTGATACCAATATAACCATAACCAGCAGTTTCAATAGAAGTGCTGCCAATTCCTTGAGAAGACAAATTATTTAATTGTCTAACAATTTCAGGTTTACAGTTAGGTTGAGTAAAGTCAACTGCACCAGTTGTCAAAACGTCGACCATACGTGATGTAGGGACAATTTGATAACGAAGATATTTGATAAGTGGTTTTCCTAAAAGGAATTTATCATTTCTTTCATAGTAGATAACGTTATTGTTGCGGAAACTACCAGATGTAACATTTTCAGTTCCACCATTGCTATTAGCAGCAACATATGGACCAGCACCAACTGGAACGCCAACTTTATCAGGACTATTTACAACGTTTTCATAGAATTCTGAATTACCATATTCAACACCGAAATTAGATTCATAGTCAAAAGCTTTGATATGTTCAGCATCAGAATAATAATACATTGGAGCAACACCGAAGGAGAAGTTCCAAATAGCTTTAGGGTCAACATTATTAATAGTGATGGACAAAACTTCATTATAGTCTTTATTGACAGAACCATCAGCATTATAATGTGTTCCACAAGCTTCATAAGTTTTGCCATTTACTGTAACAGCTTCATCCTTATTGACAAATTTAATACCAGAAATATTAGGGAATTGACGTTTTCCAGAGTTCTTTAAGTCTTCGAAGTATTTAGATTTTGCTTGATTGACTAAATAAGTATCTAAATCAGAACCAGCAGACCAATAATCAATAACTTCAGAAACACCAGTTGGATCACTCATTTTATGATTATAAACAGCGTTGATTGCTTGTTCAGAAGTCCAAGAGCGAACTTCTTTATAATCACTGGCTAAATCACATGTAAACGAACCTTGGCCTTTTTTATTGAATTGAATATAACCTTCACTATATAAGAAAGCTTCAACATCTGTAGTGAAAACATTCTTTAATGTGCCACCATCTTCGTTTTTAAAACTATAATCTGTAGCTGAACCTTTAGCATTAGTAAAGTCAGTTTCAAGCATTTCCTTAAATAAAGATAAAAGTTTTTGGAAATCTTCAGCAACATGTTCATAAACACCAGAAGAAGACTTGCTAGCAAGGTATGAATAAATTTGATCAGAAGTTAAAGATTCATCATGTTCATCATCAATTTCCTGAAGAGCTGCTTTTAAATCATCAATACGAGCAGTAGCTTCGATTTGGAATTGTGATTCGAATCTATCTTGTTCATCCTTTCCTTCCTTACCTGTACGATATTCACTAAGACCAACAATGTCTGTGGAATAAATTGTACTTGAACCACTATAAACTGGATCAAGGTAAGTATAAAGATTGAATAAAACATCCTTCATTGTTAATGGTGAACCATTTGAGAAAAGAATATCGTTTTTTAAGACAAAATAATAGGTTGTCTTTAAATCAACATCTTCTACACCATTATTGCTCTCTTGAGCATAATCTAAAACAACTGTGGCTTCATTTTCACCATAGGCAATATTACCTTGTTTATCATTGGTGAGCATACCTATCTGTGTTAAGCTAATAACATTAGAGTCGGCAGCATTTGTTGAGTAAAATGGGTTAAAAACACCATCTACTTCAGCAGATGACATAACAAAAGGTGTTGTATCATTATTATAATTAGTTGTACTTCCAGAACTGTTAGATGAATTTGAAGAATTGGAAGTGTTAGAATTTGAACAACCTGTTAAAACTAATGATGATAAAAATAAAGCAGATAATAAATAATTCTTTTTCATTTTTTCTCCTTTCAAAATTATTAGTATAATGTTTTTTCTAAAGTGATTTGATATAAAGAAACGGCTTCTGTAGTAACTCTCAAATCATTCATAGTTGTTTGAGTAATACTGAAATTTGTTACTGTAGAATTACCATCTTCATCTTCGAAAATAGCCTTGCTTAAATCGTATTCTAATGGACGATTTGTCCTGCTAGAGATATTGACGGTGTAATTAGAAACAGCAACATTATTTATTATAGCACCTTTTGCACGTCCAGCCAAAGAACTAATATAAACATTTTGTGTACGAGTATTTTGTGTTTCAACATCGACTGAGAAGTTGTCAAATGTAACATCTTTAACAGTGGCTTCATTTAAATATGGGAATATTGCAATATATAAATCACCTTGAGTTTGTTTATTATATTGTAATTTGAAATTTCTAATTGTGTGGCCGTTGCCATTGAATTCTCCACGATAATTATTGAATAATGGGAAATTCTCGCCATTAAAATCGATATCATTATAAAGTAAGACATTGGCAGAACCACTTACTTTTCTTAAATCGGAAATAGTGCGAACAACCGTATAATCACCTTCATAGAATTTAGCATAAACATTAACTACTGGAGATTCCTTATCTCCAGGATGTTTAAACTTAGAATCCCATAAAGTTGTTAATTCTACATCGCTATAAAAATCTAAGAATGTGTATCCTTCAAGAGATTTAGTATAATTTCTATAATCCTCGAATTCCGCTCCTTTTTCAGTATCATAGACACCTAATGATTTAACTTCTCCAGAAACAGGATCAGTATAGCAAACATTGTATTGGAATTTGACATCTTCAGTCCAACAAGCATAAAGTGTTAAACCTTCAATACCAACTTTTTCAGTTTCGAAATCAAATGGATCTGAATATGTATAACTAGGATTATCTTCAGTACTTATTGAATCAAGAGTTCTAGTTTTATACCAACCTGTTAAAACATATCCTAATTTTCCGACAGTGCCTGCTTGATAAGGATCGAAAAGATAAGTTCTATCCTCTTTACTTTCTAATTCATATTTATACTTAATGTATTCAGTATCTTTTTCATTGCACTGGCCACCATTTAAATAGAAATAAACTTCTGTTTCAATAGAGCCGTTATTATTTGAATTACAAGAAACTAATCCAATTGAAGCGATTAACAAAGATAATAATAAAAACTTACTTCTTTTCATTTTTCGCCTCCTTAATTTGCAGAATAATCAATAACTATATTATCGTAAGAAAAGTTATAAACTGCTTTAGCTTCTAAAGATAAATTATCTCCAAAATCAATATAAGAAAAAGTAAATGAAGTAAAATGATCATTTTCAACTTTCAATTCAAATGCAAAATCTTTAACATTAGTAAAAGAACTTTCATTAAAGAAATTAGATAAAGAATCCTGTTTAACGTTTCCTTTAAATCCATCTGAAGTTTCAGTAACATTTTCAAGATATTTATCTTCAAAAGTGAAACTTAAGAATTGCTCAGGAATAACATAACTTTTTTCAGTAGTAATTCCATAGTTATCAGTATAGTATTGTGTTTCACCGATTGTTACATAAGAAGTATTTTCAATATTGTACTTATTAGGATAAGCAATACTGAAGTTAGGATTTAATCTACTGGTTGAAGTTGAAAGACTTGTCCTGATTGAATCACCTCTTTGAATTTTGAATTCATTAGAAGTTTCATAAACTATATCATCACCATCTATCAATTTGTAATTGCTAGAGTAAGATGTGAAATTATCAGAAGTATTAATATAAATTTGTTCGAGTTTAGAATGTGGAACATTTGAAGAAGAGCTATTGTTATTATTGCAGCTAACTAACGAAATTGCCACTAAAGGGAGAAGGGCAACAATTAAAGATTTTCTCATAATGCTGCACCTCCTTTCTTTTTAGTAACAATTAAGGCAACACCAGCTGCAGATACTAAAGCAACGATAGATGCAGTTACTGCAACTGCAACATTGCCAATTTTATTTACTGCTGCAGAATTTTCAATCTTGCTATTCAATGCATCAGTATAAGCTTTAAATTGAGCTTGGAAAGCATCTAATTTAGAAGTATCAAGATATTGACGATCTTCTTGATCGATCTTATTGACATTTCTTAATATAGCAAGGTATTCATCAAGCTTAGATATACTGAACGAACCTAAATTATTGATATCATCTACCAAATAATCATAAGTCTTAGAAACTTGTTCACTCTTCAAATCATAATAAGTATTATAGGCATCTTCAAGTTTTAAAGCTAAATCAGTAACATCAGCAGATGAGTAGCCAAATTTTGTTAAATCTTGATTTAACGCATTGTAATATGTACGACCATTTAATATAGCATCCTTATCTTTCAAAGTAATATTTTCAGGTAAAGAATTAACTGTATCAATATAATTCAAAGAATTTCTATTCAATGTTTCACCAACTTCAGTCGTATTAACTTTATCGAAGTCGAAGTAAATAATATAAGGAATAGAAGAATATGTAGAAGCAACATAGTTAGATGGAACAGCAACGCTCAATCTGCTAACAGTTCCAACATATCCAACAAATTGATTGTATCCAAGTTTAATATCACCATTGAAGTTAAGATATGCTGTCAAAATTTTATAAATTTCAGAAGAGGTATCATAAGAAATACTGCTATTTAAAATTGTTGTAGTCAATTGTTCATCATAACTTAAAACTGGTAATTCATTTTGATTATCGACAACATTCATTGCTTCAAGAGCAGGGGCATTAGTAGAACGGAAAGTAACTTTATTTAAATTGTTAGATCCGCTGAATGCACCGATTCCAATTTTAACTAAAGCATTAGATAATGTCACTCTTGTAAGATTTCTGACATTGCTTACAGCATACATTTGAATGTATGTTGCATCATCTTTCATAACAAAATCAACATCAGTCTTACTAGATGGATAACAGTTAAGAGCATACTTACCATTATTCATCTTAACATATAAAACGCCATTATCAATTAAGCAATAATCATTGACTTCACTTGTAATCATGCCAAAGTTTGTGAAAGATGCTAATTTTACATTATTATAGAAGGCTGTTTCTCCTATATAAGAAATAGTACTTGGAATATCAACTGTTGTAATATCAAGTCCAGAGAAAGCTTGTTTTCCAATGTAATTAACGTTTGGCATATCAATTGTTTTAACTGCAGAAGCAGCTAAGAAAGCAAAATCACCAATTGTTTTAGCAGAAGATAAACTCAAAGAAGTTAATCCTTTAGCGGCATAGAAAGCACCTTTGCCGAAAGTTTCAACTTTACTTAAATTAATTGAAGAAAGTTTTGTAGTATTCTTAAATGCTTCGCTGCCAATATTTGTAATATTAGTAGCATTGACTGTAACAAGACTTGAATCGCCACTGAAAGCAGAATCGCCAATACTAGTTACTTTTTCGCCTAAGCTAACTATTGTTAAAGAAGTACAATTAGCAAAGCAAGATGTTGGTAATGAAGATAAAATACTAGATAAATTAGTTACTGTTCTTAAACGTGCGCAATTTTCAAAAGCAGAATCACCAACATATGAAACATTGCTTGGAATTGTAATTTCGTTCATTCTAGAACCATAGAAAGCTTGACTACCGATAGATGTTAATTTATTGCCAAGAGTAACTCTCATATTAGAATTAGAAATAGAAGCAAAGGCATTATCGCCAATTTCCTCAACATTTTCCAAATCTATTGTTGTCAATGAGTAATCGCCACTAAAAGCACCATTGCCAACACGACCAGCAAGGAATTTAAAATTGAACGAAGATAAACTTGTACATCCAGCAAAAGAATTATCACCAACTACAACATTGCCACTTCCAACAAAACTTACTTTTGTTAAAGATGTAAGATTTCTAAAAGCATCAGTTCCTAAAGTAACATCTTGTCCAATAGTAAGAGAAACTAAGCGTGTACCTGCTAAAACATCAGCACCAACTTTAACCCCATTAGGAAGTACAAAGTCAGTAATTGATGTTCCACTAAATGCATTATCACCAATTTCTTTTAAAGTAGTAGGAAGTACAATTTCAGAAATAGAAGTATTTTTGAAAGCATTTTTCCCAATAGTTAATAATCCTTCTGGAAGTTTAACACTAGTTAAATCAGCAACTTTTTCAAAAGCGTTATTTCCAATTGTTTTTAAAGTAAGAACGTTGCTTAAATCAATTGAAGTTAAACCTTTAATTGCACTGAAAGCACCAGAAGAAATTGTTTCAAGTCCTGGGAATTCAGTAGCAAAATCAAACGAAGTTATATTGCTATTTGGAGCAACTAAATAAATAGTTTTTCCATCAGCACTAACCAAAACATTATTTGATATATTGGTTTTATAATTGATATTATCAGTAGCTACTTCAAAAGATGATACAGTGTTTGGAACAACAGAAGTACCAATCTTTTCAATGAATGTCTTACTGGCTAAAACTAATTTATCCAAATTAGTGCAACCAGAAAATACATCATCTTCTAAAGTAATATTGCTAGATGGAAGAGTGAAAGTTGTTAAGCTTAAGCAATCAGCAAAAGCTTCATTATCAAAGTATTCCACACCGCCTTTAAATGTAACTGAACTTAATGAAGTATTATTTTTGAAGGCATATTGGCCTACAAAGATTAAGTCATTTTCAACAGTGACTTTCTTTAAAGAAGTGCAATCTTCAAAGCAACCTTCTGGAATTCTATCAGTATAAATAGTGACATCTTCTAGTCCAGATCCTTTGAACATATTTTTAGAAAGTTTGGTATATTCACCAGAAGTAAATGATTTTAAAGAAGTACAATTTTCAAATGCTCCTGTACCTGCATTTCTAAGTGTCGTTATGTCAACAGTTTTTAAAGAAGTACAATTTCTAAATGCATTTTCTGCAAGAGCATAAATGTTAGAAAGATCAGCTTCCTCTAAAGCAACACAACCATCAAAGGCAGCTTTATTAATTATAGAAACAGTTCCAATATTAGCTTTCTTTAAAGAAGTACATTTTTGGAAAGCATATTGATTGATTGTTGTAATGTTTTGATTAGAAGTTGGAGTTGCATTTGGATTGACTTTAAATTCAACTTCTTGAAGATTCGAACAATTGTAGAATGCATATTTGCCAATTGTATTAACAGAATAAGGAATGATTACTTTTGTAATAAATTCATTGCCAGCAGGGATTTTATTAGCATCCCAATCGTCTTCATTGACAATAATCGACATATCTGTTGTATAAGAAGCGAAAGCATAATCAGAAATTTCAGTCAAGTTAAGTCTTTCTGGAATCTCAACAACACCATTTTCATCGCCTATACCTTTATAAGCAACTAATTTACCATTTTCAACAACAAATGGACTATTGACTACAATACGTTTACTAGCTAAGATGCTCGATTGTACGCCATCAATTGATACTCTCAATGTCAAAGTAGCAGAGCCTTCTTTGAGAGCAACAACATGGCCATCTTGATCAACTGATAAAACGTTAGGATTAGATGTTGACCAAGTTAATTCATAGCCTTGTAAATTCCATGGAGTAATTTCATAGTGCATGTAGATTTTTTCACCTGGATACATAGATATAGCACCAGTATATGAAGAAACATAGTTTGAACTGCCTGTAGTTCCAATATTAGCAGTTTGTCCCCCACGAGGGAAAGCAAACTCTGTATCAAAATATGTAAATTGAATATCTTTTAAAGTTGTAGCAGCTTTTAAAATCTTATTCGAATTACGAGTGACGATCAAACGCAATGTTGCTCTTGCAACATATCCATCTGTTGTAACAAAGCTAGCTGTAATAGTTGAAGTGCCAGCAGATAAGCAATCTACTTGACCACCTTTAATAATAGCAACTGATTCATTGCTTGAAGACCAAGCAAGTGAAGACATATATTTTTGTTTTTCAGCTTCATTCAAATTTTTAAAATTTTCAGAAGAAGAATTGATATATTGTGTTAAATCTATTGTTTCACCAACTTTTCCAGAAATTGATTGAAGAGCTAATCCTTCTGAATTAACAAAGTTAATAGAGCCTTTAGAATCAATATCTGTACCTGGAAGATTGACAAAATAGTAATTGGAATTCATTGCATAGTCTTCAACCATGATACCTATACCATTGGTTAAAGCTAAACCATTAGCACCTGAGCCATTTGCTAAGCTTGGCAAATAATCAGTGATTTCAAATCTTACAGAAGATGTAGTTCCTTTTTCTGTTCCATAAACTGGAATTGGAGTAGAAGAAAGATCAACTAAACTGCCAGCTTGTAAAATAAATGGACGAATATCCATAGCATAGTGATTATCATAAACCTCAACAGTTAAATAATAGCGATAATCTCTTAAAGAGCGATCATATTCTGATTCATATTTAACATTTTTAATAATAGGAGCTTCATTATCAGCTGTAAATTTAAATGAGAATGTATTATTTAAATTTGTATTGACGCCACCATCACCATAGTCTAATTTAGCTTCCATAGAAACTGTGTAAGTTGAATTATTCTTAAGACCTACTTCAGTAGCTAAGATATTCAATAAATCAGTAGAAGGATAGCCATTATATGCACGAATCTGATCATGATTTACATGATAATAAATCACTTCGCCTGTAGCATCATCAGTAATTTTAGTAATTACTTCTTTACCACCTCTCATCAAACCGGCATAAATTGTTGTAATACCATTGATAGATGTAGAACTTGTACTAATTGCAGCATGTTCCTCAGATGCTGGAATAGCGTCGTATCCACTAGGAATATCATAAACATAAGAACCTAATGGAATAATGTAGTTAGAGAAATATGTTCCATAAGGAGTTGTAGCATAATAATCAGCTTTAATTTTATCTTCATCATCTATTGCTTGATTATGAGCAGTAGATTCAACTTCATAGAAAGTCTTATCAAATATTGGAGCCTTTGTCCAATCGCCAAAGAAGCCAAGATATGGAGCATTTAAATCGATTTTAGCTTCGGTATTATCTTTGAGACAAGTGAAACCTTCGATATACATACCATTAGGGAATAATTCCTTAATTGATCTTTTTTCTTCAGCAGAAAGAGTTAAAGTTTGTTCTATTGTTACAACACTATTAGCAGGAACTGTAACAACATCGCCTTCTAATGTACCAACATCAGAAAGAAGTTCTACTGATTGTGAAGGATTTAACATATTTGCGTGTTCAGCAACATATCTACTATCATAAGTCGAAACAGATTCAGTCATTGTTTCATTGCTTATTTTATATGAAAGTGAGTCTGTAGAACTCATATTTACAATATTATATTTGAGTTTATAAACACCAGTTTCATTTGGATCATCACCTATTTCAAGTTTACTTCTATCAGTGCCATCAACAGTGATATATCCTTGAGTGGTTGTAGCTTCCTTTAAACTGGCTAAACCAGCGCCTTGCTTACGAGGAGAATATGGGTTTCCATATTGATCCAAAGCAATAGTTGCAGTAGACATTAAAATTTGCATTGATAAAGCATTGACTTCTGTTGGTTTAAATTCTGGGAATTTTTGTTTAACGTATTGACGAATTAAAACAATAGCACCACACATGTTAGGTGAAGCCATAGAAGTACCACTTAATGTATTGTATTTGTTTCCTGGAATAGCTGAAAGAATATTACCACCATGGGCAGTAATTTCTGGTTTTAATTTTAAATCAGGAGTTGGACCCCAGCTAGAGAAATTTGACATGAATGGTCCAGCTTGTTGTTCGCGGCTAAATGTTAAAGAACCACTAGATTTTTTAGCTAAAACTTCACCATCATCTTGGCTGATTGAACAGAAAGGAATAGCTAAATTGTTACCAGCAGACATTGAGATTTCACCGGAAACATTATTATATAAGATTGCACCTATTGCGCCATGTTCAGCCGCAATACGGGCTTTATCTTCAAATGAATTAGTACCACGACGAACAAGAGCTATTTTTCCTTTAACATCAATAGTAGAGTAATTAATATTTAAACCAGCACCTGGAACAGTAACATATTCTATTGTTTTTGAACCAGTTTGTGGAAGATCTAACATATCTGCAAAATTATAAGCAACACCTGTAGAATTATTAGATTCAATATAATAGAAAACATAGCCTTCATCGGAAACGATATAATTGGATTTTACACCACTAATAGATGCTACAGATAAAGCACCTTCATAAGTAGATGGAGATCCAACAGTACCTGCATCAGGAGTTGTAACTTTATTAGTATTGCCGCCTGCAGTATTAAAACCCGCTGAATAAGAGTTACTTGCAGCAACAACCAATGAAATTCCAGCTTTTTCAATAGAATCATAAACTTTATTTAAATAGTCTTCATCAGTTGGACGTGTAAAACCGCAACTAGTACCTAAAGACATATTAATAGCATCAACACCAAGCAAAACAGAATCTTCAAGTCCAGCTAAAATATCATCAGTATTAGCACCTTCTTTAAAGTCTGAGAAAACTTTCATCAAAACTAATTGCGCATTTGTTGCAACACCGGTAATAGTATCATCTTTACCAGCAATAATACCACCAACGTGGGTACCATGTTCAGAAGAAAGAGGATCGACAACAGGATCATGATCAGCATAGTCATATGCAAATGGAATTTTACCATTAATATATACATCAGAAGCTTTTAATCCTGGAGTAAGTTGTGCAGCTACACTTTCATCAATAACTTTTTCAATATCACTTCTTTTAAATAATTGTGTATCTTCTGCAGGAATATTTTGGAAAACTGAGTGATGAGTATCAAAACCAGAGTCCAAAATAGCAACTACAGTATTAGATCCATCAAATGGAACATCAGATGAATTGAAAATACCTGTATCATAAACATCTACAACATTTGTTGTAACATCTTGTTTATTACCGGATACTGTTTGAGGTAAAGCATAAGCTTCACTAACAGAAACATCGTAAACATTTTTAGTCTTTTCGATATTTGTTACTGTACCATAAGTAGTTTCAACACCAAAGCCATTCAATAAAGTAGTATATTGATGAGTGACTCCTTCAATCAAATGTTGATCTTGAAGTCTTTTTATTAAAGACTTTTGTTCAGAAATTAAAGAATTAGAATATTTAATGCCCTCTTCTGAACTCGCAAAGTCTGTCAAAGAATCATATTCATCTTTTTTACTGTTTTCATAAAGATCTGACAACGATTCTTTTTCCATAGTAATAATAAGATGAACTTTATCTTCACTTTGCAAACCACTAATGGTTGAAACATAATTAGAATTAAAGTACTTTTCATTCTCTGTCAAAGAAGCAATTAAATCTAATTGTTCTGCATTAAGATTTTGTTGACCATCACCAGTATCTTTATTTCCATTTGAAGAAACAATACCAGCGCAACTAGACAAAAAGCCTAATGAAACTACACCAAAAGCGGTTAACAGTTGTTTAAATTTTCTCATATATTGTTACACGCCTCCATACAAACAAAAATCATAAAATTTATAACTAATAGAAAGTATAGCTTAATAAATTCAATAAGTAAAATAAAAAAATTTCAAAATAAATTAAAAAAAGCCTATTTTTTTTAATTTTAAGCAATTGCGAAATATGTAACCGCATACATTATAAAAATATAATCTTTTATTAAAAAACAAATAAAATTTCTTATATATTAAAGCGTTATACATGCATATACTTTTTTAATATAAATTGTACAAAAAAACTGCCGCAAAAGCAGCAGTTTTATTTTGTAAGTTTAAACTATTTAATGATAGTTGTAACTGTACCGGCACCAACAGTACGTCCACCTTCACGGATGGAGAACTTTGTTCCGTTTTCAATAGCAACTGGGTGAATGAGTTCAACTGTAAATTCAGTATTATCACCTGGCATGACCATATCTGTACCTTCTGGTAATGTGATAACACCAGTAATATCAGTAGTACGGAAATAGAATTGTGGACGATAGTTTGTAACGAAAGCTGTGTGACGACCACCTTCTTCTTTAGTAAGAATATAAGCTTGAGCTTTGAAGGTTGTGTGTGGAGTAACAGAGCCTGGTTTGCAAAGAACTTGACCACGGACGACATCATCACGGTTGACACCTCTTAAAAGGACACCAACGTTATCACCTGCAGCGCAGTAGTCAAGAGTCTTACGGAACATTTCCATAGATGTAACGACAGCTGTTCTTGTAGGTTTAATACCAACAATTTCAACTGTTTCGTTAGCATGTAATTCACCACGTTCAACACGGCCAGTAACAACTGTACCACGTCCAGTGATTGTTAAAACATCTTCAACAGCGAGAAGGAATGGTTTATCAATATCACGTGCTGGATCAGGAATGTAAGTATCAACAGCATCCATAAGTTCCATGATATGTTTAGCTTCTTCTGGATCACCATCAAGAGCTTTACGAGCAGAACCACGAATGACTGGGACTTCATCGCCTGGGAAGCCATAAGAGTTCAATAAGTCACGAACGTCAGCTTCGACGAGGTCGATTAATTCTGGATCATCAACGAGATCAGTTTTGTTTAAGAAAACAACGATATAAGGAACACCAACTTGACGTGCAAGTAAGATGTGTTCACGTGTTTGTGGCATAACGCCATCAGTAGCTGCGACAACGAGAATTGCACCATCCATTTGAGCAGCACCGGTGATCATGTTCTTAACATAGTCAGCGTGTCCCGGGCAGTCGACGTGAGCATAGTGTCTCTTGTCTGTTTGATATTCGATGTGAGCGGTGTTAATCGTGATACCACGAGCTTTTTCTTCCGGTGCACTATCGATTTGATCGTATGCCATTTCCTTAGCATCGCCTTTAGCAGCGAGAACTTTGGTAATAGCAGCGGTCAATGTAGTTTTACCATGGTCGACGTGACCGATGGTACCAATGTTGACATGTACTTTACTTCTGTCAAATTTTTCTTTTGCCATAGTTATTTATCCTCCCTATAGATACTATTAAATAGTATAGCAAATCAAGCGAAAAATCAAGATGTTATGAATTTCTCTTGCGAACAATTTCATCCGCAACAGATTTAGGAACTTCTTGATAGTGATCAAATGTCATAGTATAAATACCACGACCTTGAGTCATAGAACGAAGATCGGTAATATATCCGAACATATTACCAAGTGGAATGTAGGCGGTAATGACTTGAGCATTTCCGTGCATTTCCATACCATCAACGAGACCACGTCTAGAAGAGACATCTCCTAAGACAGTTCCGAGATAGTCAGCTGGAGTTGTAATTTCAGCTTTAACAATTGGTTCAAGTAAACATGGTGAGCACTTATTAGCAGCTTCTTTAAGAGCTAAAGCAGCAGCCATTTTATAAGCGGCTTCAGATGAGTCGACATCGTGGTAAGAACCATCGAATAATGTAGCTTTAATATCGATAATTGGATAACCAGCGATAAGACCACGGTTTAAAGATTCTTTCAATCCATCAGCTGTTGGTTTGATATATTCTCTAGGAACAACACCACCAACAATAGCGTCGACAAATTCGAATCCTTTGCCTGGGTTAGGTTCAAAACGAACCCAAACGTGACCATATTGACCATGACCACCAGATTGTTTAATGTAACGTCCTTCACATTCACCAGTTTTCTTAATTGTTTCACGATAAGCAACTTGTGGAGCACCAACATTACATTTAACACCGAAGTCATCTCTCAAACGAGTAACATTAACATCAAGTTGTAATTCACCAACACCGGCAATAATATTTTGACCAGTTTCAGCATCTGTATAGAAGCGGAATGTTGGATCTTCTTCTTGAAGTTTTAATAAAGCAGCTATCATTTTGTCTTGATCAGCTTTTGAAGCAGGTTCAATAGCTTCAGAAATAACTGGTTCAGAGAAAACGATTGTTTCAAGAGAAAGAATACGAGATTCATCGCAAAGTGTATCACCTGTGCCAGTAACTTTTAAACCGACAGCAGCACCGATTTCACCAGCAGAGATAGAATCAACATCTTGTCTCTTATCAGCATGCATTAAGACCAAACGAGAGAATCTCTCTTTGGTTGCTTTATTTGTATTATAGACATATGTACCGGTTTTTGCGATACCTGAATATGCTCTAAAGAAGCATAAACGGCCAACAAATGGATCGGTCATAATCTTAAAGGCTAAGCCGCAGAAAGGAGCATCATCAGTTGCTTCAACTTTAACGACATTTCCTTTTTCATCAGTACCTTCAGTTGCAGGAACATCAACTGGAGAAGGTAAATAGTCGATTACACCATCGAGGAGTAAACGAACACCTTTATTCTTATAGGCAGAACCGCAGAAAACAGGGAAGAATTCACCTGTAATAGTACCAGCACGAATAGCTTTCTTGATTTGTTCAACTGTAGGTTCTTCGCCGCCTAAAACTGCCATCATTATATCTTCATCAAAGTTTGCGAGATTATTGAGCATTAATTGACGATATTCGTTAGCTTTATCAACATAATCAGCAGGGATTTCTTCAATAGTAGGTTCCTTTGTGGAATCTTGCATATTGTACATAATTGCGCGCATTGTAACTAAATCAATGACACCGCGAAGATTGCTTTCAAGACCTATTGGATATTCAATAGCACAACCATTTGCACCAAGCTTTTCTTTAATTGAACGGACAGACATCTCATAGTCAGCACCGATAGCATCAAGCTTATTAACAAAGACAACTCTTGGAATCTTATATTTTGAAGCTTGTCTCCAAACAGTTTCAGTTTGTGGTTCAACACCGTTCTTACCATCAAGAACAGTAACTGCACCATCAAGAACACGTAAAGAACGTTCAACTTCAGCTGTAAAGTCAACGTGTCCCGGGGTATCAATAATATTGATACGATAGCCTTTCCAGAAGCATGTTGTTGCAGCAGATTGAATTGTAATACCGCGGTCTTGTTCTTGTTTCATGAAGTCCATGGTAGCAGAACCATCATGGGTTTCACCAATTTTATAGTTTTCGCCTGTAAAATAGAGAATACGTTCTGTAGTTGTTGTCTTACCAGCATCGATGTGAGCCATGATACCGATATTACGGGTTTTTTCAAGCGGATATTGACGTGGCATATACTACTCCTCCTATATTACCAACGATAGTGTGCATATGCTTTATTAGCTTCAGCACTCTTATGAGTATCTTCTCTCTTCTTAACTGAAGCACCGGTGCCATTAGCAGCATCGATAATTTCGCCAGCTAAGCGATCTTCCATACTCTTTTCGTTTCTTAAACGGCTATAATTAACTAACCATCTAAGTCCTAAAGTAACACGACGTTCTGCAGAAACTTCAACAGGAACTTGATAGTTGCTTGCACCAACACGACGAGCCTTTAATTCGAGTTCAGGCATGATATTGCCTAAAGCTAATTCGAAAACTTCAAGTGCTGGTTTGCCAGTTTTGGCTTCAATCTTATTAAAAGCATTATATAAAATGGTTTGAGCTGTTGCTTTTTTACCATCTAACATAATCTTATTGATTAAGCGAGTGACTAATTTTGAATTATAAATTGGATCAGGTAAAACATCACGTTTGCTGATACTTCCATTCTTACGTGGCATTATTCATTCCCTCCCATTACTTAGCATCGCGTTTTGCGCCGTATAAGGAACGACCTTGTTTACGACCTTGAACGCCGAAGCATTCCGCAGCACCGCGGATGATGTGATAACGAACACCTGGTAAATCCTTGACACGTCCACCACGGATTAAAACTACTTTGTGTTCTTGCAAGTTGTGGCCAATACCACCGATATAAGCTGTGACTTCATAACCATTAGAAAGTCTAACACGAGCATATTTACGTAAAGCGGAGTTAGGTTTCTTAGGGGTCATTGTACCGACACGGGTGCAGACACCACGTTTTTGTGGGGCAGCTTGGTTTCTCTCACGCTTATTTAAAGAGTCCCAACGTTTACCTAAAGCAGGAGCCTTAGATTTTTCTACACCTTGTTTGCGTCCTTGACGGACGAGTTGATTAATTGTAGGCATTTTTTCTCCTTCCGTACTTCTTAATGCACACTAGTCCAGGTGTTTATTCATGTTCCCACAAAAATAAAGGCCTGGAAGGCTGTACGTGCTATATGATAATATTATTTTTCTACTTTGTCAATAATATTCAAAATATTTTTCAACAAAAAAACTAGCGCTTTTCGGCTGCTAGTTAAAATAATTTATTTATCAAATTTTTTTATTTCTTCTTCTTTTTCGGCAATACGTTTTGCTTGTTCAGCATTTCTTTTTTTATAAAGGACACCAATAGTAATAAGAAGAGCTATTAATCCAAGTCCAAGTATTATATCAGCAATAATAAATCCAATCATTTTGCTTCCTCCATACTAATTTTAATTGTACCGCTTTGTTTATAATAGCCAAGATCAATTTGTTTTTTAGCTTCAGCTAAGCTGTTTTCATCTTTAACTTCAATTTTAATTGATTTCAATTTTAAAGGTTCGACATCTTTGCTAATCTTTAATTTTCCAAGACTTGATTTAACAATTAATTTTCCTTCTTGAATTAAAACTTTGCAAATTGTCTTTCTTTGACCATATGTGATTGTTTGATAATATTTCCTATCAAAGATATTAACATTTTCATATTTCTTGGCGTATTTTTGTAGTTCAGTAAGGTATCCACGCGATTCTTCACTAAGATCATTTAAAGATTCTTCAAAAGTTTTTGTTTCTACCTTTGCTAACTTAATTGCGACAACATCTTCATCGTTTTCTTCAACTGGTTGAACGTTTTTCATCTTTTCCTTGTTGATTTCGTTCTCCAAATTGAGCATTCTAATCTTATAATCTTTTTCTTCTTCGTTTTTGCTTTTTAAGAAAGCAAAAAGATATATTCCAGCAAAGCAGCAAGATAAGAATAAGAATGCAGTGATGAAAATAAAAATAACTAATAAAGGCGTATCCATGATTAATTTACCTCCGCTTTATTATTTCAAAAATCATTTTACTGATTTATGAAAACACCTTAATTTAACCATTTCTGGTTCCTTTGAAATTTTTTAAATTTCAAATTATACAAATATCACTTTGTACCAAGATTATTTTAGCAAATAATTTTATTTGAGCAACTATATTCATACATTTTTCTAAAAATAGTTGCTTTTTTTAGAAAAAAGAGAAACTTTTAAACGCAAGCTTCTAAAAAATTGTTTCTAATAAAATCAAATACTTTGCCAAAACTTTTGATTTTATTATTACAATCACCATAAGAAATGCATTTTCTCTTAAAAATATGTCTTTTTTTATGGTGAAAGGCTTTTTTCGTAAAAGTTTTATTAAAAAGTAAACGATTTGAACCTTTTACATGAAAATTATACAACACACATCTTATAAAATCTAATTTTTTCGACATTTTTTTGCATTTTTTTAGTCTAAAAAAATAATTCGAGAAGCAATAATGAAATAAGCAATGTTGGAATTGAGGCAATTGAGCCATATTTAACAAAATTTGCAAAATTTATTTTTATATCAAATCGTTTTAAAATCGACATCCACATAATACCAGCTAAAGCACCAATAGGTGTAAAATAAGCACCAATATTAGATCCAATAATCGCTGCATATATTCCTTTTAAATAATTAACTTGAGAGAAATTAGAAGAATTCAAAATCGAACTAAATAAAACACTCATAGGAATATTATTAATCAAATTAGCAGATATAAAACTAGAAAAGCCTACTGAAAAAATCACATCAAATTTATTTAGAAATAACGCTATTTTATCTGTAACACCAATGTATTCTAAAGACAAGGCAATAACAAACATTGATAAGACAAATGGAATCAAAGAAAAAGGCAACCTTTTTATAGTTTGCAGCACAACAATTTCGCTATTTTTTCTTATAATTTTATAAATACTATCGCATAATATCAAAGATATACATAAAGAAAATGTAATAATCCACATTTCAATATTAAGATAAGAACTTATGGATAAAAGAATTAAACATATAAATAAATGTATTAATCCTATAATAATTTGTGCCTTATCTAAAGTTATATTTTCATATTCTACTTTTTCTATTGGCTTTTTCAATTCTTTATAAAAAATAATAATTATAATTAATAAAGAAACTATACCTCCGCCAAAAGTAGGTAAAAACATAACACCTATATATGTGAAAAAATCTATTCCCGCAGAAGAAGCTAAATAAATATTAGTAGGATTTCCTATAATTAAAAACATACTCCAAGTATTTGCAGCAAAAAACTCTCCGAATAAATAAGGTAAAGGATTTATCTTAGCTTTTTTACAAAAACAACAAATAAATGGCGTGAAGGTTAAAATAATAATATCATTAGAGGTAAAAATAGTTAATATAGCAATCATCGAATAAAGAATTAAAAAAAGAGTTATCTGTTTTTTTATTTTTTTCTTTAATGCTATATTCGCTAGATACTTAAAGAAACCTAATTCATCTAAAAAGACTGATAAAAATGTCATGCTGATAAAAAGAACTAATATCTTCAAAGGATTGATAGCAGTATTTGATATCAAACGACTTCCAACATAATCCAACGGAACAAATTGAAAAATCAAAAGTATCAAAGCACCTATTAAAGAAATAATCCAATAGGTTCCTAGTGAAAACTTTTTTATTTTCACTTCTGGTTTAAACATAACTGATAAACAAACCAATATCGCAGTAACTACACAAATACAAATTATAATAATCATTTTTAAAACAAAATCATTTTATATCTTTTTTTTATTTATAAATACACTTTTTTATAAAAATTAACTACTTTATTCATTTCTGCAATAAAAAAAGGTATAATTCAAATAACATAATAGGAGGAAAAAGTATGATCAAACTTGTTGTATTTGATTTAGATAATACTCTTGCTCCGATGTATAGTCCAATGAAAGAAAATACTTTGGCTAGTTTAAAAGATTTATCAAAAAAAGTTCATCTTGCTGTTGCATCCGGAAAAACTCCTTTTTATCTAGCTGGCTTTTTTCGTCAAGCTGGAATTAAAGATATAAAACTAATAGGAGAAAATGGAGCGGTAACTTATCTAAATAGTGATCTTCCATGCGAAGTTATCTATGCTCGTGTATCTCAAAAATATCTTGAAAATAGAGAAAAAATATTTTCTGACATTAAAAAATTACTCAGCAACAAAATTTGCTTTCAACCAAATGAAATTGCATTATCGTTTTTTTATAAAGGAAAAAAAGATAAAGAAAAAATTGAAAATTATTTAAAATCTCAAAACTATAATGACATTGATATCTATTATTTTGATAAATCAGTAGATATATGTCCAAAAAATGTTAACAAAGCTTATGGAATAAATCGCCTTGCAAAAAAAATGGAAATTGAACCAAATGAAATTATTATTGTCGGTGATAGCGAAAATGATATTTCTATGGCAAAATTCACACCTTATTCAATTGGAATAGGAAATTTAAAAGAAAACGTTAGATACAACGTAAAAGATATTAATAGTGCATTACATTTATTAAACATTATGGGAGATGAAATAGGATGGAAATTATAGGAAATGTACTTTATGGCCAATCCGGCGGTCCAACAAGTGTCATAAATTCTTCTGCTTTTGGACTTATAGAAGAAGCATATAAATTAGGTATAAAAAAAGTATATGCCGCTAGATATGGTATTGATGGAATAATAAACGATGATTTAATAGATTTATCTATCTTTTCAGAAAATGAATTAAAAGAACTCAAAACTATTCCTGGTGCATCATTTGGATCAGTAAGATACAAACTTCCAGAGTATGAAAAAGATTGTTCACCATTTGAAGAAATATTAAAAACTTTTAAAAAATATAACATCCGTTTTTTCTTTTATAATGGTGGTAACGATTCCATGGATACTTGTTATAAAATTGATAGATTCCTTAAAACTATTAATTATCAATGTTATGTTATTGGAATTCCAAAAACTATCGATAATGATTTAGTTGAAATCGATCATACTCCAGGTTATGGAAGTGCAGCTAAATATGTAAAAGATACAGTTGAAGAAATTGTATCTGATAATCTTTCTTATAGAAATGCAAAAGTAAATATAATAGAAATAATGGGAAGAAGCGCTGGATGGTTAGCAGCTTCAAGTGCATTAGCTCATTTATCAGGATTAGGTCCTGATTTAATTTATCTTCCTGAAACCACTTTTTATATCGATGATTTTATAAAAAATGTAAAAAATATATACGATAAAAACAAAAGAATAAATATCGTTGTAAGTGAAGGAATTAAAGATAAAAATAACAATTTTATATCAGCCAGTCAAAAACAAGATATATTTGGTCATAACAATTTAGGTGGAGTCGGACAATATTTGCTTGGATATGTAGAAGAAAAATTGCATCTTTCAGGAAGAGCAATAGAATTATCAATTCCACAAAGAGCAGCTATTCATGATATTTCAAAAGTAGATCAAAAAGAAGCTATATTATGTGGAAGATATGCAATAAGAAAAGCGATAAATGGAACATCAGGAGTAATGATAAGCATGAAAAGAAGTTCTAATGATAGATATAAAATATCTTATGTCACTTCTTCTCTTGAAAAAGTTGCTAATGGTGTAAAACTTGTACCAAGCTTTATGATCGATGAAAAAAATCATCAAATGACAAAAGAATTTTTTACATATATCTGTCCTATTGTTGGAGCAGAAAATAAAGTTCATTTAAAAATAAATAGTAAAATTCTAAAAAAATAAAAGCATATCAATTGCTGTGTAAAAATATAATTGCTATATTTTTTATAGAAAGAAATTTGCTTTCAAAAAGGAGAAAATATGAAATTTTACACATCAAAAGAAAATAGATTAACATTCGTAGTCTCAAATAACGAATTAAAAGATGAAAATTTAATAGAATTAACTGCTAATACTCAAGAAGCCGCATTAGAAAAACATCTTCCTGTTGTCAATATTATCGGTAATAAAATTGAAATCACTGTAGGATCTATTCTTCATCCAATGACAGAAGCACATTTAATAGGTGCCATAGTTTTAGTCACGACAAATAAAGTTTATATAACTAACTTAAAATCTACAGATAAACCTCTAACTAATTTTATTTTAGAAGATGGTGAAAAGCCAATTGAAGTTTACGAATACTGCAATCTTCATGGACTTTGGAAAGTTTCTATTTAAAAATTTCTTTTAGTATTAATTAAATTATATGAGGAATAGTATTAAATACAATATTATTCCTTTTTTGTTTTAACCATTTATTGATTTAATAAAATCTATAACATCTAATAAAGAAGAAAAAATCTCCACTTTGTCCAAAAATTGTGAATCGATATTGACTAAATCTGGAATCATAGCTGTGTTAAATCCACCATTAATAGCAGCTTCGATTCCAGAATTCGCATCTTCAACAACAAGACAATTTTCTACAGGAACATTTAATACTTTGCTTGCTTTTAAAAATATATCTGGATTTGGTTTTCCTTTTTCTACCATATCTCCTGTTATCAAAACATCAAATTTATCAAACAAATCACTATAATTTCTATATTCATCTATTATTTTGGAATATGTTGAAGTACATATAGCCTTTTTTATATTTTCATTATTCAAATAATCAATAATTTCTTTAGTTCCTTTTTTTAATATTAAGCCTTTTTCTTTTAATTCATCAAATATCATCTGTCGTCTTTTCTTACGAAAATATTCTGTTGGAACATTCTCTCCATATTTACTTCGCATAAAAGCATCTGAATTAGATCTTGCTAACCCCAAAGTTTTTTTAGCATCCTCATATGAAATATCATAGCCAAATTCTTTTCCGCCTTCGACCTTAGAAAGAATAGTAAAACGTTCTGTATCTATCAACGTTCCATCTAAATCAAATAAAACAGCTTCTATTTTTTTCATATATAAAATTTTATCAACTTAAAAATTTTACTTCAATAAAAAATGGTGCAAACCATTTTAAGTTTAAACACCATCTTTAATACGATAAACTAATACTTTGAATTAACTCTCATAGCATTTAATATAGCGATAACTGCTACACCAACATCACCAAAAACAGCAATCCACATATTAGTAATACCAAAAGCTGATAATATAAGAATTAACACTTTAATAGCTAAAGAGAAAATAATATTTTCGTAAGCAATTCTCATAGTTTTCTTAGATATTTTTTTAGCGATAATCAAATCCTTTAAATCATCATGCATGAGAACCATATCAGCAGCTTCAATTGCCGCATCACTTCCTACCCCGCCCATAGCGATACCTATATCGGATCTCATTAAACTTGGAGCATCATTAATTCCATCTCCAACAAAGCAAATGACATCTTCTTTCTTCTTTTCTTTGAAAATTTTATCTATTTCTTCAACTTTATTTTGAGGTAGTAAAGAAGCTTTATAATCTGTTAACTTCAAACTTTCTGCAACACTTTCAGCAATTTTTTCATTATCACCGGTGAGCATAATTGTTTTCCCACCATTTTTACTAAGACTTTCGATAGTTTTTTTCGCACCATCTTTTATTTCATCAGCTATGATAATTGATCCAAAAAATTTATCATTTTTAGCCACATAAACAACAGTGCCAACTTCTTCATTTTTAATAAAGTTGATATTATTATTTTCCATTAATTTTTCATTACCGCAGTATATCTTTTCACCATTTTTTTTAGCGATAATTCCTTCACCGGCAACATTAGTCAATACATAGTCCTTTTCAAAATCTTTACCATAAGAATTGATAATTGATAATGCGATAGGGTGATTAGAATTGCATTCAGCTATACTTGCCAAATGTAAAATTTCATCTTTTTTCTCTATTGGATAAACGTTCTTAATAGCAAAGTTTCCTTTTGTTAAAGTTCCCGTCTTATCAAAAATAAATGTATTTGCTTTATTAAATTTTTCCAAATAGTTTGTTCCCTTAATTAGAATACCATATTTAGATGCAGCACCAATTCCAGCGAAAAATGATAGTGGAATAGAAATAACTAAAGCACAAGGACAAGATACAACTAAGAAACTTAGCGCTCTATAAATCCATACTGACCATTCACCAGTAATTAAACTAGGAATAATAGCTAATAATACTGCTAAACCAACAACGATAGGAGTATAAAAACGAGCAAATTTAGTAATGAAATTTTCTGCCTTAGATTTTTGTGAAGTTGCATTTTCAACTAATTCAAGAATTTTTGAAACAGTAGAATCATAAAATTCTTTTTCTACTTTAATTTCTAACTGTGAAGTTAAATTAATTGTACCGCTGATGGCTTCATCTCCTTCTAAGACTTCTTTTGGTAGAGATTCACCAGTTAGCGCTTTAGTATCTAATGTTGATGCACCTTTAATTATTTTTCCATCAAGAGGTATTTTTTCACCAGGATTTACTACTATGATATCATCTATTTTTACTTCTTCTGGATCAACTTCTTCAACTCCATTTTCTGTTTTTAAATTTGCATAATCTGGACGAATATCCATTAAAGAAGTAATAGATTTTCTCGATTTTCCAGTAGCATAACTTTGGAAAAATTCGCCTACTTGATAAAATAGTAAAACTGCACAAGCTTCATCAAAACCTTCGATATCCAAATGATTTACGCCGCGATATATTGCCAATCCAAAAGCTCCAAAAGTTGCAACAACCATCAGAAAATTTTCATCGAGAAATTCTCCGTGAAAAATATTAGCAAATGCTTTATATATAACATCATATCCAATTGTAATATATACAATTAAATATAAAGCAAAAGGGAAAAGCCAATTTAAATTACCATTAAAAACTGTATCTAGTTTAACAATTTTGTCAGTTATAAAAATCGCAAAAAATAATATTAAACTGGCAATAATTCTAATTAATTTTTTCTTATCACGTTTAGACATAAAATTAATTACTTTCTTATAATTCGGCAATCAGGTTCAATTTTTTTACAAATTTTAACAGCTTCATCCACAATGCTTTCAAATTTTTCATCATCAGCAACTAGTGTTAACTTTTGGGTTAAAAAATTAACATTAACCTCTTGAACACCATCAATTTTAGAAATAGCATGTTCCATTTTTCCTGCACATACTGCACACTCTAAGTCTTCTAATCTGTAAATTTTTTTCATATGTACCTCCAAACTTACCAAATTTGAATAATTCATTAATTGAACACATGTTCATATAATGTTTGAATAAAATAGGATTTTAACCTATTTTCCTTCATTAACATGAGTTAAACCATATTCCATAATTTTTGAAACATGATCATCATCAATAGAATAAAGAACTTCTTTTCCCATTTTAATTCCTTTGACTAATTTACTAGATCTAAGGACTCTTAATTGATGAGATACAGCAGAAGATGACATATTAAGTATATCTGCAATCTCATAAACATAAAGGCTTTTCACTTGTAAACAGCTGAGAATCTTTGCTCTAGTTGAATCGCCAAACATTTTGAACAAATTAGCTAAAGCATCAATGGTATTTTCATCAGGAATCTTATTTTTAATAATCTCAGAATTTATTGCTTGTTGTTCTTCCATCGTTCCTCACATTTGAACATTTATTCATATGTTCTTTTATATTGTATTTCACTTATATTTTTTTGTCAATACTTTTTCTTTTCTTAAACTTTTTTCAATATACAATTTTCAAAATATTTTTCATATTTTTTACAAAAAAATTATTTTAATCTAGATATAAAAAATGTATAATGTCAATATAATATGTAAGCGGTTACAATAGGAGGAAAATATGACTTACACACCGGATAAAATTAGAAATATTGCTATCGTTGGGCACCAGGGCAGTGGAAAAACCAGTTTGGTTGAATCTTTAGCGTATAAATCTCAACTGATTAAAATCAAAGGAACAATAGAAAATAAAAATACCATTTCTGATTATCTTCCAGATGAAAAGAAAAAGCAGTCTTCTTTATCATCTTCAATTATTCCACTTACTTATAATGGTTATAAATTGAATTTAATTGATATACCTGGCAATGATGACTTTATTTTTGAAACAATAGGCATTACTAGGCTAGTAAAAGGAGCAATCTTAGTTATCGATGCCTCTAAAGGAGTTTTAGTCAACACTATAAAAAGTTTTAATCTGTTAAAAAAGCGTGGTGTTCCTATTTTTATATATGTTAATAAAATGGATAAAGAGAATATAAAATTTACCAACTTATTAACAGAAATAGAAGAAAAATTAGGTGGGAAAAAGTGCGTTCCATTTTCCTATCCTATCGGCAAACAAGATTCATTTGATGGTTTTGTCAATATTGTCGACCTTAAAGCAAGAAAATATAACGGAAAAGAATGCGTTGATGATGTCATTTATGATGATAAAAAACAAATTGTTTTCGAACTTCATAATAGATTATGTGAAGCTGTTGCAACAACTAATGATGAAATGTTAGAAAAGTTCTTTTCCGGAGAACCATTATCAAATGAAGAGATCAAAGCAGGATTGCGCCAAGGTGTTTTAAATGGAGAATTATATCCAGTTATCGTCGGTTCTGCTTTAAAAGATATAGGCATCAATACATTGCTTGAAATGATGGTCGATTACTTACCTTCTCCTACTGATTTAAAACCTATTTCTGCTTTTGATGAAAATGGAAAAGAAATAACTATTAAAACAGAAATAAATGCTCCTATGAGTTTACAAGTGTTTAAAAACACATATAATCAATATCAAGGTCTTATCAGTATATTCAAAGTTCAATCTGGAAAAATTAAAGTTGGGGATGAAATATATTGTCCTAACAACAAAAAATTCTATCGTATTAATTTTTTATTTTCTGTTGAAGGTGAAAAATTATTACCAATTGATGAAGCAACTGCTGGTGATATCGCAGCAACAAATAGATTAGAAGAAATTAAATTATCATATACGTTATGCGATAAAGATTACCATATTAGATTTAAAACTGTTTCTTATCCTACATCTACTTATTTCAAAGTTATAGTTCCTGATACAAAAAAAGATTCTGATAAATTATTCCCTAGCGTTGAAAAAATAATGCTTGAAAATCCGACAATTTCATTAAGAAAAGATGAAGCTACTAATCAAATTCTATTTGGGGGTCTTTCAACAACACATTTAAATTACATGTTCTCTCGATTAGAAAATGAATATCAAATAAAATTCAAAGTTGAACAACCAAAAATTTCTTATCGTGAAACTATAACCACTACAGCCGAGAGTGAAGGAAGATATGTTAAACAATCTGGCGGAAGCGGATATTATGGAATTGTCAATATGGAATTTTCTCCAAGCGATCACACCGAATTTATTTCAACAGTATTTGGAGGACATATTGATAAAGGATATTTCCCTGCAGTTGAAAAAGGTTTCTTAGAAGCATTAAAAGAAGGCGGACTAATCAAAGCCCCTGTAATTAATGTTAAAGCAAATTTAAAAGACGGAAAACAACATTCAGTAGATAGTAACGAAATAGCCTTTAAAAATGCTGCTATACTAGCATTCAAAGAAGCATATAAAAAATGTAACCCTATAATACTTGAACCATATGATAAAATTATAGTCATTGTACCTAGTGAATATCTTGGAGCAATATTAAGTGATTTAACAAAAAGAAGAGCAAGAATTTTATCAACCGATGAAGATGAAGGAGTTAATTTAAAGGTTACAGCGATTGTTCCAGAGTCTGAAATTCTTGAATATTCAAATGAAATCAAATCTTTAAGTAAATCTACTGCTTTCTTCAATTTGAGTTTCTACGATTACGAACAAGTACCAGAATTAATTTCTAATAAAATCTTAGCTACTTACAACAATGAAAAGAAATAGTAAAAATCTCTGCAATAGCAGAGATTTTTAAATTTTTCTTAACTAAATTTGTATTGACAATATTTGAATGTTATAATTTTTTTATAAAGCTTAAGGAGCCCCCCTTCAATGAAAAATCCTGATGATATAATCTCTACTACAGACGACTTATTCTTTTCAGCTCGAAATTATTATAATCATGGAAAGATAGAAGATTGTTACAAAATTATTAATAAACTTGCTTATGAAAATAATCCCCGTGCATTATTCATAAAAGGAATTATGATTTTAAATAAATGCATATCTTCAAATGATGATGGTGAAAAATATATCTATCTAGCAGCAAAATATGATTATCCACTTGCTTTCTCATTACTTATACTTAATAAAATAAGTAATTCTGATTTTGGTAATGCAATAAATTTTTATAAAGAAAATAATAGAATTGATGAGCCATTATTCAAATTATTTTACGCAATGGCGCTATTAAATATTGGAGAAAAACATCCATATTACGATATGGCATATGATATTTTGCAAAACATAAAACCAGAGATACAAAAAATAAAAGATAAAACCATTGAAAACTATTCACTTTATGAAGAATTCAATCTTTATAATAAAAACTTCTATTTAAATTTAGATGAAATATTGGCTGCTTATCATTGTGACTTCATGCTCTTTTATTATGTTCTTCCACAAAAAGCTACAAAGGATTTATATTTATCTAATGCTGATTCAGCAAATAAATATATCAGCACTCCGCGAAGTAAATTCTACTATTTAAAAATATTGCTCTTAACTAGAATGAAAAATTATTTTAATCTAGGAATAGAAGAAAACATCAATAAAGAAATAGAAGAGTTTAAAATTGCCTTCAAAAAATTAAAAGAACACGAAAGAAATTATTATAAAGCAACATATAATCAAATGCTTGAAATATTTAGTAGCGCTCCATATAAAATAAATGAATAAAAGTTAAATATTTATTAAACATGATGTTTCATAAAAGCTGAAATGATTGCTTTTGTAAAACATCGTGTTTTATTTTTCAAAAAATAAATTTTATTGAACAAAACACATAGTTTTATTCATTATTTTAATTGAAAAGAAAAACAAAAATACGTATAATATGCATGTTTTGTGGGGTATTTATTTTGATTCTTTCTTATAAAAGTGGCACTATTTTTTCAAAATATAATTATCAAAATAAAGAAATTGTAAAAGATGTGTCTTTTAAGATTGCTGAATCCTCTTCTTTAGCCATAATAGGAGAAACTGGATCAGGCAAAACAATTATTGCTAACTCAATAATGAATTTGTTACCACCAGATATCAAATCGACTAATAATGAAATAATATTTGAAAATAAGAATATAACCAATTACAAAAAAATAAAAAAACTACTCGGTAGCAAAATAATTTACATTCCACAAAGCGGTAAAGATGCTCTTTCTCCAAATCTAACAATAAAAAAACATTTTATAAATATTCTTAAAAGGAACAAATATAAGAAAAAAGACTTTAATAATATAATCGCAGAAAAATTAAACAACGTTGAAATATCAAACTATGAAGAAATATTAAATAAATATCCTTTTGAAATTTCTGGTGGAACTGCTCAAAAAATAGTTATTGCTTTATCTTCCTGTTCATCTGCCTCCTTAATTATCGCCGATGAAATGACAAATGGAATTGCTGAAAAAGAGAAAATAGAAAAGTTTAATCTTATTGATAGACTATTTCCTACTGCTGGGAAAATTTATATTACTCATGATATTTCCATCGCTAAACTATGTGATGATATTCTAGTTCTAAACCATGGAAAAACTATGGAACAAGGACCAGCTAAAAAAGTTTTAACCAATCCTCATCATCCTTATACTAAAGCACTTTTATCATCACTACCAGAAAATGGCTTAAATACAATTCCTTTGCTGTCATATTTGAAAGGATATTGTCCATTTTATCAGCGTTGTCAAAATAGAAAAGACAAATGTCTTATCAGTTTCAAAAAAAAACAACTGGATAAAATAGTATGGTACTGCAATTATGATTGAAATCAGTAATATTTGTAAATCTTTTGGAAATAAAAGAGTTTTAAACAATTTTTCTCTTAAAATAGAAGATAAATGCATTGTTGGAATATATGGAAAAAATGGTTGTGGTAAATCAACTTTATCACGAATTTTATCTGGGTCATTAAAGCCAGATGAAGGAAAAATCTTTATTAATAATTCAGAAGTTGTTTCAAAAGACATATATAAATATGTTCAAATGGTTTATCAGCAGCCTTTCGCATCATTTGATCCGGTAAAAAGAATAAAGAGTGGAATAAAAGAAATTATAAAATATTATAATTTAGTTCCCAAAAAAGAAATAAATTCATACATTGTATATCTGCTACAAAATATGGAATTAGATAAAAAAATTCTTAATCATTTCCCACATCAAATTTCAGGAGGCGAAGCTCAAAGAATAGCAATTTTGAAATGTTTGCTATTAAAGCCGCAATTATTAATTCTCGATGAATCAACATCTATGCTAGATGTAACTACTCAAGCTAACATTTTAAGTTATATAAAATCTCAAGTTATCAGCTATGGTGGTTCAATAATGATCATAAGTCACGATTATAAGTTATTAGAAGCCTATTGTAACAAAATTTATAATATAGAGGAGCACATATGAAAAAAAATAAATTTTTACCAATCGCAATCATCCTTTTAGGATTGATTAATACTGGATGTCAAAATAAAAACACATTAGAAAATAATAAAAATATTACCATCGGCACTTCAATGAAATTGGAAAAAGCCACTCGTGATGAATATAATTACGACACTCTGTCTAGTGGCATTTCTGAACTACCTCTAGTTTCTAAAAATACTGATGGAACTTTCTCGCCATTATTAGTCGATTACACTACTAGCGACTCTAAAATTTGGACTCTCACTCTTAACGACAACTATCGATGGTCAGATGGCAACAATGTTACTGCCGAAGATATTCTCTTTTCTTTAGAATATGAATGGGATAACAATACACCTTTATTTTCAAATTCTAATGAAAAAGGTGAATTTGAAACATATTCTATTTCTGAAGATAATAAAAGCATATCTTTAACTTTAGAAAAAGCTAATATAAAATATCTCGACAATTTAACAACTTTTAGAATAAGACCTAAACATATATACAACAATAAAAATACTGATGAAATTACAGTTTCTGATGCCAGAGTTTCTTGTGGACCTTACATTTTAAATAATTTTAGTCTTGAAACTAATTCTTTGGTTTTTACTAAAAATCCATATTATCCTAAAGAAACAAAATTAAAAAAAATTACTTATATTTTATTTAATAATGAAGAAATGCTTTATAATAGTTTAAATCAAAATTCTGTCGATTTTATTTGGAACTACTCTATTGGTATTCCTACATCCTACCAAAGTATTCTATCTCAAAATGATAATATAAAATTTGCTTCTATTACTGCTTCCAATTGCCCAGCAATATTGCTTTTTAATAATAAAAAAGGATTTGGCTCGGATAAAAATATAAGAGCCGCTATTTCCTATGCCTTAAATTATCAAGATTTTAAAAAATATTTTGGAAGTGAATTTGCTTCTACTCCTAATAAAAGTTTTGCTCCAAGCTCTCTTACGGGATATAAAGAAACAGAACATTTAGTAACTGATTATAGTATCGCTGACGAATATATGAAAAAAGCAGGATATATTAAAGAAGACACTACTTATAAAAAGCAAGGCGTTGAAGCTTGCTTAAATCTAACAATTAATTCAAAAAAGGAAACACACATAAGCTATGGCGAATTTGTAAAAACACAATTAGAAAAATTTGGAATAAAAGTAAATTTAGACACTGTTGATTCTACCCTTTTCAACGAAAAAACGAGCCATAAATTTGCTACAGAAGGTCCTGATGGTTTCAATGAAATAACTATGGAAGCTGCAATTATGGGATTTACTGCCTACGGAATGAAAAATCTCGGTGGAATGTATATTAACGGAAACAATAATGTTCAAGGTGGTGGAGAAGTCTATAATGAAGAACTAGATAATATTATGAATTCTATGGAAAGTTCCAAAACAATAGAAGAATATATGATCTACACTGGACAATTACAAGACTTTTATGCAAATGAACTTCCTGCTATCGCTTTATTTTGGGATAACACTATTTATGCTTATTCGAAAAATTTAAAAAATGTTCATATCGATAGCGTTTTCGGTTTGAATAACTATAAAAATTTCACAGAAATGATTAAAGAATAGATAATAAAGGATTTTAATAATGAAGAAATATATAAAACACATCATCATCGCCTTTATCAGTTTCCTTTTGATTGTGATTTTAAATTTTCTTCTACCAAGATTATTGCCTGGAAATCCTATAGGATATTTAACTGGACTTAATGAAGAAGGTATGTCTGCCGAAAAATATGCTTTTTATTACCATGCTCTTCATTTAGATGAAAATATATTATCTCAATTTAGGTATTATCTAATTGATATTTTCAATGGTACTTTAGGCTATTCATATAAAAAAGAGGCTACTATAAGTTCTCTTATATTTTCAAAAATTGGTGTATCTTTACAAATAACTTTTCCAGCTGCTTTTTTCTCTATACTAATAGGAATATTATGGGGCGTAGAAAGTGGGTATAAGAAAAATGGTTTTTTTGATAATTTTTCTACAATTCTATTATTGACTTTGAATACTATTCCTCTTTTCGCCATCGCTTTAATTTTAATAATTCTCTTTTGCTTTAATTTAAACATTTTTCCATATTATGGTATATCAAGTGGAAATTATTCACCAGGTTCAATCGAATTTTTCTTTGATAGATTATATCATCTTGTCCTTCCGATTTTAACCATAATTATTGGTTCATTCCCATCAAAATATTTATTACTAAGAAATACAACAGCACAATTTGTTGACAATAAATGTGTCTTATATGCTAAGCAATGTGGATTATCAAATTCAAAAATTAAATTTTCTTATATCTTAAAAAATATATCACAACCAGTAATAGCTATGATCGGAACTACAATAGGAAATTGTTTTGTCGGTTCTATAATTGTAGAAAATATATTCTCCATAAACGGAGTAGGTGGGCTATTAAATGATGGAATCAATACTCTAGATTATCCATTAATTCAAGGAATACTTTTTGTAACAACACTTTTTATGGTAATTTGTGTAATGATTTCAGATATTTTATGTCTATTAGTTGATCCTAAATTAAGAAAGGAAAAAGAAAATGAAAATTAAACGTCTTCCTTTTTTAATTATTGGCATCATACTATTGCTAACTTTTTTAACTATGGCAATATTCCCACAATTTTTCACAAGTTACAATCAAAAGTATTCTTTTGAGCCTTGGCTTCCCCCTTCTTTTTCTCATATTCTTGGAACAAATTCGCTCGGTTATGATATTTTTGCTGAATTAATCTATGGGGCAAGACAAACTATTCTTATTTCTTTAACTGCTAGTTTAGGTTCATTAATAATTGGTGTTATCATTGGAATACTTGCATCATTTGATTCTATTATTGGAACCTTTTTCAATGGAATTATCAATATTTTTGTCTTGCTTCCTAAATTATTAATATTAATTGTTTTCGTAAGTTTCCTTAACAACAACAATTTAACTTTGATAATTTTAATTTCCTGTTTTACTTGGGTTTCCACTGCAAGATCAATTAAAGCAAAGCTTATCAATTTAAAAAAACAACAATTTATCGAAGTAAATAGACATTATGGCTTTCCAAAAATTCATAATATATGTATACATATTTTGCCAAATTTAAAAGACATAATTATGACAAGACTACTTTTAGGAATAACCACTTGTATCATGATGGAATCGACTTTAAGTTTTTTAGGTTTTGGTAATTTATATTATCCAACATGGGGTGTCATGATAAATTTTGCAAGAAATAGAGGAGCATTAGTTCATCAAGCTTATGGATATTTAATAGCTCCTTGTTTATGCATTGCCTTTTTATCTCTTTCTTTTTACTTCATTTCTATTTATTTTGAAGCTAAACAAACTATAATAGATAAGGATTGACTATGAATAAAGAAAAAGAAATTTGGTTAAAAATTAAACCTCATCATCATACTCATTTAGCTGAAATAAGATCTGACCAATATAATGAATTATTTGAAAAAAAATCAGTTATCCAAGATTCAGATGAAGTAAAAAAAGCTAAAAAGAAAATAAAAGATGAAGGAGAGACAATCGATAATATTTTAAATCTCATCCAGTGTTTAAATAGTCAACTAAGATATAACGATTCTATTTTTTATCTTGAAAAAGCTCTTAAAACTTTCCCAGAAAACTATCGTTTAGAAAGAGCCCTAGCTATAAGGTATCTTACTGCAAATAAAATAGAAAAAGCATTATTTCTATTTAAAAAAATATTCGAAAAAACAGATGATAAATTAGATATTACTTACCATATCGGATTAGCATATTTTTATCTAAAACAATATAATTTTGCCAAAGAAAATTTTTTAATTTCTTTAAATCTTTCAGAAAAAAATAAAGAAATGTATATTGCCTGCATATACTGGCTATTATTGACAAACGTACAACTTAAAGAGAGCATAAATGAAACATTAAATAATTACCATGACTTTTTTGTAACCCACCATGCTGGTTATGAATATGCTGTTCGCTTGTTTTTAAATGAACCTTTATCAGATTATGAAGAAATTTCTAAATCTGATAATTTGACAAGGGTAATGTTTCTTTTTGGCTTGTACCATTTTTATCTTTACAAAAATGATACAAAAAAAGCCGAAGAAACTTTTTCACTCGGCTTAAAATGTGATGAATATTGGGCTAGTTTTTCTGGGCTAGGATTTTACTACTTATTAATCTCCAACAATTTTCTTTCTTAATAACGATGGTTCAGAAGGAGGAATAAAAACCGGAGAATGTGAATCACGATTTAAAAAGAGATTAAGTCTTTCATTATCGCATTCTTCAAAAATATATTGTGGTGTTCCTTCACAAGCTATCAATCCTTTATCCATGAAAATAACCTTATCAGATACATCACGAGCAAATTTCATCTCATGAGTAACAACAATCATAGTAATATGTTGCGAAGCTAATTCCTTCATTACTTTTAAAACTTCATTAACCATCTCTGGATCTAAAGCAGAAGTTGGCTCATCAAATAATATTATATCTGGATTCATACTTAAAGCTCTTGCAATAGCAACTCTTTGCTTTTGACCACCAGAAATATCTCTAATTTTAAAATGAACTCTATCTGACATTCCAACTTTTTCTAAGTTTCTTAAAGCAATTTCTGTAGCTTCTTTTTTACTTCGCTTTAATACTTTTGTTTGACCTATAACACAATTTGTTAGTACATCCATATTGTTAAACAAATTAAAAGATTGAAAAACCATAACAAGGCGTGAACGTATATGGTTTTGATTAGTTTTATTTTCTAATATATTTTTTCCATCGAAAATAATTTCACCGCTATCTGGCTTTTCCAAAAGATTCAAACAGCGCAATAATGTTGATTTTCCACTTCCAGAAGAACCTATAATTGTTAAGCATTCTCCTTTTTCCACAGAAAAAGAAATATCTTTTAAAACAATTGTACTATTTGAAAAAGTTTTAGCTAAATGATTTACTTGTAATATTGCCATAATTAATTTTCCTTTTTTGCTTTAAAATGAAATAAGATATTCTCTAAAGAAGTTTTTACTTTATGTCCATCCATTTTAAATGCTACAAATTTTAAAATTGCTGTAGCAATCAATACCAACACCAAATAAATAACTGCAATGATAATATATGTTGCTAAATATTGATAGCCTTTACTAGCAGCACTTGAAGCTTGCCAATAAAGTTCAGAAACAGCGATAACATTTAATACTGAAGAATCTTTAATATTGACAACCCATTCATTGCCAATTGTCGGAATAGAATTTCTAATAGCTTGAGGTAATGTTACATGAAATAATGTTTGCATTTCATTCATACCAAGAGATTTAGCACCTTCAATTTGACCTTTATCAATGCCATTTAGTCCTGCTTGTAAAACTTCGCCCATATAAGCTGTAGTATTCAAAGTTATAACTATCAAACCAGCTATAAACCAACCATTCCAGGTATCTACACCTTTTAAAACTTCATTCCAATTGATTCCCATCATCTGGCAACCATATTTAAATAACATTGCTTGAACCATCATCGGTGTTCCCCGAATTACAATAGAATAAATATTGCAAATCCATTTTATTGGACAGCGCCAAATTTTATGATACCAAGGGGATTCTTTAGTATTCAAAGATTTACCAAAAGCTAAAAAAATACCTAAAAATAAACCACCAAATGTTCCCACTAAAGAAAGAACAATAGTTGCTAATGTGCCATTAATATAGAATCGGCCATAACGTGATAATAAACTAGATATATCGTTGCCCATTATTCACCACTTCTACTAACAGATTCAACCATCATTTGATTTCTTAATTCTTGATCTATACTGCTCAAAGCTTGGTTAATGCAACTTTTTAGATTATCATTACCTTTTTTTATACCGATTGAAACACCAAGTTCAGATAAATATTCACCCAAAATATCTTGTGAAATCCGTACAATGCCTAATGATTTATTTGAACCAACAATAGCTTGTGCAACTGGATATTCAGCTGTCATAGCAAATGCAGAATTATTCTTTACATCAATAGCGCAATCTGCAAAAGTAGCAAGAGGGGATAAATGATTAGCACCATAATCTTCTTTAAAAATTTCTATAACATCATCAGTTACAGTAGAAACCTGTGAAACAATATTTTTCCCATTTAATATTGTCGCCAATTCTGAAGAAGGAATAACACGATTATTTTGATCAGCAAATTCTTTAGAAGTTACTAAAACTAATTCAGAACGATAATATTCATCCGAAAAATCAATAGATTGTCTTCTTTCTTCAGTATCAGTCATTCCTGCTAAAACTAAATTTATAGTTCCGGTTTGAACATCAGGAACCAAAGATTCCCAATCTTCTTTAACAATTTCAACTTCCATGTTCAAAGCTTTTCCAAGCAACATAGCAATTTGAACATCATAGCCATCAGCATAGCTTCCACCAACATTAGAAATAGAAACATTGTAATCATTAGAAGAAGGATCAGTCCAATTAAAAGGAGAATAATTGCATTCCATTCCAACAATCAATTTTTCTACTTCAACATTTTTAGTATCAATAGATGAAAAATTTACATCATAATGATAAATAAAATTGTTAGAAGAATTAGAAGAACAACTTGTAGCAGAAAGTGCTGCTATTCCACATAATAAAGTTTTTAAAATTTTCTTTGACATAAAAAAATGTCCTACCTTTCATTTTTGCCTAAGGATCACACTAATTCGCGACCCTTTAAATGAAATAGGACCCGTATCAATAGTGCCAATCGGATACTTTCTATCCGCCGAGTACGCAAGATATTCTCATGCGTCCCAACTCAACTTTTCCTATTCGACTAATAGTACTAAGAAGGTTTCGGCGACTCTTACCTTTCATTTCTTTCAAAGTCTTTAAGAAAGAAATTACTATTTTGTAGTCGCTCCTCTATTCGATTCATAGACTTAAAGAAGTATATAAAAAATAGAATGAAAAAGCAAGAAAAATTTTTCATAGTTACAAAAAAACATCTAGGACTTAGCCTAGATGTTTCATAATTTAAAAATATTTTTATTTGTTATCAAAGAAAGTTCCACGTGCCTTTTCTTTCATATCGAAAGAAGTAGTGAAAGGAATTCTTGATGTATATCCTGCTTTAGCTGCGACAATCATTTTAACTGGCCACATAAATATATCATGGTTCCATTGATTGACAGTATCATTATATTGATCTCTTGCTGCAGTAATTTCTTTCTGTAAATAAGAATTTTGTTGCATGACATCAGCTATTTCAGCGTGGGATTTTAAATCTGGATAATTTTCAATAGCAATATTAATTTGGCGAGAAATGCCATCAAGTTTGGAAGATACTTCGTTTCTATCACCATCAGCATTTGGATTAACACCACCACGATAAGCAGCAATTTGTGTAAGAGTTTCTTTATCGAGAGTAATTGCCTTATCTAAAAGTTGAGCAGCATTGGAAAGAATAACTACGCGTTGTTCAATCAAATTATCAATTGTGGAAGCGTTCGATTGTATTTTTTGTTGTAATCCACGAAAATAGTTTTGTGCTTTTATCTTCTTAATTAAGAAAATCAATCCAGGAATAATTCCTAATACCCATAAAAGGACTTCAAAAATTGTTGAGCCTACACCAACTTTTACCGGAATTTGCTTCTCGATAACGTTGACATCACGTCCATTGGTATTAACTGGACCTGATAATTCGTCTAATTCATTAGCCATAATATAACTCTCCTTTATTTATATACTTTAATTATGTCCTTTTTCAAAGAAACTGTCAAATAAAATATCATCTTTATCTATATAAGAACCAATTAAAGCCATACCAATAACACCATTTCTAAATACTGTCTTCGAACTATGGGATTCAAGGAACTCTTTCACCTTAGTATTTGAAGTGTATTCACTAAAATAAGTCTTCCTTGAAACTTTGATATCTTTAACAGCAATTTCAGTCGCTTTTTCAACTGGTTTATATTCAATCCATTCAACAGGGACATCATGGAACTTGCCATCCCCGCCAAGTGTTGGAACATATTCAACATGTTTAATACCAGTAAAAGCATAAGATACTATATTGACAATATCCGTTTTCCCAGCTCTTTTTGTTTCGCGAGCTTTAAGAATTTGTTCTGTTATAGCATCTTCTGGTTTAAATATATTTCCATCCATAGTGTTAGCAATAGTTTCACTTTCGAAAGCATTGTAATTAGAATGGAATATATCATCATATATATATTCAACAGGTTTATATTGTTGATATAAAGGGATGCAAAGTAGCGGAGCTAAATCAAAATATAAAGCTTCCAAGAAGTGGCAATTATATTCAATAAATTTATTTCTAGATTCATCATAAGAATAACTAGAATACTTAGAAGGTTCAATGAAATAATCCTCAGTTTGAGAATGGATAGAAGAAATGTAATTTAAACAATTTTCTTTTACAAAATAGAAATCATCACCATATGGTTTAGCATTTTCAATAAGATTAATCATCGAATTTTGAGCGAGTGGAGTAAATAATAGACGGAATTCAGTTTCATTAGTACGATCTGTAGCACCGAACAAAACATCAAATTTATCATTAGTCATTGCTGTAAAATTAGTTGTTTCATCGTTGTCCATCAAGTCATCGCACATTTTCTTTTGGAGCTTCTTCGAACCCTTCTTCACCATTTTCGAAACTTGATTATCACTTAATCCTGTTGCACCTGAAGGTTTTCTTGAAAAAGAAAGATTTGGAGCAGCACCATTTCCATAAACTAATTCAGTATCGTAATAATAAGATGGTGCAGGTTTTTCAATTCTGGCAGTAAGAGTTTGAGTTTTAGTATAAGTTCGACGATGACCACTAGCATCAACTTCAGTAGTTCTATATGAAATAACTAAAGATCCTGTATATAATTTCATATCTATTTTTTGATTATACGTTCTATATAACAAAAATGGATTTCCTAAAATAGAACCCGATTGTACTCCTACAATGGATTTATTATTTTCTTCAGAATGAGCAAACCCATATTTTTCATAAAGATAGCCATATTTTTCATTATCAAAAATTGGATCTAACTTTATCAAAGGTGTTGCTTTTTCACAAATTTTAGATGGAACAGACCAATCGAACAAAGCGTTTAAATTTCCCATTTGACTGGAAGCTTCATCCAAATATTTATTTGCTTCTTCTTGAATTGCTTCCAATATTTCTTTGTTATTTTTTATTTTTTTATTAACTACTTTTAAAATCAAAACTAAAAATAAAACTCCAAGAACAACACCACCGATTGCCATAGAAAGTCCTATAACAAGATTAAAATTTTGATTAGTACATAAAATAACACCAACAATAGCTGTGCCAAATAAAACTATTATCAAGAAAATTAAAAAACCACGTAAGACTTTAAATCTAGATACAACACCATTTTGCTTTTGTGCTTGTAATAAACAATCATTATAAGCAGCAACAGTCTTTCTATTAGCTTCAATATCAACTTTTGCTTCTTTAGCCAAATCATCAAACATCTTTTCTGCAGTTTGGCGATATTTTTCTTTAATTTCTAAATTATATTTTTTTAAAGGATCGAAAATCTCTTCCATAAAATCCACCTCTTTAATAATTATAAACGTTAGAAACAAATAATTCATTACTTTTTATTTATCTTGAAAAGAATTTTTATTTATATATACTAGAAGTGAAGGAAACAAAAATGAAAAAATTTAAAACATTATTATCAACTTTAATTCTTCTTTCACTTCTGAGCGCTTGCAATGGTACAAATAATTCATCTACTACTAATTCATCTAACTCATCAAATACTACCATTTCTACTAGTTCAAGTACTACCAATTCATCTACAACAAGTAAAGATAGTTCTTCTTCATCAACTAATACAAGTTCTACAAATCCTAGTTCTTCATCCACAAGTTCTAGTTCAACATCAAGCTCAACATCATCTGCCCCTATAAACACCAAAGATAAATTAAAAGACATAGTTGTTGGCAACTCTTTTAATGGTGATGTTGTTATAGCTGGAAAAAGAGGCAATGATTTCTATGTAGAAGATCAAACAGGATATGCCTTTGTCTATTTGAATAACAATAGTGACTATAAAGAATTGCAAATTGGAGATCAAGTAAATCTTCAAGGCAAGATAGTAGAATTTACCAACGCTGGTATCATTCAGATAAGCACAGTAACTTCAATGACCAAATTGAAATCTAATTGTGCTCTTCGCTCTATTAACAAAGTAGAAAATTTTGACCAAATCGATTCTTATAGAATGGGTAGAATTGCCATAGATAATGTTGTTTTAGAATCAAAAACTATTAATTCTGGTAGTACTGATTCCAGCCTTAAAATATCCAAAAATGGAAAAACATTAACTATATTCATTGGAAAAAGACTTGATTCTCAAGTAAAAAATGATATCGAATCAATTTTTAACACTTTAAATACCAAAGATACTTTTTCTATAAACGGAGCCTTTGCCGATTATTATAAATCGTCACAGATTGTTTTAACTTCTGCTGATCAAATTGTTGCTGATGAACTTTCTTTTGAAAAGAAAGTTGCCATCGTTGAAGCTAATTCAATTTCTTCTTTAAATAATTCCAATGTTTATAAAGATATATCTCTTCCTACTTCAGGTTTATATAACTCTAAAATTGAATGGACTTCTTCAAATACTTTAATAGTTAGCAATTCTGGAAAAGTTACAAGACCAGAAAATGGAGATGTCAAAGTTACTTTATCCTATGTTATTACAATAGATAATCAAAAGACTACTTCCAAAAATATTACTGTTAACGTCAAGCAAAAAGGCAATACAAACTACGAATATGTTTATGTTGAACCTAATTATAGTGGCACATATTACAATCAAATAAGCGATGAATTAAGAGGAAAGGATCTTTTATTACAATTAGATAATTTATTAGATTCCACTTCTCATCCTACAATCAACTTCACATATAAAGGACTAATGTCAGAAGTATTTCCATATACCGATGGAAAAGATGGAAAACTATATGCTTTCTATCGTGGAACTTTAGCAAGCAGCGGTTCGATGAATAGAGAACATGTCTGGCCTAATTCCCGTGGTGGAAATTATGTTGAAAGAGATCCTCATATGGTTAGACCGACTCTTACCAGCGATAATTCAGGAAGAGGAAATGCCTTCTATAACGAATCAGGAAATTATGATCCAGGAGAATTTGGTGCTTATCAATATCGTGGAATCTGTGCAAGAATTATTTTCTATTGTGCTGTCAAAGCTCAAGAAAATGGATTAAACCTCGTCGATAAAAATACAGATTCAACATCAAATAAATCGATGGGAAAATTATCCACATTGCTTAAATGGAATTTAGAATATGATATCGATGCTACGGAAATACAAAGAAATGATGTTCTTTATACAAAATTCAAACATAATAGAAATCCATTTATCGATGATAGAAATTACGCCTGTAAAATTTGGGGCGATACAAACGCTGAAACTCGCGGAGTTTGCTCTGGAAATTATTAAAAAATAATTTTAAAAAACTTCATTTATAAATTTCTTTAAATGAAGTTTTTCTTTGCAAATTTTTTTCACTAAAAAAGATTATTAATTTGAAAATATCAAAATTAATAATCTTTTAAATTTATTTAATTAGTTTTTCTTTGGCTTTCCAAGAAGAGTAAACATATTACTCTTATAAATTTCAACACCAGGTTGATTGAATGGATTTATTTCAAGAAGATAAGCTGAGAAAGCACAACCTCTCATAAAGAAATACATTAAATTTCCTAAGTTATATTCATCCATCTTATCAAATGATAAAACATTTACTGGAACATTTCCGTTTTCACTATGAGCTGCTAAAGTACCTTCATAAGCTTTATCATTGATAAAGGATAATTTCTTGCCTTCTAAATAATTCAATCCATCAAGGTTTGCATCATCATGTCCTACTGTTATATCAGCAAAATGATGTTCTGGATGGATAACTGTTTCAAATAAAACTTTATGTCCATCTTGAACAAATTGTCCCATACTATGAAGATCAGTAGTGCAAACTATAGAATCAGGAAGTAATCCTTTACCATCTTTTCCTTCAGATTCCCCATATAATTGTTTTAACCATTCATTCAACATAGCAAAATGTGGTTCATATGATACATACATTTCAGCTGTATAACCTTTACTATATAAGAAGAATCTTCTAGCACCATATTGATATGCAACATTTTCTTCAAATGGCTTAGAATATTCAACTTCACCATCTTTAACACCTTTAAGGAAAGCCTTAACATCAAGTCCAGCAACAGCCATTGGTAAAAGACCAACAGGGGTGATAACAGAATATCTTCCACCAACATCATCAGGAATAGTGAAGGTTTCATATCCTTCGATATTAGCTTCTTGCTTTAAAGCACCACGGGCTCTATCTGTTGTAGCAACAATAGCATTCTTTAATTCTTCATGACCATATTTTTCAATAATGATTTCTTTTAAAAGACGGAAAGCAACAGCTGGTTCAGTTGTAGTTCCAGACTTTGAAATGACATTGACTGCAAAATGTTTATTTTTAAGAGCTTGAATAACTTGATAAGTATATTCGCTTGATAAAGTATTTCCTAAATAATAAATAGGGAAATTATCTTCTGGAAATAATCCCTTAACAGCTTCAATAGCTGCACGGGCACCTAAATAGCTACCGCCGATACCAACTACGACTAAAGCATCATAATTTTCTCTGATTCGTTTTGCGGTACTAAGTAAACGATCTAATTCACTTTCTGGAAATTTAGAGGCATAATCTAACCAACCAAGGAAATCATTACCTGCGCCACTTTTTGAATCAATAATATTTTTTACTTCTGCAAAAGACTTTGCACCTTCAACTTTAAATTCATTTTTTAATGGACCAAAAGTATTAAGTTTAATCATTTTATTTCTCCTTTTTGAAACTCCAATTCAGCATCAATCTGTTCATCTAATTTTTTCATCAATGGCGCATAATCAAAAGATTCCATCAAATAAATCTTTTTATTTCTGCGTGAATCAAAACCTAAAGAAGATGGATAATTATTTCTAGGTCTTGAAAGAAGAGGAACAATCTTATTGCCGACAAGATAAACTTTTATAATATCGCCAACTTTAAGATTTTTTCCCGTTTCCAAGTAAGGTAAATCTTCAAAATAGCAAACCTTTTCACTTCCATCAAAGAAGCGTACTTTGAAACTTTCTTTTGTGATTTCGATGATACGACAAACTAATACTTTATCCGAAGTTAACATACATTTTTATTGTAATACAAAATAAAAAATAAACTTTAAGTAAACGCTTACAGCAAAAATTATTGTATTTTTATGTTTTTTTACATTTTTTTAAACTAAAATCACGGTTTTTAATAAAATAGTGCTATACTTAAAAATATGATAAAATTAATAGGAATTGATTTAGATGGTACTCTTTTATATCCTAAAAGACATCTGACAGTATTAATAAGGAAAAATACTAACTTTTTAAAAAGATTCATTGCTAAAGGTGGAAAAGTAATCTTTGTTTCTGGACGAAACCCAATGATGCAGAAAAAAGTCGAAAAAAAAGTTGGTGCTCAAATTCCTATTTTATGTTGCAATGGTTCTTTTCTATATAAAGATGGGGAAGTGAGCAACAATAGTCCTATTCCAACAAATACGGCAATCGAACTATATTCAAAAATGAAAAAGAAATTTGGAATATTAGCGTGGGTACTTTTAGATTCAACCAGCCACATGTATACAACTTTTCATAATATCGGTGGGTTTTTTTTTATCAACTCTTATAAAATTTGTCAATTTCATTTCATTGCAATACCGCGAACATATAACATATGGTGAAAAAGAATTTGTAAAAGCTTTAAAGAATGGCGAAAACTATAAAATAATGCCTGTGTTTGGCCTTGGCAAAAAAGGAAAGAACTCCGCCGAACAAGCTTATACAGCAATAAAAGACTTATTTGGAGATCAAGTTTCAGTATTTTTATCAGATTCAGCTATCGAAATATCGGCTCTGAACACTAGCAAGGGAATCGGATTAAAAAAATATGCTGAAGAAAATAACATCGACCTTGATGAGATTGCTGTTATCGGCGACAGCGGAAATGATATATCCATGTTTGAAATAACAAAAAACTCCTTCGCTATGAGTCACGCTCCAAAATTTGTTAAAGAAAAAGCTAATTATATTGTTGATAGAGTGTTCAATATGGAAGAATATATTGATAAACTTTAATAACACTTGCAAAAATACAATTTTTAAGTTAATCTTTTAGAGTTAGATAATGAGGTATATATGAAACAAACTTTTGATAAAAAATTATTTTTTATAACATTATTTCTAGGTTGGTTCGGCATTGATAAATTATACGTTGGAAAAGGAAAAGCTTGGAAATTCTTCCTTGTCAAATTTGCATATTTATTCGTTTTAGTCGGCATTGTTTGGAACATTTATGATCTTGTTAAGATCACAAAAAACGAATACAAACTCGATGCCAGAGATTATTTGCTTTAATAATTTACTAAAGATTGCCCGCCACTTATATATTATAGTAGCTTTTGGCAATCTTTTTTAGTCTTTTTTTATAACAATAAATATATCATAATAAATATGAGGAAAAATCCTCATACCACAACTGAAAGGAGCTATATCATGAAATACCAGATTGTTGGAAAAAACGTTGCAATAACTGCTGCAATGGAAGATGCCATTCATAAAAAGATGGCTAGAATAGAACGTTATTTTGACGAAACAAAGGAAGTCAAATGTGTAGCTACTGTATCCACAGCCCACTTGAATCAAACAATTGAAATTTCAATTTCCACTACTCATTTAGATTTACGTGCTAAAGTAACTAAAAGTGATTTCTACGAAGCTTTAGATAAAGCTGTTGATCGTCTTGAAGATCAAATGAGAAAAGTTAAAACTCAACTCGATCGTTCTAAAAAACCTTCATTAGGTGAAAACATTCGCTTAGAAATGCTTCAAAATACTGATGCCACCGATACAGAAATCGTTCGTCGTAAAAAACTTTCTTTAACACCGATGGATCTTGATGAAGCTTTGACAAGAATGGATGCTCTCGGTCACTCCTTCTTCATCTATCTTGATTCTACAACCGGACTTGTCAATGTTTTATATCTCCGTGAAGATGGCGGATATGGCTGCATTGAAATCAAAGAATAAACGGATGAAAAAAAGGGACTATTCATTATTTCTTATCCCTCTCGTTTTATTAAGTGTCGCCTCTTGTTCTAATAATAAAACAATTAAGACAAGTACAACATTAACTAAATCGATTCCTCCCTGCTCCAGTTCTGGGGCAGAGGAGGTTTTAGTTTGCACAAAGAATCAAACTAGCGTTCTACCTTTTGATTCTGGTGTAACTATGACTTTGTATGGCGATGATGCTGAAAATGAAGAGATAAAGACAAATTTTGTTCAAAAAATGAGCTATTATTCCGCTCTTTTTGATCGTCATTATGACTATCAATATAGAACAAGTCTAGATGAGAAATATCAAGATTTAATAAATGTAAAAACAATCAATGATACAATATCCGAATTGAATTCAATGGAAAATAATTCTTCTAAAGATCTAGTTTTACCAGAAGAATTATACAAAGGATTAAAGATAGCGGTTGATTTTTCATTAAGAAGCAACTTAAAATATAATTTAAGCATTGGCTCTTTATCTACACTTTATGATGATAATATCACTAATGCTCAAGCCTTTGAATATCAAAACTATCTTAACCAACTGAGCAAAGACGATTCTAAACTTTATCAAACTCTTGTTATGCGAGACACACAAAAAGTCGTTGTCAATAGAGATTTCGATAAAGATGAATATCAAAAAGCTTCAGATGCTGTTTTAAATAAAGAAGAACTAGAAAACATATTTACATTTAAAGAGAATAATATTTTAGAAATCAGAAAAGTAAAAACTACCGATTCAAAATATACAACATCAATTACTTTAGGCGGTTATGGAAAAGGATATGCAGAAAAGATATTCGCTTCTATGCATCCAAATGTTGCCTTTTTACTCAATGGTGGTTCTTCTTCCATCATGACTCAAAATGTCAAAACCAACGGGAAGCCTTGGAAAATAAGAATTGATAATCCATTATATAGACAAGAATCAAGCTATGTTAGCTCAATGTATGGATTTATTTCTACACCATTAAGCAAACTAAATGAATCTGAATTTTACTTTGAAAGTCAAAACAGCTTCACTCTTTCAACTTCCGGATATTACAATAATTACTTTTATACTTTAGGTGATAATGATGAAGTAATTCTTTATCATCATATTATCGACAGCAACAAAAAAATTAGTGATACTTATTTTGATTCAGCTTCAATTATGATTGATGATCCTGGATACGCTGATATGTATTCAACTGCTTTAATGAATTGTTCATCTTTGCAAGAAGCAGAAGAATTAAGAAATTTGCTCGATAGCACTTATAATTTTTCCACATGGGCCTTTTATACTGCTCATAATAAATTGAATTTTGAACAAACAATTAAAGCATATATTCCTGAAGCCCAAAAAAATAAATTTCATCTTATGACAAATAAAGAAGTTGATAATCTTTATCCACTAATCACTACATTCAACTACTTTTAATTCAATTCATAAGGATATAAAGCAAAATATAATTTTTGGTATGGCGAATAATTGGAGACGATTTTTATTTGAACTTCTTCTCCAGTTTCGTCATCTTTTTTTATGCCATCTCCAACATCATAAACATCATCATAACTTCCAGTTCCAGAAGTTCCATTAATCTTTAAATATAAATTATTAAACCATTCTCCAATATCATTTATAACTGTATGACTATTCCAAAATTCATTGTTTCTCAAATGATTATAGCCAATTGCTGAATTGAGCATTGAATTATATTTAGAATAAGCTTCATCATCTCCCATATAATTTGAAAGTTGCAATATCGAATAGAAAGTATTCATATAAGCCGAATATCTTAAATATGGTTTATCACTGGTGAGATTTATATAAAGACTTGTTAAATTTGCATCATCTTCTCTAGTGACACCTTTCGCGTGTGCAAGTTCATGTCCAATTGTATATGGAAGATTAGAAGCAGGGATTTTATAATTGATATTTGTATCGCCGCTTGGAGCAAAAAAGACTCCTTGAATCCATAATTCTGTATATAACCATGATGTCAAATACATCTTTTTAGTTTTTGGAGTATAAGAATTAAAATAGTCTGAATCAAGTCTTTTATATTCTTCTTGCATTATTGAAGATAATTCTTCAAAAGAATAAGGGGAAATAACATCACCATCTTCCTTATATTGCATTTGACTAGAAACAAAGTTAAAATCTTCTAAATAATAGCTGATTATTTCATCATAATATGTATAATCAATTTTTTCTTCATATTGAACTATATCCACTTTCTTTCTGTTATAAGAAACGCCATATGTTGCTTGAAAAATCGAAATTGTGCAAACTGCAACTAAAATGATTGCTGTTATCGATCTAATACCTTTGATTTTATTTTTCCTTTTGAAATTAATTATCATCCTCACAAAGAAAAATATTACTATTCCGATTAAAAATATTATCCAGAATTCTAACATTGAAATAGGAAACAAAGAAGAAATTCTCCCGATAATATTTTCATATAAAAAGCCAAAATTTCTTGTCCACCATTCAGCAAATTCAACATTGCTTTTTAAAATAGATAAACAAATAAATAACAATATGCCAAAAGCAATCAAAACTATTTTTATTATTTCTTTAGCAGAAAAATATTTAGATGATTTCATATTTTTATTTTAACAAATTAATTGTTATTTGTATCAGTATATTTTTTTGTTTTTTAAAAATACTATTAATGGTGATAAATATGAAAGCAGCATTCTTAGTAAATTCTAAAAATAGATTGACAAATATTGGAAATAATCAAAAAGTAGAAATATTTGATATTCAAAATGGTTTAATAGTTCCGCTAAAAACTGTATTTTTTTCTGACTATGATAATTTATTTGAAATTTTGATTTTAAATAAATGCAACATACTTGTTGTAAATTCAATCGATATAGATATTTATAAAGAATTACAAAATTATAAAATTGAAGTTAAGCACTATGGAAATATAACATTGAATAGCGCTCTATTAATAATTAAAGAAAACACAATTTATAATCCCATAAAAGAAGAACAGCAATTTGTTCAAGATTATGAATTAGGAGCTGATTTTTCTTTCGTTGATTATTTTGATGACGATGATATTGGAGGTTCCTAAAATTAGACATTTTTCCTTGTCCTTTTTGCATATAGTATGCAAAAGGACAAGATTATGAAAAAATATATTTTATATAAATGCGCTGATAATGAATTCTATGAAAAGTTCTCATATTTAAATCAAGACGAACCTGAACTTTACCAGCAATCTTGGTTAAAAGTTTTAAAATTTGATGAAATATTATCATGTTTAACACAATCCGATAGAAAAAGAAAAGATTTATTTATACATTTAGATCATATAGATTACTGCAATAGCATCACATATAATCACGCGACTATCTATGTAGAGAACAACAAACTTGTCCTCGAAGAAGATAATAGTGACAATTTGTTAAGACTTATTCTTTTAAGACTTGGAAGAATAATTTTTTTAGATTACAGAAATAACTATATAAAGACAATAAACCATAGATTAAACATATAAATAATGTGATGAAAAATTCCGCCATTTGTTTTATAATGTGTGCGGAAAGGAGACACACTATGGATCAATATCAAATTATAGAAAATCTTATCGATCTTTACTCACCCGATGATGAAGTTCGTCTTGAAGCATTACTTGCAAAAAAAGAATGGATTCTCGACCGATTTTATGTTCCCTATTCCATTTTACCAACATCAGAAGATGGCTATTCTGATCTTTATGCTTTAAAGAATCAAGCTTTAGCTTTTCATAAAATTAATCTTCCAAACATTACCAATAAAAGTACGGCTAATATGATTGAAAGATTTAATTCAAGATTCAAACTCTTGAAATTATATGAAAATCTTCCTGAAAGACCACATAAACATATTTTTTATGCAAAAGTTAATTTTCGTCGCTTAGATAAAGATGAATACAAAGTATTAGTTCCTTATTTTTTCTATTGCTTAGATCCAGAAATTGTCAAAGATTCCAATATTCCTAACGATATCCGCAAAGTTATCGCTTATGCTATTTCTGGTGAAGAAAATGAAGCTGTGCAAATTATCGATAATAAAAATCTTGATAAAAACATTTTTAAAATTGACTGTTTTGAAAAGATATATGTTTATGATGATTTAACTCAAAGTGAAATAGCTTCTATAAAAGATCTTGCAAAATATTTACAATTACCGGTGGTGATGGTTCATGTTGGAAGAAAAAAAGTTAAGTAATGAAGAAAAAGAAAATCTTCAAAAATCTGCTGAATTACTTTCACAGGTAGTCATAAAGAATGATTCTAATCCTCTTGGAGTAAAAATAATCAAAGATTCCTGCTATCAGCAGCTTCTTTTCGCTCATAAAACTGACCCTGAATTTTCTGATTGTATATTAAAACCAAAAACAGAATTCTATATAAAGCAAGTTCGTTTGATTCTTATTAAATTTCAATTGACATTAAAAGAGAGAGATTCTTTTTCTGTCAACGGAATAAAATTAAGCGATGCTCGCTCTCTTATCGCTAATGCTATATTAAATCTTCATAAAGAACTTAATTTACCTTATGCTAAAGGAGATCCACGTATTTCTTTAATACCAGATCTTTTAAATAAAACAATATCCCAAGGAATAAGTATTATAAGGATGTTGAATCTCGGCCTTTATTCCGAAGCTTTTTGCTCTTGGCGTACTTTTCATGAGTCTATTTGCATTATAAAACTTCTAATTCAAGGCGGAGAGAAAACAAGACAAGCTTATTTAAAACATATTGTCTATTCCAACGCCTTTAGAGGCGGAGTTGAAAATGATGATGAACGAAACCATATTTTCGATGTCATGAAAAAAGAGATGAAAGAAAATGATCTCAAGAGTAAAGACATGAAAAAATATATCGAATATGGTTGGTTATATTCTTTAAACACTTTTGATAAAACTAATCCAGATTATAAATTAAATTTCCGCGATGGCATTCAAAGATGTGCTGATTTAAGATATTATTCCGAATGGTATGAAGCAGCGAGTGAATTATCTCATAGTTCTGCAATATTTTTCTATTCGCAAAGCCAATATTTTACTGATTTAACAATTCATGGATTCTACGATATGCTCAATGTTTTAGATGAAATAATTAATTCTTATTATTCAAAAAATATTGCTGCATTCTCTGAAAATTCTAAAAATAATTTCAACTTGATAGAAGAAGAATTTCACTCTATGGTAAAACTATTGACCAAATATTTCAACGATACCTATTTTGAAGGAGAAGATCCTAATGTCAACGACTAAAAAATGTACTTTAACTTGTACAAAACTAGATGATTTTGGAAAAGGCATTTGCTATATGGATGGTAAAACTGTCTTTGTCGACAATCTTTTACCAGGAGAAAGTGCCGATGTTGAAACCATTTTTGAATATGGAAAATTAAATAGGATCAGAGTTCTAAAAAGATTAAATAATAGCCCCTATAGAGTAAAGCCACTTTGCAAATACTATCAAAATTGTGGAGGATGTTCTCTTCAACATCTTTCCTATGAAGAGCAATTAAAATATAAACAACAAAAAGTTAAAGACCTAATAAAAAAATTTGCCAAAATTGAAGTAAATGTTGAACCGACTATCGGATTAAAAGAACCACTTCATTTTCGCAATAAAGTACAAGTCCCTCTAGCTTTAAATAATAAAACAAAAAAAATAATCTCTGGATTCTATCAAGAAAACACACATAAAATCATTCCAAATGATGAATGTCTTATCGAAAGTACTATATCAACTGAAATAAGAAATTTAGTTTTAAAAACATTGAATGATTTTAAGATTCAACCCTATGATAGAAAAACAAATAAAGGAACTGTCCGTCATGTACTTATAAAAGTATCTGAATATTATAATTCTGTAATGCTTTGCTTTGTTACTGCTACAGATGACCTTTATGGTGCTCAAAATATAATTAAAACATTATTGAAAAAAGAACCACGAATTAAAACAGTTGTTCAAAATATCAACAAAAGAGACACCAATGTTATTCTAGGAGAAAAAACACGAGTTCTTTATGGAACAGGGCAGATAAAAGATCGTCTCTGCGGATTAGATTTTTTAATTTCCGCAAAATCTTTCTACCAAACAAATTCTAAATTAACAGAAACTTTATATAATACAGCGATAAACGCCCTTCAACTTACCAAAGAAGGTACAGTTTTAGATGCCTATTGTGGAACAGGTACAATTGGACTAGCAATTTCTAAATATGTTAAAGAAGTTGTCGGAGTTGAAATCGAGCATTCTTCAATTCTCGATGCTGAAAAAAATAAGAAGATAAACAATATTGAAAATATCAGTTTCATCGAAGATGATTGTACAGAATATTTAATGAATAACTGCGAAGAAGGAAAATATTCCGCTGTAGTTATGGATCCACCAAGAGCTGGATCAACTAAAGAATTTATAGCAGCCTTAGAAAAAATATCTCCAAGACAAATTGTCTATATATCCTGTGACCCTGTAACACTAGCTAGAGATTTAGGGTATTTCACAAATTATGAAATTAAACGTGTTATCCCTGTAGACATGTTTCCTCATACTTTCCATGTTGAGACTGTGGTGTTGCTCAGTCGCAAAAACGGCTGAAAAAGGCCAAAAATCGTAAAAAATTGATGGATTTCATTCTTCTCGAAAATGAGTGAAATCCATTTTTGGTCGAGAAAACCGCCCATCCTACCTCGTATCGACACGGGAATAGGTGACTAGCATCTATACACGATGGAAGGAACAGGTCAAAAAGCCCGTAACCATGGGATTTTTAGGAAAATCACGATTTCTCGATTTTTTGCGTTTCCGGAGCACATTGCAACCACACACCCAACCTGAAAACCCAATTTTCGGCCGTCTTGCGCTAATTTCAATTTATGCATTCTATAAACACGATTAGAGTGTTTTCTTTCAGACTACCAGTGCACCTTTGCATTCTAATGCTTTCCGTACTATCAGCCTTCCCTTAAGTAATCCTGGCCTTTTCTATAGTTATTTTTTGAATGTTTTGACTACTTTTTTTCCCATTCGAAGAAAACAAAAAGGTACATGATGGGAACATGAGGAACATGATTAAAAAGTTCAACTTTGAATATATCATTGATATATTTGCTACATAAAAGGTTTAGTTTGATGGATAGCACATATTCACCAATACTATCTAAGTGTACAATTATTGCCAATTGCACAGCTATGTTTTGAATGTAGTAGATATGTTCCTTTCACACTCTGCCTCGTATGGGTAGATTTGTTCTTGGCGTCCATGTTATGCATGTGGAGACTGTGGTGTTGCTTAGTCGCAAAAATGGCTAAAAAAGGTCAAAAATCATAAAAAGCTGAAGGATTTCCTACTTCTTAAAAAAGCGGGAAGTCCTCTTTTTTGTTGCAAAAATCACTCTAATGCCGGTAAAGCGGTAAAAATAGGGCCTCTACTAGATGGTGGAAACAAATCGACACTCAAAATGAACGCCCATCCTACCTCGTATCGACACAGGAACAGGTGACTAGCATCTATACACGATGGAAGGAACAGGTCAAAAAGCCCATAATCATCGGCATTTTCGAAAATTCGTGATTTCCTCATTTTTTACGCTTTCAGGATACAGTGCAACTACACATTCAACCTGGAAAACCGATTTTTGGCCTAAAAAAGGGGGGGTAAAAACAGGGGTATAGTTTGATTGAAAGGGCAAAAAACTCGAAAATCGTTATCACATCAATAAAAAATAGGTTTAGAAAATTTCGATATTTGTTAGGAATTAAAGGGAGATAACACATAAATAGATATGAATCATTAATAATTAATGATACATCTGTTACACTAATAATGAAATTAGGTGATACGAATGAACCAAAATTACAAAATACTAGAAAAGATGATAGAGAGCGGAGATGGAAGCCTATCCAGAAAAGATGCAATCGCAAATGGTGTTCCACCTGCGTCTTTCGCAAGATACGTAAGTTCCAATCGTCTCGTCAGAATAAGGCGTGGCGTTTACGCGAAAGACGGAGCCGTCGATGACCTCTTCCAACTTCAAAGAAGATATCAGAGGATTGTCTATTCCGGCATAACTGCGCTTTATCTCCTTAGGCTGACCGACAGGATTCCGGATTCGATTGAGTTCACAATCCCTAAGGAGTGCCGCGTGAGAAAAGAAAGCATAGGGTGTAATGCTATTTGTCACATCGAAAACAACGAGGAGCTGTTTCATTTGGGAAATGTCAGTACCGGAACCATGTTCGGGAACAACGTCACTTGCTATTCAAAGGAAAAGATGGTTGTAGAGATGATACGGAAAAGGGACGATTATGATTCCGAACTTTTCCTCAAGGCAGTGAAGACGTTTTTGAATGGAAAGGACAAGGACATGGACTTCCTCTTCCAATACGCGAGGATGAGGAAAGTGGAAGAGAAGGTATATCGGATTCTGGAGGCAATGGATTATGAGGATTAACAGGGATTCGCTTTTTATGCGACACGGAAGGTTTGTTTTCAACAATTGATTTCTTAATTTGCTTGTTATAGTTGCAAATATTTAGAAAACATAAAAAAATGCCACAATAACTCTGAAATAACAATGACGCAGTGTATAATAATAGTAAAGGAGGCAGGCTATGAGACTATACAAACGGGAGAGGTATCTGTCCAAAATGCGCGCTTTTTTCCACGACGATGACCTCATCAAAGTGATAACTGGGATACGCAGATGCGGGAAATCCAGCCTCATGCAGACCATAGCGGAAGAACTCAAAGAAGGTGGCGTTGCGGAAAACAACATTATTTACATCGATCTCGATAAACGTGGGTACAAAAGCATTCGGAACGCCGAACAGTTAGATGCATTAATCGAATCCGCCACGCAAGCGAAAGGGATGAAATACCTTTTCATAGACGAGATTCAGAACGTCGAAGGCTTCGAAGAGGTAATCAACGGGTTCAGGTCGGAAGGCGACTATTCGATTTTCATAACTGGCTCAAATTCCTATTTGCTCAGTGGGGAGCTCGTGACGAAACTGACCGGTAGATACCTTGAGTTCGAAATGTTTCCACTGACATTCGACGAATACGAGGACATGAAGAGGTTTTATGGGCGGGAGATAAACCCCAATGCCGAAATAGAATTGAATAGCTATATTTTGGAAGGCGGATTCCCACGAGCTATTCAAATTGACAGCCCTTCGGATAAGCGCACCTACGTGAAGGGAATCATCGATGAGATCTTCGAAAAAGACATAAAACGAAGAGTGAAAATCAAGGACGTTCAGTCCTTTGAATTGGTTCGGAATTACATCATCAACAATTTCGGCGCGACGACAAGCATCAACAGCCTGCACGAAGCACTTCTCAAAAACGGCATGACCATCAGCCGCGCGACGGTGACTCGGTATATAAAGACGTTGGTTGACGCAAAGATTCTGTACGAATGCAAAAGGTTCGATATGAAATCGAAAAAAACGCTTTCCGGAGAGCAAAAGTATTACGTTGCCGACCTAAGTTTTTACTACGCGATGAACACGGACAACCGGATCAATTACGGGCCGACGCTGGAGAATATCGTGTATCTATACGCCAGAAGCCTCGATTACGCGGTAAACGTGGGACGCATCGGAAAGCTGGAATGTGATTTCATCCTCAGGGATGTCAACATGGATTATTCATATGTGCAGGTGGCTTATAAGATATTGCAGAGCAAAGATACGGAAGATCGAGAATACAGGCCGTTAGAGAGCATACGGGATAACTATAAAAAATATGTGATGACAACGGACTATATCCTGCAAAAGAGAAATGGAATCCTCCATGTTAATCTGATGGATTTCATAGGCGGGGGAAAACGATTTTAAGCGTAGGACTTGCCCATTAAAAACATGCCAAAAGCGGATGCTACGATTAAAAAAATGGTTTTTAAAGAAGACACCGATTCAGGAAAAATCGCAATCGGCATGGGATGGGGTAGAAAAAATCATTCCCACGCAGAGAATAAATTACTGGTTTTCTGCTCGAAGAAGACGACTTATGCAGGGGGCTGTGGAAATCCTATACGAGGAAAGTGGGCTATGCCTACTTTGAAATGAACTTCAACAAACCAATTTATTCGGTGCTATATAGTGTAGGCTTTTGGAGCAATTCTGAAAATTTAGATGGTACTGCTGCGCTTAAAATAAAAGACAGCAATGGTAATTGGACTCAAATGACCAATTTGCTTTCTCTTCAATTAAACGCTAGAGGACAAGGGCTAAAACGATATTCTAATTATTTTCCTAACGGAATTTATGGGCTCAAATTTGAATGCACTGCCACAGCAACCGGCAGTAGAAACATGGGAAGACTGTCAATTGATGATATTGTTTTTGGTATGAAAGCCGGAAGCAACGATAATAATTATTACATTACAAATTATAGAAAGACTGTAGCATAAGGATAGGAGATGATTGGCACGATGAAAACAAATTTGAAGAAAATATTTGCATTATCCCTCATTTCTTTTGCCTTGTGTGGCTGCAACGAAGGAGCGAATGTCGCCATTCTCAAAGTCGGATTTGATAAATGCATAGGTACCTCTTCTCCTACTCCTCAGGTGGGCCTTGCATTCACTTCTAAAAGTAAGCAATCACTAAATGCTGCTTTTGATGTATATGTAGGCGCTAGAAAAGGTTTTTCCGAAGATTGGGAAAATGATCTATGGGGGTGCAATCCGGGATATTGGAAGTTCGCCATTAATAGAGAGATTAAAACCGAAGCTGGCGAGACTTTCAAAAACGATTACATGATTATTGACGATTTTCCAAACGAGGAGAAATACCTCTTAACCTATGAGACTATCGAAGGGACTGTAGATGGTGTCATTACGCATTACAGCGGTTATATTGAAGATACGTTTGATTTCTCCTCTATTGATCTAGCAAAAGGGAAAATCGGGTACCACATCGTTTTTTACGATGATATAAATCAAAAGCTTTTCGATGAAAATGTGTATCTATATGGCATTTATTGGGGCGGCACCATGAATTTTGAAAAAGTCAATGAAGAAGTTGTGCTCTCCATATAAATGTTCTTCGGCCAAAGCGAAATTCTTGCTGATCTTCAAGAGGGAACCAAATGTTTAAGCTTCCAGGGGTCGGAACTGCGCTAAACAGTTTTATGCATGTTTCCGTGATTGGTCATGGAATGCTGGAACTAGCGATAATTTACAAAACCACCAATGCTTATGGGGTAACTATTCACAAGATGCAAAACTACGAGATATACTCGGACGATAGGCATCCAAATATCCAGAATATAAAAGCGATCATCGATTCGTTGCTGTCACAGGCATTAAGCACCAACGCTGTAATCAAAATTACAATCGATGAAGCCAGAAATTACGTTTGGGTTGGTGGAGAACAATATAGTGGCCGATTGGTTTTATAAATGATCTCCGAAAATGTGATTGATATAAACCGCAATAAAACAGGTGGACAACGCAACCCATACATGTAATGTGTGCAGTTTTTGCCGGTTGCACAGTCATGTTTAGGCTGTGATAGATATGTTCCTTTCACACTGTGCCTCGTATTAGTAGACCAGTTCTTTGCGTCCATGTTATGCATGTTGAGACTGTGGTGTTGCTGCAACGCATAATGAGCCAAAATTAGAGAAAATCCTTGAATTTGAGTACTTTTACAAGTATTTCAGCTTCGAAAGGAACCAAAAATGATACCTCGAGAAGAGATTTGGTAAGTCCTTCAAGGTTGAGATATTTGCCCATATCGGTTGAATTGATACGTTCGACCACCCATGAAAATCAAGCCAAAAGAGGCAATAAGACGCATATAGAACATGCCGTGCTCCAGCCTCGATTGGCTTTTTCTTTTCGACGTTGAAACCTGTGATACGAAATAAGTGGAGAACTACGCTTAAAAAAGTAGGAAAATATAGAGTTTCACTGGTCAACAAACATTCTACAGCACTACTTTAAACAATTGCTAAATTGATATATTTTGTAAATTTTGCTATGCTATGTAAGATTAAGGAAAGAAACTATGGAATTCTCCGAACAAATACTTTACATTCGTTCTAAAAACAATCTTTCACAAATGGCTCTTGCAAAAGAATTACATGTTTCATATGCAACAATTAGTCTTTGGAAAAATAGCAAGTCAAACCCAACAAAAAAAGAACTTCTTTCTTTTAAAAAATATTGCAAACAAGAGCTGATTGATTTTAAGGAGATAGAAGATGAAAGATAAAAAATTGAGAGTTTTTGAAGCTTTCGCAGGAATAGGCGCACAACATTCTGCTTTAGAGCGCGCAAATTTAAATTATGAAATAGTAGGTATTAGCGAATGGTTTATTAATGCTTTACTCGCTTATGACGCAATTCATTCTGACCCTCATGAGCATATTGACATTCCTTCATATGATGAACAACTCAAGTATTTAAAACACTTTACTTTTAGCAAAGATTCGGTAAATCCAATTAAAGACATTTCTAGATTAACTCGTAATGAAATAGAAAACCTATATATTGTAAACCATCGCGTAAAAAACTATGGTTCTATAACTGAGATTCAAGGAAAAGACCTACCTCAATGTGATTTGTTTGTTTATTCCTTCCCTTGCCAGGATTTATCAACAGGTGGAAAAACGTTGGGGATGAAGAAAGGTAGTGGGACTAGATCTGGCTTACTTTGGGAAATAGAAAGAATTTTAAAGCAACTAAAAGAAATCAATAAATTACCTGAATATCTTCTGATGGAAAACGTAAAAGCTATTTATGCCCCCTCTAATAAAGTAGACTTGAATCAATGGCTCAGTTTTCTTGAATCAATCGGATATAAGAATGGCACAAAAATGGTTTTGAATGCTAAGAATTTTGGTGTTCCACAAGATCGTAATCGGGCTTTTATTGTTAGCAGACTGGGTAAGCCCGTCTCTAATCAAAAACTTCTTGAATATCACATAAAAGCCGATTCTATTTCTTCGTTTTTAAGAACCGACTATGATAACAATCCTATTTTTAGAGAAGAAGCTAATAAAGCTCAACTTAATAACACATCTTCTCGAAGAGAAATGTGGAAAATAAATCAACACGAGTTTAATTCTCCAACGGTAAATACAATTACTTGCAATATGGACAGAAGTAATACCGCTGCCATGTTTAAATATAGTGGACCTAAAGGTGATACGTTCCGCCTTCTTACTATAAGAGAAGCTTTTTTATTGATGGGATTTACTGAAGAGGAATATGAAAAAACGCTTCGTTTAGACCTTAGCTATCGAAAAATGAATAAATTGATTGGAAATTCAATCGTTGTAAATGTTTTACAAGCTATTTTTGAAGTTCTATTCAAAGGTAAATACGGAAAGAAGGATTGATATGCATAAAATACTTCTTCCCATTGATACTAAATCTTTGTATTGCAATATCCTTAACGATAATCCTAAAGGACATACTTGTACTGTTGCTACGCCTATTAAACAAGGAAATTCTTTAAATTTGGAGCTAAAGGAAATTTATAAGATTCCTTTACAAATTGACTTTCAACGCTATCCTAACTTAATTGATTCTTTGCTAAAAAATTCAAAAAGCACGAATAAAATAAACAATGTCTTTGTTTTTAGCAAAATAAAGGTTAATGGGGAAGCGATAAAGACAAATTCTTCTTACTGCATGTTTGTTAAGGAAGAAATAGACCCATCTAAAGCCCAATTTGGTCGTATTAAATTACATTATCCTACTTCGTTGAAATATTCATCTTTGGATATAGACAACAAAGTTGTTATTGCTTCTATTTCTGAACATCTATATGGTTTCGCTTTCATTGTTGATGCTTTCGAGTTTAATTTTGATGACAATTCATTAAATTTTATTGTCACTATTATTGGTTACAATCAAATTCCTTACTCAAAAGTTTTCATAAATAATAAAGGAACAGGGAAAAAATATACCAAAGTGTTCAATCGGACTGAAGATTGTTACGACTCCGAAATTGTAATTTTGAAAAAACATTATGGCGATGAGGTTACACCTGAGAATTTTCAGGAATATATGAACAAAGCTAACTCCCGAGCAATATTAGTTGCAAAAGATTATCTAATATCAAAAGGTGCTAAAGAGGTTAACTCCCTTTGTGACATATATCCTTATTCAATTTTTGATTTGAAATATGTGATAAATGGGAAAATAGAATATGCGATTGTTAAAACCTCATACACAAAAGTAATCTATTTTGATCTAAGTGGGGAGGAAAGGCAGGCGCTAGCGTTATTTAAACAATCTTCCTTGCTTTTTATTAGTGAAATTTTCGGTAGTGAAGAAATTAATATTTATAAACAAGAGCAATTAAACGAATTAGATAGTTTGGTGACCTCAGTAAGGTTGGCAGCATAAGGGGTTTTAATATGGCAACAGAACAAAGTAAAATACCTCCAGCAAAATCATTGATTCAAGGATTAAGGTGCATTGGCTACAACTTTTCTACGGCTTTAGCCGATATTATTGATAATAGTATCTCTTCTGATGCAAAACATATTCAGGTATTATCCAATCCAGATGATGAAGAACCATATGTCGTAATTTTTGATGATGGCCATGGTATGGGTTTTAAAGAATTGGACAATGCCATGACTTTGGGATCCAATAGGGATGAAAAAGAAGATTCGGAATATGAATTAGGGCGATTTGGATTAGGATTAAAATCTGCTTCTTTTTCTCAATGTCTAAGGCTAACTGTTGCTAGTAAAAATTGTAACCGCATTAATGCTATGCGTTACGACTTGAAAAAAATCCAAGAAAAGAATGAATGGTTATTAGATATTTTAGATTCGAATGAAATCGATTCATTGCCTGAAATTGACTTACTAAAAAATGCGAAAACTGGAACATTAGTTATATGGCAATGCTTTGACAAAATTATGGAAGAATCTGATTCTTTCAAGAATAGTTTTATTAACACCATTGGAGCTGCAAAATCACATATTGAGTTGGTATTCCATCGTTTTTGGGATGATATCAATATCAGCTTCAATGGTCACAGAATAGAAAAAAGAGATCCATTTTTAACGAATGCCCCAAATCATCAAGAAGGAAGAACGATGACTATCAATGTTGATGGTCAAGATATATTTGTTACCCCATTTGTTTTACCATACGCAAACTCATTAACCGAAGATAATAAACGTATGCTCGGAAATCCTAAAAGCATTTATGATGACCAAGGCTTTTATATTTACCGCAACAAAAGACTTATTATTCGGGGAAGTTGGTTAAGAATGAAAATCCGCTCCGAATTTAATAAGTTGGCACGCGTACGTGTGGATATTCCTTCTTCGTTGGATTCGTTGTGGATGCTGGATGTAAAGAAATCATCTGCCAAAATTCCCGATAAGATTAAAGACCAATTACAAATTTCCATTAAAGACTCAATTGTTCGAAGTAAAAGGGAAGTTAAATATATCGGAAAAAAAGAATCAGAAGCCGAACATCCTTTATGGCAAAGAATTGATTTACATGGGGGAAAAGTAAAATACGAAATTAATCGTGGGAATAATCCTCTTTATTCTGCATTAGCCGAAATGTTGGATGATAAACAACTAGTAGCGCTGAATACATATTTAGACAAAATCGAGGAATTTATTCCTAAAGGTTTGATAGTATCTGATAATGCGGATTCGCTAAATATTGTTAATTCGGACGCTGACTCAGATGAAGAAGAATTGATTGAGCAAGTCCTTTTTCTTGCTAGCTGTTCGAATGATCCAGAAATTGCTGTTTGTCGCTTATTAGAAGGTCAGACATTTGAAAAAATTGCGTATAGAAAAAAAGAAATTTTGGGGAGGCTGAAGTCACATGAATGATTCACATTTGCAAATACTAGACTCAATTTTACAAGGTGCAACGTTAAGCCATGAAGATTTGATTTCTAAAATTAAAAATAAAATATGTGTGCTTTTTCATCTTTCGGAAAAGGAAATTGAAGAATTAGCTTTTGATTACGAAAAAATATATGGTGGGAAGACATTTATTCCTGGAACTACCCTTACTGGACCAGAAGCTAACGATACTTGGTTTTATAAAAAAAAGAAAGAGTTAGACACTAGCAGTGGCCATCATTTCCAAAAGAGGTACGAAAGATATCTAGGTTTTGCCCATTTTGGAAAAAATGCGATTTCATCCATAATTTCTGAATCTGAAAAAATACTCTCATTTTGTGCTGATCCAGAATCATATGAAAGAAAAAAGGGCCTAGTAATTGGCGATGTGCAATCTGGTAAAACCTCTAATTACTTAGCTCTAGCATCTTTAGCTTGCGACTATGGCTACAAACTCATTTTGATACTTGCAGGTATGACGGACTCATTGCGCATCCAAACCCAGGAAAGAACTGATGAAGGATTTGTTGGAGCGGCAAGTTCGTCCATTGGTGAAGATGTTATTAAATATATTGGGGTTGGGACATATGGAAAACAAGGTGAATATTTTGCTTTGCCTTTAACAACAGATGAAAGTGATTTTGTAAAAATATCTGCTACTTCTGGCGATTTTAATAAACCTTTGGTTTTAATCGTCAAGAAAAATAAATCCGTTCTAACTAATGTCAAAAAATGGCTGAAACCAGGACAATATGGTGTTTCTAGCAAAAATATTATGATTATTGATGATGAGTGCGATAATGCTAGCGTCAATACAAAGTGTGATGAAGATCCTTCGACAATCAACGGACTTATCCGAGATATTTATAATAATTTTAATTGTTCGACTTATGTTGGATATAGTGCTACACCATTTGCAAATATTTTCATTAATCCAGATGATGATCAACTTGGATATGATGACTTATTTCCTAGTGACTTTATCCATCGTCTACATGCATCACCAGAATCCTATTTTGGCGCCGATAAGGTTTTTAACTATTCAGAAAATCAATCATCACATCTAGTTACTTTAGACGAATATGAGCCTTTATTTCTTCCAGCTAAACACAAAAAAGATTATCAATATCCTGGACTTACACAATCTTTAAGAACAGCTATTTGTAATTTCTTGATTTGTAATTGTATAAGAACACATCGTGGAGATGGGAAAAAACATAGATCTATGATGGTGAATATCTCTGCTTATAACGTAATTCACGAAGATATCAAAAATTGCATTGAAGATTACGTTAAGACATTGATAAATACAATCTCCCAATATGATAAATATCCTCTTGAAAGATTCTTAAAAAATTCTGAAATGAGGAGAATTTATGACATTTATACTAAGGATACTTTCTATACGAAAAAGAGCAATAAATATCCTTATAAACCTTTAAATGAAGAAGTGCCATTTTCAGAAATTAAAAGCCTTTTATTCGATGAAATTTCAAAGTTTAAAGTGGCCGTAATTAATAACAAATATAAAGGGGATCAACGTTTCAAATACAAAAATTATAAGGATACTGGTGCTAGAGTAATTGCTATTGGTGGCTACGTCCTCGCCCGTGGCTTAACTTTGGAAGGGCTAATGACTAGTTACTATAGCCGTAACACCAGTGCTTATGACACTTTGTTACAAATGTGCCGCTGGTTTGGATATCGACCTAATTACGAAGACCTTTGCCGTGTTTATATGAGTCAAATAAGTATTGATTCTTTCGATGCGGTAATTGATGCTGTAAACAATTTGGATGAACAAATTGCTGTTATGAAAGCTGAAGGAAAGGCTCCTAAGGATTTTGGCTTAATGGTAAAAGAATGCCCTGATACATTAGAAACCAAGCTTTTAATTACGGCAAGAAATAAAATGAAAAATACGACTTCTGTAACAAGAGGATTGAATTATTCTGGGGTTTCGATTGATACATCTAAACTTTTTAAAGATGTTGAGAAAAACAGAAGAAATACAAAAGCTTTTAGAAAATTTTATGACGATGTTCTCTCATCTGGTACTACTTTGGAAAATGTAAAAAGCAGAAAGATGCTTCGGGATGTAAAGCCAGAACTCATAGCTGATTTTATAAAGAATTTATACATACCTTTGGAAAACAAAAAATTTGATAGAGAAAATCTTTCTAATTTTATCCGAGAAAAAAAGTATTACGACAAATGGGATGTCGTTTTCGCAACTGGCGATGAAAATTCAGATGATCAGGATTTTGAGATTGAACCTGGCGTGAAAATTAAGTCTGTTCTTCGTAAATTTGAGTCCAGAGAGGATGAAGACTTTTTAAGAATTTCGGAGCATAACAACAGATTATTGGAACCTGGTATTTTTAATGCTGGGTTAAATGATAAACAGCTAGAAGAAGCCAAAGCGTTAATGAAGAAACGTATTGCAAATAGCGACAATACAAATGCAAAAGAAAATATGATTTCCAAAGATTATTTAGGAGTTAGCAATAGAAAACCTTTACTCGTTATTTTGCCAATTTATTTGAATTGCAAAGAGGGTAAAGAAAAAAATGAAGAAAAGTTAAAACATAAGAAGAAAGTACGTGATTCATTTAAAGATACCTGCTTACTGGGCTTTGGTATTGGTTTCGCAGGTAAAAACGACGAAAAGAAATTAATGAATTTTAGAATGAATAAAGTTAAGGCTGACGAATACCAAAAAGGTTATTCCGATGAAGAGGAGGAAATCAACGATGATTAATTTGTATGATAAGTTCAATCTTCTAAACCGCTCTATCAAAGATTCCCAATATCCGATTGCAACAAACGGAGCTATCAAAGCTTATTACGGAATTTCAAAGGATGGGTTATATAGAATCTCATTTTTGTCTTCTTCCTCCATTGGTATTAAAGGTACTACAAAAGCAATAGGAATCGTGGATGGATCGACATCTAATGGTAATTATTGGACCTGTTTTGATTTGAAAAATGACGATTTACTTTCAGTTTTCTGCTCCTTTGGTGAAGATATGATTTCCTGTGTAGAAAGTGAATCAAACAAAATTAGCGCTGCTTCAAAGCTAAGATTTAGGTATAACACGTGGATTGCGTTATTTAAAAAAACGAGAATGCCATTATCCGAAGAGAAGGCAAAGGGCCTTTTTGGTGAACTATATTTCATGAAGACTTTCTTAATTAAGCAATATGGACATTCTCAAACCATTGCTTCTTGGAGCGGACCAGAACAATATAGTAAAGATTTTGCCATTGAAAATACTTGGTATGAACTCAAAACAATTTCCGTCGGTTCTGCCGTTACAAAAATCTCATCACTTCAGCAATTATCTTCTGATGTAGAAGGCCATTTAATCGTCATTAGAGTTGAAGAAATGGCAAATACTTTTAAAGGGGTTGATTCCTCAATAAACAATTTACTCCAAAGCATTCTTACTTCTATCGAGGGTAACGAAACAAAAGATTTGTTTTTAGATAAAGTTAATAAGTATGGTTACGATTTTTCGGATGATATTGGCAATAAACGTTATTCTGTAAAGAAGGTTGAAAAATATCTTGTTAATAATACTTTCCCTATCTTAAGGGAAAATGATATCAAGTCTGATGCAGTAAATAATGTGAGTTATGAATTGATTTTAAAGCTTATAAAAGATTGGGTGGAGGAATAAATCATGGATGGATATTCACTAGAAGATTTTAGAACAGATTTCATTAACGATATTAAGGCTCAAGCTATTACTGATTCGGATTATCAAGAAGATGTCTTTGTAGATGAGTGTAAAGATATTCTGATCAACGATTTCGGATTGCTCAGCGACTTGACGCACACGTATGTTGATTGGAAAACAAGTAACAATAAGTTTAGAAATATGAGGCTTGATGCTTCTTATTTAGAGACATCTATCAACACCCTTCATTTGCTCTATGCTGATTTCAATGATGGTGATGTCCAACCGATAAACTCTGAATTTATAAGAGATAAAGCCCAACTTCTAGAAAATTTCTTTACTAATGTTTTATCTGGATATTTTGATGGTGCTTCTGAATCTGATCCTACGACAGAGTTGGCAAAATCTATTAGGAAACATCTTGATTCTATTAAAAATCTTCAGGTTATTATCGTATCCACAAATTTAAAGAGTTCCCGTTTGAAAACGACATTCGAACTGAAGCCATTAGAAATAGGAACTAAAACATTTGATGTAGATTTAACTCTTTTGGATATAGAAGGCATTTATCATACTAAAATGGCTGGAGCTCAAAAGGATGATATTTTCATCAATACAGAGGATTTTGGTGTAGATGGAATTTCTTGCATTAAGGCTCAAATTGAATCAAAAGATTATGAGTCTTACCTTGCAGTTGTTCCCGGAAAATTTTTAAGTGATATTTATTTGAAATATAACGCTCGTTTGCTCGAAAGCAATGTTCGTTCGTTTTTGAATACTAGAGGCGAAATCAATAAAGGTATTCTCAACACTATTTTGAATGATAAGGAAAAATTCTTTGCTTTCAACAATGGTATTACAACAACAGCAGATTCAATTGAAGTAAAAAACACTACAAATGGGCCTGTAATTACTTCATTTAAAAATTTACAGATAATCAATGGTGGTCAGACAACAGCTTCTTTGGCGTCTGCTGTTTTGAAGAACAATGCAGATTTAAGTGGTATTTACGTTCAGATGAAACTATCCATTATTAACGAAAGTACAGATAAGGCTGAATTAATTAGGCTAATTTCAAAATATGCCAATAAACAAAATAAAGTAACAAATGCCGATTTGAATTCAAACCACCCATTCTATACAAGAATTGAAGAATTCTCTCGTAAAATTAAGGCACCATTGGCTCCTAACTCTACTGTTCAATCCATTTGGTTTTTTGAACGTGCTCGTGGTCAATATGATCAGTCTAAGATGAAACTTAAGACTAAAAAGGAAAGAGATGTTTATGAACTTCAAAATCCTAAAGCTCAGAAATTTACGAAGACCGATTTGGCAAAATATATAAATGCTGATGCTATGAGACCATATGATGTTTCATGGGGTGCTGAAGTAAATATGACCAAATTCCAATTGTTGATGGAAAAAGAATGGGATAAAAACAAAGATCAATTTAATGAGGTTTATTATAAGGACCTAATTTCAAAAGCGATTATCTTTAAAAAAATCGAACAGCTTATCAGTGATGAAGAATGGTATATAAACAATAAAGGCTATCGTGCTCAACTTGTTCCGTATACTTTTTCTAAATTCATGTATGAAATAAGCAAAACCGAAAAGGTTTTTAATTATAGGAAAGTTTGGGAACAACAGGAGCTTCCTGAAGAGTATTTTGATGATTTAAGAAAAATTGCAAAAATTTGCTACGATATCTTCAATAATCCTCATAGACAATACCTCAATATTGGCGAATATACTAAGAGACAGGTTTGCTGGGAAGCCATTAAAGCAAAACCTTATTCATTAAGTGAAGAAACAATTAGCTTGTTAATTGATAAAGAAGATAAAGACGTTGAAAATAGGTTGGCTTCTAAGGAACAAAAGTTCAATAGTGCTGTTTCTTCGGAAATTGACATCTATAATCGTGGAATTGATTATTGGAAAAAAGTCAAAGAGGTTGGCATGCAGCTAAAAGAGCTTAATCCATATGAATGCCAACTTTGTGATTATGCCATTAAGTTTATTCAACAAATTTATAGAAGTCTTTCAAAGAAGCAAGTAAAGGATTTATCCGCTATCATTGATAAGATGAGCCAATACATTAATTGAGAAATTAAATTACGAGAAAAGAATCACGATAGTTTAGAGAAAAAATTTTACCGGTGTTAATGATCATCCAGGGAGGATAACTATATTGTTACTAGATTCAATAATCGAAGAACAAGATGTGCTGGCGAGAAAGATATTTTAGAGCAAAGAAAGTGTGTCTTCTTGCTGAATTAAGACTGGTTCCATGAAGCATTTCAATTTCTTTTCTAACTTTTAAATTTATTAAGAAGAAATAAATAACGCCTTATTTTATTTTAAAAATGGCTAATTTTCGACGCTTCGATTTACCTATTAGGTGAGAGAGGCGTCTTTTCCTTTAATAAGAAGTTTGTGTTGAACGATTCGCCATGAAATCAACGCTACGCCCTTATTATTTACTTACATACACACTCTAAGAAGTGGCAAAGATCGGGAAAAGAGGAAAGAGAATGAATTTCATTAGACCGCTAATCTTTTTCACGAAGAAAGATGAAATTGAAAAGCTTGAAGAGTACTATAGAAAAAGCCTGATGAATACAGCCTTGATTCGATACCATCTATTAGGAAGAATAAGACCATATATCGTTGTTTCGAGATGGTTGGTTTAATTGAAAGGAGCGGAAGCGGTCTCAGGGAGATATACAACGTATACAAGAAGCTGAAATTCAAAGAATCTGAATTAAAAGATCAGCGCGACTATTTCCTAATTACCATATACGATATGCTTTGTGAAAAGGATAACAATGTGATAATCAATTAAGTATGACAAAGAAACATTAATCTTCTGCAATGACGTTGCTCATTCTAGGGAAGAAATACAAAAACACATAAGATATAAAAACAAAAACCATTTTATGTCTAATGTATTAAAACCACTGCTAGAAGCGGGCATCTTGAAAACGACCACGAATAGCAAATCAAAACACACAAAATATATAGCCACCATTAAGAGAGATTGATGCCTAAATGTTTTTGCAGGAACATGATTAAAAGTTCAATTTTGAATATATCATTAATCAATTTGCTACATAAAAGGTTTGGTTTAATGGACGACATCTATTTACCAATACTATCTACGTGTGTCATTATTGCCAATTGCACAACTATGTTTAAATGTAGTGAATATGTTCATTCCACACTCTACATCGTATAGGTAGAATAGTTCTTTGCGTCCATGTTATGCATGTTGAGATTGTGATTGCAAAAACGACTGAAAAGGTCAAAAATCAAAAAGCTCAAGGGTTTCCTACTTTTCAAAAAATAAGAGAAATCCTCTTTTTTTGTTTCGAAAATGCATCAAATGGCGGTAAAAATAGAGTTTTTACTCATACGGAGGAATAGGTCGACATCAAAAATGCATTCACATCCTATATCTTATCAACACAGGAATAGATTAACTAGTTCCTGTGCATGATGGAAGGAACAGGTCAAAAAAACCATAATCATCGGCATTTTAGGAAAATCAATATTTTCTGGTTTTTTTGCTTTTTCGAAGTACATTGCAACCAAACACCAAACCTTGGAAAACAATTAGTTTGATTTTCAAGGTCGAAAACACAGGGAAACCATCTTTTTTCATACCAAATTTATAAAGAAAGCATGCTAATAAAGTTTAAATTGAGTGGGAACCGCTGCTTTCTTATCTTTTTTATTTAGTGTCAATACAAATAAAAAAAAATGAAGCCATATAAATGCAACGAAAAAAATACGTTGCATTTGCAATGCTTTTTGCTTGTAATAATTTATTAGTAGTAACATTGAATATTATGAAAGAAACTAGATTCTTGGAATTTAAATCGGATATCCAAATTCATTTTTAAAGACAATTAGCGCATATTCTAACATTGACACAGGAACAATTCGTTTCGGATATGATGATGGTGGTGTCTATGGATTAAAAGGAGATTTGAGGCAAAATTGCCTAGACTTGGAAAATAAAATCAACGATTCCATTCATCCTAAACCAAATTATCGGTTTGAATGTAATTTCAGTAATAACACAATTGATTTATTTGTGTATGAAGGAATGTTTAAGCCTTATCTTTATAAAGCAAAAGAATATAAGAGGAATGATTCCTCAACAATAAAAATGGTTTCTTTAGAAATTCAAAGAGCGTTCTTGAAGGAAAAATCTATCATTTGAACAAATGGATGTTGAAGGGAATTTGAGTTTTGAATCATTTATCAAGAAGATATATAGCATTTTGAAAACGCTTGGTCTAATCAACGATAACGGAAAATTCAACAAAGCGTCGCTGATTGTATCGGTTAACAATAACTTGGTCGGAATCGACATTGTCAAGAATCCTTTCTCAAAAAAAGAAAAGAATTGACAAATATGCAAATTACTTTAAAATAAAAGTAGTGGTGATAGATATGAAAGGCTATTATAAATGCAGATAATTTATTAAAATCAACTGCATTTTTAGTTATATAAAAATAATTTGTATTAATAGTCAAAGGAGGAATTAAAAATGAGAGAAAAAAACTTTTAATACTTTTACCATTAGTAATAACTGGTTGTGCCAATGCCAATTCTACTTCATCATCTATTACTACAAATTCAAACATAGAAAAGAATTCATCAAGTTCTTCTAACTGGGAAAATTTAGGATTTAGCGTAAATTTTTCTTCAACATTTAATAATGAAAGTATTAATATTGAGCAAGAATCTAGTGTATTATATTCTCCTGAAGAAGGAAATTATATTGAGAGTGTTGTTGATCACTATTATTACATTTATAACGATTTAATTTCTAAAGAACATATTAAAAAAGAACAAAAAGATATCAACACATTCAAAATATCTGCTGATAAAAAATTCAACAATATTTGGCTAGAAAATGTTTATAAATTAAATTATGTTAATAATGAACTAGTCAAAACAAACATAGATAAAGTTACATATAATAAAACACAAGATTCTATTGCTTTGAATTTAGAAAAGAATGAAAACTATGTTGGATATTATTTTGAAGTTAAAGTTGCATATATTCTAAAAGATATAAGAGGCTTCATGTACTATACAGGTTCAATGGTGTTATTTTAAATAAATTTGAATTGTGGTCCTAAAAAAAATTAAGGCCATTTTTTTATTAAAAAATAAATTTAAAATTATCTTATTCCAATATAAGTGTTATTTGTAACATTATCAGCATTTTCAAGTGCAAAAAATCATGATAATTGCACCTGAAATTAATAGAATAATATTGCAGGTACAATTTATAAGTTTAAAAAGTAAATTCTTTAAATTAAACAAAATAAACTTCTCAGGTAATAACCGTTATCAAAATAATGATATTGCAAAATATCTATAAATAATTATAAAAATATTAATTTACACAGCTTATTTCTTTCGAATAAAATAAAAAAATGATATAAATTTATTAGAAAGAATAATTTTAAGGCTAAAAATGGAACAAGAATTAATTTTAGTAAACCCTTCAGAAGAATATTTAAAAGAATTATTAGACTATAGGAATGAATTTTTAGCTAATGGAAATTCAATGGACGGATGTGGACCATTAAGAAAATTTACTGATATGAAAGAATATCTTAATGAAACCAATAAATATCTTAATCCCGCTACTCTTCCAGAAGGAATGGTTATTGCTACACAATTTTTATGTATAAGAAAAAGTGATAATAAACTAGTAGGAATGATACAAGTTAGACATTACTTCAATGAATATTTAGAAAAATATGCTGGACATATAGGATATTCTGTAAGACCATCTGAAAGAAGAAAAGGTTATGCTTCTTGGATGCTAAATAATATAAAACCATTTTGTAGAAGTATTGGATTAGACAAAATTTTAGTTTGCTGTTTAAATAATAATGTTGGAAGTAGAAAAACAATATTAACGAATGGCGGAATTTACGATGGTACAGTTTATAATGAATCCCAAAATAAATATTTAGAAAGATACTGGATTAATTTAAAAGACAAAGACTAATAGAAAGGAAAATGTAAATGTATGGTTCAATATATTTAGTAGTAAAAGATTTTGACAAGTCTTTAAATTTTTATGAAAAAATATTTAACAAAAAAGTAAATGCCATAAATGGTAAAAGATTTGCTATATTCAATTTAGACGGATTAAATTTATGTCTTATGAATGGATATTATGATTCTTTACACCCAGAACAAAAAGAAACCAAAGGCGAAAAATATCCTGAGTATGATAATCTAAATGAAATTGCTAATGCAGCAAATTCAAAAAAAGTATTCATTAATTTAGGAGTTGAAGACCTAGATAAAGAATATCAGCGTATTTTAAATTTAGGTATTTGTACTAACTTAACACCTATTAGGTATCTAAATGTATTCTCCCCATATTGGTATTTTACATTTATGGATCCAGATGGGAATCCTATAGAAATAACCGGTGGTAGGCATAAAGAATAAAGATTAAAACATACTAAATTGTACATAAATAACAAAGGAGAAAATATATGCATAAAAAAGAAGCTAGTGAATTATTTAATGTCTTAGGAAATGAAGATAGAGTTAAAATTATGAAAATGCTTTATAATCGTGGTGATTTAACTTTTAAAGAACTTCTTTCAATTATTGGTTGCGATGAAAAAGAACTAACAAATAGTTTAGAAAAATTATTATATTTCAATTTAATAACAACTGATAATGAAATTTATTCTTGTAACAGAGAATTATTAAATGAATTATTATCATTTATTATCACTCCATGTGGATGTGTTAGAAAATAAGCAATTTTAGATTATAATTAAAAATTGTTTTTTATCTAATATCAAATATTAATTAATAGGAATAGTATTTATTAAATTAATTCTATTCCTGTTTTTTTTACAAATAAATTTATTTTATTGAAACAAATTTATATTAATTTAACATTTTTTAAAAAAAATAAGAAATTTTGATAAAATTTAAATGTAAAATTTTTAATTTTTTTAAACTAAATAAATTAAATTTATATTGAGGATCAGGAACACCGATGAATTCTATTGCAGAAACAATTTCTAAAGCTATTAAAGAAGGAAAATGGTTGGATATCACTTATCAAAATTTAGAAAACAGCGAAACACATTTTTGGATTGCCATAGAAGATATCGATGCTAAAACTAAAACTTTTTCCTGCAAAATTTTTAATCATAATAAATCATTTAACTCTTTGAATGCTCATATAAAATTCGACCAAATAAAAAGTGCCACAATTTTATTTTTTACATCTTTTGAAACTCCTTCTTATCTTTTTGAAAAATTATCTCAATTCGATCCTGATGATATATCATGGCTAGAATATGATAAATATAATTCCAATATTTTAAATTACTATATTGAATGTAGTTTATTAGATTGCGATCCTTATCAAAAAGATTATTGCATGATTGAAGGTATTGATTTATCTATATTGCGAAAAAACAAAATATACACCCTTTCAAATGAACAGCAAAAAAAATTACTCGAAAAAGTTTATCATAATAAAGATTGTTCATCTTATAAAGAATTAATTATTTCATCTTTTTCTATTACAAAAAATCAGAAAAAATATGTTGTTTGTTATTATCCACTTACTTATAATCCTAGTAAAAATCAACTTATTGTATCTAATAAATTATCATTCAATTATTCTTTTATAGTCGATGGAAAAAAGAATTCTTTATATAAATATGTCGACACTGATGTCGATATATTTATTAATAAATTCCAATCTAATTATCAAGAATGTAGAGAAGAAATAGAGTCCCATTTAAAATCAGGAGAAGTAATTGATACAAGACCCGATATAATGATTTTAGAAAGAGATATTCCTGTCAATCTCTCTGAAACTTATAATGAAATTGAAAACACTTATAGAAGCCAATATGGATATTCTAATGATAGTACTAAAAAAGAAAAGTTATCTAAACCTCTTCAAGCTTTTTTTGGAAATTTAACAAAAACAAGATCAAAGGAAAAAATACCTTCTTTAGTTTTGTATGATAAAAAAGTTAATATTGATCAAATGAGAGTTTTATACAATTCTATGACACAACCTGTTACATATGTACAAGGACCTCCAGGAACTGGAAAAACTCAAACTATTCTCAATGTTATTCTTTGTGGATTTGTTGCAAATAAAACTATGCTAATTACCTCAGCAAACAATACACCAATTGATGGTATTATAAAAAAACTAAATTTTAAATATTACGATAAAGATGTGATTTTTCCATACTTAAGACTAGGAAATTTCGATGAAACTATTAAAGCAGCAAAAAGAATATTGGAACTATATGATTATTACGAAAAAAGAAAACCAAACGAAACTTTAATTAATCATATTCTCAATCTTAATGACTCTAAAAACGAAGCGCTAAGAATAAAGCTATCGCAATATGAAGAAAGACTTGAGCTTTATGATTTAATTAATTCTGGCGAAAAATTAATTGAATCTTTCCACGATAAGAAATCAAAAATAATTAACATGATTAAGCGCAAAGTTCAAGAAAACAAAAACAAACTCAATGAAATGCCTTATATCGAAGATGTTGACGTTGTATCATTATTTACCCCAATTTCTAATGATAATCAATTCTTATCATATTTATATTTTAAATCTTTAGAATATATTCAAAAATTAAAAAAGCCAAAATATCAAGAACTCATTGATATTTGTAAAGAAAAAGATGAACAAACTTTAGTTAAAAAATTTAATAGCTGGATTAAAAATGATGATAATTTAAAATTATTAACCAAAGCTTTTCCAATTATACTCACAACAAACATATCCTCAGCACGTTTAGGTACTACTAAAACTAAATTTGATTTATCTATCATTGATGAAGCAGGACAGTGCAATGTTGCACATTCTCTTCTTCCTATTGCTAGAGCTAAAAATTTATTATTGGTTGGCGATATTAATCAGTTAAAGCCAATAATTCTTTTAGAAGATAGCGTTAATAATGAACTACTGGAAAAATTTAATGTTGATTCAACCTATAGTTATAAAGATAATTCAATTTTATCAGTCATGAAAAAACATGACAGCATCTCAAAAAATATTCTTCTTTCATATCATTATAGATGTGGAAAAAATATAATAAATTTTTCCAATAAACGCTATTATAATTCAGAGCTTAAAACCGATAAAATCAAAGTCGATGGTGAATTATATCTTTTAGATGGAAAAAATAACAATTCCCTACCATCATGTAAAAATCAAAATATAGATGAAGCAATGGGAATAATAAATTATATAAAAAGAAATAATGTTAAAAATGCAACTATAATTACTCCTTTTGTCAATCAAGAAAATTTAATAAATAAGCTTTTAAACGAGAATAAAATAGAAGATGTTAATTGTGGAACCATTCATTCACTACAAGGTGCTGAAAAAGATACTATAATTTTTTCAACATCGATTTCATTAAAAACAAGCAAAAAAACTTTTGAATGGTTAAAAGATAATTCCGAAATAATAAACGTTGGTATAACTCGTGCCAAAAACAAATTAGTAGTAGCTGTCGATAACGAGGCACTTAATGCTTTATCTGATAAAACAGATGATTTATATTCTCTAGTAAACTATGTAAAAACAAATGGAAAATGTTTAGTTACACCATCAAATAAAACTATATTTCTCAACAAATCAAATAATAGTAAAGCTGAAGCTGATTTTTATGATACAATCAGTCAATTTTGCTCAACCGATAATAGTTATGATGCTGATAGAAATGTTAGGTTTAGCGAAATGTTTAAAGATGATCCTGTACTTTCAAAATCAGAAATGGAATTTGATTTAGTCCTATATAAAACAGGTTTCTTATCTAGAAAAGTATCAGTTGTAATTGAAATAAATGGTGGCGAACATTTTGGAGATTCACAAAGAGAAAAATCAGATAAAATTAAAAGGAAAATTTGTCAAAAAAACAACTGGACATTCATATCTATTCCAAACTCTTTTGTAAAATCCTATGAAGTGATAAAAGAAATAATTTTAACTGCTAATAAAAAAATACAAGGTACATTATTTGACTAATAAAAAAGACTATGAATATCTTGCTAAAAGAAACTTCATAGTCTTATTTTTTATTCTATATTCTTCTCAGTAACTGGATCAAATATTGTAATCTTATCTTTAATAAATTCAAGATAAACTGTTTCATTAATTGAATAGCTTTCATCAGCTGAAGCTTTAACAACAAGTTTAGTGTTCTCAGTGAAATTAAAATGTAAATAATATTCGCTTCCTAGAAGTTCAGATACCAAAACTTTTTTCTCAAATAAATTATCGTCTTTTTCTTTTGTTGCTCTTATTCCTTCAGGACGAATACCTAAAATAAATTGATGATTTTTATTAAGTTTAGCTTCTTTCAATTTTTCAATTAAAGCTTCTTTCTCTTTGATTCTTGGTTCTAATAAAACTTTATTTCCAATATTGATATTTTCATCAATCCAATCTTGTTCTTCTTTGATTTCTTTATCATAGAACTGATCTAAAATTTCATCATAATTTTTATCAACTTGCATTTTATAACCATTATCAAAAATTAATTCATGGTTTTCATATTTAACATTGATAAGGTTCATACTTGGTGAACCGACAAATGTTGCAACAAATTTATTATAAGGATGATTATAAATTTCTTTTGGTGTTCCAATTTGTTGTACATAGCCTTTATTCATTACAACAATACGTGTGGCCATAGTCATAGCTTCTGTTTGATCATGAGTAACATAAATTGTCGTTGCTCCTAGTTTATTATGAAGATCAACAATCTCACTGCGCATTGCTACTCTTAATTTAGCATCTAAGTTGCTCAATGGTTCATCCATTAAAAACAATTTAGAATCTTTAACTATAGCTCTTCCTAAAGCTACGCGTTGCATTTGTCCACCTGATAAATTAGCAGGCTTACGATCTAGATAATCAGTAAGTTGTAATATTTCTGCTGCATTTCTTACTCTTCTATCAAGTTCTTCTTTATTAACATGATTAATTTTCAAACCAAAAGCCATGTTTTGATAAACAGTCATATTAGGGAAAAGAGCATAAGATTGGAAAACCATTGAAATATCTCTTTCTTTTGGTGTTAAATCATTTGAATAAGTACCATCGATATATAAATCACCACTGGTAATATCTTCAAGACCAGCAATCATTCTTAATGTTGTAGATTTACCACAACCTGAAGGTCCGACAAAAACTATAAATTCATGCTTTTGAATATCTAAATTGAAGTCAAAAACTGCTTGAACATGATTATCATAGATTTTATTAATATGTAACAAAGAAATATATGCATCATTTGGAGCTATTTTTTTATTAGACTTATTTTTCTTTTCATCTAACAAAACCTCTTTATGATATTTTTCTCGTTCTTTATTTTTTTGTTTCTTATCTTTTTTCAATTCATAATTCTTTTTCAATTTATCAAAAAATTTCATATTAATCCTCCAAATCTTTTAGACTTTTATATCCATGAATAGCACCTTTTACTAAACAAGTCCTTTTACCGCATTCATTTCCTCTAGATAATATCTTTTCGATATCTTCTTCTAAAATATTATCTAAATTCAAATTGTATAAATAAGACAAGACACCAGCCATAAAAGAATCACCACAGCCTATAGTATCAACAGGTATTACTTTACTGGCTTTTTTAAAATATAATTTATTTTTATAATAGCAATAAGAACCATTTTCACCATCAGTAACAAAAACTATTTTCTTATTATTAAATTTCTTTAAGGCTTCCGATAAATCTTTAATATTTGTTAGCATCTCCAATTCATCTTTAGTAACTTTTAAAATGTCGACAAATTCAATCATCTTTAAATAATAAGAAATATAATCTTCATCTTTTTCAAAGATATCTGAACGGAAATTAACATCAAAAGAAATTACTTTTCCTTGTTTTTTATATTCTTTTATAACTTCAAAGATAGTTTCTCTTGCTTCCTTGTTTGATAAAAATAAGGAGCCAAAATGAACATATTTTGTCTCCTTATTAGGAAAGGAAATCAGCTCTTCTTTATTGAAACAATAATCAGCTCCAATCTTTCTTAAAAATTGAAAATTGCCTTTGTCTTTTAAGAAGAAAGCAATCGTTGTCATTCTATCTTCTTTTTGTTTTACAAAAAGATTTAAGCATTCTTTATGTTCTTGTAATTGGTCTAGCAAAAAATCACCGATAACATCTTTTCCTACCACTCCATAAAAAGTAGTATCGACATCTAAATCTGCTAAATTACTAGCAACATTAAAAGGTGCACCACCTAATTTGCCTTCTAATTGAAGAGAATTCGATGCTATATTACCAACCATATCAATTAAGATTTCACCAATTACTAATATCATTTTATTTAACCTCAATATTTTCTGATAATAAAGAGATTTCAACCAATTTATTGCTCTTTAAACTAAATCCATCTTCTTTAGAAAAATTAATAAAAGAGAATCCTTCTTCAAAATTATCAAAATAAATTTCTACATAAGCATTATCAATATAAATGTCAATAACACAATTAGATGGAATTTCTTTCTTTAAATATCTTTTCCCATCTTTAGCATAACTATCTTCAACACCATTTAATGGAATTGAAACATTTGATCTATCAAGTTGATAAATATTGTTTTTACAGTCTATGACAAAATTAACTTTATCGCGTTTTGAATCGAAGAATTCTAAGGTTAAACATAATTCTTCATCTTTTTCAAATTTTACTTGATAATGAACATGACAATTATGATAAGTTTGAGATTCACCATTTAATTTTATCTTTTCTATCTTTTTTTCTGTAACATAGTTTTCCAAAGAAAGAGGAGTAAAAGATAAAACGCCATCTTTTTCTTTAACTTTCTTGAATAGAGAGAAAGTATTTATAAAATCATTATGGATTTCATCTAAATAGTATCTTCTTCCCCACATTTGAACCCAGTTAACCAAAATCTTTTCATCATCATAAACTGTAGGAGCGTAATATTCTAAGCCATGATCTATTTCTTTTACTTTTTCAATAGTTTGTTCTTCATGAATGAAATCTCCTTTTAATTTAAAATAAACGCAAGAAGAAACATTAGCAAAATTACCATCTTTTTCTTTGATATTTTGTGGAGACATAATAATATAATTATTGTCTTCAAAAGAAACTAAATTAGGGCATTCAAACATCGTTCCAAACTTATCTGATGAAACAAGCTTTTTCAAGAAATGGAAGTGGAAGATATCTTCTCCTTCATATAGGACTAACATCGCTTCTTTTTCATCTTTAGATTTACTTCCAACTATAATATATAGTTTCCCATTCTTTTTAAAGATACATGGATCTCTAAAATCATAAATTGAAGCACAAGAAGGAATATCTTTTGTATCGATAATCGGGTTAAGATCATATTTATCAAAATTAACACCATCTTTGCTATAGGCAATATTTATAGTTTGATAATATTTTCCATCTTCATGAAGAGCAAATCCTGTATAAACAAGATATAAAGTATCATCTATAACAATAGATGAGCCAGACCAACATCCAGAGTTATCATAAGGCATATCTGGAGCAATAGCACAGCTGGTCTTTGAAAAATGAATTAAATCTTCGCTGGTAACATGTCCCCAAAAGACATTTTCCGCTTTAGTATCATAGGGATTATATTGGAAAAATATATGATAAATCCCATGAAAGAAATTGATGCCATGCGGATCATTACACCATCCAAAATTTGGAGATAAATGATAACTTGGACGAAACTCATTTTTATTTGTTTTTTTGTTTCTTAAAAATTCATTTGCATGTTTTAAATCTTTCATGGGATAATCCTTCCTTTATAAGCAAGCGCTAATCGCTTGTCCTAATAATCTATATCCTTCTCTATTGAGGTGAAGGTTATCATCGCGATAAAGACTTTCATTCAAGTATAAGTCTTTATTAGCATCATAATAAGCACTGGTTTCACCTTTAGGAAGATATACAAAATCTTCTGTCTCAAAATATTTTAACTTATCAGAAGCTTTTTCTGCTACATATTCCTTTATAGCTTTGTTAAGAGCTTGTTGTTTTTCATTTCTTCCATCATTCATCTTACTTGGACAAGTAACTAAAGGAATATAACAAACATCAGCAGTTGAAAATTTTGTCATTACTGAATCAATAACATTTTTTACATATCCTGTAGTTTCTTCAACAGTGGCGCTTGAATCAGCAAAATCATTTCCACCCATGCGGATAAATACTCTTAAAGGAGAAGAAGTTAATCCATCAAGTGTATCAATATTAGTACTCCAGAATTTAGCGGTAGAACCACCAAGGCCAAAATTTATTGGGTTTATATCTCCGCCAATATCCTCTTTAACAGTGGTCCAGAAAGAAAAATATGAAGCACCCAACATCAATGTTGATGAACTTAAATCAGTTTTAGCTTCTCTATTAACAAAAGCTTTAAAAGATTCTTCAAAATAATTACCAGATACTAATTCAACACCTTTAAATGTTCCTTTAACAATACGACCATCAGAGTAATACATTGTTCCTTGTCCATCGATCCAGTCATTTTTAAATTCACCTTCAAATTTCAAAAATTCAGTTCCTGGTTCCCAATAAACAGTACCATAACCTTGACGGACATCATTTTCCCAATCACCATCGTACATTGCACCGAATGAATATCTCATGACACCTTTACCAACTTTTAAATTGTTTTTCATGTCACCAGTATAGATATTATATTGATGTTGAACATCCTCCGCTGTAGAGTCTACCATGTAATATTTAGTTCCAGCTCCATTAGGGCTGCCATTTCTCCAATCGCCATAATAATAATCACCCATCGGCCAGATCATATAACCTATGCCATGCATTGCACCATCATGAGCTTCGCCGATATATACACAACCAGAATCCCAAGTAATTTTACAGCTACCTTCCCATTTGCCTTCAGACCAAGTTCCTTCGTAAATTGTACCTGTAATATATTCCATAACGCCATATCCATCATATTCGCCATTTACAAAGTTACCTTTATAAAGATTACCTTCTTCATCTTCTCTTTCAAAATAGCCATTTAAAACAGAAGAAGTGCTGGTATTAGAAGAAGTGGCAGAAGAAGAACTAGAAGGAGATAAAGAAGAGGAAGAGGTATTATTACTGCAAGAGCAGAGAGCCATTACAGCTAATAATGGAAATAATATTTTTAATTTTTTCATATAGTGTTCCTTTCTATAAACCTATAGTTTCTTTAATCATATTCACCCATTTGTCATAACCTTTTTTATTGAGGTGAACATTATCATTGATAAAATAATTTGCTAAATCTGAAATCGGAGTTTCACCATTCATGAAAAGTGAAGCTGTATTAACAAAAGTTAAATGTTCATCGCTTTCACAAAACTCTTGATATTTTTTATTCAATTGTTTTTCAACTTGCAAATAAGAAGAGAAAGCCGGAGAAGGTTCAACCGATAAAATATAGAATCTGATATTAGGTTTAACTTTTTGAATATCTGTAACTAATTTTCTCATTGCTGAATATGCTTCTTCTACCGATGCTCCCATATGGAGATCATTAAATCCTAAATGAAGAACAACTTGATCCTTGCAATAAGGAATAATCAAACTATCTTTCATATAGTTCCATTCTTCCCATATTGTTCCACCAATTCCAACATTGATAGAGTCATAATCTTTCATATCTTCTTCATAACTTGTAATATTATAGGAAGCTTGCCACATATCAAGATAACTATCGCCAGCGAAAACTATTTTTGCTTCCTTAGTTCCATATTTATTAACATAATCATCTACTCTATTTTGTTGTGGATGGTATGTTGTTTTCATATCTATAGAATATCCATCAAGAAGAGCAATCTCGTCTTCATTTCCATCATAATCTTTAAGTAGTTTCAAAGAAGTGAAAAAACCTGGAATATAACTTGTTGGCACTTGATTAACATCAGAAAAATACATTACACCATTGCCATAAATCCATTGGGAAATACGATAATCAAATTTTCCAACATATTTATAAAGATATTCGTCTTTTGGTCCACCGACAATATCAGCAGTATAATTGCATTCATGGAAATCTTGAACGCCTTCACCGCAACGATAATATCCATTATTTCCATCAAAATAGATATCGCCTTCATAAGTTGAACGATCACCGAAGCGAATAAAGCCTTTGACTATTGTATCGCCCTTGATTTTTCCTAAAGCAATCATCTCTCCTTTGATCCACCAAACACCCTCACCTTTCATTTTGGATGGAGGGTAATACATGGTTCCTATTTGTCCAATATTGCTTCCAGCAACAAATGGGCCTTCATAGGTTGTGCCTGTGCCAAAATTAAACTCAGCTTTTTCATCTTCAAAAAGATTGTTTTTAAAATGTCCTGTATAAGTTCTTTTATTACTTGAATAAGAATATGTACCATAATCAAAGGAGAAAGAAAAACTCTCATTCAATGTACCTGTTCCTTTAAAAACATCGCCAGATTCATAAATGGTATATGTTCCTTCCCCATCAAGTTGGTCTTCTTTAAATTCTCCTTCTAAAGTATCTCTATTAGAGAATTTTATCTTTCCTTTTCCAGTGAGTTTATTGTCTTTATTGATGGTGCCATCATAGATAGCACCACCAGGAAGACTATAATTTGTAACTTTTTTCAATTGTTCTTCTGAACTTGAACTAGAAGTGGAAGAAATATTAGAAGAAGCAGAAGAAGTAGAAGAAGGATTTTCATTACAAGAAGATAAAGGCAAAGAAATAGCGCTTAATAAAAATAATGTCTTCAATATTTTTTTCATTTTTTAAAGACTGCTTGTTAAATCGATAGCATCTTTATATTCATCTTGAATAACAAGTTCTATATCGCTATCACCTAAACGAGATCCACCATCCCATTTGCCTTTAACATATCCATATGGTTGACCATCTTTTTTGAAATACCATATACCATTGCCATAGATCCAAGCATGGCCAGTAGAATCAAATTCACCTTCAAAATTATCGATGGTATATTCAGCGTTTCCACCAGTAATCCAACCAGCAGCTTCGGTAACTGTCCAAGCATTTTTACCCCAGCCTTGACGTAAGAAATCCCAATCGCCATTACCTTTTAATAAATCACCAGAATAGATACTATTATTTGCAAAAGAGAATTCACCTTTACCGACAGTTCCAGCTTTACCAGGAGCGCCGAAAGCAGGTCCCATAGTTCCTGTAAATGTTAAAATTCCATTATAATCTACAGGTTTTGTCCAATAAGCTGCTGTATAGAAAGTACCGACTTGATCATTATAATTTCCACCGACAAATTTACCCATATAGGTGCTTCCGTCTTTATAATCACCAGTTGTTGACCAAGTAAACATACCTTCACCTTCGAAAGCATCATTATTGAATTCACCTTCGTAATACATCAAGTTGGTATATTGATGCTTACCATTAGCTCTTTTGAAATCTGCAGTTAAAGTACCATCAAACGTTGAACCATCACCATAGACAAGATGATAATTTCCAACTGGGACTTCATTTTCTTTTCTACCGGTATATTTAATTCCGCCAATATCAGTTTCATTATATATTTCAACAGCAATTTCATATGTTGCTGCTTCAGAATCTAAATAATCAGGATTTTGAGCAATTAAAGAGAAAATATAAGTACCAGCTTCTTCACCAGCTTCTACAACTTGATCATTTGTAACATCACCTTCAAAGAAACTATTTTCACCAACTACACCAGTCAAATGATAAGAAAGAGCATTTTCAACAGTATCGAAATTGAAAACCCATTTTCCTTCTTCATTTCTATTCACTTTGAAGTTTTCCACACTAGCTAATTTAGTTTTGCTAATTGTTGAAGAAGTAGATGTAGATGAACTATTTGTTGTACTTGATGAAATAGTAGAAGAAATGGAAGGTTTTGAAGATGATGAAGAGGAAGAGGAAGAAGAACCCTCATTATTGCAGCCGACTAATGTAAGAGAAAGAAGTAAAGGTAAAAGCATTATGACATTCTTTTTCATTTTAATAATAACCTCCTATATCATAATTTTTATCGTATTTTTAGTGTTGTCACCGAAATAGAGCGCGGTTCTGCAACCACATAGGCAGCATTTAACGTTCTTTTAGTTCTTTTTAACTCTTCGCCTTTAACGCTATTTGATGATTCTAAAAATTCACCTTCTAAAATATCTTGTGTAATTCCTTCATCAAAAAGGCGATTTGTTACCTTCAATATTTGATCAGTTGTATTGATAACACCAATGGCAACTTCATTTTTTTCTTTGTTGACTGTCATTATAATTTCATAATAATCATCTCCGACAGTCGCTTTATATTTAACTGGCAAATAATAATCTTTTAAATTATCACGATAGATAGAAAGAGCATAGCCACTACCTTCTAAATATGCATTAAAATCATCAGTAGCAATTTGTCCTTGAGTAGCATTGACAGTTGATGAATAGCAAGCGATAGAAACAACATCGCTATTTTTTATCATTTCATTAACTCCGCTAATAATACCCATTCCATCTTTTAAGCGAGAACTAACTTCAGCATTCATGTAGGCATATTCATCGATTGCCATCTTAATATTTCCGATATTTTGAATATTGCGATGTTTTTCAATTCTTGTCTTAGCCTGATTTTTCATCGAAAGAATATGATTTTTAATATTGTCTTCAATTCTTTCAGCATAGAAATGTTCACTAGAATAATCCATATTGTCTTTGCAGGCATTGACCATATCCTGAGTCCAAGAACTAGAGTTATCACCGACTGCAATTATCTTGATATTAGGATCAACACTTTTCATAGCTTTGGCAAATTCATTATGTCTTTGAGTATAGGTATTTATATCGACATGCCCTAATTGCCAATCCCCATTCATCTCATTTCCGATAGAGAAATATTTAACATTATAACTTTCTTTTTGCGGGCGCATTGAAGCATATCTTCCTACAAGACCATTGCAATATTCAACTTCATTTTTCGCCATCTCTAAACTGCCTAATCCAGCATTGATAACGATATTCGGCTCAGCATTTAAATAGGAACACATCTTGATAAATTCATCGAGTCCAAAGTCATTTGGTTCAAAAGCTCCATAAAATCCTAAACTTCCAATATTCATCAAATCGCTAGCGATTCTTTCGGAATCAGAATTGAAATCTTTTTCTTGACCAATATAATTTAAATTTCTTCTCGTCGGTCTTTTATCTTTATCACCAATACCATCATAGAAATCATATCCTGAAACAAAATTACCACCTGGCCATCTATAAAAAGGAGCATTCAATTCCTTGAGTTTTTCCAAAGTATCTATTCTCATTCCATAGTAATTATCTTCAGGCATCAATGATATAGAATCAATTGTAATAGGAGAAGATAAAGAAGAAATTTCTAAACTAGCTCTTTTAGTTTGCTTAGGAGAAGAAATATCAAAAGTATATTTTTTATAATCGCTTGAAGATACTTTTATTTCTTTTTCTATAACTTCACTATCGATGGTAAAAGCAAGTTTTAAACTTCCTTCACCTTTTGCATAAATATAGCCATTGTAATCTTTTTGATCTAAAGATAAACCTCTTTGGCGAATCGAACTATCTTTATTTAAAATCGGAGAATGTTCACCTTCAAAAGGAGTTTCAGTATCATCACCGACTTGACCCTTGCTAACATTCCATTGAGAAACATCTTTTCCAACAGGGCAATAAAATTTTCTATCCATAATAACTTCTGCCCAAATTCCATTGTAGATACAAGTTTCAATATGTTCGATAAAAGTACCATAAATATAAGGATTGATGCTAGAAGAAGAAATATCGTTTAAAGAAAAACTCAAAGCAATCTCTTTCATATCCCTTTCTAAAAGAGGATTTTTAGTGCTAGGTTGAATAGAACTAGAAGAAGAACCATTTGTCGAACTACTATTTGAAGTGGAAGAAATATTAGTTTTTCCACAAGATAGGAGAGGGAAAACAAGTGACATTATGAATAAAGTCTTACTTTTATTTTTCATATTCTATTCTCCCAAAATAATTTTACGCATTTCTTCAAGCGGTAATTTAGCTTGGCGATCCGCATAGAACAAACCATTTGTCTCTTGCTCAACATCAGTTAGTTGAGTATAGCAATAACCGCTCAAATAATCTAATTTCCTAACCGCTGCAAAAATATTTTCTAGTTGTTTCTTATAATCAGAAATATTTTGCATCTTTTCACCATAGCCCCAGCCATCGCTGGTTTTTAAACTAGCACCACCAAATTCACTTAAAATTATCGGTTGTCCTTGATATTTATTACCGCTGGCAAAAGCTTTACCATAATGATTGATAATTTTATCTTTTAAAACATTTTCTTGATCTATATATTCATTTGCTAAAGCTGTAGGATTTTGTTCATATTCATGTAAAGAGAGAATATCTGTACCCGTAAGTTGAAACCAACCATCATTTAAAATAACAAGACGGGTAGAATCATATTTTTTAACTTCTGCACCAATTTTATTGACGAAAGCTTGACATTCTTCATTGGTATTAATTTCTGGAATTCCCCATGATTCATTAAATATTACATAAGTGATAATAGAAGGAGAATTGAAATTCTTTTCAATAATTTGTGGAATTTCATTTTCCACTTCTTCTTTCATGTTTTCACTATATTCATAACAAGAAGGAATTTCGCTCCAAAGATAAATACCTAGATTATCAGCTATGTAATAAAATAAGTTAACTTCTTGTTTTTGATGAATACGTATGCCATTAAAACCTATCTTTTCAATCAGAGATAAATCTAAAATCACATCATCTTTTTCCGGCGTAACACCTTTTTTAAAATAATAACCTTGATTTAAAATCATTCTTAAATACAAAGGTTTATCATTTATGAAAAGCTTGCCGTCTTTATTTTCAATCGTACGAAAACCAAAATAAGTTTCTACTTCATCTTCTTTTTCAATCTCTAACTTAACATCATATAAGCAAGGATTTTCATGTGAATAAAGTTCAATATTCTTTTCTTGTCTTGTTCCAGAATAATGTTTTTGCCCTTCGAGCACAAATTCATCAACTAATGTTTCTTTTTGGAAAATACTAATTCTGACATCTGCTTTTTCTTTTAAGTCAATATCAAATGTTACAAGTCCATTCTTATCTCCACTGAAAAGAACTTTTTCAAAATAATTATTTCCAACTTTTTCTAAATACACATCTTGAAAAATACCTGTAAACTGTGTATACCAGCATTCATAATTTTCTCCACGAGTTCTTTGTTTTCCTCTCATTTGCCATTTATTATATGTGTCATGAACTAAAACAACAATTTCATGTTCACCATCATCTAAAGAAAGAGGAATAACAAAAGGAGAATAAGCTCCGCAATGACTATAGACTTCTTTTCGATCGATAAAAACTTTTGTCTGATAATCGACGCCTTCAAAATGAAGAAGATAATTGGCTTTGTCAACTTTAAATTTTCTGCGATAAGCTATATATTCATGAAGCTCTTGTTGATTGATAAGACTATATTCAGTCTCATAAGTAAAAGGTACTTTAATTTTCTTATCAAATGATTCAGGAATTTCCATTTTTTCAATAAAAGCAAAATCCCATATTCCATTTAAAATTTGATAATTCTTTCTTCTCAAACGGGGGTTTGGATAATTTAAATATGGCAGTTTATTAATGTTCATATCAGCCTTTTATACCTCCTTTAGAAATTCCTTCGGTAAAATACTTTTGTCCAAAAATAAATACGATAATAATAGGAATGGCGGAAATAATACTTGCAGCCATCAAAGAGCTACGATATTGTGTATCTGCCATTAAAGTTTTATATAATCCGCTAGCTAAAGTTCTATTTTCATCAGAACTTGTGACGATGATAGGCCATAAGAAATCATTCCAAGCACCTTGGAATGAAAATATAGCTTGTGAAGCAAAAGCCGGTCCACATAAAGGAAGAATAACCTTGCGATAAATAGTGAAATTGCTAGCTCCTTCAACTCGACAAACCTCATCATAATCCTTCGGAATATTATCCATGAATTGTTTCAATAGGAAAACTCCACCGACACCGCTTAATCCTGGAAGTATCATAGCGAATAAAGAGTCATATAATCCCATCGAAGAAATAATTATGTAATTTGGAACACAGTTAATAATTCCTGGAACTAACATACTGAACAAACAGATATCAAATAAAACTTTTCTTCCTTTAAATTTCAATCTTGAAAAGCCAAAGGCAGCTAAAGAAGCGATAAAAACATAAAGAACTGTTTGCACTATAGCAACAATAAAGGAATTCAATGTCCATCTTGGAATATTGCTTCCTTGTAAAACATTTATAAAATTTTCAAATGTGAATCCAGAAAAAATCTGCATCACATCATCGTACATTGCATTAGCATTCTTTTCTTTTAAAACAGCAAGAAGGAAGGCAAAAAATGTTGGGAACAAAGAAAGAATAGTGCAGACAATAACCAAAATATAAACAACAACATTAAATGTTAATTTCTTTTTACTTTTATTATGCATTTTCTTTTCTCCCCGATTGAATCGCTTTTCTTAAAGCTAAAAAAGAAAAGATACCCATCAATAAAGCCATGATAATGCTCATAGCTGAAGCTCTGCCTAATTTCCAACCACCAAAGGCAGTATTATAAATAAACTGAATTGCAACCTGTGTTGATTCATCTCCTGGAGTAAGCATCATCGGTTGTCCCATGACATTAAAGCAAGAGAGAGTTGTCATTGTCATTACATAAACAAAAGTGTTTTTAAGTCCCGGTAAAGTGACATAGCGAAGTTTTTCGATATGACTGCAACCTTCCATATCTGCAGCTTCATATAAATCTTTGCTTATTCCTTGAAGACCAGCGGTAAATAGAACCATATTTCCACCTATTCCCCACCATGTAGATAACAAAAATATAGAAATCCACTGATATGGCTGCTTCGTTAACCAAGGTATATCGGTATGGAAAATCTTATTTATAACACCTAAATTCGTGTCGAGTAAAACGACAAAAATAATACCGACAGTTGAAATCGATAAGATTGCTGGAAGATAAATAAGAGAACGACATACTCCAAAACCTTTAAGTCTATGATTGAGTAAAAAAGCTATGAAAAAGGGAATTATAATAAGCAAAGGCATCTCTATCACTGCAAAAAGTAAAGTATGCGCTACGCTTTTCCAAAATTCTGATCCAGTTAAAGTATCTAAATCAAAAATCAATTGATAATTTTTTAAACCCACCCAAGTTGCACTAGAAGAATAATCCCATTCCATAAAAGAGAGAATCAAAGACATGACAACTGGAGTTAAAGCAAAAACAACAAAGAAAATGAAGAATGGAAGAATAAATAAATACGGACTAACGTTTTTTTCAAAACCTTTATGGAAATTATGTAATCTTTCCTTAGTTTGATCTTTCATATTACTGCTCGTTAAGGAATTTTTTGAAGAGATTAACTTTACTATCTAAAGATTGCTTCGCTGTTAAATTACTATCATTTAAGCAATTGGCAACAGCTTGGCCCATATAGTTATAGCATTCATAATAATATTCATAATCGATATTACCAACTTTAGCATTTTCAGCTTCAAGAGTGAAAGGTTGAAGCTCAGTTAAAGCTTTATATTCATCAGTATTATGAACTGGTTTATAAGCTGTGACTTGTCCAGCTTTAGCCCATTCCAAAGGATTTTGAGAAACAAATTTTATAAATTCATAGCAAGCATTTTTAATTTTTTCATCTTGTGTGGTGCAATCGATCAAAGTAAATTGATGAGAACCAGTATAAGAAATACCATTTGTTCCAGTACTTCCTGGCATCGGTGCCACACCGATATCAATAGGAGAAATATCTTTCAAAGTATTGATAGACCATGGTCCATCAAAATAGAAAACAGATTTACCACTATTAAACAAAGTTAAATCCCCACTGGTGCCAACGGAAGAAGGGGAAATTTTATCAACATATTTCCATTTTTGTAATCTATTTAAAACCTCAACAGCTTTATCGCTATTAAAGATAGCGTTATTATCTTTATCTAGCATATCTGTTCCATTTTGTAAAAGCATGGAGGCAAAAATATCTTTAGTAATAGAATACATATTAGGAATAGCCCAACCATAAACACCGGTATCTATATTGGTTTTTTCTTTGCAAACCTTTTCAAATTCTTCCCAGGTTGTTGGAATTTCATCTTCACTGATCAAATCCTTATTGTAAAACATCGCTGTTGGATGAACATCGAGAGGAAAAGAATAACGATGACCGGAATCTCCTAATAAACCTGCATTCCAGCTAACAGAAAGATAATCCTCTTCCTTTGCTTCTGTATATTCAACAATATCATCAATTTCACGGATGATATTCTTACTTTTCATCTGAGCTAAACGATTAGCACCCATCGCCACAATATGTGGGGAATATTTTTCCTTACCTTTATTTTGAATCAACTTCAAGAATAAAGAGTCCCAGTTAATCGTATCAACCTTAATCGTAATTTTGCCTTCATAGGCTTTATTGAAAGCTTTGACAATATCATTCATACCATCGCCATCTTTTCCAGTAAAACCATTCCAAAATTTCAAAGTAACCGGTGAATCATCGATGACAGTACTTGAAGAAGATGTAGTACCAGTATTAGATCCACTGCTAGAAACATTGCTTGAAGAATTATTTCCACCACAAGAGACTAAAGGTAAAATTGATAATGCCAATACGGCTTTTTTAAAAAAAGATTTTATCATATAGAAATCCTCCAACAATTAAAGTATAAATGTAAGCGATTTCAATATCTATAGTTTGTTTTATATTGTTTATTACTAAAAAAATCGTAGCAAAAGCATTTGCTACTAAATATTTTATTTTTAATCTTCTAACGTATAAGTAAGACGAATTCCCGAAGGAATATCGCCAAATTTTTCACCGAAAATGTTGATTCCACCAACATTTTGCGCATCGTGTTTTACCATAATTTTTATCGACAAAATATTTTTATTTCCATTGAAAATTTCTTTCGGAGTAACATCAGATAATCTTTCATAGTCAATAAAAGTACCTTTATCAGAAACACTCCACGTTTTCCATAAACCAAATTGTGTCGAATTTATTGGCCACCAAGTTGGTGAAACTTTTCCTCTTCTTCCACCGAAATCTCCTGGACATTTCCAAGTTCCTACTTCAACATCATTCAAAGCCAAAGTAATATCACTAGGGAAAATGTTGCGATAATTTGGAGCTTCTGAACAGGCTTCAAAACTTAATGAAACTGCTTTAATCTTCTTTGCATCTTCTTCTATTGGAATCAAATATTCAACATATCCTTCCCTAAACCATAAAAGTTGAGCATTGATTCTTTCCGGCAAATAAAAGGTATTTTCATCATCATCTTTTCCAATATATTCTTTTTCTGAAACTAAACCACAAGTAGGTTTAACATCAAAAGACCAATAAGAACCAATAGGAATTTCTATGGTTTTATTCTTTTGAACATCACTATGAATATTTGTCATAAAATCGATATTCATATTTTCATAGACAATGGAACATAATTTCATAGTTCCATGTTTTCCAGCTTGTAATTTTGTCCTGACAAGACCGGTATTTTCTAATATCTGAATATTTGAAGCTACCGTTGTCAAAGGAGAATTAAGTCTTTTAGATATTTCATCAACAGAAAGACTTTCCTGAGATAAAAGAATCAAAATATCTAAACGTGAAGTATTAGATAAAGCTTTAGTAACCCTAGCTAAATCATTTTTATGATTTAAATTCAATTCCAATTTCTTATCCATAATATCTCCTCAATCAAAAGATGATCATCGCTTAAATAATAATTGAACAAAAGAAAAAAGTCTATATAAACAATATTGACAAAAACAATTTATTATGAGAAGTTCTTAATTGAGAGGAAATAAAAATGAAAAAGATTAAATGGGCTGTAATAGGAACAGGAGTAATAGCTAATGAAATGGCACAAGCATTAAACTCAGTTCAAAAGAATATCTATTCTGTAGCAAATAGAACACATCAAAAAGGAATTGATTTTGCAAAAAAATATAATATAGAAAAAGTATATGACCAAATTGATGACGTTTTCAAAGATCCAGATGTTGATGTAATTTATATAACAACTCCACATAATACACATATAGATTTTATGCTAAAAGCAATAGAGAGCAAAAAACATATCCTTGTTGAAAAATCAATAACTCTTAATAGCAATCAATTAAATCTTGCTATAAAAAAAGCAAGGGAAAATAATGTGATCATTGCAGAAGCAATGACCATTTATCATATGCCAATTTATAAAAAAATAATAGAAATTTTAAAGTCAAAAAAATTAGGAAAAGTTAATTTGATAACCATGAACTTTGGTAGCTACAAAGATTATGACATGACCAACAGATTCTTTAATAAAAATCTTGCCGGAGGAGCAATGCTCGATATTGGAGTATATGCCTTGTCATTTATAAGATGGTTCATGGATTCAAATCCAAACGAATTATTATCTCAAGTTAAACTAGCTCCAACCGGAGTCGATGAACAAGCTAGTCTCTTATTGAAAAATAAAGAAGGACAAATGGCAACAGTCATGCTATCTTTACATTCTAAACAGCCCAAAAGAGGAATGATATCATGCGAAAATGGTTTTATTGAAATTATGGAATATCCTCGTGCTAATGAAGCTACAATAACCTATTTAGATACAGGAAAAGTAGAGAAAATAATCGAAGGAAATACACAGAAAGCTTTGCTATATGAAATATTAGATATGGAAAAAGCTATAAATAAAAAAGAAGATAATATGCATTTAAATTATACAAAAGATGTCATGGAATTAATGACAAAATTCCGTGAAACATGGAATTTAAAATATCCAGAGGAAGAATAAATTAAAACAAATAACTCACAAAAAAAGTTGCTGACTAATCAGATTCTATCAGCAACTTTTTTATTGATATTAATAATCAAATTCGTAATAAAGATCGTTAGCAAATTTATGATAGAAGAAGAGCAATACCATCATGCCAACACTCATAATCAACGATAAAATATAAATAGGACTGAAAGAAGTAATCATATTATACAATACTCCAAGAACGCCTAATCCCTGGAGAACCATAAGAACTATAGAAATAACAATATGTGCTTTTCCAACATCTTTACCATTTGATTGACGAATACCTTGAACTCCTAAGAAAACTTCACCAGAATTAATAAGGCTTTCTACTACATATGCGATAATGAAAATCGTTTTTAAAATTGCTCTTACTTGATTCTGATCAACATTCCCTTCAACTTTTAAATCCTTTAAACTTTCGAGCAAAAGAATTATTGTAAAAGTATTTGTCAAAAATGCAAGTGCTGTTACAACAAGAACTATAATGCTTAAGGTAAAAAGATTCTTACTATTATCTCTCATTTTTTTATTTCTTTCCTTAATTAATAGTATAAAGAAAAAAAATTAAATATTCAATTATTTTTTTATTTATTGTTATTTTTTTAAAAAAAGAATACTAAAAATTAAATTTTTAATATCGTTCAAAAGAAAGATTTTCAAAGATATAAGGTGATAAATTGACTTATTTCTTTTATTATTTTATAATTGAAAAAACGATAAAAAAGCAAATTTCAATCATACTCAACAGCTTTATTAATTGTTTTATAAGGAAATAAAATTGAAAAAAATTAAAAAAATAAATAGAAAATGGGCAATTTTAGCTGTTTTCAATGTTGGGTTTATTACGGCTTCTATTTCAACATCAATTATTTATTCAAAAAATGTTCAGGATAATCAACAAAACAATAATTTAACCAACTTTATTACCAATATTGAATCTCTAAAACAAGTTTCTCAAAACTATATAAATAATGAAATAAATTCAGTAAACAATTGGTCAAATTATATTTCTATCGAAAATAAAAATTTAGATAATGCCTTAGATTATTTAAGGAAAATTAATACAAATAAAAAACGTTATGCCCATATTATCGATATGGACAATTTTGAAGCTTATTCTTCTTTCTATCCAAAAGGGGAAGAAAAAATAACAATTTATGAAAAATATTTCTATGACAATATAACAGAATATGAACATAGTTTTAAAAACAACATGTTAAAAATTTTCAACGAACAGTCATCGCTTACTGTTTTAGGAAAATATGCTATTCCAGAAACAAGTGGTGGACAAGCATTAAGCGTTGGGAAAAGAGTTACTATAAAAACAGATAATGGCAATAAAGATTATCTTTTATTAAGAGTTATCCCTATTGATGAAATTCAAAAAAACTGGATTTTTCCTACCGCATATAAATCAGCCGAAGTTGGAATTATAACAAGAAAAGGAGATTATGTTATCCAATCTTCTTCAATGAAATCAATGTCCTTTTTAGAGTTCATCAGAGGATATAATTTTCAAGATGATTATAATAAAGTTTATGAACTAGGAAATTTAATAGAAAGTACCGATAGTGGAACTTTATATTACAACAATTCAAAAAGTGAAAAATGTGTATGGTACTATTCTTCTTTCGATGAAAATTCAGAACTAGATATTCTTGGATGCATCAGATATGATGAGCTTCAAACTACCAATAAAGATTGGCTTATCGTATTAATTATCTGCGGAACAATTTTACTTTTAAGCATCGTAGATGGAATCTATCTTAAAAATATAAATAAAAAGCTCAAGGAATCAGCCGAAGAAGCTAAGCAAGCTAATAAAGCAAAATCATATTTTCTTTCAGCTATGTCACACGATATTCGAACCCATTTAAATGCGATTTTAGGAATGACATATATCGCTAAAAATAATTTGGATAATCCCGATTATGCTAAAGAGTGTTTAGATAAATCATCTGCAGCTAGCCAACAATTATTAACTCTGATAAACGATATTCTCGATATTTCTAAAATAGAAAGTGGAAAACTATTTCTAACATATCAAACAACATCTATCTCTTCTGTTTTCGATACTTTAACTGAAATAATTAAACCTCTTGCATTAAATAAAAAAATTACATTTACCCATAATCTTCATAATATCGACTACAATTATGTTTCTACTGATAAGTCTCGATTAGAACAAATTTGTTTAAACTTGCTTTCCAATGCAGTTAAATATACCAATGAACATGGAAAAATAAATTTAGATATTTCTGAAAAAAAGCTAAATGACGAAGAAGTTCTACTGATAATCATCGTCGAAGATAATGGAATTGGTATGAGTGAAAAATTTCAAAAAACGATGTACCAATCATTTACTAGAGAAATTAATACACAAGTAAATAAAACTCAAGGAACCGGATTAGGTCTTTATATTATCAAATTAATTGTCGACGCCATGGGAGGAAAAATATCCTGTAATAGCAAGGTCAATATTGGAACAAAGTTCAAAATAGAACTCAATTTAAAAATAGTTGAAACTCCAGAAAATATAGATACTGATAAAGAAATAGATTATAAAAAATTAAAAGGACTTCATATTTTAGTTGCAGAAGATAACAAATTAAATAGAGAAATTATACAAACAATTTTACAAGATAATGAAATTGAATGTGAATTAGCAGAAAATGGATTAGAATGCATCAATAAATTACTTGAAGGCCATTCAAATACTTACAATGCTATAATTATGGATGTTCATATGCCTATAATGGATGGTATATCAGCGACAAAAATAATAAGAAAAGAACATAAAGAATTTGATGAAATTCCAATTATTGCTATGACAGCCGATGCCTTTAAAGAAGATATAAATAACTGTTTAGAAGCAGGTATGGATGCTCACTTAGCAAAACCGATAAACGTTAAAGTTTTACTTGATTTACTATATAATTTAACTGAAAATAAATAAAGAGGTTTTCTATGAAAAAAATTAGCAAAAACATATTATCAGTTATTACTTTTTCTTCTGTATTGCTGATTTCATTAGTAGGATGTGAAAAAAATAATAACTATAAATTTTCTCCTCAACTTAATACAGATGAAAAACTAACTCTGAATATCTTAGGATACTTTGGCAATTTTGAAGCATTAGATGCTGTAACAAACGATTTCAATAAATATTATCCAAACATATCATTTAATTATCAGCAGGTGAGCGGAAACAATCTTGTCGCTTTTCTTGATTCGAACTTTCAAACAGATATTTTCATGACTTCTTCTGATACCATAAGCTCAACAAATTTAATTGATTATTGCTTGGATCTTTCAACAGTAAATTTAAATTTAAATGATGTTGATCAAACGATGTTAACAACAAGCTATAAAGGAAATTTTTTGCATTCTTTGCCTATTGGTCAAAATATTTATGGAATTATTACAAATGTTACACTGTTAAAAAAAGAAGGATTAGATATTCCGAAAAATAATGACAAATTTATAAATACATTAAATACTTTGAAAACTAAAGGATATGTTCCACTTCAAAGTTCATCCACAAAAATATATCCAGAATTAACAATAAATATGATGGTAAATACCATCCAAGAAGATAACGAACTATATAATGATTTAATAAACGGAAACTTAAAATCTTATAGCAAAATTGAAAACATATTCAACATTGTCAGCAACATACAAAATAATGAATATAGTTTAGATGAAGTAAATAATTTATATCCTTTCGATAACTACAATGACTCTATATTACGTTTTTTTGAAGGAAATGTTCCATTTTGGGTTTGCAATAGTGAAAAAGTTAGTGGAATGAAAAAACGCGAAACCAAATCCGAAACATTTAAAGCCAATCCTTTTGAATACATCTATATTTATGCCCCACTAGGAGATAAAGGCTCTTATGTTTATCATGAACCCTGGTATGGTTTAGGTATTTCCAAAAGAAGTCCTTCAATTGAATACGCCAAAGAATTCATGCGTTTTTATGCCACAAAAGATGAATTGAATAAAATGGCTTCAACAAAAGGTGTTCCATCAATTGCCAAAGAAAAATATAACTCAGATATTTATAAATATATCGATAATCCAGAAGCTATAGAAACAAATTGCATATACGATGGAAAAGTTACACAAAAAGATTTTGATGCCTGGTATACATGCATAAATAGTTTTGCAACTAAAAAACTATCAAAAGAAGAAGCGATAAAGTCTTTCATTACCACTTTTTCAAATAGTCACAAATAATTAATAATCAAATAACTTTAAAATTGATTATTTATGAAGGGAATTATAATATGCCAAAAAATCGTATATTAGTTGCTGATGATAATAAATTAAATCAAGACTTGCTGAGTGCCATTCTCGGAAATGACTATGACTATTTATATGCAAACAATGGAATAGAAGTAATTTCAGCTCTTGAAAAAAACGAAGCTATCGATATTATTTTACTTGATATTAACATGCCACAAATGGATGGATTTGAAGTTCTTCAAGCATTAAATGAAAAACAATATATCAAAGAAATCCCCGTTGTTGTCATATCGACTGAAAATGATGTTGCTTTCGTAAGAAGAGCATATGAATTAGGTGCAACCGATTATATCAGTCGTCCATTCAATGCTATAGTTATCCAACATCGAGTAAAAAACACATTGATGATTTATTCCAACCAAAAAAAATTGGTTAAATTAGTAGAAAATCAAATCTACGAACGTGAAAAAACAAATAACGCCATGATCAATATTTTTAGCAATATCATTGAACTTAGAAATCATGAATCTGGTAGCCATACATTGCATGTTCAAACAATCACAAATTTATTGCTTCACGAACTTGTTAAAATAACTGATAAATATCCGCTTTCTGAAGCTGATATTTCTTTAATTTCTTCTTTATCCGCTCTTCACGATATTGGAAAAATTAAAATTCCAGAATCAATTTTAAATAAACCTTGCCAATTGACTGATGAAGAATGGAAAATTATGAAAATGCATACAATTGAAGGCTACGAAATTCTTCAACATGCAAATATTGATCAAAACAATAATTTCATGAAGACAGCAAAAGCAATATGCCGTTGGCATCATGAAAAATACGATGGAAATGGTTATCCAGATGGATTAAAAGAAGAAAACATTCCAATTTGTGCTCAAGTTGTATCAATGGCTGATGTTTACGACGCTCTTACAAGTGAACGCTGCTACAAAAGATCATATACTCACGATGAAGCTATAAAAATGATTATTAATGGAGAATGTGGAGCATTTAATCCTTTACTTATTCAATGTCTAAAAAATATTTCAGATAGGCTCAAAGAATCTTTGAATATCGGATTAGAAAAATACGATTATCACGACGAATCACTACAAATTGTCGATGAAGTTTTAACTACAAATAATCTCCAATTCTCTTATAATACACACTATCTTTTATTCTTTGAACAAGAAAAAAGAAAATTTTTTGAAGAAAATTCTACAAGTGGCATATCTTTTGAATTCGATATGCTCTTGCATAAAGTACAAGTTATAAACAATTACGCTCCATCTGATTATAGAAAACAAATAATTTATACATTAAAAAACGAATTGAAATTACTATCCAATGAAGATTGGGAAAAATTAGTAAAAAGAGTTCGAAGTACAACCAGAGAAAAAAATACATTTACAGAAGAAGTTTTGCTTAAAATAAACGATAGTTATCGCTGGCATAAATTAATTGTTGAAACATTATGGCCAGAAAATGGATCATATGCTCAAGTCATAGGAAAATTTATAGATATACACAATGATGTGTTAAATGTCGGTCTAGAAAAAATAAATAATTCCAACGATGTTCGATCATTGATTTTAAATTTAAAAACAACATTCCCATTTGTTCGTATAGTTGATGCTAAAAAATGTTATGTTTTATCGATATCAAAAAATGGAAGAATAATCGATACAAAAAAACATTGTTATGAAATATGGGAAAAAAATAGCCCTTGTGAATATTGTTCTTCAAAAAATGCTCTAAAGAAAAAACAATGGGTTAGTAAGCTTGAAGTAAAAGAAGGGAAAATATTTGCAGTTTTATCACGTTATTTATCCTTGAACAATAAAGACTATGTTTTAGAAATTGCCTTCCCAGTAGATGAAGAAGAAACTAAACCAGAAAATAGAACACGCCTAATGTCTAGTTTATTATTCATAAATTTTTATAGGGATTCTTTAACAAAAGCCTATACCAGAACATACTTAGAAGATTTTAAAGATAATTTAGAAAAAGCTGATGCCATCGCACTATTAGATGTTGATGATTTCAAAAACATAAACGACACCTATGGACATCAAGTTGGCGATATTGCATTAAAAGAAATATCTTCAGTCATAATGAATACCATAGGCAGCAATAATGTTTTAATACGATACGGAGGGGATGAATTTTTAGCAATTTTCCAAGAAATTGAAGAAGAAGACTTCTATAATAAATTCATAAAAATTAAAAATGCCGTTAATGCGATCTCACTAAAAGATTATCCCGATATTAAATTAAATATCAGCATTGGAGGAGCATATAAATCATGTTCTTTAGATAATGCAATTACCAAAGCTGACCGAGAAATGTATAAAGAAAAAACTAAAATATAAGAATAGGAGAAATAAAATGAATAGCGAAGAATTTTATAAAGCCATTAATGGCGATTATTTAAATACTTTAAATAGATTAGGAAATGAACAAATTGTTTCTCATTTCATAAAAGAATTCAAAAACGATCAAACATTTAATAATCTTCGTACATCTTATGAAAATCACAACATCGAAAATGCTTTTCTAGCCGTTCATACTTTAAAAGGCATCTGCGCCAATCTTGGTTTCACAGAATTAGAAAAAAAGGCTTCAACTCTTACAGAAATATTAAGAAAAAGAACATTTGAAAACTCCGAAGAAGCCTATAAAGAAGTTGTAATTACCTATAATAAAATCTTTGAATTTTTAAAACAATATTAAAAAATAAACCTTCTTTTAATGATCTTATTTCAAGAAAATTATAAGAAGGTTTTTTATTCTATAAAAACAAAATTTTAATTAATTAAGCTAAAACATAAAGATGAATAAATTCATTGCTTTCATTGTCTTCATCAACATAAAGTTTTAAATTATCACTTTCTTTAATGAAAGTCTTATTATCAGTTGTAACATAACCTTCTGATAAAAGATGAGCTTTATATTTAGAAATATAGGATAAATCCATATCAGTATTCATAATAATGACAAAATAAGGATTTTCTTCATCATCCCAATAATCACAAAAGCCATCAAAAGTATTGCCAGAATCAATAAAATCTTGATCAAATAAATAAGGAACTTTATCAGCAATTTCTTTTCCATATTGACCTAATAAATTTTCATAAACTTCTGGTCTCATATCATCTTCCCAAGTCATCTTTTTATCAGTATCAATTTCAGAAATAGCTTTATCAAGATTAGCGCGCATAGTTTCATTTAAAGTTACAGCACTATAATCAAAAGTTATCTCTTCTGTTCCGCCAAAATAGGCAAAACTCATTGAAGAAATTTTTTCATTTTCAATGGTCATATTTAAAGTACGAGCATCAACTGTCAAAGGATTATAAATATTACCAAGATATTGTCCAATATTAACAATATCACCTGTTGTAGAAATAACATTATCCTTCAAATTTAATACTTCGCTGGAGACAGAAAAATTTGTTACATCTTTTAAAGATTTATTTACAGGTATTTTATTTAAAGTAATATTATTTTCTTCATCGAAAGTAAAGCTATATAATTTACCATCTTTTAAATAATAACCCGATCCTAAAGATTCCATATTGTTGCTTGAACCATCTTCACTATTAACAATATAAGTTCCTTTCAAAAGGAAATCTGTTCCTTTTGTAACTTTAGTAAAACGGCTTCCATCCCAAGCGGAATCTTTTTCAATACTGGTGAAAACAGAATTATCTTGGTTCAAATAAGAAAGATAACATTTAATTTCTTCATCATGAACAGAAGGAGTTTTCTTTACTGCACCTTCAATGACATTTGGTGTATCTAAAACACGAGTATCAACATAACGATAAAAATAATTACCACTTAAAGTATCCTGCATCAATCCAGTAGAAAAAATCATTTGCGTAACTTTATCATTTTCAACTTTAACTTTAATCTCTTCTACAGGCCATTGCAAAAATCTTAAATGTTGAGTTATAGCATAAGCCAAAGAAGATGCATCTGTACCTAAATAAGTATAGTATTCATCATCTGCAGTCAATTTCATAAATTGATTTAAATTAAATTTATCTTGTCCAACAAAGCCAAAATCCTCATAGGTTGTGCTAGTTTTTGTGGTTTCAACTTCATTTTTTCCATTGACACCTATGAGATTTAATGTATTGCCATCAGCTAATTTTTGATAGGTTAATGAAGTGGAAACATTATCTTCATTTATATCAGTTATGCGAACATAATCATTATAAATATCTAAATTAGAAAAGCCTTGTCTTTCAATATAATTAGATTCTTCCAAATACATATTGTCGTAAACTGCCGAAACAAAAGAAACATTTCCAAAAAGATTATCAGCTTTATTTTCTAAAGTATCAGTAGTAGAGACATATTGTTTTAAATAATCTTCAACAACATCTAATTTTGAAGTCCCAATATTATCGATAAAAATTACAGCACCAGTACTAGGAGTATAATATTCATCCTTAACACTATCATAGCCTTGTAAAACAACAACCATATAATGTTCTATCTTATAGAATCCCACTCTTTTAATTCCAGTGAAATCCAATTGACTAGAAAACATTCCAATTATATTTTCATCAGTTGTGTAAATGGTATCTCCAACTCTAACAAAATCAATATTTTCATTTTCATCAAAATTCAAAAACTTATTGGCACTATCAAGCGAAGTTAATTCTTGAGAAGAATAATCTTCACTATAAGCTTGTCCCCTAATTTCAACTTTGTTATTGCTGATTTCAAAATTATAAGCATATTTTTGATGAAAATTATAAGTGTTCAATAAAACAGCACCGCGATTCAAATAAGCGGTATAGTAATAGTCTTTTGTTACTACATCCGTATAATCTTTTCCATCTAGTTCGTAAGTCATAGAGAAATTACCTAATTTCATGGTTGATAAAGAATTAAAAACAAAATTTTTTAATCCTTGTTCATCAAAACTTGATGAAGAACTAGAAGATGAACTGATAGAAGAAGTGGTTGAACTAGAAGAAGAGGAAGAAGATAATGATGAAGAAGACGAAGAACTTGTATTTGAACTTATAGTATTATTGCTTGTTGAAGAAGATGATGAAGAACTACTTGTTACACTCCCCGCACAACTTGTAAGTAATAAACCTAAGGACAATATTGTTATTAAATAATTTCTTTTCATTTTTTCTCCTTAAAACATATGTCATTTATATTAACAAAAAAAGACATTTCATACAACGATTATACTTCCGTCAAAATGTCTTTTATAATTACCAGATAAAATTACTTTTAGCAGCTTCACCATTATCGATTAAAATATCTTGTGCAGTCATCGATTTATTGATAACTGTCAAAAAAAACGCCCATTTAGCCATTTCTTCTACATCGCTCCATCGATGTAATAAAGTCTCATTCAAAACAGCTTCATATAAATTTTCATTCTTTAAAATATGATCATTTAAATCCGTTATTACTCCCCCAGGTGAAATAGAATTAGATGTAGCATGATATTTAGCAATTCTTAAAGCAACATTCTTCATGTAGGCGATTACTCCCCCTTTAGAAGCTGCATATTCTGGAAATTCTGCTCCAGTATTACCCGAAGCGCTGGATACAAAAAGAACAGATTTGATATTATCTTGAAAAGCATATTTTTCAGTAACTTTAATAGTACCTTTCAAATTGATATCAATATCATTTTCATTTTGAGTTCCCGCATTATTAATAAGAATTTCACAATTTGGAATATCTGGAAGTTCATCATAAAAAATATCTTTTTTATAATGATGATAATTAACATTTTCAATAGTAGAATCCAAGCGATCTATACCAACAACAGAAAAATCATTTTTCAAAAATTCTTCAGCGATAGCTCTACCTATTCCATTACTAGATCCGGTAACAATAACCAATTTTTTCATCATTAACTATTTTTATTTGCTTCGATAAAAGCAAAATATTTCTTTCCAACTTCATCTTTTTTCCATTTTTGAACTATCCGATAGCCTAAAGGGGAAAAAATAACTTCACATAAGAGTTCAACAACTGCGCCTGTTGCTGCACACATAAAACATTGTGTGATAGACCAGCCAAAGAATACATATGAAACAATAAAAGCAAAAGTTAAATTATCGACAAATTGACCTATAGCAGTTGAAATATATGTTCTAAAAATAAAGGAAAAGAAATTATCCTTTTTTACACACTTTCCCAAAGCAAAATTCAAAAAATTATTGACGATAGCTGATACCAAAAAAGCCGTAGTAGATCCTAATAAAACATACCATGTACCACCGAAGGTATGATCTAAAGCTCCGTTGATTATATCTTCACTTCCTTCAACAAAAGATTCGCCCCACATACCTGGAATAATACTAGCTATAAAAAATACAAAGCATAATAATAAATTTATAACAATTCCTAAAACAGCTAATTCAGTAGAAGCTTTAGGACCATAATGCTTAGTAACAATATCCATTGTTAAAAAAGAAACCCATGATAATAAGATTCCCGCATCTAAAGCTAACCATGATACTGGCATATTAATGCTTTTATTTGCTAATAAATTCATAGCAATAATTGAGACGATAAATAGAGCGACGACTACAGCGGGAATACTTCTTGTAAGAAGTACAAATTCTTTCCACTGTGTTTTGAGGTTTGTTTTCATTTCTTGATTCTCCTTTACAAATAAAAAACAGGCCCCAAGACAAAGAAGGACCTGAATTCGAATCAAGTATCTTTGTTCCTGGTTTTGTTTATAGACAGGATGGCAACAACGAACTGTCTTTAACGAAAAAAATAATAACTCATAAATCTTAATAATTCAAGAATAAATTCATTTAGTCTAATTAAAAAAAATAAAAGCAATTATGTTTTTTTAATTTTAAATTCATATATAAATAAGATATTTTTACAAAACAACTTTCCATAATTGTAAAAAGTTGTTATATTTTTTACTAAACCAACAAAATAATTGTTAAAATAAAAATATCCAAGGAGGATTTATGAAAATTATCCACCCTGCCGATCTTCATCTTGCTTCTCCTTTTTCTTATTTGCCTAAAGAAAAAAGAAAAATAAAAAATGTTTATTTAAGCCAAAATTTTGAAAATCTAATTAAATACGCTAAAAAAAATAATATCAATCATATTATTCTATCAGGAGATATATTCGATAGTAATAGACCTTCATTAAACATTAAGTCTTTTTTCTATAACCAAATAGAGGCTCATCCTTCTATTACTTTTTATTATCTTAAAGGCAATCATGATATAGAAGCTTCGCTGAATGTAGAACTCAACAATTTAAAAACATTCAAAGAAATATGGACAACATATGAAATAGATAATGTTACTATAACTGGTATAGAAATTAACGGCGATATAGAAGATTATATTTATAAATCTCTTACTTTAAATGCTAATAAATTTAATATTGTCATGATGCATGGTCAAATTATAAATTCTGCTAGTTCAAACAAAAAATTAATTTCTTTGCCTAAATTAAAAGATAAAAATATCGATTATCTAGCACTAGGACATATACATAAATATAGCGAAATGGCATTAGATGAAAAAGGAATAGCCATTTATCCTGGATGTTTAGAAGGAAGAGGTTTTGATGAACTTGGTCCTAAAGGTTTTGTAGTTATAGATACTGAAACAAAAAAATATAACTTTCATCAATTAACAAATAGAGAAGTTATCGAACAAGAGATCAATTTAAGCGATACAACATCAGAAGTTGCAGCTCTAAAAAAGATTGAAAATGAAATAAACCTAATAGATAAAGACAACATTTTCCGCCTAATACTAAAAGGAGATATCAATTATAACTATGATAATCTTGAAGAGAGGTTACACTCATTATATAGCAATAAATTCTTCTACTTTGAAACTAAAATTTTTCTTCATGAAAAAATAGATATTGAAAATCTTAAAAAAGGTGTCTCTTTAAAAAGTGAATTTTTTAAAATAGTCGACGAAGACAAAAATACTAGTAAAGAAGACAAAGAAGAAATATACAATTTAGCTATGAACCTTTTTAATGGTGAGGAGATAAACTGATATGAAATTAATATCATGTCACATTGAAAACTTTGGACAATTACAAAATAAAGACTATGCGTTCAACGATAATTTAACCTGTATCTATGAAAATAATGGTGCAGGAAAAACAACGCTAGCCGCTTTTATAAAAGCGATGTTTTATGGTCTTGAAAGCACCAAAAAAACAGACAAAAATTTTGGGGATCGCCTTCATTATTATCCTTTTTCTAATGGAAAATTTGGCGGATATTTAATTCTTAATGCCTTCGATAAAGAATATAGAATTGAAAGATATTTTGATAAAACTTCTTCTACTAAAGATACACTTAAAATATTCAATCAAGAAACACATGAAGAAGAGACTTCAATAACAGATGTTGGAGAATTCTTTTTTGGAATTGATAAAGAAGCTTTTGAAAGAACAATTTTTATAAATTCATTAAGCTTAGAAACAAAGGCCACTTCTTCAATAAACAAAAAATTAAACAATTTAATCGATGATACAAACGATGATAATAATTACGAAAAAAACATCAAAGAACTCGAAGAATTATTAAAGAAATATACTAATACTCGATCAAATAAAAAAGGAGAACTTCAACAAGAAATTAACAATCTTCACGATGCACAAAAACAAGAGCAATCACTTTTATTAATCCAAGGCAAAATGGATGAACTCTATACATCATTAGATGAAGAAAGAAAGAAAAAAACAGATTTAGAAGATAAAATAAAAAAACAAAGAGAAATCGATTTAAAATTAAAAGAATGGGAAACATATGAAACTTATCTTAAAGAAATAGAAGATTTAAAAAACACCCAAGAAAAAATTATATCTCTTTATCCTTATGGTCTTCCTTCACTAGAAGAAATTTCATCAATCGAAAATGAAATAACTAATGTTACGAAAAATGAAGCTAGTCTAAAAGCATTAAATTTCAATCAAAATGATTTTGAAAAACTTAATTTTTATCAGACAAAATATGTTGAAAATCTTGATGAAAAAAGTTTAAACGAACTTCTTTCGTTGAAAGAAAAATACAAAAACATTGAAAATAAAATCTCTTCTAATTCTATTTTTCCAGATAAAGAAAAACTGGATAATTTAGAAAAAAAGTATGCTAACAAAATTCCAAGTTCCGTAAAATTTGAAGAAATATCAAACAAAATTAAAGAGCTCGATAAAATTTCATTAGAAAAAAGTAACTTAGAGCAAGAATATCCAGAATCACAAATATCCGAATATTCGCGAATGTTTTATAAAGATACTCTTCCATCAGAAAATGAAATAGAAACATTAAAGAATAATATCGATAAATATAAACAAAATAATGACCATATTAATTCTTTAAATGAACAACTAGCAGAAACAAAAGGAAAACAAAATTTAAAATTAGTTGCTGTAATATTAGTGGTTATTGGAATCTTATTAATTGCTGGAGGAATCACAAGTTTCATTTTAAATAATCTTATTTTAGGAATTGCTGGAAATGTCGTTGGAATCATTTTATCCGGAATATCAATTTTCCTGCTATTAAAAAAACAATCAACACCCTTAGAAAACAAAGAAAAAGAACTCATAAAAGAAGAGAATCTTGAATTAGGAAAATCAATAAAAGAAACCTTTAATAAATATATAATCTTTGAAGAAGATTATCAAAAGGCCTTGCAAATTTTAATTAGTAGCAAAGATAATTTTCAAAAATATCTTTCAAAGAAAAAAACAATCGATGATGCAATTTATCTCGCATTACAAAAAGAGATTTCTTCTTTCTTTTCTAACTATAGTATTTACTCAGAAAATTATTACGAAGCTCTAGAAAAATGCAAATCTGAAATAAATAGCCTTTATGAACTTCAAGAAAAAGAAAAGAAATATATAGAAGCTAAAAAATCTTTCGAAGAAGAAAAAATTAATTTGATAAAAGATATTAATTCTATACTTTCCCCTTTAAAAGAACATTCGTTCAATAATTCCTTAGAATTAGAAAATATTTATGATAATTGTAAAGAATATAACTCAATTAATTCTCGTTATTTAGAATATGTAAGGAAAAAAGAAGAATATTCTGCTATTTTAAATACCTCTCAAAATACAATTGATCAATTTAAAACAAAATATCATATTTTCGAAGATATAGGTTCTTATTTAAAAAATTTATCTTCAAATAGTAACACACTAAAAAACGACAAAAAAAATCTAGAAGAAAAAATTGAACAAGCAAAAACTTATAAAGAAAAAAATAAACTATTAGAAAAGCCTCAAAAAAGTGAAATATCTATTGAAAAATTAGACTTGGAAAAAGATGCTATTTTATTGAATATTAAAAATTTAGAAAAAGCAATCACAGAAAACGAAAATGAATTACTAACTCTTCCAGATATTAAAAATACAATTCAAGATACCCATAATAAAATTCAAAATATCAAACATCGTATTGAGATAATTGAAAAAACAATATTCTTTTTTACAACTGCAGAAAACAATTTAAAAAATCGTTTCATTACTCCTATATACTCTTCATATACTACCTATATTCAAGATTTTGATTCAATTTTAAAGAAGGGAACTTCAATGGATTTCAATTTGAATATATCATTTGATATCCAAGGTGAATTAAAAAGTTATCAACATTTATCTCAAGGTCTTTTATCAATTCTTGAAGTTTCTTTAAGATTCGCCTTAATTGACAACATGTATAAAAAAGAGAAACCATCAATTATTCTCGATGATCCTTTTGTCTATCTTGATAAAGATAACTTGCAAATTGCAAAAAAAGTATTGCAAAATCTCGCAAAACAAAATCAAATAATTTACTTTTGCTGTCATGAAAGTAGAAAAATATAAAACTTTACTATCAAAATAGTAACATAATAAAACCCAGTGAATAAGCATTTTATCAAATGTTTATTCCACTGGGTATTTTTTTATAGCGATTATTTAATTTCTAGCCAACATCTTTTTTAAATATTGTCCTGTGTAAGAATTTGGATTTTCAGCCACTTCTTCAGGGGTGCCAGTAGCAACAACTTGTCCACCATTTTCACCACCTTCAGGCCCCAAATCAACAATATAGTCAGCACACTTAATAAGATCAAGGTTGTGTTCTATTACAACAACTGTATTTCCCGCATTGACGATTTGTTGAATAACATTCATCAACTTTTTAATATCATCAATATGCAATCCTGTTGTCGGTTCATCCATAATATACAAAGTATTTCCTGTAGCTGATCTTTGAAGTTCATAGGCAAGCTTAATTCTTTGAGCTTCACCGCCAGAAAGTGTAGTACTACTTTGTCCAAGTTTAATATACCCTAATCCAACATTATGCAAAGTTTGTAATTTTTTAGCTATGCTAGGGATATTAGAGAAAAACGATAAGGCCTCATCAACTCTCATGTCCAAAACATCAAAGATATTTTTATCTTTATATGTAACTTCCAATACATCTTCGCTATAACGCTTTCCATGGCAAACTTCACATTCAACATAAACATCAGGTAAAAAAGACATTGAAATACGTTTAACACCTTCACCTTGACAAGCTTCGCAACGACCTTTATTTAAATTAAAAGAAAAATATGAAGAATCAAATCCATGCATTTTTGCTTCACGTGTCGAAGCGAATAAAGTTCTGATATCATCAAAAACTTTAATATATGTTGCCGGATTGCTTCGTGAGTTTTGTCCAATAGGATCTTGAGAAATATTAATTACTTTATCTATGTGTTTAAGTCCTTTAACTTCATCGCATTCGCCGATATCAGAAACTGAAAGGCCTAATTCTTGTCGAACTTTTTTATATAAAACTTCAGTTATTAAAGAAGATTTACCAGATCCAGAAACGCCGGTAACACAAGTAAAAGCTCCCGTAGGAATAGAAACAGTAACATTTTTTAAATTATGACATCTTGCATTGACAATAGTCATCTTTTGATATCCTGGTCTTCTAATGTCTGGTATTTCTATTTTTTCTTTTCCTGATAAATAAAGGCCAGATATTGATCTTGGTGAATTGATAATGTCTTGCACTGACCCAGTTCCAACGATTTCTCCACCTTGATCACCAGCATTAGGACCAACATCTACTATAAAGTCAGCTGCTCTAATAGTATCTTCATCATGCTCAACTACAAGCATTGAATTGCCTAAATCTCGCATATCTTTTAATGTTTGAATCAAACGATCATTATCCCTTTGATGAAGACCTATTGAAGGTTCATCTAGTACATATAATACTCCAGATAATTTGCTACCAATTTGTGTAGCTAAACGTATTCTTTGCGCTTCACCACCAGATAATGTCGAAGCAGAACGAGCTAATGTCAAATAATCAAGTCCGACATTAATAAGGAAATTCAAACGATTTTTTATCTCTTTAATAACTAATTCAGATATTTTTTGTTCATTAGGTGTCAAACTTAAATTGTTTAAAAAATCCAACATTTTTCTAAATGACAAATGGCATATTTCATCAATATTTAATCCACCAATTCTAACAGCTAAAACCTGTTCATTTAATCTCGCTCCATGACATTTTGTACATGTTTTTTCAGACATAAATCCATGGTAATATTTTTTCATCCATGTTGAATTTGTGCTCAAATATAATCTATCTATTTTTGTTTTTACACCTTCATTGATAACACGATGCAAAGATGATCCTGTTTTTGTTTTAAAGAAATAATCTATATCTTCTTCAGGTCCATATAAAATGGCATTTATCTGTTTTGAAGTTAACTGATTTACTGGAACATCCTTATCGATGCCATACTTTTCACAAAGTATATCAAAGTCAGCCACTTCCATTGCTGAATCATTTTTCTTATAAATGAAAGGAATAGCACCATCATTTATTGATAAAGAAGGATCAGGAATAATTAAATCAGGATCAGCTTCGATTTTAACACCTAAGCCATTGCACTCACTGCAACATCCTAAAGGATTGTTAAATGAGAATAAACGAGGCTCTAAAGTTGGAGTAGTAAATCCGCACTCTGGGCAGCTTTGATGTTCACTTAAAAGTATTCCTTTTTCATTTTCAGGAACAATTTCTACATAACCATTAGCATTATTTAAAGCAACTCTTAAAGAATCATTAATTCTGCTCAATTCTTCTTTTTCTTCATCATCGCCTAAAATAATATGGTCGATAGCAATAGAAATAGTGTGTTTTTGATTTTTTTCTAGAAGTGGAGGAACAGTATATTTTTGAATCGTATTTTTATCAATTTTTATTCTTCTTAAGCCCAAGTCAATATATTTTTTTAAGGTATCAAAATGAGTACCTTTTTCATTGCGAATGATAGGAGCCATAATATAAATAGAAGTTCCTTTAGGAAAAGATAAAACTTTATTCGCCATTTGACTCAAAGAAAGTCCTTTGATAGGAAGATGATGAGTAGGACAATATGCTACACCAATTCTAGCATACAAAAGACGGAGATAATCATAAATTTCTGTTACAGTACCAACAGTAGAACGCGGATTATTTGAAACAGTTTTTTGATCGATAGCAATAGAAGGTGATAAACCATCGATAGAATCAACATCAGGTTTTTCTGTATTTCCTAAAAACATACGAGCATAGGAAGATAAAGATTCTACATATCTTCTTTGACCTTCAGCGTAAATTGTATCAAAAGCTAAAGTGGATTTTCCTGAACCAGAAACTCCAGTAAATACAACAAGTTTGTCCTTTGGGATTGTCAAGCTTACATTTTTTAAGTTATTAACCCTAGCACCTTTAATTATTATTTTATCGTTCATCCTTCACCTCCAGCATCCTACATTTTATCATACTTTCCCTTAGTTTATCTGTTTTTATAAATACTATGTATAAGAATTTATAACATCAAAAAAGAGGATGGAAACCTGACTTCGGTTTCTATTCATCCTCTAATTTTTATTATTGCAATTCGAAATCTACTTCTCCTCTTGCAAAATTACCGAAGGCATACTCATCTTCATAAGTAGCTTCAGAACAAGAGAGAGTTCCATCTGAATTCATCGAAAGAACAATTGTAGCTGTTCCACTTTTAATAGTAATTTCATTGTTATCGATTACATAAGTGCCAGTGCCAAGATATTCTGGATGATAGTTTCCTTCATAAGTTGGACAAACAAATGTCATTTTAACATTGCCTTTGCCATCAAAAGCTAAGGTTACTGTCGCAGGCAACTCATCATAAGTATCCCAATCAACAGCGTTATACTCACCGACATAGGTTTTACCAGCAAGGACATCGCCTTCTTCTATTTCTTCATCTTCATAGGTTTTATTTTCTTTATCGATGGTATAAACATATTCAGTACTATCGATAGTAATAGTTAAAGTTGTACCACTTATAACATATGTTCCTTCTTTACCATTGACATTTGCACCACCAAAGCCATTTAAGATAATCGAAGATGAACCATTAGTATAAGTTCCATCATAACCATCGCCTAAAACATAACCATCATAACCATGAGAACGATTAAATTTAGCAGTAAAGCTTGTCGCTTTGCCATCACTTAATGTTTGTCCTTCACCAACTTTAACAGTAAAGATACCACCGACAACATTAAAGTCACCAGTAACAGTGACAACACCGATTAAATCAGTTGGATTATAGCTATTTGATTTAGAAAGAACATAGACTACTTCGCCTTTATAAGTTGTAATCTTAAAGACCAAATCTTTCCAACTCTTACCAGCCATAACAGCTTCTGTACCATTATAGTAATATCCTTTATTTTCACCAGAAAGGGCATATACACCATCAGCAACTATAGTAATCTTTGTTGTTTTAAATGAATAATTGACATTTGTTTTACCAGTAAAGATCAATGTTGAACCAGTTGCATCATCAGGGTCGACAACAAAGCGACCTGTAGCACCATTGAGTTTACCAAAGCCATATTCATTAATAACAATAACATTTGTTGTAGAAGTGGAATTAGCTGAATAATATGTTCCAGCAGCAAATTTTTCTTGATCAATTGTAGCACCGATCAATTCATATTTATCACCATTAACAGAAACATAATATGTTGGATCATTTCCTTCATATAATGTGATGACATTTTCATAGAAAGGATTGAAGTAATAAGTATAACTTTCACCATCTAATGTTGCATTTCCACGAGAAGTTTCACTAGTTGTAAAGCCATCAACAAACAATGTTTTGCCTTCAGAATTTGTCAAAGTCTTTCTTTCATCCATATTAGCAACAACAAGTTTTCCAGCAGAAGCTAATTTAAAAACTAAAGATTCATTTCCATAATTTATCGCAAATATAGCTCCAACTTCACCTAATTCAACTTTAGAATCACTTTGCTTGACAAGAGTAGAGATAGCAGAAGTTACTTTTCCATCACTTGGAGCATATAAGTAGAATTTATCCGAGCCTTTTGTAACTTCATAAATGATAGTACTAGAAGAAGAAACATTAGCATAAAGCTTTCCAGTTGTTCCTTCTTTGATATAAAAGTAGGAACTAGAGCCTTCATTGATAGTCAAAATATCATCGCTTAATATATCAACAACGAGTTTCTTTGTAGAACCATAAGCACTACCAACTTCAGTTAATGTAACAGTTAATTCACCCTCAGAATATCCACTTGGCAACATACCGATATAAGTGGTAGAACCTATTTCACATTTGATAATTCCATATTTATCAACAGTGAAGGCATGAACAGCACTACTGCTTGATAACCAAGAGAAGGTTCCAAGAAGTGTTCCTTGATAACTTGTATCAGAAACAGCAGTAGCAACATTATTGCTTTCCAATGTATAAACATATGTATTTTCACCAACTGTAGCTCTAATTACTTTTTCAGTTATCATCTCATAAGTTCCAACAACATCATTCATGGTAATTACACCTGTTGTATTCGCTTTGATACTAGCAAATCCATCAATTGTAAATGTAGTATCACCACAAGTATAAGTTCCAGCCAAAGCACTTGCTGGCAAATAACCTATTCTTGTATTAGAAGTTGATTTAGTAATCATCGCTTTACTGATATATACTTCACTTTCATCTAAGTTTGTAACTTTGATCAAAGCGCCTTTTTCAGTATAAAGAAGATCATTTAATAATGTAACTTTACAAGCTAATGGAGAAGCAGATGAAATCTTAAAGAACAAGAAAATATCTTTATCATTTAAAACATAATGAGTTAAATAATTAGCATTTTCATATCCTAAATAACTTTCACGCTTAGCAGATGTTGGAATGATATAGCTTGTAACTGGAGAAGAGGTAGATGTTCCACTCACAGTAACAACTGAAGTTTGATAGATGTAATCTCCTAATTTAGTCAAAGTAACAGTAATTGTCTTTTTAGTGCTATAAGAAACATATCTTCCTTCAAAGACCATATTTCCTAAAGCATCAACAGATGTTATATTTCCGACATATTTAGTGCTGCCATAGTAATAGGTACCAACACCATATTCATCAATACTTAAATAATGATCGCTGGTTGTACTGGTATCAACACTAGAATAAGAAACCTTACCATATGCGAGACTTTCAAATTTCTTTTCTAAAGAAGTATAAGTATTTGCTTCTTTATCAATAACAACATATCCACTGACAGTTGAAGTACCACTATTGCATAAAACAATAAGGTTAGAACCAGTTGTAGAAACATAATAATCATAAGAAGTACTACCGAGAGTAGCAACACCTCTTGTTGAAGATGTTAAGCCGAAACCATCCAATGTCAAACTATCATTACCATTAGAATATGAACCTCTTTCATCTCCAGCAAGGGTTAAACCGCTATAGTTATTACCAAGGTTTTCAACTCTAACAATAGCATGATGGTTAGCAGAAGTAACTTCAAGAATTGCACCTTTTTCTAATGTAGTTTTATCATTTAAGAATTTAACTTCCGCAATTTCACCTAAATCAGTTTCTGATGTGCAATAAATGTATGTTGTAACACCATTTCTTGTAAAGGATTTAATAATAGTTGTACGACTATTTCCTGTAGTTACAGCATTTTGATCTAAGTACAATCTTTGATCGTGTGATTTATCACCAGATAATTTAATAACTAAAGCACCTTCAACTGTCATGCTTCCTGAAACAGTAACAGTAGCTGTTCCACCAACTTTTGTTAAAACAGTTTCAAAAGTATAATCAGCATTGATATTAACTTTTCCGGTATATGAACTCGAACTATATTTAAAAGTAGCTGTACCAAATTTATCAATACTAAGAGTATAGCTAGAACTTGAAGCATTGATATATTCACCAACAACTGGATTGTTCTCATAAAGTGGTGCTAATACTTCAAAAGTATAATACTTAACAACTGGATTTCCATTGATATCCATTGTCAAGCTGACAAGATAGAAACCTGCCTTTGTGAAATCAACCAAAGAGTAATCAAGATAATCATCGACATTTTTAACTGTACCTTCAGCTGTTGTGATAGTAAACTTAGAGATCAATTCATCAATAGCATCTTCTTTAACTGGAAGCATATTGATTTCATAATCGCTTATTGAAACTTTAGCACCTTGGCTGACATATTGAGATTCAAGTTCCATTTTTATATATGGTAAATAATCAGAATCAGCAATAACAACACTATTTTTATATGAATCCATGAATAAGCTCATTCTAGAACCATATTTAAATGAAGGACGGACATTGACATAAGTTACTTCAATCAAACCAGATTTATAAACATAATTAATATTTACTGCATCTGCATAAGAAGAGGAAGCTTTTACAATACCTGTTCCATATCCATCTAGGAATACCTTCAAATTATCTTTGACAAATAATCCTTGATATCCATCTTTTTCATCGACTGTAAATGTATTATCAGCAGTATTTAAATTAATCTTATAAGCAAATTCATAATTGTTAGTATCATAGATGAATAGCTTATCATTTACATAATCATAACCGCCAAATTTTAAAGAATTAATATTACTTATAGAAAGATCAGCAACTTCTTTTCCATCAACATATAAAGATACACCATTAGAAGCTGTAATTTCTAAGCTAGCTTGTTTATTATCTACTGTTCCTTGATAAGTTCCAGTATATTTTTTAGTTGTAGTTTCTTTATCAGTTCTTTTACCGGTAACCGCATCATTCATCACAACATACATGCTGTAATCATTGACTTTAACAGTTCCTTTAGATCCGACAGACAAGTCGAAGTCTTCAGAGAATGTTACCTTGCCGAAAGAATGTCTATAATAGAAATCGGCAGAAGTATGTTCAGCAAGTTCAGTAACTAAACCATAATAAACTTTTTCTCCAGCTGCATTTCTTAAAACTAAAACATCGATTGATGTACAAGGAGAAGAATTATCAACGACATACTCAGAAGATGTGTTGAATGTCAATTTTCCAAGGAGTGTATAAACATCCGTTTTGGCAAAGATATATTGTCTATTGTTTTCATTGAACTTCATATTCAATCTATTGACTGGAAGAAGAACAGCAATACCATTTTCTTGTGTGAAATAGAAATCATTAGATAAGTATCTGATCAATAGAGTATTTTCATCAACAGCAGAAATAGAAGTCACGTCATCGCTTGCATTTCCATCAAAAACAAATGTTCTATTAATTGTTGTGGTAGTTGATGTAGCTTCATCTTCATCATCACCAGATGTATCTGTAGTAGTTGTACCACGCATATTAGTCTTATAAGTTCCAAGGAAATCTTTTGAAACTACAAACACATTCTTTTCAATTTGTTCGCCTTTATAAATAAGCTTTAAAGTATAACAACCAGGAGTGAAAACATCGACCTTACCTTCGATCATATCGCGGGTAACAGCAACACTTTCTTCTCCTTCTTTAATTGTAAACAAAGTTGTTGGATCAAAGACATCTCCTTCAAAGACATAGTTTTTAGCGCTATTATCAACAGAAAGAGTAACATTTGAAACAACATTGATACTAAGTAAAACTTCAGTTGGATTCTCGCTGTCTTTACCATCAATATATACTTTTAAGGTAACAGGATATATTCCTGATTTTGAAAAATCAACTTTTGATTTATCAATTTCAACATAGGTAGTCAAATTATTTGTGACTTGATCTTTATCGGTATATAAGCTTTGTTTAATATTATTAACTGTAACAGTAATAGCACTTAAAATATCATTATCGCTTAAATCTTTAGTACCATCAATAACTTCTTGATTGATACGGATATCAAAAATATTTTGACGGACAACATAAGTCAAAACCAAAGTAACATCTTCAGTAGTGCTTCCTTGAGTATAAGGAACTTTGACTACAACTTCATAACTACCTGCAGCAGAGAAATCAACCTTTGAAGTATCAATATAACGATTTGCAACAACAAAACGTTGACCATTAGAAATTAAAATTACATCATTATTAAATGAATATTCATCCATTGAAGTTCCTTTTTTAATGATGATGACATCACTTTTTGTAACTTCAAGATGAGCTCCGGTAGCAATAGTAACAACAGCAGTTGCAGTTTTTCCACCATAATTTAAAGTAAGTGTATTTTCACCTAAGCGAGAATAATCAATTGAACCAGTTATATCTAAAAGAGAAATCAATTCATTATGTTCAACGCCATCAATTTTCAAAGAGAATAATGATGTTACATCAAGTCTTTCAGAATTTGGATAAATAGTTACATTTTTTCCACTTAAGGCCAATTCATGATCTGCGACTACTACAACCTCAACAGAAGAAGTAACGACTGTAGAATCTTCTTTATAAGTTAAAGTAACAAGATATTTTCCTTCTTCAGCTTTTAAACTAGAAACATCAATCATATTAGCTGTAACTTTTTTAGCTACGCCATCAACTGTCAAGCTAAATAATTCTGTCGCATCAAAATTTTCAACTTCACTCAAAGTAATAGTTTTAGTTTTATAGCTATTAACAACATCAATTATATGATCTTCAATAACTTCAACTACAATAGTCTTGCTTGTGTCACCAAGAGTTACTGTGTAAGAATATGTTCCGACTTCAGCTTTAACATCACTTGTTACCATTTCATCAGAAATATCAGTTTTTTCACCATCGATAGAAACGACAAATAAATCTTTAAAATTATAATCAGCAACTTCTTTGACTTTTAAAGTGACATTTTCAACAGAGCTTGTAACAACATAGACTGTTTTAGAAACATGAATAGTTAAAAAAGCATTTTGTCCACCATAAGAGCATAAAACAGTGTAATATCCTTCTTTTTCTTGGACATCGCTATAATCAAGCATATCATCAGTTACAGGGAAACTATCGCCATCTACTGTTAAACTAAACAAGGTCTTAAAATCAAAATCTGCTACTTCTCTATCTTTAATCTCTACAGAAGTATCAGTTTTTCCAATGACAATTTCTGATGCTTTAATAGTGATGGAAAGTTCAGCTTTTTTAGAAGAATCAGCATTACTTGTTGCAGTAATAACTGCTACTGAATCTGCAAATTGAACATCTTTGACTTCAACTAAGCCATCAGCAGAAACTAAAACTTTATCGCTAGAAGAAGTCCAAGTAACAGATTTATCTTCAGTACTACCAACAACAGTAGCTGTTAATTGTAAACTTTGCTTACGAGAGACAATATTTTCACCACTTCCTGTAATTACAACACTTTCAACATCAGGTAAAACTGAAGAAGAAGTGGAAGAGGAGCTTGAAGAAGAGGTGGAAGGTTTAGAAGTAGAAGAAGATGAAGAGGTGGAAGAAGATGATGGTTGCTTATTATTACAAGAAGCAAGAGCTAAAGTAGCCGTAACAATTGGCAAAGAAAGTAAAACAAGTTTCTTCTTATTTATTTTTTTTCTCATAATTTTTTCCTTTCTGTTTTATTAGAAAGGAAATGGCTAAAGCCATTTCCTAAAAATATAACTTAGGCAATCTCCCAAGTTCCTGGAAGATAGCAATATACATATATTGTCTTAAATCCAATATTATTGAAACGAATCATAATCTTGCTATCTTTATCCATAAATGTAACATTGCGATTATTGCTATTAGAAGTTTGTGTGTGTTTTGAATCTGTTAATTTAACATATCCACTAGCTTCAGCAAATTTATCCATGAGATAATTGAAATTATCATCGGTTAAACGGCGAACACCATTTAACAAATCTTCAGAAGCTGTAATATTAAATGAGAAACATCCAACACCATCTTTTGTGTAATCTAAATCTCTAGAAACAGACATTGAATCCCCAAAAGCTGAACGGAATTGACTTGGGGTAGGGAACTTCGAACTATCAGCACCATAGAAATAATTTAAAGCATCAGCTACTGTTCCTGTAGTATAGCCAGTACCATAAGCGGTTTCATAACGAGCACTTACTTCATCCCATGTTTCTGGTAAAACACGCGGAGAATAGTTATCAAATAAATCTTCATCTAATTTAGTTGTGCCAATTTCTGAATATGTTGTTTTAACATAGCCAATATAATTTCCACTGATGTTATAAGGATAAACAGTATTTAAAAGATTTCCTTCAGAATCAACAGTGATAGAAAGTTGTGTTTCAACATCTTGGCTAGCGCTAGAGGCATTGCTATAGCTTGAAATTTCTTTAGCTACTGCAGCATTGATAACAGAATCACGAAGAGTGAAAGTATAAGTACTTTCAAATTCATTTTCAGTAACTGTAGGGAAACCGAATACTTCTGGAGCAAAGTTAAATCCAGGAAGTTTAGAAGAAATATTTCCTTCATATTTTTTCTTGCCTACAAGGCCTTTACTTGATGCGCTATATTCAAATTCATCATAAGTATTATCATCATTTTGCTTATATCCTGTATAAGATAAACCATATGGATTATCAAAATAACCACCAGAATAATAAGTGCTTCTTCTGAGTAACACAGCATCTTCTGTTACTTGACCATGAAGACCAGCAGGACCAGTAGCGGAAGAAGTTGGAAGGACTTTTTTCTTCAAAGAATTTCTTGATTGATCATAACTGTTTTCGCTAGAAGAAGCAGAATATGTCGAAGTATCAACAGAATCAAATGTATAGTTGGTGATACCCTTCATTTGTTCAAGAGCCTTAGCTAAAACTTCTGTATATTTCGTTGCAGCATATGGTGTAGGATCAGTAACAACTGTTGTACCAATATCAGCAAAGGTTAAATCAATTGTTGTCCAACTAGCAGCAGAAGCAGTTTCAGCTGTACCATCTGTTGAGCCATAATACAAAACTTCTGTTGAGCCAGTTAATCTTGTTACATGACCATCTTCAACATATAAGCTGATTTCCAAAAGTGTATCTGATAAAAGTGGAGTTAAACTATAGCTTAAATATGTTGGTAAATATAAATTATCCATATCAGTTGGATCGATATAATAATCATAAGCACCTGTTTTAGAATTATAAGTAAACTTATTAATATCTAAATTTCCTAAGTGATTCCAAAGATGATTTTGTTCCCATAAATTATAAGAACCAAATGTATTCATATCTGATTCTCTTGTAGCAACATTATCTTTATTAATATAAATTTTATCTAATGCATGTCCGGTATTACCTTCTTCATCAGTTAAACCATCGACAACCCCTTTTTTATAAGTATTGACTTGGTGGGCGCCATCTTTATTATTTTTTCTGATCCAATATTCGCCTGCCCAAGCATTTTCTTCCATTTTTGTAACCATGTAATAAGTGTTATTAGTGGTTTTATCTAAAGTGAAATCTTTATAAAAATCAACTAATTCACCATTTACTGTAATGGAAGAATTACCAATTTCTTCGATCATCTGTGAAGTTAACTCACCAACTTGACCTTGTTTTGTCGGAGCCTTTAAAGTGATAGTAATTGAAGCAAATACATTGGTATCAGCTAAAGAAGTAGCAGTGACACTGACAAATTGATCAAAAACTAATTCAGTAGTACCAACATAGGTAACAACACCATTTTCAACAGTGATAAGATCACTATTTGTAGTCCAGAGCAAAGATTTATCATCTGTGCCAGAAGTAGTAACTTCAGCAACAACAGTTATAACTTTATCCTCAGATCCAGTATCGATAACTGTTTTTTCAGCAGTTAAAGTTATGCTGACTTTAATAGAAGGTGTAGAAGAAGTAGAAGATGATGAAGAAGAGGAAGAAGTGACTGAAGAGGAAGAATGAGTAGAACTAGAAGAAGAACTTGATGAAGAACTAGAAGAATTGTTATTATTGCAGCTAGCTAAAGTAACACCTAAGAGTGCAGGGATTAATAATAATTTTGTGATTTTTTTCATTTAATATCTCCGATAAATTAATTGTTGGTTGGGTTTTTATAAATATATACGAATAAATCCAAATCACTGTCGACTGGAACCAAAGTATATCCATCTTTGGTATATCCGCCTTTTCCATCATTGACAAAGCCTTTTTCAATGAAATAAAGCTTTAAAGCAAGAAGAGAAGAATCAATACTATAATTTGAATCAAGTGGAACGTCTAAGTAAACTTGAATAGCTTTAACAGCACGATTAGAATTTGGTAATTGATAAATACTTGTCGAACTAAGACCATAGCAATCGCCTAAAGCTTCAGGGAAATAAGGGACTATTGAACTAGCATTTTCATCTCCTAAATATGTGGTCATAATCTCATCAGTCGGATATTCAACACCTGATTCTCCTTCATCAGGATAATAAAGTGTTGTAACATCTTTCCAACTAGTTGGAGCAACGCGATTATCAAAACTTAAATCACAATCATCAGGAATAGAAGCAGTATTAAAATTGCCATAATTGATAACAAATAAGCCTTTAATAAGACCTAAATCACTATAGAAATATGATTGAGTTATATATCCTTCATCATTAATTACAACATAAGGAGTAAAGGAAGAAGTGCTAGAAGTATATCCTCTTGTTGCAAACATTCCATATAAGCAAAGTTCATTTCCTGGAGCCTTATAGAAAGTTTCAGCAACTTTACTCATAGCATCGTAAGAAAAATATACTGTAGTTTTAGAATCTTGATAATACTTATATCCAGGATTGAAAATAGCTGGGGAGAAAGCAAATGATGGTTTAGCATCATCAATGCTTCCAACAAATTCTCTAGTTGCATAATGCTTGTTATTAGCATCACTTCCAAAAGAATTATATAAATTATCATTTATCTTTTTATAACCATAAGTACCGGTATCAGATAGACCCGTTACATTACCTTGATTATCAAAAATCAAATCTTGATAATACATAGCATCTTTAGTAATAGTTTCTTGATAGCCGCTATAAGTAACAGCGGAAGAAGTTGCTAAAGAAGTTAAAATTTGAACTGTTGTTGTATAACTTTCCAAACTCTTCATTTTTTCAAGAGCATTCTGTAAAGTTTTATGTTCTTCTTCTAAAGTATATTTATTTATATAAGGATATTTAACAAGATCTCCTGTATTGAAATAAGCCTCCAATGTTTGAATAGCTTTATATCCTGTTTGAACACGATAATCTTCACCAGTTACAAGAACAATAGAAGTGATTTGATTATATTCAACCCTTAAAGAAAATTTAACAGCATCAAATTCATAAGGAGTGCAACTAGAAGATAATTGACTTAATAATTTTTCATTTGTTCCATTGTAGTCAAATAATCCACTTTCTTTATTGTAAGTAAAATTTTCAACAGATAAAGAAGTTAAAGGATTATACAAATTAGCATCTTCCCATTTTACTGGTAACCCATTATCATCGGTTATCGGAGTATAGCTCTCTTCATTCATCAAAGATAACCCTACTTGGCAAGCATTGCCTTGATAGTTCTCATAAATTAAATATTCTGTTTTACCAGTTGTAGAATTTGCATAAGCAGCTGACCAGAAATTATCCTTCATGTTTGTATAGCTTTCAACAATTGTCGTACTATAATATTTATCAGAAGCTATAGAGTAAAGATCAATTGTGGTAGTACCATTAAATTCAATTCTATCAGTTTTTAACACATCCAACATATCTTGAGTTAAAACAGGATCAGGTTCAGGGGCTAAAACAGTGATAACAAAAGAATATTCTTTTGAAAGATCAGCAACTGGTTGAACAGTTATAGTTACTTCAGTGTCTTCTTCAACTTGACGAGTGACAGAAACAATATTATTACTGATAGAAATTAAATCAGAAGATTTTTTCCAAATAACCGTTTTGTTCTCAGTACCAGTAACATTAACGGTTAATTCTATCGTATTGCCGTATCTAACAGCCTTAGGTCCAGAAACCGAAATAGAAATCTCGTTCTTGCTCGAAGAAGAACTTGGGATAGAAGAACTCGAACTGCTGGAAGAAGGAAGTGAAGTAGAAATACTAGAAGAATAACTTGATGAAGAACTTGAAGAATTAGTTGTTTGATTATTACAAGATGTAAATAAAATAGCTGAAAAAGCTAAAAATAGAACACCAAAAGTTATTTTTTTTTGCATAAAAGCCTTTCTATATAAATATAATGTCCTTGTTAAAAAAATATCTCCTTTCTTAAATGTCTAACAATTAAAATTATTATCATAATTTTTTTATTGTTTGTCAACAAAAATCAAAATGAAAGCCCTTTACAAACAAAATTTTTTCCATAAAAAAAGTTGAACAAATAATTGTTCAACTTTTTCTTTTTTATAGTACTAACTTAATTAATTACCCATTTTTAAAATGGTATGATAACGCTTTTCAGCATATTTTTGTGATTTAGCAAGCAATTCTTCAGCGTGATCTGGATTGACCTTTGGAAGTTGAGAGAATCTTGTTTGTTCCATAACGAAGTCACGGAATAAATCAAAGTTAGGTTCTTTGCAATCCATTTGTAATGGATTTTCACCTTTTTCTTCACGGCGTGGATCATAACGGAAGATTGGGAAATAACCACATTCGACAGCTTTCTTTTCAATGATTTGAGCATTGGATAAGCCACCTTTAATACCATGTTCTTGGCAAGGAGAATAGCAGATGATAAGAGATGGACCATTGTAGCTTTCAGCTTCTTGGAAAGCCTTCAAAGCTTGCATTGGGTTAGCGCCTAAAGAAACTTGAGCAACATAGACATGACCATAAGCCATAGCCATTAAAGCGAGATTCTTTTTAGCTGTCTTTTTACCAGAAGCAGCAAACTTAGCAATAGCACCTGTTTGTGTAGATTTAGAAGCTTGACCACCAGTATTTGAATATACTTCAGTATCAAGAACCATAACATTGACATCTTCTTCATTGGCGAGAACATGATCAAGACCACCATAACCAATATCATAAGCCCAACCATCACCACCAACAATCCAAACAGATTTATCAAGTAAGTCTTTCTTGAATTCAAGAACTTTCTTGATGCCTTCACATTTAGAATTTTCAATAGCAGAAATCAATGCAGGAAGTATTGTTCTAACATGTTTTCTATCTTTGATATGTTCTTCATAGTCATTGATTAAGGAAACAAGTTCTTCTTCGCATTCAGCTTTATTAGCTTCAAGAATTTCAACAATTTGAGTTAAGCGGAAGTCAACAGCAACTCTCATACCGAAACCAAATTCAGCATTATCTTCGAATAAAGAGTTAGCCCAAGCAACACCTTCACCATTTTTATCGGTGACAAATGGAGTAAGTGGAGTTGAACCATTATAAATAGAAGAACAACCAGTTGCATTAGCAACTAACATATCTTTTCCAAATAATTGTGAAACCAAACGATAATATGGAGTTTCACCACAACCAGCACAAGCGCCAGAAACTTCTTGATAAGCTGGTAAGAAAGCAGCACCCTTAACTGTATTTAATGGAAATAAATCTGTTCTAGATTCAGTTTCTTTATAGAGAATATCAGCAGCTTTTTCGTGGTGATATTGAGTCTTAGCTTCAACCATTTCCAAGGCTTTCTTTCCGCCTTTACCTGGGCATTGAACAAAGCAGATACCACAACCAACGCAGTTCATTGGACTGACTTGAATACGGAATTTAAGACCTTTTGTATTAGGACCACCCATCAAATTTAAAACATCTTCACGTTCATCTTCAGGGAGTTTAGCAATTTGTTCATCATTTAAAACAAATGGACGAATTGTAGCATGTGGACAGACAAATGCACATTGATTACATTGAATACAATTTTCTTTGTGCCATAATGGAACTCTGTCAGCTGTTGCTCTTTTTTCTTTAAATGTAATATTGTTTTGCATTGTACCATCAAGCAATTCATATTCAGTGAATTTACTGACTGGTAAATCATAACCATCAAGTGAACCGACAACATCAACATAAGAATCGAAGTAATCATCACCAGTAGATTCTTTGACAGCATTTACTGTTAAATCTGCCCAACTTGGATCAACTTTAACTTCACGAAGACCTTCAGCACCGGCATCGATAGCTTTGTAGTTCATTTGAACAACGTCATCACCTTTTTTAGAATAAGACTTCTTGGCAAATTTCTTCATCCATTCTTGAGCTTCAGAATATGGCATGATATTTTGATTCAAGAAGAAGAATGAAGCTTGTAAAGTAGTATTGGTATGACGACCCATACCGATTTCAGCAGCAATCTTATTAGCATCAATAACATAGAACTTAGCATTCTTTAAAGCTAATAATTTCTTCATGCGGTTTGGCATTGAATGAATAAGTTCTTCATCTGTCATATCAGTATTTAATAAGAAAGTACCACCCTTCTTCAAATTCTTAACCATATTATATTTCAAGATATAAGAATCCATAGAACAGGAGATGAAATCTGCATGTTCAATATAATATGTTGAACGAATAGGATCTTTACCAAAACGGAGGTGACTTCTTGTAACACCACCAGCTTTTCTAGAGTCATAAGCAAAATAAGCTTGAGCATATTGATGAGTTGCATCACCAATAATCTTAATGGAAGACTTATTTGCAGAAACTGTACCATCACTGCCTAAACCATAGAATAAGCAAGATGTGTAAGTATTATTAACATGATATTCAGAATCAACTGGTAAAGATAAATGAGTTACATCATCATTGATACCAATTGTAAATCCAGTAAATGGTTTTTCACTATCAAGGAAATCATAAACTGCTTTTATTTGGTTAGGTTGAGTATCTTTGCTAGAAATACCATAACGACCACCAACAAGAACATCAACATGACGATTTTCTTGTTCAAGGGCAGCAACGACATCCAAATATAAAGGTTCGCCTAAAGAACCTGGTTCTTTAGTTCTATCTAAAACTGCAATCTTTGAAACAGTAGAAGGAATAGCAGCAATTAAATGTTTGGCAGAGAAAGGACGATATAAATGAACTTTAACCATACCGACTTTTTCACCTTTAGCCATTAAATCATCAATTACTTCATGAGCTGTTTCTGTAACAGAACCCATAGCAATGATAACCTTAGTTGCATCTTTTGCGCCATAATAAACAAATGGAGCATAAGTTCTACCTGTTAATTCACTGACTTGTTTGAATAATTTTTCAGCTTCAGTAACAATATTTGCTTCGTGAACATTTTGAGCTTCACGACCTTGGAAGCAGATATCATCATTTTCAGCGCCACCACGAGTGACAGCGTGACCATGAGGATTTAAAGCTCTCTTACGGAATTCTTCAACTTTTTCTAAATCGAGAAGTTCCTTCCAATTTTCATCATCGACAAATTCAACATTTTGAATTTCATGTGATGTACGGAAACCATCAAAGAAGTCGATAACAGGTGAAGAAGAATTTATTGCTAATAAATGAGCCATAGGTGATAAATCAGCAATTTCTTGAACTGAGTGTGAGCAAAGCATAGCAGCACCAGTCTGACGACAAGCATAAATATCTTGATGGTCACCAAAAATAGAAAGTGAACGGCTTGCTAAAGAACGAGCAGCAACATGAACTACTGCTGGAATGCATTCACCAACCCATTTGTAAATATTTGGAATCATAAGGAGTAAACCTTGGCTGGCTGTATAAGTAGTTGCTAAGCTTCCTGCTTGCAATGCACCATGAACAGCACCAGAGGCACCACCTTCACTTTGTAATTCAACAACTTTAACACAATTTCCAAAAGCGTTTTTCTTTCCTTGAGAAGAATAAACGTCAACAAGTTCCGCCATAGGAGATGACGGTGTAATAGGATAAATAGCAGCTACTTCTGTAAATGTGTAGCTAGCTAATGCGGCTGCAGTATTACCATCAACCGACAAGAATGATTTCTTGATTTCTTTCATATTTCCTCCAAAATCCAATAATATTATACCCCTTGTTTTTTTTAATTTGTAAATAAAAATAACATTTTAAAAAGTTTTTGCTAATTCTTTTATATAATTTTTAACCTTAGCGCTCATATCTGGTCTTTTTAAAGCATAATCGATAGTAGCTCTAACATATCCAAACTTATCACCTACATCATATCTTGTTCCTTCGAAATCACAAGCATAAACAGGTTTATGAACCATCAATTCTTTGATAGCATCAGTAAGTTGAATTTCCCCGTTTTTACCAGGAGCAGTTTTTCCTAAAATTTCAAAAATTTCCGGTGTTAAAATATAGCGTCCTAAAACAGCATAATCGCTTTCAGCTTTATCAATATCTGGTTTTTCATTGATATCGACAACTTTAAATATTTTCTTACCATCAGCAACATCGCGTGAAGGTGTAACAATACCATATTTATTAACGTCAGTATGTGGAACCTCTTGTACTCCTAAAATAGAACAATTTTTACTATTATAAGCATCAACTAATTGAAGTAAAGCAGGCTTTCCTTCACTGGTAACCATATCATCCCCCAACAATATAGCAAAAGGTTCATTGTTGACAAAAGAACGAGCACAAGATATAGCATGTCCTAATCCCTTAGGTTCTTTTTGTCTAACATAATAAATATTAGCTAAAGAAGCTACCTGTTTAATAAGGTCAACAAGATCATTTTTCCCGCTTTCTTTTAATCTCATTTCTAATTCATAATTCGTATCGAAATAATTTTCCATCGAGTGTTTATTAGAATTAGTAATAATTAAAATTTCTTCAATCCCAGACTTAACCGCCTCTTCAACTATAAATTGAATCGTCGGTGTATCAACAATCGGAAGCATTTCTTTCGGCATTGATTTTGTAGCTGGTAAAAAACGGGTTCCAAGACCAGCAGCTGGAATAATAGCTTTTTTTACTCGTTGCATGAGCACTCCTTTAATAAAAAGAAAGAAAATTCAATAAGTAAAACTTTCTTATTTAAAGTATAACAAAATAACATTATTTTTAAAATATAAAGAAAATAATTTGAAAAAAAGTATGTTAAAAATATTTATTAGTTGATTTAGCGCTTTCATTTTTATAAAATAATAATATATTTATGGAGGTTTTCGCGTATGAAAACAATTACAGCCAAAGTAACAAATGAAAGAGGATTAATTTCTCGAAAAGCTGCTGAATTAGTTAGCATTGCTAATCGCTATACTTCCAATATTACTTTAAAAACAGAGCACGGAGAAACAGCAGATTTAAAGTCTATTATGAACGTTTTCGATACAATAATTAACGCAAATGAAACAATTCTTATAGAAATTGAAGGAAGTGATGAAGAACAAGCCTATAAAGCCTATGCTGATCACTTCGCTTCTGGAGCTTTCTAAAAATTAATTTTCTAATTAAATAGACAAGAAATTGTCTATTTTTTTATGCTTTAATTTCTAATTTTAGTTTTGCTTTCTGCATATTATAAATTGTGAGAACATATATAAAAATCAACAAAGAAAACCTAAGACATAATTATCTTGAAATTAAATCTAAAACAAACAAAGAAATAATAGCTGTTGTAAAAGGAAACGCCTATGGGCATGGAATAAAAGAAATAAGCCAAGAATTAGCACTATCAGGTTGCAAATTTTTTATGGTAGCAAGCATAAATGAAGCCTTGCAACTTAGAAAAAGTCTTATTCTTTCCCCGATTTTGCTATTAGAAAACACATCAGATTTAAAAAGTGTTTTAGCCCTGAAATTAACACTGAGTATCATGAGTCTAAAGCAATTAGAAGATATTAGTAAAACTAAAATTCCCTTATCCATTCAATTATTTTTTGATTTAGGTATGAAAAGAGATGGACTTTTGCCATATGAAGCTTTAGAAGCAAAAAAAATAATTTCTCACTCCAATCTTCTTTTAACTGGAATTTTTGCTCATCATACATGCAAAGAAAATTACGAAAAAGAAACAAATATTCTCACTGAAATTTTAAAAATATTCGATAATAAAATTATTTATCATCATCAATCTTCTAATTATATTTTAGAAAAAGATGACTCAAAATTTCTAAGAATAGGCGGAGCTTTATATGGTCTTGTCGATATGCCTAATATTAATTTAAAAACTGTTTTAAAATTATATTCTCCTATTTGGTGCATAAAAGAAGTTAAACAAGGAGAAGAAGTTGGTTATGGAAATAAAAAAACAGTTCCAGAAAATGGATACATCTATACAATACCTTTCGGATATGCTGATGGCCTAAAAAGAAATACCACACTTCTTGGTTTCATAAATGGTGAAATTATTAAAAACGTTGGAAACATCATGATGAATCACACCCTAATGTTTTCTAAAAACAAATACAAAATTGGAGATGAAATAGAATTGATAGGAGATAATTTAAATATTAATTATTTGTCAAAACAATATAAAACTATTCCTTATGAAATCACTACTTCTTTAAATCCAAATTTAAAAAGAATAATAGAATAAAAGGTCTGAATTTTTTAAGAATTCAGACCTTTTATATTATTTATCATTTTATTTTTTTAATGCATCAACCATCAATTGATTCAAACTCTTAACAAAGTCTGTTTTATCTTTTATATCGAAACCTTGAAGGAGTAAAGCTTCGTTATATAAAACATCTGCATAAGCTTCAACATTTTTACCAGATTCACTCAAGCTTTTTATAGCTTGGAACAATTCATGATCTGGATTGATTTCAAGAACCTTATTAGATTTTACTTTTCCAGATGTTTCAGGTTGTTTATCCATAACCTCTTCAACATTCATCGATACCTTATCTTTTGTTGAAATACAAACCGGAGAATCAACCAAACTTGATGAGAAAGTGACATCATCAACTTTATCTTTCAATGCATCCTTTAAAGAAGTTAAAAGATCTTTATTATCTTTAACAAGATTTTCTACTTTTTCTTTTTCTTCTGTTGTCAGATCACTTTTATCTTCTTCACCAATATTCTTAAATTCTTTTCCATCATAATCGTGCATCATTAACATAGTAAATTCATCAATACTATCTTTCAAGAACAAAACTTCTATGTTATTTTTCTTATATTTTTCAATCTGTGGTAAAAGGCGAATGCTTTCCAAAGTTTTTCCACAAGCATAATAAATATATTTTTGATCCTTAGACATGCCAGAAACATAATCTTTTAAAGTGATCATTTGATCTTTACTCAAGCAATCATAATAAAGCATATCTTGGAGTTCTTCCTTTTTAGAACCATATGATGAATAAATTCCGTATTTAAAGAAAGAGCCATATAGATTAAAGAACTTTAAATATTTTTCATTATCATGTTCTTTCAAATCCTTGAGATTTGATAATATCTTCTTTTCTATACTATCTTTAATTTTTGCTAAAGTAGCATCATCTTGAAGCATTTCACGAGATATATTTAAAGACAAATCATCACTATCAACAAGACCATGAAAAAATCTTAAATAATCAGGAATTAAAGCTTTGCATTTTTCTTGAATGAAAACACCTTTAGCATATAAATCCAAACCTTTTTCATATTCAGTACTATAAACATCTTGTGGAACATGACTTGGAATATAAAGCAAAGCATTATAACAGACAAGACCATCAACCTTAACATTAAATGCTAACAAAGGATCTTCATAATCCATAAATTTTTCTTTATAGAAAGCGTTTAATTTCTCATCAGTAACATCTTTTTTAGGTTGTTTCCATAAAGGAACCATCGAATTCAATGTCTTAGTTTCAATTATATCTTCATAAGCATTTTCAATAGGTTTACCATCGACATCCTTTTTTTGTTCGTGTCGAGTGATATTCATTTTAATTGGATAACGGATATAATCAGAATATTTTTTAACAAGTTCTTGAATTTCATAATCTTCAAGATAATAAGAATACTTTACTTCATCAGTATCATCTTTTAAATGTAAAATTATTTCAGTTCCAGCATTTTCAATAGATGGATCTTCATCTATTGAATAGCTATCTTGACCATCACTTTCAAAAACATATCCTTTATCATTTAAAGATTTTGTTCTTACAGTAATCTTATCAGCGACCATAAAAGCTGAGTAAAAACCAACACCAAACTGTCCAATAATATTGGTATCCGCTTTGTCTTTACTATCTTGAATTTTCTTTAAAAATTCCTTACTTCCAGATTTAGCAATAGTTCCTAAGTTATCGATCAAGCCTTCTTTAGACATACCGATGCCATTATCTTTAATTGTTAAAGTTCTGGCATCTTTATCAACCGAGAGCCAAATCTCATAATCTTTAACAGGAATATCTTTCTCAGTTAAAGCCATATATTTATATTTATCAATTGCATCACTGGCATTAGAAATTAATTCACGAAGAAAAATATCTTTGTTTGAGTAAATTGAATTGATAACAAGATTTAATAATTCTTTACTTTCCGTTTGAAATTGCTTTATTTCTTTCATAACAAACCCTCACTTTCACTAAAAATTATAATTCCTTTTTTAGCATTTACAACAAAAGATTGCTAATTAATTTTGACATAAGTAGAAATGTGTAAAGAGAATTTTTTCTAATATTAAAAAAGAGATAAGTATATTTATAATCTCATATATTTATCTCTTTTATTCATTTAAATTTTTATTGCGTTTTATATATCGTTATTCATTATATAAAGTATAAGAAATAGCTATTTTCTCACCTTCAACTACCTTATTGCCTTTTTGAACAACTTTTATACCATAAAATCCATCTTTAGGTGCTTTAATAGTAAGAAATTCAATGCAATCACTTGAAGTTGTCTGACTAGCAACAATATTTCCATTAGTATCTATAATATGAACATCATAATTAGAAAAAGTTGTCTCACTTTCTTTTCCAGTCGCCTTAGCTAGCCAAGAAACAGCGACTCTAATAACCCGATCCTTAGAGCAGAGCAAAATATCTTTATATGTTTTTGTTTTTGTACTATCATCAATTGTTATAAGATAATTTTGAACGTCAAAATCTAAAATATTTTTAAAGTTTAAAGCTCCAGCACCAATATAATTATTTAAATCCGTTCCCATATTGTTTCCTACTGGTCTTTTGGCATTTCCAGCAACAGCAGCTATCGCCCTTTGTGGATTTATTTTATATAATTCATCTTTTTGCATCAATAAAGCAATACAACCTGTCGTTATTGCCGCTGATAAACTAGTACCTGATGATTTATCATAAAAATACGGAATGCCTATTTCATAACCAGGAGCAACTATTGTTGGTTTTCGCGGTCCGCTATTTACATTAAATCCTGAAAAACTTGTTGCATATATATCTTGAGATGTACAAGCACCAACAGTAATAACGTTATATCCAAGTCCAGGATTTGTAACATTTTGCGGCTCATTTCCAGATGCAGCAACAATAGTAACTTTATAAGTTGAAACAATGTAATCCATATAAGCAGAACTCGAATTGTAATTGCCACTAGGATTGCCTTCACCATAACTCATATTTATAACATTGACATTTCTATTTAATAACCAATCGATTTCACTGACTGGATTACCAAATAACTCAACGCTTAAAATCTTACATTTAGGAGCAATACTATTATTTCCAGCGATAATACCTGCCATTTTAGTTGCATGTTCTGTAACAGTTTCAATATAATACCATTCATCTCTAACTTCTACATCAGAGTATTTCAAATTTACATGTGTTTTATCAGCAATGCCCGTCTCAAGAACACCAACTACAACACCTTCTCCATCCAAATCATTATACTTAGAATTAAAGTAATTTTTTGTAACTCCTGCAAAATTTTTAGCATTAATTAAATTAGGTTCATTTTCAATTTCTTTATTTATATATATTGCTTCAACAAATTCTTTATCAGCAATATTATTTAAGACATCAAATTGATTATCTGCAATATTAGAAAAAGTTGTATCAACACTGATATATGGTGAATATTCTGAAACATAAACATTATCAAAATTAGACAAATCTAATTTCTTTGCGAGTTCTTTATTTTTGGCAGAATGATAACTCTTGCCTTCTTTAAATAATTTTTCGCGTATTAAATTAACATTGTCACTTTCAATTGTCGTTTCTTTAAATTCATCATAATCCAATTTGATAAGAACCGATAAATTCTGTGGTTCTTCAGTATTCTCATCATTTTCTAAACTCAAGCTTTCATAGCTATCATTTTCAAAAACAATTTTTGGTGAGAGCTTAATTTGCCCTTTGGAAATTGAACTAGAAGTAAAAAACGGAATAATAAGCGATGGCATTAATAAAAACAAGCCTTTTTTAAACATATATAAATCCTCCTGCGTTCAATTTATCTAATATATTTGTAGAAATTTGTTAAATTTTGCAATTATACAATTTTAAAACAAATAAAATAGTTTTCTGATTTTTCACAATTTAACTTATATTCAATATTAACTTTTAAAAAACTAGCCATAGTAAAATTTTCATCATCGATAATCCCCATGTCATGATTATCGACAAATATATTTGAATTTTTTATTAAAGCAACAAAGCTTTCTTCATTTTCATTTTCAAAAGTCAAAGTCATATCATATTCTGCATTAAGAATATAGCAAATTTGATAAAAATAAATTATTTGTATTTCATTTTCATCATCTTCATAACTTCCTCGATATATATTAAAAATAAACTTACCTTTAATATAATAAGAAACAAGAGGATAATATTCTCCTAAACAATATTCACTCATATATTCTTGAGCACGACCATAAAAATATTCGCGTTCGACATTATAAAGTTGATCTTTAGCATTCTCAGCAACAAAATACGTTCCTACTCCTGTCCCAGTCATAGCAAAAAGCAAAATAAAAACAGAAGCAGTTATAAACTTAAACTTATTAAAAGAAATCACATTTCTATCTTTAAAAGTAAAATTCATCTGTGATTTAATATCATCTAATTCTGAAGACATATCATATTTTGCTCTTATGTCTTCTTTAAGCAACTTTAGAACATTCCTTTTTCTCACTTTCAGTATTCTCCTTAATTACATAATAATCCTTTATTTTTAAAATTGCAATTTTATATTTCCTTTTTATAGTACTTAATGATTTAGATAATATTTTTGCAATTTCTTTAAAATGATATCCAGCGTAATGTTTTAATAAAACTATTTGGTATTGATCATCTGTCAATATCGATTCTAGTTCATCATTTATTAATAATTGTTCTTTTTTAGAATTAGTAACAACATTTTGATTTTCACAATAGCTATACTCAGCTGAATATCTTCTTTTCTTTTTTCTTTGAAAATCTATAGCCATATTTTTAGCAACTATAAAAAGCCATACTTCAAACCGGCCTTTTTTAGAATCATATTTTTGAATTTTAGTAGGTAAACTTAAAAACAAATCAGCAGTAATTTCTTTAGCATCTTCGATATTTTTGACATACGTATTTATATAATTACAAATAATAGGCGCAAATTCGTTATAAAAATCTGTGAAAGCTCCTTCATCTGCAACAATATACTCGTATTTTTTCACTTCATTTTACCTATCTAGTGTAAACTTTTATCTTTCGGATTAAGTCTAGCACTTGTTTTTGCTTTTAATCAATATTTTTACTAAAACCTACTTTAAATCTATTAGTAAAAAAATAAAAAAGAGGATATCTTGGATACCCCCATAAAATACGTCATGGTGAGCCATAAAGGACTCGAACCTTTGGCCCGCTGATTAAGAGTCAGCTGCTCTACCAACTGAGCTAATGGCCCAAATCGTACTTCAATAATTTACCACGGCATTAATCAAATTTCAATAATATTTTTAAAAAAGGCAAGAATATATGAATAATTAAAGCTTTTAAATAGTTTTTAAATCTCCCCAAAGGAAATCTGCCAAGCCATCAATATCTATAAATGGATTTCTATTATGTTGATATTTTTCAAAAATAACTTGATTTCGATTTATTTCTTTTTCACTAACTGGATCTAAAGAATTCCAAGTTAAAAGTAAGTTAATACTATATGTTGTTAAACCTGGATAATAATTATTTGTAAAATGAATTTTTCCATCTCCACTAGTTTTATTCAAATCTGAATAGCGAGTGACAAAATAGAAATATGATCTAGCAAAATCATCTTTATATTCATCGATTGGCTCAAATACAGTACCAGTATATCCATATTTTTCTACACCATTTCCCAATTTAGAGCCATTATTAGATGTATATTTTGCGTTAGCCACTTCGCCATAAGCATAATTGCTTCTTCTTCCGTTTACATATCCATCAGTTGGATAAAGATGAAATAAATCAGAATAAGCTGGCTTGCTTCTTGAAACCAACTTTTTGGAACCGAATGTTCCCTATTATAACAGTCGCCTTCTTTTCCATAATTTCCGCAAACTTTAGATGTATTCCAATTATAATTAGAATACATATCCCAAATTGTTCTATCATCTTTAGTGTCAGTTTCTTTAAATGCACTTTTTAATCCATCATATGAAATGCTATTAAAATTACTAGAAATCAATTTAGAAAGAGAAGCCTTAACATTAGAAGGAGTAGTATTAAAATTGATTGAACTATAATAATTTCCAGCTTTATTTGAAATATTTAATCCTCCACTTATACCAGAAGAACTAGAGCTAGAAGAACTTATAGAAGATGAAATATTTGATGTTGAAGAAGAACTACTACTTGAACTAGAAGAGGAGGAAGAAGATGATGATGGCTTAGATTCACTTTCACCAATAAAAGTAATTTCTACGCCGGAAATTCGACGATGGCCAGAACTTCCACCAACTTCAAAAGTGACTTCATTATCATTTCCATTCCATTTACCATCATAAGAAATATCATTGTTTTTATCACCACTTCCAAAATTTAAAGAAATTTTGGAAAAGTATAAATTTTTCTTAGCTTTAAAAGTAAATTTTCCTCTAGGGTAAACACGAATTGAAGATCCATTATTATAGAATTTAGATGGATTATTTGCTGAAGAATTATCAAATTCAATTTTAAAATTATCTTGATCAATTACAGATAATTCTTCAGAATCAATAAGTCCAATACTAGAAAAATCAACTACATCAATAAATGTTTTTACACTAGAAATTGAAGAACTAATGCTAGATGAAGTCGAAGAAGATGAAGAACTGCTAGAAGATGTTATATTAGATGAAGTTGAATTGCTACTGCTACTTATCATTGAAGAAGAAATTGAACTGCTACTAACCGATGAACATATATTCGAACTAGAAGAGGAAATAGAACTACTGGAAGATATTAAACTAGAACTACTGCTAGTTAATGATGAAATAACACTGCTAGTTGAATTATTAGTCGATGAATTAGAAGAATTAAAACTATTAGAACTGGAAGAGGATAAATTAGAATTGACACAACTAGTTAATACAATGATCAATGGAAGAAAAATAATTCGACCTATTTTTTTATTCATACAAATCCTCCTAATTATCATTTAAATAAAAAACATCTTTTTCATTATACATATATATATAAATAAATTCCAGGTCTTATTATTTTTAAATTAGACAGTTAAAAAATAGCAATTAAAAAAGAAACACTTTAATTGTTATAAAAAAGAATGTTTCTAACATAAGAATAAGTAATTGAGCTGTTTAAACATTAATTATAAATTTGAAAATAGCCTTGGAAAAAAAGTAATTCAATTTTTTATTTAATTTTCCGCCTGATAAAGGTATAATAATATTGTATCTAACTATAGATATATTGGCTTGGTAGTGTACTTTTTTACAATATTTATATAGCATTCTCATTATTTATTAGCATTTTTGATAGTGCTAATGTTTTTGTTAAAATAGAATAATTACAAGACTATATTATTTATTAAAAGCCAATGCAATTTTTTGCTAGAAAGGATAAACAATGGAGTTAGGAACTGCAATTGCATTGATTATTGTTGCTCTATTTCTTGGTGCTGTCATAGGAGTAGCTGTACTTTTTTTCGTACCATTTTTCAAAAATAAAAAAGCTCAAAACAATGCTGATAAAATTATTCGAGATGCCGAAATTAAAGCTGAACATATTCAAAAGAACGCAAAGATCGATGCAAAATCAACAATCAACGATATGAAGATTGCTGCTGAAAATGAAATTCGTGAAAGAAAAGCAATTGTCGCTGATTCTGAAAAAAAATTAAATACTCGTGAAGCATCTATCGATCGTCGCGATCAAGCTTTGCTTCAAAAAGAAAATTCTCTTGATCAAAAGAAAGAAGAATATGAAAACAAAATTGAAGGATTAAAAAAGAAAGAAGAAGATTTGCAAGTTAAAATCGATCAAATTCTTCAAGAACTTCAAAATGTATCCAATATGTCTGTTTCTGAAGCTAGAGACGAAATCATGAAAAGAGTCGAAGAAAAAATGACAAAAGAAATCGCTCTTTATATGAAAAACAAAGAAGAACAAGCAGAAGAAGAAGCTGAAACAAAAGCAAGAGATATATTAGCATTAGCTATGTCAAAATATTCTCAAGAAGTTACTTGTGAAAGAACAGTTTCTGTTGTTTCTTTACCATCAGATGAAATGAAAGGTAGAATAATCGGACGTGAAGGTCGTAATATTAAATCCCTCGAATCGCTCCTCGGCGTTGATATTATAATCGATGATACTCCTGAAGTATTAACCATTTCATGTTTTGATCCAATAAGACGTGAAACTGCTAGAATGACCCTTGATGCTTTAATTAAAGATGGAAGAATTCAACCAGGAAGAATTGAAGAACTCTATGCTAAATGTAAAGCTGAAATGGATAGTATCATTAAAAAAGCTGGTGAAGATGCTGTAAATAGATTAGGATTGCCTAGAATTCATCGTGAATTAATTCAATATATTGGGCGCTTAAAATTCCGTACTTCCTATGGTCAAAATGTTCTAGAACATTCTATACAAGTCGCTTATTTATGCGGAATTATGGCTGCAGAATTAGGTCTTGATCAAAACATGGCAAAACGTGCTGGATTGCTTCATGATATAGGTAAAGCAGCTGATTTCGAGTTAGAAGGTTCACATGTTGAAGTTGGTGCTAGATTAGCCAAAAAATATGGTGAGCCAGATGTTGTTATCAATGCCATTGAATCTCATCATGGCGACAAACCTGCTAAATATGTAATTTCTACACTAGTTGTAGCAGCTGATACCTTATCAGCCGCAAGACCAGGTGCTAGAAGCGAAACCCTCGAAAATTATATTAAGAGAATTGAAGATCTTGAAACAATATGTAAAGGTTTCGATGGCGTTTCAAACTGCTTCGCTATGCAAAGTGGACGTGAAGTAAGAGTAGCTGTCATACCTGAAAAAATTGATGACGCCGCTTCTTACAAATTAGCTCGCGATATAAGAGATAAGATTCAAAATGAAATGACATATCCTGGTCAAGTTAAAGTATCTGTTATTCGCGAACTTAGAGCTGTAGAAATAGCTAAATGATATCCTTGCTTTTTCTAGGAGATATATGCTCCGTTTTAGGAAGAAAAATAGTTGAGAATAAACTTCCAGAATTAATTTCTAAATATAAGGCTGATTTTGTCATCGCCAATGGAGAAAATGCTACTCATGGTCGCGGTCTTTCCTTCAAGCACTATACCGAATTATTAAATTCAGGAATTAATTGTATAACAATGGGAAACCATTACTATGGTGTTGAAGATATTCTTAAAAGAAATGAATTATATACCAATATGGTAAGACCTTTGAATCTTCCAGATAAAGTTCCAGGAATGGGTTCAAAAGTATTCTTTGTTAAAGGCATAGAGATACGAGTAACTAATCTTCTTGGTGTGACTGGAATTTCTGGTTTAATGCAAAACAATCCATTTGAAGCAATTGATAAAATAATTGAAAAATCTCATTCCCAAATTCATTTTATTGATTTTCATGCTGAAGCTACTGGAGAAAAAGCAGCCTTAGCTCGCTATGTTGATGGAAGAGTAACATGTGTTGTAGGAACACATACCCACGTCCAAACAAATGATTCGCGAATACTACCAAAAGGTACTGCGTTTTTGACCGATGTTGGTGCATGCTGTGCCTATGAAAGTATTCTTGGGATGGATGCAAAAAATGTTATTTATCGAAACTCAACTGGTATGCCAGCAAGATTTGAAGTTCCAACAACTGGAAAAGCTCAGTTAAACGCTTGTCATATTGTCATCAATGATAATTTCAAAGCTGAGCTAATTGAAACAATATCTATAATTGAATAACCAAAAAGCTGTTGTTAAATTCTAATTTAATTAGGAAAACAACAGCTTTTATTTTTCTTTAATATCAAATTAAATTAGCAAACTATAATTTGACAACTCTTTAAAACTTTAAGCGCTGCTTCATGAGCATCTAAACTAGAGCCAGCGCAACAAGAAGAATCTACATAAAGAGGAATTTCTGGAAAATTTGCTTTCAATAATAACGCATTAGATATTACACAAATGTCTGTACAAACACCTATTAATTCAATCTTTTCTATTTCATATTTTTTTAAAATATCTTTTAAATATTCTATTAATTCGACACTTCCAAAAGTATTTTTTTCAAACACCTTTTTATTTTTTAAATTCTCTTCTATTTCAGGAACCAAACGCCATCCATTAGTTTCTTTAATACAATGTTTAATTGGAAGTAATTTTCCTTCTTGAGTATCAAGATAATTTTCAAAATGAGTATCTTTAGTTACAAGAATTTCTCCTTGATAAATTTCGATTTTTTTCTTTACATTATTCACTATATCTTGACCATATTTCGAGCCAAGTGAACCTGTAATGAAATCTTTTTGCATATCAATTACAATCAAATAACTTTTTTTCATATTAACCTCAATTAAATGTCAAAATAAAAGGCCAAAAACATCTTTTGGCCATATAAAACATGTTGTTTATTTTCTTCTTGAAGAAGCGACAATAGCAAGAATTCTAACGAAGATATAAAGAAAATCAGTATATAATTTAAATGCATTATATATTATAAGAGCATTTCCCATATCAATATTAGCATCAATACTTCTAGAAATTGAACCAAAGTCAAATGCAACAATTAAAAGTACACAAACCATCATTGCTATGCTTGAAATCCAATATATAGTTTCATTAAAGAAAAAGAAATTGACTAAACTGATAAGTAAAGCACTAGTTGCTAAAGAAATTGAAATAATAGCAATCGTTCCAAGTTTATCTTTTAATAAGATACCAGCAACACCAAGAATAGCCATTACGCCACCAGTTATAAGCAAAGCATATAATGAATTTTCAGCTCCAGCATAATATAACGATGAAGAAAGTAAAATTCCAAAAGCTATTGCATAAATAACATAGCAAACTGCTGTTAAAATAGACTTGTTTTTCATTGCTCCTACTTGGAAAACAATCATTATAGGAAACAACACAATTGCTGAACCAATAATTGAGTAAAGATATACTGTTTCAAACATTTCAACTGTTGAAACCATATAAGACAATGCCCAAGGGAAAACAAATCCAACAATTCCAGAAAGTAAAACGCCTAATCCAAACCATAAAAATATTTGAGTCCAAATTGCAGTTTTAGATTTTCCTACAATACGAGAATTTGGCTTATTTGTATCTATCGTTTGATTATGTTTTTGATAAATCTCCATGATAATACCTCCATTAAAATAAGTATAACATACTAAACGTTATTATTTATTATATTTTACTATTACTTTTTTATAAATATGTAAAAAAGAAATTATCTTGAACGATTATATTAAATGAATTATAATAAACAGGCTTGGGGTATAGACAAGCGGTAAGTCAGCAGACTCTGAATCTGTCATTCCTTGGTTCGAATCCAAGTACCCCAGCCATTTTGTTCGATTTATCGAACTTTTTTATTTTAAATAATTTTTATTCTTCATCCATCAATGTTGTCTTTAATTCAATTTTAATTTCATTTTCAACATTTGGATAATGAAGGCGGCATTTATCAGCTAATTTTTTCAAATCAGAAAAAATTTTAACTATAGTAGAACGAGAAATTGTAATATTATTTTTAGCGGCAATTTCAGATAATTCTGTATAAGAAGAATCTGCATGATCTAAACGTATTTCAAAAATCTTTAAATCTCTTTCACTAAAATTTTGAAGACCATAGCATTTCTCAACAATCTTAATATCTTTAATATTATTGATGCCGTTTTTTAAAGCTTTTTCATAGTTAGCTGAATAACAAATAGTGACTCGGTTATCGTTATTATTATAATCTCGTGTTAAACGGATATTTTCATAATTTAACATAGCGGTGATAGCATTTATATATGCTAAAAAATTACCTATTTGTAAAGACTTTTTTAAATACAAAATATCATGATTTCTTCTAACAAAATGTTTAAATTGAATTTGTCTATCTCCTTCTAATTTGTCAAATTCAGAATTGATAGTTTCAATCAATTTTTCATTTGGTATAGTTATACCTAAATAATAATTTCCATTTTCAGGATCATTGATAGTTCCTGTTTTCAAAAAGACGCCACAAATAATAGAGTTTGGAATATATTTTTCAAAAAGTTTATCGTAGTTTTCTTCAGATAAATCTTTATAAAAAGGAAATTTTTGATAAATATCTTTTGGCAATATAATTTGATGAATTATATTTTTTGTAATTTTATTCTTCTTTTCATGAATAATTTTAGCTTCATAACCAAATTCTTTTTGAAGTATCATCAACACTAAATTCATGACACTTATTATTTCACTTTCTATTTCATATTCACCTTTAGAATTAATTTTTGAACAAATCATAATACCTAAAAGAACAGAAACTCTTTCTTTAGGCTTTCTTTTTTTATACGATAATTCATTTTTTACAATTTGAGTAAAAGAAGACTGTTCAGTATTTTCCATAATTATTTTCCTTGTAAATACTTTTTTACTCCTAAACTAGCTTTAGCACCATCGCCAGCTGCAACAACAATTTGTTTGAGAATTGAATTTGTGACATCTCCTACTGCAAAAAGTCCTGGAATTTTTGTTTCTTGTTTATCATCAACTTCAATAAATCCCTTTTCGTCAAAAATATCAGGAAAAGGTAAAAATTGTGTCGATGTGCTATTTCCAACATAAAGAAATAAACCAGATACTTTTATTTCTTTTTCTTCATTTGTTTCATTGTTCTTTAAAACTAAAGATTCAAGAGCAAAATTTCCTTTTGCTTCGATAATTTTATAATTCTCTAAAAGAACTAAATTAGAATGCTTTTTCATCAAAGCAGTTTCTCTTTCATCCGCATCTAACTTAGAATCAGCTATAAAATATACTTTAGGAGAAATATCTAAAAGGTAATTAGCTTCAATAACAGCAGTATTTTTATGTCCATAAACAGCTATATCTCTTCTTCGATACAAAGCACCATCGCAAATAGCACAACGGGATATCCCTCTTTTTTCAAATGAATCTTCTCCAGGTATTTTGAATTCTTTTTCCCGAATTCCCGTACATACAATTACACTTTTTGCATTATAAAAACCTTCATCTGTTTGAATAACAAATAAATCATCATTTTTTTGAATAATTTGTACAGAAGAATTTACTACAGGTATCTCATTTTTTTGAACTTGCTCAATAAAATGTTTGGCAAGATTCTCGCCGCTACCAAAAATTCCTGGATAATTATCAACTTCATTTAATTTAGAGACTTTACTAGCAATACTATTTTTTTCGAAACAAATAATATCAATATTAAATCTTTTTAAATAAATTGCAGCAGTTATTCCACCAGGTCCCATGCCTATAATTGCACAATCATAATCTTTTTTAATCATTTAATAAAGCTCCTATTTCTTTAAATTGTTTAAATTCAAAATCAGGGCATGTATCATTTGGAAGTTTGCGCATTCCATAAGTTACTAATCCTACATCTATATTAGCAGCAAGTCCGCATAAATAATCTGTATACGCATCACCAATATAAATGACTTCATCATTATCATTTTGAAAAAAGTCTAAAATTTTAAGCAAAGACTCAGGATAAGGTTTAGGTTTACTTACATCATCAACAGATATAATAAGTTCAAAATATTTAAGTAAATCAAAATATTTTAAACATGCAATTGCTGCATCTTTGCGACGAGAAGTACAAATAGCTAAATGATATCGTTTTTTCAACTCATCCAAAACAGAAATCTCATCAGGGTATAGCGTAGTATATTTTTTTAAATTTTCTTTAGAAAATCTTTCATATTCATCAAATAATATTTTTTTATCAACATTAGGAAAATATTTTTCAAAGGTATCTTCTAAAGTTGGACCAGAAAAAGATAATAACTCTTTTAAGCTAGGCATATATTCTTTTCTATATTTTTGAAACAAATTTAAAAAAGCCAAGCATATATATAAATCTGTATTTAAAAGGGTTCCATCAATATCAAAAACAATAGTTTTATATTTACTCATTTAGATATCCTATCCTCAGCCTTTTTTGCTTTTAAAATTTTTGGCAAAAATCTATTTAAGACGAATAAAGCTAATCCTATAGCGATAAAGCAATATGCCATAATTGAAGAAGCATAGACATTTTCATTTCCCATAATAAAATTAGAATTTCTCATCGGTTCAAGAATCGAACGAACAATTCCATACCAAGTAAAATATAAACAGAAGCCATCACCCCCATGATAAACTTTTTTTTGTTTCATCAAAGAAATAATAAAGTGCATGATAATTAAATATCCACAAATGTTTATAATACTTTCGACTAAAAATAGAGGAACGTTTATTAAAGATGGATTACTTGTTGTAACTTGCATTTGATTTAAAACAAAATTTGGAAGGAAATTCCAAGCATTTCTTGAAACTTCAAATCCATAGACCTCAAAATTAAAAAAGTTACCCCATCTGCCTATTGCCTGTCCAATTAAAATTCCCGGAACAGCATAATCGATAGAACGTAAAACATCAGCACCTTTTCTAAGATATTTTACTGTCAATGCTCCGGCTAAAATTCCACCTATCGCGCCACCTTGAATAGCTAAACCACCATCCCAGATTCGAAAAATTTCTAAAAAATCATTAGCGAAACCACCAGAATTCCATTCAGCAATTACATACCAAATTCTAGCTCCTATTATTCCAGATGGAAAAGCAATAAAAAAAACTGTCGAAAAGAAATCCCAACTATATCCTTCTTTTCTTGCTTCAAAAGCTGCTAAATATAAAGCTAATAAAGCACCGCATAAAATTATAATTGCATAAAAAGTAATATGTATTCCAAAAATATTAATACCTGTAGGTAATTTATCTAAAAAATTAAAATTCATCTTATTTTTCCTTATTCTTTCTACTTTCTTGTACTTCTTGCAATCTTTTTTCTAATTCAAACGCTGAATCAAATCCTGTTTGTTTCAACTTGAAATTAGTAACTGCAACCTCTATAATGCTTGCTATATTTCTAGCAGCCGATACTGGAAGAGTAATTTTAGGAATATTGATTCCTAGAATATTCAAATATTCTGTCTTCATTCCTAATCGATCGATAACCATATCTTTTTCATAAGGTTTTAAAACAATGGCAAAGTCAATATTGTCTTTTTCCATGATTGAATTTATTCCAAAAATTCTGGCAACATCAACAATTCCAATACCGCGAACTTCCATCAATCCATAAATAGATTCCGGAGCTCTCCCAATTAATTTATCACGAACATTAGAAATCTTAACCATATCATCAGCAATTAATCTATGACCTTTTTTGATGAGCTCCATAGAAATTTCTGATTTACCAATACCAGATTCACCAATCAGTAAAACACCTATACTGAATATATTTAACAAACATGCATGTATAGAAGTTTTTTCAGCTAAATTTTCCGAAAGATAAATAACAATATCTGAAAGAAGATCACTGGTTCTCATCTTTGTTCCAAAAACAGGGCAATTCATTTCTTGAGCAGCTCTAATTAAAGAAGGAGGACAAGGATAACCTTGGCAGATAATAATACCAGGACATTCAGGATTACATAATTTTAAAAAGCGCTGATACATTTCTTCTTCATCAGTAGATAAAATTACTGACATTTCTTTATTTCCAATCAAACTTAACCGGTCTTTCCTATGATAAACAAAAGACCCCATAACTTCCATACCACAGCGATCAACTTCTGTATTGATTATCAGTCTTTTTAAAGAAGATGGATCAGTTACATAATGAATCAATCCAAACTCATTAGCTAAATCTAGAATAGTCAGCATATTATCCTCTTTCTGTTTCTCAAGAAACTTATTTATAATTATATACTAAAATCATATTGTTATCTATATAGATATCATGTGCAAAATTTTATATTAAATTACTTTATTTTTGTTGACAAAGAGGAAAAATATGATAGTATGTTAACCATGTTAACAAATAGTTCTATCGCTATGAGAAACAAACTCATAAAATTATTAAAAGATATCTCCGAATATAAATCTCAAGAAAAAATGCTTTCTTGCCACCAAGGTTATGAAGCAATTCTTTTAATAATTTCCAATGAAGAAGGGCTATGTGCTAGTCAAATAAGTAAAAAAATTAATATTTCCCGAGCACGTCTTTCCAAAATAGTCAATCGATTGAAAAAAGATAATTTGATATTATTTTTTCAAGATGAGAAAAATAATCGAATAAATAGAATATATTTAACAGAAAAAGGAAAGAAAAAATCATCTGAATTGCTGATGAACATAGATAAAGAATTTGAAGAACTAATCAACTATATGGGAAAAGAAAATATAGAAGATTTTATATCAAAAATTGAAACAATAAATTGCTTTATAAAGGAGAAAAAATGTTAATTTTAAAAAATATAATTAAAGAATATAATGTTGCTGATACTAAAGTTGCTGCTCTAAAAGGAATTAATATTGCTTTCAGAAAAAATGAGTTTGTTTCAATCTTAGGACCTTCTGGTTGTGGTAAAACAACTACATTAAATATTATCGGAGGTCTTGATAAATACACCAGTGGAGATTTAATAATCTCTAATCGCTCCACCAAAGAATTTACAGATAGAGATTGGGATATTTATAGAAATCATCGAATCGGTTTTATTTTTCAATCATATAATTTAATTCCTCATCAAACTATTTTAGGCAATGTCGAACTTGCTTTAACAATATCAGGATTAAGCAAAAAAGAAAGAGTTGAAAAAGCTAAAAAAGCTTTGGATCGAGTCGGTCTTAAAGGACAATATAATAAAAAACCTAATCAGCTTTCTGGTGGACAATGTCAAAGAGTTGCTATAGCTAGAGCCTTAGTAAATGAACCAGAAATTCTATTAGCTGATGAACCAACAGGTGCTTTAGATACCGTAACTTCTATTCAAATAATGGATCTCATACAAGAAATATCAAAAGAAAAATTAGTAATTATGGTAACACATAATCCTGATTTAGCTAACAAATATTCAACAAGAATAATCCAACTTCTCGATGGAAAAGTTATCGAAGATAGCAATCCATATTCTGAAGAAGAAGAGAAAAAAGAATATCAAAATCAAACAATAAAAGAAGAAGATATAAAAAAAGAAAAAGCTAAAATGTCTTTATGGACAGCTTTTAAATTATCAGCTCAAAATCTTTTTTCAAAAAGAAAAAGAACAGCCATGGTATCTATAGCTGGTTCAATTGGTATTATAGGTGTTTCCCTAGTTTTATCTATTTCTGGAGGTGTTAAAAGTTATATATCATCTATGCAAAATGATATGCTTTCGGGAAATCCTATTCAAATTGCTGAAACAAGCTATGATTTATCAACTCTAGTATCAGCTTCTAATCAAAAACAAATAATCGATAAATTAGAAGTCGTAGACGGAAAAGTAAATGTCAATTCATTAATCGACTATCTAATGGAAATGGCTAAACTTCAAGATAACTTTTTAATCTCTAATCAAATAAATGAAAACTATATTCAATTTATAAAAGATATGCCAGAAGAATATTATGCCGCCTTATCATTTGACTATGGATTAGATCTTTCAAACAATATTTATACAACTTTTACATCAGAAGATGGAAGTGTTGAACATTTATCATTAAGTGCAATTTTAGAAACTTATGTTGCTCTTTTAGGAAATACCAGTTTTTCTAGTTTATCTTCAAGCGTCAGCGCCTATGCCCCTTCATTTGAACAAGCACCAGCCGATGACGAATATATTATGTCCCAATACGATATTCTCGAAGGTAACCTCGCTACAAATAAAGATGAAGTTATGCTAGTAGTTTCCAAAGATACTGAACTTGCCGATTTGCTTTTAGGGGGACTTGGATACTATACACAAAATGAATTTTTGAATATAGCCTACAAAGCAATTGAAGACACTCACTACGATTCTTCACTAAATAAAAGACAATTTACATATTCAGAACTTTTAAATAAAGAATTTAAACTTTATCCAAATGATACTATTTTTACAAAAAATAATAACTCATCTACTCAAAAAGTAAATCCATTTTATTACTCTCCTTATTCCGATGGTTTTTCTTCTTCTGAAGGATTAAATTTAAAAGTAACAGGAATATTAAGACCAAAAGACAATATATCCTATGGATGTTTGACTTCTGGAATCTACTATAATAGTAAACTTACAGATTATGTTAGAGAAAACGCTATTAAATCCGAAATCTGTAATTATCTCATTCAAAATAACAGCGAAGAATTTATTTCTACCAATACATCTGGTGTAGATTATGGCATCAAATATAATCTTCACTACACTTTATACGGAAAAGAAAAAACACATACCGCTTTTGTTGGATCGAGCAATTTATTATCAAGCATGATGAATCCATCATCAAACATTATTATGAAAACCCTAAGCTTACGCGACTTAGGTGGGAAAAATATTCCTTTTTCCATTTCCATATATCCGATAGATTTCAAATTAAAAGATAATATTACAAATTACTTAAATAATTGGAATAAAGAGGGAGATATCACATTATCAACTGGTATAACATTAACAAAAAATGATAGAACAGATATCACATATACAGATACAATAGGAATAATAATTGATTTAATAAATAACATGATTAACATAATATCTTACGCCTTAATATCCTTCACCGCTTTAGCTTTAGTAGTCTCAACTGTTATGATTGGTATTATAACCTATGTTTCTGTAGTAGAAAGAATTAAAGAGATTGGTGTTATCAGATCTTTAGGTGGACGAAAAAAAGATATTTCAGCCTTATTTGTTGCAGAAACAGCAATAATTGGATTTACTTCAGGTGCCTTTGGTGTTGCTTTAACATATTTAATTTCACTAATTTTAAATATCTGTTTAAAACCAACCATCGGATTTAATATAGCAGCTCTGCCTCCTTTACAAGCACTTTTAATGATTATACTAAGTATAGTCCTTACTTTAATATCAGGAGTTCTCCCAGCAAAAAGCGCTGCAAGAAAAGATCCTGTCGTAGCTTTAAGAACAGAATAAAAAGCCATTTTAATGGCTTTTTTTAATGAAACAACTTTTTATAAATATTTCAAGAACGTCAACAAAACTATATAATAAATACTATTATAAGTATCACACACAATAATTACAATTATAGATATAACATTGATATTTGCATTTCCACTATTGCTAGTTATAGATGAATTACTACTTTTAGAATTTGATAACATCGATAAAGAAATAGAAGAGGAAGAAAAATCATTAGAAGAACTAGAGATATAAGAACTACTTATTGTGGGATTTTTCGAACTGCTGATAAAAGAACTTGAAACACTTGAAGAAGATATCAAATAAGAAGATGAAGATGTATAACTATTATTTTTAGGAATTTCTTCTGAAATCAGTATTTTATAGCTATTCCTGCACTCTTTATGTCGCCTTCCATTAGATACATAAGTTGTATATTCATCGATAATCCATTCACTATAAACATGATCTTTTTTAGGAATTATTTTTTGTTCTACTAAAACTATCGAACAATTTTTACAAATTATGCCATCAGTCAATCCTTCTTTCTCACATGTCGACTCATAACCAGAAATCACAAGTTCTTCATGATTTTTATCTTCAAAAATAGTATCTTCAAAAGAAATTTCGAACATATGTTCGAATCACTGAAATATTTATTGCATTCTGAACAATACCAATATTCGATATTTTCTTTTTCAATACAAGTTGAATCTGAAAAAGCAAAATGAATTAGGTCATGAATTATATTTAACTCTATTGCAATTGTGTCTTTATATCCATTTGTCGTTTCCGCTGTAACGAATATTTTTTACTATTTTCATCTTTTGTAATAGTTAAATATCCTGCATCAGATATTTTTGTATCCGAACTAGTATTATTGGAAATAGACCATTTTACCTTTTCATTTTCAATATAATTTCCAAATATTTCAGTATTTAATTGATATTCTTCTTCTCTTTTTAATGAAGTAGGAAAGTCAGTTATCTTAATGGTAAAACTAGTTTCTTTTCCTTGAATTTTATCCTTTATAGAATTATTTTTTTATATTAGAATAAACGCTTATTGTTGAAAATAGTAACATTGATAATGTAAAAAATAAAAGCTCTTTTTTAATAAATTAAAATTCATAAAACATGTATAGCGCAATTTATTATTTCAATCAAAATTATAAAACAACTTATAAATAGCGATAAAAATTGTTAATAGTCTCTTTTTATTTATCAATAAAAAATATAAAATTAATTAGGAGATATTTATGGATAGAAGAGAAGAAAAAACAATAGAAACAATATATCAAGCATTTACAAATTTAATAAATACTAAAGACTTTGATGACATCACAATACAAAATATATTAGATGAAGCAAAAATTGGACGTTCTACTTTTTATTGTCATTTTAAAACTAAAAATGATTTATTATTAAAAATAAGTCAAGATATCTTCGAACATGTATTTTCTCATTCGCTTCAAGAAGAAAAAAGTCATGATTTTTCCAAAGAGAATATTTTTGATTATAAACATTATTTAACGCATATTTTCTACCATATAAAAGATAAAAAAGAACTCATTGCAGGAATATTATCTTCAAAAGGAAACTCTTTATTTATCAATGAATTTCGCAACAATTTAAAAGTTTTAGCCAATTCATATTTCAACAATTATCCTTATCCTACAAATAGTTTTATTCCTTTAGAATTAAAAAAGAATATTGCCATCGATAATTTCATTGTCATTTTGAAATTCTGGGTAGATAATCATTTCGAAGAAACACCTGAAGTATTAACAGAATACTTCACAAATTTATTTATAAAATAAATTTATCATTTTCTTTTTATAGGAAAAATTAATTTGCTAAAATATAAAAAAAGATTGGAGAACAAATAAATGGCATGTACAACAATTTTAGTTGGAAAAAAAGCAACTAATGATGGATCAACAATGATTGCAAGAAACGATGATGGACATTTTGATTGTAAAAAAATTATCGTTGTTAATCCAAAAGATCAGCCCAAAAAATATAAAAGCAAAATTAGTCATCTAGAAATAGAACTTCCTGACAATCCCTTACAATATACTGCTTGTCCTAGTGTTGATGATAAAATGGGAATTTGGGCTGCTACTGGTATCAATTCTAAAAACGTAGGAATGACAGCAACAGAAACTATAACTTCAAACCCTAGAGTTTTAGGAGCAGATCCATATGTTAATTATATTGAAAAAACTAAAACTCCTGGAGGTATAGGTGAGGAAGATTTAGTCGTCTTAGTTTTACCTTATATAAATTCAGCTAGAGAAGGTGTATTACGACTTGGTTCTCTTTTAGAAAAATATGGAACATATGAACCAAATGGAATCGCCTTTAATGATGAAAATGAAATTTGGTGGTTAGAAACAATAGGTGGTCATCATTGGATTGCTAGAAGAGTAAAAGATGATGAGTATGTCGTTATGCCAAATCAATTTGGTCTCGACAGATTCGACTTCGAAGATGCTTTTGGTGCACAAAAAGAAAATTTATGCTCCAAAGATTTAAAGCAATTCATCGAAGAGAACAATTTGAATTTAGAAAAAAATAAACCTTTTTCCCCGAGAGTGGCATTTGGAAGCCATTCAGATTCAGATCATGTCTACAATACGCCTAGAGCTTGGTTCATGGGAAAATATTTCAACCCTAAAACATTTAAATGGGAAGGAGAAAATGCTGATTATACCCCATTAAGCGATGACATTCCTTGGAGTTTCGTTCCAGAGAAAAAAATAACAATTGAAGATGTTAAATATATATTATCTTCATATTATCAAGGAACAGAATATAATCCATATTCAAAAAGTTCTAGTTCCAAAAAAGGAATTTATCGTCCAATAGGAATAAGTAGAACTGGAGTTATGGCGATATGTCAAATAAGAAATAATGTTCCAGAAGAAATTAAAGGTATAGAATGGATTTGTTTCGGATCAAATTCATTTAATACAATTATTCCACTTTATACCAATGTTAATAAACTTCCAGATTACGTAAGCAAAGTTACATTAGAAGTATCAACCAATAATTTCTACTGGTCCAGCCGTTTAATTGGTGCCTTAGCAGATGCAAATTATGGTACAAGCATTATATTCATTGAAAGATATCAAAATGCTGTAATGAGTAGAAGCCATCAAATATTAAAAGAATTTGATAAAAAATACATTGATACAAAAAATATTAATGTCTTATCTGAAGCTAATAACCAAATAGCTAAAATGGCCAAAGAAGAAACCAGCAAAACATTAAATAATGTCCTTTATGATGCCAGTCTCCATATGAAAAATGGATACTCAAGATCAGACAACTAATTTATTTTTCTTTAAATAATTTAAAAATCCATCTATTCCTTTATTAATATCATCATAAGTTTTTTGAAAATTATGAGTATACCAAGGATCACTGATATCCTTTCTACACCCAATAAAATCTAAAAGTAGAAAAACTTTTTTATCGGTATCTTCTCCAACTATATCTAATATATCAAAATAATTAGATTTATCCATTCCTATAATAAAATCAAATTTACTATAATCAGATTTTTTTATAACATCAGATTTATGTGGTAATACTTCTATGTTATATCTTTCTAATATTTTAATCGTTCCATTATGAGGAGGATTTCCAAATTCTTCATAACTAGTTGCTTTAGAGTCAATATAAAACTTATTTTCTAAGCCCATTTTTTTCACTTTGTCCTGCAAAATAAACTGAGCCATTGGACTTCGACAAATATTTCCTAAGCAAACAAATAATACTTTGATCATAAATTCTCCTCATTTTCTATTTAATTATATTGTATTTTTACTTCTTATTCATATTTTATTAAAACTAATATATTTTATTAATAGAAAATTTATTATTTAAAAATAATAAGTTAGCCATTATTCATTTAATACAACTTTTATAGTGTATATAAAGTTGTATTTATACTTTTAAAAATAATAGTAATTTAAAAGCAATTTATATATACTATATTTTAGTTGCAGCGATGGCGAAATTGGTAGACGCGCTATCTTCAGACGGTAGTGTTATTAACATGTGAGTTCGAGTCTCATTCGCTGCACCATTTGTGAAAATAGACTATGAAGAAATGGTAGAACATTTTCTCGTAGTTTTTTTTATTTTTAGATAAATATAAGTTCAAATTGCAATAATGTAAGTGTATATAGCTTAGCAGCAATGTTAGCACTATACTTGTAATCGTATAAATTATTAGCACATTTTAACACTCTTATTTTTGAAGAGTATTTTTTGATATAGCAAAATAAATAACATAAATGTCGCTAGTTTTATTGATGGTGATTTCTATTAGATTGTCATAAAATAATATTGGATAGGGTGCTTTTATCACCTTCTTAAGTGTATTTGTACTCTATCAAAATTTTCTAACAATATTTTTTCATAAATTCTAATATTTAACCATTATCTTGGTTCTTATAATAGACAACATTTTGTTCCGATAAATGTAATCAATAATGTTGCTATAGAATAAGTTAATGCAATTTTATTATCTTTTTCCATTTTTGCCTCACTTTCAAACGATAATTTGTATTGCTAATTCTATATATTTTCTAGCCTCTTTAATACTTAATTTGTCCATTTTATCTTTGCATTTTTCAACAAACT
>ERZ779992.11-NODE-11-length-122408-cov-6.037702_pt1 | contig 122408 bp, 89 predicted proteins | sample MGYA00511934_ERZ779992 | MGnify/ENA primary metagenome ERZ779992 (study PRJEB29588, sample SAMEA2163248) | human gut metagenome | biome: human gut; feature: human-associated habitat; material: faeces | place: Denmark | collected 2008/2010 ...
AATACTTTGTGTATGAATTAGTTGGCTAATTTTATACTATTTACTGAATGTTCCTCTTTAAACGGATGTATTAAAAAAATCGGTAAGGATTATTCCTTACCGAAAGTAGCTTCTATATGGTCTAATATGCCATTCAGTTCATTTAATGTTTCTGCGCGAAGCATGGCAATACGTGTGTCCTTGAAATTTGGAATCCCTTTGAAGAGAGGAGATGCGGCTAAGTGACGGCGTACGTGCAGGATACCTCTGCGTTCATCCAGCAGGTTTACGCTGTCGAGCACTTCCTGACGCAATACATCCATCCGCCATTTGAAAGAAAGAGGCGGCAACTCTTCACCTGTTTCCAGATAATGTTTTACTTCCTTGAAAATCCAGGGACGTCCGAAACTGGCCCGTCCAATCATGATGGCATCTACTCCATATTGTTCAAAACATTCTTTGGCACGCTGTGGGGTAGTGATGTCACCGTTTCCGATAATGGGAATACGCATTCTCGGATTTTTCTTGACTTCCCCAATCAGGGTCCAGTCGGCTTCACCGGTATACATCTGTGCACGGGTACGTCCGTGGATGGTCAGTGCTTCAATTCCGCAGTCCTGTAATTGTTCCGCCAGTTCTACGATAATCTTGTGTTCTGCATCCCATCCTAGGCGGGTTTTCACGGTAACTGGAATCTTTACGGCATCCACCACCGCCCGGGTAATTTCAAGCATCTTGGGCACGTTCTGCAGCATGCCGGAGCCAGCACCTTTTCCTGCCACCCGCTTCACCGGGCAACCGAAGTTCAGGTCTAATATATCAGGCTTGGCCTGTTCTACGATGCGGGCTGCTTCCACCATGGTATCCGTATCCTTTCCGTAAATCTGAATGGCTACCGGACGCTCTTTTTCGCTGATGTTCAGTTTCAGCATGGTCTTCCCTACCGAACGAATCAGGGCATCGCTCGATACAAATTCCGTGTACACCATGTCGGCACCAAACTGCTTGCACATCAAGCGGAATGCAGGGTCGGTGACATCTTCCATCGGTGCCAGCAATACTGGCTTTTCTCCTAAATCTATGTTTCTAATTTTCATTGCCTTGATATTGTCGCGCAAAGGTAGTGAAATTTTATTATATCCTGAAAAAACGCTACCTTTGCACCGTAATATTACAATCACGGAAATGAGTTATACAATCAAAGATTTTGAAATCATGGCGCCCGTAGGCTCACGTGAGTCATTGGCGGCTGCCCTTCATGCCGGAGCCGATTCCATCTATTTCGGTATTGAAAGCTTGAACATGCGTGCGCGTTCGGCGAGCACTTTTACTATAGACGATTTGCGTGAAATCGCCAAGATATGTGATGAACATGGGGTAAAGAGTTACCTGACCATTAACACCATTATTTACGACGAGGATATTGCCTTGATGCGTAAAATAGTGGATGCGGCAAAAGAGGCAGGTATTAGTGCGGTCATTGCGGCCGATGTGGCAGTAATGGCTTATTGTAATGAAGTGGGACAGGAGGTACACCTTTCTACTCAGTTGAACATCAGTAACGCAGAAGCATTGAAATTTTATTCACGTTTTGCCGATGTGGTGGTACTGGCACGTGAACTGAACCTGAAACAGGTACGTAAGATTTACGATGCCATTCAGGAGCAGCAAATCAAGGGTCCGATGGGTGAACTGGTTCGTATCGAAATGTTCTGTCACGGAGCTTTGTGTATGGCCGTTTCCGGAAAGTGTTATTTGAGCCTGAACGAGTTGAATGCTTCGGCCAACCGCGGAGCTTGCATGCAGGTATGTCGTCGTGCGTATACGGTAAAGGATAAGGAAAGTGACATTGAACTGGAAGTGGATAATCAGTACATCATGTCGCCGAAAGACTTGAAGACTATTCATTTTATGGACGAGATGATTGAAGCGGGTGTACGGGTATTCAAGATTGAAGGTCGTGCTCGTGGACCTGAGTATGTACGTACAGTAGTAGAATGCTACAAGGAAGCTATCCAGTCGTACATTGATGGTACATTCTCTGATGAAAAGGTGGCCAACTGGGATGAACGTCTGAAGACAGTATTCAATCGTGGTTTCTGGAACGGGTATTATTTAGGACAGCGCTTGGGTGAATGGAGCAAGAACTACGGTTCGGAAGCGACGGAGCGTAAGGTGTATGCCGGACGTGGAATCAAATACTTCTCTAACATCGGAGTGGCTGAGTTCCTGATTGAAGCTTCAGAAATTAAAGTTGGCGATAAATTGTTGATTACCGGTCCTACTACCGGTGCCATGTATGTCACCTTGGACGAGGCTCGTGTAGATTTGAAACCGGTGGATGTGGTGAAGAAAGGCGTACATGTATCATTTAAAGTGCCCGACCGTATCCGCCCCAGCGACCGTTTGTACCGCATGGTGCCTGCCGAAGAGTTAAAGGCAAAACGGAAAGAGTAAATTTAGTTGAAGAATAATGATAGTATCCTGTCAGGGCTTTTAAAAAAAGGTCTTGACAGGATTTTTTTATGAGAATAGGATATAAACACCTCGGTTAATTACTTGTTGAAAGACTTGTGGATATGCTTGTTGATATTTTATCTTATTGTTGATTATCAGTGTAATATGGAAATTAACAGGTTGTGAATTACTTGTGAATAATAAATAAGTCTCTTTGGGATAGCTTGCTTGTTCTCATAATTATTTTACATTTGCACTCCAGAACTTAAAATCTTATGTAATATGAAAAAGATATATGTAAAAGAGTGGATGTTATTTCAACCATACGAACGACAGGATGAAGTAGATACGTACTATGTAAACGTTGCCAATCATATAGCTGGATGTTTAAAGGACTTTGTCGGAGGGCGTTATCCGGAACATTCAGTGCATGGAATTGCCATTTATTTGACGCTTTGGTTTCAGGATGTGATTTCGCAGACCGGAATCTGGCAAGCATTTTCTGAAGAATGCCGTAAGCGGTATGGCTGCCTTATTCCTTTTATGACTCCGGAAAAAGAAAAAGATTATTATCCGGGAGAAGTGAATCCGGAAGATTTACAGTTTCTGCTATGGCATTATCTTCAATGCATGGAGAAACAGGCTGGTGGCGTATTGAATCCGGAGAATCCGGCTTTTGAGGAATTGGCTAATCAAATCTATGATTATTTGTCGGAAGAGTTTCAGGTGGCTCCAGAGAATGAGCGGCTGCATGCGATGTTTTATGGGGAGGCCTTTGGAGAAAACGATTATATGCGTTATCGTAGTGTACTGGAGTGGTTCCACTTCTGCAGTTATGTAGGTTTTGAAAACCGAGGTGAATATCAGAGAGTGGTAGATACGGTTGCACGGATGGGGCAGAATGTCAATCCGCATATTTTGTCGTACGATGTAAAGCAGAACATTCTGTTTGAAGGACGCAAGAACTTGCTTTCCTTGACATCGGTAGAATGGCTGGCTTTGATAGGAAAAAGTCATCCTGAAACAGCTTTGTGGGCTGAAGTAAAAGCTCTTCCACAGGAAATGTATCTTTATGAAGGAGAAGATGAAAAATTCCTGTTTGTAAAAGATTTGTCGAAAAAAGAAGGAGAACAGCTGAGTATTCGGAAAGACTCTTTAAATATGGATTCCTTGAAAGCCCGTAAGGAAGGAGTAACCATATTAAGTTGCCGACTGGTACAGTACGGAGGAGCCTGGTGGCAAGACGGTATGCTGGTTGTTTCTGATTTACAGGAGAAAGTGCAGGAAGAGATTGACCAGCGAATTGCCGCACGTGAAGGCATAAAGAAAACATTTGATGAATTTATGAAAGCATCCGGTGGCAAGCAATTTGTGTTCTGCAAATCAGAAGAAGAAGTGCAGGATTTCCTTTCTCAGAAATTGGGATATAAGGAAAAAGAAGGAATAGAATTGCCGAAGATGGATGCCACACACGGATTGGTGCTGATGGTTTCTCCACATACCGGCATACATGTTCAAATGCAATTGTGTGAATGTATCTCCTCACCGGATAATACATTCTATGATGCTGAAGCAGCCAAGAAGCAGGCGGCCATGTTTATATTGAATCCCAATGTGATACCTTACGATTTGAGTTGTGCCTTGCAGGATGCCGATATGCTTCCGGATGCTTGTCTGAACAGTGCGTTGGGCGAGGAACACGGACGGGAAACAATGAAGAGAAACGCGCGTTTCTTTACAGATTATTTCTTTGAAAAATGCAGAGAGAAGGATTGTTGATTACTCAATAATCCCTCCTCCCAATACGGTATTATTCCGATAAAATGCAGCTGCCTGCCCGCTGGCAATAGAAGCCAGCGGCTCATGCAGTTGTATATGCAGTCGCTGGTCGTCCAGTAAGGTGACAGTGCATCGGTTGGCTTGTTTCCGGTAGCGTATTTTGACAATGACATCTTCGTGTCCAAGCACTACATCGGGATTGATAAGGTTCCAGTGTGTGAGATACATTTCGTCTTTCTCCAGTGCGTGCAGATTATCGCTGATAATTACCTTATTTTCCTTCGGAATGATTTCCTTGACAAAGAGCGCTTTGTTCAGGTGAATACCCAGTCCTCTTCGCTGTCCGATAGTGTAAAACGGATAGCCTTCATGTTTCCCGATTTTCTGTCCTTGCTCGTCATAAAAGTTTCCAGGGATGATTTCTCCTTCGGGTACATGAGCTTTCAGGAAGGTACGGTAATCCATCGGGCAAAAACACACACCTAAACTGTCACGCTTCTTGGCGGCTTTCAGAAATCCGCGTGCGGCGGCGATTTCGCGTACACGGGTCTTGGTCAGTCCGCCCATAGGGAGACACATTCTCTCCAGAATGGATTGTGGAAGTCCCCACAAGAAGAAAGACTGGTCTTTATCTGCATCATTTCCGCAGGTAATGTGCCAATATCCATCTATCTTTTGCTTGTTGACGTAGTGCCCGGTGGCCAGATGATAAATACCTTTTTTGTCAGCTATCTGTTGCAGCAAGGGCCATTTCAGGTAGTTGTTGCAGAGTGTACAGGGCACGGGGGTGTGTCCGGCCATATATTCCTGAATAAAATAGCGTATGATTTTTTCCTGAAACATTTCCCGTGCATCGTAAATCAGATGAGGTATGCTTAGCGTACGGCAGAGGTCGCGTGCATCATCCAGGTATTCTGTGTTTCCGTCTTTTTCATAAAAACGAAAGGTGATACCGGTCACTTCGTAGCCTGCATCTTGCAATAAAAGGGCAGCGACCGAACTATCGGTTCCACCGCTCATACCTAGTAAAACTTTGTTGTTTTCTTTCATTGGAGCAAAGTTACTCTTTTATTTGTTCTTGCCATTTTGATAGCTGTGATTTTTGATTGGTATTTAATGCGACAGGAAGAAGAGATGGGATAAGGACATAAAAAAAGGAGTTCCGCTGAACTCCAACCTTTTGTTAACCTTAAATCTAATACTATGAAAAACACAGTACAAAGGTAAGGGTTTTCAGGAAAACTACAAGTGAATAGTATGTTTTATAACATGAATTAAGAAACTGTGCTGCTTGTTTAGGGCTTTTATGCAAATATCTTCATAAAAGTATATTTTTATGAAAGTACTATTAACAGGTATATGATATGTTCATCCAGTGTATTATATAGTAATTGACACTCTATCTTATATTCCATTCAGATGATTTCAAAAAGATAGAAGTAAAATTTTATTTTCAACTTATGCGTAATGTAGTAAGTGTTTTTTTCTGTATAGTTGTTACATATATAGTATTGAGATAAAATATACAGCTAACATAAAAACATACAGCGATGAGAACGATTTTTGTATTGCTTGGGTTGCTGGCGGCATCTGTAACGGTGAATGCACAGACATTGACCTCGCCCGACGGAAACTTCAAGATGCAGTTTCATCTATCAGACGAAGGCAAACCAGTCTATTCGTTAATGTACAAAGAAAAAGAAGTGATAAACGAAAGCAAAATGGGCTTTCAGATAAGTCCTTCGATTGCATTTGATCGTAACTTTAGTGTGGTGGAAACGAAGATAGATAGTTGCGATACGGTTTGGAAAACAGTCTGGGGACAGAATAGTGAGATCAGAGACCACCATAAAGAGTTGTGGGTGGCACTGAAACAAGAAAAATCCGGCAGACTTTTGAATATCCGTTTCCGGTTGTTTAATGACGGACTGGGGTTCCGTTATGAATTCCCTGTGCAAAGTAATTTGCGTCATTTTACCCTAAAAGAAGAATTGACAGAATTCCAGCTGGCTGGCAACCATAAAGCCTTCTGGATTCCAGCTGACTACGATACCAATGAGTTTCAGATAACTACTTCCCGTCTCTCGGAGGTACCTCTTTTAATTGATGAAGCCCGTAATGAGCCTTTGGCTTGTAAATCACCGACTCCGAATCTGGCTGTGCAGACTCCGTTGATGATGAAGTCTGACAACGGACTGTATATTAATATTCATGAGGCTGCACTGGTAAACTATCCGGCCATGCATTTGAATCTGGATGCAGGAACTTACCTTATGAGTGCACACTTGACGCCCGATAAGAATGGAAACAAGGGATACATTCAGACTGGAAGTGTAACTCCGTGGCGTACGATTATTGTGAGCGACGATGCCCGCGATATACTGGCTTCCAACTTGATTCTGAATTTGAATGAGCCTTGTAAGATAGAGGATACTTCCTGGATAAAGCCTACTAAATACGTCGGTGTATGGTGGGAATATTTCACGGGTGGAGGTTCTACATGGGCCTATACTGACACGCAGGATGTCGTGATCGGACAGACTGATTACAAACAACTGAAACCTAACGGGCATCATGGAGCCAATACAGCTCATGTGAAAGAATACATTGACTTTGCCGCCAAAAACGGATTTGATGCCGTATTGGTAGAGGGATGGAATGAAGGATGGGAAGATAACTATGCGTATGCCAAAGAATTTATCTATAGCTTTACTACTCCTTATCCAGATTTTGATGTGAAGGAGTTACAGGCGTATGCGGCTTCCAAAAGAGTAAAGATTATCATGCACCATGAAACAACCGCGTCCGTGGCTGATTATGAGCGTCAGATGGATGATGCGTTCCGTTTCATGAAAGATAACGGATACGATGCGGTGAAAACCGGATATGTAGGTCCGATTATTCCACGTAGTGAACATCATGACGGACAGTGGATGGTGAACCATTACAACCGTGTAGCAGAAAAGGCGGCTCAATATAAGATTATGGTCAATTCGCACGAAGCGGTTCGTCCGACCGGCTTATGCCGTACTTATCCTAACTGGATTGCACAAGAGTCGGCAAGAGGAACAGAGTTTGAATCGTTCAACGGCATTCGTCCGGACCACCAGACCATACTTCCGTTTACCCGTCTGATGGGAGGACCGATGGATTACACCCCGGGTATTTTTGAGGGAGACTTGTCGGTGTATGGCAGTAACAAGGCAAAGTTGGGTACTACGTTGGTAAAGCAATTGGCCCTGTATGTTACGATGTACAGTCCACTTCAGATGGCTGCCGATTTGTATCAGAATTATGAGAAATATCCGGATGCATTCCAGTTTATTAAGGATGTGGCGGTTGACTGGGATCATACCTATATATTGGAGGCAGAACCGGGAGATTACATTACGATTGCCCGTAAGGCCAAAGGGAAAAATGAATGGTATGTAGGAGGCATTACAGATGAAAACAGTCGTGAAGCCTTTATCGACTTCAGCTTCCTGCCGAAAGGGAAAAAGTATCAGGCAGTTATCTATGCAGACGGAAAGAAAGCAGACTGGCGGACAAATCCGAAAGAGTATGTGATAGAAACACGAACCATAAGTCATAAGACTAAACTCAGACAAAAGTTGGCACCCAGTGGTGGGGTAGCTATCAGTATAAAGGAATTATAGGTAAGAAGATTGTTTTCAGGAAAATAAAAGTAGATCTTTGATAGAATTGTCGGCATCATAATATAAAAACAGATATTAGTGGATGACTTTACATAAAAGTTGTTGAAATAGATTTTAAAATTTATCTTTGTGATAAATACCAAATCTGATCACTCATGTCTGTAAACAATTTTGAAACAATATATTATGACTTGTTTAAACAGCATTATTCTGCGTTGCTGTTTTATGCAGCCCGTCTGGTAGGTGAGGATGATGCGGAAGATATTGTTCAGGATGTATTTGTAGAGTTGTGGAACAATAAAAGTAAGATTGATTTTGATGACCATATCAAGTCATTCTTATATAGGTCTGTTTATACAAGGTCTATTAATTTTCTAAAGCATAAGTCTGTTGTAGATAGCTACACATCGGAAGAAAAAGAATTTTTTGCGCAGAAAATGGCCTATTACAATTATGAAAATTCTGAGGTAATGGCACGAATGGAAAATCTGGAGATGAAAAAAGAAATTCTGTCTGCCATCAATGATTTGCCGGATCAGAGCCGAAAAGTATTTAAGATGAGCTATCTCTACGAGATGAAGAATAAGGAAATTGCCGACATACTTGGTATTTCCCTGAGAACGGTAGAAGCCCATATGTATAAGGCATTGAAGATACTGCGTGTAAAGCTCAGTCATCTGCTTTTATTATTAATTTGTTTTTTAGGTATATATGAATAACATTAGTGACGATATTATATGGAGGTATCTTCAGGGAATTGCAACAGCTGAAGATATGAAGGCGCTGAATGAATATATCAGTGCTTCTCCCGACAACAAAAAGTATTTGTTTTCCATAGAGGAGCTATATCATCTGGGAAAGTGGAAATACAATGAAGAAGATAAGATAAATGCTGCAATGCGACGGCTGAAGTCCGTTGTACAGCCTGCTGAGATGCCTGTCGTTTCGGAGAAGAAGAAAAACCAGGTTAAGCATCTCTTTTTGTGGACCCGATATGCGGCAGCAGTACTTGTTCTGGTGCTTATAGGATGGCTTTCTTTTAAAGGGTTGACAAGCGAAGATATGATAAGAGTTTACGCGGACAATAAGATAAGAAAGATTGAACTGGCAGATGGAACCAAGGTTTGGCTGAATAAAGGAAGTATGTTTGAGTATCCGGAAACTTTTACAAATGACAACCGGAAAGTCAGACTGAATGGGGAAGCCTATTTTGAAGTAGCCCGGCAGACAGGTAAGCATAAGTTTACGGTAGAGAGTAAATTGATGACCGTGGTAGTGCATGGTACGATTTTTAATATGAGGAGCTATGACAAGGATACCGTGGCAGAGACTTCACTTATAGAAGGAGAAGTGCTTGTAGAATCTGCTAATGATGATTCAAAAATTGTTTTGCTCCCTGGTCAGAAAGCCATTGTAGAAAAGAACGACCATAAGATGGTGGTAAAAGAAACCAATTCGCTTATGGATGGTATTTGGCGGAACAACATGGTTCCGTTCCAGAATGCAACTATTCAGGATATCGCAAAAGTGTTGGAGGATTTATATCATGTCAAGATTGAAGTGCGTAAGGACATTGATCTGGAGCATACCTATTCGGGTATGATAGAGAAAAAAGAAAAACTTGAGGATGTGATGAAGACCTTGCAAAATAGCATTCCGATAAGATACAAGATAGAGAGTGATAAGGTTTTGATTGAACCCATGGAGTAAAATCCGACTCGGCAAACACGCTTTTATGAGGTGTTTGCCGATTTTTTTTGTTCCCTGAAAAAAAATAATGAATTTGAGTAAGTGTTTTATATAAGATGGCTGTTATATATGTACTATCGGAAATTGTAGTAATAATTTAAAATAACAAGATTATGTTTAACCTTAAAAAGAATTTATTTTTAGAAGGGAAAATGCAATCCTTATGTTCGGGAAAGTATCTCAGGGCATTAGTTTTTTTAGGCTTGTCGGCAGCTCCGTTTCAGTGGGTTTCGGCGCAGTTTAATCTTTCACTTTCTAACCCCAAATTGGGAAGTGTGATTAAAGAAATTCAGGCTCAGTCGGATTATCAGTTCTTTTATGACGATAAGCTTGCTTCTGTTCAACTTGAATCTTTGAATGTAACTGATTCTTCTTTGCAGGAAGTATTGAGCAAGGCTTTGAGTGGAAAAAATATTTCTTATAAAATAGACGATAAAGTCGTTTATCTGTCTATGGATAATTCCACAGTAAAGAAGTCGCCTGCACAGAATGCTGCAAAGAAGACGATTACCGGACGTATAGTAGATGCGACAGGTGAACCACTGATTGGTGTGACTATTATGGAAAAAGGAACTACCAATGGTAGCATTACCGATTATGATGGAAATTATTCTTTGAGTGTACCTGGAAATGCAGTGCTTCAGTTCTCTTATATCGGCTATAAGAGTGTAGAGATGAAGGTAGAAGGCAAAGAAGTGATTGACTTGACCATGCATGAAGATACTGAGGTATTGGATGAGGTTGTCGTTACTGCTTTGGGTATCAAGCGTGAGAAAAAAATGCTGGGATACGCTGTGCAGGAATTGAAGAGTGATGAGTTGAACAAGACAGGTGACCCTTCTGTGACCAGTGCTTTGCAGGGTAAGGTAGCCGGTTTGTCAATGAATACTTCATCTACAGGTTTGGGTGGTTCTACCAAGATTACTATTCGTGGTAACTCTTCACTGAGCGATAATAACCAACCGTTGTGGATTGTGGATGGAGTACCATTCAGCGACAATAGTACTTCTGACGCTTCTTTCTATGGTGGTGTAGACCGTGGTGGTGCTTCATTGGATATTAATCCGGATGATATTGAAAGCATTTCTGTGTTGAAAGGCCCAAATGCGGCAGCTCTTTATGGTAGCCGTGCAGGTAACGGTGTCATCTTGGTTACTACGAAGAAAGGTTCTAAAAAAGAAGGTTTCGGTGTTCGCTATAATGGTAACTTTACTTGGTCAAAAGTAGCTGAAACAATTGATATGCAGGATCGCTATGGTCAGGGACATATTGATACATCTGCTGGTGCTGTGTATGATAAGACAGATACTGGCAGCTGGGGACCAGTTTTGGATGGAAGCATGAAAGAAGCATGGAACGGTGAAACGTATGCTTATTCAAAATATGGAAATAAGTTGGAAGATTATTTTAATACAGGATTTACTCAGAATCACAATGTGTCTATCAGCAACGGTACCGAGAAGTCGCATTTCAGAGCCTCATTTGGTAATTCCAGCAACAAGGGTGTGTTCCCTAATGAAGAACTTACACGTACAAATGTAGACTTGAATGCTGGTACAGAATTGAATAAGTACTTTTCTGTAGACGGAAAGATTTCTTTGTCAAGAACCAAAGCTGAGAATCGTCCGGAATATGGTACATATGGCGCTATCAACCAGCTGATGGGTATTCCTCATAACGTGCGTCTGGAAGACCTGAAACAATATTCAGATGACTCTCATGTGCATATTAACTGGGCAGGTCCGAATGCCGGCATTCGTAACCCATATTATGTGTTGAATCAACGTAAGAACTCAGATGAACGTTGGCGTGCGTTTGGTTACTATAGTATGAAAGTGAACTTTACAGATTGGTTGCACTTATCTGCTAAGTATGCTTTTGATTACTATCGTACACGTGTGCAGAGTACCAATGCCGGTGATGGTATTTCAGGTGAAACAAACTTGTCGATGATTAAGGATGACAAGATGGACAGAAGTGAAGAAAACTTCTTTGAATCGAATGCGGAAGTGATTTTGATGGGTGACCGTCAGATGACAGACAATTTCCGTCTGGGTTTCAATCTGGGTGGAAACTTCATGTATCAGAAGTTTGAAAATCTGGGTGCAGGAGTTGGTAATATGTTGACAAAAGGTGTATGGATGTTTAATGCGGCTAATTTGTTGCGTACTGCATCAGAAACCGGCTATGAACGTGCGATGAACTCTGTGTTTGGTTCTGCGCAGTTGGCATGGAAAGAGTATTTGTCATTGGACCTGACTGCCAGAAATGACTGGTCCTCTACTTTGCCTTTGCAGAATAATTCATTCTTCTATCCGTCTGCCAACTTGAGCTTTGTAATCTCTGATTTCGTTCGTTCACTTGATAAGACATTGCCAGATTGGCTGACATTCGCGAAGTTGCGTTTGTCTGCTGCACAAGTTGGTAAAGATACCGACCCATATCAGCTGTACAATACTTATTCTTTCTCTTGGGATAATGGTATTTTGAAACCGAGTAAAGATAATGTGAAGAAAAATGACCAGTTGAAGCCGGAAATTGCGACTTCTTATGAAGCTGGTTTGGATATGAAGTTCTTTAACAACCGCTTGGGCTTTGATTTGACTTACTATTACAGCCAGACAAAGAACCAGATTATGAAGGTGCCTGCTGCAGCTCCATGGAGTGGCGGTAAATGGGTTAACGCCGGATTGATTTCTAATCAAGGTGTGGAATTAATGATTTACTCTACTCTTGTTGAAACGAAAGACTTTACTTTTGACCTGAATGTGAATATGGCGCATAACGTTTCTAAAGTGAAAGAGCTGGATCCAGAATCGAATGTAAACTATATGTTCTTTAATGGCGAAGATAACTTCCCTGTAAAAGTAGGTGCGCGTGCCGGTCATGAACTGGGTGAAATTTATGCTACTACATTGTACAAACGTGATGCAAATGGTAACATTATAATTGGTGAAAACGGACTTCCAATGACTATGACAGATGAGCCGGAATACGTGAACAATCCGATTGGTAATATTCAACCTAAGCTGACTATGTCTGTGGCTCCTACCTTTACTTATAAAGGTATTACTCTGTCTGCCATGTTTGATATGAAATTTGGAGGAGATATCTTCTCTTATTCAGAAATGGTGGCTACAGGAAATGGATTGTCTAAGCGTACAATGAATCGTGGAGAGGATAATAACTATATGATGGTGTTCCCGGGTGTATTGGAGGATGGTTCTGTAAATACTAAAGAAATCAAGGCTTCAGAATATTACGGAGCTCTGCTTCCGGAAGATTTCCTTTACGACGCTTCATTCATCAAGTTAAAAGAGCTGTCTTTGGGGTACAATTTCCCGTCTTCTATGCTGAAGAAAACACCTTTGACTTCGTTGAATGTATCATTTGTAGCGCGTAACTTGTGCTATTTGTTGAAACATACTCCGGGTACAAGTCCTGAAGGTGGATATGATACAACTATGTTCTCTCAGGCTATTGACTATGCAGCCCTTCCATTTACCAGAACATTTGGTTTATCTGTAAGTTTAGGTTTCTAATTATAAAAACATTAAAAGTCATGAAAAACAAAAATATAGTAAAATCGGTAGCGCTCTGTTCTTTGCTGGCACTGACAGGCTGCCATGATTTTGAAGAGTTGAATACCAATCCTTACGCTCCGGTATACGACCCTACAATAGAAGGAGCTACTTCAGACGGTATTGATATTGATTATACATTGTCGGAAAATGCTTTGGAGAGTTTGCGAGCTACTGAAAGTGGTGTTGGAGCTACGTTTTCCAACTTTGTGTATGAAGGAGCCTACAACGATTATCAGACTACTACTAATCTTACACATGATATCTATGCCGGATATTGGGGTAATAATGTCAGCGGTTTTGTAAGTAACTCGCCTACTTATTCTTATAATGACGGGTGGTCGTCTGGCAGATGGCGTCATTTCTATGATGATCGTACGATTGGTGAATATAGTCAGCTGATAAAGACCTTCTGGTTCTGTAATAAAGAATACTATCATACAGCTTTTTATATTACCCGTATCTATTATGCGTTCTTGATGTCTATGCAGACTGATACATACGGAGATATTCCAATCAAATATTATGTAAAAGGAGCAATTCCTCCAGAAGAAAATGTGGAATATTCTTCTCAGGAAGAAGTGTATGAGATGATTTTTGCTATTTTGGATCAGGCTATTACAAACTTGCATAACCGACCTACTAGCAGTCAGTATAATCTGGGTGAGAATGACAAATGCTATGGAGGTGATGTAAACAAATGGCTACGCTTTGCGAATACGTTGCGTCTTCGTTTGGCTTTGCGTGTTTCTAACGTAAATCCAGCTTTGGCTAAAGAGCAGGGTGAGAAGGCATTGAAAGATGCTGCAGGACTTATGCAGGGACAGGAAGATAACATGAAGCAGACTCCAAAACGTCAATATATTACTGGGGGTAATGAAAATATTTACGCGTTACTGTTCAGCTGGACTGCAAATGTCGTATTACCCAAGGAAATGGAATGGGCCTATAAAAATCAGGCTTTAAAAGATGGAGTAGATACTTCAGCTGAAGGATTTGAAGCAAAGGATGATACAGACGATACGAAGTTTAATAGTAATTCTGCCAATTGTTATCTTGACCCTAGATGTGAGATTTTGTGGTTCCGTCCTACTGAATTTGATTTGTTGAATAAAGAGAATCCAGAAGAATCAAACAAGGATTTTGGCGGTGTAAGAAACGGTGAGACCAATATTGGTGGTTCGTATACTACTGTATATTCACCTGCTAGATGTAATGTAACTTCGGATGCCATGAATCCGAAAGTGTGGTGGAATTTAGCGCAAGAGATCGTTTGGTTAGGATATTCTGAAAGCTTGTTTTTGAAAGCAGAAGCTGCTCTTCGCGGATGGGAGGGTGTGAGCGAAACTGCCCGTAAATTATATGAAGATGGTATCAGAGCTTCCATGAACTATTACCAAATTGATCAGGATGCAGAAGGACAGCAGAAAATAGAAGATTATATCAGTCATTTGAAAGGATTAGAAGCCTTTACTTCAGGATCTAAAGAAGATCAGCTGGAGCAGATTATCACTCAAAAGTGGATTGCGGTGTTCCCAAATGGAAATGAAGGCTGGGCTGAAGTAAGACGTACGGATTATCCGCGTTATATGCTTCTTCCAAAGAATGGAAACAATTCGGGAGGCCAGGTGGCTAATGATAAGCTGATTAAAAGAATCAGTTATCCGAATAGTGAATCACGTAATCCTAACAAGCCATCTGATGCAACTCAAGGCACAAGAGTTTGGTGGGATGTGAATGATACGATGGAAGGCGGCAAATGGCATACGCCGAACAACTTCAGATAATTACCTTTAATAAATGAATAAAGAAAGCCGTTTTAGCCTATTGGTGTTGGTTTTAAATACATTATATGGCTAAAACGGCTTTTTTAATCATTATTTTTCTTAACTTTAGTCACTGCGGGGTTGCAGTATCTTTTAGCTATTATAATAACATGAAAAATTCACTTTGGGCTTTTATTGGTTTGGCTGGTCTAACATGGGCTTGTTCTACTCCTGTTACTCCTGTGGAAGAAGATTTGACACAGTATGTGAATCCTTTCATTGGGACGGACTTTACCGGAAATACTTATCCGGGTGCACAAGTACCTTTTGGCATGGTCCAATTAAGTCCGGACAACGGGCTTCCGGGATGGGACAGAATCGCAGGTTATTATTATCCGGACAGTACCATTGCCGGATTTAGCCATACGCATCTTTCAGGAACAGGAGCAGGCGATTTGTACGATATTTCTTTTATGCCAGTGACCCTGCCATACGTAGAGGCAGAAGCTCCTCTAGGGGTACATTCCAAGTTTTCACATGAGAAGGAAAATGCATCAGCGGGCTATTATCAGGTCTTTTTGGATGATTATGGAATCAATGTGGAACTGACGGCAACGGAGCGTTGTGGAATTCAACGCTATACTTTCCCGGAAGCAAAGTCGGCCATTATCCTGAACCTGAAAAAGGCAATGAACTGGGATGCTACTCAGGACAGCTATGTGGAAGTAGTAGACTCTGTGACTATCCGTGGATACCGCTTCTCGGACGGATGGGCCAGAAAGCAGAAGGTGTTCTTCCAAACTCGTTTCTCTGTTCCTTTTGAGAATGTACAAATGGATACGACTCCTATCTTGAAGGATAATGTTCCTATGGGTACTGCATACATTGCCCGGTTTGATTTCTCGACGAAAAAGGATGAGCAGATAATTGTTTCCACTGCCATTTCGGGAGTGAGTATGGAAGGGGCAGCCAAGAACCTGCTGGCAGAAGTTCCGGAAAATGACTTTGAAAAGTACCGGTTGCTGGCTAAGGAAACATGGAATAAGGAATTATCAAAGATAAAGGTAGAGTCGGAGGACAAGGATGACAAGACCGTGTTCTATACCGCACTTTATCACAGTATGCTTGCCCCTACTATTTATTCGGATGTAGACGGACAATATTACGGACCGGATCAGAAGGTGCATCAGGCAGAGAACTGGACCAATTACAGTACGTTCTCTCTTTGGGATACGTTCCGTGCATCACATCCGTTGTTTACTTATACGCAGCCGGAACGAACCAATGATATGATTAAGTCATTCTTGGCATTCTATGAGCAGAATGGCCGTTTACCGGTATGGAACTTCTATGGAAGTGAAACGGACATGATGATTGGTTATCACGCAGTGCCAGTTATTGTGGATGCGTATTTGAAGGGCATCGGTGATTTTGATGCAGAAAAGGCATTGGAAGCTTGTGTCGCTACGGCGAATATTGATGAGTACAGAGGTATTGGCTTTTATAAGCAAAAGGGATACATTCCTTACAATGTCACAGATGAATATAATTCCGAGAACTGGTCGTTGTCAAGAACACTGGAATATGCGTTCGATGATTTCTGTATCGCTGAAATGGCTGCCAAGATGGGACGGAAGGACATTGCGGACACTTTCTATGCCCGTTCGCAGAATTACCGGAATGTGTATAATCCGGCTACTTCTTTTATGCAACCCAAAGATGATAAAGGCAATTTTATCAAAGATTTCCATGCCGAGGAATATACGCCACATATTTGTGAAAGCAATGCATGGCATTATTTCTGGTCTGTACAGCATGATGTGGATGGTCTTATTAGTCTGGTGGGAGGAAAAGAACGCTTTAGCGAGAAGCTTGACAGCATGTTTACGTATCACCCAACGGACGACCACGAATTGCCTATCTTTAGTACAGGTATGATTGGACAGTATGCACACGGAAATGAGCCGAGCCATCATGTGGCCTATCTGTATAATAAAGTCAATCAGCCTTGGAAAACGCAGCAATATGTGTCGCAGATTATGGATGAACTGTATCTGAACACCCCGGCTGGTTTGTGTGGAAATGAGGATTGCGGACAGATGTCGGCATGGTATGTGTTCAGTGCCATGGGCTTTTATCCTGTAAATCCTGTTTCAGGTGAATATGAAATTGGAAAACCGAAATTTGAAAAGGTTGAATTGCAGCTGGCAAATGGTAAAGTATTTACTGTGGTTGCAAAGAACCTTGATAAGGAAAATAGGTACATACGTGCTGTGAAATTGAACGGTAAGGACTATCATCAGAGTTTTATTACGCATGAGCAGATTCTGTCGGGTGCAACATTGGAACTGGAGATGTGTAATGAGTCTGGACATATATGGTATTAATTGAAAATCTTAAACTTGAAATTCATTATGAAGAAATTAGCATTGTTAATTATGATAATGTGCTTTGCCCTTCACGGTAAGGCCACCAATTATGCAGATTATGTAAATCCGCTGATTGGTACTCAGTCTACTTATGAGTTTTCTTCCGGAAATACGTATCCGGCTATTGCACGTCCGTGGGGTATGAACTTCTGGACACCTCAGACCGGGAAGATGGGAGACGGATGGCAGTATATGTATACTGCGACTAAAATCAGAGGATTTAAGCAGACCCATCAGCCCAGCCCGTGGATTAATGACTACGGTCAGTTTTCTATTATGCCGGTGGTAGGAGAGCCGGTGTTTGATGAAAACAAACGTGCCAGCTGGTTCTCACATAAAGGTGAAGAAGCAAAGGCATATTATTATAAGGTGTATCTGGCAGAACATGATGTAGTGACAGAGCTGGTCCCGACTGAACGGGCTGCTCTTTTCCGCTTTACTTTCCCTGAGAATGAGCATTCTTACGTAGTGGTTGATGCGTTTGACAAGGGTTCTTATGTGAAGATTGATGAGGCAAATAACCGTATTATCGGTTATTCTACCAAAAACAGCGGTGGTGTGCCTGATAACTTCAAGAACTATTTTGTAATTGAATTTGACAAGCCTTTTACATATAAGGCTACGGTGGCCGACAGCTGTATCTCTGTAGATAAAGCTGAACAGGAGGCAAATCATGCAGGAGCTATTATCGGTTTCGCTACTCGAAAAGGTGAAAAGGTACACGCCAGAGTGGCTTCTTCTTTCATCAGTCAGGCGCAGGCTTTAGAAAACCTGAAGGAGTTGGGCAATGACAGTTTTGATGTGTTGGTAGAAAAAGGTAAGACAGCTTGGAATGAAGCGTTGGGCAGAATAGAGGTAGAAGGTGGTAATCTTGACCAGTATCGTATGTTCTATTCTTGCTTGTACCGTTCGCTGTTGTTCCCTCGTAAGTTCTATGAGATAGATGCCAACGGACAGGTAGTGCATTACAGTCCTTACAACGGACAGATACTTCCGGGATACATGTACACGGATACGGGTTTCTGGGATACATTCAGATGTCTTTTCCCCTTGTTGAATTTAGCTTATCCGTCAGTTAATAAAGAGATACAGGAAGGTCTTGTCAATACTTACAAAGAAAGTGGATTCTTCCCTGAATGGGCCAGCCCCGGACATCGCGGATGTATGGTGGGCAACAATTCTGCTTCCGTGTTAGTTGATGCTTATATGAAAGGTGTAAAAGTGGACGACCTGAAGACATTGTATGAAGGATTGCTTCATGGAACAAAGAACGTGCATCCGGAAGTATCTTCTACGGGACGTCTGGGGTATGAATATTATAATAAATTAGGTTACGTGCCTTGTGATGTGAAGATACACGAGAACGCAGCCCGTACACTGGAATATGCGTATGATGACTGGTGTATCTATAAACTTGCTAAAGAACTGAAGCGCCCGAAAAAGGAAATCAAGCTTTTTGCAGAACGTGCCATGAACTATAAGAATCTGTTTGATTCGGAAACCAAACTGATGAGAGGCAAGAAGGAAAACGGTGAATTCATGAAGCCTTTTTCTCCGTTGAAATGGGGGGATGCCTTCACTGAAGGAAACAGCTGGCACTACACCTGGTCGGTATTCCATGACCCTCAGGGACTGATTGACCTGATGGGAGGGGACAAGGCCTTTGTGTCTATGCTTGATTCTGTCTTCTCTGTACCGCCTGTATTCGATGACAGCTATTATGGTTTTGTAATTCATGAGATTCGTGAGATGACCGTGATGAACATGGGTAACTATGCACATGGAAACCAGCCTATTCAGCACATGATTTATCTGTATAATTATGCCAAACAGCCGTGGAAAGCGCAGTACTGGTTGCGTCAGGTGATGAACAAGATGTACACGCCGACTCCGGATGGGTATTGTGGTGACGAGGACAATGGACAGACTTCTGCATGGTATGTATTTACAGCATTGGGATTTTATCCGGTATGTCCGGGAAGCAATGAATATGTGGTAGGTGCTCCTTTGTTTAAGAAAGCAACTATTCATCTGGAAAATGGAAAGGATGTAACGATTGAAGCTCCGTTGAACAGTGAGGAGAATTTGTACATCAAAGAGATGAAATTGAATGGGAAATCTTATACTCATAACTATTTTTCACATGAAGATTTGATGAATGGAGCGAAAATACAAATAGAAATGAGTAACTTGCCGAACGAAAACAGAGGTATAGCTGCAGAAGATGCTCCTTACTCGTTTTCAGTAGATGAGAAATAAGAACCTTCATATATTAAATTTAAAACCATGAATAAGAAATCATTATTGTTTGTTCCGGTTTTGTCTTTGTGTCTGGCTTCTTGTGGAAGTAGCCAGAAAGGGCAGGAGATGGAAGATTTGACACAGTTTGTAGACCCTCGTATCGGTACTGGCGGACATGGACATGTGTTTTATGGAGCCAATGTGCCTTACGGATTTATTCAGCTGGGTCCGACAAGTATTCCTCAGTCATGGGACTGGGTATCGGGTTATCATGTATCAGACTCTACGGTGATAGGATTTCCGCATACGCATCTGAGCGGCACCGGCATAGGCGACTTGCATGACATCAATGTAATGCCGGTAGTGGGAGAAGTGACCTATTCAAGAGGAGATGCTTCGTCTTATGAGACGGGTCTGTGGTCTTACTCAGACCGTTCGAAAGAAGTTGTGACTCCGGGTTACTATCGTACCCACCTGTCAAGATACAATGTGGATGTAGAATTGACAGCTACCAAGCGTGTCGGCTTCCATAAATACACCTTCTTGGGGAATGAAAGTCCGGCCATTGTATTTGATATGGTAAACGGTGGCTGCTGGGATAAAACTACAGAAGCCGTGATACGGGTAGTAAATGATAGTACGGTGAGCGGTTATCGTTATTCAAAGGGATGGGCCGACGACCAGCGTGTATTTTTCCGTGCAGAATTCTCACGTAAGTTTGATAATGTAGAATTTATTGTCAACGATTCTGTAAAGGAAGGTGATATGGCAAAAGGTGCACAGCTATTTGCCAGAGTCAACTTTGCTGCAGGAAACCAGGAACCGGTGTATATGAAGGTAGCATTGTCTCCGACTTCAGAAGAAGGTGCACAACTGAATATGCAGACAGAACTGAGTGGTTGGGACTTTGAGAAGACGATTGCAGATGCTAAGGCTGCTTGGAATAAGGAGCTGAATAAGGTAAAAGTGTATACCACAGATGAGGCTTCAAAGAAGATTTTCTATACAAGTCTGTATCACACCTTGTTTGCTCCGTCTGAATTCTGTGATGTGAACGGTGATTATTATGGAGCCGATAAGCAGATGCACAAAGGAGAAGGTTTTGTAAATTACACTACATTCTCACTGTGGGATACCTATCGTGCGGCACAGCCGTTGATGACAATTCTGCATCCTGAAAAGATGAGTGATATCATTAATACCATGCTTCACATCCATCAGCAGCAGGGAAAGCTTCCGGTATGGCATCTGATGGGGTGTGAAACCAACTGTATGGTAGGTAATCCGGGGGTACCGGTGGTGGCAGATGCCATCTTGAAGGACATCAAAGGATTTGATACAGAATTGGCCTTCAAGGCACTGAAAGAATCTTCTATGTTGCCTGAACGTGGAATGGAACATCGCATTGAATACGGATTCATTCCGGCAGACAAGATGACGGAAGCTATTGCGTACGATATGGAATATGCTATTGCAGACTGGGCAGTGGCACAAGCCGCTCAGAAACTTGGCAAGCAGGAAGATTATGAATATTTCCTGAAACGTAGCAAGTCATATAAGAATTATTTTGATGCTTCTACGGGCTTCATGAGAGGAAAGATGCTCGACGGTTCTTGGCGTACTCCGTTTAGTCCTTATGCATCTTCTCATAGAGACGATGATTATTGTGAAGGAAATGCGTGGCAGTACACATGGCTGGTACCTCACGATGTAGAAGGACTGGTGGAATGCTTCGGCAGTAAAGAAGCGTTTGTGAACAAACTGGATTCTTTATTCCTGGCAAACGGTGATATGGGAGAAGCTTCTTCTCCGGATATTAGCGGATTGATTGGGCAGTATGCGCATGGTAATGAACCGAGTCATCATACAGTTTACTTGTACACACTTGTAGGTCAGCCTTGGAAAACGGCCGACAGAATCAAGGAGATTCTGCATACAATGTATACAGACCAGCCGGATGGTTTGTCGGGTAATGAGGATGTAGGACAGATGTCGGCTTGGTATATCCTTTCTTCTTTCGGATTCTATCAGGTAGAACCTGCCGGTGGCAAGTTCGTATTTGGTTATCCGAACTTTGATAAAGTAGAGATAACCGTTCCTGCTGGCAAATTCGTTATAGAACGTGAAAACAAAGGCCAACAGAACAATTACATACAAGGTATTGTCCTTAATGGAACTGAATATAAGAAACCCTGGATTGAATACGCTGATATTATGAAAGGCGGCGAATTGAAGTTCCTGATGGGAGATGAGCCGGTAGTATGGTATTAAAATAAAATGTAAGTCTGACTATATAGTGGGAACCCGTCATCGAGTTTATAGCTTGGTGGCGGGCTTTCTTTTTTTAAGAAAATAAAATTAATAAAGGAGTTAGGAAGAAATATGAAAATTTCTTCCTAACTTTCGCCTCGGAAATAATTAACCTTAAAAAGGAAAGATGGAAAAAACTCTTACTAAAGCAATCAAAACTATTTGCTGTTCGTTGACGGGAGTGCTGACGATTAGCGGAACTCCTCAACAGGTGTATGCAGAAAATGCATCCTTGCCTTATTGGAAGGATATTCAGACTGTATCAGTAAACCGGGAGGCACCGAGGTCGGCTTTTATGACTTATGCTGACAAGAATCAGGCCTTGACTGGAAAATATGAAAACAGCCCTTATTATGAGTTGTTGAATGGTACGTGGAAATTTTATTATACGGACTCGTATCTGAACCTGCCTGCAGATATTACTTCTCCGGAAGTGAGCACAGAAGGATGGCACGATATTAAGGTGCCGGGAAACTGGGAAGTGCAAGGATTCGGTACGGCTATTTATACGAATCACGGATATGAATTTCAGCCTCGTAACCCTCAGCCTCCCTTGTTGCCGGAGAAGAATCCAGTGGGAGTGTACCGGCGTGATATTACCGTACCCTCAGAATGGAACGGCCGTGATATTTACCTCCATATTGCCGGAGCAAAATCAGGATGCTATGTGTATCTGAACGGAAAAGAAGTGGGTTATAATGAGGATTCTAAGAATCCGGCTGAGTACCTGATAAATGATTATTTGAAGGAAGGCAATAATGTGCTGACCTTAAAAATTTTCCGTTGGAGTACGGGTTCTTATCTGGAATGTCAGGACTTCTGGCGTATCAGCGGTATAGAACGTGACGTATTCCTTTATTCACAGCCGAAAGCTTCAGTACAGGATTTCCGGATTGTGTCTACTTTGGATGATTCGTATCGTAACGGTATTTTCCGTTTGGATATGGAGCTGAAGAATCATCGTACCAATACGGCGGGACTGACTATTGGATATGAATTGCTCGATAAAAACGGAAAGGTAGTAGCCAATGGTGAAGAAGCCGTAGACGTAGTTGCTGGTAAAGAAGGTACCGTATCATTCAGCAAGGAGTTGCCAGAAGTAAAAACCTGGACTTCGGAAGCTCCTAACTTGTATAAACTGTTGATGACTGTAAAGGAAAATGGAAAAGTGACCGAAGTGATTCCTTATAATGTCGGATTCCGTCGCATTGAAATCAAAGAAATTGATCAGAAAGGTACCAATGGAAAGAATTACCATGTGTTGTTTATCAACGGGCAGCCTTTAAAGCTGAAAGGTGTAAATATTCACGAACATAATCCGTTGACAGGACACTATGTAGATGAGGCACTGATGCGTAAGGACTTGGAGCTGATGAAGCGGAACAATATCAATACGGTACGTTTGTGTCATTATCCGCAAGACCGCCGTTTCTATGAACTCTGTGATGAATATGGCATTTACGTGTACGATGAGGCGAATATTGAAAGTCATGGTATGTACTACAGCCTGAGTAAGGGAGGTACTTTAGGAAATAACCCGGAATGGCTGAAACCTCATCTTTACCGTGTAGAGAATATGTTTGAACGGAATAAGAACTATCCTTCAGTCACCTTCTGGTCATTGGGTAATGAGGCTGGAAACGGTTACAACTTTTATGAAGCTTATTTGTGGGTAAAACAGGCCGACAAGGGACTGATGGACCGTCCGGTAAACTATGAACGTGCACAGTGGGAATGGAACTCTGATATGTACGTGCCGCAATATCCCAGCGCATCCTGGTTGGAATCAATAGGTCGGTTAGGAAGTGACCGTCCGGTAGTGCCTTCAGAATATGCACATGCCATGGGTAACTCTACCGGAGGCCTGTGGGACCAGTGGAAGGCTATCTATCAGTATCCTAATTTGCAAGGAGGATATATCTGGGACTGGGTAGACCAGGGTATTTTAGTGAAGGATGAAAACGGAAGAGAGTATTGGGCATACGGAGGTGATTTCGGAACCAACATGCCGAGTGACGGTAACTTCTGCTGTAATGGTATCGTGAACCCGGACCGTAATCCTCATCCGGCCATGAGCGAAGTGAAATATGCTCACCAGAATGTGGCGTTTGAAGCTACAGACCTGGCAAACGGTAAGTTTAATGTACTGAACCGTTTTTATTTCACGAATCTGAAGAAATATATGATTTCGTATGAAGTGAAGGAAAATGATAAGGTGGTGCGTCGTGGAAAAGTTTCACTGGATGTAGCTCCTCTGGAAAAGAAAGAGTTGGCGGTGAATGTTAGTGGATTGAAAGCTAAAGTGGGTACGGAATATTTTGTGAACTTCTCCGTGACTACGGTAGAGCCAGAACCACTTATTCCGGAAGGATATGAGATAGCACACGAACAGTTCCGCTTGCCGATAGACCCTGCTTCACGTTCATTCTCGGTACAGGGCCCTGCTTTGCAGTGCAGTGAAAATGGCAGCTTGTTGAGTGTGCAGTCTTCGCGCGTAGCTTTTGTATTTGACAAATCGACTGGTCTGGTTACTTCTTATAAAGTAAAGGGAACAGAATATTTCCATGAGGGATTTGGTATACAGCCTAACTTCTGGCGTGCTCCGAATGACAATGACTATGGAAGCCAGATGCCTAAACGTCTGCAAATCTGGAAGCAGTCCAGCAAGAACTTCAATGTGGTGGATGCTTCATTGACTATGGACGGAAAAGATGCGGTATTGAAGGTCAGCTACCTGTTGGCTGCAGGTAATCTGTATATTGCTACCTATCGCATTCATCCTTCAGGAGTAGTGAAAGCAAATTATACATTTACTTCTACAGAAATGGAAGCTGCGAAGACAGAAGCTTCGGAAGCTACACTGATGGCTACGTTCACTCCTGGAAACGAAGCAATCCGCAAGGAAAGTTCTAAGCTGGTAGTACCGCGTATCGGTGTTCGTTTCCGCTTGCCAGCCGAAATGGAACAGGTTACCTATTTTGGTCGCGGACCGGAAGAGAATTATTGCGACCGGAATAATGGTACACTGGTAGGTGAGTATCAGGCGACAGCTGAACAAATGTATTTCCCTTATGTGCGTCCACAAGAAAACGGACATCATACCGATACACGTTGGTTGATGCTGAAAAAGAAAAACGGCAAAGGGCTGGCTGTGTATGCGGATGGTACATTGGAATTTAACTCACTCCGTAATTCTATAGAAGATTTTGATGGAGAAGAAGCTGCTCATCGTGATTATCAGTGGAACAACCGTGACGCAGAAGAGTTGAAACATGATGTAAGTACCGCTAAGAATATCAAACCTCGTCAGACACACATTAATGATATTACTCCTCGTGACTTCGTAGAAGTCTGTCTGGATATGCGACAGATGGGTGTAGGAGGTTTTGATAGCTGGGGAGCTGTACCAGATCCTCAATATTTGATTCCTGCCAATAAGGAATATCAATGGGGATTCACGATTGTGCCGATGTAAATAATAAAAGGATAAAATGAAGATTCCGGACTTGAAAATATTGTTTTCGGGTCCGGAATTTTTTTATTTTCCTCGTAGAATTATGCAGAAAATACCTCTGTGTAATTGATGTTTCCGTCAGCAGAACCTTATGTTTCTCCTACCGGAAACCTATGTTTTCCGTATGAGAAATGTACGGTTCCGGGGCTGGAAACATAAAAGGTTACACGTAGAAATTGAAAAAGGACTTCTTGTGTTTGGAATTAATTCTGTTCACCAACTGTTTATAGATACAGAATAGGCTGTTCCATTTCATGTAAAAGTCATGTGATTTACATGGTTCTGTAATATGTTTTTTTGTTCTTTGCTATAGAATTAATCAGGACTTTGTATGGAATTAAGTGTTAGGGAGCGTCAGAAGGCATTGATGGTTACACTGGCTATGCTATGTATAGCATGTGTTTGTTTGTTTTATCTGGGATATAGATTGTGCATGTATTATTAGCAGAGCAAAAAAAGGTGCGTCTGGATGATTCCGGACGCACCTTTTTAGCAATAAAAGCCGATGAGTTATTTGCTTTCTTTCTTAAACTTGTAGACAGCAAATGTCATGGCACCTATTTCGGTATTGAGCGTATTTCCTTCGATTGAAATGCTACTTTCTTTAGGAGTGATGAGGTTCGGATTGTCGAGTGTATTTTCTGCATCCGGGTTTTCTGTATGCAATGTGATGCATTTTCCGTCTCCTAAAGTTACAGACTTCTTCAGGCCTTTAAATTCCAGGCTGATAGGCTGTGCCTTTTCTGACACGTTGGCTACTTTGACAATGTAAGTCTGTGTGTTTTCATCCCATACGGCACTGGCGAAAAGTCCATTCTGACCTTCCTGACCACTAACCGGTTTTTTATCCATAGTCAGAGGAACTACATTTGTTCCGGTATTGTGACCGTAAAGTGACTGTACATACCAGCTGCAGGTGCGTACAGAACGGAGGTTGTCAAACCAGATTAAGTCTGGACGCCACTGCCAGCCTTCTACGTGAGCCAACAGCGGAGCATAAGTAGCCATGTGTACTACATCTGCGTTTCTTTCTACTCCAGTCAGGAAAGCAGCTTCAAGCAAAGAAGCGTGGAAGTGGTTCCATTTCTTTCCTTTTCCGTGGCAAGCATATTCTCCTGCAAATACTTTCGGGCCTTTACGGTCGTAATTGTCGTAACGGTTTCCTGATTTCAAGAACCAGTCTTCCGGACGATAGAAGTGTTCGTCTACCAAGTCCACTTTCAGTTTCTTCATTTCCGGCCACAAGTAATCGAAGTCTTTTCCTTCAGAATTCGGACCAGATGAACCGATAATCTTGATTTCAGGATGTGCTTTGCGGAGAGCTTCTACGAATAACTTCAAGCGTTCAGGATATTCAGGTCCCCACTGTTCGTTTCCGATTCCGATGAACTTCATGTTGAAAGGAGCCGGATGTCCCATATCGGCACGGAGTTTTCCCCATTTGGTATCAGTACCTCCATTGGCAAATTCAATCAGGTCGAGTGCATCCTGAATGTAGCTGTCGAGATCGCATACCTGTACATGTGCTTTCGGGTCATCGTTCTGATACTGGCAGGCAAGTCCGCAGTTCAGTACAGGAAGTGGTTCTGCTCCCATGTCTTCTGACAGAAGGAATAATTCATAGAATCCCATGCCATAAGTCTGGAAGTAATCAGGGAAGAAACGATGCGGGAAAGTATAATGCCATCTGTTTTCATTGAGCGGACGGTTTTCTACCGGGCCTACAGAGTTTTTCCAGTTGTAACGGGTTGCCAGGTCTGTACCTTCCACGATACATCCTCCGGGGAAACGGAATACTCCCGGTTTGGTGTCAGCCAATGCTTGTACCAGGTCTTTTCTCAATCCGTTTTCACGTCCTTTCCAAGTGTCGACAGGGAATAAAGAAACATGTTCCAGGTCTACGGTGCCCGGTGAATCAAGGAATATTCTCAAATGAGCTTTTGCTTCTGTCTGGGCCGGTGTGAGGATAACTTCATATTTTTTCCAGTCTTTTGAGTTAATTGCCAGGTCTTGTGAAGTGATGACCTGAGTTTCTCCCATAGACGCATTGTTGATAAGTTCTACGCGTATTTTCTGGTTTTCTCCTCTTGCCCATACGGTAAAACGATATTTTTCATTGGCTTTGAGTCCGATACCGAAGAATCCTTCGTTTTCAATACCTGTGCGTTTGTGTGCATGTCCGGGGTTTGCCAGGCGTACATAATGTGGGTTGCGTTCAAACGGACCATCATTTTGCAGAGTTACATTTCCAAAAATGTCCCACCCCATAAAACTTTGAGGGAACTCGAATGAACGGTTTTTGATTAATTCTGCATAAAGTCCCCCGTCTGCTCCATAGTTGATGTCTTCGAAGAAATGTCCGTACATGGTCGGTTGAATTTCTGCTCCAATTTTGTTGGCTTGGATAACCATTTGGTTGACATTCTGTGCGTGCAAGCTGAGCCCTGCTGTTAGTGCAAGCGCAGAAAGAAAGGTTAAGTGTTTGTTCATGGTTTTATTATTAAATTAATGTGATACAAATTTATAAATAAACACGAGAAATTCATGGAAAAACAGTGAAATATCTGTCTTTATGAAATTTAGGCATAAAATTAGGAGCAATCATTTTTCCTGAGGTGGACAAATTTTTCTATTGGGTGGACATTTGTCTTTTGGGTGGATTTTTATCTCCTTTTTCAGAAAAAGAGTCGAAAAACGGTTTACCTTTGTGTAAAACAGAATAATTTCTATGAAAAGAAAAAACTTACTTCTATATCTGATTCTTGCCTTTTGTTTATGTTGTCCGCGTGGATTGCTCTATGCGATGCAAAACTCTTCTCGTTTTTCGCTGGCTTCTATTACCATAAACGATGGACTGCCTTATAATTTTGTAGATGATATAATCAAATCAAATGACGGCTATTTGTGGGTGGCTACCTATGGAGGTGGAGTAGCTCGTTATGATGGCAACGAATTTGTGGTTTTTAGTGCAAGTACGTCGGACAAAAAAAGACTGCTGCGAAGTAATTTTGTGGAAAAATTAGCGGAGGATACTTTTCATCGTATTTGGATGGCAGGAGAAGCAGGTATAGAGCTTCTTTCTACAGATAATTTGCAATTGTTGCCTGTAGAATCTTTACAGTCGGCGGAAATGGCTAAGTTGATGAAGCAACCGGTGAGTTTCTTGATGACTGCCAAATCTGGTAATTTATGGTTTTGTAGCCGTGGACAGATTTATAAGGTAATATTTGATAGCACAGGTACTGTGAAAAAAGTGATTCGGATTTCAGATACCCCGATACATGAGCGTGGCTGTGTGTTGTATGAAGTAGATGGATATATCTGGTTTTTTCATAAAGGTAAATTATGCAGGATAAGTGAAAGTATAGAAAGCGCTCAAGAACCTCAACCGGTTTCTGTGTCTTTAGATATTTCTCCTTATGAATCTGTTTTTTGTATTTATCATTGTCAAAATAATGTGTGGATTGGGACAAGCAATGGGGTATATTGTTATGATTTGACTACAGACACCAGTGTGCATTATGTATATGATGTTCGAAATCCTTCTTCTTTGTCGCAGAATTATGTGACCTCTATTACTTCGACACGTGATAATCAGATTATAGTCGGTACGCTGTTGGGATTAAATGTATTTAATGCTTCTACGTCCGATTTTACTCGTATTCAGGCAAGTGAGAATATGGAAATGCACGGCCTGTCTTGTAATTTTATCAATACTCTTTATGCGGATGATGAAAATGATATTGTGTGGGTAGGTACCGAGATAGGAGGAATAAGTAAAATGTTTCCCTCTCGCTTGTCTGTGGTTAATTATTATTATCAGCAGAACCTTCCCGGTAGTTTGTCGCGAAATCTGGTTAATGCGATTGTGGAAGATGAATATCAGACGCTTTGGGTGGGAACTGTAGAAGGAGGATTGAACTGTCGTTTAAAAGGAAAGGAGTCTTTTATCCATTATACCACAGATGCACCGGCTTTTTTGTCGCACAATACTGTGAGTGTACTGGAACTGGATGATAAGGAGCGTTTATATATAGGTACCTGGGGAGGTGGATTGGGTTGGATTAACCGTAATCCTTCTGCCTCTAAGCGTTATACACCTCTTCCTTTGAAGGATTATTTTGTGTCAAGTATGGCTTTTGACTCAGTGAGTAGGTTGCTTTGGATTGGTACAATGGGGAATCTCTATGTGTACAATCCGGCAGACGAGAGTATTACAGAGCCGTTCCGGAATGAGGCTAAAGAGGTTTTTAATCAAAATGCGCTGGGAATGTGCATCACTCGAGAGCGCGAACTTTGGGTCTCTTCTCCGTTCGGACTTCTGAGGATAAATCTTTCTGCGTATGAGAAGGGGCAGTTGAAATATCAGAAGTATATGTATCAACTGGATGATCCGGCATCTGGACATCGTGAGCGTATTACCTCTATTTTTCAGTCAAAAGATGGTACGATTTGGTTAGGAAGCAATGGTAATGGCTTTTATAAAGCAGTAAAAGAGGGGAATAATTACCGTTTTATTGCTTTTACGAAAGATGATGGATTGGTGAGCAACAGTGTACGTGGTATGCTGGAAGACTGGTATGGCAATATCTGGGTGTCTACGGATAATGGTTTGTCATGTTTTAATGTAAAAGATGAATCTTTCCGTAATTATAGTCAGATTGATGGATTGCTTTCTGATCAGTTTTATTGGAATGCCCAGGCTATATCTTTTGACAAAGAACGTTTGTTTTTTGGTAGTCAGAAAGGTCTGACAGAGATACATCCGATGATTGAAGCAGAGCATCAGCGCAAGTTTCCTTTGGCTTTTACCCATTGTAAGGTGTTTGGACAGGAAGTTTTTCCTCAGTCGGGGGAGATAGTCATGCATGAAAGAGACAAGTCGTTATTAATAGAGTTCTCTGCACTTGATTATGCATTAGAATCGCAGGCTCAATATTCATATCGTTTAAAAGGGTTTGATGATGCATGGGTAACTGTACCTTCCAATCGAAATAATGCGACTTATACGAACTTATATCCCGGTAAATATGTTTTCCAGCTTCGGTATGCTCCTGATGGTAAACACTGGCTTGCACATACAGAAGAATTGGTTATTGTGGTCCGTCCTTATTTTTATAAGACGCCTTGGTTCTTACTTTCTGTATTGTTTATCCTGCTATTTGCCGGTTATCGTATCTTACGATGGCGTTATCAGGCTATGAAACGTCAGCAAAACTTATTACATCAGATGGTGGAAGAACGTACTTCTGAGTTGGAAGAGCAAAAGAAGCTGCTTTCAAATCAGACACATGAGCTTTCGGAGCAGAATCAGTTACTAAAGGATCAGAATGAAAAAATCACTGCACAAAAAAATCAGATTTTAGAGATGTCGCGCAAGGTAGAGGAATTAACCGTTGACAAGCTGGCGTTTTTTACCAATATTACGCATGAATTCCGGACTCCCTTGACGTTGATTGTCGGTCCGATTGAACGTGCTTTGAAATTAAGTTATAATCCACAGGTAATAGAGCAGTTACATTTGGTGGAACGTAACTCAAAATATCTTCTTTCGCTGGTTAATCAGTTGATGGACTTTCGTAAAGTAGAAGAGGGGCGCATTAAGATTGCTACCAATTATGGAAATCTGAAAGAATTTATGGCTGAGATTGTGCCTCCTTTTGCCGATTATGCAAAGAATCGTGGCATTGACCTTCAATTATATCTTCGCCTTGCCGATCCGATTCTGATGTTTGATGAGGATGTGATGCGTAAAATTATGACCAATTTGATCAGTAACGCGTTGAAATTTACCCCTAAAGGAGGAAGGGTAGGTATATATGTAGGGGTTGCTGGAAAAGATGATGAGAAGAAACTGTTCATTAGTGTGCGTGATACTGGAAAAGGCATTCCGGAGAATGACATAGAACGCATTTTCATGCAGTTCTATCAATCTGATAACCGGAGCCTTGAATCTGTCAGTGGTCAGAGTGGTACGGGCATAGGTTTGTATTTATGCCGGAAGCTGATAGATATGTTAGACGGTAGGATTTATGCGAAGAATAACCCAGTGAGAGGTGCTTCATTTCGTATTCTCTTGCCAGCTTTATACGGTGAGAGCCAATCCCAACCTGATTCTGAGATAGAAAAAGAGGATACGGTGGTAGATGTACCGCGTAATGGGAAAATGGTTATACTGGTAGTGGAAGACAATAAGGATATGCGCGATTATATCCGTTCTATCCTGGCTGAATATTATTATGTGCTGGAGGCTGCTCAGGGAGAGGAAGCTTTGAATGTGTTACGTTCCAATAATGTAGATTTTATCATTAGCGACTTGATGATGCCGGTTATGGATGGTATGGAATTATCCCGTCGTGTGAAGAATGATTTTTCCATGTCTCACATTCCTTTCTTGATGTTGACAGCAAAAACCTCTGATGAGGTGCGTCTGGAAAGTTATAAAATGGGGGCAGATGCTTTCTTGCTGAAGCCTTTTGATGAGAATATGTTGTTGGCTCGTATTTCCAATATATTGGAAAATCGGAAACGCTTCCAGCAAAAGTTCTCTATTGATATGAATACTGATTCATTGGAGATAGAAGAGAATTCTGGCGATAAGAAGTTCTTGAATAAAGTAATGTCGGTAGTCAAGGATAATTATAAGAATCCCGACTTTGAGGTAAGTGATTTTATTGAGGCAGTTGGAATTAGTAAAAGTTTATTGAATAAAAAAATGCAGAGCCTTACCGGGCAGTCTGCGGGACAGTTTATCCGTAACTATCGTTTGAATTTGGCTCGTGAGCTTTTGTTAAAAAATAAAGTCAATCGTACAATGAATATTTCAGAGATTGCTTATGAGGTAGGGTTCAATGATCCTAAATATTTTACCCGCTGTTTCACGAAACATTTTAATGTAACTCCGAGTAGTTTATTGGACAATTAACCTTTTATGATATTGTATGATTCGAAAGTTATAGTGAAGTATTCTGTAAATACTTTTATCCACCACATTTGAGTCATTTGTCCTCTCATTTGAGTGTATTTTTTACTTTTTTCATGATTAAAGTGCTACATTTGCACTGTGGTTATTTTTAAATAAATACCTTTATTATTAACTTTTAAATTATAGTATTTATGAACAACAGGACAAATGTAGGTTCGACTTTGCGAACTCTTAGTTTGGTGTGGCTCTTACTGTTTGCTTTCTGTTCGGGAGCGTTTGCTCAGACATTGCAAGTACAAGGTAAAGTCATTGATTCAAAACAGGAGCCTCTTATTGGTGTAAATGTTGTTGTGAAAGGAACAACTAATGGTACGATTACTGACTTTGACGGTAATTTTACTCTTACAGTAACCAAAGGAGAAACTCTTCAGTTTAGTTACATTGGTTTTACTTCTAAAGAGGTGGTTGCTAATTCCTCTAATCTTGTAGTAGAAATGAAGGAGGATACCGAGACCTTGGATGAAGTTGTTGTCGTTGGTTATGGTACTCAAAAGAAAGGGTCCTTGACCGGTGCAATTACGGCTGTTAAATCTGAAGATTTGGTAAAAACTACAACTCCGACAACTGCTGGTGCTTTGGTTGGTAAAGCTCCTGGTATTTCAGCAAGACAGGCAGATGGACGTCCGGGTGCAAGTGCTTCTATCCAAATTCGTAATATGGGTACACCTCTTTATGTAATTGATGGAATCCAGTGTGAAGAAGGACAGTTCAATAATATTGACGTAAATGATATTGAAAGTATTACTGTTTTGAAGGATGCTTCTGCTGCTATTTACGGATTGCGTGCTGCCAATGGTGTTGTGTTGGTAACAACAAAATCAGGAAAAAGAAATGAGAAAAGTTCAGTTTCAGCAAACTTCTATTATGGAATGCAGAATTTTATGCGTTATCCGGAAGTTGCAGATGCTGCCACTTTCTATGAAGGACGTATGCAGGCTGATTTAAATACGTATGGCTCTACGGCTCGTACAATGGATGAATTGAACCTTTGGCGTCAGGGACAAGGAAAGTATTCTAGCTTTGACTGGCAAGATTTTATTGTAAATGAGAATGCGCCAATGTGGTATGGAAATGTGAGCATTGATGGTGGTTCTGAAGCTATAAACTACCATGTGGGTATTTCACATACTGATCAGGATGCAATGATCAATGGTTTTAACTTCCAGCGTACAAATATTCAAAGTAACGTAGAAGCTAATATTACTCCTAAATTTAAAGTGGGTGTACGTGTTAGTGGACGTATAGAGTCTCGTCATAATGTAGGTGTTCCGGGATTGGATGACTACTGGCAGCCTTATTATGCTATGTTCCAAAACTGGCCGACTCAGCATGCTTATGCAAATGATAATCCTAATTATGTGAATGAAACTCGTAATAATGCAACGGGTGCAGCTATTTTCGATGAAAATATCACTGGTTATACAGATGATGTGTGGAAATCAGGAACGGTAAATGCTTATGCTGAATGGCAAACGCCGTTAGAAGGTTTGAAAGCAAGAATTGCATATAACTATTGGATTGCACAAAACGATCAAGAACAGTTTGAGTATACTTATGATGTATACCGTTATGACGAAGCTACTGATACTTATACAGCTGTTGCGGGTAACTTAAATCCATGGCGTCGCCGTGTGAAAGAACAGCGTCAGGAAAAAACATTCCAGGCTCAGTTAAATTATGACCATACATTTAATAGTGCTCATCATGTATCAGGAGTGTTAGGTCTTGAAACATTCGAAAAAGATGCTGATTGGACTCAATACAATACTCTTCCTTCTAATAATTACATAGCGATAACTAATGGTATCAATAACATGCAGTCATTAGAGAATACAATGACTGTGTCTCGTCGAGCTGGTATGGTTTTCCGTGCTGCTTATGATTATCAGAGTAAATATTTCGCTGAATTCAGTGGACGTTATGATGGTTCTTATTTATTTGCTGAAGGTCATCGCTGGGGATTCTTCCCTTCTGTATCTGGTGGTTGGAGAATCTCAGAAGAACCTTTTATGGAAAAGGTAAAAGAAGTTGCTAAGTTATCTAACTTGAAGATCAGAGCTTCATGGGGACAGATGGGTGACGACCAATATAATAATGCCAATATCGTTAATCCGTATGCTTTCTTGGATGGATATACTTATGGTAACACAAGTGCTGGAGCTGTATTGAATGGTAATGCGGTATCTAGTGTTGAATATAGAGGTATTCCTGTAACTAATTTGAGCTGGATTAAATCTACTTTGGTAAATGTCGGTTTGGACTTTGGCTTCTTTGATGACCGTTTGAATGGTACATTTGAGCTGTTCCAACGTAAACGTACGGGTCTTCCTGCTATGCGATATGACGTATTGGTACCGGTAGAAGTTGGTTTTGACCTTTCAAATGAAAACTTGAATTCAGATTATCATAAAGGATTGGAATTTGGTATTAACTGGAGAGACCAGGTTCAGGATTTCAGATACTCTATTGGTGGTAACTTTACATTGGCTCGTCGTATGATGGGTGAATCTTATAAACCACGTTTTGGTTCAAGCTGGGATGAATATCGTAATTCAACAGAAAACCGTTGGGCTTCTACTTTCTGGGGCTATGAAGTAGCTGGTCGTTTTGAAAATTATGAACAAATTCAGAACTATCCGGTAGATAATGATGGAGAAGGTAACTCTACAATGTTGCCTGGTGACTTTATTTATAAAGACCAAAACGGTGACGGTGTCATTAACTCATTGGATGAACGTCCTATTGCTTATGGAGCAGGAGAACTTCCTTATATCAACTTCAGTTTGAATTCTTCATTTGAGTGGAAAGGCTTTGATTTGAAGATGGACTGGAATGGAGCTGCTGCTCAGTCTTATGAAATGTGCTGGGAGGTTGCTTATCCGTTCCAGGGAGATGGTAACTCTACAGAATATTTGTTGACAGATAGCTGGCATCGTGCTGATCCTACAGATCCAAATTCAGAATGGATTGCAGGAGAGTTCCCTGCAACTCGTTATGCAGGAGCAAATGTAAGTTTCACACGTCGTAGCGATTTCTGGGTGAAGAAAGTTTGGTATTTGAAACTCCGTACATTGGAATTGGGTTATACATTGCCAAAAGCAGTAACTAATAAAATGCGTTTGAACCGTTTGCGTTTTTATGTAAATGCTTACAACTTGTTCAGTATTGATAATATGCATCGTTATCAGCTGGATCCGGAAATCACATCTAATAGTGCTTTGGTAACTCCGAACTTACGTACAATTTCCTTTGGATTGAATCTTAATTTTTAAATAGTAAGTAATTATGAAAAAAGAAATATTATATATTTTGTGTTCAGCGATGCTCAGTGGTTCTTTGACCTCTTGTGATTCGTGGTTGGGAGATACTGAGCCGACGGACTTCTTAACTTCTGAACAAGTTTGGAATGATAATTCCTTGATTGAGGGAGTGTTGGCTGAGTTGTATAATGATGTTGCAACGAATGGTAATCTTGATAATGATGTAAACTTCTCATTGATAGATGACTTCATGTGGTGTGGATTGATGAATCAGGATGTAGAGTCTTATCGCAACCAGATGGTTTCATATAGTTATGATGAGTTCCGTTATTATGATTATAAGTATATTTATAAATGTAATCAGGCAATAGAATCATTAGCGACTGTTTCAACCAAAATATCAGAGGCTGATAAAGCCTTATATACTGCAGAGTTTCGCTTCTTGAGAGCTTATGCCTATTTCCAGATGTGTATTCGAATGGGTGGAGTTCCTTTGGTGACAAAAACACAGGAATATACTGCTGGTATGGATGTAAGTGAACTTCAGTTACCTCGTTCTTCAGAAGCTGATATATATAACTTTGTCTATAATGAATGTATGGCTATTGAAGCTGATTTAGCAGGTAATAATAATGTAACCAATAAGTCACGTGCTAATCAATGGGCTGCATTGGCATTGGCAAGCCGTAGCATGCTGTATGCAGGTTCTATTGCTAAATATAACTTAGCAGAGATTAATCAGCCCTTACAAGCTGGGGTTGTGGGAATGACAGGAGAAGATCCGAAGCCTTATTACGAAAAGTCATTTGCAGCTTCAAAACGTATTATCGATGAATTTGCAAATAATACACTGCAGGGTATCAGTGCTCCTTCTGCTGATAATTATTATAACGCAATCTGCTCAAAAGATAATAACTCAGAAGTTCTTTGGACAAAAGATTATAATGCTAGTAAGTTCCATACTTTCTCATTTGCCAATATTGCTCATTCAATGAATGAAGACAATGATAATGGTTCAGACCTGTGTCCGACCTTGCAACTTGTTGAGACTTATGGTGAGATTAAGGATAAAGAAAATGGCAAGTATGTGGTTTATGAAAACCGAGGAGACATTTTTGCAAATATCGCCGATGTTCGTTTGAAAGGAACTTGCTTAGTGCCAGATCAGGAATTTAAAGGTAAGAAACTGGATATACAGGCTGGTGTGGCTATTGACAAAGGTAATGGAGTATATGAACTGAAGGAAGGTGCAGATCCGAACTCTAAGTATGAAGTTGCTGATGGAGGTGATGGAGGTACTTTGGTTGGAAATGATGGTCCTTTAAGCCGTGCTACTTACACGAATACAGGTTTCAACTTGCGTAAATACGTGGATGCAACTATTGGTTCTTCTGCTCGTGGACAAGGTTCTTATATATGGTATGTATATTTCCGTATGGGAGAGATTTACTTGAATGCAGCTGAAGCAGGTATGGAGTTAGGTGGTACTTATGCAGAACAAGCTCTGAAATATGTAAACTTGGTACGTCAAAGAGCTGGTCTGGGTGCAAATTCTTGGACTGCAAGTGATTTGACCATAGATAATTTGTTGAATGAACGTCGACGTGAATTGGCTTTGGAAGATCACCGTCTGTGGGACTTGAAACGTCTGCGTAAAGCCGATAAATTGTGGAACGGAGTACAATCTTCAAATACGATGCTCTATGCTTTGTATCCTTATCGTATTGTAGGTGGTCCTAATAACAATAAGTTTATTTTTGACCGTAAAATTGCTCCACGCTTTAAAGCTCCACGTAATTTCCGTATAGGTAATTATTATACAGCATTTGAACAAGATGCGTTGGATAAGAATCCTAAATTGGTACAGAATCCGAATATGTAATTAGAAAACTGAACTCGTATGAAAAAGATATATTATTTGTTATCCTTGTTGTTGGTTGTCTGCTTTACTTCATGTGAGCTGGATAACTATGAGGCTCCTAATATTAATTTAGTCGGCAAGGTTGTTTATAACGGAAGACAAATTTATGTAAGAAATAATCAGGTTACTTTCCGTTTGTATGAACCAGGATGGGAACTTTCTTCTAGTACTTATATGGATGTACAAGTGGCACAAGATGGTACATTTAGTGCTGGAGTTTATGCAGGAAAAACTTATAAGCTTATCCGCCAGAATAACTTGGGTCCTTGGGTAAATCCTACTGAAAATGATACGATTACAGTAAATAATTATCATGGAGAGGTTATTGAAATGCCTGTAACACCTTATTATTTGCTGGATGATGCAGCTGCCAATTGCAATGGCCGACTGGTTACAGCTTCTTGTAAGATTACTGAAGTGACTCCTGGACAGAACATTGAGAAAGTAGGTTTGTACGTAGGTCGCAATATTATTGTGGATGATGTACGTAACTTGGGAGAAGGAGGATATAAAGAAACAAATGCAGTGCAGGCTGGTCAAACAGTTTCATTGCAGGTTGATTTGAGCGGTTTCTCTATTAACTCAACAAATACGTCCTTACCGCAAACAGGCTTTGTTTATGCTCGAATGGGACTAAAAGTTACAGGTATTGATGCGATGATTTTTACAGAACCCTTTAAATTGGCTTTTTCTGAATAATATTTTCACATTATAAGCTAATTGGCTTTTTAAAAACGCCTTGTCAACAAAGAAGTACTTAATACTCTCTTCTGTTAGCAAGGCGTTTCTTATTTAAATACAATTGTCCTCTTTTTAGATTGTATTATCTCCCTGATAGATTTCAGAAAGCCTTAATTTTGTTTTTAGTAATCTTACTATATTTGTATAAGCCATGAAACACCTCATCTTTTCATTTTGTTTGCTTGCTGCAGCCAGTGCAGCTTATGCTTCTTCCCCTAAGAAGAAGCCATCAGTTATTCCTGTCGATAAAGTCATGACTCACGATCCGGTAATGGCTAAGCAGGGTGACACTTATTATCTCTTCGCTACCGGACATGGAATTTCCGTGATGTCCTCAAAGGACTTGAAGAACTGGAAGTTTGAAAAACCGGTATTTGAGAAAGCGCCTCAATGGGCAGTGGAAACTGTGAAAGGCTATAACGGGCACACGTGGGCACCGGATATTATTTTCCACAATGGACTTTATCATTTGTTTTATTCATGTTCGGCATTTGGAAAGAATACTTCGGCTATTGGTCACGCAACCAATCCTACGCTCGACCCTTCCAGTCCTGATTTCAAATGGACAGACCATGGAAAAGTAATTCAGTCGGTACCTAACCGGGATATGTGGAATGCTATTGATCCCAATATCATTATTGATGAAAATGGTACACCCTGGATGAATTTCGGCTCATTCTGGGATGGCATCAAGATGGTAAAGCTGACTCCTGATATGAATGGAGTGGCTCAGCCGGAAGAGTGGTATTCACTTTCTCGCCGTCAACGTACCTTTAATCTGGATGAAGAGAATGCAGGTGATGGAGCAGTTGAAGCTCCCTTTATTATGAAACACGGTGATTATTATTACTTGTTTGTGTCATTTGACTATTGCTGTAAGGGCTTGAAAAGTGATTATAAAGTCATGGTCGGACGTTCGAAGACTGTCACAGGACCTTATTTAGACAAAGACGGAAAAGCTATGAACAAGGGAGGTGGTTCATTAGTGATTCAGGGAAACAAGGACTATGCCGGAGTAGGTCATAATGCAGCCTATCATCTGGACGGGAAGGACTATTTTATCTCCCATGCCTACTCTGTGGCAGAAGAAGGAGCCCCCAAATTGATAATTCGTGAAATGACCTGGACACCTGACGGATGGCCGGTTGTCAACTTCTAAAAGTGATGCTTGCAGGGATGCCGCAGGGAGTATTTTCCTCCTGAGCGGCATCTTTTTTGTGTCGATATTGCATGATTTGTGATAGCTTTTTAGCGAAAATTTTATTGTTGATTTCACACCTAATCCCTATTTTTGCCTTGATTAGTAATTATTTGGAAAAACACCTATGAAAAAACAAGTATTTTTTGGCACATTGGCGTTATTGGCCTCTCAGGCATTTGCCCAGCAGGCAGCGGTTACCGGTCCTGATTCTCGTTTGAAACTCGACTTTCAGTTGCAGGATGGCAAGCCTGTCTATTCGGTGACATACGACGGAAAGACCGTACTGGAGAACTCTCCCCTCGGCTTTGTATCCAATATCGGCGACTTCAGCCGTCAGATGAGCTTTGTCGGCCAGCAGGCGGATAAGGTGGAAAAGACGTACACGCAGGACCGTATCAAGTGTTCTACGGTAAATTATTCTGCCAACAAGCTGACTGTAACCCTTGAAAATGCTGACAAGAAGAAACTGGACATCGTGTTCCAGTTGAGCAACAACGATATTGCTTTCCGCTACGAGATGCCTCAGTATGGCGAAACGGCCTGTATGGTGATTGAAAGGGAAGCGACCGGCTTTGACTTTCCTTCTACCACTACTACGTTCCTTTCTCCGCAGAGTGATCCGATGATCGGCTGGATGCGTACGAAACCGAGCTACGAAGAGGAATATGTGCCCGATGAACCGGTGGCTACTCCTTCCAAGTACGGTGAAGGCTATACTTTCCCGGCACTGTTCCATGTAGGCGACAACTGGGCGCTGGTATCGGAGACCGGTGTACGCAGCCTGTATTGTGCTTCCCATCTGAGTGATGCTACTAAAGATGGTCTTTACAGTATTGCTTTCCCGAATCCGGGCGAGATGAACGGTCTGGGTTCCTCTACTCCGGGACTGGCCCTGCCGGGTGTTACTCCCTGGCGTACGATTACGGTGGGTAGCGGACTGAAGCCGATTGTGGAGACTACCGTTCCGTTTGATGTGGTGGAACCGCTGTATGAGCCTTCTCAGGAATACAAGTTCGGTCGTTCTACGTGGAGCTGGATTATGTGGCAGGACCCGAGTATCAACTACGATGACCAGATTCGTTTCATTGACCTGGCCAGTGAAATGGGTTATGAATATACGCTGATTGACGGAGGCTGGGAAAAGAACATCGGACGCGACCGCATGGAAGAGTTGTTCAAGTACGCTCACCAGAAGAACGTGGATGTGTTTGTGTGGTACAACTCCAACGGTTACTGGAACGATGCACCGCAGGATGCCAAGCAGTGCATGAGCAATTCGGTTGCCCGCAAGAAAGAAATGAAATGGCTGCAGAAGTGCGGCGTGAAGGGCTTGAAGGTGGACTTCTTCGGTAGTGACAAGCAGCAGATGATGGGCTTGTATGAAGATATTCTGACCGATGCCAATGAATACGGCCTGATGATAATCTTCCATGGATGTACCATCCCACGTGGCTGGGAACGCATGTATCCGAACTATGTAGGCAGTGAGGCGGTACTGGCTTCTGAAAACCTGATATTCAACCAGCATTTTGATGATATGGAGGCTTACAACGCTTGTCTGCATCCGTTTATCCGCAATACCATCGGCTGTATGGAGTTTGGCGGTACGCTGCTGAACAAGCGTCATAACCGTACGAACGACGGAGGTACCATTCGTAAGACGACGGACGTGTTCCAGCTGGCTACGGCGGTGCTGTATCAGAATCCGATTCAGAACTTTGCCCTTGCTCCGAATAACCTGACAGATGCACCGGCGCTGGCCATCGATTTTATGAAGCAGGTACCTACTACGTGGGATGAAACGGTGTTCCTTGACGGCTATCCGGGTAAATATTGTGTACTGGCCCGTCGTCATGGCGACCGCTGGTATGTGGTAGGCGTAAATGCACAGAAAGAACCGTTGAAGTTAAGCTTGAACCTGCCGATGTGGAAGAAAGGTGAAACGGTTTCCTATTATCTGGACGATAAGAAACGTCAGCCGCAGTTGGAAGAACTGAAAATCAAGAATCCGGCAGAGGTGAAAGTGGTGATTCAGCCGGATGGAGGTATTATTCTGACAAAATAATTTGAGGAGTTTTCAAAAGAGAAAAAGCGTGATTTTTTAGTGGAAATCACGCTTTTCTCTTTTTAATTTATAACTTTGCATCCTAACTCATTGAATTATGGAGAATAATCAACTTTTTATTTACAATACACTGACCCGCAAGAAGGAACTGTTCGTGCCTTTGCATGCTCCTCATGTGGGCATGTATGTGTGTGGTCCTACCGTGTACGGTGACGGACATTTGGGACATGCGCGTCCTGCTATTACGTTTGATATTGTGTTCCGCTACCTGACTCATTTGGGCTACAAGGTACGTTATGTGCGTAACATTACAGATGTGGGCCATCTGGAGCATGATGCAGACGATGGTGAAGACAAGATTGCCAAGAAAGCACGTCTGGAACAGCTGGAGCCGATGGAAGTGGTGCAGTATTATCTGTTGCGTTACCACAAGGCAATGGAAGCATTGAATGTGTTGCCGCCTAGCATCGAGCCGCATGCATCCGGACACATCATCGAGCAGATTAAGCTGGTGGAAGAGATTCTGAAAAACGGATATGCATACGAAAGCAAGGGCTCTGTGTATTTCGATGTAGCGAAGTACAACAAAGATCATCACTATGGTGTGTTGTCAGGACGTAACCTGGATGATGTGCTGAATACAACCCGTGAACTCGACGGACAGGATGAAAAGCACAACCCGGCCGACTTTGCTTTGTGGAAATGTGCGCAGCCGGAACACATCATGCGCTGGCCGTCACCGTGGAGCAATGGTTTCCCAGGCTGGCATTGTGAGTGTACCGCTATGGGACGCAAATATTTAGGTGAAACTTTCGATATTCACGGAGGAGGAATGGACTTGGTGTTCCCGCATCATGAGTGTGAAATCGCACAGGCTGTGGCTTCAGAAGGTCATCAGATGGTACGTTACTGGATGCACAATAACATGATTACCATCAACGGACAGAAGATGGGTAAGTCATTAGGTAACTTTATCACGTTGGATGAGTTCTTCACAGGCTCTAACAAGTTGCTGACACAGGCTTATTCACCGATGACCATCCGTTTCTTCATCCTTCAGGCACACTATCGCAGTACGGTGGACTTCAGTAACGAAGCGCTGCAGGCTGCTGAAAAGGGATTGGAACGTCTGTTGGAAGGTGTGAAGAACCTGGATCGTATTGCTCCGGCAAAGGCAACTTCAGGCATCGAACCGAAAGGCCTGCGTGAGAAGTGCTACGAGGCCATGAACGACGACTTGAATACACCGATTGTCATTTCTCATCTGTTTGATGCAACCCGTATGATTAATACGGTGATTGACAAGAAAGCGACTATCAGCGCCGAAGATTTGGAAGAGTTGAAGAGCGTGTTCCATCTGTTTGTGTTCGATATTCTTGGCCTGAAAGCGGAAGCTGAAAACAATGCAGCACGTGAAGAAGCGTACGGAAAAGTAGTCGACATGCTGTTAGAGCAACGTATGCAGGCTAAAGCCAACAAAGATTGGGCTACAAGCGATAAGATTCGTGACAATCTGGCTGCCTTGGGCTTTGAAGTGAAAGACACTAAGGATGGCTTCACTTGGAAATTAAATAAGTAATTGGATACAGTTTTGTATATGAGGGGGTATCAACTGGGTTGGTATCCCCTTTTTTCAGTGCTTTTCGGCCCTTTTCAAAACGCAAGTGCATTTGATATGAAACGCAAGTGCATTTCACTTCAAACGCAAGTGCGTTTTACTTCAAACACAAGTGCGTTTTAGTTGAAACGCAAGTGCGTTTTTTAAGGATGATTTTTATGTGTATAAAATGTATATTTATCCGAAGCAAATACCCATGCGGCGTCCCTGCACAATCAGGTCATGGTCTTCCGTAACCAGTTTCAGCTTGCCGGCCACTTCACTCAGTGGAACAGATTCGATGGCATTGCCTTTCAACGCTACCATCCGGCCAAACATACCCTGGGCTATCAGTTCGGTAGCATGTCCTCCCATGCGGGTAGCCAGGTTGCGGTCGTAGGCTGTAGGACTTCCTCCGCGCTGGATGTATCCCAATACAGTTTCGCGGGTTTCGAATCCCGTTTCGTATTCTATTTCCTCGGCAATGTATTGCGCAGCTTTTTTACCTCCGATTGTAGGAATTCCTTCTGCTACTACTACGATGGAGTAAGGTTTTCCTTTCTTCAGGCGGTTGATGATGGCATCGCCAATACGGTGAATGTCGAAAGGAATTTCAGGAAGCAGGATAATGTCACCTCCTCCCGCCATACCGGAGTGAAGGGCAATCCATCCAGCCTTGTGGCCCATGACTTCAATGACCATGACACGCTGGTGGGCACTGGCAGTGGAATGTAGGCGGTCAATAGCGTCGGTGGCTATCGTTACGGCCGAATCGAAACCAAAAGAAACATCGGTTCCCCACACGTCATTGTCGATGGTCTTGGGAATGCTTACCACATTTACTCCCGCTTCAGCCAGTTTTGCAGCTGTTTTCTGCGTACCGTTTCCTCCGATGCACACGATGCAGTCCAGGCCGCGTTCGCGGATGGTCTGAAGCATGATGGCAGGTTTGTTTTCCGATACGGCACCCGCTTTTCTTTTGAACGGTTTTTCGCGTGAAGTACCAAGGATGGTTCCTCCCAGGTTCAGAAGTCCTGTCAGTGAGCTTTCGTCCAGCGGAACAATGTCATTGTCCAGCAGTCCTCGAAACCCACTATGGATTCCATAAACCTCCATCCCGTAATGGTTGATAGCTGTCTTGCATACCCCTCGAATGGTGGCATTGATTCCCGGACAGTCGCCTCCTGAAGTCAAGATTCCTATCTTCATGTTTTGCTGTATTAATAGATTGTGTGGTAAAGGTAAGAAAAAACTGTATATTTGTCATGATAGAGGAAAAAATAATGTTCCTGTCTGCTGATTTAGTCAGAAAAAATCTACCTTTGCATCTATCACATATAAGGATTTGAAATTTAAGAAGGAATGAATTCAACAAAGTTAATAGGAAAGATATTTGCTCCCAGACAGAGAGAAATTGACCTTTATGGGACAAAGGCCGAAGAAATTCAGGGCCGTGTATTCCGAAAACTGATACAGAGCGCTTCTGCTACGGAGTGGGGAAAGAAATATGATTTCAGCCAAATCCGGAACTATACAGATTTTCAGCGTGTTCCGATACAGACGTATGAAGATGTAAAAGGTTATGTTGACCGTATGCGCCATGGTGAAAAGGATGTGTTGTGGCCGGGAAAGGTCATCTGGTACGCCAAGTCATCGGGGACAACTAATGATAAAAGTAAGTTTATTCCTGTCAGCCCGGAAGGATTGAAAGGAATCCACTATCGGGGAGGAACAGACGCAGTGGCATTGTACCTCCGTGAGAATCCTGAAAGCCGTTTCTTTTCGGGGAAGGGATTGATATTGGGAGGCAGTCATAGCCCGAACTATAACGTGAAGGACAGTCTGGTGGGTGACTTGTCGGCCATCCTGATTCAAAATATCAGTCCGCTGGTGAACCTGATTCGGGTACCGAAGAAAGAGATTGCCTTGTTGAGTGAGTTTGAAGAGAAGGTAGAACGCATTGCCAGTACCACGATTCATCAGAATGTGACCAACATTTCGGGAGTTCCTTCCTGGATGCTGGCCGTGTTGAACCGTGTACTGGAAAAAACGGGAGCCAAACATTTGAATGAGGTATGGCCTAATCTGGAAGTTTTCTTCCACGGAGGAGTATGCTTCACACCTTATCGTGAACAGTACAAGCAGCTTATTCCGACAGACAAGATGCATTACATGGAAACGTATAATGCCAGTGAAGGTTTCTTTGGCCTGCAAAGCGATTTGCACGATCCGGCCATGTTGCTGATGATTGACTATGACGTGTTCTATGAGTTTATTCCTTTGGAGGAAATCGATAAGCCGAATCCTACGATTGTACCTTTGTGGGGTGTGGAAGTAGGACGTAACTATGCGGTAGTAATCAGTACCTCCTGCGGTTTGTGGAGATATATCATTGGGGATACGGTGAAATTCACACAGAAAGACCCATACAAGTTTATTATCTCCGGTCGTACCAAGCACTTTATCAATGCCTTCGGTGAGGAACTGATGGTAGATAATGCAGAAAAAGGGCTGGAAAGAGCCTGCAAGGAAACCGGTGCACAGGTACTGGAATATACGGCAGCTCCTGTCTTTATGGATGCCAATGCCAAGTGTCGTCACCAGTGGCTGATAGAATTCTGTGTGATGCCGGACTCGCTGGAGAAGTTTGCCCAGGTGCTGGATACCGCGTTGCAGGAAATAAATTCAGATTATGAGGCCAAACGGCATAAAGATATTACCTTGCAGCGTCTGGAAGTAATCAAGGCTCGTGAAGGCTTGTTCCACGACTGGTTGAAACAGAAAGGAAAGCTGGGTGGCCAGCACAAAGTGCCTCGCCTGAGCAACAGCCGTGACTATATTGAAGAAATGTTGAAACTGAATAACTAAACTATATAGATGAAACCTATACCTAAATATATTGCTTTGTTGCTGGTCATTATCGGGTTTTATGCATGCGCGAGCACGGGTATGCCCGACGGGGGACCGTATGATGAAACGCCACCCAAGTTTGTGCGTGCTACGCCGGAGCCCAATGCCACGAACAACAAGCGCAAGAAAATTTCCATTGAATTCGATGAATACATCAAGCTTGACAAGGCATCGGAGAAGGTGATTATTTCGCCTCCTCAGAATGAGGCGCCCGAAGTGAAGGTAAGCGGACATCGGGTCCTGGTGGAATTTTTCGATACCCTTCGTGAAAATACCACTTATACCGTGGATTTCGGTGATGCCATTGTGGATAACAACGAAGATAATCCGTTGGGTAACTTTGCATACGCTTTCTCTACAGGCGAGCATATTGATACGATGGAGGTATCGGGAACGGTGCTGTCGGCTGACAATCTGGAACCGGTAAAGGGTATTCAGGTAGGGCTTCATAAGAATTTGGAAGACAGTGCATTCGTGAAGCTTCCGTTCGACCGTATTTCACGTACTGACAGCCGCGGGCATTTTACCATTCGCGGGGTTGCCCCGGGAAAATACCGCATTTATGCCTTGATGGACGGTAACCAGAACTATTTCTTTGATTCGAAGACGGAGGCCGTTGCTTTCCTGGATTCACTGGTAGTACCCGACATGCGTCCGGCTATGCGCCAGGATACTGTATGGAATGAGTTGGATACATTGGCTTATGATACGATTTACGAGGTGCATTACACACGCTTCCTGCCCGATAACCTGATTCTTCGTTCGTTCAAGGAAGAGAATCCGATGCAGTATCTGGTGAAAAGCGAGCGCGAACAGTTGAACCGTTTTTCTTTGTATTTCAGTGCCAAAGCGGATACGCTTCCTACCATCAAGGGATTGGATTTTGATGAGAAGGATGCATTTATCATTGAAAGTAATCCGCGTAACGATACCATCCGTTACTGGATTAAGGATACCGTGATGTGCGAACGTGATACGCTGACCTTCCAGATGGACTATCTGGCTACGGACACGTTGGGACAGCTTGTGCCGAAGACTGATACCTTGCGTATGGTGAACAAGATTGACAAGAAACGCCGTATGGCCTTGGCCGAAGAAGCCCTGAAGAAGGAAGAGAAAGAGCGGAAAAAACGTGCAAAGAAAGGTGATACGCTGAAGGTGGAGCCGAAATTCTTTGCGATGTCGGTAGATGCTCCTTCCAATCTGGATTTGAACCGGAACATCGTGCTGAAATTTGATGAGCCGGTAGAACATATTGACACGGCAGCTATTCACATGGCTGTTAAGGTGGACTCGTTGTGGGAGGATATACCGTTTATTCTGATGGCAGACTCCGTAGTTCCCCGTCAGTATCAGATTCTGGCCGACTGGCAACCCGGACAGGAATATCAGCTCAAGATAGATTCGTTGGGTATTAAGGGTATTTACGGACTTTATACCAACAAGGTGGAAAACCAGTTGAAGGTGAAGACCTTGGAAGATTATGGCACGCTGTATTTGAATATCGTAGGGGCAGGACCTCATGCCATCGTTCAGTTGCTGAACAGCAGTGACGGAGTGGTGCGGCAGCAGCCGGTGACGGACAAGAATACGTGCGATTTCTATTTCTTGCAGCCCAGTACGAAATATTACATCCGTCTGTTTAACGATGACAATAACAACGGGGTGTGGGATACCGGTAACTACGAAGAGAAACGCCAGCCGGAAGAAGTGTACTACTTCCCGAAAGTATGGGAAATGAAAGCCAACTTTGAGTTTGAAGAAACGTGGGACATACATGCTGTGCCGCTTGACAAGCAGAAGTTGGACGAGATAAAGAAACAAAAGCCTGATGAGGCCAAGAAAATCAAAGACCGCAACAAGGAGCGGGCTCGTAAACTAGGAAGAACATGATAAGGAAACTGATTCTTTGCCTTTTCCTTCTGGTAGGAGGGATGGCAGCCAGCGCACAATGTGGTGCAGTGAATGATGCAATCAAGCCAGGAGAAACACTCTCTTATGAGCTGAAGTTTAACTGGAAATTCGTCTGGATTAATGCCGGATGGGCAAAGATGACGGTAAACGAGACGACTTATAACGGCCGTCCATGTTTGAAAACGGACTTACAGTCGTACACCAACAAGAAGATTGACTTCTTCTTCAAGATGCGTGACACGCTGACCTGCATCACTTCGCAGGATTTGGTTCCTCTGTATTTCCGAAAGGGAGCGGAGGAAGGAAAACGCTACACGGTAGATGAGGTGAAATTCAGTTACCAGAACGGAAAGTGTATCGTCGACCAGCAACGCACTTTACGCGGTAATACGGACAAACATCATGACGAGATGCCGGTATGTGTGTACGATATGCTGAGTATCCTCTTGCAGGCCCGTTCGTATGACCCCACAGAGTACAAGCCCGGGCAGAAGATTCTTTTCTCTATGGCTACCGGAAGGGCAGTGGAAAAACAGACCTTGATTTATCGCCGTAAGGAGAATTATAAGGCTGAAAACGGGGTAACGTATCGTTGTCTGGTATTCTCGCTCGTAGAATATGTGGGAGAAGAAAAGAAGGAAAAAGAAGTCATTACCTTCTATATTACAGACGACCGTAACCACTTGCCGGTACGCCTGGATATGTACTTGAACTTTGGTTCGGCAAAAGCCTTCCTGACCGATATTAAAGGCAATCGCCACCCGCTGACTTCCATTGTAAAGGAACGGTAAATGTAGAGCTTTCTTCCTTGAAGAGTTTTTGGGAAGGAGCAAGCAAAGGCATACAAAAAATCCTCAACTATTACTACGGGGTAGTTGAGGATTTACTATAAGGTAATTTAGAAGTTACTACGGGGTAATCAAGCGATTACTACGTAGTAATTTTTGTTTCTTCACTGTCTGTTTCTGTCTCTTCTGTAAGTTGGAATGCCGCTTCTTCTGCTTCGGCAATAATCCGCTCCACGTCATCGTATTTCTCAGTAACAGTAGTTTCTTCTTTCACTTCTGTATCGAAAGATTCCGGGTTCTGTTCGTCTGCTTGTACGGGAAGAGTTTCTGCTTCCGCAGTCAATGCATCGGTTGCGTCAGTTGAAGTCGGATTCTCTTCTGCAGCAGCTTGTTCTCGTGCGGCTTTTTCTGCAAAAATCGCGTCTATGAACTGCGGGTCATTCTTGATTTTGTTCAAGGTTTCATGAGCAGCTTCCTGCTGTGATTCTTTCTTGGAATATCCTTTACCTTGCCCAGCGGGAACCTGTTCTACTACGACCTGTGTTTCAAAGACCGGATTCTGTTGCTCGTCGACCGTCTGCTCCAGCAGGTTGAATTCAATGAGGAACTTGTTTTTCTGTCCCCACTCAATCAGTTTTGATTTGAAGTTGACTTCCTTCCGCGACAGCTTCTCCAGATTCAGGTAGGGCTTGATAATACGTTCTTCCATGAAGAACTTGCAGGTGGCGTACCCACGGTCCAGATAAATGGCTCCCACAAGCGCTTCAAAGGCATTGCCACACATGTAGCTGTTGTGTGACGACTGCCGTGTGGTGTATTTTATCAGCTTGTCCAGTCCGATTTTTACGGCAATCTGGTTCAATGTTTCTCGTTGTACGATTTTAGAGCGTGTATTGGTCAGAAATCCCTCTCTTTTCCCCTCAAACCGTTTGTACACAATGTCGGCCACTACTGCATCCAGTATGGCATCTCCTAAGAACTCCAGGCGTTCATTGTTCAACAGTCTGCCTTTAGCTTTTACCGAAGACGATTTGTGCAGGAGGGCCTGCTGGTAGATTTCGATGTTTCGCGGATAAAATCCCAGTATCTTATAAAAACAAAGATAAGACTCCTTATCCTTTCGAAAAAGAAGTCTTATCTCATCTAGTATATTGCTAAACACAGTTTATTCAGTGTATTTTTTAATGATTACACATGCATTGTGACCACCAAATCCGAATGTGTTGCTCAATGCAGCACGTACAGTACGCTGCTGTGCCTTATTGAAAGTGAAGTTCAGGTTATAGTCGATGTTTTCATCGTTGTCACCTTCTTCGTGGTTGATTGTCGGAGGTACAATGTCATTTTTTACAGACAGTACGCAAGCAATGGCTTCTACACCTCCGGTTGCACCCAACAGGTGTCCAGTCATAGACTTGGTAGAACTGATGTTCAGTTTGTAAGCATGTTCGCCAAACAAATCCTTGATGGCTTTTACTTCAGAAACGTCGCCTACCGGAGTAGAAGTTCCGTGCACGTTGATATAGTCGATATCTTCCGGTTTCATTCCGGCATCTTCCAGAGCGCTCTGCATAACCAGTTTCGCACCCAGGCCTTCAGGATGAGAGGCTGTTAAATGGTAAGCGTCGCCAGATGCACCTGTACCGGCCAATTCTGCGTATATCTTCGCACCACGTGCTTTAGCGTGTTCCAGTTCTTCAAGAATCAAACATCCGGCACCTTCGCCCATTACGAAACCATCGCGGCTGGCGCTGAACGGACGTGAAGCACGTGCAGGGTCGTCATTGCGTGTAGACAGTGCATGCATGGCATTGAAGCCGCCTACTCCTGCTGGGAAGATAGCTGCTTCGGCTCCACCTGTTACAATGATGTTGGCTTTTCCCAAACGGATATAGTTGAATGCATCAGCTATAGCGTTAGAAGAAGACGCACATGCAGAAGTAGTGGTGAAGTTAGGTCCGTGGAAGCCGTACATGATAGAAATCTGTCCGGATGCAATATCTGCAATCATCTTCGGAATAAAGAACGGATTGAATTTCGGTCCGAGGTCGTCTTTTGTTTTCTCGTAACCAGCGACTTCTTCTTCGAAAGTATGAATACCTCCGATTCCGACACCGAGAATCACTCCGACTTTGTTCAAATCTTCTTTTTCTACGTCGATACCGGCATCAGTTACCGCTTCTTTAGCTGCAACTACAGCATACTGAGTGTAAAGGTCCATCTTACGGGCTTCCTTACGGTCAATATGGTCAGCAGCATTGAAGTTCTTCACTTCGCAAGCGAACTGAGTCTTAAATTTTGACGCATCAAAATGAGTAATAGGTCCTGCTCCGCTGACGCCGTTCAGGAGGTTGTTCCAGAATTCCGGAACAGTGTTACCTACTGGAGTCAACGCACCAAGACCTGTTACTACTACTCTTTTTAATTCCATAAAGGTAGAATTAAATTATTTTGCGTTAGCTTCGATGTAAGAGATAGCGTCACCTACAGTCTGGATCTTTTCTGCCTGATCGTCTGGAATAGAGATTCCGAATTCTTTTTCGAATTCCATGATCAATTCTACAGTATCCAAAGAGTCAGCACCCAGGTCGTTAGTGAAGCTAGCAGTTGCAACTACTTCTGATTCTTCTACGCCCAATTTATCTACGATAATTTTCTGTACTTTTGATGCGATTTCAGACATAATTCTAAGTTTTTTAAGTTTATAAATAATGTAATTTATTGATTTTTCGCTGCAAAGGAATAAATATTTCTGATTCTAAGCAAATATTCAGGCAAATAAATGCTTTTCCTTTGCACATTTTTATACATTCTGTGCACGTAAACTTGTTTTTTTATGCCTTATTCTCTTCGTAAATGATAGTCGCCGCGCAATTGTTCAAACAGTTCCGGGTGTGCACGCAATTCTTCGCAGTCCTTGTGCGGGTTATATAATTGAAGTACCCTCACATTCTCGTCCTGTGACAAGGTTTGATTCGGATTGTCGGGGAGGGCAATATGAAAATCAGCCCGTTTATGGAAGAAACGGCAAAATGCTTCCAATACCATGCGGGTAGCATTGGCTTTCCCGTCGGCAGAATAACCGGCAATGTGAGGCGTGCCGATAAATACCTTGTCGAGCAACTCCTGACTGATGTGCGGTTCGTTTTCCCATACGTCAATGACAGCACCCTTTACAAGACCTTTATTCATAGCTGCGAGTAGCGCTTCTGTATCTACAACTTCTCCACGTGAGGTATTAATGAGGTAAGGGGGTTGCTGTAACTTTTGAAAGAAAGTACTGTCGGCCAGATGGTAGGTCTTATATTTTCCTTCCCGGATGAGGGGGGTATGAAAGGTTAGGATGTTACATTGTTCGGCCAGTGTATCTAATGAACAGAAGCCTTCTTCTCCTTGATCTGCCCGAGGAGGGTCATTCAGTAATACCTTCAATCCGATACGTTGTGCCATCTGCCGGATACGTTCTCCTACATGCCCTACACCAATGATACCCAAACAGGATTCTTGGAGGTTGATTCCCTTTTCTTTTTGAAGAAGTAGAAGCACGGCGTGAAGATATTGTTCTACAGCCCCCGCATTGCATCCGGGACAGTTGCTCCAGGTAATCCCGGCTTGCTGGCAATATGCCGTATCAATGTGGTCGAAACCGATGGTGGCTGTTCCGATAAACCGTACGTTACTTCCTCCCAGCAATTCCCGGTTACAGATTGTCCGTGTGCGGATAATCAGGGCATCTGCGTCTTTAACGACCTCCGGTGTGAAGGCTTTCCCAGGCAGATAGACCACTTCATCTGCCAGTTGTTCGATGGCTTCGCGGATGTAAGGTATTTTGTTGTCTACGATTACTTTCATCTTTACTATATACTGTTCTAAAGTCTTTTTTAGAGTCTGCAAATGTATATACTTTTGATGAAATGCGATACTAAAACAGAAACAATGCATCGTAAATCTTATTTTATTCCTATCTTTGCCAAATAGGATTAATAGACTATGTGATATGGTAAAGCAGTATGATTATCTGATTGTTGGCGCAGGATTATTTGGTGCCATTTTTGCTTGTGAAGCAAAGAAAAGAGGAAAACGTTGTCTGGTGCTTGATAAGCGAAAACATTGTGGCGGAAATATTTATTGCGAAGACATTGAAGGTATTCATGTGCATAAATATGGAGCACATATATTTCATACAGACAATAAGGAAGTGTGGGATTATGTAAACCGCTTAGTTGAATTTAATCGATTTACTAATTCTCCATTGGCTTGTTTTAAAGGAGAATTATATAATCTTCCGTTTAACATGAATACTTTCTATCAATTGTGGAAAGTAAAAACTCCGGCAGAGGCGAAAGCAAAAATAGAAACACAGCGTAAGGCTTATAATCATATTTCTGATCCTGTTAATTTGGAGGAACAGGCGTTGAAATTGTGTGGTGAAGATATTTATAATGTCTTGATTAAGGGATATACAGAAAAACAGTGGGGGCGCACTGCCACAGAATTACCGCCTTTTATTATAAAGCGCATTCCTTTCCGCTTTGTTTTTGATAATAACTATTTTAATGATGCGTATCAAGGAATTCCCAAAGGGGGATATAATGTGTTGATTGAAAAACTTCTGGAGGGAATTGAAGTACGTTTAGGAGTCGATTATTTTAAAGAACGTTCTTTTTGGGATGGCATTGCCAATAAGATTTTATTCACAGGCTGTATTGATGAATTTTTTGATTACCAATGTGGACAACTGGAGTATAGGAGCTTGCGGTTCGAACAGAAAATGTTGGAAATGGATGATTTTCAAGGAAATGCGGTGGTGAATTACACAGAGCGTGAAATACCTTATACCCGAATTATTGAGCATAAACATTTTGAGTTTGGGAAACAACCTGTGACAGTTATTACTTATGAATATCCTGATAATTTTGAATTAGGTAAGGAGCCTTATTATCCAATTAATGATAAGCGTAATATGGACATGTTCAAACGTTATCAGGATTTAGCTCAGCAAAAGAAGAATGTATTATTTGGTGGTAGATTGGCACAATATACTTATGCTGATATGGATGATACCGTAGAAGCTGCACTGAATCTAGTTAAAAAAGAATTTGTAAATGAATAAATAACATGAAAAGTCTGCATATCATTACTCCAGTCAAAGATTCTATAGAGTTTACTTTAGAAACAATAAAAGCTATTTTGAATTCCGAGATAAAAGTTCCTTATACTTATACGGTATATAACGATTTTAGCACGGAGGAGAATACAAAAATTTTGGAGGAAAGTTCAAAGCAATTGGACTTTCGATTAGTTAATCTGTCTGATTTGACAGATCATCCTTCACCTAATTATTTATTGGTGTTGCAGATGGCTCAGAAAGAAGCGATTGAGGCAGAAGCTGGTTTGTTGATTGTAGAATCGGATGTGGTGGTGAAAAAGAATACTTTGCAAGATTTGTTTGATGGAGCTTTGGCGCGTCCTGATTGTGCTATTGCAGCAGCTGTGACTACGGATGAATCTGGAGAAATAAATTACCCTTATCTGCATGCCAAGGGAAATGAGAATAAAATCTATGCGGAAAAGAAGCATTGTAGTTTTTGTTGCTCTTTGTTGACATTGAGCTTCTTGAAAGAGTTTGATTTTCATCAGCTGGATGCTACGAAGAACTGGTATGATGTAACGATTTCTCATGAGGCTTTAAAGAAGGGCTTCCAAAATTATTTGTTTACAGTCTTGCCTGTCTGGCATCGTCCTCATGGAAGTCGTCCATGGAAACAGCTGAAATACAAGAACCCGTTGAAATATTATTGGTTGAAGTTTACAAAGGGATTGGATAAGATTTAGTTAATACGTATTTATGAGTTTCTTTAATCATCAGACTCTGGTATTAAGTCCCGAATGTGAGTCTTTTCGGGATTTCATGCTTTCTATTCCGGATCGTTTTGAGAAGGGAGAGGGTACCATCATACATAAAGGTAGAAATGAATTGAGAAAAATTACCTATAATGGAAACGTACTTGTAGTAAAATCTTTTCGTACTCCGAATATAATCAATCGTTGGGTGTATGGAGTCTTTCGTCCTTCAAAAGCCAAACGTTCTTTTGAACATGCCCAGATGTTATTGGATATTGGTGTGGGTACTCCTCGTCCCGTTGGATATTTGAATATCCGTAAAGGATTGATGTTCGATCGAAGTTATTATGTAACGTATGCATCCGAATGCCCGCATACTTATGAGGAATTGTTCAAACATAAGTTTGAATATGAGGATGATGTGCTTCGTGCAGTAGGTCATGTGACAGCTCAGTTGCATAATCACGGCTATGCTCATAAAGACTATGGTAGAGGAAATATCTTGTTTGCTCAGATAGCAGAAGGCATAAAGATAGAGATTGTTGATTTGAACCGCATGGACATTGGGCCGTTAGATATGAAAGCGGGTTGTAAGAATCTGGAGCGCCTTCCTGCTACTCCTCACATGCATAAGATATTGGCCGAGGAGTATGCAAAAGAACGTGGTTTTGATCCTGACGAGTGTTACAAGTTGATGGTAGCTTATCGGAGTACGCAGCCTGGAAAGATTGATGGTCTTTATTAACTAGAGGGTATGAATATAATAGCTGTAGTAGTAACCTATAACCGGAAAGAGTTGTTGAAGCGTAACATTGCTTGTTTACGCTTAAATACTCCTGTTTCTTCTATTGTGGTTGTAAATAACGGCAGTACGGATGGAACTGGAGCGTGGTTGGACGAACAGGAAGACTTGACTGTTATTCATCAGGAAAATGTCGGTGGGTCAGGAGGTTTTTATCGAGGCATTCAGTACGCTTATCAGGCAGGTGCCGACTGGATCTGGTGCATGGACGATGATGTGTTTCCTCGTCCGGATTGTATGGAGCATCTGCTGCCTTATACCCATGAACCAGGGGTAGGAATTCTGGCTCCTCGTCGTTTGATGGAAGGACAGATTTTTACCAATGACTTTCAAAAGGTGAATCTGAGCAATCCGTTTGCGTCCATGTATCAGCAAAAGCTGAAGAAGCAGGTGGTTAATGGCCCAGTGGATATTTGTGGCACGGCTTTTGAAGGACTTTGTATAAGCCGTAAGGCCGTTGCAGAAATAGGGTTGCCTAATAAAGAGTTGTTTATTTTCTGTGACGATACTGATTACTGTCTGCGTGCAGTATTGGCAGGCTTCCGGATTCTATATATTCCCTCAGCCTTGATGGATAAGGAAAAATTCTTTTCAAATGATAGCTGGGAGGAGAGAAGCCGGAAGAAAAAATGGAAACGTTTTTATCAGGTACGTAATTCCACTTATTTGAATCATCATTATGGACGTAACTGGTGGGTGAAATATCTGCGTGGTTTCAATGGAGTGCTGGGGTATTTGCTGGTAGCTTTATTCACTTGCCCGTTTAAGAACGTGTATACACTGAATGACGTAGCCAAATTCTGGCAAGCTTATTGTGATGGAATCCACGAGAAGTTAGGAAGATATTAGAGTATAAACATAAAAATGCAAACGGCTTTAAAGGGTATTTACAATTCCTTTAAAGCCGTTTGTTTTTATTACAGTGCCTGCATGTCGTTCAAACGTTTGTAGTATCCGTTTTGTGCAAGCAGTTCTTCATGCTTTCCGTTTTCTACAATCTTTCCTTCGTACAACACATAAATCTGGTTGGCATTTTTGATAGTCGACAGACGGTGTGCAATAGCAATAGTCGTTCTGGTTTTCATCAAGCGTTCCAAAGCTTCTTGTACCAAACGTTCACTTTCCGTATCAAGTGCCGAAGTAGCCTCGTCCAGTATTAAGATAGCCGGATTCTTTAGAATAGCCCGTGCGATGGATATACGCTGGCGTTGTCCTCCAGAAAGGCGGCATCCCCGGTCACCGATGTTGGTATCATATCCTTGTTCTGATTCCATAATAAAATCGTGTGCATTGGCAATCTTGGCAGCTTCTATCACTTGTTCTTTTGTCGCATTCTCTACACCGAACGTGATATTGTTGTAGAAACTATCATTAAATAGGATAGCTTCCTGGTTCACATATCCGATAAGTGAACGGAGGTCGCTGATAGATACATCTTTTATATTCACTCCGTCAATCAGAATTTCTCCTCCTTGTACGTCGTGGAATCGGGGCAGCAAGTCTACCAGAGTTGATTTACCGGAGCCGCTTTGTCCCACCAGCGCAATCGTTTCTCCTTTTTTGATACGGAGATTAATGTCATTCAACACCTGTGTCTGGCCGTTGTAGCTGAATGTGATATGGTTGAACTGAATGTCTTTGTTTAATGAAGAAAGATGTTGCGGTTTCTCTTTCTCTACAATGTTGTTAGGTGCTTTTAGAATCTTGTCCACACGTTCCATGGAAGCCAATCCTCTTGGAATCATATAGCTGGCCTTTGAGAAATCCTTCAGCGGATTGATGATGCTATAAAGTATCACCATGTAGTAGATAAAAGTAGAAGCATCAATGGAAGAGTTGTTTCCTAAAATCAATGAACCTCCAAACCATAGTACAAAAACGATAAGCACTGTACCCAGAAATTCGCTCATCGGGTGTGCCATAGCCTGACGGATGGATACCCGACTGGTTGCATCACGATATTCATTACTGCATTTATTGAAACGATTGATCATCTTCTCTTCAGCAGTAAAGGCTTTGATAACTCGCAGGCCACCTAGGGTCTCTTCCAGCTGCGACATGGTTTCTCCCCATTTTTCCTGTGCATCAAGCGACTGTCTTTTCAGTTTCCTGCCGATTTTTCCCATTAACCATCCCATGGTAGGCAATACGAGGATAGTAAATAAAGTCAGCTGCCAGCTGATAATCATCAGGGTTGTGAAATAAGAAATAATCAGAATCGGGTTCTTCAGCAGCATGTCCAGTGAACTGGTGATGGAGTTTTCAATTTCTGCCACATCTCCACTCATTCGGGCAATAATATCTCCTTTTCTTTCTTCTGAAAAGAAGCCTAAAGGAAGATAAGTAACTTTTGTGTACACCATTGTACGTATATCCCGCACAATGCCTGTTCGCAAAGGAACCATTACAGCCGTAGAGCCAAAGTAACAAGCTGTTTTCAGAAAAGTCATGCCTGCCAAAAACAATCCCAAAAGCAACAATGTGGTCGATGGCCCAAAACTGTCTATCAATTGATTTACATAATAATAAAAATTATTTATAGCAGTTTCCTTCAATGAATCGACCGACCATTCCCAATCCATATATTGATACACTTTTTCCTGTGCATTCGTTTTGAAGAGAATATTCAGAATAGGAATTAAAAGAGAAAAAGAAAACACATTGAAAATAGCTGAAAGGATATTCAGAAGAACAGCCCAGCAGACATATTTTTTGTAGGGCGATACAAACCGCCGCATGAGTTGGAAGAATTCTTTCATAATAGAGAATGTAACTACTTGTATTTTGCAAAGATAGTGCAAAATACCATAGGTACGCCATCCTTTCTGCAAAATTTGAACTTTACGTACTGTAAGGATGATATATTTTTTGTAGCTTTGCCTTGAATTATAACTCCATATTCTGATGAAGCTGGTATATCGTATATTATTTTTCTTTTTATATCTGTTGTCTTTACTTCCGTTGAGGCTTCTTTACTTTTTCTCCGATTGTTTGTTCTTCCCATTGTTTTATGTAGTAAAATACCGTCGGAAAGTAGTAGAAAAGCAGTTGGATGAATGTTTCCCAGAGAAAAGTATGAAAGAGAAACGTGATATAGAGCGCCGGTTCTATCATTTCTTTTGTGATTATCTGATGGAGGTAATAAAGCTATTCTCTATCTCAAAGAAAGAAATGATGCGACGGATGGAGTTTGTTGGTTTGGATGAAGTTCGTGCAGATTTAGAGCGTGAAAACAAAAAATTCTGCTTTTTATATTTAGGACATTATTGTAATTGGGAATATATTGCATCCTTGGCTTACTGGTTGCCCGAAATACATTGTGGACAGATTTATCATCGGATATATAATCAGTCGTTCGATGACTTGTTTTTGAAGTTGCGAGGGCAGTTTGGTGGAGAGTCTATTCTGATGAAAGAAACACTTCGACGTATTTTAACCTTGCGCGGACAGGAAAAGAAAGTGATGATTGGCTTTATTTCCGACCAGCTGCCTAAGTGGGAAAATATGAACCATTGGACTACTTTCCTGAATCATGAGACTTCTTTCTTCATCGGTGCAGAACGCATTGCCAAGCAGGTAGATGCGGCATTATATTATGTGAGAGTAGAGCGGATTCGTCGTGGCTATTATCGCGCTTCTTTTGAGTGTATGGCATTGCATCCGAAAGAATACCCGGATTATGAATTAACAGACTTGTATTCTCGCCGTTTGGAAGAGCAGATTCGTCAACAGCCAGGATATTGGCTTTGGACACATAAGCGTTGGAAACGAACGAAGGAGGATTGGTTGAAGTGGAAAGAAGATAATAACTATTAAAATAAATATCTATGAAAACATTATGTAATATATCTAGAATATATGTTTTTTCTCCATCTGAAAAAACGACAGGAGGAATAGAATTATTACATCAATTGGTGGATTATTTAAGGAATCAGGGTAAAAAGGCTTACATTTATTACTATGAGAAACCTTCAGCTCAAGTTCCAGAGGTTTATGGTAAATATAACATCACGACAGCTACGCAAGTGGAAGATGATCTGGAGACTGTTATTGTTCTCCCTGAAATATGTTTTCACCTTAGTGATACTTATGTAAAATCTCAGATAGTATTATGGTGGTTGAGTGTGGATAATTATTATCATAGAGAAAAAAAGCATATTCCTTTGTATGAGATATTTTCTTATTCTAAGATTTATGGTCTAAAGCAGGTATGGCATCGTTTTATGCGGATTTTCCGTGGAAAATGGACGCTTGCTCCTTTTTTTTCAATAAAGGGCTCTATTCAAAAAGATTATATTCATGCATATCAGTCAGAGTATGCCAGATTACATTTATATGCACGTGGGGTTAATAATTTGTATCCGTTGAAAGATTATATAAATACGGCTTTTGTTTCAGAAACTGTATCTCAAAAGAGACTGCCTAATATTTTATACAATCCTAAAAAAGGAATAAACTTTACGAAGAAGTTAATAAAAGCGGCTCCAGATTTGAATTTCGTTCCTCTACAAAATTTATCTAGATTGGAACTGCAACAACTTTTCTCTTCTAGTATGCTTTATATTGACTTTGGAAATCATCCTGGAATGGATAGACTTCCTCGTGAAGCTGCAATAAATGGATGCTGTATTATGACAGGTGTACAAGGAGCTGCGGATAATGAGATAGATATTCCGATTCCCCGTTCTTATAAATTTGATGAGACGAAGCATTCTTTAGAAGATATTATAAAGCGTATTAGAGAAATCCTACTAAATTATGATGAACATGTGAATTCATTTACTCTATATAGGGAGAGGATTATAAAAGAAGAATCTGAATTTTATAAGCAGATAAATCAATTATTTCAATTGTAATAAAAATAGAAATGGTAAAAGTTAGTGTGATTGTTCCAAATTATAATTATGCTCGATATTTGCCGATACGTATTGAGTCTATTTTGAATCAATCTTTTCAAGATTTTGAATTAATTTTATTGGATGATGCTTCTACTGATAATAGTATACAGATTTTAGAGAAGTATCGAAATAACCCGCATGTTTCACATATTGTGATAAATGAAGAAAATACAGGAAGTCCTTTTCAGCAATGGATAAAAGGAATATTATTAGCTCGTGGAAAATATATTTGGATTGCAGAGGCTGATGATGTTGCAGATCCTTGCTTCTTGGAAATGTGTGTTGAATCTGCTGAAAGTCAGGAAAACACATCTGTTTGTTATACAGGCTCTTTTGCCATAGATGAAAAAGGTACTATTGATAAACGAGATATTAATCATTGGAGAAAATATGCTAAGAAAAGAACATATTCTTGTTTTGATGGAAAGTTATTTGCCGAGCATAATTTATATTGGCGCAATTATATGATTAATGCTAGTGGCATATTGTTTCGCCGTGAATTTGCTTTAAGATTGCAAAATTCAGATTTCATTACTATGCGTTATTGTGGAGATTGGCTGTTTTGGTTTCAAATGTCAATGCAGGGTAAAGTGATAGAAATATATAAGAATTTAAATTATTTTCGTCAACATAGTAGTAAAGTTACAATAAACTCACATAACTCAGGGAAAGGAATTATTGAAGATATTGATGTTGTAAGTTATATGGAAAAACATTTATCTTTTCTGAGTAAATATAAGAAACGTTTGCGTCATGGTTTGTTATATAGAAAAATTAAACGTCTGTCTCTAGATAATGAGACTCAAAAAACATTGTTTGATTTGCTTGAGACAAAATTAAATTCAAATTTTTCTGATTATTACTTAGAACGTTGGAATCAGGTCCTTCGCTTATTTCTTCCGTCCCTGTTAACTTGGAGAAGGGATAGGCTGTGATGGTGTGGTAGGTAGAAATTCTTCCAAAATATGTCCATAAAAAGTTTTCCTCCCTTCAGGGGTTACTTTCTGTAATTGAATTTTATAGGTTAGTTTGTGAAAATCATAATTCTTACAGAAGTCATACCATTCTTCTTCTGAGTATTCATCATTTAGGCATTTTCCTAAAGGGCCCATGGTCGTGATAGGGACTTGTTCTACCATTTGACTTATGGCAGGCACATATTTTCGTGCAATAGCAAATGTATAATCCAATAATAGATAATTTATAAGCTTATTATGTATTTTCCAGTAGCTTAGATGCAAATCAGCAATCATAGATGGGAGTGGGTTGTTTTTTCCACAGGCCACAAAAAAACTGACCCAACCTCCACGTGATACGTTGTGGTAAATTGGTTTATGGTGGCAACTCCAAAACTTGTCTTCTGGATGAATAAACTCGTCAACCTGTTTTGATGGAATTAATAAGGTACTATCCATCCAGATTCCTCCATGTTTGGTAAGGAGCATCATCCGGAGAATGTCAGAAAAATGTGTGATGTCAATATATCCTTCTTTTTGTTTATTGATAATATATTCAGGCATATCAATGTAATCCCGGAAATTTTCTTCTGTGATTAAAATAACAGGATGGTTACAGGCATGTCTCTGAATAGAATTATAGCAGGCTTTTACAATATCCGGCATATTTTCTTTTCCTTGCCACCAGCATACCCAGATAGGAGATGTCGCATTAATATTTTCACAGGAATTACAAGTCTGTTTTTTATATTTTGAGATAATCTCTTTTCCTCCACTTTTAGTAATGAGGTGGTAGAGGATATACTGTTGCTTGAAGAAAGAAAAAAATCCTTCTATACGTCTGAAAAAGCGTTTCGTTTTCGAGATTTGATAACCCATAGTTGAAAATAAATGAAGCAAAAGTTGATTTGTAACTTTATGTTTACTCTTAAATATCTTCGATATTAATATATTTGGCTTTTCTTAGGTGAATACGGAAAGGTAATAACCGGAAGAAGCGTTTTATTTGTTCTAAGGGGTTATTCAGTATGCGTTCACCTTTCCAGGGAGTCATGTCAAGATATTGGAAATACACTTCCCTTAAAGGATGCTGACTGTCATATTCCCAAGGCTTTCGGTTGGTATAATGCAGTATGACGGGGTGCTTCAATACCTCAGAGAATTTCTCTTTCCAGGATTCATCCATTTGTTTAGGACGGCGATAAAAAGCATCTTGTACATTCCATTTCAAGTCCACTAATATTTTATTCTTGTGCAGGATGCTGTTTAATAAATCCTGATCATTAAATAATATACGTTCAGGATACTTGTGGAAGTAATCTACACAAGCATGAGCCACATCATTCTTACGCCAGTAATCGAGGTTGATTAAAAGTACGCCGGCATTGAAGTAAGAATCTTCCATGGGATATTTCAGAATTTCATAGCGGGCAGGTTCATTACATCCCATGTCTTCTACGGCAGCTACTCCTGTTTCATCGTTTAATGGAGTATTCCAGTATTCAGAAATATCCCCTACGATGACTATATCACAGTCCAGATACAGCAGACGGTTGATGTCGGCAGGCAACAGTTCAGACAGAATGCAGCGATAATAGGTAGCCATGGAAATACGTTTGCTGAACTTGCGGATGGTGAATCCTTCCAGCAACTTGATGTCCGGTTCGTAGAAACAAACCAGATTTCCGTATGGAGTCGCCAGGTCAATTAATATTTTCTTCTCAGCATCCGACAAGTCACGTGCTATAATATGTGCCGTGATTTGTTCTTTCCGATTGTTTTCAAATAGTGAAACAAGGGTTACCGCACAATGGCGTACATAATTGCTGTCTATGTTGCAGGCTATGTGTATCATGCTTTGATAAAGAGTTTTATATTCCTTCTTGCAAAGATATAAGATATTCGCATAAAAGCACTATCTTTGTCTGGAAACATTTACGGCTCTTTCAGTTAATTATAAGCCTCGTTCTTCAGTACTTCCTTGGCAGTACTCCAGTACTTTCGAGGCAGTATTCTAGTACTTTCAGGGCAGTACTCCAGTACTTCCTTGACAGGACTGGCTTAAATGAAAGATCTGTGGAAAATATTTATTAATCGATAACTGTTTGAACCATGGCAGATAATATACTGTATAAGCTACGAAGCGGAAAGCCAATCAAGTTTCTTGACTTTGTAAAAAATTTCTCTGGATTGCTGATACCTGATGCTTGGTATCGCAGCCGGCGTGAGAGAATGTTGGCTGAAGCACGTCGCCGCCCAGATTATGCGTATATGCAGAAGCGCGTAGACTATTATATCCGTATTCATTCTCCTTGGACTATTTCTGCGGAAGATAAACTCACACGCGATCGAAGCTGGATTCATTATACTGGAGCCATTAGTGATTATCGTCGGAAAATGTTTCATACAGCTTATTATTTTGACCAGCATGATGTGACACGTTGGTTTTCTCGTTCTTTGCGGTGGAATTTTTGTCCCGGTGATGTATATTTTACTCCGGAAGTGCCTACGGTAGTAAAAAGCCGATTGTTATCCGCTGATAACCAGAACTCTGTGGTGCTGAAGCTGGATAAGCTGCGTCATTTCATGTTTGTGCATGACATGAAGTCTTTCCGTGAGAAAAAAGATTGTGTAATTTTTCGTGGTAAGATTCGTCAGAGTCGCTTACGGACGTGTTTTCTGGAAAAGTTTTTCGGTCATCCTCTTTGCGATTGTGGGGTAGTAGGACGGAATGAAGGATGTCCGGAAGAGTGGATGACTTCCAAAAAAACGATACGGGAGCATCTGGATTATAAGTTTATCATGGCAATTGAAGGGAATGATGTGGCTTCTAATCTGAAATGGGTGATGTCTTCCAATTCTTTGGCGGTGATGCCTCGTCCCACTTGTGAAACGTGGTTTATGGAAGGCACCTTGATTCCAGATTATCATTATATAGAGGTAAAGGATGATTTCTCTGATTTGGAAGAAAAACTGAATTATTATATTGCACATCCGGAAAAAGCGGAAGAAATCATAGCCCATGCTCATGAATATGTAGCACAGTTCCGCGATAAGAAACGAGAAGAGTTGTTGCAGGTGATGGTGATGGAACAGTATTTCAAGACGAGCGGACAATTATAATTATAAACAAAGGAGAGGTTAATAACCTCTCCTTTGTTTATATTCATTGATACGTTCCATGTATTTCATATCTTTTTTATTGCCAGGAGCAGGTCTGAAATTCAGATTTTCAGGAATATCTTTCCCGTAATCTAAGATTTCTGTCTGGTTATTTTTCTTGACAATCTTGATGCAGTCATACAAGTCACCATTAGCAGCATCAAAGGAATTCATGAGCAATGTATCTCCTTTTACTTGTATCTGTTGGTAGTATTTTCCGTCAATACCGAATTTATCAAAATCTTCTCCGAAGTAAATCCGGTAAATTTTCGGAGAACAATGACTCACTGTATATACTGGGGTCGTTGGGTTGCTATTCTCATCATGACCTGTCATTCGGCCATATGAGTGTTCGTGACCTTGCAATACCAAATCGACATGATGTTCCTGAATCAGTGAGTTGAACATTGATTTCTGAATCAGGTTGTTGTATTTCCCTTTGATGGAATAAAGCGGATGATGAAGCACTACCACCTTCCAGCGTGCATTGCTCTTTTCCAATTGTTCCTTCAACCATTTTCGTTGTGTCCATAAATAGAAAAATTCACGGTTGCTGTCCAGACAGAACAATTGCATGTCATTGTATTTCAGTGTGTATACCTGATTCTCGCCTATCATGGAGTCCAGATAATAGGAGAATATTAATGAAAAGCGTCGTTCCAGTTTCCGGATGGGGTATTTCAAGTAATCATGATTTCCTGTTACGGTCAAGACAGGCAGACATTGTGCAATAGAATCCAGACCACGGAAAGTTTCTCCCCAGTAGGCATCAATAGGGCGTTCGGTAAGGTCGCCTCCGCATACGAGAAATTCTGTCTCGGGATGTGCCTGCAGTGCCTTTTTCAGGAAATAATTTGTTTTTCCGTTGATAGAATCTTGTACATCACCTACATATAAAAAACTGTAGCTATCCTGAGTCGGCAGATTATGAGTCTGGAAGTGGTACCATGGAGAATATTTCCCATTACTGCATACGCGATAGCTGTAAGAATGAGATGGCTTTAAGGAACGTAGTCTGGCTACGTAATAAGCAGCCTTTCCACTACGGGATTGGAAGACTTCGCCTGTTGCATCAATATGTAAGGTATCTTTAGAGAAGGTGTCAGCCAGTTCTACATGAGAAGGATATACAATGGAATCATACTGCCAGCTGATGTTGCGCGACAAGGGATTCTCGTCTCCGAAAGTCAGCAGGATTCTTCCTGGTTCTCTTAAGGGACTATAAGCTGCTTCTGGGGGATTACCGAACCACGCATTCCATCGGGAATTTATCCAGCAGGCCAGGGCAATTAGAATAACTGCTGTGACACTTAGTTTGATGATGTTTTTTTTCTTCATGTATCTAAAGATTTATGTAGTGAAGTTGCAAAGATATAAATAAACTGGTATTTCTATGGGTTTGCAAAAATATAACTAACTTTACCGCCCTAAAAACTAAATGGATATGAAGAATAAGACACTTTTTTCGAATGTGCTTTCGTTGGTCTGGAACTTATTGCTCGTCTATGTGTGCTATTTTATCTGCCGCTTGACATTCTTGCTGACAAACTGGAATTTGTTTAGTGAACAGTTTGAATGGGGATATATGTGCCGTTTGTTTGGTGCCGGCATCATTTTTGATACAACGGCCATTCTTTATAGTAATGCTTTGTTTATTCTTCTGTTTCTGTTCCCTTTCCATTGGAAGGAGCGGGAAGGCTTTTACCGGGTGATACGGTGGGTATTTGTGATTGTGAATACTTTTTTCTTGCTTTCCAATCTGGTGGATTGCGTATATTTCCGTTTCTCCGGGCGACGCACTACCACGTCTGTGTTTCAGGAGTTCAGCCATGAAGCTGGAGGTAACCTGACATCCATCATTTTAAAAGAATTTGCGGCAAACTGGTACTTAGTGTTGTTAGCTGCGGCCCTTTGCTATTTTCTTTACCGGATGTATCGTGCTCCGCGCCCGCAGCTGTCTGGGAATAAATGGGGGTATTATACGGTACAGACGCTGGCATTGGTGGCAGCTATTCCGTTTGTCGTGTTTGGTATGCGAGGAGGAATGACAGCGGCCACTCGTCCGATAACCATCAGTAATGCCAATCAGTATGCCGACAGGCCGGTAGATGCCTGTCTGGTATTGAATACTCCTTTTTCTTTGTTCCGCACATTAGGAAAAACGGCATTTGTGATTCCTCAATATCTGACAGATGCGGAAGCGGAAAAGGTTTACAATCCTCTTCATGTTCCGGCTGATTCCGTACAGTTCCGTCCGATGAATGTGGTGGTGCTGATTGTAGAAAGCTTCAGTAAAGAATTTGTCGGTAGTTTTAATCCACATCTCGATAACGGAACCTATAAAGGCTATACTCCTTTTTTGGATTCTTTATTGACTAAAGGACTGACCTTTGAATATTCTTACAGTAATGGCCGGAAGAGTATTGATGGTATGCCGTCTGTATTGTCCTCCATTCCAAGCTTTGTAGAGCCGTTTTTCCTGACTCCTGCTTCACTGAATGATGTGTCCAGCCTAGCACGCGAGTTAAAGCATAAGGGGTATTATTCGGCTTTCTTCCATGGGGCCATGAACGGTTCAATGGGTTTTCAAGCTTTTGCCAATTCTGTGGGCTTTGACAGCTACTGGGGACGCACGGAATATAATGAGGATCCGGCGTTTCATGGAGATGATGATTTTGATGGTACATGGGCTATATGGGATGAAGAGTTCTTGCAGTTCTATTGCAAGCGAATGACGGAGTTTAAAGAGCCTTTTATTACTTCTGTCTTTACGGCTACTTCGCATAATCCGTATGCACTACCTGAACGTTATAAGAATTTATTTCCTAAAGGAACTCATCCGATACATGAATGTATCGGTTATACAGATAACGCCTTGCGTCAGTTCTTTGCAACAGCTTCTCGTCAGCCTTGGTTTAAGAATACGCTTTTTGTATTGACGGCCGACCATGCCAGTATGAACGAACATCCGGAGTATGTGACGGATCTCGGTGCTTACAAGGTTCCAATCTTATTTTATGCTCCCGGTTTGCCGGAGCTGAAAGGGCGGAACACAGAAATGATTGTGGAGCAAATCGATATTATGCCTACGGTACTGGGCATACTTGGGTATGACCGTCCTTATATAGGCTTCGGGCAGGATGCACTTCATACGCCAGTGACTGAAAAATTTGCGGTGAACTATATTAATGGCAGCGGCATCTACCAGTTCCTGAAAGGTGATTATCTGATTCAGTTCGACGGAGAAAAAGTGATTCATGCCTATCGTTTCCGTACAGACGTACTGATGAAGGACGATGTGAAAGACAGCATGCCGCAGGAAGTGCGGAAAGAAATGGAAACCCAGTTGAAGTCAATTATCCAGCAGTACATGCAGCGGATGAACAACAATGAGCTGGTTTATAGAGAATAACTCAAAATAGCATATAAAAAGTAAACCGGACTTTTATGAGGTGAGAACCTCTGAAGGCCCGGTTTACTTTTATATAAAGAATGAATTAGTTCTTGTTGGCACGTTTACGTTCCGTTTCGTCCAAAATGACTTTACGCATACGCATGCTCTTCGGAGTTACTTCCACGTATTCATCTTCCTTGATGTATTCCAGTGCTTCTTCCAGTGAGAAGATAACTGGCGGAATGATACGGGCCTTGTCGTCAGAACCAGAAGCACGCATGTTGGTCAGCTTCTTTGATTTGGTTACGTTAATCACCAGGTCGTTTTCATGAACGTGTTCACCTACCACCTGTCCTGCATATACTTCGTCTTGTGGATAGATAAAGAACTTACCGCGATCCTGCAGCTTGTCGATGGCGTAAGCAAAGGCAGTTCCTGATTCCATGGCAATCATTGAACCGTTGGTACGGCGAGGAATATCGCCCTTGAACGGCTGGTATTCCTTGAAACGGTGAGCCATGATGGCTTCTCCCTGAGAAGCAGTCAGCACGTTGGTACGCAGACCGATGATACCGCGTGACGGCATGTCAAATTCAATGTTTACACGGTCGCCCTGAGTTTCCATGGATACCATTTCACCTTTACGGCGAGTTACCATATCAATCATCTTGCTGGCAAATTCTTCGGGCACGCTGATGGTCAGTTCTTCAATCGGTTCGCATTTCACACCGTCGATTTCCTTGAAGATAACCTGCGGTTGTCCTACCTGAAGTTCGTAGCCTTCACGACGCATGGTTTCAATCAATACAGACAAGTGGAGCACACCACGTCCGGAAACAATCCATTTTCCGTCTTCGTTTTCCGTCTTGCGTACGCGCAGCGCCAGGTTCTTGTCCAACTCTTTCATCAGACGGTCGTGGATGTGGCGTGAAGTCACGTATTTTCCTTCCTTACCGAAGAACGGAGAGTCGTTGATGGTGAACAGCATGCTCATGGTCGGTTCGTCGATGGCGATAGGTGGCAGCGGTTCCGGATTTTCGAAGTCGCAGATGGTATCACCGATTTCGAAACCTTCCACACCGATGATGGCACAGATGTCGCCAGAAGATACAGATTCTACTTTCTTGCGGCCCAGACCTTCGAAGGTATGTACTTCCTTGATTTTAGATTTCACCAATGTACCGTCGCGTTTAGCCAGGGTGATGTTCATGCCTTCTTTCAGCGTACCTCTGTGCACGCGGCCTACGGCGATACGTCCGGTGTAAGAAGAATAGTCAAGTGAAGTAATCAGCATCTGCGGAGTTCCTTCCAGCTGTTTCGGAGCCGGAATGTATTTCACGATGGCATCCAGCAGCGGAGTGATGGTGCCGGTCGGAGTTTTCCAGTCTTCACCCATCCAGTTGTTCTTGGCAGAACCGTAGATTACCGGGAAGTCCAGCTGGTCTTCTGTGGCGTTGAGACTGAACATCAGGTCGAACACCATTTCATATACTTCTTCCGGACGGCAGTTCGGTTTGTCTACCTTGTTTACCACTACGATAGGTTTCAATCCAATCTGCAGGGCTTTCTGAAGCACGAAGCGGGTCTGCGGCATCGGACCTTCAAAAGCGTCCACCAGCAGAATACATCCGTCGGCCATGTTCAAGACACGTTCCACTTCTCCACCGAAGTCGGCGTGTCCCGGAGTATCGATAATGTTGATTTTTGTACCGTTGTAATTGATGGATACGTTTTTAGAAAGAATGGTTATACCTCTTTCACGCTCCAGGTCGTTGTTATCCAAAACCAGTTCACCGTTGGTCTGGTCGTTGCGGAACAGGTGTCCCGCCAGCATCATCTTGTCCACCAGAGTTGTTTTTCCGTGGTCAACGTGAGCAATAATGGCAATGTTTCTAATGTCTTGCATACTATACCTATATATAATTGTGTGCAAAATTACTGTTTTTCAGCGAAAGGCGGGTATTTTATGCAGGGTTTTTATATTTTTTGGCGGAAACTGGACTGCAGATGCCGGTCTTCATGGGGAAGAAACTTCCGTCAGGGCTTTCAAAGGAATTCTTCTTCCGGGTATGAAAAAAAGATGTAAAACGCTTGTAGTCTGAAAGATTATGCTTACCTTTGCATCCGCAAATCAAATTTATACATTTTAATAAATAGTCAAATTATGTATTTAGACGCAGCTAAAAAACAAGAAATCTTTGGAAAGTACGGAAAGTCTAACACTGATACTGGCTCACCTGAAGCGCAGATAGCATTGTTTTCATACCGTATTTCTCACCTGACTGAGCACATGAAGCTCAACAGAAAAGATTATAGCACTGAAAGAGCTTTGACAACTTTGGTAGGTAAGCGTCGTTCTTTGCTGAACTACCTGAAGAGCCGTGATATCGAAAGATACCGTGCTATTGTTAAAGAACTTGGTCTTCGTAAGTAATCTGTTACTTGCTGCAGGCAAAAAAATAAGCCGCTTTTCCTTCAAGGGAGAGCGGCTTATTTTTTGTACCCTCGTCGGGAATCGAACCCGAATCTAAAGTTTAGGAAACTTCTATTCTATCCGTTGAACTACAAGGGCAATCTTCCGCAAAAGTAAGTCTTTTTATTGAATATCCATGATTTTGGTATGAAAAAAGCGGTCTCCTGTTGATTTTTACGCCTTTTTTAGCTGCCATGGAAAACCTCGAAGCGTTTGGAAGAAAACGCCAAAGCGTTTTGTTTGAAACGCAAGTTCATTTTACTTCAAACGCACTTGCGTTTCATATCGAATGCACTTGCGTTTTTTTAAAACGTACTTGCGTTCTGCTGGTGCGAAAATAAACCTCGTATTTCTGGCTCGTTTTGTTTGAAAAATTGATATTTTTGGAAGAACGAATTCTAAAAATTACGATATCTATGGGAAAAATAAGTCAGTTTGTAAAGGCGGGGGCTTTGCTTTTGACAATGGCAGGATGTTCTTCGCCGAATTCCGGGGGAAAGGATGCGGAGATGGACCGCTTTATCAGTGACCTGATGGGGCGCATGACCTTGCAGGAAAAGTTGGGACAGCTGAATCTGCCGGCAGGAAATGATTTGGTGTCGGGAGCAGTGAAGAACAGCAAGATGGCAGAAGCTATCCGGGCTGGAGAGGTCGGCGGCTTTTTCAATGTAAAGGGAGTGGATAAGATTTACCAGATGCAGCGTATGGCGGTGGAGGAGACTCGTCTGGGAATTCCTTTGATAGTGGGTGCCGATGTGATTCACGGGTACGAAACCATCTTCCCGATTCCGTTGGCCCTGTCTTGTACCTGGGATACGGCGGCGGTAACGCGCATGGCACGCATTTCTGCCACGGAAGCCAGTGCCGATGGAATCAGCTGGACATTCAGTCCGATGGTAGACATCTGTCGGGATGCTCGCTGGGGACGTATTGCAGAAGGAAGTGGGGAAGACCCGTACCTCGGTGCGCTGATGGCCGGAGCGTATGTGCGCGGTTATCAGGGTGACGGCATGAAGCAGAACAATGAAATCATGGCTTGTGTGAAGCACTTTGCGCTGTATGGCGCTTCGGAATCGGGACGTGACTATAATTCGGTGGATATGAGTCGTAATCTGATGTATAATGTGTACCTGGCTCCTTACAAGGGTGCGGTGGAAGCCGGAGTGGGCTCGGTGATGAGCTCGTTCAATACCATCAACGGGGTGCCTGCTACAGCCGACAAATGGCTGCTGACAGATTTGCTCCGCAATGAGTGGGGATTCACGGGTTTTGTGGTGACCGACTACAATTCAATTGGTGAGATGAAGACTCATGGGGTGGCCGACTTGAAGGAGGCTTCTGCGCGGGCGTTGAATGCTGGAACGGACATGGATATGGTGGCACATGGTTTCTTGCATACGCTGGAAGCTTCATTGAAGGAGAAGGCCGTGACGCAGGAGCGGATTGACGAGGCCTGCCGTCGGGTACTGGAAGCCAAGTATAAGTTAGGATTGTTTGAGAATCCTTATAAATATTGTGATACGCTTCGAGGTCGCAAGGAACTGTTTACGGAGGCGAATCGTAAAGCGGCACGTGAGATTGCGGCCGAAACGTTTGTGCTGTTGAAGAACGAGGGGCAGTTGTTGCCTTTGCAGAAAAAGGGACGCATTGCATTGATTGGGCCGATGGCCGATGCGCAGAACAATATGTGCGGCACGTGGAATATGGATTGTCAGACAGACCGTCATGTGACGATGTACGAGGCTTTCCGTCGTGCGGTAGGTGATAAGGCTACGGTTTCTTATGCCAAAGGAAGCAATGTGTATTATAGTGAGCATATAGAGAAAGGGGCGGTCGAACCTCGTCCGCTGACACGTGGCGATGACCGTCAGTTGCGGGCTGAGGCTTTGCGCGTGGCGGCCTCGGCCGATGTGATTGTGGCCGCATTAGGTGAGAGTGCCGAGATGAGCGGAGAGTCTTCTTCTCGTACGGATATTCAGATTCCGGATGCGCAGAAAGATTTGTTGAAGGCACTGGTGGCTACCGGGAAGCCAGTGATACTGGCTTTGTTTACCGGTCGTCCGCTGGATTTGTGCTGGGAGTCTGAGCATGTGCCGGCTATCCTGAACGTGTGGTTTGCCGGCAGTGAAGCGGGCGATGCCATTGCCGATGTGATGTTTGGTGATGTGTCTCCTTCGGGCAAGCTGACCACGAGTTTCCCGCGTGCGGTGGGACAGTTGCCGCTTTATTATAATCACCTGAACACGGGTCGTCCGGATACGGATGATACCACTTTCAACCGTTATGGCAGCAATTACATCGACCAGAGTAATGAACCGCTTTATCCTTTTGGCTATGGTTTGAGTTATACCACTTTCCGCTACGGTAATTTGCAGTTGAGTGCCGAGCGTATGGCCAAGGGCGGTCAGTTGAAGGTAACCGTGCCTGTAACCAATTCCGGCGAGTGTGACGGTGTAGAGATTGTGCAACTGTACCTTCACGATGTGTATGCAGAAATTTCTCGTCCGGTGAAGGAGCTGAAAGCTTTCCGTCGTGTGGCCCTTAAAAAGGGAGAGACGCAGAATGTGGAGTTTGTGCTCGACGAGGATGATTTGAAGTATTATAACTCTCGTCTGGAATATGGATATGAACCGGGAGAGTTTGAAGTGATGGTAGGTCCGGACAGCCGGAATGTGCAGCACGCGACTTTTGTGGCTGAATAGTAGTCAGGTCATATAAAACAAAAAATGGTCCGCCTTTGTGAGAAGATTCAGAGGCGGACCATTTTTGTGTTATTCAAGTTGGACGTTGCGTACATGTACGTCTGTGCAGTGTAAGAATACCGAAGCCGATTCCCGGAATTTCTCGACCGATTCTGTGGTGAGAAACTCCCGTCGCTTGTTCTTGGAACAGCGTGCGTCCATGTCTGGATGACGCAACAGATAGTCTTTCAGGCTTTCGCTTACATACTCGCCTTGCGTTACCAGCCGGATGTGCGAGGGGGTGTACTGCCGTATCTTTTGCAGAAGTAGGGGATAGTGCGTACAGCCTAAAATCAGGGTGTCGATGTCCGGGTCTTTCTGCAGGATGGTATCAATGTATTTCTTGACGAAATAGTCGGCTCCGTCACCGTCGTATTCCTTGTTCTCTACCAGTGGCACCCACATGGGGCAGGCCATTCCTGTGACCTGAATGTCCGGAAAAATCTTTTTAATCTCCAGCGGATAGGATTCAGAACGTACGGTGCCGGCTGTGGCCAGCAGACCTACGTGCCCGTTGCGGGTGATTTCACCGATACATTCCACCGTGGGGCGGATTACTCCCAATACGCGGCGGGTCGGATCCATGTGAGGAAGGTCGTTCTGCTGGATGCTGCGGAGCGCTTTGGCGGAAGCCGTATTGCAGGCCAGGATGACCAGCGGGCAGCCCAGTTCAAACAATTTCTTGACAGCCTGTAGGGTGAAGTCGTAGACCACTTCGAACGAGCGTGTACCGTATGGAGCACGGGCATTATCTCCCAAGTACAGGTAATCGTACTGTGGCAGTCGTTCGATGAATTTTCCTAAAATGGTAAGACCTCCGTATCCGGAGTCGAAAACTCCGATGGGACCGGTGTGAGGGGCAGATAGAGGGTACATGGGAAAACGTTTGAAAGGTTTGAAAAGAAAAATGTCATTCAGAGAAATCTTTTTCGTGTTTCTCTGAATGACATGTAGTCAGGACGACAAAGAGTTCCTTTAATTACTGAGCAGAATTTGCTGCAGGAGCTACCGGAGTAGCAGGAACAGCTGTCAGGCTGATGCCCAACTTAGTCTTGATGTCGTTTGTAATATCTTTTGACTGAGCTTCATCGATGTAAGGAATGTCAGTGCGGTTCAGGTCGAATACGTAAGTATAAGCACCTGCTTTACCTACAGCCTGTACAGCATCTTGCAGCTTTTTGTAGATAGGTTCCATCATGTCGCGGTATGCTTTGTCCAACTGCTGCTGTGCATCCTGCTGGAACTGCATGCCCTTTTCACTCAGTTCCTGCAATTCTTTCTGGCGGCGTTCCTGAATGTTCTGAGGCAAGTTTTTCTGTTCCTGCTGGTATTCTGCAAATTTCTTGTTGAATTCGTCTGAAGCGCGTTTGATTTCGTCTTCGTATTGTTTACTCATAGTCTGGATATCTGTCTGTGCCTTTGCGTATTCCGGCATTACTGGGATGATATCCATTGATTTAAAGTGCGCAAATTTTTGTGCGAATACACTCATCGGTGCGATGAGTAAAAGTAAAAAAGCAATTTTCTTCAACATAATCTCAAGTTTCTATTTGTTATTAATTAATTCAATGTATAAAACGGGGTTCTTATCACCCGGTTGCAAATGTATAAAATTAATTTGAATATCCTAATTTTGCAAGAACCTCATTGCTTATATCAATGCGTGGGGAAGCAAAAATCATGCTCTGTGCTGACGCACGGTCTATTACGGCATCATATCCGCGCTGGGTAGCAATCTCTTTCACTGCATTGTAGATAGCATCCTGAATCGGAGAAATCAGCTCCTGGCGTTTCTTCATCAGTTCACCTTCCGGTCCGAAATATTGCTTGCGGAGTTCTGCCGCTTCTTTTTCTTTGGCTACGATAGCTTCCTCTTTGCTGGTTTTCTGAGTAGCAGAAAGCGTGTTGGCGCTTTTCTGATAATCTTCGTACAGCTTCTTCGCTTCGTTGGCTTTGGCCTCAATCTGGCTTTGCCATTGCTTTGACAGTGACTCCATCTGTTGGTTGGCCTGTTGATAAGAAGGTATCTGCTTGAGGATATACTCCATATCTATCAGGGCGAATTTCTGTGCTGAGGCCATACCCACGGCGGCCACTAACAGCATAACGGATAAAATGAGTCTCTTCATAATCATTGGTTTTTAAGTGTTAGAATTCTTGTCCGATGATAAAGTGGAACTGACTTCCGCTGTATTGCATTGAACCGTCAATCTTGTCGAAACCGTAAGCCCAGTCAATACCCATCATACCAATCATCGGCAGGAAGATACGTACACCGAATCCGGCAGAACGTTTCAACTGGAAGGGGTTAAAGTCGGTCACGTTGTTCCATGCGTTACCTGCTTCCACGAAGCCCAGTGCATAGATACTGGTAGAGTTTTCCAGCATCAGCGGGTAGCGGAGCTCGGCACCCAGACGGATGTAAGCATAACCTTCACTTCCGTACGGAGTCAATGAACCGTTTTCATATCCACGCAGGGCGATGGTTTCGGATGCATAGTTGTAGCTGTAACCAGTCATACCGTCACCTCCCACGTAGAAGGTTTCAAACGGTGAACGTTTGTATTTGTTGAAGTGACCGAGGATACCGAATTCTGTACGGGTCATGATAACCGGACATTTCTGAATATCCATCAAGGCTGTATAAGTCTTGGCTTTGAATTTCCACTTGTGGTATTCAATCCACTTGTACATGCTGGCAGCATCGTGGTAGTTGTCTTTACCGTAAGTAGAGTAGTCCTTCTTGCTGAACAGAGAGTACGGCGGAGTAATCTGCAAGGAAGCTGAGAATTCTGAACCGTAACGCGGGAAAATCGGGTTATCCGTAGAGTTACGTGACAAGGTCAGGTTCAGGCTCAGGTTATTACAGTTACCGGTGTTCATGTACTGTCCGTTGTTCAGTTTGATATAGAGGTAACTCCAGTCTTTCAACATGAATCGCTGGTAAGACAATTCAGCCGACAAGGTAAAGTAGTCATCCGGCCAGCGCAGACGTTTACCCCATCCTACAGATACACCGAACATCTTGATTGACTTGTCGGGGTCGTAGTAAGATTCGTAGTTGTCGTAATAGTTTCCATAACCTCCGTAGTATCCGTATCCGCTCAACATGTTGTAGTAGTTGTTCATGTAAGCAGAGTTGTAATACTGGCTGCTCACGTCGGTCTGGATAGAGTAGAAGGCAGAAACAGAGAATGAGTTCGGGCGCTTGCCGCCAAACCATGGGTCGAAGAACGATACGCTGTATGACTGATAGTAGCGTCCGTTGGTCTGTCCACTGATGGTCAGTGTCTGTCCGTCACCCTGTGGCAGGATACCACGGTAGTTGTCGTTTTTGCGGAACAAGTTCGCAAATGAGAAGTTAGTAAACTTCAAGCTCAACTTACCGATGACACCAGTCTGTCCCCAACCTGCGGAGAATTCCACCTGGTCGTTAGCTTTTGATTCCAGTCCCCAGTTGATGTCTACTGTTCCGTCCTGGAAGTTCGGCTGTACATCCGGTTTGATATTTTCAGGGTTGAAGTGTCCCATCTGTGCAATTTCACGGTAAGAACGTTCCAGTGCTTCCTTACTGAAGAGGTCGCCCGGACGTGTACGCAACTCACGACGTACGATGTTTTCATACAGACGGTCATTACCGTTGATGCGTACGTGACTGATGCTGGCCTGCGGACCTTCGGTGATACGCATTTCCAGGTCGATAGAGTCACCGTCAATGTTTACTTCTACCGGATCGAGGCGGTAGAACACATATCCGCGGTTATAGTAGTTGTTACCGATTGCATCTTCATCATTAGAGATACGATCGTTCAGCAACTTCTGGTTATATACATCACCACGTTTCATGCGGAGCTGTTCGTTCAACAGGTCAGAAGGATATACCGTGTTACCTACCCAGGTGATGTCACGGAGGTAATATTTCTGTCCTTCGTAGATTTTCATGTAGACATCTACTGTCTTTTCATCGTATGAAGATACACTATCTTCTACGATTTGTGCATCACGATAACCTAACTCGTTATATTTATCGATGATTTTCTGTTTGTCTTCTTCGTAACGTTCATTGATGAACTTCTTGGCACGGAAAAGGTTAATCAGTTTACCTTTTTCGTTGGTCTTCTTCATGACACGCTTCAACTTCTTGTCAGTCAGCACCTCGTTTCCGTCAATGGTAATCTGGTGAACCTTGACTTTGGCCTTCTTGTCAATGTTCACATCTACATATACCTGCTCTTTGTTTTCCGGGTCCTCACGTTCAATGATGTTTACTTCCGCGTTCTTGAAACCTTTTTCGTCAAAATGCTTCTTGATCAAAATCTTGGCACGGTCAATCAAGTTCGGTGTAACCTGTGTACCTTTTGCCATACCCAGTTTAGCCTGCAAATCCTCACGTTCACTCTTCTTCACACCATGAATTACGATGTCGGTAATACGTGGACGCTGTGTCAGCTGGATAGACAGGTAGATTTTATTGTCTACAATCTTATCCGCAGTGATTTTCACGTCAGAGAACAAGCCATGACGCCAGTATCTTTTTACTGCCGAGGTGATGTCATCTCCCGGTACGGTGATAGTTTGTCCGACAGCCAAGCCGGAAATACCTATCAGGACATAATCCTCATAGTTCTTTACTCCGCTGACCTTGATGTCGGCGATTTCATATTTTTTAGGTGTTCCGTTGTAAAGGATAACTGGCTTATCGCTTTGTTCAGTTGTATTATTGTCCTGTGCATATCCCCCCATTGGAGCAGACGAAAGACATGCAGCAATCAATAGGATAAGTGAAAAACGGTTTTGCATTGTTCTTTGTTAAATTTGTTCACTGGTTTTGCCGAATCGGCGTTCTCTTTTTTGAAAGTCACAAATAGCCTTACACAATTCTTCGGCCTTGAAGTCCGGCCAGAAAGTGTCACAGAAATACAGTTCCGCGTAGGCACACTGCCAAAGCAGGTAGTTGCTTAATCGGATTTCACCGCCTGTTCTGATTAACAAGTCCGGGTCGGGCATATAATGAGTGGCCAGGCATCGGTCGATGGTCTGGTCTGTAATTTCTTCGGGAGAAAGGGTTCCCTCCTTCACTTCACGGGCAATTTTTTTGACAGCTTCCGTGATTTCCCATTTAGAAGAATAGCTTAATGCTAAAGTCAGACACATTCCCGTGTTCTTTGAGGTACGTTCGATACACTTGTTCAGTCGTGCAAGTACGTTTTCCGGTAATTTTTCTGTTTCACCGATGATGCGGAAGCTGATGTTGTTCTTCATGAAAGTTTCTTCTTCAATGGAGTCCATGAGCAAGCTCATCAAAGCGGCTACTTCATCTACCGGGCGATTCCAGTTTTCTGTAGAGAATGTATAAAGAGTCAGATATTTCACACCTAACCGCGCAGCTTCTTCTGCAATAATATGTACGGTTTCAGCGCCAGCCTGATGTCCGAAAGTACGGGCATGTCCCTGCTGTTTGGCCCATCGTCCGTTGCCATCCATGATGATGGCAATGTGTGCCGGTATCCGGTTCTTGTCTATTTGGTCCTTATATAGCATAGCTTGTTGTTTTTCAATTTTTTTAGATTACCATTTAGGTGTAAATCCCAATCGGTTGATGCGTCCTCTGCAGATGCTTCCATCTTCCCACACAATCCAGATAAAGTTACCTCTGGATGTTCCGTTCTCCAGTTTTGGAGTTACGGCACATGAGTAATTACTATGGTGTGTAGTATAAAGTGTACCGAATTCTGACGGGAAGGCCATACATTCAGTTACAGGTCTCCAGCAAAGTCCGTTGTCGGTAGAGCAATAGAACTGACTGAAAGGCTTGATTTCTTTATAACCTCCTCCGAAAGCATATAACTTTCCGTCATAGTAAATCATGGTGACATTTTCCAAATTAGGAAGCGGCAGGTTCTGAATTCTTTCTTCCCATTTGTTGTCGCTTGACATACGGTTGAATACTAATGCAGTCGTATCATTAGCTGTAGTACCCTGATTATAGCAAAGGGCTACAGTAGAAGTGATATTGCTGTTGTAAGACGCTGTAGTTGTATTGGAGAAGAAAGGTTTACCTGTCGGGAACAGTGTGAATGGGTCAGCATCTTCTGTCCATGTATTTTCTTTATATATACCACTTTTTCCACCTTTTACAGCGTAAAGTTCACTTTTTATGTCATTTCCTCCTATTAGCATTTCAAATGTTTCTGTACCTACAGAAGTAATTTCATTGCTATTTGCATCCAGTTTGTAAAGCTGTTTATTAGTTCCTGCCAGGAAATAGATGTACCCTGCACATACTGTGGCAGAATAAGTATCAATGTTTGAAGGTATATTGTCTGTAACAGGTACCCAAGAACTAGGATTGTCATTTGCTACATCCGAGTATTCAATATGAGTACCGTTTCCATTTTTTCCGAATACATATACCTTTCCGTTGGCATATACAGCTTTCTGTTCACTTAAACTTCCGGCACTAAATGGATTGTTATCAAACTTCTTCCATGAAATTGTGTCCGGTTCCTGCTTATGTACGTTAATGGTAATTGTATAAGGTTTTCCTTCTACACCACTATATGCATACACTTTAAATTCCACCGGGTCAGTAAAATCGATAGAGTCAGTTGATGTCCAGATGGTATCACGTTCGGAGCCTTTGGGTTTGTAGGCTAGCATTCCCGCATCATATGTGATACTGGTAATAACCTTATCTATGTAGGTTCCTACGGGGAGTGAGTCTTTATTTGTGATGGTTCTATTGATTTGGTCAATGGTGAATGGATAGTTAGAACAATCAAGTGTATCTACATAAGGACTATCTAAACCATTTTTATCTTTTCCTACACGGTCAATGTGCAATGTTCCCAGTGAAAATCCTGTAATACTGGTTTCTGAGGTATACGTAATCTGGTCTACATCATTGTCCAAACACGATGTCATTATAGATGTTGCAGCAAAGAATACCGCAATCAATGGCAAAAACTTTATTTTCATCTGCAAATGAGTTCTTTTAATTACAAGTTGCAAAAGTAGAAAGTTTTTCTTCGATTCCTCTCTTTTAGGGGAAGTTTTATATAAAATTATATTGTTATCTCCTCTTTATCAAGCTCTGTTGCATATTGTCCTGTTTTGTTAAAGGGCACAAGACTGTGCAAAAAGTCGCTTTTTCAGCATATAATAAGAACTTTTTAGGGGTAAAATTTGTTTATGTCCCCTTTGTATATCGATATTGTCCTGTATAAAACGGTTTTATGCAATTTGTTTCCTGAAAGAACGGATAATTTTGTAATCCAATAAAAACGAATAAATAACTATGTACAGACAATTAATTTCTAATTCATGGAAAGCATGCCTTCTTTTCGTATGTGTATTTTTTTCCGGTATAACAGCGAAAGCAGATGATAGTTTATATTCTCCTAATAAGAAAATAGGAGTGAGCTGGGATAATCCGGCGAAAGGGTTGCGTGTGATTTATAAAAAAGGAGATACTTCGGTTCCGGTAGTTCAGTTAAAGAATATAGGAGTTCAACTTCAGCTTACATCCGGAGACGAATTTAATTATGTGTCTTCTTCCGCCGTGACTCCCATACGTGAGGATTATACCATGATAACGGGTAAACGCCGTCATTGCACGAATGAGGGAAACCAGCAGGTATTTCATTTCAAGAACGGCCAGAACGTATCGCTGGATTTGGAGCTTCGGGTGTATGATGACGGTGTCGCTTTTCGTTATGTGTTTCCTCAGCCGACAAAAGAGATAGGTGTGACCGATGAAAATACAGCTTTTGTCTTTCAGGAAGGAATTACCCGATGGACACAGAAACTGAATCAAGCCTATGAAGACTTCTATCTGAAAAATAAAGGACGTGTGCAGGGATATACTGCAGGACAATGGGGATTCCCGGCATTGTTTGAAGTGGCAGATTCTGTTTTTACCCTTATTTCAGAAGCAAATGTGGCGAAAGGTAACTGCGGTTCCTGGTTGAACAATGCTTCCAGTGCGTCGAGCTACAAAGTAGAGATGGCAGAGCCGACCAGCGTTTCCGGCAGATGGTGTTCACCTTGGCGCGTGGCCATTATCGGTTCTTTGGCCGATGTGGTAGAATCTACCCTGGTGACAGATGTCAGTGAACCTTGTCGTCTGAGCGATGTCTCCTGGATTAAGCCGGGAGTTGTTTCATGGATTTACTGGGCTTACAATCATGGTTCAAGAGATTATCAGATAATAAAGAAGTACATTGATTTTGCCGCAGATTTTCATCTTCCTTACATGCTGATTGACGCAGAATGGGATGAAATGGGTAATGGAGGCAATGTAGAAGATGCCTTGGCTTATGCAAAACAGAAGAATATTGCTCCTTTGTTATGGTATAATTCTTCCACCGCGTGGTGTGCGTTCGGTCCTTTGTATCGTTTGAACAAGCCGGAAATGCGTCAGAAAGAATTTGCCTGGCTTGAGTCTATGGGAGTAAAAGGGATAAAAGTAGATTTCTTCAGTCAGGACAGCATATCTACGATGAATTATTTTGTGGACATTTTGGAAGATGCAGCCAAATATCACCTGATGGTAAACTTTCATGGAGCTCCTATTCCGCGAGGCTGGCAGCGCACCTATCCTCACATGATGTCAGTGGAAGGAGTATATGGAGCAGAATGGTATAATAATAAGGAGACACTGACCGACAGTGCGGCATGGCATAACTGTACACTGCCTTTTACGCGTAATGTAGTGGGTCCGATGGACTATACTCCTTGCACTTTTACGGATTCCCAGCATCCGCATATCACTTCGAACGGGCATGAGCTGGCTCTGCTGGTTGCATTTGAATCTGCTTTGCAGCATTTGGCCGACCGTCCCGAAGGATACCATGCCCAACCAGCTGAAGTACGCTCATTTATCTCTTCACTTCCCACCGTTTGGGACGATACGAAATTGCTAAGCGGTTATCCTTCCAGTTATGTAGTGCTTGCCCGGAAGAGTGGTGATTGCTGGTATATTGCCGGCTTGAACGGAACAAACGAGAAGAAATCGCTTGCTGTGGATTTGAGCTTTATTCAGGGACCTGTCAAAAAAATCACTCTGTATGCCGATGGAGAAGAACGTAATCAGTTTGATATACAGATGCTTTCTGCTTTGAAAAAATCTGTACATGAGGTGGACTGTCTGCCACGCGGAGGATTTGTGATGAAGGTTCAAATGAAAAACTAGTCTATTAGATGATTTATTGTGAAGAATGCCTGTACGCTATGAAAATAACGTCAGTCATTCTTTTATGTTTTCTTGCCGGGAACTATATGTTTTAAGTTCCGGAAATGTAGGTTTCCCGGATGTGAACCGTATGGCTTATGGGAGAGAAACGTAGAAAGTGCTTTGAGAGTATATGTTTATCATCTGGTAGTTATATAAAAGTCTTTTCGGAAAACGTGATTATAATGACTAGTGTGAGTATAACCGGCGATATTCTTGGGGAGTCATACTGGTAATTTTTTTGAAGAGTCGGTTGAAGTATGAATAATCCTCAAATGCCAGTCGAAATGCAATTTCTTTTACAGCTAGTTCTTCTGTAAGTAAAAGCAACTGAGCTTTTTCTATCTTTTTTTGATTGACATATTGTAACGGAGTAGTACCCATTCCTTTCTTGAAAAGCCGGATAAAGTGGTCTTTGGAAAGGCAAGATAATTCCGCAAGTTTTTCTAATTCAATTTCTTCTGAGATGTGTTTGTGAATATACCGTACTGTTTTGGCAATGCGGTTGTCTTCCATTTCATTTCTGGGTTGGGCATATTTAAAGAAATGTGATAATAGCTGTAATACAATCCCTCGTGATTCTACTTTGTCGCAAAAGGCTCTCTGTCTGTTTTTGAGTAAATTTCTCATCAATGTGGGATTGTTATCATAGGTTGTCGGATCTGATTTTTGCAGACTCATGTGTGGATTGATTTCACATAAGCGTTGGAATAGAGATAAATCAAGTGGACTAGCCTTTATTTCTAACGGGAATTCCCATTGTTCCAGCCAGTCATCTTCTGAGTAGTGATCTTCATAAATATGTAGGTAATAGTGCTCAAAATGTGAATTGCAGATATTGGTGTGTACTGTAAATGAAGGGATAAAATACATATGGTGGGGATATAAAGTGTGTATTCCATCGGGTAATTCTATTTGGGCTGTCCCTTCTGTGATGTAATATAAACGTGTAAATGGGCTGTTTACATTTTTCCAGTTCCAGTCGGCATTATGGATGGCAAGTCCTACATTCAGGACGAGTGGATGCATTTGTTCTACTTGCAGGTTCATAGGTAATTCTTTTTCGCTTTAAAATTACATGATTATTTTTTTCTTTTTCGATAATCCCTTCCAATAATCGATATTTGTCAATAAAAATCGATATTATCATATTGAGTATTGTTAAGTCCCCTTGTTTTGTCGATATCTGCATATAACCTCCCAGTTTAATCCTATTCCTCATTTGAACTTCTCCGTACATTTGTTTTCGTAAAAACATTATCTGAATAATACTTATGAAAGCAAAATTAATATTAGCCTCTTTATTTTTATCCATGGCCGGATTGTCGGCACAGACTTATCAGGTACCGGTATCGGAACAGGATGAACCGATGATGAAAGGAAAGTTCGAACCCACATGGAGTTCGTTGGAAAACTATCAGGTGCCGGAATGGTTCCGTAACGTGAAATTTGGTATATGGGCCCATTGGGGGCCGCAGTGTGTGGAAGGTTCAGGCGACTGGATGGCTCGTTCCATGTATATGGAGGGTACTCGTGAATATGAATATCATGTAAAACACTACGGACACCCGTCGGAAGTGGGTTTTAAGGATATTATTCCCTTGTGGAAGGCGGAAAACTGGGATCCGGACAAGCTGGTAGCCTTTTATAAGAAAATAGGTGCCCAGTACTTTTTTGCTTTGGGAAATCATCATGACAACATGGACTTGTGGGACAGTAAGTATCAGCCCTGGAATTCAGTGAATATGGGGCCGAAGAAAGATATTCTGGCCGGATGGGAGAAAGCGGCAAGAAAATACGGATTGTATTTTGGAGTCAGCTTGCATGCCGACCATGCGTGGAGCTGGTATGAGCCTTCTCAGCGTCATGACACGAAAGGTCCGAAGAAAGGAATTCCATACGATGGAAAACTGACCAAGGCAGACGGAAAAGGAAAATGGTGGGAAGGATACGACCCACAGGATTTGTACGCACAGAACCATCCATTGAGTGAGAACAGCTGGGACAACGGAATGATTCACCGTCAGTGGGCATGGGGCAATGGAGTTTGTGTGCCGAGCCAGGAATATTGTACAAACTTCTATAACCGTACACTCGATGTGATCAATCGCTATAACCCCGATTTGCTGTATTTTGATGTGACAGTAGCACCTTTCTATCCGGTGAGTGATGCGGGATTGAAGATTGCGGCTCATTTCTACAATCACAATATGGCTACTCACAAAGGGAAACTGGAAGCGGTGATGTTTGGTAAGATTCTCGATGAAAATCAGCGAAAAGCACTGGTGTGGGACGTAGAGCGTGGTGCTCCCAATAAAATTATCGATCAGCCGTGGCAGTCATGTTCCTGCATTGGCGGATGGCATTACAATACGTCTATTTACGAGAAAAACGAATATAAATCAGCGGCATACGTAGCTAAACTGTTGGTAGACATTGTGAGCAAGAATGGAAATCTGTTGCTGAGCGTACCTCTGCGTGCAGATGGAACTTTCGATGAAAAAGAAGAGAAAATCCTGAATGAATTTGGGGCATGGATGAACATTAACAAGGAAGCTATTTATGATACTCGTCCGTGGGTAGTGTTCGGGGAAGGTCCGATTGCGGAAGAAGATATTCCGCTCAATGCTCAGGGATTCAATGAAGGTTCTTACAGTCAGGCAGGAGCAAAGGAAATCCGTTTCACACAGACTCCGAAGTATTTGTATGCTACTGTGCTGGCATGGCCGGCAGACGGAAAGGTAAACATCAAGTCATTGGCTGCAGACAGTAAACTTTATGAAGGAAAGATTCGTAAGGTGGAATTATTGGGATACGGAAAAGTCGATTTTGTCCGTACCGCCGAAGGCTTGTCGGTTACGCTTCCTGCACAGCCGTTGAATCAGATTGCTCCCGTATTGCGAATCGCGAAATAATAAAATGTGGTAAGATGGAAGGATATAGAGTAAAAGAGTACGGTATGCCCGTCAAGCGGTATTGTCAGGCATTGGATTTGAAAAATAATCCGGAACTGATAGCGGAATACCGGAAGATACATAGTCGTGAAAAAGCCTGGCCGGAAATTCGGGCGGGAATCCGTTCAGTGGGGATATTGGAAATGGAAATCTATATCGTAGGCTGCAAGCTGTTCATGATTGTGGAAACACCGCTTGATTTTGACTGGGATAGCGCGATGAAACGCCTGGCACAGTTGCCCAGACAGGCCGAATGGGAAGACCATGTGGCACGTTTTCAGGAATGTGTACCGGGAAGCAGCTCTGCCGAGAAATGGCAGTTGATGGAGCGTATGTTTTATTTGTATGAATCTTAAAAAGTTATCACTATGGAATACCATGAAATAGGAAAGACGGGGATGAAGGTATCCTCTTTGAGTTTCGGAGCTTCTTCTTTGGGGGGAGTCTTCCATGACATTAAAGAAAAAGAAGGACTGGAAGCGGTGTTTACCGCCATTGATTTGGGGATGAACTTTATCGATGTGTCTCCTTATTACGGACATTATAAGGCTGAAACGGTATTAGGAAAGGCTCTGAAGGAGATTCCTCGCGACAAGTATTATCTCTCTACGAAGGTAGGACGTTATGGAAAAGACGGGGTAAATACCTGGGATTATTCCGGAAAGCGGGCCACGGAGAGCGTGTACGAAAGTATGGAACGCCTGCATGTGGACTATATCGACCTGATTAATGTGCACGACATTGAGTTTGCCGACTTGAATCAGGTGGTTAATGAGACTTTGCCGGCTTTGGTGGAGTTAAGAGAGAAAGGGGTAGTAGGCCATGTGGGTATCACCGACTTGCAACTGGAAAACCTGAAGTGGGTGATTGACCATTCACCGGCAGGGACGGTAGAGTCGGTGCTGAACTTCTGTCATTATTGCTTGTGCGATGACAAGCTGGTCGATTTTCTGGACTATTTTGAATCGAAAGGTATTGGGGTGATCAGTGCCTCTCCATTGTCTATGGGATTGCTGACCGAAAGAGGTGTACCGTCATGGCATCCGGCTCCTCAGCCGTTGGTAGAGGCTTGCCGAAAGGCTATGGAGCATTGTAAGAGTAAGAATTATCCGATAGAAAAACTGGCCATGCAGTATGCTGTGAGCAATCCGCGCATTGCTACGACATTGTTCAGTACAGCCAATCCGCAGAATGTGAAGAAGAATGTGGCTTACATAGAGGAACCGATGGATGAAACTTTGGTGCGTGAAGTGCGTGAAATTATCGGCGACCAGTTCCGTGTAAGTTGGGCTAATTCTTAAAGGAGGAATTTGTATATGGGGTTTATAATAATCGATGCACATTCTCATTTGTGGTTGAAGCAGGATACGGTGGTTGAGGGACTTCCTATCCGCACCTTGGAGAATGGAAGGTCATTGTTCATGGGGGAAGTGAGACAGATGCTTCCCCCGTTCATGACCGATGGAGTAAACAGTGCCGAGGTGTTCTTATCTAACATGGACTATGCGCAGGTGTCTGCGGCCGTGGTGACACAAGAGTTTATCGACGGTTTTCAGAATGACTATTTGGCTGAGGTTGCGGCTCGTTATCCCGACCGTTTCTTTGTATGCGGAATGTGTGAGTTCCGTAAGCCGGGATATCTGGATCAGGCGCGTCAGCTTATTGCACGGGGATTCCAGGGGATTAAGATTCCTGCACAGCGCTTGTTGCTCAAAGAGGGGCGTGTAAGATTGAACTGTGAGGAAATGATGCAGATGTTCCATCTGATGGAGCAGAACGGGGTGCTGCTTTCCATTGACATGGCCGACGGAGCTACACAGGTGGGCGAACTGGAGGAGGTAATTCAGGAGTATCCGAAGTTGAAGGTGGCCATCGGGCATTTTGGTATGGTAACCCGTCCTCAATGGAAGGAACAGATTAAATTGGCGCGTCATCCTCATGTACGTATTGAATCGGGAGGAATTACCTGGTTGTTCAATGATGAATTTTATCCGTTTAAGGGGGCGGTAAGAGCTATCCGTGAGGCTGCCGAGCTGGTCGGCTTTGAGAAACTGATGTGGGGGTCGGATTATCCGCGTACCATTACGGCTATTACCTACCGCATGTCGTACGACTTTGTGAGTAAGTCCGCAGAGTTGACGGAAAGAGAGAAAGCCCTCTTCTTAGGAGAAAATGCCCGCAGTTTCTATGGCTTCCATAATCTGCCGGAACTTCCTTACATCAAGAATATGTCGGAATAAACAAACGGGGAAATGATGAAAAATAATAATAGCTATAAACTGCCGCTTGCACTGGTTTTCAGCCTTTTCTTTTTGTGGGCTATCAGTAGTAACCTGCTGCCTACCATGATTCGGCAGCTGATGAAGACTTGCGAACTGAATACCTTTGAAGCGTCCTTTACGGAAACTGCTTACTGGCTGGCGTATTTTATTTTCCCGATTCCGATAGCCATGTTCATGAAGCGGTATAGCTACAAAGCTGGTATTATCTTCGGCTTGGTGTTGGCGGCAGCAGGTGGCCTGTTGTTCTTTCCGGCTGCCATGCTGAAGGAATATTGGGCTTATCTGTGCATCTTCTTTGTTATCGCTACCGGGATGTGCTTTTTAGAGACTGCAGCCAATCCGTACGTAACGGCTTTAGGTGATGCGGTTACAGCTCCTCAACGATTGAATCTGGCGCAGTCATTTAACGGGCTCGGAGCTTTCATTGCAGCTATGTTTTTGAGTAAACTGATATTGAGTGGCACGCACTATACGCGTGAAACGCTTCCGGCAGATTATCCGGGCGGATGGGAAGCCTATATCCAGTTTGAGACGGATGCTATGAAAACTCCTTATCTGGCATTGGCGGTATTGCTGCTGGTTATTGCGGGAATCTTTATTTTCTCCAGGTTGCCTAAGATTGGAGATGAAGGGCAGCGAGGCACTTCTAAGGAAAAACTGATTGATTTCAGTGTATGGAAGCGGTCGCATCTGCGGTGGGGAGTCATTGCACAGTTTTTTTATAATGGCGGACAGACGGCTATCAACAGCCTGTTTTTAGTCTATTGCTGTTCGTATGCCGGAATTTCGGAGTCGGAGGCTACCACCTATTTCGGTTTGTATATGCTGGCCTTTCTGTTGGGACGATGGATTGGTACCGGACTGATGATTCGTTTCCATCCGCAAGATATGTTGCTGGTCTATGCATTGGTGAATATTCTGCTTTGTGCCGTAGTTGCCGTGTGTGGAGGCTGGATTGGTCTGTATGCCATGCTGGGCATCTCGTTCTTCATGTCCATCATGTATCCTACCCAGTTTTCATTGGCATTGAAAGATTTGGGCAGTCAGACGAAAAGTGGCTCTGCTTTTCTGGTGATGTCGATAGTGGGTAATGCTTGCCTGCCCCAGTTTACGGCTTATCTGATGCACGTTAATGAACAGATGTATCATCTGGCGTATGTAGTTCCGATGGTTTGTTTCTTATTCTGCGCCTATTACGGGTGGAGAGGATACAAGGTCTTGGATTGAAAATAGTCTATCTGAAAATAAAAATAACAAGAAAATGAAAGCGGTTCAAATTGCAGCTCCCCAGAAGATGGCGGTCGTAGAGATTGAGAAGCCTGAACTGAAGGCTGGGGAAATATTGGTAAAGATTGAATATGTAGGTTTCTGTGGTTCTGACCTGAATACTTATCTGGGGCGGAACCCGATGGTGAAAATGCCGGTCATTCCGGGGCATGAGGTCGGTGCGGTAATAGACTCCGTAGGACCGGGCGTACCGGAGAGTTTTAAGAAGGGCATGAATGTGACACTGAATCCCTATACGAATTGTGGAAAATGTGCCTCGTGTCGGAACGGGCGGGTAAATGCCTGCGAACACAATGAGACGTTGGGCGTACAGCGTAACGGCGTGATGTGTGAATATGCGGTGCTTCCCTGGTCGAAAGTGATTCCGGCAGAGGGTATCTCTTCACGTGACTGTGCGTTGATTGAACCGATGAGTGTAGGCTTTCATGCAGTGTCACGCGGTCAGGTGATTGACAATGAGATAGTAATGGTGATAGGCTGCGGCATGGTCGGGATGGGAGCCATAGTACGTGCCGCCTTGCGTGGAGCTACCGTGATTGCTGTCGATTTGGATGACGAAAAATTGGCGCTGGCCCGTGAAGTAGGAGCTACGTATGTCATCAATTCACGCACGGAGAATGTGCATGAACGTGTGCAGGAATATTCAGGCGGACTGGGAGCTGATGTGGTAATCGAGGCGGTAGGCAGTCCGGCCACTTACGTGATGGCGGTCGATGAGGTCAGCTTTACGGGACGCGTGGTATGTATCGGTTATGCCAAGAGCGGGGTCGAATTTCAGACAAAATACTTTGTACAGAAAGAGTTGGACATCCGTGGCTCCCGAAACGCATTGCCTGCCGATTTCCGTGCTGTAATACATTATATGAAAACAGGAAATTGTCCGGTAGAAAAATTGATTTCAAGCATTGTGTCACCCGAAAGTGCATCGGAAGCCATGGAAGGTTGGGCGGCGAATCCGGGTAAGGTATTCCGTATTCTGGTGAAATTCTAAGAAGGCTTACGCTGGAAATGATTGCGTAATTTCAGGCGTTTGTTTATGCTCTACTGATGTGATAAAAAACGTCAGGGCGTTTGTGTCAAAACATAAAAGAGTTTTGTTTTAAACGCCAAAGAGTTTTGGTTGAAACGTACTTGTGTTTCTTTTGAGGCATAAGTACGTTTTTTTATGTCAGATTGTTCCGTTTGTGTGTTGAAAAGTTGTACTTTTGGCATATCTTACAAGTTTATTTTAATCAACCATAAATTAATGCGTAGATGAACACAAAAAGCATCTTTTTAGCTCTGTGTTGTCTGACCGCCTTTTCATCCTATGCACAGCACGTGCCAACCCTGGAGGAAGTGGTGAACGGAGGTCTGATTGTCACGAAGGGCGAAAGCCGGGTAAACTGGCTTTCAGAGGGGAACAGTTATTCAAAGAAGGAGAAAAATCCGACTGGGGGATACGACATCGTTTCGTATACGCCCGGTAAGAACAAGCGTGAGGTGCTTATTCCGGCTTCCATGTTCGTAAAGCCGGGTACTTCCGATACCTTGTCTGTCCGTAGTTTTAGTTTTGACACTTCCCATAAGCAGGTTCTGGTGTATACCAATACACGGCGTGTGTGGAGGTATGATACGCGCGGAGATTATTGGGTATTGAACATGGAAACGGGTAAGTTGAGGCAATTAGGAGCACAGTTGCCAGAGAGCAGTCTGATGTTTGCCAAATTCTCGCCCGATGGTACACGTGTGGCTTATGTCAGCGGAAACAATATCTATGTGGAGTATGTTTCCGACGGAAAGGTTGTACAGTTGACCCGCGACGGAAGCAATACGATTGTGAACGGTACATTCGACTGGGTGTACGAGGAAGAATTCTCTTGCCGTGACGGCTTCCGCTGGAGTCCCGATGGCAAGTACATAGCCTATTGGCAAAGCGATACGGAAGGTACTGGGTGGTTCGACATTATCAACAATGTCGATTCGCTTTATCCGAAAATCCTTCGTTTCCCTTATCCGAAGGCCGGAACTACGAACTCGGCGGTTAAGGTGGGATACGTAGCAGCTTCCGGTGGGGAGACTACATGGATTGATCTGCCCGGTGACCCTCGTCAGAATTATATCATGCGAATGGATTTTATACCGGAAAGCAATGATTTGTTTATCCAGCAGATGAACCGTCCACAGAACACGAACAAGGTGTGGATTGCTACCATTGGAGGCGGTGCTCCGAAGAATATCCTGACAGAGACAGATGCCGCATGGGTGGAAACAAATGATCAGGTGACCTGGCTGAAGAATAATACTTACTTTACCTGGCAGAGTGAACGAAGCGGCTGGCGTCATCTTTACCGTGTAAGTCGTGACGGAAAAGATGTTCAGCCCATTACCAAAGGAGAGTTCGACTTTATCGAACAGGTGGGCATGGACGTGAAGAAAGGTATCGTCTATTTTATTGCTTCACCCGATAATTATACTCAACGGTATCTTTATTCTGCCGAGTTGTTGGGAAAAGGTGAAGTGAAACGCCTCAGTCCGATGGATGAGCAGGGACAGCATCGGTATGATTTGTCTCCTGACGGAAAATATGCTGTACATACGTTCAGCAACTCTGTGACACCTCCCCGGATAGAGATGGTGGCCTTGCCTTCTCATAAAACGGTGTCGGTCATTGAAAATAACGAGGAAGCTGCATCGCAGTATCAGCAACTTCAGTTGAGTCCGAAGGAGTTTGTCAAGACCCGTTCCGGAGACCTGCAGCTGGATGCATGGATGATCAAGCCCGTTAATTTTGATTCGTCGAAGAAATATCCGGTCATCATTGATGTGTACGGTGAACCTGCCGGCTCTACGGTACAGGATGTATGGCAGGGAGGTGACCTGTGGCATCAGTACCTGGCTAATCAGGGATATATTGTAGTCAGCATCGAGAACCGTGGGGCTGCGGCTCCTCGCGGACGGGAATGGAGAAAGTGTATCTATGGAGAGGTAGGAACTTTTGCTTCGCAAGACCAAGCGCAGGGAATTCTGGACTTGGCCCGTCAGTATTCATTCATTGATACTTCCCGTATCGGTATTACGGGCTGGAGCGGAGGAGGCAGCCAGACATTGAACTGCATGTTCCGTTATCCGGATGTATTCTGTACGGGTATTGCCATTGCCTTCGTGTCTGACCAGCGGTTGTATGACACGATTTATCAGGAACGTTACATGAATACACCGCAGGCAAATCCGGAAGGTTATCGTAAGGGTTCTCCTATTACATACGTAGAGGGGTTGAAGGGTAACCTGCTGCTTATTCATGGTACGGGTGACGACAATGTGCATTACCAGAGTTGTGAGATGCTGGTGAATGAACTGGTAAAGCACGGTAAGGTCTTTTATCAGTTGTCCTATCCCATGCGTTCACATTCCATCAGTGAGCGGGAAGGTACCACGTATCACCTTCGCAAGTCTATGACAGATTATTTTTTGAAGAATCTTCCGGCAGGAGGAAAGTGATGTTTTTTTAAGATAAGATCTTATTTTATTGTCGTTTATGAATATTTTTCTATATTTGTTTGGGTAGAAATTTTCAAAATCGAATGTTATGGAAAGGCAATTGAAAAAAAACATAGGTAAGAAATTACATATGTTAAGAATTGAGAACCATTTAACGCAAGAAGAAATGGCTGAAAAGCTACATTTGTCTACAAGTGCTTATTGTAAGATAGAATACGGGGAAACAGATCTTACATTGACTCGTTTGAATAAAATTGCCCAAATATTCAGACTGTCTCCTTTTGTGTTATTTAAAATTATTTGTGGAGATGAGCAAGGAGATAGTTTTCATCACGTCCAAGAAGAAGAGATTTTTTCTCATAAAAATAATAATGAAGATTTGCAGAATCTTTTTAGATCTCAAATTCTTATTATTGAAACACTAAATAGACGTGTGACTGAATTGGAGAAAAAGTTACAAATGTAATATAGAATTATATGAAGATTCAGTAAAAAAGATTAGCCAACTAATTCTCAATTTCTGTGTATGAATTAGTTGGCTAATTTTATACTATTTAATGGATAGATACACCTTTATCTCTAATATTTCAAGACTTTGGCTGATACATTCTTATAAGTAGGCATTGTCATTCCAATATTGGCTCCAATATAGGTAGGATCACATACGGTATATTTTTGACCGTTAACTATTACATAATCCCCATTTATATTTTCATTAAAGCGCACAGCTGTTGCAATGTGATTTGGATAATCGAGTAATACGACGTCGAGTCCTAATAGATTCTTAATCAGGTAAGAGTATAAAATAGATCGATCCTCACAGTCGCAATAAGGATAATAGAAAAGTTCTTCTACGAAAAATGGCTTTTCATATCCGAATTGTTCATTGTCTGTTGCATACTGAAAGCCTGTTTGAACAAAATTAATCAATATATTGGCGGCTTCAGTCTCACTTTTCCCTTTAATGTAAGAAGATAGTGTATTTAATAACTCACTTGATACTTTATTGTTTATAGTAGCATTGAAATATACGCTATAATCACATTGAGGGTATGTTCTATAAAAGTCTATCAACGTCTTAGGGACATCTATCGTAACTTTTACTCCATTATTACTAGCTTGATGAGTTGAACGAACAGTTGCACCTTGGAAGGTTGGAGACTGTCGTAATTGCATTTGTAATCCGTTTTTTGCTTTCGGAGCATCCTTTTCACACATGTAAAAACTACAGGGTTGATTAGTATTTACGCCGTAATAAGTTAATCCTCCTAGTTTAAAAATTGGATATCCATAAATAGGACAATCAATTGCTACAAATAGCAGCATTTTATCCACATTTACTTGCCGTGCCATTTTAGCCTTGTATCCTAGTTCGTTTAGTAGAAATTGTTGCATGACTATACTTTCATTGCTGCTTGTACAAAATGCATCGGCAATTGTTCGTAGTAGTGTGAATATTCCCCAGTCATTTAAAGTTAGGGCTGATGCTATTTGTTTGCATTCGTTGAGGAGTGGTTGATAATCAGAGTTGCACATCATTTCGTATGCATCTGCGATATCATTTTCTTTTAAACTTTTTAAATGACATTTCCCTTTTAAATCATCAGATAGATAAAATGTCTGAGTAATATATGTGATTTTACTGCGCCCTGCTCCTCCTACATATAGAGGTGATTTATTGGTTGAGTCTATAACGGGATTTATGGGTCGGGTAGAGTGTGTTGACTCAACCGTTATCTCTTGATTTTTATTAATTGTTGTTTCTTTAGAGGAGGTTACTCCATTTTGCTTTGGGGATGTTGTTGGTTGCTTCTCGATCTTTTTTTTGCTGACAATTCTAATTGTATCTTTCCCTTTCTCTTTTTCGATGATTATTGGTTTATCGAAGTTAATATCGTCGAGGTCATTTGTTTTTGTAATGGGCTTTTGTTTCCCTTCTGCAGTAGATAAATCGAGAATTTCTTCAATAGTGAGTCGTGTGGGTTTTTCGTTTTGTGGAGTTGTTTTCTTGTCATATATAACAGGAGCTACAGGTTCAGGTTTGGTTCGTTTTATTGCAGGTTTTTCTGCTTCAAACTCTTTCCATGGATCTCGCAAGAAATTTATAAAATCTTTATTTGCATCGTCTATAAATTTGTCAAAACTGGCTAGTTCTTCTTCCATAAAGGAAGAAAAATCATCTTTTTTCTCTTGTGCGGTTACTGAGGTAGCCAGCATAAATCCTATTGCGAAAAATCCTATTTTTTTCATAATAAACAATTTATAAAAATGAAAGGTTATACTCACTGTCGTAGGTTTAACAAGGAGTATAACCTTTTTTAAAAAGAATATTATTCTTCAGCTTCAACTGGTTCGCCAATGAATTCTTCTACTTGCTGTGATAAATCACCGAGTGCAGATTTCTTTTTAGCTTCTAACGCGGCTTCTTCTCTTGCTTTTTTTGCTTTTGATTCATCGATAGACATGAATACGTTGAATTCTTTGCTGCCGTTTTCCATATCTCTAACAAGTACAAAATGTTGTTTTACCAGGCTGCCGATTTTTGCATTAACTGCAGACTCATAAGCTGCTCCAAATTTATCAATTTCTTCTTCTGATACGGCAGATGCATCCGATGAAACTAATGATTTCATTTTACCAACCACTTGTGCTTTAGCGCGGCCTGCATAACTGGTAATTGCATTCATAATTGCATTTTCACGACCGATTTTTACATTTTTCCCAATCGCAATACCTGTCAAGGCTATGCGATTTTCTTCATCTTCTTCCATATACATACGGTACTTCAACATTGCATAATCTAATGTGGAAGTACTGGCTTGCATTTTCCATCCTTCTTTCTTTAATTCTTTAACTCGTTTCTTAACATCCTTCTCTAGTGCCTTAGATTGGGCACCTGCAGATGTTACTGCGCCAAATAGAATGCTAAATATCAGCATTAGATACATAAATCCTTTTTTCATAGTTTACTGTTTTTTAGTTGTTAATAAATAGTATTTTATTCCCAGTTTGTTACATAGGGCAAAGACAAACGAATTCGTTCTATCGCTTCTGATTGTGGATTGACCAATGTAATAGAGCCTTGTATGAATGAAAATGCTGTTTTTTTCTTTTCTAACAAAGTAAATTCTCCTTTAGTCAATGCTTTAATTTGTATAGCTCCTTTCGTGTTGTAAACACTATTAATGTCATCAAAAATAATGGGGGCTGAGATTTCTGGAACGTGCAACTCGATTGATTTTAGTCCAAATGCAGTCCCTCCACGATTATTGAGTGTCAGACGAATGTTTAGATTGAAAAGTTTTCTATTACTAGCAACAACGGAATCTGCAGTTAGAATTAGCTTTCCTTCAGGAACAACAGAAAATGCTGAAGTCCCAGCACCTCCTGCTTCGGCTAAATAAACTTTATGTTCTAATTTCTTCCCGTTGATGCGAAACAAAATATCCAAAAAATTTTCTTCTTCCGGTAGACAGTCTATTGCATCATATGAAATGATGAACATTCCATCTGAGGGCTGGATGTTGAGATGTCCGGCACAATTAGAGGTTACTTTGGGTTTTGTAGAAATTCTTACAGGATTACCTTCCAATAGCATCTGGCATTGATATTGTCCTGGCTCCAGAAAGGTACCAGTAATAGTGATTGCATCATACAATTGTTTGTATTGTTTCTGTAAGCCTTTAACTTGGCTTAGACGTACTTCGTCAAAGAAATATTCAGTTAATGCATTTAATTGGGTAATGCAACTTCCAATCTCTTCTACAGATTCAATTTCGTTAATCTTCTGTTTTAAAGTCTCAAATTCTGCTACTTTTTCAGCATCTAAGGTTTCAAACTCAGAAATCAATTTATTTTGTTCTGCTTGAGAGAATGGATATTTTACAGAATATTCATAATATTCTTTTTTAGTTGTCTTATTCTGTATTTTTAGCCAATAAATATCTTCCACTTTCGTCAGCGAGATACCTTTTAAGAATGGAAGGTTGGCAGATTTCATTTTTGAAACCCGATTAAAAGCATCTTTAGAATCAATGTTTCCATTTATATTGACCTCCGATATTTCATTTTGCGTGGTTACTGTTACGTGATTTGCCACTGCCTGAATAATACGTTCCGTAATCTCAGATAGTGCTCTGGTTTGCGCATCAGCCAGTGAGTTCGCAGTTACAGTTACAATTAAGTAATTATCTACAGCCGTATTCAACCATTCTGGTGCTTTCTTGGCACTTTTTTCCATCACTTTAGTTTGGGCTGCTACTCCTAATGTTAACACAGTTACTAGGATTAATCCGATAAATCGTTTCATAGCCATACGTATTTTTAAAATTACCATTCAACAGGAAGGTCACGGATTACCACCTTTGCATTTCTAATATGTAATTCTACATAGCTAAAACTTCCTATTTTCTCAGAGACTTCAAGCACATAAAAGTTCTGCTTCAGTTTGATTTGTGGAGGCAGTTTTACACCATATGATGTATTGAACCGATCACCTAATGCTCCTCTGTTTTTGCATGGCATTCCATCTGATGTATAAGCTGATTCAAAGGAAACTGTACCGCTGTCTATCGTATTGTTCTGATTGGTAACTTGGAGTTCAATAGTAATACGACGTTGAATTTCATTTCCGTAGCATTTCAATACTTTGACATCCAAATCATTGGCAGAAATAGAAATATTGTAGTTAAGTTTTGGTGTGTTAACTTGTGGAGTTGGTTTTTCAACTACTACAGGTTTTTCAACCACTACAGGCTTTTCTACTACTTTCTCGATAATCACAGGCTTTTCTACTACTTTTTCAATTTCTATCGGCTTTTCAACAATGCGTTCAATGACCACAGTATCTGTAGTCATTGAGCTGTATTGTGCCAATTCAGATAATAGTACAGAGGCTTGTTCATAGCAAGGTAAAGTTTCAGATATAGCAGATAAATAGCTGATAGCTTCTTGGTATTTCTTTTGCTCATAAAGGCCTTGAGCTTTTTGTAAAATGAATCCACAATTGGTTGCATAATAATCCTGGATTTTCTGACGGGCTGTGCGAATGAAACGAGTGAAAGCTGTATTTGTAATTTTAATATTGCTAATCATTGTTTTCATTGCTTTCTCTTCTCCTCCAAGACTACTTCCCTTCAATGGGATGACCATGCTGTAGTACATGGTCTCATCTATGGCATTCTTTGCAATTAGTGTTAGCTCACCCTGAGCAACAGATACTTCCTGGATAAGTCCTTCTGTGGATAATGCATCTGATATTTCGAGTGTAGGCTCTATTTCAAAGACATTATATTGATTGGCAGAAGCTGCACTATTTCGATTAAAGATTTGTTTTAATCGTAAATCCAGTGCATTTACTACATTTTCTGGAAGTTCTTTTTGCTTCGACTTAGATATAGTAAACTGTATCTCGCTTTGTGCATGAATGCTTATTATATTACAGATGCACATAAGCATTCCAAGTAATAACGTTTTCATGTTATCTACATTTGAAGATATTATTCAATTGTTATTGCCAGTTTCTGTCCCATAGCTACGATTGAAGCCGTATAGTCATCTCCTAATTGTGCTTTGAAGAATTTTCTCACATCGCTGCTGAAATTGGAGAGGGTATAAGAGCGGTTTCGTTCCATGTTCCAAAGGGGGATGTTTAAGCGAATATTGATATATTTATCCGTGCTATTGCTCATATCGTACACTCCTTGAAAAGCATGTTCTCGCAACCAGTCATCTAATGCATCTTTAAAGTAATCTCCTGTAGCTGGTGCATCTTGTTCAAAGTCCCAGTCTGTGATAGCTTGTGATAAATTGATTTCAATAAATACTTCACGTCCTTTCTTTATCATTTCCTCGAAGGATGCTTGTAGTTTATCAAAGAATTCCCCTTGAATTTGTTTGATTGCATAGTCCGCAAGTTTCATGGAATCTGTGGTCATATATTTTCCACTTGAAAATGCAGAAGTAGCGAGTTTCCCGTTCGTCTGTTTTTCTTCTGCACGAAGGGTCAATGTACATTCGCTATTTCTATTGGCGTCTGTTCTGATATCGATTTCAGTAGTAACTATAATATCTCCAGGCAATTGTTGTACTATCATTGTTGCATCATCAGTTTGTGATCCCATCCTTAAAATATTGGATGTTTTGGCATTCTGTAATTGTCCGATGAAATCACGGGTTTTGTAACCATGACGCTGGAATTCTCCTGATAATTGATCTATGGCATAACGTGTGGTACGGCTGTTCTCTACTATTTTACGCATTGCTTCGAAGCCTGAACCGTCTTTAGATGTGATATAGGGAATTATTACAATGGTAGGATTTAATGCGGCAGTGGCTTTTACGGCTTTGGCATCAGACCAACCAGGGTTTAAAGACAAGCCATTGCGTTGTAACTCTGCAGTAAGAGATTTCAGATTTACTGTTAATCGTGCAGTTACTTTGTAGCGCCCGGATATTTTCTCACTGTCAATTGTTTCTACCTCTCCAACAAGATAGTTTATATATCGGCCTTCAGAGAAAAAACGATAGTCAAAATCTTTGCGTTTGAGAGCGACCATCGGAACTCCATTTTTTAATTCTGGAATTCCTGAGTGAAATAGTGCATTGAATGCTGATTTTGTTGCATGTTCCGTTGCATCTTTTTTCTTTTCTCCTAATCCAGTAACAAGGACTGTGACGTTATTATTATCTTGTTGTATGAGGGTTATATTATCAGAATAATTCTGTGCACACAATTGTGCGCACAGAATTATTCCTAATAAAAACATTCCAAAATGTTTCATTTCTTTTTTCTGATAGGATTATACAATATAATATTTTATAGGCTATTTAATGCACCTCCGGCTTTATCAAGGAAACTTTTTGGCTTTTGAATGGATTTAATGATAATAGTTTGGCCGCCATCGATTGCTGCTTTAATTTCTTTTCCACCTTTTTTGACCTCACAAAGTGTAATATCTTCCCCTTCTACACTTTCAGCTTTTAGTTGGCCGATTTCTTTTTGAGATGTTCTACCTGCGATTTGACGTTCAATGCAAGCGCTGAAAAATGCTCCTTCTGATACGCCATGCTTAGAACCTAAACTAATGTATACAGTTTCAGCTTTATCTTTTTTGACTTCTGCAATTTCAAGGATTGTTCCTTGCATTTTAAAAGCATCGTCTACTAACTCGCGTACGGCTTTTACAGCTTGAGTACATAGTTTTGCTATTGCGGCATCTTCTGTATCTTCAAGTATGCTATTGGTGATTCCATCTCCATGTTTGAATGTCTTAGTAGAAATTAACTTTCCGTCTGAAGGGTTAATTACTTTCAGGGTATAAGAACATGTTGCTTGCCAATATTTTTTGCCTTCATCATTTGTGTAAATGCTAGTCTTAAAGGTTGATACACGGCCTTGAATCAAATAATTTGCACCTTCTGATGTCATGACTTTCATACGCTCCATATCGTCACCAGCTACAACTTCACCAGATTCACGGCGAGCTTTCTCTACAGATAAGGCACTGTTAGAGTCTACATCGATTAATTCAACTCGTCCCGTTTCATTGATTCCTTCAATTACGCTATTGCGCAATGCTTCTACCCAGCTAAAAGAAATATCTGTAGGTCTCCAAAAATAATCAATGAAAACATTGGGCTTCCCTTTATCTTCCGTTACTGCATTTTGAGCACTAATTGGTAGCGCACACAGAATACAAATTAATGAAAGAATTGCGTTTTTCATGTTTAATAAAATCTTTTTCATAACTTAGTGATTTTTTAGTTAATAATTTAAATTCCCCTTTATTTTATTTATCAAGATAAAGTTGTTGTAATCCCCTTTAATGTTATATTTCTAATGTCGTGTTTTTCAGTATCCGAACAATTCTTTTCTTTATATTTACAAAGATAAGTGCATTATTAACAATGCTATGTACACTATTATAACTATAACTATCCGATAAATGGATAGTATTATTCTTATTTTTATTTTATAGGCCCTTTTTGTGAAGAAATATGGATATATAATTGATTTTTTTTTGCTATTTTTTGAAGACATTTTGACAAATGTACAAATATGCTGATCATCTAACGTGAATTCGAAATAAAACTAAGAAAAAAATTGTTTATCATTGATGAATCTTACTTCAATAGTGCATTGCTTTTGAAAGAATTAATATATTGCACGCTAGCTAATAAGGTTTGATAATGAGATTTTGAAAGTATGATATTAGGAAAGGTTATTTGTGTAGTACTCTACAATTTGTTACTAACCGTTCTAATTAAAGCTTTTTTGTGCGGATACTTTGATATTTTGCGATTTTTGCATTTTACAAAAAAACCTGATTCTTTTGAGAATCAGGTTTTTAAGTGGTGCCACCAGGAATCGAACCGGGGACACAAGGATTTTCAGTCCTTTGCTCTACCAACTGAGCTATGGCACCAGCATTTTTATGTTTGCAACCAATATTTCTCGATTGCGGTTGCAAAGGTACGCAAACTTTTGGAACTTGCAAACATTTCAGCAGAAAAAATGCGATTTTTGTGCAAGAAATGGCATTTTTGTGGAAAAAGTACCGATAATAGCCTTAAAAAACCTTCCTTTTTCAGTCCGAATAAGGGCGGAGATTGAAAAAGGAAGGTTTCAATTTCATTTATAAAAGGCTTTATCCTTTCAGGGGGTTCCAGCCTTGTGCTTTCAGCTCAAGTTCATTTCCGTCGCGGGTTACGAGGGCACATCCTAACTCGGGTTTGGTGATGTGACCGATGACTTTCACGTCTTTCATCTGAGATACGACTTCGTGTGCGGTCAACGGTACCGTGAAGAGCAGTTCGTAATCTTCGCCGCCATTCAGGGCACAAGTGCTCAGGTTCATGTTGAATTCTTCGGCCATTACGGCTGTCTGGTAGTCAATCGGAATGCGTTCTTCGTACACGCGGCAACCGGCATGGCTTTGTGAACAGATGTGCATCAGCTCAGATGACAGTCCGTCGGAGATGTCCATCATGGCGGTAGGCTTGATGCCGGCTTTAGCCAGACTTTCTACAATATCCTTGCGGGCTTCCGGTTTCAAGAAGCGTTCCAGCAAGTATTCTTTTCCTGCAAAGTCAGGCTGTACGTCTTTTTCGCCTTGGAACACGGCTTTTTCCCGTTCCATCAGCTGAAGACCCATGTAAGCGGCTCCCAAATCGCCTGATACGCAAATCAGGTCAGTTTCTTTGGCGCCGTTGCGGTATACCACCTTGTCTTTATCGGCTTCGCCAATACAGGTGATGGAAATGGCCAACCCTGTAACGGAAGAAGTGGTGTCACCTCCTACAAGGTCTACCTGATGCTGTGCGCAAGCCAGCTTCAGTCCGTCGTAGAAATCTTCCAGATCTTCGATGCAGAAGCGTTTGGATACTGCCAGTGATACGGTAATTTGTTTGGGAGTACCGTTCATGGCGTAGATATCGGAAAAGTTTACCATGGCTGATTTGTATCCCAAGTGCTTCAGCGGGGTATATACCAGGTCAAAGTGTACACCTTCCATCAGCAGGTCGGTGGTGACCAGTACCTGCTTGCCGGGAAATTCCAATACGGCCGCATCGTCGCCCACACCGTATTTCGTTTCCGGATTTTGTAATTTAATGTCCTGGGTGAGGTGCTTGATAAGCCCAAATTCACCCAACGTTGAAATTTCTGTTCTGTTTCCTTCGTGCATAGTATTTTTACGCTCTGTTGATAAGTTCTCTCATAATGGTTGTCATGCGAGGCTGTGCTTCGTCGGCAGCCTTCTGCACTTCTTCGTGTGATACTTCCACAATCTTGCCTTCCACGCCCAAATCGGTGATGACTGATACGCCGAATACCTTAATGCCGCAATGGTTGGCTACAATTACTTCTGGTACGGTAGACATTCCTACGGCATCAGCACCTAAAATGTGGAACATCTTATATTCCGACGGAGTTTCGAACGTAGGACCTTGCGTACCGAGGTACACGCCTTGTTGCACTTTGATGCCTTTTTCCTGAGCAATTTCCAGGGCTTTTGCAATCAGTTTTTTGGAGTAAGCTTCACTCATATCCGGGAAGCGTGGTCCGTATTCGATATTCTTCCCACGAAGCGGATGTTCCGGGAAGAGATTGATGTGGTCAGTAATAATCATCAGGTCACCGATTTCAAAGTCGGGGTTGGTACCTCCTGCAGCATTCGATACGAAGAGGGTCTTGATGCCCAGTTCACGCATCACGCGTACAGGGAAAGTCACTTCCTTCATGGAGTAGCCTTCATAGAAATGAAAGCGTCCTTGCATGGCCATGATGTCCTTGTTGCCCAGTTTCCCGAAAATCAGTTTCCCGCTGTGTCCTTCGACGGTTGAAACCGGGAAATTCGGGATTTCCGAATAGTTGATTTCATACTTGTCGGTGATTTCGTGCACCAGACTGCCCAATCCTGTGCCCAGGATGATGGCTGTTTCGGGGTGAGTGTGCATTTTAGCCTTCAGAAAGGCAGCTGTTTCTTGAATTTTTTCTAACATACTCAATGATTTTAGGGTTAAATACTAGTTCTCCTTTGTGCAGAAACTCCACTTCTATGGGGAGTACGTAAATATAGGGTTTCAGTTCTTCGCTGAGCTGCGGATGACCGATAAGCCGTGAGGCATCCTTCTCGGTGGTCAGGATGAGGCGGCGGGTTTTCGGCAGCTTGTGGAACTGCTGTGCAATCTGTTGCATATCGGCACCGTCAAAATTGTGATGGTCGCCGAAGAGCAGCGGAGTGACATGGGCTGCGTGTCGGCCTACTTCCTCCATTAGTGGCACCGGTGAGGCAATGCCGGTGACCAGCAGCACTTCTTTATCTTTTAACGCATTCAGCGGTTGGGCAGGAGCATCCATAAATAAGGGATACAACTTTCCGTAGGCCAGGGTTGTGAAAAAGACTTCCTGGTGTGGTAGAGGCTGTATACGTTGCCGGATACGTTTGCATTCCTCTTGGCTGAGATTAGGCGGACATTTCGTGACGATGAGCAAATCGGCCCGTTTCTTTCCGCTGGCAGGTTCCCGAAGACGTCCGGCAGGAAGAAGCTGGTCACATTCCACAGGGCGATGATAATCCATCAGCAGAATGCGCAATCCCGGTCGTACGTAGCGGTGTTGAAAGGCATCGTCCAGCAGGATGACTTCCGTATCGGGTGCTCCTTGCGGGGATGTAAGCTGGCGGATACCCCGGCATCGGTCTCCGTCTACGGCCACGTGAATGCTGGGAAACTTGCGGGCCATCTGGTAAGGTTCGTCACCGATGTCTTCCATTCGGGAAGTAGAAGAAGCCAGCACGAAACCTTTGGATTTCCGCTTGTAGCCCCGGCTCAGTACGGCCAGCCGGAACGAGTCCTGTAACAGCCGGATGAGGTATTCCGTGTGAGGGGTTTTCCCGGTACCGCCTACGGTCAGGTTGCCGATGCAGATAACGGGTAACGGGAAACGTTCTTCGTGGAGCCATCCCACGTCGAACAAAAGATTCCGTACCCTCACACCGATGCCGTAGAGGGCACTGAAGGGCCATAGTCCCCAATATATTTTGCATTTTCCGCTCATGAACGCGCCTCCTGCTTATTGGATACGCATGTTGAACGGCAAACGGGCTTGCAGACGGTCAGACTGTTCCACGTGGCGCAACCATTCAAAGCCTTGATAATATTCGCCGAATGTTTCCTGCAACTGGCTGTGAATGTAGCGGTCGGCGCGAGTATTCAGCAGTTCTGTCAGGAAATCCTGCTTGGTCGGGTAGCTTTTCAGCTTATAGTCTTTTACTTTTCCCAGTTCGGCAGCCAGCTGGATGGCAGTATCCAGTCCTCCCAGTTCGTCTACCAGTTTCAGCTCCTTAGCCATGCTTCCGGTCCATACGCGGCCTTCCGCAATCTTGCAGAGCTCCTCTAACGGAATATTTCGTCCTTCGGCACAGCGTTTGGTAAACAAGGCATATCCCTGGTTCACCATTTGTTGCATAAGGGCCGATTCTTCTGCATTGAACGGACGACTCATGCTGCCCATGTCGGCCATTTTATGTGTCTTGACTCCATCAAAATGAAGTCCCAGTTTATTGGTCAGTAATTCCGAAGCGTCGGGCATCATACCGAATATACCGATAGAGCCGGTCAGAGTAGTCGGTTCAGCTACAATCTTATTGGCCGCACAAGAAATGTAGTAACCTCCGGAGGCTGCATAGTCACCCATGGATACTACAACCGGTTTTTCTGCTTTCAACAAGGTCACTTCACGCCAAATTTGTTCCGAACCGTAGGCACTTCCTCCCGGAGAGTTCACGCGGAGCACGACTGCTTTCACATTCTTGTCTTTACGTAAATCGCGTAAATCTTTCGCTACTTTCTCGGAGTTGATACCTTCGTTGTATGAAGAGCTGTTGTCAATTTCTCCGTAAGCATAATAAACGGCTACTACGTCTCTTGTCTTACTTTTCGGAGTGACTGATTTTACACGAGTCATTTCGTCCAAACTCAGGGTTTGAAGATTATCTTCTTCGGCCAGTCCGGCGAGCGATTTCAGGTAGCTGAGCACTTCGTCTTTGTACATCAGTGTGTCGGCCAGTCCGCAGCGCACGTATTCTTCGGCCGGACGCAAGTCCATATTTTGGTCAGCTAATAAGTTCAGAGAATCGACCGAAATATTTCTGGAAGCAGCTACATCGTCTACAATGCTCTTCCAGATAGATTCCAGAAAGGCCTGTGTTTGTTCACGGTTGGCCGGACTCATTTCGGTATTGGTCATCGGTTCAACGGCCGATTTGTAGGTTCCCACACGGAAAATCTGCATTTTAACTCCGATTTTGGCCAGAAAATCTTTCAGGAACATGGTCTCGCTGGCCAGTCCATGCCAGGAGAGACTTCCTACAGGATTCACAATCACCTTGTCGGCTACACTGGCCAGGTAATAACCGCCCTGTGTGTACATGTCGGCATAGGCAATAAGGAACTTGCCGCTCTGCTTGAAATCGGCCAGTGCACGATGAATAGCTTGCAAAGAGGCTGTAGAACATGCCAATGCTCCAGTATGCAGGTAGATACCCTTAATCTGTTCGTTTTCCTTGGCTTTCTGGATAGAGCTCAGAATATCTTCCAGTCCGTATGTAGAAATCTGGTCCTCAAAGAACTGGTCTACTGGACTGGGCTGATAGCGTTCCTGGACGGTGCCTTTCAGTTCAAGTGTAAAAACAGAATTGGGCATGACTAAGGTTTCGCTTTCAGAAGAAGCCACAATTCCTGCCAGCATGGTGACACCTAAGATGATAAAGATAAACCCGCAAATCAGTACACCCGTAATGGTGGCCAGGGTACTTCGAAGAAATTCTTTCATTGTCAGTCGTTTTTAGATTAATAAACAAAGTTATTCTTTTTGCCTGAGAAAAACAAAGATACAAGGAGCTAATTTCTTAAGCTTGTTTGCAAAACTTGCTTTGTAAGCAAATTTTCGGTCTTTGATATTTGCATTCAAACGTCAAAGAGTTTTGTTTTAAATGTACTTACGCTTTAGATAAAATGCACTTGCGTTTTTGAGAGGTTGCAGAAAATATCTCCCGATTTATTTTGTTTTTTTACGGAACTTCCCCAATTTTGCCAAAATTGATTTTGTGAACTTTAAATAAATACGATATGGCAGAAGAAATGATTGTCAAGGAACTGGACGAGGTAGTAGTCCGTTTCTCGGGTGATTCCGGTGACGGAATGCAGCTGGCCGGAAATATGTTCTCCAATATTTCGGCAACCGAAGGAAACGATATCAGTACATTCCCGGATTACCCGGCGGACATTCGCGCCCCGCAAGGTTCATTGACTGGTGTGTCTGGCTTTCAGGTGCATATTGGTGCCGGGAAAGTATATACTCCGGGCGATAAATGCGATGTGCTGGTAGCCATGAATCCGGCAGCCTTGAAAACACAGTATAAATTTTGTAAACCGCAGGCGGTAATTATCATTGACTCCGATTCATTTACCAAACGTGACCTGGAAAAGGCTAAGTTTACGTTGGAAAATCCCTTCTCGGAACTGGGTATCAAGAATGAAGTCGTGTCGGCAGCTATCACTACCATGTGTAAGGAAAGCCTGAAGGACAGCGGGCTGGACAACAAGTCTATCTTGCGAACAAAGAACATGTTTGCTTTGGGACTGGTATGCTGGCTGTTCCATCGTGATGTGAAGGTGGGCGAAAAAATCCTGCGCGAGAAATTTGCCAAGAAACCGGAAATTGCCGAAGCCAATGTAAAGGTACTTTACGACGGTTATCACTTTGGCGAAAATACCCATGCTTCTGTATCGATGAGCTATACCGTGCCGAGCAAGGCACAGAAAGAGCCGGGAAAATACATGGATATCAACGGTAATAAAGCGACTGCATACGGTCTGATGGCAGCTGCTGAGAAAGCAGGCCTGCAATTGTATCTGGGTTCTTACCCGATTACACCGGCTACGGATATTCTGCATGAACTGGCCAAACATAAATCGCTTGGTGTAAAGACGGTGCAGTGTGAAGATGAAATTGCCGGATGTGCTTCTGCCGTAGGAGCTTCGTTTGCCGGCGCATTGGCTGTAACGACCACTTCCGGACCGGGTATCTGTTTGAAGAGTGAAGCCATGAACCTGGCGGTGATTACGGAACTTCCGCTGGTGATTGTTGACGTACAGCGTGGAGGCCCTTCTACCGGACTGCCGACCAAATCGGAACAGACCGACTTGCTTCAGGTGCTGTTCGGACGTAATGGAGAAAGCCCGATGCCTGTGGTGGCAGCTTCTTCACCGACCGACTGTTTTGATGCGGCTTATCTGGCTTGCAAGATTGCCTTGGAGCACATGACTCCGGTCGTTTTGTTGACCGATGCCTACATTGCCAACGGTTCTGCCGCATGGCGTCTGCCCGATTTGAATACTTATCCATCCATCTGTCCGCCTTACGTGAAGCCGGAAATGGCTGATTCGTGGACACCGTTCCAGCGTGACCCGCAGACAGGTGTACGTTACTGGGCTACACCAGGTACTCCGGGCTTTATGCACCGTATCGGAGGATTGGAAAAGAGCAACGAGACCGGAGCCATTTCTACGGAACCGGAAAACCACTTCCTGATGACAAAGCTGCGTGCCGAAAAGGTAGAAAAGATTGCCGATTCACTGCCACCGCTTACAGTGGAAGGTGATTCGGATGCCGATTTACTGATTGTAGGCTTTGGAGGTACTTACGGGCACTTACATTCTGCCATGGATCAGTTGAATGCCATGGGCAAGAAAACGGCACTGGCACATTTCCGTGTCATTAACCCGCTGCCGAAAAATACAGCCGAAGTTTTACGGAAATACAAGACCATCGTGGTGGCCGAGCAAAATATGGGACAGCTGGCAGGCTATCTCCGCATGAAAGTGGAAGGTATTCACCTGCATCAGTTCAATCAAGTAAAAGGCCAGCCGTTCGTAGTGAAAGAGCTGGTAGAGGCTTTCAGTCAACTTTTTTAATGATTCATCAATAAATATTCTGGAGGAATAACAATGAGTGAAACAAAATATACGGCAGCAGATTACAAATCCGGACAGCCTCGCTGGTGTCCGGGCTGCGGCGACCACGCTTTCCTGAATTCTTTTCACAAGGCTTTGGCCGAACTGGGAGTACCTCCCCATGAAATTGCGGTGATTTCCGGTATCGGATGTTCTTCGCGTTTGCCTTATTACATGAATACGTATGGCATGCACACCATCCACGGACGTGCGGCTGCCATTGCGACGGGAGCCAAGGTGGCCAATCCGAATCTTACTATCTGGCAGATTTCCGGTGATGGTGATGGTCTGGCCATTGGTGGCAACCATTTCATCCATGCTATCCGTCGTAATGTAGATATTAACATCGTATTGTTGAATAACCGTATTTACGGATTGACCAAGGGACAGTATTCTCCGACTTCAGCCCGTGGGTTTGTAAGTAAATCTTCTCCCTACGGTACGGTGGAAGATCCTTTCCGTCCGGCAGAATTGTGCTTCGGAGCTCGCGGCCGTTTCTTTGCCCGTTGTGCGGCAGTAGATGGAGGTCCTTCTGTGGAAGTACTGAAAGCAGCTGCCCGTCATAAAGGAACATCGGTGGTGGAAGTGTTGCAGAACTGTGTCATCTTCAATGACGGTACACATAATGCCGTGGCTAAAAAGGAAGACCGTGAACGCAATGCGATTTATCTGGAGCACGGTAAACCTATGCTTTTCGGCCCGAACAAGGAATTCGGTCTGATGCAGGAAGGTTTTGGCCTGAAGGTGGTGAAATTAGGTGAGAACGGTATCACAGAAAAAGACATCTTAGTGCACGATGCCCATTGTGAAGACCATACCCTGCAATTGAAACTTGCGCTGATGGAAGGCCCGGATTTCCCGATAGCCTTGGGTGTGATTCGTGATGTGGATGCACCGACATACGATGAGGCAGTAGAAGCCCAGATTGAAGAGGTTTCAGCCAAGAAGAAGTATCATACGTTTGCCGAACTGCTGGAAACGAATGATACGTGGGAGATTAAATAAGAACCGTTGGATAAATAGAAATAGCCCGGCAATATGCCGGGCTATTTTCATACTAAATCTAACCTAATGTCCAACTTTTATAGGGGCTATTTGTTCTTAATCTTGCGGTCTTGTTTTTGTGTTGTGCTTTGTTTTATTCTACTACGATATGTAAGTGGAAATTTAAGGCTGTTCACAATGACCCATTTACCCGATATCGACAGTGTGACAGCCGATAGGGCTCTATATACACACTGAAGGTCTCATACCACATGGAGTGGCTTCCCATTTTTGACTAAGATATATCTGCCATTAAAGGGCTTGACTCCACCTGCAATCATCGTGTAGCAGATAGCCGGAACTAAAAGAATTGATTTTTTCATTATTACATTGATTTTTTCATTATTACAATGAGTTTTATTTGTTTTCATCTGCTGGTGAAGATAGATACATTTCCAATAACCCACAATAGCGTGAAACAAAGCTACAGGCGCACTATCTTAAATGAAAAAGACGCTTGTATGGAACAAAATTGTAGATGAATGAATCATTTTTTAGGTACCTTCAAAATGTTTTCTACGTTTCTTTGTCGCGAGCCGTATGTTTCTCATACGGAAGATGTATGTTTCTCGGGCGAGAGCCTTATGTTTCTCTGAAAGGAAACATAAAAAAGTTTCAGGAATATTGCTTTCTTCAACAAGGAGTTTGGGGCTTATGTATGATTGTGTCCTTTTTATATATAAGGTAATTGGCAGACTATGAATTGATTCAGGAATAGGGATTTATAGAGTGAGGCTGCCTTAAAAGACAGCCCTTTTATTCTTTTTCTCCATAGCACAAATCACCTGCATCTCCGAGTCCCGGTACGATATAGGAGTGTGCATTCAGTTCCGGATCGATGGCACCGCACCATACGGTGGTTTTTTCAGCAGGGAATACTTTCTTGATGTGCTCAATAGCTTGGCGACTGGCAATGACCGAAGCAATATGTATATGAGATGGCTCTCCTTTGGTAAGTAAAGCTTCGTAGGCTAATTCCATGGAGCTGCCGGTAGCCAGCATCGGGTCGGTCAGAATCAGAATCTTTCCGTCCAATCGCGGAGAAGCGATGTATTCGATATGAATGTCGAAGTTGTCTTCGTCAATGTATTTACGATAAGCCGATACGAAGGCGTTTTCTGCATGGTCGAAATAGTTGATAAAACCTTGATGGAGAGGAAGTCCTGCGCGAAGGATTGTAGCTACTACTGGCTGTTCGGAAGGCACGTTTTCTACAGCTGTCGCCAATGGGGTTTGTACGGATACAGGATGATAGGGAAGGGTTCGGCTGATTTCGTATGCCATGATTTCGCCCACGCGTTCCATATTGCGGCGGAAGCGGATACGGTCACCTTGTACATGTACGTCACGAATTTCAGAGAGAAACTGGTTGAAAAGACTGTTACTTTGGTTAAAGTTGATTATTTTCATAAACATTTTCAGGTTCTTAGGAGTTTTATTATTTAAATTCCAGTCTGCAAAGAAACAAAATAAAATTGATTTGTAATGTGGATTTGACAATTTTGTTATACAAGTATAAATCTTTAAATGATTACGGATTTTTTTCTGTAATAACTTCTTTGAATTAAAAATATCTACTACTTTTGTAGCGCCTAAAACAAGGAGATGTTGAAGAGCAGAAAAGCGGATTAGGCTTACAGATTTAGACAATAAACATTTGATATAATAACCAAATTAATCATTTGAACAATGGCAAATTTAGATCTTACTAAGTACGGTATCACTGGAACCGTAGAAATCGTACACAATCCTTCTTACGATGTATTGTTTGCAGAAGAAACAAAAGCTGGTTTGGAAGGCTTCGAAAAAGGTCAGGTAACTGAACTGGGTGCAGTAAACGTAATGACTGGTATCTATACTGGTCGTTCTCCTAAAGATAAATTCTTGGTAAAAGACGCTACAAGTGAAAACACTGTATGGTGGACTTCAGAAGAATATAAAAACGACAACAAGCCTGTAACTACAGAAACTTGGAATGTATTGAAAGAATTGGCTGCTAAAGAATTGTCAAACAAGAAATTGTATGTTGTTGATGGTTTCTGCGGCGCTAACGAAGCTACTTGCTTGAAAGTTCGTTTCATCATGGAAGTTGCATGGCAGGCTCACTTCGTAACTAACATGTTCATCCGTCCGTCTAAAGAACAGTTGGAAAACTTCGAACCTGATTTCGTTGTTTACAACGCTTCTAAGGCTAAAGTTGAAAACTACAAAGAACTGGGTCTGAACTCAGAAACTGCAGTTGTATTCAACTTGACTACTAAAGAACAGGTTATCCTGAACACTTGGTACGGTGGTGAAATGAAGAAAGGTATGTTCTCTATGATGAACTACTTCAACCCGTTGCGTGGTATCGCTTCTATGCACTGCTCTGCTAACACTAACATGGAAGAAACTGAATCAGCTATCTTCTTCGGTTTGTCTGGTACTGGTAAGACTACTTTGTCTACAGACCCGAAACGTAAGTTGATCGGTGACGACGAACACGGATGGGATAACGAAGGTGTATTCAACTACGAAGGTGGTTGCTACGCTAAGGTTATCAACTTGGATAAAGAATCTGAACCAGATATCTACAACGCAATCAAACGTGACGCTCTGTTGGAAAACGTAACAGTAGACGCTAACGGTAAGATTGATTTCGCTGATAAGAGCGTAACTGAAAACACTCGTGTTTCTTATCCTATCCACCACATCGAAAACATCGTGAAACCTATCTCTAAGGGTCCCCACGCTAAACAAGTTATCTTCTTGTCTGCTGATGCATTCGGTGTATTGCCTCCAGTATCAATCTTGAATCCTGCACAGGCTCAGTACTACTTCTTGTCTGGATTTACTGCTAAGTTGGCTGGTACAGAACGTGGTATCACTGAACCGACTCCGACATTCTCTGCTTGCTTCGGTGCTGCTTTCTTGAGCTTGCATCCTACTAAATATGCAGAAGAATTGGTTAAGAAGATGGAAATGACTGGTGCAAAAGCATACTTGGTTAACACTGGTTGGAACGGAACTGGCAAACGTATTTCTATCCGTGATACTCGTGGTATCATCGACGCTATCCTGGATGGCTCTATCGAAAAAGCTCCTACTAAGACTATTCCTTACTTCGATTTCGTTGTTCCGACAGAATTGCCGGGTGTTGATCCGAAAATCTTGGATCCGCGTGACACTTACGCTGATGCTGCTGAATGGACTAAGAAAGCTGAAGACTTGGCTGGACGTTTCATCAAGAACTTCGCTAAGTTTACAGGTAACGAAGCTGGTAAGGCTTTGGTTGCTGCTGGTCCGAAATTGTAATTCTGACTTACAAAATCTTAAATATGAAAGCGGCTTCCTTTGGGAGGCCGCTTTTTTTTTTGTATATTTGGTCACAATTTTAATTCGAAAATCTAATTAATTATGAAAAAGTCTATTCATTTTCTATCTATTCCAGTTGTAGCTTGTTGCTTGTCGTGTACTTCAGGAAAGGTGCTTCCTCCTGATCCTATTCTTCCTATACCTGAGCCTAAGCAGGTGGAATGGCAGCAGATGGAGACTTATGCCTTTATCCATTTTGGCCTGAATACGTTTAATGACCGGGAATGGGGATATGGGGATACGGATCCTAAGGTGTTTAATCCGACTAATTTGGATTGCGATCAATGGGCACAGACATTGGTGAAAGCTGGTATGAAAGGAGTGATTCTTACTGCCAAGCATCATGATGGCTTTTGTTTATGGCCTTTCGAAGGAACGGAATATAGTATAAAGAACTCTCCGTGGAAGAACGGAAAGGGAAATGTGGTGAAAGAATTGTCGGAGGCTTGTAAAAAATATGGTCTTAAGTTTGCCGTTTATCTTTCACCGTGGGATCGTCATCAGGCTAATTATGGCACACCTGAGTATTTGCCTTACTTTTATGCACAGTTGCATGATCTGCTGACAAATTATGGACCGGTATTTGAGGTCTGGTTTGACGGAGCGAATGGTGGTGACGGATGGTATGGCGGTGCAAAGGACATACGTACCATCGATCGCAAGAACTATTATAATTATCCTCGTATTTATGAAATGCTGGATAGTATCCAGCCTCAGGCTATCATTTTCTCGGATGGAGGACCAGGTTGCCGTTGGGTAGGTAACGAGAAAGGTTTTGCTGGAGCTACCAACTGGTCGTTCCTGCGAGAAGGAGAAGTACATCCGGGTTATGAAAAGAGTTATGAGTTACAGTACGGCCATGCAGATGGAAATCAGTGGGTGCCTGCCGAATGTGACGTCTCTATCCGTCCGGGATGGTTCTATCATCCGGAAGAAGATGACAGAGTGAAAAGTCCGGATCAGCTGGTGGATTTGTATTACCGCAGTGTGGGACATAATGCGACTTTATTGTTGAACTTCCCGGTTGACCGGAGAGGGTTGATTCATCCGGTAGATTCTGCTAATGCAGTTCGTTTCCATGAGATGATTCAACAACAATTGAAAACGAATCTCGTGGCAGGAATGACGCCTAAGGTGTCAAATGAACGTGGAGGAGATTTTGTAGCATCAGCTTTGACCGATGATAATTTTGATACTTACTGGGCTACGGAAGACGGGGTAACTACAGCTGATATCGAATTCTCGTTTGATACGCCTACTCGGATGAATCGTATGATGCTTCAGGAATATATTCCATTGGGACAGCGTGTAAAAGCATTTGTGGTGGAATACCTTGATAAAGATACATGGCTTCCGGTGAAGTTGAATGAGGAAACGACTACTATTGGATATAAACGTCTGTTGCGTTTTGAAACGGTGGAAACAAAGGGTATACGTATTCGGATTACGGATGCACGTGGCCCGCTTTGTTTGAGTAACGTAGGAGTGTATGATGCAGGTAATGTATCTGATTCCTTTGTAGAGAAGGTGGAAGACATTGAATCAGTACCTTACCTTTTGCCGGATGTAAAAGCTGAAGAGGCAGCAAAGGCTTCTGACAAGCAATCACAGACCACTTGTTTTGTAGAAGGTGACCGTTTGTTGATTGATTTGCAGGAGGAACGTATGGTTTCTTCTCTTCATTTCTTGCCTGATCAGGGTGAACCTAACAAGGGTTTGATTGCCAATTATGAGATACGGGTTGGCACAAGCAAGGAAGCAGTGAATCAGTTGGTAAAAGCGGGTGAGTTCTCAAATATACAGAATAATCCGGTGATGCAGTCGGTGTTCTTTACTCCGGTAAAAGCTCGTTATATAGAGTTGAAGGCTACGCGTATGATTCGCGCAGGTGAACCGATGGGATTTGCTGAATTGGGAGTGAAATAACCAGGTGAGAATAAGAGTTTATGAAAAAAGTAATTTATTCAATGTTGGGCGCAGGATTGCTGTGTCTCTCCAGCTGTGGCGGACAGGCACAGAAGGAGCAGAGCCCTGCGCCTGATGAATCTTCAGCTAAAAATCAGGTGATTGAAACTATCATGGCACGGCGGAGTGTACGGAAATATCTGCCGCAGCCGGTAAACCGTGATACGATGCAGATGATTCTGGATTGTGGTATTCATGCTCCTAATGGACAGAACAAGCAGTCGTGGGCAGTACGCGTGGTGGACAATCCGGAGTTTATCAGCGGTATTACAGAGGTGTATAAGAAAGTGAATCCCAAAGTGGCGGAAGATCCGGGATTCAAGAATATGTTCCGCAATGCGCCTACGGTAGTATTTATTGCCAATGATACTTCGTATGATATGTCGCAGATAGACTGTGGACTGCTGGGAGAAAATATGATTCTTTCGGCTTGGTCAATGGGTATCGGTTCCTGCTGTTTGGGAAGTCCCATACGCTTTATGAAGACAGAGCCTCAGGCAGCAGACTATCTGAAGCGCCTGAATATACCCGAAGGCTATGAATTGTTGTATTGCATAGCCTTCGGATATCCAGATGAATCACCGGCTGCTAAACCGCGTGATGCATCGAAAGTGATGTTTGTGGAGTAAAATTTATCGCGCTCCCAAATCGTCATAAGAAGATTGTAGAATCGCTTTCCCCAGTTCTGTGCGTCGTTCGTTCGGAACTGGGGATTCTATTAATGCCTTGCCGGAATTGTTGTCTATCAGTGTCGTGCCGGTGCTGTCGCGGAAAGCAAATCCGTTGTTATAGGTGTAGTAAGCAAACGGATAGTTGTAGTTCTTTCCTAACACGTTACGGCTGAAGTTGAACTCCTTATGGCTGATTCCCAATTGTGCCAGCAGGGTAGCCGCCATATCACTTTGGTTCATCAGTTTGTCAATGACCATAGGCTGCTTGATAGCACCTCCTAACCACAGCATTGGAATATGATGGATACGTGGGTCGTGCACCAGCCCTTCTTCTGGATAATAGAAGCCATGATCTGGTAGACAAATGATAAGCAGGTCTTTCCATTGAGGAAGAGCCTTGAGCTTATCGATAAATTTTCCCAAGCAATCATCAGTAAAGGCAAAGGCATTGGGAATCTTTTCTTTCAGACGATGATAGGGTACTTCAAACGGCTCATGGCTGCTCAGAGTAAGGAAAGCTGTATGCCAGGGCTGGTTGGTATTCCGTTCTTTTATTTGACGGTAGAGGTACTCAAAAGTAATGTCATCGTTTACTCCCCATGGGTTTTTTCGTTCTTCCATGCTGAAATCCACGTCTGCTGTCAGATGCTGGTATCCGCTGCCCAGTAAGTAGCTCTTCATGTTGGTAAAGTTGATGTCACCTCCGTACAGAAAATCTGTGGCATAGCCTTGTTCCCGCAGTTTGCCGGCAATGGAAGGCAAGGTGCGGCTTTTGGCAGGAGATTTCATGACGGAAACCGTTGGAAAGCTCTGGTAACCGCTGAAGGTACAAACTGTGCCTCGGTCGGTACGGAAACTATTGGCGTAGCAGTTGGTAAAGAAGACTCCTTCCTTGCTCAGACGCTCCATATTCGGACTGACACCGGGCATTCCTCCTAATGATTCTACAAATACGCCTCCAAAGCTTTCCATGAGAATAATCAATACATTAGGGCGGTTGGTAGTGAGTAATGAAGCCTCATTTTCTCCCGTGTCTGTATACAATCCTTCAAATAGATTAGCGCGTTTATCTTCATCGAAGAAATTAAATTGCTTTGAAAAGTCGGTCGTCTTGCTAATGGAGGACAGCAAGCTGAAATCCGGGTTGATGGCGGAATGATTCAGAAATTCATCATTGCAGAAATAGGCTTGTCCTACGTTGCTGGTGGATTCGGTGACACCTCCTCGTATGACGATAAAGATGATACCTCCTAAAAGAATGGTTATCAGACTACCAGCAATGCGCTTCTGGACTTGTGGTAGATTAGCTGGTGTGATTTTGTACAGCCCCCATGTTACCAAGGCCGATAAGATGAGGATGCATAACAACCGTATCAGAATAAATCCCAAGGATACGCTGGCCATGGCATTTTTCGGAGAGTCCAGGTAGAGGAAGATGGAAGCGTCCAGTTTAAATCCCCAGAACGGATATAGGGCCATATCGCCAACGAAGATAAGTGTGGTAGCCAGACTGATTAAGACGTAGTAGCCGATGAGTATCTTCTTCAGAGGGAAACGGCGGAACCATATACTGCAGAGAATGACCAGCCAGGGAATAGCCGTCAGGTAGCCGGTGGTAGCAGCGTCAAGTGTAAAGCCATGGAACAATACCCGTAGGTAGTCTGTGAAAGCGGTTCCTTTCTCACATGCGCCGTTATAGAGCATAAAGATTGGTTTCTGAAGCAGGAAATAGCTCAGTATGCTGGCGAAAAAGCATCCCAGATATGTAAGTCTCTTTTTCATCTGTTTGAGTTTTTGATTATTTACGTCCGAAGTCAGCGGGGACCTCTCCCCATAAGTCGGTCTCCCATTTGAGCAGGGGAGTGGTATAAGTGTTTTTTTTCAGCCATTTTTCAGCCCGTTCGATTAGCTGGAAGAGCGCTTCTGTTTTTTCAGTACGTTCCAGTTTGGTCTTGCATTTTTTTTGCTTCACCCAGGAGAGGGCATTACGGCTGTCGGAATAGATGGGCATGTTCAGGTTCTTTTGTTTAAGAAGTGCCAGCCCGTGAACGATGGCCAGGAATTCTCCGATATTGTTGGTACCGTAAACCGGTCCGAAATGGAAAATTTCCTGTCCCGTCAGCAGGTACACTCCGCGATATTCCATGGGCCCGGGGTTACCGCTACAGGCAGCATCTACTGCCAGGCAGTTCAAGTTGAAGTTTTCGGGGAGTTGAGCCTCGGCTTTTTCTGAAGACGATGCACGGTGACGGTTCATGTACTGATATGCAGGAGTAGCAAAGGCATGTTCTGCCTCTTCCTGTGAATCAAAAGACTTATATATAGCCCCTTTATAGCCTTGTATTTGCAGTTGGCAGTCGGTCCATGAAGAATAGATACCCGGATTCACTCCTTTCCAGACCACGTAGAATTTTTGTTTAGCCATAAGATGGTCTTTAAAAAGAAAGTGGCTGTGCAAAAGGAGTGTGGTTCACCCCTTTGCCAGCCACCTGATATACAAGATTGTAATTACATACGTTCAGGTACTTCGATACCCAGTAAGCCCATAGCCAGTTTGACTACTTTGCCTACATTCTGGCTCAAAGCGAGACGGAATATTTTCAGAGCTTCATTTTCTTCACGCAGGATGCTGAAGTCATGATAGAACTGGTTATATTCTTTTACCAGGTCGTAAGCATAGTTTGCCAGGATAGACGGGTTGTAATCTGTTCCAGCCTGTTTCACTACGTTGGTAAAGTCTGCCAGCATTTGAATCAGACCTTCTTCTTTCGTACTCAGTTCAATACCGCTTGGAATGACAGCCGGGATGCTGAGTCCGGCTTCTGTTGCCTTACGTAGAATGGACTGGATACGTGCGTATGTATATTGGATGAACGGACCAGTGTTTCCGTTGAAGTCGATAGACTCTTTCGGGTTGAAAGTCATGTTCTTGCGGGCATCTACTTTCAGAATGAAATATTTCAAGGCACCCAGACCAACGATGCGTGCGATGTCGTCTGCCTCTTTCTGAGTCAGTCCGTCCAGTTTACCCAGTTCGTTGCTGGTTTCCTTGGCAGTTTCAATCATGGCCTCCATCAGGTCGTCGGCATCTACTACTGTACCTTCACGGCTCTTCATCTTACCTTCCGGCAGTTCCACCATACCATAAGAGAAGTGTACAAGGTCTTTACCCCATTCGAAGCCCAGCTTGTCGAGCAGGATAGACAATACCTGGAAGTGATAGTTCTGTTCGTTACCTACCACATAAATCATCTTGTTGATAGGGTAATCCTGGAAGCGCAGCTTGGCAGTACCGATGTCCTGTGTCATGTATACAGAAGTACCGTCACCACGGAGCAACAGTTTGTGATCCAGCCCTTCTGAAGTCAGGTCGGCCCATACAGAACCATCTTCCTTGCGGTAGAAGAAACCTTTTTCCAGGCCTTCCATTACTTTTTCTTTTCCTTCAAGGTAAGTCTGTGATTCGTAGTATATCTTGTCGAAGCTTACTCCCATCATCTTGTAGGTTTCATCGAAACCTGCATATACCCAGTCATTCATCTTCTTCCAGAGGGCACGTACTTCCGGGTCATTAGCTTCCCATTTGCGAAGCATTTCGCGTGCTTCCAGCATCAATGGAGAGTTTGCTTCAGCTTTTGCCTTTGCTTCTTCTTCGTTCATACCTTCAGCCTGATATTGAGCCATGAGCTCTTTCACCTCAGCTTTGTAGTGCTTGTCGAAAGCTACGTAGTAGTCACCAATCAGGTGGTCACCTTTCTTGCCTGATGATTCAGGAGTTTCACCGTTACCATATTTCAACCAAGCCAGCATGGACTTACAGATGTGGATACCACGGTCGTTTACAATATTCGTTTTCACTACCTTGTTGCCGTTGGCTGCCATGATATTAGCCAATGCACTTCCTAAAAGGTTATTACGTACGTGACCTAAGTGAAGCGGTTTATTGGTATTAGGAGAAGAATATTCAATCATGACAAGTGGTGCATTTTCGTCAGCTTTTTGTATGCCCCACTGGTTGTCGGCATGGATGCGGTTCAGCAGTTCAATCCATACGTCGGATGCAATGGTCAGGTTCAGGAAACCTTTGATTACATTATAATTTGCAATGGCCGGTTCATTCTGTTTCAAGTATTCCCCGATTTCTTGTGCAGTCTGTTCCGGACCCTTCTTAGACATTTTCAGAAAAGGAAAGACAACCAGTGTCAGGTGGCCTTCAAATTCTTTTTTCGTTTTCTGAAGTTGAACCATTTTGGCAGGAACCTCCTGATTGTACAATGTTTTTATACCATTCAGGATAGATTCGGTCAGTTTATCTTCTATTTTCATGTGTATATAGTTTATGTAATAATCCTATCTTAAGCGTACAAAGATAGTGATTTTTACGCTTTTCCTGCCGTTCTGTTGCGTATTATTACATATTCTTTCTCCATTCAGACGGAGAGACTCCTTCCTGGAGTTTAAATTGTTTGCTGAAGTGGGCTAAATCAGTGAAGCCTATGTGTTCAGCAATTTCTGATAAGTTACGTTTCGGAGGCTGTGCCATTAATAATTTTGCTTCTTCTATGCGTAGGTGGTTGATCCACAAGTTGAAGTCCAATCCATAGGTGTGGTTGATATAGTTCGATAGATAGGTTCTGTTGATACCTATGATTTTACATAGTTCTGTAATGGTAAATCTAGGGTTTAAGAATCCTTTCTTCTGTACCCATTCTTCCAGTCTGTCTTTAATCATTTCATTTTTTCTCATTGGTCCCCTTATTTTTTCTCCGAAAATAAGAAGTTTTGGAAATGTATGAAAAGACAAAAAGTGAACTTTCAGAATATGTGTCTGTATATTGTTACTATATGGTAAAAAAAATGAACTATCCGGTGTTAATTTACTGGTAAATCAGGGTAGAAAGATAGTCCTCTGCAAACATTTCATTGGCTATGTCAAGAAGTTGTTTGGAGGTAAGACTTTCTATTCGCTTGAAAACTTCTTCTTTTTCTTCGTATGTATGATAATGCAAGAAGCATTTACCCATGTTGAGTGCATTGTTTTCAAAATTATCTCCGGCCACCCCTATTTGTCCGATGATTTGTTTCTTTGCCGCAGCAAGTTGCAGGGAGGTTAGTGCATTTTCCCGAATTTTCTTTAGCTCTTTATGTACCAGTGAGATGCAATGGTCTGCATCATGCTGGTCACAGCCGAAATAGATACAGAATGTACCCGTATCCGTATAGGATGTCAGATTGGATTCTACGTTGTAAACCAATCCTCTTTTTTCACGTAAGGAGATGTTGAGTCGGCTGTTCATACCGGGGCCTCCAAGAATATTGTTGAGCAGGTATAGACCTGTGCGTCGTTCATCATAAGCGTGGTATCCTCTTCCTCCAATCATGACATGTGCCTGATGGGTATCCTTTTGAAGAACCAGTTTGTTAGGTTGGTATGCTGAAGGTAGTTGGCGTGGAACTTTTTTTCCTTCAAATTTGGGAATATCTGAGGTTACTTTCTCAAGAGTACGAATTACTTTTTGAAAAGGAATGTCCCCTTGAACAAAAAATATCATATTTTCTGGCAGATAATGAGCATGTACAAAATGTTGTGCATCTTCACTTGTGAATTGGCGTAGAAGCTCCTGCTTACCAAGTATGTTTCTTCCTAAAGGATGATTTGGAAAGATCAGTTCTTCAAAATCGTCAAAAATAAGTTCTGACGGACTGTCTTCATAGCTTTGGATTTCATCGATAATGACTTCCACTTCTTTCTCAATTTCATTTTGTGGAAATACACTATGAAAGACAATGTCAGCCAGTAGTTCTGCTGCCCGGTTGAAATGCTCTTTCAGAAAAGCACTGTAAATGACGGTTTCTTCCTTGTTGGTATAGGCATTCAAATCGCCTCCTACATTTTCCATGCGATTGAGAATGTGCCAGGCTTTTCGCTTTTCTGTACCTTTAAAAATCAGGTGCTCTACAAAATGGGCCATACCTTGTTCTTGCGGAAGCTCATCGCGTGTGCCGGCATCGATGGCAAAGCCACAATAAGCCACGTTTGTAGGACTGGTGGTATGAATAAGTCGTAAGCCGTTGGGGAGGGTAAAAGTTGAATACGCCATATATTGAGAAGTATAATTTCTTTTTCGCTGCAAATTTACAATAAATACCTATTGCCTTTCTTCAAAAAATGCAGATATTTGCAGTGTGTGATATTTAAAACTAATATATGAATAAAATTGCAGTCTTTTGTTCGGCCTCTGATGCGATAGAACCTGTATTCATGGAGAAAGCCCGGGAACTGGGCGTATGGCTGGGACAGCATCGTAAGTGGCTGGTTTACGGCGGTTCCAATACCGGATTGATGGAAGCTCTGGCAAAAAGTGCGAAAGAGAACGGGGCAATGATTATGGGAGTTGTTCCCACAAAGCTGGAGGAACACGGAAGAGTCAGCGATTTGCTTGACGTGACATTTCATTCTGTGAACTTGAGCGACCGGAAAGATATTATGTTGCAGGAATCGGACGTGATGGTAGCCTTGCCGGGTGGTATCGGTACACTGGACGAGGTGTTTCATGTGATGGCTGCATGCAGTATAGGCTATCATCAGAAAAAAGTCATCTTTTATAATGTGGAAGGTTTCTGGAATGACCTGCTGGCTTTTTTGAACCGGCTGGAAGAAATGCATTTTGTACATCGTCCGTTGAAAAATTATTTTGAAGTGGCGAATACATTGGAAGAACTGACCCGTTTATTGGAATAAAATTATAATTTAATCATAATCTTATGAATTCATCAATAAAAGATTTATTACAGCGTGAAGCACAGGCCGTGTTGAATATTCCGGTAACAGACGGATATGAGAAAGCGGTAAACCTGATTGTGGAACAGGTGCATGAAAAAGGCGGAAAGCTGGTAACCAGCGGTATGGGTAAGGCTGGGCAGATAGCCATGAACATTGCCACTACATTCTGTTCTACAGGAATTCCTTCTGTGTTTTTGCATCCCAGCGAGGCGCAGCATGGCGATTTGGGAATTCTGCAAAAGAATGACTTGTTGCTCTTGATTTCTAATTCAGGTAAGACAAGAGAGATTGTGGAACTGACCGAACTGGCTGCACGTCTAAATCCGGAATTGAAAAAAATTGTCATTACGGGAAATCCGGATAGTCCGCTGGCAGAAGCAGCTGATATTTGTCTGGCTACAGGACATCCCGATGAAGTCTGTTTGTTGGGAATGACTCCTACGACTTCTACCACTGTGATGACAGTGATTGGAGATATTCTGGTGGTGGAAACCATGCGCAAGACCGGCTTTACGATTGAAGAATACAGCAAACGCCATCATGGTGGCTATTTGGGAGAACGCTCCCGTGCACTGAGTAAATAAATATTGGTATTTTTCAATATTCCGATATGGAGAATTTATAGATTCCCATAGAAAATCCCCTTATTTTAACTCTATTCTTTAGTAAGGAACATTCAGTAAATAGTATAAAATTAGCCAACTAATTCATACACAAAGTATT
>ERZ779992.21-NODE-21-length-109708-cov-14.695421_pt1 | contig 109708 bp, 106 predicted proteins | sample MGYA00511934_ERZ779992 | MGnify/ENA primary metagenome ERZ779992 (study PRJEB29588, sample SAMEA2163248) | human gut metagenome | biome: human gut; feature: human-associated habitat; material: faeces | place: Denmark | collected 2008/2010 ...
GATTTGCACAGAGCCGGCTCCTTACGCGAGCGTAAAGCCGTCTCCGTACAAATCGACGGGTGAACTGATGTATACACAATATCTTGTGTCATGAGATTGACTTCCTCCACAAAGTGTTGTAGAATAAACCGTGATAGGTTTTATGGGCACAAGCCATGGGGACATGAGATTAAGGGGGTACATAAGATGTTTCAGGTGATCAAACGAGACGGTTCCAAAGCAGACTTTACACTGACGAAGATCAATGATGCCATTATGAAGGCTTTTACTGCGACGCAGATGAGCTACAATAATGACATTATTGATCTTCTTGCGTTACGGGTGACCGCAGATTTCCAGAAAAAGGTGGAAAATGATGAGATCCATGTAGAAGATATCCAGGACAGTGTGGAGCGTGTACTGGGACAGGCCGGCTACGAGGAAGTGGCGAAGGCGTATATTCTGTATCGCAAGCAGCGCGAGAAGATGCGTGCCATGAAATCCACGATCCTGGACTACAAGGACGTGGTCAACAGCTATGTCAAAGTCGAGGACTGGCGAGTGAAGGAGAACTCCACGGTGACTTATTCCGTAGGTGGTCTGATCTTAAGCAATTCCGGTGCGGTAACGGCGAACTACTGGCTGTCCGAAATCTACGACGAAGAGATCGCCGAGGCACACCGCAATGCGGATATCCATATCCATGATCTGTCCATGCTGACCGGTTACTGCGCGGGATGGTCCTTAAAGCAGCTGATCAAGGAAGGACTGGGCGGTATCACCGGCAAGATCACTTCTGCACCGGCGAGACACTTATCCGTACTGTGTAATCAGATGGTGAACTTTTTGGGGATCATGCAGAACGAATGGGCGGGAGCACAGGCTTTTTCTTCCTTTGATACCTACCTTGCCCCCTTTGTGAAAGTAGATCATTTAAGCTATCCTGAAGTGAAAAAATGCATCGAAGCATTTATCTACGGTGTGAATACGCCCAGCCGCTGGGGTACCCAGGCTCCTTTTTCCAATATTACACTGGACTGGACGGTGCCCGATGACCTGGCAGAACTGCCGGCACTGGTAGGCGGCGTGGAGATGGATTTCAAATACAAGGATTGTAAAAAGGAAATGGATATGGTCAACAAGGCATTCATCGAGACCATGATCGAGGGCGACTCCAACGGCCGCGGTTTCCAGTATCCGATTCCGACGTATTCCATCACGAAGGATTTTGACTGGTCCGACACCGAGAACAACAGACTGTTATTCGAGATGACCGCAAAATACGGTACACCGTATTTTTCCAATTATATCAATTCCGACATGCAGCCCAGCGATGTCCGCAGTATGTGCTGCAGACTGCGTCTGGATCTGCGGGAACTGCGTAAGAAGACCGGAGGCTTCTTCGGTTCCGGCGAGAGCACCGGAAGCGTGGGTGTTGTCACCATCAATATGCCCAGGATCGCATATCTGTCTGCCAATAAGGACGAATTTTACGCAAGACTGAACCACATGATGGATATTGCGGCGAGATCCCTGAAGATCAAGCGCGGTGTCATTACAAAGCTGTTAAATGAGGGACTGTATCCTTATACTAAGCGGTATCTGGGCACCTTTGAGAATCATTTTTCCACCATTGGTCTGATCGGCATGAACGAGGTGGGCTTAAATGCCAACTGGCTGAGAGCGGATATGAGCGATCCGAGAACTCAGGAGTTTACCAAGGAAGTACTGAATCATATGAGAGAGCGCCTGTCGGATTATCAGGAGCAGTACGGAGACCTCTACAATCTGGAGGCGACTCCTGCGGAGAGCACCACTTACCGTCTGGCCAAGCACGATAGAAAGCGCTGGCCCGGTATCAAGACGGCAGGAAAGCCCGGAGATACTCCTTACTATACGAACTCTTCCCATCTGCCGGTGGATTATACTGTGGATATTTTCGATGCACTGGATATTCAGGATGAATTGCAGACCCTGTATACTTCCGGTACGGTGTTCCATGCGTTCCTGGGAGAGAAGCTTCCCGACTGGAAAGCAGCGGCTTCCTTGGTGCGGACGATCGCTTCCAATTACAAGCTGCCATATTATACGCTGTCGCCGACCTATTCCATCTGTAAGGAACACGGTTATCTGGCTGGAGAGGTGAAGGTATGTCCTCATTGTGGGGCGAAGACCGAGGTGTACAGCCGCATCACCGGTTACTATCGTCCGGTGCAGAACTGGAATGATGGTAAGTTACAGGAATATGCCAACAGAACGGAGTATGACATTGGCCGTTCTTCCTTAAAGCGTCCCACCAGAAGTGTGGTAACGCTGTCCAATTTTGCGGAGGACGTGGAAGTGAAGGTGGAGCAGCCGCAGGATATCAAGTATCTGTTCACAACCAAGACCTGCCCGAACTGCAAGCTGGTGAAGGAATATCTGAAAAATGTGCCCTACGTGACCATTGATGCGGAGGAGAACATGGAGTTGGCAAGACGTTACGGCGTGATGCAGGCACCGACACTGGTGGTAGTAAACGGCGACAGCCATAAAAAATATGTAAATGCTTCAAATATCAAGAAGTACGTTGACCAACTGACATTAGTTGGGGTAGAATAGATACAGGTCAGGAGGCATCGCCCGAAGGCGGTGCCTTTTCTGCGGTCATTACAGATACACCGCAGAGGGAATTTACACAATTGAGAAAATAAAATGCAACGAAAATGATTGCAGAACGGAGGAAATATGATCAACAAACTGATCACTCGAATCAAAGAAACCAACGCACCGATCGTGGTAGGACTAGATCCTATGATGAAATTCGTGCCGGAATATATTAAAAAGGCGGCTTTCACTGAGTATGGTGAGACCCTGGAAGGTGCCGCAGAAGCAATCTGGCAGTATAACAAGGGGATTGTGGATGCAATTTATGATCTGGTACCCGCTGTGAAGCCTCAGGTAGCAATGTATGAGCAGTTCGGCATTCCCGGTATGGTGGCATTTAAAAAGACCGTGGATTATTGTAAAGAAAAAGGTCTGATCGTCATCGGCGATATCAAACGTGGTGATATCGGATCCACTTCCGAAGCATATGCAGTAGGACATCTGGGAAAAGTACAGGTAGGTAGCAGGAGCTATTACGGTTTTGATGAGGATTTCGTGACCGTGAACCCTTATCTGGGATCCGACGGTGTGAACCCTTTTGTGAAGATCTGTAAGGAAGAGAAAAAGGGCATTTTTGTACTGGTGAAGACTTCCAATCCCAGTAGCGGCGAATTTCAGGATCAGTTAATTAATGGCAGACCGCTGTATGAGCTGGTAGGAGAAAAGGTCGCAGTCTGGGGAGCTGACTGCATGGGCGATTCTTACAGCTATGTAGGTGCTGTGGTAGGCGCAACCTATCCTGAGCAGGGCAAGGTACTTCGTAAGGTAATGCCCAAGGCATTTATCCTGGTGCCCGGTTACGGCGCACAGGGCGGTAAGGGTGCAGACCTGGTACACTTCTTCAATGAAGACGGACTGGGTGCCATCATCAACTCCTCCCGTGGCATCATTGCTGCATACCAGCAGGAGAAGTATGCACAGTTCGGTGAGCAGAATTATGCAGATGCTTCCCGCGCGGCCGTGCTGGATATGCGTGAGGATATCGCACAGGCACTGGCAGCACGCTAAAGACGCGCATCTCCACGTTTGACCGGCGCGTGGGGATAGACTTATGCGTTTGACGGCATAATATACAAAGGTATGGGGTGTCCGCAAGCGGACAGATGGGAGAACGAAGGATGAGAGAAAAACTATATATTACCTTCCATTCGGAGGATGAAATCAGACAATTTGTGGATACCTGCAATGAATTCGATGATGCGATCGATATCCGTATTCAGAAGACCGCAATGGATGCGAAGTCTCTTTTGGGAATGCTTCTGATGAAGACGGAGGAACCGCTGGAGATTGAATACGCCTGCTACGATGATGAGGATAATTACGAAGAGTTCAAGCAGGCTATCCTGGAAAAATATGATGCGAAAGTTGTACCGGCATCGGAAAAATCTGCTGAAAATAAAATTGTTTGAAAAAATTAAAAAATTCTATTGACATTTTCACCTGCAGCAGTTAAAATACATACTGTTGCAGGCGAAAACCTGTGAATGTACGTGTAGCTCAGCTGGATAGAGCGTCTGGCTACGGACCAGAAGGTCGTGGGTTCGAATCCTGTCACGTACATCGTAAGCCCCGGAGATGATGTCTCCGGGGTTTTTTGTATTTCATTTTAGAAAAGTTTTAGAAATACTTCCCACTCCGTATATTTACGTAGTACTTATGTCATGCTAAAATAATGAGGTAAATGGAGGAAGCTGTATTAGTATGAACAAACAGGATTTTATAGACCGGCTGCGGATGGCACTGAACGGACGTGTGTCCCCTGGCTTGGTTATGGATAATGTCAATTATTACGAAGACTATATTAATACGGAGATCCGGAAGGGCCGTACGGAAGAGGAAGTACTGGAGAGTCTGGGAGATCCGAGACTGATTGCGCGTACGATCATTCAGACCAATGGTGGTGATAATCGGTCCGGCTATCGTAATACCGTCTATGGAAACGGAGAATACAGAGAAGCGGCAGGATCGACGGTACATCAAAGTTATAACGGAGACGGCAATGGCGAATATGGCACCCATCGGAGTAAAATAGCAGATGTATTAGCGAAGCTGCCGGTCTGGGTCTGGATTATTCTGGGGATCCTTGTGGTGGTACTGGTGATCAGCGCGGTATTTTCAGTACTATCCTTCCTGGCACCGGTATTGATCCCGATTCTGGTAGTACTGTTTTTGGTAAAACTGTTTCGAGACTGGCTGAACTAGTAACTATTCAGAGCCGTTAAATATAACCGAAGGGATGTCGAATGCTTGCATTCGTAAGAACCGTCGGTTATATTTATTTGGCGATTTAGCCTCTATGAGCAAAAGGAAAGCCTCGAAGAGGCGATTTTGCGAATGGGCTCTGAATAGAGTTAATTACCACGTAAAGAGCCATCAGGGGGAAGCTGATGGCTCTTTTGAGGGGAGTATAAATAAATAATACATAAGGGTGCAAATAGAATCATGAAGGGTTCTTCTATTCACATTTATGATTATAGTACTAATGTCACAAAAATGCAAGATAAAAATTGGTTCTAAAGTACCATAAATTTAAAAGCATATTTTTGTGAAAAATAGACATACTACTCCTGTAACTAAAAATCCTGTTAGGAGGTCACAGATATGTCTAATAATTACGATCAGAACAACGAGAACAAGTATAGTAACTCTTATGGCGAGAACCAGAACTCTCAGAATAAGCAGAGCAGTAAGAATCAGAACAAGAATCAGAGTAAGAACCAGAATAGGGATCAGAGCGAGAATAAGGAGCAGAATAAGAACTGCTAGTTTTTGTGCATAAGAAGTCAGGGGCGTTCGCAGGAATGCCCCTATTTACATATTTTTGGAATGCATATATAATGTTCCTATGTTTGATTGAGATACGGAGGAACGAATGAGACGTTTTGAATTGATCGCCCCCTGCCATTTCGGTATGGAATCGGTGCTTAAGAGAGAGATTACAGATCTCGGATATGATATTACGGATGTGGCAGATGGCCGTGTGACTTTTTTCGGTGATGAAGAAGCTTTATGCAGAGCTAATATTTTTCTGCGCACAGCGGAGAGAATTCTGATCAAGATCGGAAGCTTTCACGCAGAGACATTTGAGGAACTGTTTCAGGGAACGAAAAGTCTGCCCTGGGAAGATTACATTCCTAAGGACGGTAAGTTCTGGGTAGCGAAAGCGGCCAGCGTAAAGTCCAAATTATTCAGTCCTTCGGATATCCAGTCTATTATGAAAAAAGCCATGGTGGACCGGTTGAAATCACAATATGAAATCTCCTGGTTCCCGGAGGATGGTGCAAGCTTTCCGGTCAGAGTGTTCCTTATGAAAGACGAAGTAACGGTGGGACTGGACAGTACCGGAGAATCCCTGCATAAGAGAGGATACCGGAAGCTGACGGCAAAAGCGCCCATTGCGGAGAACCTGGCAGCATCGCTGATCATGCTGACTCCCTGGAACGGAGGAAGGATCCTGGTGGATCCTTTTTGCGGAAGCGGTACGTTTCCGATAGAAGCAGCCATGATGGCGGCCAATATGGCCCCCGGCAGGAACCGGAGCTTTACGGCAGAAGAATGGCCACATATTGTAGGAAAGAAAATATGGTATGATACCTGCGATGAAGCGGAAGAGATGGTAGACCTGTCAGTGGAGACGGATATCCAGGGATATGATATTGATGAGGATATGGTAAAAATAGCCCGGGAAAATGCGCGTATGGCCGGTGTGGATAAGCTGATCCATTTTCAGAGAAGAGGCGTGGAAGATCTCCATCATCCGAAAAAGTATGGATTCATTATAACTAATCCGCCCTACGGAGAACGATTGCAGGATAAGAGCCAGATGCCGGCACTTTACCGTACCATAGGGGAACGTTTTCGTGAACTGGACTCCTGGAGCATGTATCTGATCACTGCTTACGAGCAGGCAGAGAAAGATATCGGACGGAAAGCAGACAAGAACAGGAAGATATATAACGGAATGATGAAAACCTATTATTACCAGTTTTTGGGACCGAAGCCGCCGAAGAGAAGAGAAATATAACCTTTCATGAAGAAACGATTGCAAATCAGAGACCAAAAACAAAATAGGAAGGTGACATTGGTCCTCTGGCTCCTGTTGGGAACATTTTCCATGGTAGCAATGCTATGGACAGCGGCGCACAAGACGGTGGTGATTTCCGCACGAAGCCAGGAGCAGGGAGAACTGGTCCCGGAATACCGGACGGAACAGACCGGAGAGATGCAGCTACCCATGCAGACGGATCAAAAAGCCGACAGGCAGATCTGTATACCACTGGAATCGGGGACGAAAGCGGAGAATGTAGTGGTGGAAAACCATTACATGGAGAAGGAACTCTGGATCTACATAGAAAACGGAAGAAAAGCATTCTATAAGGAACGGAGGATCACAGGAGATCTGAATCCTGTGGAAAAAGGAATCTGCGAGGCACAGAACGAAGGTGTGCTGCTGAGACTTTCGATGCGGGAAGTGCTGGAATATCACAGCACTCTGGAAGAAGGAAGTTTATGGGTCGATTATGTCAGCCCCAAGGAACTCTATGACAGGATCGTGGTATTGGATCCTGTGGGAGGCGGCAGAGATCTCGGTGTGACGGCTTCCGGCTGTCAGGAAAAAGAAGTGGCACTCAGTGTTGCCAGACAGACAGCCCAGCTGATGGAAGACCGGCAGGTGAAGGTATATCTTACCCGTACAGAGGATACCGATGTTACGAAAGAGGCAAGAAGGCAGTTCGCCGACTGGGTTGGAGCAGATCTGTATCTGGAGATTGGATTGTCGTCAGATCCGGAGAATGCGTCGGTCTATGGGATCAGCGGAGAATATAATGATGAATATTATATTCCGGAGTTCGGCAACCTTCAGTGGGCCGATTGCGTTACAAGGCAGGTTACGGTGGCGGCCAGCAATCGGGCAGTGGGACTTTTCCCGGCAACAGAGGAAGATGTCCTGTGGGAGATCGCAATCCCGTCAGCCAGAATCTCTCTGGGGTATGTGACGAACGCTGCTGAGAGACAACTGCTGATACAGGAAGACTATCAAAAAAAGCTTGCACAAGGTATTGCGGAAGCTATTAACGAGGTTTATACTAATACGCAATGATGGATCATATGCGGTGAGGAGTGGAATATGCAGGGAAGAATCGTATTTGCAACCGGTAATGCCGGTAAGATCAAAGAGATCCGAATGATCATGGAGGACACCGGAATGGAGGTGGTATCCATGAAAGATGCGGGGATTACGGCAGATATTGACGAGAACGGAAAAACCTACGAGGAAAATGCTTTGATCAAGGCCAGAGCGGTGGCGGCGTTTACGAATGACATCGTCATGGCGGATGACTCCGGACTGGAGATTGACTATCTGAATAAGGAACCGGGGATATACTCTGCAAGATATCTTGGAGAGGATACTCCTTATTCTGTGAAAAACGCAAATCTGATCCAGAGACTGGAAGGGGTGCCGGAGGAACAACGGACAGCCAGATTCGTGTGTGCCATTGCCGCTGTATTACCGGACGGAAGAGAACTGACGACCCGCGCTGCGATTGAGGGCAGGATCGGATATGATGAAAAAGGGAAGAACGGATTCGGATATGACCCCATTTTCTATGTACCGGAGTTCGGAAAGACAACCGCGGAACTTACAGAAGAAGAGAAGAACCAGGTCAGCCACAGAGGAAAAGCGCTGCAGCTGATGAAAGAGGAACTTAAGAAATATGAAAATATTGATCGTAAGTGATACCCATAAAAAGAACGAAAATTATTTCAAAGTGCTGGAAATGCATCATCCGGATATGGTGATCCACTGCGGTGATGCGGAGGGGAGTGAGTATGCCCTGTCTGCTGCTGCAAAATGCCCGGTATATATTGTGCTGGGGAATAACGATTTTTTTTCGGATCTGCCCAGAGAGATCACCCTGGATATCGGACCCTATAAGGTATGGGTGACTCATGGACATAATTATTATGTCTCCATGGGGAATGAGACGATCAAAAAAGAAGCCATTGATCGTGGTGCGGATATTGTATTGTATGGACATACACACCGCCCGGTGATCGATATCGATGACGATATCATTGCGGTGAATCCCGGAAGCCTGTCTTATCCAAGACAGGAAGGACGTCAGCCGTCTTATGCCATTATGGAGATCGATAGAGAAGAAAAAGTACATTTTACCATTGCATATCTGCGATAATGGTTCCGGTGTAAAACACGTAGTACAGACGTAGGAGTTCTGCAACTTTTCTCTTGACAGATAGAAAAAAACTAGGTTATAATTACACCTGCGTTGTCGGAGGTTCCGGTGTGACGCAGCCTCGGGGTGTGGCTCAGCTTGGCTAGAGCACCTGGTTTGGGACCAGGGGGTCGCAGGTTCGAATCCTGTCACCCCGATGCGTAACTTGAGTTTTGTGTTTATTTTTCAAAAAATTAGTACAAAACTGTTGACAAATGATGTCGGATAAGTTACAATATGCTTCGTCGGTTTGCTAATGCAGATGACTGACAGATATGTGTTCGTAGCTCAGCTGGATAGAGCAACGGCCTTCTAAGCCGTGGGTCGGGGGTTCGAATCCCTTCGAGCACATTTTCCCGAGAGGGAAGAGAGACCGCCTGATGGCCGGAATCTTATGGTGGGTATAGCGCAGTTGGTTAGCGCGCCAGATTGTGGCTCTGGAGGCCCAGGGTTCGAATCCCTGTATCCACCTTGATGCGATGGTTAGAGCATCTTTTGTAAAATTGATGGGCTATCGCCAAGCGGTAAGGCACAGCACTTTGACTGCTGCATACGTTGGTTCGAATCCAACTAGCCCAGTTAAGCTGCGATGTATCTTGAAGAATTCCAAAAGGATTTGGAAAGAGCACTTATCGAACTAAATATGTATGGGATATTAGCTCAGTTGGTAGAGCACTTGACTTTTAATCAAGTTGTCCGGGGTTCGAATCCCCGATGTCTCATTAGTTGAAAATGGCGGAAATGCTGATAAATACAGTGTTTCCGCCATTTTTGTGAGTGATCGGAAGTAGTGCTAAGTAAGCCTAAATATTCATCTTCACCCCATCTTCAAGGGCATTTTTGAACCCCTTCATCTTCAAAAATTAATTGAATTTTTTACTACTTCCTGCACGTTTTCTTTCTGTTCCAGAACATGATTATAAACCTCTAAAACCATCTTCTCAGAATCACCTAATAATTGTGCAATTCTTTTAATACTGATGTTTGGCATCTGATAACATAAGTTTGCACAGTAATTATGCCGAAAGATATGTGCGGTCAGTCCGTTTATTATTTTAATCTTATTTGACCCACCGGCAGCAACATTCATTTTGAAAACAATAATAGAGTTATTGATAACAAATGTTTCTCCTAAATATGGATTTATGAATACTGATATATATTCTGAACTGAATTCATTAATCGGGACGACTATCAATAAAGAAGTAAAATTTTACACTTTTTACGAAGATTGGTCGAATGTAACAGAAGAAGAACTTAATGAATATGAGATAGAGGTGCATGAAGAGGTAAATATAAGTATTGGGGGAGAAATTACAATGAGTGGATTCATATACTATGATGAACCGATTTTGAGCAAAGGGTATCCGATGACTTGTGGATGGTTGTCACAATCTGATGATGAACAACTATATACAGGATATTCACGAACTAAAACGAAAAACACATTGAATTTAAATAAGAAAGAGAAAAAAGGAGTATGGCTATATGATGTGACACCGCAGGAAGAGGTTGAAACAACAGAATAAATGTATAGAGAAAAAGGAATGACTGCATTTTTTAATTGTAGCATTCCTTTTTCTCAGCTTTTGTTTCAATAGTTATTGTATTAAAAATTATGACATGGAGGAAAGAAACATGGGAATAACGTTTAAAAGTGTTCGGCAAAACAACATCGTGGAGTTGATATTTTGGCGTTCATCTATTTTTAACAGCATTTTTGAATCCCTTCGTCTTTATTTCATTAAAAAAAGAAAGTCAAAAAGTAATTCATAAAAGAAAGCTAAAGATAAGCTATATACATGCGAAACAATAATAAGTATAATATGATATGTAAATTGTTGTGGGTAAATAGAAGTTAAAAACAAGAAGAGCGCAAAAAACGGAGGTATTTTTATGAGAAAATTTAAAGCAGTGGATGCAGTTTGTATTATGGTACTTGCGGGAATTGTAGGTTTCTTTATGGGGGCTTTTTTGGACAATTCAATGGGAGGAGCTATTTTATTTTCGATGGTTGCGGGATTTGCCTGCGTTGTTCATGCAATCGGTGATAGAGAAGAGTGAATGAAGAGGAAGAGTGAACGGAAAAGAAGAGAGAACGCAAAGGAAGTGTAAATGAAAAGGAAGATTAAAAATAGAATGAAAAACAAGATTACAGGGAAAATGAAAAGATTTGGCATAGTATGTATTTTAGTTATGGGGCTATTGCTTACTGGCTGTAATAATAAATTTGCAAAAGAGCAGTACGATTCAGATATTCAGATAGCAGAGGGTGGGGACCGGTATGCTAAAACAAATAGTGTATTGAATAATTATGGAAATAATGTGACATACACCGTTGGAAAATTTGATGGCAGGGAGACACTCTGGGAAGCGAATTGCAGCAGCGCGACGTGGGTAGATATAACGCTTGTGTTTACGCTGGATGAAGGAAAAGCAAAGCTGGTGCAGATTGATGAGGATGGAAATGTGTCAACGGTGGTGGAATGTACGCCGGATTCTGAAGTGAATGAACTGACTACCTATTCTATTCAGTTGAAAGAGGGAAAAAATCGACTGAAGTTCGTAGGATATGATTGTAAGAATGTGACATTTTATATGGAAATCAAAGAATCATAAAAAATTAAGTATTATTTCCTCTGTTCTGTGATATGATACTGCTGTACGAAGAAGACGGAAATATTGCGACCTGGAGGAATGATTATGATAACATATATGAATGCGTCACGAAGAGATATGGAGAATCTGATGAGTACCCGGTTGGAGATGCTGCGGGAAGTAAATGATTTGTCAGAGGATTATACTTTTCCGGATAATCTGGTCGACAGCAGCAGACTGTATTTTGAAGATGGCAACCAGACAACCATTCTGGCAATGGATGGAAGAAAAGTAGTTGGCTGTGCGTCAGTCAGCTATATTGAAGTCATGCCGACATTTGCCCATCCTACCGGAAAACGTGGACATATTATGAATGTATATACAAAGAAGGACTATCGTGGACAGGGGATTGCCCGCCATATGATGGAACTTCTGATAAATGAAGCCAAATTGCGTGGTGTGACAGAACTGATCCTGGATACAACGGAGAGTGGCAGAGCCTTGTATCATGCCTGTGGATTTAACGAATCCAAAGAATGTATGGTTTTAACAATAGAGCGGGAATAATAAAAATTTCATAGAAAGCAATGCACAAGGAGAACAAATATGAGAAAAATTCTGGTAACTGGTGGCACTGTATTTGTGAGCCGGTTTATTGCAGAGTATTATGTGGCAAAAGGTGATGAAGTCTATGTATTAAATCGAAACACCCGACCGCAGTCAGCGGGCGTAAAGCTGATTCAGGCAGACCGGCATGCAATCGGTGATACATTGCAGGGACTGCATTTTGACCTGGTGGTTGATACGGCATATACCGGGGAAGATGCAGCGGATTTGCTGAATGCATTGGAAAGCTACGAAGATTATGTTCTTATAAGTTCAAGTGCCGTATATCCGGAATATGCGCCAGCACCATTTACGGAAGAAACACAGCTTGCAGAAAATGTGCACTGGGGTGCATATGGAACAAATAAAATAGCGGCTGAGGCAGCACTGATGGAGAGAAATCTGAAGGCATATATCCTTAGACCGCCTTATTTATATGGACCGATGAATAATGTATACCGGGAAGCCTTTGTATTTGACTGTGCATTGGAAAACCGGAAATTTTATCTGCCACAGGAGGGCGGCATGAAGCTGCAATTTTTTCATGTGGAGGATTTGTGTAGATTTATAGATATTCTGGTGGAAAAACAACCGGAGCAGCATATTTTCAATGTTGGAAATAAAGAAAGCATATCCATTCGTGACTGGGTGACACTGTGCTATCAGGCGGCCGGAAAGCAGGCAGAGTTTGTGGAAGTTACAGCGGAGGAAGAGCAGCGTAATTATTTCAGCTTTTATAATTATGAATATGCACTGGACGTTACGAAACAGCTTGCACTTATGAGTGGGACGAAGCCACTGGCGGATGGATTAAAAGAAGCTTATGACTGGTATGTGGTAAATCAGGATAAGGTAAATAAGAAACCGTATCTTGCATATATAGAGGAACATCTGGTATAAAAACAGGGAATTTCTTTCGATTAGAGCTCCTGTGGTTGCAGAGAAAAGAGCAAAATAGTATAATAAACGAAATAAAAATCTGTGACAGGCGCAGATTTACAAGACACAGGATAGAACGGAGAAAAACATGAGTGTATTTCAGGTAGAATTGAAGAAGGTAGTTGATGACAGTTACGAAATCGAGATTGGCTACCAGCTTGAGAACCGGTTAATAGAAGATTTAAAAAACGGTCTGGTTGGAAAGATTAAGAAATTTGCAGTAATTACTGATAGTACTGTAAAGGAACTTTATGCAGACCACATTGTAACCTTATTACAGGAAGCCGGATATCAGGCAAAAGAATTTGTCTTTGCGGCAGGAGAGATCAGCAAGACCAGAAAGACGAAAGAAGAAGTAGAAGATGCCATGTTAGAGGCAGGTTTCCGGAGAGACTGCTGCATCATCGCCGTTGGTGGAGGTGTGGTAACCGATTTGTCTGGATTTCTGGCAGGAACCTATGGCAGAGGAGTGCCATTCATTAACTATGCTACGACACTTTTGGCGGCGGCAGATGCATCTGTTGGTGGAAAAACCGCAGTAGACACACCACTGGCAACGAATCTGATTGGACTTTTTAACCAGCCGGAGAAAGTATATCTTGACATTGCAGCATGGAAAACACTGCCACAGCGACAGTTATCCAGTGGTATGGCAGAGACAATCAAGCATGCCTGTATGGCAGATAAGGAAATGTTTGAATTCCTGGAAAAACATATGGAAGATATTTTTGCGGGAGACAGAGAAGCCTGTGAATACATCGCAAAGAAGAACTGCCAGATTAAATATGCTGTGGTAATGAAGGATGAAAAAGAGCAGGGCTTAAGAGAAATCTTGAATCTAGGACATACGGTAGGACGTGCCATTGAGACAGTCAGTGACTATAGACTGCTTCATGGAGAAGCACTTTCCATTGGAATGGTAGCGATGACAGAACTGGCACACCGACTTGGTTACATGACAGAAGAAGAAAAAACAGCAGTAAAGAATCTGTTAGAGAAAGCGAAGCTGCCGGTAGAGATTCCGGAATACATTGACCGGGAAGCCCTGGTTAAGAAATTATATACGGATAAGAAAGTCCGGGACGGAAAACTCCGTTTCGTTGTAGAGAAAGGAATCGGTGGAATCGTAGAGTTTGAGGAAGGCGTATTTGCTACACCGGTGGAAGAAGCCGTTGCAAGAGATATCATTATGAAAATGAAATAGTGAGCGATGAAAGTTAATGATAAGCTGATTGGCTTATCATTAATTATCATATAATGAGCGCAAAAGAAACACCCCTGTCAGATTGACAGGGGTGTTTCTTATGGCAGTGGTCTGGTGCTTTCTCCCTGGATGATAACAGGAAGCGTTGTATAACTTTGGATGAGAAGTTCCGGGTTCTGAAGCTTACGGATCATCATGGAGCCTGCCTGCACACCGGTATCATAGACATTGATGTCTACAATGGTAAGCTGTGGGTCGATGATGCTGGAATATGGGTAGACGTCAAAGGTAAGTATAGCAATGTCATCCGGGATGGAAAGCTGCCGGTCTTTGACGGCCTGGATGACACCTAATGCGAGGGTGTTATTTTCACATACAATAGCGCGAGGCGGTACAGGCTGTGTCAGCATATCAGAAGTAACAGAATAAGCGTGCTGGCAGCTGGAATCGGTATTTCCGATACGGGCAGCCGGAATGTGAAAGCCTCTGTCTAACATGCCTGCCATAAATCCTTTTTGACGCTGGGCAGAAATATAATCGGTTTTGCGCTCTCCGATAAAGGCGACATCTGTATAACCACAGGCTATCATGTGGGCAGCGGCATATTCACCGGCAAGGGCGTGGTTGGTATCTACCCAGCATAAGCGGCTTTCAAAACTCGGATGCCCAATGATAATGTGTGGAAAGCCTGCATCCAGAATAAGATTTGCAATTTCTTTATTAATGGCAGAGCCGTGGATGATAAGACCATCGGAGGAACCGCTTGTGATAACTTCGCTGACTTTTTCTCCGGGATAGTGTTCTTCAGAAGTGTTGACAAGCGTCAGGGAATAGTTGTTTTCGGACAAGGTATGGTGTACGCCGCACATAATGTCAAACATATGCGGATTCCGATAAGCAGTATCTTTCTCCAGATTGGTAAGATAGACAATATTGGAAGTAGCACCTTTTGCAAAGCTTACAGCCCGGGAGTTAGGGGTATAATGAAGCTTTTCAATTGCTGCATGAACCTTTTCCACAGTGGCTGGGGATATGGTGGTCCAGTGATTTAAAACTTTAGAAACAGTGGATTTGGAAACACCGGCTTCATTGGCAACATCATTGATGGTAACAGACATAAAATACCTCCTGAAAAAATGTATAAATTTAAAAATATAGTATAGCGGTTTCCTAACAAAGTCAATCATTTTTGACAAATAAACATTGTAAACAAAGGAAAAAAGTGATAAATATAGACTTAGCAAGAGGAACCAATTGCAGGGAAAAAAGAAAATAAAGAAAACGGTTTCCTAAAGAAACCGGAAAACGGAGGTATTTTTATGAAGAAAAGGGTGTTGAGTCTGTTGCTCTGTACCGCAATGACAATCGGCACATTATCCGGTTGTGGAAAAGAAGCAGGAAATGACGAAGGAAAGACTACAGAAGTACTTGGAAATGATGCAGAGGATGAAATGACAGAGGTAAAAATCTGGCATGATGGGGATGAGAATATCATGCAGACCATTGCGGATTGTGCGAATGAGAAACTGGCAGAGGATAATATCAAGGTTACCTTTGAAAAGAAGAGCGGTCTGACCGACCAGCTTCAGTTATATGGAAATGATGAATCCAACGGACCGGATATGTATCTTTATGCACATGATTCATTGGGAACATTTGCAGAAATGGGGATTTTAGCTCCGATTACGGATGTTATCAGTGAGGATGTAATGGCGGATTTATTACCGATGACCGTAGAAGCAGGTAATTATAAGGATACCCAGTACCTGATGCCGGTTTATTATGAGACATTGCTCTTTATGTATAATAAGGCAAAATGGGAAGGTGATGTGCCGGAAACAACCGATGAACTGTATGATTATATGGTAGCACATACCGATGTGGATGCAGGAACTTATGCACTGGTAAATCAGCATTCTACCGCATACAATGTGGCACCGGTGATCAATGGTTTTGGTGGATATATTATTGATAAAGATGCAAATCCTGGATTAAATACACAGGAAACCAAGGATGCTATCGCATACAATCAGAAATTTGCAGCATTGGAGGCAGATGGAGATTACAACACAGTAACTGCATTATTCAATGAAGGCCAGGCAGCAGCAATCATCGGTGGACCATGGCTGGTATCCGGAATCAAGGCAGCGGGCATTGACCTTGGTATTAAATCCTTAGCGGATTTTAAACTTCCGAATGGAAACGGACTGGCACCATATTCAGGTGTACAGAGCATTGGTGTCTTAAAATATGCAGCAGAAAATAAGAAAGAAGCAATTGCAAAAGTATTAGAGACAATTGCAAGCCCGGAAGTAGGTATTGCATTGGCGAATAAATCAAACTGTGCACCGGCAAACAGCAAAGCATATGATGACGCAGATGTTGCTGCAAATGAGATGATTATGGCAATGAAAGCAACTGCAGAAACTGCACAGCTTATGCCAAACATTCCACAGATGAGCGTTATGTGGGGACCGACAGAAGAATTTTTGGCAGCAGTCAACAAATCAGGGGAAGATATTGACACTGCAGCAGAGACTTATCAGCAGGAGGCATTGGATGCCATTGCAGATATGCAGTAAGAAGGAGTTTATTTAGAAGCAATAAAGAGGAAAATTAGGAAGAGAAGTGTGTATATGAAGAACAAACGGAAATTAACACCATGGCTTTACAGTATGCCGGCACTGATATTGATTGGAATGGTTATTGTATTCCCGATTATTTATACGGGCTATATATCACTGACCAATATGAATCTTTTTCACTGGTCAAATTATGAATTTATCGGACTATCCAACTATAGCAGGGCATTATTAAAGGCAGATTCCGGTTTTCTTGGAGCATTGTTTACAACCTTACTTTGGACCGCATTAAATATGGTGATACAGGTAGTTGTGGCATATTTTATTGCATTGGGATTTCAAAGAGAAGATTTAAAGGGAAAACGTGTATACAAGACTCTTTTGATGTTCCCGTGGGCAATGCCTGCTTATGTGTCCATTCTTTTGTGGAGGGTAGGCATTTATAACACGGAGTTTGGTCTTCTGAATAAGATTCTGGTGGCACTTGGCTTTGGAAAGGTAAATTTCCTTTCCACCAATGTGCCGGCATTTCTCTCCTGCATGACTCTAAACCTGTGGATGGCATTGCCGTTTATGATTATGATGATAGACGGTGCACTGTCCAGCATTGACCGCAGCTATTATGAAAGCGCAGAACTGGATGGAGCAGGTTTCTGGTCAAAGAACATCCATATTACCGTTCCGGCAATGAAAGGAATTATTGCACCGGCGGTTATTATGACGACATTTACCACATTTAAGCAGTTTGATATCGTATATCTTCTTACGATGCAGAAGGGAGCATATTCAGGGGCAACCTTACAGACCGTAATTACCTATGCACAGCAGAATGCGTTTGTTTCAAATAACTATGGGCTGTCCTCTGCGGTATCTATTATTATCTTTTTCCTCATCATGGTATTTTCGCTGTTTACCAATCGAGGGGTAAAGGAGGAAAATTATGACTAAGAAAAAGAGAAAACAGATTTTACAGCTTAGCGGATTACATATTTTTTATATTATACTGTGTCTGCTGGCACTGGTACCGATTTTATATGCGTTGAATCTTTCCTTTGAAAGGGGAAGTGGAGCATTGTCCTCCGGATTATCTTTGTTTCCAAAGGAATTTACACTGGATAATTATAAAAATATACTGACGCAGAAGCCGTTTTTGCGGTGGTTTTATAACTCTGCCGTATTAAGCTTCTTTACAATGGTCATTGCTATCGGATTTGCCATGGTGTCATCTTATGCATTTTCAAGATACCGTTTTAAGGGAAGAAATGGCATTTTAAAATTACTGCTTCTCTTAAATGCATTCCCACAGATTCTGTCCATGTTTGCATTATTCCGTCTTTTAAAACAGATGAATATGCTGGATACGAAACTGGGACTGGTGATTATTTATGCGGGAAGCATGTGCATTTTCTCTATCTGGAATATGAAGGGGTATTTTGATACCATTCCGATAGAAATCGAAGAAGCATCGAAAATTGACGGTGCATCGGATTTCCAGCTGCTGTGGAAGGTAGTAATGCCGCTGGCTCGTCCGGCAATCATTGTAACTTCTGTGATGGTACTTATTTTTGTATGGAATGAATATCTGTTTTCCACAACATTTCTACTGAATGAAAACAGTTATACACTGGCAGGTGGATTATATCAGTTACAGTCCAACGATTACACCAGAAGCTGGGGAATGTTCTCCGCAGCCGCTATCCTGGTATCTGTTCCGGTGCTGATTATTTTCTTCTGTATACAAAAGTATATGGTATCCGGTCTTACTGCAGGTGGTGTGAAAGGATAGAAATAAAATGGAAAAAGAAGCAATTTTGCATATTCCACTGTCACAATTTGCTTTTGCAGAAAAAGAAGACCGGCTGGTAATAAGAATCCGTTGTAAAAAGGGCGATTTAAAACGGTGCGTGCTGCTTTGGGGAGACCGGGTGGCAATGGAAGAGCCACTTCCGGTGAAACAAAGTGAAATGGAACATGTGGCATCCGATATGCTTTATGATTATTATGAAGTTAAGATTACGTCTCCATATACCAGGGTATGCTATTATTTCCGGTTAGAGGACGATACAGAAAGCCTTTATTATTATGGAAGAGGATTTGCAGAGAAACTGTCCTGTGGCAGGGCAGAATATTTCCAGTTTCCATATATTAGAAGAGAGGATATTTTAGATATCCCGGAGTGGGCAGAAGACATTGTTATGTATCATATTTTCCCAGACAGTTTTGCAAATGACAGACGGGAACTGACGGAAAAAGCGACAAGGCATATGCTTTTGCCGGATGAAAAAAGCGACAGCAATGGAAAAATTTTACCGGACCGGATTTGTAAGAATCATCTGGGTGGTACACTGAAAGGAATTTGTGAAAATCTTGACTATATCGAAAAGCTTGGAATTAACTGCATTTATCTGAATCCGATTTTTGAAGCAGCGTCTTATCATAAATATGATACCATTGACTATTTTGAAATCGACCCCTGTCTTGGAAATAAAGCGGATTTAAAAGAACTGGTGCAGCAGTGCCACAAGAGAGGAATCCGGGTTATTTTAGATGGTGTATTTAATCATTGTGGAGCAGATTTTTTTGCATTCCGGGATGTGCGGCAAAAGGGAAAAGCATCAAGATATTATAACTGGTTTTATCACCTGCCGGAAACGATACAGTACGCTGATCCGCCGAATTATGAGGCGTTTGCCTATGTAAAGGAAATGCCAAAGCTTAATACCGGAAATCCTGAAGTGGTGGAGTACCTTTGCAATGTTGGAACTTACTGGATTCGGGAAGCAGATATTGACGGCTGGCGCTTGGATGTGGCAAATGAAATCAATCATGAATTCTGGAGAGCATTCCGTCATGCGGTGAGAGCGGTAAAAGAGGATATATTTCTAATAGGCGAAATCTGGGAAGAAGCAGGCATCTGGCTTCAGGGAGACCAGTTTGATTCTACAATGAATTATACTTTTTCTTATCTGTGCCGGGATTTTTTTGGAAAGGGAGAACTTTCGGTCAGTGAATTTGATGCCCAGATGCAGCGGATGATTTACCGCTACCCATGGCAGGTGAGCCTGGCACAGATGAATTTTCTGGATTCCCATGATATTCCGAGATTTTTAAGCTATTGCAATGGAAATAGAAAGAGGATGGAGCTGGCATTTTTCTATCTCTTTATGGGAGTGGGCGTGCCATCGGTATTCTACGGGGATGAAGTGTATATCGAGGGAATGAAAGAACTGGAGTATCGGGCAGCCATGGACTGGCAGGCAGTAATGGAGCAGCAGGAAGAAAACAACAGATTACAGGGAAATCTGGCAGAGAAGTTCAGCTGCTGGATTGCACTCCGAAAAGAGCATGTGGCATTACGCAGGGGCAATTACCGGACAATTTACTGCAATGATATGATGGGAGTATATGTATTTTTACGTAGCTTTGGGGACGACAAAGTCTTGGTATTTTTAAATACCGGCACCGGCAGTGTGACACTGACATCAGTGGAGGTTCCGCAGCTGCAGGAAAAAAGGATAATTCTTTCTTCTTGTGAGGGAAAGCTTTTGGTTGTTTTGTAAAACAAAAGATATTTCTATAAATAGTACCGTTCCTTAAAAAGATAAGTGACATCTTTACATACTTGTGCTATACTTTGGAAAAGATAAAGAGACATAGGAAGGGGGACTTACTATGGTTATATTTATTGGAATTCTGATATTCGCCGCAATAATTGGATTTTATGCATGCTTTGGCCGGAGAATCAATGAAAATATCGGTTCCGGATTTGGAAAAGAATACATGAAAGACAAATGGGGAATGGATGAATAAAAGAGAGGTTTAAGAATGCCGGATGGATTTACCATCCGGCATTTTATATGCTGATTTGGAGATTAAGTCATAGACTACTTCTTGATGCTTGCACGCCGTTTGAGTTTTTCCTCGTAGAGTATTGCGTCGGAATGCTTTAATATATCGGTTAAAATAAAGGAAACAAATTCGTCACCGCCCAGTCTTGCAGTAATGGCATCCTTTGGCAGGCATTTACGCAGCCGTTCCATGCTGATATGACGCAGTGTGGTAAAGCCAGTGTACAGCTGGCAACCGCAGGAGCTTCTCTGGTGAAAAATGGTTGACATCCGGCAGGATTGTGGCTTCTTTCCCTGACAGAGCATAAGCGCATTCTGTAATGCCTGGTAGCTGAACTGGAAGCTGCTGTGGGAAACACTGGTCAGTGGTGGTTCCATGGTTTTTGCATGGTCAATGTCATATCCCACCAAAAGGTCTCTTGCAGCACAGACGCGGTATCCTGCCTTTGCCATATTATCATTTGCAAAAGCAATTGCCTCTAATTCCGGGTTGTGGTCTAGGATATATTCCACCTGCTCGGTGACAAGCTCTGAGTAGTTGTCAGCAATCAGGTATGGAATGTCCGGATCGTCCGGTGTGTCCTCTAACATCAGAAATGGAATATCTTTATAATGGGAAAGAAAGTCTGCCTTTACCTGGTTACTTTTAAAAATAGAAAGAGAACCATAGGCAATAATGAGTGCATCCGGTCTGGTAAAAAAGTTGCTTCGGCATTGATAAAGCCGTTCTTATGATTGACTTAAGTACAACATAAAACGATTAAGTAGAAAAGAAAATAAAAATATTACTGGACAAAAAATGTGATATATGCTAATATAGTTGAGCGTGTGAAAGAACTGAATAACGATGCGTGGCTCAGCTTGGTAGAGCGCTGCGTTCGGGACGCAGAGGTCGCAGGTTCAAATCCTGTCGCATCGACGAAAAAACGAGTACACTGTTAGGTGTGCTCGTTTTTTATAATGAAGATTTCTGCCCAAATATTGTCTGGAATCATCTTGTCATGTTATAATGAACGTAAGCAAGTCAACATATAAGCGTGATTGGCGAGCTGCAATTGTTTATCAGGAGTTGATTTTCACTTGATAAATGAAAAGGTTGGAAAATAATACAATAAAGGAGAAGACACAATATGAGTATGGAACCGGATTTTCTTACTTTGACAATCGGAAAACAGAAAAATATTGCATTGATTGCCCATGATGGAAAGAAAGCAGAACTGATCCAGTGGTGCAAAGACAATGCAGAAACTTTAAAGAAGCATTTCCTTTGTGGAACCGGAACAACGGCAAAAATGATTACAGACCAGACGGGACTGCCGGTAAAGGGCTATAACAGCGGTCCGCTGGGCGGAGACCAGCAGATTGGTGCTAAGATAGTAGAGGGAAAAGTAGATTTCGTGATTTTCTTTTCAGATCCGCTTACTGCAGCACCTCATGACCCGGATGTAAAAGCACTGCTTCGTATTGCACAGGTATATGACATCCCGATTGCGAATAATAAGGCAACTGCAGATTTTATGATTCATTCCGAGTTGATGGATGAAGAATATAATCACAATGTGATTAATTTTAATAAGAATGTCAGACAGCGGGCATCGACGATAAAGTAATGTCAGCTAAACTACGAGAGACACGCAAAGCGTGTTTCTCACATAAAAAGGAGAGGCGGTGTGAATACTCACACCGCCCCTTTTCCCTTTTAATTATCCTGGTATTATCCCTCAATGGAAATATATTTCTTTTCTTCCACAGCAGGTTTTGCTTCTTTCTTCGGAACGGTCAGAGTCAGGATACCATTTTCAAAACCGCCTTTGATGTCATCCTGAGTAACGCCATTTCCGACATAGAAACTACGCTGGTAAGAGCCATAGTAACGTTCTTTACGGATATATTTGCCATCTTTGCCTTTTTCGTCCTTGTTGTCCTGGTGTTTGGCATTGACGATGAGGTATCCGTCTTTCAGCTCAGCCTGGATATCTTCTTTCTTAAAACCTGGAAGTTCAAATTCCAGTTCATATCTGTCGTCAAATTCCTTAACGTCAGTGTTCATGGCAGCACGGTTGTCTGCTGCAGGAGCATTGTAAGCTCCGAATGGAAATACATCATCGAATATATCATCTACAAAGTTGTTTGAAAAAATACTTGGTACTAACATAAGTCATTCCTCCTGAAATAGTCTATTGTAATTAGTAATAATGTTTCTTGCTTCTGTGAGCTTCTCTGGCTTCCTCAACAGCCTCATGGTCGGCTACATTAATTTTAGCTTTTACTTTCTTCTTTTTTAATGGATGTTTTGGATTTTTGTCTGACATAATAACATGCTTCCTTTCTTAATCTGAATCAGATACTATATAAAGTTCTGTTATCCTTCAATGGCGATGTACTTGTGGTCTTCCACAGCAGGTTTTGCTTCTTTCTTCGGAACGAAGAGTTTTAAGATACCGTGTTTAAATTCACCCTTGATATCTTCTTCGGTAACGGCATCGCCAACATAAAAGCTTCGGCTGCAGGCTCCGGAATAACGTTCCTTACGGATGTACTTGCCGGATTTCTTATCTTTATCTTCCTCATCCAAGCCTTTGGCGGCACTGATGGTCAGGTAACCATTTTCTAAGGAAGCACTTACTTCGTCTTTCTTAAATCCAGGTAAATCAATGACCAGTTCGTAACCATTGTCCTGCTCCTTTATATCTGTCTTCATCAGACGTGCGGCTCTACGACCGTAAAGTTTTTTCTCAGTCTTTTTCATATCCATGTTATCGTCCATCCATGGAAAATCCTCAAAGAAGTCATCAAATAAATTCTCTCCAAAAATACTAGGCATCAACATAAGTCATCTCTCCTTTTTTAAATAAATCTATCTATGCTTGTTTACCTTGTTTCTTTGGAACCGGGATGTTTTAGGAACCTCTTTTTGTTCCTCTCCTTTGTTCTGACTACGTTATAACACCAATTATTAGCACTGTCAAGAGGTGAGTGCTAATAAAATTGTGAAAAATTTGTGAATTAGTTGCAAATTGCGAGAAAACTAGGGGAATATAAGGGAATACGCTGTGAAAAAGAAGAGAAAATAAGTGAATGTATTGCGAAAAAAGAAAGAATATTGCAGGAACTATGAGACTGTGTTATGATTTCTATAACTTTGCGTCATGGAAATTATGAGTTTAGGAGAAGAAAAACAAAATGAAGGCACAGAATGAGAAAAGAAGTACATTTTCGGGGAAGATAGGGTTTGTATTATCAGCAGCAGGCGCTTCTGTGGGACTGGGAAACATATGGAGATTCCCATATCTTGCGGCAAAGTATGGGGGAGGAATCTTTCTGCTGATTTATATTATACTTGCATTGACTTTTGGATATACAATGATTATGGCGGAGACTTCTATCGGAAGAATGACGAAGAAGAGCCCGGTGGGAGCATATCATACCTTTGGAAAATCCCGATGGCTCTCTTTCGGTGGCTGGATAAATGCGATTATTCCGGTTTTAATCGTGCCATATTATTCTGTAATTGGCGGCTGGGTAATGAAATATCTGGTGGAATATATCAGGGGAAATGGCAGTAAGCTTGCATCGGATGGATATTTTTCCGATTTCATTTCCAGCGGGCTTTCCACAGAAATCTGCTTTGCTTTTTTTGCAGTATTTACGCTGGGGATTATCTTTGCCGGAGTCCGGAATGGTATTGAGCGGGTATCCAGATTTATGATGCCGGTGCTGGTTGTTCTTTCTATATTAATAACGGTTTATTCCGTAAGCAGACCGGGAGCATTAAAAGGAGTTAAATATTTTCTGATTCCGAATTTTGAAAATTTTTCCTGGATGACGGTAGTAACAGCCATGGGACAGATGTTTTATTCCCTGTCCATTGCCATGGGAATTCTCATTACTTTTGGTTCTTATATGAAGAAGGAAGTTTCTATTGAAGAGTCCACGAAGAATGTGGAAATCTTCGACACAGCGATTGCCATGATGGCAGGGCTGATGATTATTCCGGCAGTCTTTGCATTTTCCAATGGAAATCCGGAAACCCTGCAGGCGGGTCCATCATTGATGTTTATTACGATTCCAAAAGTATTTGACAGCATGGGACTTGGAACCGGAGTCGGAATTTTATTTTTTGTACTGGTGCTGTTTGCAGCAATCACAAGTTCTATTGCATTAACGGAAAGTGCAGTATCGACTTTCGAAGATGAACTGGGCTGGGAAAGACGGAAAGCAACGGTAATTGTCGGTATTGTAATGCTTCTTTTGGGAAGTCTTTCTACACTGGGATATGGACCATTGGCGAATGTAAAAATTATCGGAATGCAGATTCTTGATTTCTTTGATTTCCTGACGAACTCCGTGATGATGCCGATTGCGGCTATTGCAACCTGCCTTCTGGTATCAAGAGTGGTGGGAGTGCAGCGGATTGAAGAAGAAGTAACCCGGGGCGGCAGCCCGTTCCGCAGGAAAAAGATATTTACAGTGATGATGAAATACCTCTGTCCGATCTTTGCAGCGATTATTTTAATCAGTTCCATAGCAAATGCTTTCGGATGGATTCAGATGTAGTTGATAGAAAAAAGGAGCGTCCCTTCTGATTTAGAAGAGACGCTCTTTCTGTAGATTTTAGAACTTAAATTATGAATTTGCCATATTCTTAACGGCATTCAATGCCTTCTGGACTGGTGGCAGACAGATAATGATTAATGTAATAAGTGCTTCTGCACCAAGGTATGCACCGTTGTAGGCAAGGGAGTATACCACTGCATTCGGGAATTCTTCCGGAGCATACATGCCGAAGAAAATCCAGCCGGAAAGGAATGCGAAGAAGTATCGACCTAATACACCAGCGATATAACCTTTGATAAGTCCATGTTTGGATTCGCTGAAAAGTCCGGAAAGTCCTAATGCACCAAAGGCGAAGAGGTAGTCCACTAACATTTGTGGAACACTGATGATATAAGGGTCAACGACTAACTGCAGTATTCCGTAAGCAAAAGCTGCGGTTAAGCCGGCACCCAGACCGTACCAGTAACCAATCAGAACGATGAATAACATGCTCAGTAAAGTAACGGAACCGCCCATTGGCATATCGAAAAGTTTAATCATGGAAGTTACCATGGCAAGGGCAATTGCCATAGCTGAAAATGCAAGCTGCTTTGCACTGAATTTCTTCTTTCCACCGAAGATAGCACAGCCAATCAGAAGAATGGCAATCATGATGATAACGAGGGCTGTAAAACCAGCGGTGGTAAGCTGGTAAGAAGAGCCGTCGTATGTTGCAAAAAATGACATAAAAAATCCTCCTTAAAGATGATACTCTGCCAGGAGGTTGAACTATGTGCTTCCTTACGCCGGTATTATCCGGTTCAAGTAATAAGGGTCAACGCAGATGCGTTTCTCAGCCAAAGGCGCCCCTAGCAAAGTGATGTTTTGTTTTCAGTTTGTAATGGTAACAGTGGTAGTATAAAATGTCAAGTGTTAATTTCCTGAAAAAGATTATCTAAAAAATGAAAAAATCCGCTGGAAAATATAAAGAAAAAGTAACTTCCGGTCGATAAAAGGTTTAGAAGTGTATTTTTCTGCGCTTTTTTAGAAAAAAGGGTTACTCTTGAATCTGAAAAGCAAAAGGAATATAGTAAAGATAAAAAGATGAGGAAACAACAAGCAACAAGGAGAGGTTCTATGCGTAAGTACAAGGATGTTGGAAAAAGAATACTGGTATTAGTTTTAAGTGTTTGTATGATTGCAGGCGTTCTTCCGGCAATACCGGCAGAGGCGGCGGATGCATTTCCGGGCAATGGAAAAATTACATTAGGAGCGGATGCTAATGGTGCAACTGCAACCGGAAATGATACCTATACTTATACCGGACAGGAGGTTAAGCCGGCAGTTACGGTCCAGATTGATGGAGAAACTTTGAAAGAAAAAGAGGATTACTCCGTTTATTACCGTAATAATACCAGCGCAGGAACAGCATATATTGATATCGTTGGTATCGGAGACAGCCACAGATGGCAGACCACCAAGAGCTTTACGATTGCACAGCAGAAGTTAAGCTATATCGGTGTTAATTATAAAGGGGTGGAAGGAACCGGTGAAGACGGATATGTATATTATACAGGAAGTGATGTATTACCGACGATTACAGGGGTGTATGGTATCATAAGCGGTACTCCTACCATGGTAAACCTTTCAGCAGATGATTATAACGTAGAATATACATCCGGAAGCAATACCACAGTAGGAACACATTCCTTTAAAATTGTATTAAAGAGCAGCAGTAACTATACATTTTCCGGAACAATTGCAGAGAACCGTTACAATATTTACTATAATATTGGAGCGGATTCTGTAACTGTTTCCAATGGACTGAGCGATTCTACTTATACCGGAACTGCACAGAGACCGGAATTTACACTGGTAGACAGTCAGAATTCCGCAGGAATCCAGGCGTCTGACTATACCACAAGCTGGGCAGATAATACCAATGCCGGAACAGCGAAGATGACAGTAACAGCGAATTCTTCTTCTCTGTACCGGGGCAGCAAGACCTTTAATTTCCTGATTGGCAAGGCAGATTTAAGTGCAGCAGGCATCAGTGTTTCCTTAAAGAGTGATAAATATTATTATGTAAAGAACAGTAAACCGGATATGACCAATGAGGTAGTAGTGAAGTTGAATGGCGTGGAGATTCCTGCCGGCAACTACAACGTGGCATACCGAAATGAAACTACTGCAGGACAGACCGGAACCAATAACCTGATTATTACCGGAACCGGAAATTTAACCGGAAACGCATTTATCAACTTTGAGATCTATGACAAGCTTGGCAAAGCAGTATTGGATAAAAATGAACTGGAATACAATGGCAAGAAAAATGTGCCAAACATTACCGTCTCCAATACATCCGGTGATGTCATCAGTGATTCAAGATATAAGATTACTTATTATAAAGATGCGGAGTATACCAAGACTGTATCTGAACCGACTTCTATTGGAAGATATTATGTGAAGGTAACCGGACTGGATTACTACGAAGGAGACCTTGGAACCAAGGCAGAGCCGATTTATTTTGATATTGTAGCAAAATCTTTAGATAAATGTACCTTTAAGCTGGCAATCAACGGAACAGAAGCAGGTGTCATTAATAAAGATACCAGTTATTCCAGCTTCTTTGACGGCAAGAGCAAAGTATTATCCCTGACGGCAACCGATGATGAGGGGAATGCTTTGAAAAAAGGAACGGATTTTGACTATGCTGTTTATCGTGATCCGGAATGTACTGAACCGGCAGACGATAAGGAAGACACTACGGGCATACAGGAACTGATTCATGCAGCAACCTATTATCTTAAGATAACCGGTCTGGATGGCAGTAACTATGCCGGAGGCGAAAGAGTATATACTTATATGATTAAGCCAAAGAACATCAGCCCGGCAGATATTGTAATTACAGACCAGACTTATACCGGTAGTGCTGTTGTGCCGGATCCTGCAAATATTACCGTTTATTATAAAGAAGGTAGTAAAAATGTCACCTTGGACAGCCAGTATGTAGAAGTGGTTTCCTGTGAAGATAACATCGAAATTGGAACCAACAATGCAAAGGCTTATATCAGACTGACTGGAGATTATGCACTGGCAGAGGGTGGCGTGAACCGTGGAACTTTCAGTATTGTGCCAAGAAAGTTAAATGAATGCGAGTGTAATATCGTTGCAGGTTCTGAAAACTATGATCCGACACAGGTTACCTTTGAATACAATGGCAGCATGCAGGTACCGGCAATCCGTATTACTGATAATAACGGTGCCAAAGGCCTGGTACAGGGCGAAGACTTTAAGGTTACTTATTTTACGGATTCTGCATACAAGAAGGTCATTGCAGAGCCGGTGGACGCAGGTACTTATTATGTATTAATCAGCGGTCTTGGAACTTATGCTAATTTAGGCGGAAGTATCCGTACTTCTTATAAGATCACGCCAAAGAACATGAGCACGCTGACCGTAACTGCAAGCAACTGCGGTTATACCGGAGAAGCAGTGGAGCCGGGTATCAGTGTATCTGATGGAAATCGTGTACTGGTTGCAGGCGTGGATTATGAAGTTGAAGGATATTATGACGATGAATTATGTAAACAGGTTTCAGAACATAAGAATTCCGGAAAAGTATATGTCAGAATCAAAGCAGTAGACGGTAAGAATTATACCGGAACCGCAACAACCACATTCTTTATTGGAGCAAATATTGCGACCGTTGTGCCGGCATTTAATATTTCCGGTGGAACCTATAACCGCAATTCCCATAAGGATGAAATGATTCAGGCAATTGAGACAAAAATGATGGATGCAATTCCGGATCCGTCGTCCTATAGCATTTCCTTCTATAGTGATGCAGCACATAAGAATGTTGTAAGCTCTGAGACAAATGAGGCATTTATCAATGCGGGAACGATTTACTTCGCAGTATCCGGCAAGGGTCAGTATTATGGAGATATTTCCGGATATGCAGTCATTGCAAAGAAAGATATATCTGAACTGAATGCAAGAGTAAATGGAACTTATACATATAATGGAATTGAGCAGAAGGTTGTAATTTCTACTACCGCAGACGGAGATGGTGTTGTATTACAGTACCCTACCACCAATGGCTATATTCTGACCGATAAGGAATACAGTATTGAAAGCAGTGAAAATGCAATCAATGCGGGAATTGCAACTCTGACCTTAAAAGCGGCAGAAAACAGCAACTACACAGGAACAACAACTGTAAGCTATACCATTAATCAGAAGGATATCAACGAATTAAGCAAGCTGCGTGTAGACATTACCAGCCCGGTTTATGCAAACAAGGTGCTGACTCCTTCTGTGAAGGTAAGCTATGGGGATTCTTCCAAATTATTATCTGCAAATAAAGATTATCAGTTTGAAGTATATTCGGATGAGGATTATCAGAATGTAGCAACAGCCGCAGAAAAAACCAATGCCGGCACGACTTATGTAAGAATCCAGGGTATTGGAAACTACTGTGGTGTATTGGAAAGCGCAAATTATACTGCAGATAAGATTGCAGGTTCGAACCAGTTTATTATTCAGCGGAAAAGTATTGATGGTGTAGGCGTATCTTTGCAGGGAATGAGTTACATTTTTAAAAAGAGTATTCCGGATTTCACAGTAACACAGAGTTTTCCGAATGAGTCCGGAATTGGAGAATATTCATATACTCTGCAGCCTGGCGTAGATTATACTTATACTCCGACCCAGGTAGATAAATTTAAAGTAGGACAGCAGGATATTACTATTGAAGGAACCGGTAACTTTAAGGGAACCAAGAATAGTTACTTCTACTATGATGGAGATATGAATAATTCTGCTGACCAGATTGAAGTGAAGTTAAGCTATGATACCATTGAGTATGATAAGGCACAGGCAGCATCTGGCGGAATGAAACCTACCGTTACCGTGTATGTAAAAGACAGCGATACCCAGGAACGTCTGATAGAGGGAACACATTACAGCGTGTCTTATAGAAATAATACTGTTCCAGGACAGGCCAGTGTACTCATTACCGGAATTGAGAAGAATCACTGGGTAGGAAGCTATGTTGCGAATTTCGCTATTACCGGTAAAATTGAAGATGCTGAGATTACGATTCCGGCACAGAAATATACCGGAAGCGAATACAATACAACCACACAGCCAATTGAAAATATGACTGTAGTATGTGATGGCAAGACTTTGGCACTTGGAACAGACTACAACATTAAGAGCATTGTAAATGGTAAATCTGTTTCACTGACTGACCCGACCGTAACGATTGAGGGAACCGGAACTTATTTCAGTGGTGAAAAATCAGCGAAGTTTGCGATTAAATACGACCTGGGCAGTGATGATTTAAGCATTGACTTGGGCGGAGATGTATTCTCCTATACCGGACAGGAAATCAGACCGGTTCCGGTTGTGAAATATGCATTAACCGGTTCTACCTTTGATACCTTGGAAGAAGGAAAAGATTATACGGTAACTTATCGTAAGAATACTGCAGTTGCAGCAGCAAATGGCGAGAACGGACCATGTGTAGTCATTCAGGCAACAGCAAACGGTAAACTGATGGGAACCACCAAGGCGAAAGCATTTACCATTGATTCCATTCATATGGAAGATTATGAGATTACCGGAATTGCGGACAGCTATGTTTATACCGGTAAGCTGATTAAGCCGGATTCTCTGGTCATTAAGAAGATTGGCGGTTCAGAAGTAATTGACCCGGCAAACTATAGTGTGTATTACCAGACGGATGCAGATAATCCATCCAGTGCACCGGCAGGCGCAACCGAGACCATTACCGTAATCGGTAAGGGCAATTACAAGGGAACACTGACTAAGACTTTTACTATTACAAAACGTGATTTGTCTACGGTAAGCAAGACGATTGATGACGTAACCTACAATGGTGAGGCACAGGAACCTGAAATTAAATTAACATTTAATGATGAAAATAACAAAGAACAGACCCTTACGTTAGACACAGATTATGTAGTGGATGAGTATCGCAATAATATCAATGCAGCGAACGCCGGCGGGGCAAATGCACCATATGCAGCAATCCACGGTGTGGCAAGCTGTACCGGAACTGCAACGGTAGAATTTAACATTTTAAAGAAAAATGTTGAAGATTTAGTATACTCTAAAATAGAAGATCCACAGTATGTACCGTTAAAAACCAAGTATGAACCGGAATTAAATGTTTACATGACATCCACCAGTGCAGAACCGCTGGTTCGCAATGTGGATTATACGGCAGCTTACTTTAACAATGAAGCTGTAAAAGATGCAAATGGAACTTCCGGACCGTTTGTTCAGATTACTCCGAAGGATACCACCAACTATACCGGAAGCAAGACAATTCCGTTCTCTATTCTGGCAAGGGATCTTTCTTCTGAAAATATCAGTGCGGCGTTATCCGATGCTTCTGATACAGGATTTGACCCGGCAAACCGGAACTATCCTTATATTCAGGGTACTACTTATACACCGAATATCAGCCTGAAAGATAATTCGGAAAATGGAATTGTAGCACTGGTAAATGGAACAGACTTTACTTATGAATATTCTACCAATAACAGTCAGGTGGGAACCGCATGGATTAAAGTAACCGGACAGGGTAACTACAGTGGAACACGAATTGAGAAGTTTACCATCGGTACCTTGCTTTCCAATGATACTTTAACGGTAACCGGAATTTCCGATACTGTATATAACGGTCTTGATACCAAGCCGAAGAACATTCAGGTGAAGTTCAATAAGACAGGAAGCTATCTGACAGAAAACGAAGATTACATCGTAAAATACTATATTGATAAAGATTGTACGACGGAAGCAAGTGCCATTGACCTGATTCATGCTGGAACAGTATATGTTGGAATCGTTGGTACGGAAAATGACCAGACCGGATATGTAGGAACAGCTGTATATCCATATCAGATTGCAAGAAAGTCACTTACTTCTGCAGATATTGAGATTACCGGAACCGATAACGTAGATTATACCGGAAGCGAGATTAAACCGGTACTTACTTTAAAAGATACTTCTACCGGATTAACCATTGATTCTTCCCAGTATGAAGTAACTTATGAGAACAACACTGCAATCGGAACTGCAAGTGCAACGGTAACTGCAACCGAAAGCGGTAACTACAAAGATAGCATTACGGTATACTATAAGATTACCAAACATGATATTGGAAATGCTGTGGCAGAAGCAATCCCAGATCAGAAGTATACCGGCAATTACATCCGCCCGGCACTGACGATTTATGACAACGGAAAGCTTTTGGTAGAAGGGAAGGATTATCAGGTTGTCAATGGCAACAACTTAAGGGCAGGAGAGTCATGGGTAGTAATTAAAGGACTTGGCAACTATGATGAGACCAAGCGCGTTTACTTCAATATTGTGGCAAGCCTTGAGGATGCAATTATTGACAGTGTTCCGGAACAGCTTTATACCGGAAGCCCGATATGTCCGTCTATCCATGTTGCATGTGGTGGCAATACCTTAACGCTGAATGAAGATTATGAAACAACGTATGCGAATAATGAGCTGGCAGGTGATGCATCCATTACTGTGCGTCCGCTGACCCAGTATTATACCGGAACAATTGTTAAGAAATTCAAAATCAGCAACAGCTTATCCAAGGCAACAGTTACCGGAATCCCTGCTTCAGAGCAGTATACCGGACAGACTTATAAGCCGGTTCCGGTCGTTAAGATGGGAAGCAAGGTATTAACAGAAGATGTTGATTATACGGTAAGCTACAGTAACAATAGAAATGTGGGAACTGCCAGGGTAATCATTTCCGGTATTGGTGTATACTCCGGAGAAAAAGTTGTTACCTTTGTAATTAAAGAAAAGAGCATTGAAAATTGTACGGTTCTGGCAGTTGCATCACAGACTTATAATGGAAGACTGCTGACTCCGCCGGTTGTTGTCAAAGATGGGACAACAATGTTGAAAGAAAATGTAGACTACAAGCTTTCCTATCGTGACAATTATTCTGTAGGAACAGCTTATGTAACCATTACAGGAATTGGAGACTATAAGGGCAGCGTGACAAAGTCCTTTGCTATCACAGAACCAGTGCTGACTTCTGACGTAATCGTTCAGAGCAGGAATGCAGCAACAGGAACCTTTGATATTGTTGTGGATGGAGTCCCAGGTTATGTGACTTCTGTTAGTGTTCCGGTCTGGACAAAGGCTGATCAGAGCGATATTGTATGGTATAACGCATCCAGAGTAGATGCAGATACCTTTATCGTACATGCCAATATTGCAAATCATAAGAATAATGTGGGTGTATATAATATCCATGTATATGTAAGTGGTGGCGGATATAAAATGCGGTGTGCATATGCAACGACTACCGTATTTGGTGCAGGCTATGAAAGGGTCTTTGACTTAAATTATTACATAAAGAATAACCCTGATGTAGCAAAAGCATTTGGCGGCAATACAGAAGCAATTTTTGCGCATTTTGTAAATAATGGTGAGGCAGAAGGCCGTCAGGCAATTGCAAACTTCAATGTTGCATCTTATCGTGCCCGGTATGCGGATTTAAGAAGTGCATTTGGAAATAATCTGAAAGCATATTATGATCATTATCGCATCAATGGATATGCAGAGGGACGAGTAGCAACCGGAAGTACAGAACTGCAGAATCCGACAACCGTATACAATGGCGTGGATTACAAGCTGGTATATGACTACAATTACTACATCAACAAATATCCGGATATTAAAGCGGCATTTAATGGTGATGAAAATGCAACCTTACGTCACTTTGTGGAATGTGGTATGAATGAGGGGCGCCAGGGAAAAGCATCCTTTAATGTAGCAGCTTACCGTGCTAATTATGCAGACTTAAGAAGTGCATTTGGAAGAAATCTGAAAGCATATTATATGCATTATATTGGCAGTGGCTATCGGGAAGGACGTAAAGCAACAGGAAATGGCGTGCTTAAGAATCCTGTAACCGTATACAATGGAGTGGATTACAGTCTGGTATATGACTACAATTATTACATCAGCAAATATTCTGACCTTAAGGCAGCGTTTTATGGTGATGATACAGCCGCATTGAGACATTTTGTGGAATGTGGTATGAATGAAGGAAGACAGGCAAAAGACTCCTTTAATGTGAAAAAATATAAGAATAGATACAACGATCTTCAAAACGCCTTTGGAAATGATTTAAAATCCTATTATATGCATTATATTGGAAGTGGTTATAAAGAAGGACGTAAAGGAAATTAAAAAGTGTGAAAGAAAAGGGATTCTGTTTCGGATGAAAGGAAGGAGCAGAATCCCTTTTTGCTTTACAGGAAATTGCTTTCCTGTAAAGTAAAAAACGCTCCGCGGGAATGTGCCTAAAAAAATACAATAAATACGCATAAAACCAGGGCTTGACAATTGTAATCCCAAAATAAATCTCTTATACTAGAAACGTAAAATAAGCGTTGAAATTCTATTGATTCAGAAAAACAAGAGGAATGAGGAAATGGCAGCAGATACCAGAGTGGCTGTAATCGGCATTGTAATAGAAAAGGACGAATCCGTCGGAGCATTAAATGAAATTTTACATGAATATGCAGCTTATATTATCGGAAGAATGGGAATTCCATACCGGGAGAGAGGCATAAATATCGTAAGTATAGCAATCGATGCACCGCAGGATACCATCAGTGCACTGACCGGTAAAATCGGAAAATTACCGGGAATCAGTGTAAAAACAGCATATTCCAGTGTGGTGACCAGACATGAAGAATAGAGGAAAAGAGTTATTTAATAAGCTGTATCAGGATACTCAGCTTACAGAGACAGAATATAAAGAATTATTAGAACTGCATACCGATAAAGAAATTGCAGAGTACGGCTTTGAACTGGCGAGAAAAAGACAGAAAGAGACCTTTGGAAATGAAGTTTATACCAGAGGACTGATTGAAATATCCAATTACTGTAAGAATGACTGCATCTATTGCGGCATCCGAAGAAGCAATCAGAATGCAGAACGTTACCGCCTGAGTGAAGAAGAAATCCTATCCTGCTGTGAAAGTGGTTATGCATTAGGGTTTCGTACCTTTGTCCTGCAGGGTGGCGAAGACGGCTACTACACAGATGATTTACTGGAAGATTTACTTCATAAGATAAAAGCTGCTTACCCGGACTGTGCCATTACACTGTCCTTAGGAGAGCGGAGCCGGGAGAGCTATGAAAGACTTTACACGGCAGGAGCAGACCGCTATTTATTACGTCATGAGACTGCGAATGAAGCCCATTATGGGAAGCTCCATCCGGCAGAAATGTCTCTTAAAAACCGCAAGCAGTGCCTGTATACCTTAAAGGAAATCGGTTATCAGGTGGGGTGTGGCATTATGGTAGGTTCTCCTTATCAGACCATAGATAATCTGGTGGAAGACCTTGCTTTTATGAAAGCATTCAATCCGCATATGGTAGGAATCGGCCCGTTTATTCCGCAAAAGGATACGCCGTTTGGAGAGATGGAGCCGGGAAGTCTTGAGATGACGCTGTTTTTACTGGCAATTATCCGACTGATGCTACCGAAGGTATTGCTTCCGACAACTACAGCATTGGGAACCATCCATTCAAGGGGCAGGGAGCTTGGCATTTTAGCAGGAGGAAATGTGGTAATGCCGAATCTGTCACCGGTAAAGGTGCGGAAGAAGTATGCCCTTTACGATAATAAAATCTGTACCGGGGAAGAGGCAGCAGAATGCCGTGGATGTCTTGGCAACCGTATGGAATCCATTGGATATAAACTGGTGGTCTCAAGAGGAGATTCACCATTTGTATAAATAAAGGAAATACAAGAGGTATTTCTTAAATCACCATATAATAACCAACGGGAAAGAGTTTCTGACCCGGAAGAAAGGAAACATTATGTATAACAAAGCATCATTAAAGGCAGAAGAATTTATCTGCCACGAAGAGATTGAAGAGACTCTGGCATATGCTGAGGCAAATAAGGACAATCTTGCCCTTATTGACGAAATCATTGCAAAGGCAAAATTACGGAAAGGGCTTACTCACAGAGAAGCATCAGTATTGCTGGCCTGCGAGAACGAAGAGAAAATCCAGGAAGTATATGACCTTGCAGAACAGATTAAGAAAGATTTCTATGGAAATCGTATTGTAATGTTTGCACCATTATATCTGTCCAATTACTGTATCAATGGATGTGTGTATTGCCCGTACCATGGAAAAAATAAGCATATTGCCCGGAAGAAACTGACACAGGATGAAGTACGTCAGGAAGTAACAGCATTACAGGATATGGGACACAAGCGTCTGGCAATTGAAGCAGGCGAGGACCCGGTGAACAACCCAATCGAATATATCTTAGAGTGTATTAAGACCATTTACAGCATTAAGCACAAAAACGGTGCAATTCGTCGTGTTAATGTAAATATTGCTGCAACAACCGTAGAAAATTACCGGAAATTAAAAGAGGCCGGAATCGGAACTTACATTCTTTTTCAGGAAACTTATCATAAAGAAAGCTATGAAAAATTACATCCAACCGGACCAAAGCATGATTATGCATATCATACCGAAGCCATGGACCGTGCCATGGAAGGCGGCATCGATGATGTTGGCTTAGGTGTACTTTTTGGATTGGAACTTTACAAATATGAATTTGCAGGACTTCTGATGCATGCAGAACATTTGGAGGCAGTGCATGGAGTGGGACCACATACCATCAGTGTGCCACGAATCAAACGTGCCGATGACATTGATCCGGATGTATTCGACAACGGCATCAGTGATGATATTTTTGCAAAAATCTGTGCATGTATCCGTGTGGCAGTTCCATATACCGGAATGATTATTTCTACCAGAGAGAGCCAGGCGGTACGTGAGAAAGTTATCCACCTTGGTGTATCCCAGATTAGTGGTGGTTCCAAGACTTCCGTAGGTGGCTATGATCATCCGGAGCCGGAAGACGAGCGTTCCGAGCAGTTTGATGTCAGCGATACCAGAACTCTGGATGAGGTAGTACACTGGCTGATGGATATGGGTTATATCCCAAGCTTCTGTACCGCGTGCTATCGTGAGGGAAGAACGGGAGACCGTTTCATGAGTCTGTGCAAGAACCAGCAGATTTTAAACTGCTGTCATCCGAATGCACTGATGACATTGAAGGAATATTTGATTGATTATGCTTCTGAAGATACCAGAAAAATCGGAGAAGCGTTGATTGCTAAGGAGATAGAGAAAGTACCAAATGAAAAAACAAGAGAAATTGCAAAACGTCATCTGAAAGAAATTGAGGAAGGACAGCGCGATTTCAGATTCTAGGAGGTCTTTAGCGATGTCATTGAATGAAACACCAGGTGCAAACCGGATACATATCGGTTTTTATGGCAAAAGAAACAGCGGAAAATCTTCTCTGATTAATGCATTTACCGGACAGCAGGTAGCAATTGTATCGGATGTAGCGGGAACCACAACGGATCCCGTCTGCAAGCCGATGGAGGTGCACGGTATCGGTCCGTGTGTATTTATTGACACGGCGGGAGTGGATGATGTAGGCGAACTGGGGAAAATGCGTGTAGAGAAGACGGTAAAAGCCGCAGAGAAAACGGATATTGCGGTGCTGTTGTTTTCCGGGGAGGAATATCAGGCAGAATTAGAATGGTTCCACTATTTTAAAGAAAAGCATACACCGACCTTATGTGTACTGAGCAAAGCAGATACACTGACAGATTCAGATTCCACAGCAGCACAGCTTAAGAAAGAGACAAAACAGGAAATTCTTGTTATCAGCTCGAAAAACAAGAAAGATATAGAAAAATTTAAAGAAGAATTAATAAGACTTGTGCCGGATGATTATGGTGAAGAAACCATAACCGGAGCACTGGTAGAAGAAGGAGATTTGGTCCTTCTTGTTATGCCGCAGGATATCCAGGCACCAAAGGGCAGACTGATTCTGCCACAGGTACAGACCATCCGTGATTTGCTGGATCATAAATGTCTTGTAATGAGCTGCACAACGGATAAGTTAGAGGATACGCTGGCGGCGCTGGCGCGACCACCGAAGCTTATTATTACTGACTCCCAGGTTTTCCGTACAGTATATGATAAGAAGCCACAGGAAAGTCTTCTGACCTCATTTTCCGTATTGTTTGCAGAGTACAAGGGAGATTTCGCTTACTACAAAGAGAGCGCAGCAGCCATTAGCAGTCTTACGGAAGAATCAAAGGTACTGATTGCAGAATGCTGCACCCATGCACCACTGAAAGAGGATATCGGCAGGGAGAAAATTCCGAATATGCTGAGAAAACGTATCGGAGCAGGACTGACAGTGGATATCGTCAGCGGAACAGATTTCCCAAAAGACTTATCTAATTATGATTTAATAATTCAGTGCGGAGCCTGTATGTTTAATAAAAAATATGTCATGACGAGAATTGAACGTGCAAAAGAACAGAAAGTTCCAATGAGCAACTATGGTGTTGCCATTGCATATCTGTCTGGAATTCTTGATAAAATCAGCTATTAGAAATGATGAAAGGAAAGGAAGCGTAACTATGTCAATCGAACGCGCGAGAGCATATTTAAAAGAATTTGGAATGGAGGAGCGGATTATGGAGCTGGCAGAATCCAGTGCGACAGTGGAACTGGCAGCAGAAGCACTTCATTGTGAGCCGGAGCGTATTGCAAAGACGCTTTCTTTCCTGATGGGAGAACAGCCGATTCTGATTGTGGCTGCGGGAGATGCCAGAATCGACAACCACAAATATAAGACAACCTTCGGAACCAAAGCAAAAATGATTCCGGCAGCGGCAGTGGAAGACTATATCGGACACGCCGTTGGCGGAGTCTGCCCTTTTGGAATCAAAGAGGGTATAAAAGTATATCTCGATGAAAGCCTGAAAAAATTTGAAACAGTATTTCCGGCATGTGGCAGTGGAAACAGTGCCATTGAGCTGACAATCCCGGAACTGGAGCAGTGCTCCGGATATTCAGAATGGGTTAATGTCTGCAAGGAGGAGTAATAGTAGGCAGAAACTTTAGCAAAGAAAACGGCATAAGCGTCGGAAAAGAACAGCAGAGGAAATGGGAGCGTGTTATGTTTCAGTTACTTGAACTAATCGAAAATGAAGAGGACAGGGAATTTTGCAGAAAGTTGAGTGAGCAGTTTGACTCTGCAATGTACCATGTGGCATATGGAATTTTAAAGAATTCTGCAGATGCGGAAGATGCTGTGCAGGAAAGCTATATTGCAATTATAAATAATTTGGATAAAATTTCTCGTGAAAACTGTCATGAAGCGTGGAACTATATTGTTACTATAGTTAGGAGCAGAGCAATTAATGTATATCGTAGGCGGAACCGCGAAAGCAAAATGGACGAGGATACGATTGAAAATCTGCTGCAGGAGTCTCAGGGGGACGGAGAAATCTTTGAACTTCCGGATGGCAGCAGCATGTCAGAACTTATCGGCAGAATGAAATATCCATATAAGGACGTATTATATTTACGATATTATAATGAATTGAGCTATGAAGAAATTGCAACTGCTCTTGACACAACAGTTGACAATGCAAGACACATTTCCAGCAGGGCAAGGAAGAAACTGCAGGAAAAGCTAGAGAAGGGGAATTCATTATGACAGAACAGGAACTGAAGGATGCCATCACATCGGCGTGTGAGGCAGATTATAAGCACGCAATGGCTGCACCAAAGCATCACTTTTCAAGGACATTTCGAAAGAAAATAAAAGTGCTGCTGCAACCGGGCATGGGAAAACATATGATACCGGCACTTTATCCGGTGCATGGCAGACGGCGTGTCATTATGGTTGTGGCAGTACTTATATTGATTCTCGGAACAACCGTAACGGGCAGAGGCTTTTTCCAGAGTCCGCTCGGAAAATATATTCTGACCGGGTATACCGACCATGTGCAACTGAATCTGGGCGAACCGGAGAATCTGGAAATGGTGGCAATAGAGGACAACGAGAAGAACACAATGGAGACTGGTGCTGAACCGGATTCGGAGGAAGATTTTGAATTTGTCTGCAAGAAACCGCAGTGGGTGCCGGAAGGGTATACACTGGAGAATGAGGTTCATGAAGAAGAATGGGGAATATATGAACAATGTTATACAAACGATAAGGAACAAGGCATGCTGTATCGGCAGATGAACAATGATGCAGTAAACAATTTGGGAATCAGTTCTAATGGAAGTGAATAGCAGGAAGTTATGATTGAGAATCTTAAAGGATATTTTATTCCGGATGATACATTGGATGAAGGAAGAGGGAATTTCGTTTGGGAAGATGGAAAGTATCTCTATATGATTACAGGAGATTTAACAAAAGAAGAATTAATCAGGATGGCAGAAACAATAAAATAGTAAGTGAAATAAAATAATATTAAAAAATTGGAAAAAATTGTCATAAAACCTCGTTTTCGTTTGTTACATAAGTAGAGCAGGTGGAAAGGAGGTTTTGCAATGGAAAGAAAAACATTAAAAAAGAAAATCCTGGGTATTTTTTGCACGTTATGTCTTTGTATATGTATGACAAATGGCACTGCAGTAGTGTATGGTGCAGGTGTTGATAGTTGTGTGGACAGAATAGTAGAAGCAAGATATGCCAATATTGCAGCCTATAGTACAGGGCTAAGGCTGAATGGTTCTACATTTGCGGCACGTGCAGAGGTTAATGCAAAAGTAAAAGCATCCATATCAACTACTATGACACTACAGAGACAGTCCGGTACAAGATGGTCAGATGTAACAAGCTGGTTTGATTCTACAACAGGCTATAATTTGATTTTGTCTAAGAATTACGTTGCTGGCACAAGAGGAAATTATCGTGTACGTGCAGTTTATACTGTGAATGGTGAAACAATAACAACATATAGCAGTACAGTCACCTATTAGCAGTAAAGGGAGAAAGTTATTTCGAGATATAAGAATGAGCAAAAAATACGGGAGAAAAGCACGAGAGGCATGAGCAATATTTATATCGACTGTAAAATCGGTATATCAGAGGATGAAAAATGAATATATTCACAATCAAAATCATAGCATTAATCCTGATGCTGATGGACCATATAGGCGAGTTCTTTCCGGACTCGCCTATATGGTTTCGGTGGCTGGGAAGATTAGCGGCACCGCTGTTTTTCTATGCACTGGCGGTGGGGTTCCAGCATACAAGAAATCGAAAGAAATATCTGCTGCGTCTATATCTGGCAAATGTCGGAATGGTATTTTTTAATCAGATTATGTGTATGCTGCAGAGAAAACTGGACTATGTGGCGTATCAACCGAAAAATCATAATATATTTACAACCCTGTTTTGCGCCGGCGTGCTTATCTGTATATGGGAAAACCGGAAAGAGAAGAAAAAGTTTTTTACATACATTGGGATATATATCTTCTGGCAGGCTATGGTGATGGGACTTGCAATTCTGGCAGAGGCGTTTGATTACGTATGGCGCGGTAATGCGCTGTTGCAAACAGTCTTACGGACAAATTATATTTTCCCGCTACTGGGTGGAATCTGGGATGCGGAAGGCGGCGTGTTCTTTATTGTGCTGGGAGTATGGCTGTATTGTGCAGTAGAGAACAAGTGGAAGCTTGCACTGCGTTATATCCTGTTCTGTGGGGCATATATGTTTATGTGTCAGGGAGATATTCTGTATCGGATTATGAGCAGGTTTTCTTTTTGGGGCTATCATAAATTAGCGGATGTCATATATTTTGGCAGTTCGTTTGTGGGTATTCCTCTTGGAACATCGGATTTATCCTTACTTACGGAGTTCTATCAATGGATGATGATAGGCGCATTGCCAATTATGCTATCCTGCAACGGAAAGAGGGGCAAAAGCCTTAAATGGCTGTTTTATGCGGCATATCCGCTGCAATTTCTGGTATTGTATGGTATAAGTTATTATAAATAAGAAAGGTATATCGGCTGCTGCCGGTATACCTTTTTTTGCGGGAAACTTGCAAGTAGTATTCCTTTGATTGAATTCTTAAATCAAGATTTATTTACTACAGGAATTGCGGTACTGTACCGGTGTCATCTCGTATTTCTTTTTAAAGAGGCGGTTGAAATGTTCTACATTCTGATAACCCACGGAGTATGCAATGTTTTCAACAGTCATATTTCCGTTCTTTAAAAGAGTTCTTGCTTTTTTCATGCGGACACCCTGAACCAGTTCAACGAATGTTTGACCGGATTTTTCCTTAATATATTTGGAAATGTACGGCTCAGAGAGATGGAACTGTTTTGCCATATCCTCTAAGGTAACGGTCTGGTAGTTTGTCTGAATGTAATTCTTCATTTCCATTAAGCGCTTATCCTGAATCTCAACACTGGATTTTATGGAAGGAACCTGGTTTACTGCAACAACCAGTGCACTGATAGAGGATTTGATGATATCGTCGTCGATGCCAACACCCCAGTACATCTGACCATAGCAGGTGATTCCTACATAGGACATAGCTTTGGAAGAAGAACCATGGCTCAAAGCGTGCTCTTCGTATACGGACAGCTCATAGCTGATGCCGAAGTACTGTTTGATAATGTTGCTGACAGCATCCAGACGGCCATTTCCGTTGGCACTTACCAGGTGGTTCTGTCCACCATGAACAATAGTAGCTTCTGCCATAATACCATCCACCTGTTTGAAGTGGCATTCTTCAATCTGGAAGTAAGGCTGGCGTTTTACATACTTATCTTCAAAGATTTCATATACCCACTGTGGAGACAGCTCTTTGTGCTCTTCATCGGAAACATGTTTTACCAGATAGCCGACTTCCTCACGCATCTTCTCTGGCAGAGAAATGCCAAAGTTCTGTTTCAAAATGTAGTTTACGCCACCTTTACCGGACTGGCTGTTGATACGGATAACGTCAGAATCGTAAGTTCTGCCCACATCCATTGGGTCAACCGGAAGATAAGGGACAGACCACTCGTTGAGTTTTTTCTCTTCACGCCATGCCATACCTTTGGCAATGGCATCCTGATGGGAACCGGAGAAAGCGGTAAATACCAGATCACCGGCATATGGCTGACGTTCGTAAACGTGCATTCTGGTAAAACTTTCATATTTCTCACGGATTGCAGGCAGGTTAGAGAAGTTAAGTTTCGGATCAACGCCGTGTGAGAACATATTCATGGCAAGTGTGATGATATCTACATTACCGGTACGCTCACCATTACCGAAAAGAGTTCCTTCGATACGGTCGGCTCCGGCAAGAATACCAAGCTCTGCGTCACAGACACCGCAGCCACGGTCATTGTGTGGATGCAGGGAAAGTGTTACGGCGTCACGATATTTCAAATGTTTGTGAATGTATTCTACCTGAGTGGCAAATACATGCGGCATTGCATTTTCGACAGTGGTTGGAATATTAATGATTGCTTTATTAGAAGCCTTTGGCTGCCATACATCAAGTACTGCGTTGCAGACTTCCACGGCATAGTCCACTTCAGTTCCCGGAAAACTTTCCGGGCTGTATTCGAAGGAGAAGTTACCTTCAGTCTCAGAAGCCAGTTTATTCAAAAGCTTTGCCCCGTCAATGGCGATCTGTTTTACTTCCTCTTTGCTCTTTTTAAATACCTGCTCGCGCTGTGCAACAGAGGTAGAATTGTAAAGATGAATGACTGCGTGCGGAGCACCTTTTACCGCTTCAAAGGTTTTCTTGATGATATGCTCTCTTGCCTGGGTCAGAACCTGGACGGTAACATCGTCCGGAATCATATTGCGGTCGATTAAGGCGCGCATAAAGTTGTATTCTGTCTCGGAAGCAGCAGGGAAACCAACTTCAATTTCTTTGAAACCGATTTTAACCAGCATTTCAAAGAACTGCAGCTTTTCCTCTAAGCTCATCGGCTCAATCAGAGCCTGGTTGCCATCACGTAAATCAACGGAGCACCAGATAGGCGGCTTGTCGATATAATCCTTCTTTACCCAGTCATAAGTACATTCAGGCGGCATAAAATATGCACGCTGATATTTTTCGTATCCTTTCATATTGAACCTCCAAAAAATATTCTGATTATGTTGCAGCGTTACTCGCGTAAAAAAATCTTCCGTCTCTATCATTCGAAGATGAATCATAGAGACGAAAGAAAACTTTCGCGGTACCACTCTATTTCATGTTGTTACATGCACTCATTGGCACTATCATGCCATTCCCGGGTAACGGTGGGAGTCCGTCGCGACCTACTATAGGGTTCAGCCGGCAGCTTCAAGGCGAGTTCACTGTATTCCTTCTGCCGTCTTGCATCAACCGGCGGCTTTCTGAGAGAATTCCTGACAGTTACTATTCCTTTTCATAGCCTTTTTCAAATGTCTTTGGTAATACTAACACAAAAAAGTGCGTTTGTGTATGATTAAATTTAATCACTTATATTGATATATTTTAATAAGGAATCTGACCGCTCTTGCTATATTTATTCCAAACACTCTGATACTGGAAAGTTGCCACAATAGCATAAATTGCTGCCACAAGAATCAGCCATCCGCCAAACGTTCCTGACGAAAGGAATACGTAAATGGTATTAATGACGCCATAGACACAAAGTAAAATAGAGCATACACGGCTCTGCGCAAGATGAATAGCAAGTCCGAGTCCGAGCATAATTGCAACATCAATCAGTGAGGTATAAGTATGTAAAAAAGCAATAAGAAGCAGATTAATTCCTACACATATATAAATGATAACAGAAGAAGCAATAATATTTCCTCTGTATTTCTTGCAGAGTGGAGAATGATAGAAATCGTGTTTACTCATTCCCTGTGGAACCTGATTCGGTGCAGCGTATGGATTGCCATAAGGATATTGCTGAGCATTGTTAAACTGAGGCTGTCCATTATAAGGGTTCTGCTGAGCATTGTTAAACTGAGGCTGTCCATTATAAGGGTTCTGCTGAGCGTTATTAAATTGGGGCTGTCCATTATAAGGATTTGGCTGTCCGTTGTATGGACGCTGGTTTGGCATTGGAGCCGGTGCACCGCAGTTCGGGCAGGTTCGAAAGTTATCCGGATATTGTGTTCCGCATGATTGACATTGCATAAAATGTCTCCCCCTTTTGTATTCATTATATTATATTATATTATATAAGGTAATGCAGATGTATTGTATTCAGGTCGTTGACAGAATGAAATCATCTTTCTCTCAAAAACCTTAAAAATATCATCGAATCACCTATATCATATTATTCTATCTGTTTTCCTGATATCTGTAAACAATAAAATAAGAAGAAATCCCCATCTGCCTTACACGCTGGCATCAATATGAGCTGCTTTTTTGCGGAGCCCGGAAAGATGGATATTAATTTCGCGTCGTACAGACTGAGCAGTGACAGGTTCTTCACCAGACTTATCGTCATGCTCTGCTTTGACCAAATCGGCAGTGTGCTTATCTGAGCCATCATCCGCTGCACCCACAGACTCTTCGGCAGAATCTGAACCGGAAGAGATTTCTGCATTATCGGTAGAATCGGATGTCGTTGCATCGGTTGAATCGGCAGAACTTTTATCCTTATCGGCTGGACTTACATCTTCGTAAGGCTCTTTGTCCGGTTTTGTCTGATATTCCGGCGTCTTGGTATAATCATTGTGTTCTTTTTCAATGGCATAGGTACGCTTTAAAATCTGCTCTAACATAGCCTTTTTCTTGGCTTTTGGAATGTGTGGGTCATTGGAAACCGTCTTAACCTCAGACATAAACTGTCCCATTTTATAGAGTTTTAGCTTCTCAACGTCCTTTTTGGTACGGCAGTTTTGAAGCTGTTTACGGTAAGCTGCCACTTCTTCCTTCAACTTTTCATGTTCTTTTAGGGCATCCGGATTGACTTTTTCTAAATACTGTTCTTCCTCCGGAGTTAATTCCTGACCGGAATCTAATTTTGCCTGAAGCTCCTGCTGGAAATTACTTTCATGCATCTGGGAAATCTGTTCCTGATAATGCTGTAACAGGCGTTCCTCCTGGGTCAGCTCCTGGTTCCGTTCTTTTTTGGTGGGACGCTGCGGGAGCCCCTGTTCCTTCTTGCGTTGGGAAAGAACCACAAGTGAGTTTTCGAGTTTGAGATTCATATCTTTTCCTCCTTGAAAAGTTCTGTGAAAATCCATTTTCACATATGCCGTTTATGAGAATCTACTATATAAATAATATCGGCAAAATAAAATAAGACTTTACAACAAAACAAACAATTGCTATTCTAAATATTAAGTAATTTAAGAGGAGGACATTTTATGTTTAACAGTAACGTGCTGTGGATTCTTGCGGCATTTGTGGTATATATGGGTGTGATGATTGCCATAGGTGCGAAATATATGAAAAGTACAAAGAATTCAGAAGATTATTTTCTTGGAGGAAGAGGCTTAAGCGGCTGGGTGGCAGCATTAAGCGCACAGGCATCTGATATGAGCGGATGGCTTCTGATGGGACTTCCGGGTGCGGTATATGCATTTGGAACCGGTCAGGCATGGATTGCTATTGGACTGTTTATTGGAACGGTCTGCAACTGGATATTTATTTCCGGAAGACTGCGCAGATATACCATCCGTGCCAATAACTCCCTGACTTTACCGGAGTATTTCCAGAATCGTTTCCATGATAAGAAGAATGTGTTGTTGTGTATTTCTTCTATAGTAATAGTCGTATTCTTTCTGGTATATACTGCATCTGCATTTGCAGCAGGCGGAAAATTGTTCCATGCAGTAACCGGTGTTGATTATACCGTAGCTTTAACCATCGGTGCAGTTGTTATTTTACTGTATACCTTCATGGGAGGTTTTATGGCAGTATGTGTAACAGACTTTATTCAGGGAATGCTGATGCTGGTTGCACTTCTTGCGGTGCCTCTGATGGCATATGCGGTGGTAAGTGGCAATGGCGGATTAAGAGAACTTTTAGATGCCAGCGGAGTAGCAGGAGGAAGCGATTCCTATATGAGCCTCTGGCAGAATGGTGGAGAGCCATATCGTGCCATCGATATTATTTCGCAGCTCGCATGGGGATTGGGATATTGCGGAATGCCTCATATCCTGACCAGATTTATGGCGGTAAAGAGCCAGAAAGAATTAAATAAATCCAAAGGTATTGCAATTGTCTGGGTAGCATTATCCTTAACCTTTGCCTGCATCATCGGTGTGGTTGGAAGAGCGTACCTGTATCCGGAAGTGCTTGGAAGCGCCGGGGCAGATTCTGCGGAAAATGTATTCATTAATATGATTACACATTTGTTTACGAAGCAGTATGCATTGCCGTTTGTTGCAGGAATCTTCCTGTGCGGAATCCTTGCAGCAATTATGTCTACTGCAGATTCACAGCTTTTAGTAACTGCATCTTCCGTATCAGAAGATATATACAAAGGTGTAGTAAATAAAGAAGCAAGTGATAAAAAGGTTCTTATGGTCAGTCGTATTACAGTAGTGGTAGTTGCGATTATTGCTTATATCATTGCACTGAATCCGAACAACTCCATTATGGGACTGGTATCCAATGCATGGGCAGGCTTTGGCGCTGCATTTGGACCACTGGTAGTATTGTCACTATTCTGGAAGCGTACGAACAAACCGGGAGCAATTGCAGGAATTGTATCCGGTGGTGTGGCAGTTATCATCTGGGATTATATTCCTTTGATGAAAAACGCAGACGGTGCCATGGTAACACTTGGAACCGGAACCGGAATCTATTCCCTTCTGGTAGGATTCTTCTTAAGTTTAATCTGTATCGTAATTGTGAGTCTTTGTACCAAAGCTCCAAACGAAGAAATGCAGAAAGAATTTGCAGACGTTGCTGACAAGAGCATAGAATTATAATAGAAAAGAAAAGCTGTTTATTTGCAAGGGGCAAAAGGGTGCCGGCAAGTAAACAGCTTTTTATAATGAAAAAACAAGGCAGAAGTGAAAATACCGAAAAAAAGATAGAAAATGGATTGTATACAAAAAAATACAATTTTTCTGAAAAAAGTATTGCAAAAGCGAAACCTGTCGTGTATACTAATCCTTGCTGTGACATTGATAGCGTAGAAGCGTGAGGTTGCTGCCCGCTGTGGCAGGTTTTCCGTGGAGCGAATGTCAAGTTAGGAAACTGGCGACAAGTCACTGTATCACGAATATGGTCTACAGAGGTAGAAACAACGTGTGTAAAGCTTATGACACACACGGAGAAGTGTACAGTCACCGCTTGTCGTACTGAATTAAAGTGCGAAAAGGAGGCGACTTTTTTTATGGCAAGTCAAGTAATGAGAATCACATTGAAAGCTTATGATCACAAATTAGTAGATTCATCAGCAAAAAAAATCATCGAGACTGTAAAGAAAAACGGATCACAGGTGAGCGGACCGGTGCCGCTGCCAACTAAGAAAGAGGTAGTTACTATTCTTAGAGCAGTACACAAGTACAAAGATTCCAGAGAACAGTTCGAGCAGAGAACTCATAAGAGACTGATTGATATCATTGCTCCGACACAGAAAACAGTTGATGCATTATCAAGATTAGAAATGCCGGCTGGTGTCTACATCGATATCAAAATGAAATAAAGTCAAAACAAGTAGTAAATCCTGAGGGGCCGCAAGGCTTTCTAGGATGAACGGGAAACCGTTCCGCTGTAGAAAAAACAGGAGGAAAGATAATGAAGAAAGCAATTTTAGCAACAAAAGTCGGAATGACTCAAATCTTCAATGCAGACGGCGTATTAGTGCCGGTAACTGTATTACAGGCTGGTCCTTGTGTAGTAACACAGATTAAAACTGTTGAAAACGACGGATACAGTGCAGTACAGGTTGGTTTTGTTGACAAGAAAGAAAAAGTTGTAAACAAAGATGCCAACGGTAAGAAAGAAATCAGAAACAGACATGGCGTAAACAAAGCTGAAATGGGACATTTCAAAAAAGCTGGTGTGTCTGGAAAGAGATTTGTAAGAGAGTTCAAGCTTGAAAATGCAGCTGATTATAATCTTGCAGATGAAATCAAAGCAGATATCTTTGCAGAAGGCGATCATGTAGACGCAACTGCAATTTCTAAAGGTAAAGGATTCCAGGGCGCTATTAAGAGACTTGGTCAGCATAGAGGACCTATGGCTCACGGTTCTAAATTCCATCGTCATCAGGGTTCCAATGGTTCCTGTTCTACACCTAGCCGTGTATTCAAGGGCAAAGGAATGCCGGGACATATGGGAAGCGTTAAGATTACAACTCAGAACCTTGAAGTTGTAAGAGTAGACGCAGAGAACAACCTGCTTTTAATCAAAGGTGCTGTTCCAGGACCTAAGAAAGCTTTAGTAACAATCAAAGAATCAGTAAAAGCAGCAAAATAGTGCATTTAAGAAAGGAGGAACACACAGATGGCTAAAGTATCTGTTTATAATATGGAAGGCAAAGAAGTTGGCAATATGGACTTAAACGATGCTGTATTCGGTGTAGAAATTAACGAACATCTGGTACACATGGCAGTAGTTCAGCAGTTAGCTAACAATCGTCAGGGAACTCAGAAAGCTAAGACACGTTCTGAAGTATCCGGTGGCGGAAGAAAACCTTGGAGACAGAAAGGAACTGGTCATGCAAGACAGGGTTCAACAAGATCTCCACAGTGGACTGGCGGTGGCACAGTATTCGCTCCAGTACCAAGAGACTATTCTTTCAAATTAAACAAGAAAGAAAAGAGAGCAGCTTTAAAATCTGTTTTAACATCTAAAGTTCAGGAAAATAAATTCATCGTTGTTGATGAGCTGAAATTAGACGAAATCAAAACAAAGAAATTCGCAGAGGTTATGAACAATCTGAAAGCAGACAAAGCATTAGTTATTTTAGGCGATATGGATACAAACGTAATCAAATCCGCTGCAAACATTGCAACTGTTAAGACAACACAGACCAGCGAAATGAATGTATTTGATGTATTGAAATATGACACAGTAGTAGCAACAAAGGCTGCTGTTGAAAAAATCGAGGAGGTGTATGCATAATGGCAAACGTACAGTATTATGATGTAATCCTCAAACCAGTAGTAACTGAGAAGAGTATGGCAGCTATGGGAGAAAAGAAATATACTTTCTTAGTACATCCGGAAGCTAACAAAACCATGATCAAAGAAGCAGTTGAGAAAATGTTCGAAGGCGCTAAGGTTGCCAAGGTTAACACAATGAACCAGGAAGGCAAGAACAAAAGACGTGGTGCTGTAGTTGGAAAAACTGCGAAAACAAAGAAAGCTATCGTTCAGTTAACAGAAGATAGTGCAGATATCGAGATTTTCTCCGGACTGTAAAATCCGGGAAACTCAGCTAGGCACAGAAAAGTGCGATAATAAACTTATTTATTGAAAGGAGAAAAACAATGGGAATTAAGACATACAACCCATATACACCTTCCAGAAGAAATATGACTGGATCTGATTTCTCTGAAATCACAAAGAAGACTCCTGAGAAATCCCTTACAACTTCTTTAAAGAAGAACTCCGGTCGTAACAATCAGGGTAAAATTACAGTAAGACACCAGGGTGGTGGAAACAGAAGAAAATACAGAATCATCGACTTCAAGAGAAGAAAAGATGGTATCCCGGCAACTGTAATCGGAATCGAGTACGATCCAAACAGAACAGCTAACATCGCTTTAATCAGTTATGCAGATGGCGAGAAAGCATATATCCTTGCTCCAGAAGGGTTAACAGACGGAATGACTGTTATGAACGGAGCAGAAGCAGAAGTGAGAGTTGGAAACTGCTTACCACTGGAGAACATCCCAGTAGGTACACAGGTACACAACATTGAGTTATACGCTGGCAAGGGCGGACAGTTAGTACGTTCTGCAGGTAACAGCGCACAGTTGATGGCTAAAGAAGGAAAATACGCAACACTTCGTCTTCCTTCAGGAGAAATGAGAATGGTTCCTCTGAACTGCCGTGCATCCATTGGTGTAATCGGTAACGGTGACCACAACCTTGTAAATATCGGTAAAGCAGGACGTAAACGTCACATGGGTATCCGCCCGACAGTCCGCGGTTCTGTTATGAACCCGAATGACCATCCACACGGTGGTGGAGAAGGTAAGGCACCAGTTGGACGTCCAGGTCCATGTACACCTTGGGGCAAACCTGCTCTTGGACTTAAGACACGTAAGAAGAAAAAAGCTTCTAACAAGTTAATCGTAAGAAGAAGAGACGGCAGAGCTATTAAATAGTAGATAGGAGGAAATAAAATGGCAAGATCACTTAAAAAAGGACCATTTGCAGACGAAAGCTTACTGAAAAAAGTAGATGCTATGAACGCAGCAAATGATAAATCAGTTATCAAGACATGGTCACGTCGTTCCACAATTTTCCCATCCTTCGTTGGACATACAATTGCTGTTCATGACGGAAGAAAACATGTTCCTGTATATGTCACAGAGGATATGGTTGGACACAAACTCGGTGAGTTCGTAGCAACAAGAACTTACAGAGGCCATGGAAAAGACGAGAAGAAATCAGGCGTTAGATAAATAGAATTTTGAAAGGAGGTTTCACTCATGGCAAAAGGACATAGAAGTCAGATTAAGAGAGAAAGAAATGCAGTAAAAGATACTAGACCTTCCGCAAAGTTGTCTTATGCAAGAATGTCAGTTCAGAAAGCTTGTTTCGTATTAGATGCTATCCGCGGTAAAGATGTTGAGACGGCACTTGCGATTGTAACTTACAATCCAAGATACGCATCAAGCGTAATAGAGAAGTTATTAAAATCTGCTATTGCAAATGCAGAGAACAATAACGGAATGAGCACAGAAAACCTTTATGTTGAGGAGTGCTACGCAAACAAAGGACCAACAATGAAGAGAATCAGACCAAGAGCACAGGGTAGAGCTTACAGAATCGAGAAGAGAACAAGCCACTTAACAATTGTGCTGAATGAAAGATAGGAGGGCAAACATGGGACAGAAGGTTAATCCTCATGGCTTAAGAGTCGGCGTTATCAAAGACTGGGATTCCAAATGGTACGCAGAATCTGATTTTGCTGATTTCTTAGTAGAAGACTATAACATCAGAAGATTTCTGAAAAAGAAATTATATGCTGCAGGTGTTTCTAAGATTGAAATCGAAAGAGCATCCGACAGAGTAAAGGTTATCCTTTACACAGCTAAGCCAGGCGTTGTAATCGGTAAAGGCGGAGCTGAAATCGAGAAAGTAAAAGCTGAATTACAGAAATTTACAGACAAGAAACTTGTTGTAGATATCAAAGAAGTAAAGAGACCAGACAGAGATGCTCAGTTAGTAGCTGAGAACATTGCACTTCAGTTAGAGAATCGTGTTTCTTTCCGTAGAGCAATGAAATCCTGCATGGGAAGATGTATGAAAGCTGGAGCAAAGGGTATTAAGGCATCCGTATCCGGACGTCTTGGCGGAGCTGATATGGCTCGTACCGAGTTCTATTCAGAAGGAACTATTCCACTTCAGACATTAAGAGCAGATATCGATTATGGATTTGCTGAAGCAGACACCACATACGGTAAAGTTGGTGTTAAAGTTTGGATTTATAAAGGAGAAGTACTTCCTACAAAAGGAAATAAGGAAGGAGGAGTTCAGTAATGTTAATGCCTAAGAGAGTAAAACATCGTAAACAGTTCCGTGGTTCTATGGCCGGAAAAGCGATGAGAGGAAATAAAATTACAAATGGTTCCTACGGTATCGTAGCACTTGAACCATGCTGGATTCGTTCCAATCAGATTGAGGCAGCCCGTATTGCTATGACAAGATATATCAAGCGTGGTGGCCGTGTCTGGATTAAAATTTTCCCAGACAAACCAGTAACTGCAAAACCAGCAGAAACCCGTATGGGTTCCGGAAAAGGAACTTTAGAGTACTGGGTAGCTGTAGTAAAACCAGGACGTGTATTATTTGAAATCTCTGATGTATCTGATGAGGTTGCAAAAGAGGCATTACGTCTTGCTACACACAAATTACCTTGTAAATGCAAAGTGGTTTCTCGTGCAGACTTAGAAGGCGGTGAATCAAATGAAAACTAGTAAATATTTAGAAGAATTAAACACACAGTCCGCTGCTGATTTAAAAATGCAGTTGGTTGAAGCTAAAAAAGAACTTTTCAATTTGAGATTCCAGAACGCAACAAATCAGCTGGATAACACGAGCAGAATCAAAGAAGTTAGAAAGAATATTGCCAGAATCCAGACCGTTATTACTCAGAAAGAAAAAGTTGCTGAATAATTTCAAAAGAATCATACCTGCTTAAGCAGGCAAACAGGCAATCATAAATGAAAGGAGATTCGTCGTGGAAGAAAGAAATCTTAGAAAAACACGTGTAGGCGTTGTTGTAAGTGATAAAATGGATAAGACCATTGTTGTTGCTGTTAAAGATAACGTAAGACATGCATTATATAACAAGATCGTAAAGAAGACATACAAATTAAAAGCTCATGATGAGAACAACGAGTGTAAAATCGGTGATACCGTCAGAGTAATGGAAACAAGACCACTCTCTAAAGATAAGAGATGGAGACTTGTAGAGATTATGGAAAGAGCAAAATAATAGAAGGAGGCTACCGGCATGGTACAACAGGAAACCAGACTTAAGGTTGCTGATAACACTGGAGCAAAAGAATTGCTGTGCATCCGTGTTATGGGCGGTTCAACCAGAAGATATGCAAATATTGGTGATGTAATTACAGCTACTGTTAAAGATGCAACACCAGGCGGCGTTGTTAAAAAAGGTGACGTTGTAAAGGCAGTCGTTGTTCGTACAGTAAAAGGTGCTCGTCGTAAAGATGGCTCTTATATCAAATTCGATGAAAACGCTGCAGTTATTATCAAAGATGATAAAACCCCAAGAGGAACTCGTATTTTTGGACCAGTAGCAAGAGAGCTTCGTGAAAAACAGTTTATGAAAATTGTTTCTCTGGCTCCGGAAGTATTGTAGGAGGTACCCGAAAATGGCAAGCTTGAAAATTAAAAAAGGTGATACTGTAAAGGTAATCGCTGGAAAAGACAAAGACAAAGAAGGCAAAGTAATTGCTGTAAATAAGAAAAACAATACTTTACTTGTTGAAGGTATCAATATGGTAACAAAACATGCAAAACCAAGCATGGCTAACCAGCAGGGTGGAATCATCCATCAGGAAGGACCTATTGATGCTTCTAACGTAATGTATCTTCACAAAGGAAAAGCTACCCGTGTAGGTTTCAAAATGGATGGAGATAAGAAAGTACGTTATGCAAAATCTACAGGTGATGTAATCGATTAATCGTAAGAGAGGAGGAGCAGCAAGTTGAGTAGACTTAAAGATCAGTACCAGAACGAGATCATTGATGCAATGACCAAAAAGTTCGGCTATAAAAACATTATGGAAGTACCAAAGCTTTCTAAGATTGTTATCAACATGGGTGTTGGTGAAGCAAAAGAAAACGCTAAAATCTTAGAGTCAGCTATGAAAGATATGGAAACAATTTCCGGTCAGAAACCAGTTACTACAAAGGCAAAGAATTCCATCGCTAACTTCAAGTTAAGAGAAGGAATGCCGATCGGATGTAAAGTTACTTTAAGAGGCGAGAAGATGTATGAGTTCGTAGACCGTCTGGTAAACTTAGCTTTACCACGAGTACGTGACTTCAGAGGAGTTAATCCGAACGCTTTCGACGGTAGAGGTAACTACGCTCTTGGTATCAAAGAGCAGATCATTTTCCCTGAAATTGAATTCGATAAGGTTGATAAAGTAAGAGGAATGGATATTATTTTCGTAACAACTGCAAAGACAGACGAAGAAGCACGCGAATTATTGACATTATTCAATATGCCATTCGCTAAATAAGACAGGAGGGAATTTAAATGGCAAAGACTTCTATGAAAGTAAAACAGCAGCGTAAACAGAAATTCTCTTCTAGAGAATACAATCGTTGCAGAATCTGTGGTCGTCCACATGCATATTTAAGAAAATATGGAATCTGTAGAGTTTGCTTCCGTGAACTGGCTTACAAAGGTCAGATTCCGGGCGTAAAGAAAGCAAGCTGGTAGGCTGTAAAGCCATTCTCTTAAATTGAGTGAGACCGAAGCCCTTGTGGCGTAGGTCGAACTTGACAGAGAACATCTACAACAAAGAAAGAGAAGAATAATAGGAGGCAGACACATCATGACAATGACAAGTGATCCAATTGCAGATATGCTTACAAGAATCCGTAATGCAAACACTGCAAAACATGATACAGTTGATATCCCGGCTTCTAAAATCAAAGTGGCAATCGCAGACATTTTAGTAAGAGAAGGATACATTGCAAAATATGACATCATTGAAGATGGAATCTTTAAGACCATTCGTGTAACCTTAAAATATGGTGCAGATAAGAATGAAAAGATTATTACCGGACTGAAGAGAATTTCTAAACCAGGACTTCGTGTATACGCTGGTAAAGATAATCTTCCTAAGGTACTTGGTGGACTTGGAGTCGCAATTCTTTCCACAAACCAGGGAATCATCACTGACAAAGAGGCTAGAAAGCTTCAGGTTGGTGGCGAAGTATTAGCATTTGTTTGGTAGGCATTGAACACTTGATGAAATCGAGCCGCAGGTGAAGATTGAGGCTAGTGTGAAAGCCGTTCTGTGAGATTACTGAGCGCAAGCCCTTTGGGGTGCAGCGCGAAGTTAGCGAGCAGAACTACCTTAAGAGTATATTCTTAAGGCATAGCGCAGGTAACAATAAACCACAAATTATACAGGAGGTACGGGCATGTCACGAATTGGAAGAATGCCAATCGCAATTCCAGCAGGTGTTACTGTGGAATTAGCAGAAAATAATCAGGTGACTGTAAAGGGTCCAAAAGGAACATTAAGCAGAGTATTACCATCCGAGATGGAAATCAAAGTAGAAGGTTCTGAAGTAACCGTTACAAGACCAAATGATTTGAAGAAAATGAAATCCTTACACGGATTAACAAGAACACTGATTCACAACATGGTTGTTGGTGTAACAGATGGATTTACCAAAGAACTTGAAGTAAATGGTGTAGGTTACAGAGCATCTAAAGCAGGAAAGAAACTTACATTAAACCTTGGATATTCTCATCCGGTAGAGATGGAAGATCCAGAAGGATTAGAGTCTACAGTAGATGGTAACAAGATTATCATCAAAGGTATCGATAAAGAAAAAGTTGGCCAGTACGCAGCTGAAATCAGAGATAAGAGAAGACCTGAACCTTACAAAGGAAAAGGTATCAAATATGCTGATGAAGTTATTAGACGTAAAGTTGGTAAAACTGGTAAGAAATAATTAAAGGAGTGACGAGAGATGGTTAATAAAGAATCAAGAACAGCAGCTCGTGAAAATAAACATAGAAGACTGCGTAATCGCCTGGTTGGAACAGCAGAGAGACCACGTTTAGCTGTGTTTAGAAGTAATAATCATATGTACGCTCAGATTATTGACGATACAGTTGGCAATACCCTCGTAGCAGCATCTACAATGGATAAAGATGTAAAAGCAGCTTGCGAGAAGACTAATAACGTTGATGCAGCAGCACAGGTTGGTACTGCAATTGCAAAGAAAGCATTAGAAAAAGGTATTACAACAGTTGTCTTTGACAGAGGCGGTTTCATATATTCCGGAAAAGTAAAAGCATTAGCTGACGCAGCAAGAGAAGCTGGATTAGAATTCTAATAAGGAGGAAAACAGTACATGAAACGTACAATTATTGATGCTAGTCAATTAGAATTAACAGAAAAAGTGGTATCAATCAAGCGCGTTACGAAAGTTGTAAAAGGTGGACGTAACATGCGTTTCACAGCTCTTGTTGTTGTTGGTGACGGCAATGGTCATGTGGGCGCAGGACTTGGAAAAGCAACTGAAATTCCTGAAGCAATCCGCAAAGGAAAAGAAGATGCTATGAAAAAACTTATCACTGTAAAATTAGATGAGAACAATAGTATTACTCATGATATCAGCGGAAAACATACTGGTGCATCTGTTTTATTAAAGAGAGCTCCAGAAGGTACCGGTGTTATTGCAGGCGGTCCGGCTCGTAACGTATGTGAGCTGGCAGGAATCGAGAATATTCGTACAAAATCTCTTGGTTCCAACAATAAGCAGAACGTAGTACTTGCTACTATCGATGCTTTAAGCAAACTGAAATCCCCGGAAGAAGTTGCAAAACTTCGTGGATTATCTGTAGAAGAAGTAGTAGGTTAAGGAGGAATAAGAAATGGCAAATTTAAAAATTACACTCGTAAAATCTACTATCGGTGCAGTGCCAAAGAATAAAAAGACAGTAGAAGCATTAGGTCTTAAGAAAATTGGCGCATCAGTTGAACGTCCGGATAACAAAGCTGTTAGAGGAATGATTCAGCAGGTAAGACATTTAGTGAAAGTAGAAGAAATCTAATTATAGAGATAAGGAGGTGCCAGAAATGGATTTATCCAATTTACAGCCGGCATTAGGTTCTAAGCATAGTGATAATTTCAGAAGAGGCCGTGGTCACGGTTCAGGAAACGGTAAGACCGCTGGTAAAGGACACAAGGGACAGAAAGCTCGTTCCGGAGCTCCAAGACCAGGCTTTGAAGGTGGCCAGATGCCTTTATACAGAAGATTACCGAAGAGAGGTTTCAAATGTATTAATTCCAAGACTATCGTTGGAATCAATGTATCTGCTCTTGAAGTATTCGACAACGATGCAGTAGTATCTGTTGAAACTTTACTGGAAAAAGGTATCGTAAAGAATCCAAGAGATGGAGTTAAGATCCTTGGAAACGGCGAACTTACTAAGAAGCTCACAGTTCAGGCTAATGCATTCAGCGCAAGCGCAAAAGAAAAAATCGAGGCTCTTGGTGGAAAAGCTGAGGTGATCTAATGTTTGATACAGTTCGTAACGCATTTAAAGTAAAAGATATTAGAAATAGAATTTTATTTACCTTTTTTATGCTGATTATCATCCGAATCGGTTCACAGTTACCGATTCCGGGTGTTGACCGGAATGTGTTTGCAGACTGGTTTGCTAATCAGAGTAGTGATGCGTTTAACTTTTTCGATGCAGTAACAGGCGGTTCATTCTTACAGATGTCCGTCTTTGCATTGAATATCACACCATATATCACATCTTCTATCATCATGCAGCTGTTGACGATTGCAATTCCAAAACTGGAAGAGATGCAGCGTGACGGCGAAGAAGGAAGAAAGAAAATTGCAGAGATTACACGTTATGTGACTGTTGCTCTGGCTTTAATCGAAGCAATTGCAATGGCAATCGGATTCTCCAGAAGCGGTTATCTGACCGATAAAGGATGGCTTACGATTATTCAGGTAATTGTAACCTTGACAGCAGGTTCTGCAGTACTTATGTGGATTGGTGAGAGAATTACGGAAAAGGGTGTTGGAAACGGTATTTCTATCGTACTTGTAATCAACATTATTTCACGAATTCCTAACGATTTTGGAACACTGTATGAGCAGTTTGTAAAAGGAAAGATTCCTGCAAAAGCAGTTCTTGCAGTAGTAATTATCGCAGCAATCATTTTAGTAACCGTTGTCTTTGTCGTTGTCCTTCAGGCAGCTCAGAGAAAGATTCCGGTACAATATTCGAAGAAAATTCAGGGAAGAAAACAGGTAGGCGGTCAGTCTACGCATATTCCTCTGAAAGTAAATACCGGTGGAGTTATCCCGGTTATCTTCGCACAGTCTTTAATGCAGTTCCCGGTTGTTATTGCGTCTCTCTTAGGAAAGGGCAATGGAACAGGAATTGGCAGTAAGATTTTAAAGGGATTATCCCAGTCTAACTGGTGCAACCCACAGGAGCCAATCTACAGCATTGGTTTGGCTGTATATCTTGTATTGATTATTGCATTTGCATACTTCTATACATCCATTACATTCAATCCGCTGGAGATTGCGAACAACATGAAGAGACAGGGTGGATTTATCCCGGGTATCAGACCTGGAAAACCAACCAGCGATTATCTGAATCGGATTTTAAATTACATTGTCTTTATTGGTGCGGCAGGCTTATCCATTGTTGCAGTTATTCCAATCTTCTTCAATGGAGTATTTAAAGCAAACGTATCTTTCGGTGGAACATCTATCATCATTATCGTAGGTGTTGTTATCGAGACAATTAAACAGATCGAATCCCAGATGTTAGTTCGTTACTATAAAGGATTTTTGAATGACTAATGTGTACCAGAAGGGGGTGCTGCAAATGCAGCGTCTCCTGTGGTGCACTAAAGTTGTTTATAGAAGAAAAAGCAGATTAGCTTGCAAAGAAGAAGGTAAACAGGAGGTTTTCTTTATATGAAAATTATTATGTTAGGAGCGCCGGGTGCTGGTAAAGGTACACAGGCAAAACAGATTGCAGATAAATATTCTATTCCACACATCTCAACAGGCGATATTTTCCGTGCAAATATCAAAAACGGAACAGAATTAGGCAAGAAAGCAAAACAGTATATGGACCAGGGAGCTTTGGTTCCGGATGAATTAACCTGTGATCTGGTAATGGACAGAATACAGCAGGATGACTGCAAGAACGGCTTCGTACTGGACGGTTTTCCAAGAACCATTCCTCAGGCAGAAGCATTGGATGCAGCACTTGGTAAAATAAACGAGAAGATGGACTATGCAATTGATGTAGATGTTCCAGACGAAAATATCGTAAATCGTATGAGCGGCAGAAGAGCCTGCTTAAATTGTGGAGCAACCTATCATCTTATTTCCATTCCACCAAAGGTAGAAGGAATCTGTGACCGTTGTGGCAGCGAAATTGTATTGCGTGAAGATGATAAGCCAGAGACAGTTCAGAAGAGATTAAAAGTATATCATGAGCAGACACAGCCATTGATTGATTATTATAAGAATCAGGGCATTTTAAAATCTGTAGACGGAACACAGCCGATGGATGAAGTATTCAAAGCCATCGTTACAATCTTAGGAGCGTAAATAATGTCGGTTACGATTAAATCAGCAGAAGAAATAGAGCTGATGCGTCAGGCAGGAAAGTATCTTGCTAAAGTACATCAGGAACTGGAACGTGCAATCAAACCTGGAATCAGCACATGGGAGATTGATAAAATCGGAGAAGAGACCATCCGCAGCCTTGGCTGCGAACCGAATTTCCTGAATTATCAGGGCTATCCGGCATCCGTCTGTGTATCGGTCAACGACGAAGTTGTTCATGGAATTCCAAGAAAAGACCATATTATTAAGGAAGGCGATATCGTAAGCCTTGATACCGGTCTTATCTATAAGGGATATCATTCCGATGCGGCAAGAACCCATGGAGTTGGTGAAATCAGTAAAGAGGCTGCTCTTTTAATAGAAAGAACCCGGGAAAGCTTTTTCCAGGGAATGCAGTATGCAAGAGCCGGAAGAAGGCTTTATGAAATCTCAGGAGCAATCGGAGATTATGCAGAAAGCTACGGCTACGGAGTTGTATATGATCTGGTAGGGCATGGCATTGGAACCCATCTTCATGAGGAACCGGAGATTCCGAATTTCCGTCAGTGGAGAAGAGGTCTGAAGCTGAAGGCAGGAATGACATTGGCAGTTGAGCCGATGATAAATGCCGGAAGCCCGGATGTGGAATGGATGGATGATGAATGGACAGTAGTAACCTACGATGGTTCCTTATCTGCACATTATGAAAACACCATTCTGATTACAGAAGGAAGACCGGAAATCCTTACATTGACAGAGGAGGAAAGAGAATGTATCTGGCAAGAGTAAAGGCAGGTCACGACCGGAATCAGTACTATGTAGTGCAGTCACAGGATGAAAAATTCGTCTATCTTGTAAATGGAACCACAAGAACCTGTGACCGGCCGAGAAAGAAAAGCTACAAACATGTACAGCTTGTAAAAAAGCTTCCGCAGGAAGTCTTAGAAGCAGTAAATAAACCTGGGCTTACAGAAAATGCAAAAGCAGCAAAGCTGATTAAGGCTTATGAGCAATATATATTAACCAGAAAAGATTGATTTAGCAGGAGGAAAGAAAATGTCAAAGGCAGATGTAATTGAAGTAGAAGGAACAATTTTGGAAAAGCTTCCAAACGCAATGTTTCAGGTGCAGCTTGAGAATGGCCATCAGGTACTGGCGCATATCAGCGGCAAATTAAGAATGAATTTCATTCGTATCTTACCAGGTGATAAGGTTACGATTGAGATGTCTCCATATGATCTGACAAAGGGCAGAATTATCTGGAGAGATAAATAAGGAGAAAATTCGAGAAAAGTAGTTGATTTTTCGGATTCTCTATGCTAAAATGCTAAATGGACGCTTTTGTGAAAACAAGGGCATATTATGCTGTTTAGCAGAAAGAAAAGAGAAATACCCATGGAAACATGTTTTCCGGGGCGCAGGCAAGTAGAAAGGAGGATTATGCTGTGAAGGTAAGATCATCAGTTAAACCTATTTGCGAGAAGTGCAAAGTTATCAAAAGAAAGGGAAGCATCAGAATCATCTGTGAAAACCCTAAGCACAAACAGAGACAGGGTTAATTTCCACTTTGTTTGAAAAATTATGTGCGGCTGCAGCGCATGAGAATGTGCTGTTCATAATATAACGCGAACGCGCGTGGTCTGTTGCGCAGTCCTTACATACCGAGAGGATGCAGCAGATTGTGGCTGGGATTGCTAAGCAATCATTACTATAGGAAGAAAAAGGTGTATGCACACATTTCAGGGCGGGAAACCGCAGCTGCATGGGTCTTTGGAATTCCTTACTATTAACAAAGAAATCTATATGGAGGTGTAAACACACATGGCTCGTATTGCAGGTGTAGATTTACCAAGAGAAAAACGTGTTGAGATTGGTTTGACTTATATCTATGGAATCGGCAGAGTTAGTGCTGACCGTATCCTTGCTGAGGCAAACGTTAATCCTGATACCCGTTGCAGAGACTTAACTGACGACGAGGTAAAAAGAATTAGTGCAGTAATCGATGAGACTCAGGTTGTAGAAGGTGACTTAAGACGTCAGACAGCTCTTGATATCAAGAGATTACAGGAAATCGGATGCTATCGTGGAATCCGTCATAGAAAAGGACTTCCGGTTCGTGGTCAGAAAACAAAGACCAATGCAAGAACAAGAAAAGGTCCTAAGAGAACTGTTGCAAACAAGAAGAAATAATTCTTGGCAACTATATAATTTTAAATTTAAGAAAGTAGGTTAGTTTAGATATGGCTAAAGTTACAAAAAAAGTGACAAAAAAGCGTGTAAGAAAAAACGTTGAACATGGACAGGCACATATTCAGGCATCCTTCAATAACACCATCGTTACATTAACAGATGCTGAAGGTAATGCATTATCATGGGCAAGTGCCGGTGGTCTTGGATTTAGAGGTTCAAAGAAATCTACTCCATATGCTGCACAGATGGCAGCAGAAACTGCTACAAAAGCAGCTCTTATACATGGATTAAAAACAGTTGATGTTATGGTTAAAGGACCAGGATCAGGAAGAGAAGCAGCAATCCGTGCCCTTCAGGCAGCCGGACTTGAAGTTCTTTCTATTCGTGACGTAACTCCAGTTCCTCATAATGGATGTCGTCCACCAAAACGTCGTAGAGTATAATTAGGAGGGATATCTAAAATGGCAGTAAATAAAGTTCCTGTTCTGAAAAGATGCAGATCTCTTGGCTTAGAGCCAAGTTATTTGGGATATGATAAAAAATCTAACAGAGAATTAAAGAGAGCGAACAAGAAGGTATCTGAGTATGGCCTTCAGCTTCGCGAAAAACAGAAAGCAAAATTCATTTACGGAGTATTAGAGAAACCATTCCGTAACTATTATGATAAAGCAGACCAGATGAAAGGTATGACAGGTACAAACCTGATGACTATCTTAGAGAGCCGTCTTGATAATGTTATCTTCCGTCTTGGATTTGCAAGAACCAGAAGAGAAGCAAGACAGATTGTTGACCATAAATTCGTTACAGTTAACGGAAAGTTAGTTAACATTCCTTCTTACCTGGTAAAAGCTGGCGATGTAATCGAAATCAAAGAGAGCCGTAAAAATTCCCAGAGAATGAAAGATGTCGTAGAAGTAGCTGGCGGCAGATTAGTTCCGGAATGGCTTGATGTTGATGCAGAGAAAATGCAGGGAACCGTAAAAGAGTTACCTTCCAGAGAAATGATTGATGTACCAGTAGACGAGATGCTTATCGTCGAGTTGTATTCTAAATAATCATAAACTAGCGGGCTGAAAGAAGAAACAAATTACCCGAAAGAAGGAGGGGCTTTGTAGTGTTCGATTTTCAAAAACCAACAATTGAAATTGCTGAAATTTCTGAAGACAAAAGATATGGAAGATTCGTATGCGAACCTTTGGAAAGAGGATATGGTACAACACTTGGTAATTCTTTAAGAAGAATCATGTTGTCATCCCTGCCAGGTGCAGCAGTAAGTCAGGTTAAAATCGATGGTGTACTTCATGAGTTCAGTTCTATTCCTGGCGTAAAGGAAGATGTTACTGAAATCATTATGAACATCAAAGAGCTTGCAATCCGTAATAACAGCGCTGATGATGAGCCTAAGGTAGCTTACATTGAGTTCAGTGGTGAAGGCGTTGTTACAGCAGCAGATATTCAGGTAGATCAGGATATTCAGATCATGAATCCGGATTTAGTAATTGCACACTTAAACGGCGGTGCTGATTCCAAATTATACATGGAATTAACCATTACCAAAGGTAGAGGTTATGTCAGCGCAGATAAGAACAAAGATGCAGATTTACCAATTGGTGTAATCGCAGTAGATTCTATCTATACACCGGTAGAGCGTGTGAACTTATCCATTCAGAATACCCGTGTGGGTCAGATTACCGATTACGATAAACTGACACTTGACGTATATACCAATGGAACACTTGCTCCAGATGAAGCAGTCAGCTTAGCTGCAAAGGTATTAAGCGAGCACTTAAGTCTTTTCATTGACCTTTCCGAGAATGCTAAGACAGCAGAAGTCATGATTGAGAAAGAAGACAATGCGAAGGAAAAAGTTCTTGAGATGAACATTGACGAACTGGAGTTATCCGTACGTTCTTACAACTGCTTGAAGAGAGCAGGTATCAATACTGTTGAAGAACTTACAAACCGTACACCGGAAGATATGATGAAAGTTCGTAACCTTGGACGTAAGTCTTTGGAAGAAGTATTAGCAAAATTAAAAGAATTAGGCCTTCAGCTCAATCAGGGCGACGAGGTTTAAGATAACTCAGTGCAGCAGCATCAGTAAGTCCGATGAGCGTGGTGATGTTGGTTCATGAGTGGCACAAAACAAGCATTCGGTAAGTAAGTCCGATGAGCATGGCCGGATGTACCACAAATGGAGGAATAAAAATGGCAAAGTATAGAAAATTAGGAAGAACATCTTCCCAGAGAAAAGCATTACTGAGAAATCAGGTAACAGCATTATTAAACAATGGTAAAATTGTTACCACAGAAGCAAAAGCAAAAGAAATCCGTAAAATTGCAGAAGGCCTTATTGCAATGGCAGTTCGCGAGAAAGATAACTTCGAAGAAGTTACTGTAAAAGCTAAAGTTGCAAGAAAAGACAAAGACGGCAAGAGAGTAAAAGAAGTTGTAGATGGTAAGAAAGTTACTGTATATGACGAAGTGGAAAAAACAATCAAGAAGGATAATCCTTCCCGTCTTCATGCAAGAAGAGAGATGTTAAAAGTTCTTTATCCTGTAACTGAAGTTCCTACAGAAGCAGCAGGAAAGAAGAAAAATACAAAGAAAGTTGATTTAGTTGCAAAATTATTCGACGAAATCGCACCTAAGTATGCAGACCGTAACGGTGGTTACACAAGAATCGTAAAGATTGGTCAGCGTAAAGGTGACGGAGCTTTAGAAGTTCTTATCGAGTTAGTATAATTAACATCGTTTTATATGAATCAAAAAAGAGTCAGGACATTCGTGTCCTGGCTCTTTTTTGCTTGTTTACAGGAAATGAGACATTTGTCAACTTGATGGAAAGAGACAATTGTATATAATGAAATTAAGACAAAAGAATGGAGCAGGGAACAGACGATGAGACAATTTATGAAACCAGAAAGAATTCGAATCATAGCAGTGCTGGCTATTTTCAATTATATATTTTTAGGCTCGGAGTATCTGTTTGACAATATGATACGCTATGCAACAGATTCCGCAGGAGTAGTAAGGGCACAGAACTATGTGCTGGGAATCAGCGTAATAGGATTCCTGTTATTCCCATGCATTAACCGTTATTTTAACCAGAAGATGCGGGAGATAGGTTTATATTTATTGCCGATAGCAGGAATCATCTGCATTTTCGTAATTCAGGAGCATTTGTCCTATCGAAGTATGCTTTTATCCGGATTCCTGCTTTATATTTTATATGGCATGATTGGAAGTGCTGTACATTATTATGCTGTGGTAAGCCTTTCGACAGAAAAGGGACTTGCACAAACCGTTGGATTTGGATATGCCTTTGGATTATTGCTTCAGTTTATCAGCAATAATCTGATACATAACAGCACTGTAGAGTCTGTTGCACTTTCCGTTTTTCTGGCGGCAATGGTATTGCTGGTTCGCAGACTGAGTCTGGAATGCAGCCGGGGGGTAGTAGGAGCAGAGGCTTCAGGGACAGATTCAGATATTGATATCCGGAAGAATAACAGGCGAAGCCTCAGACATCCGATGCTTGCGGCACTGCTTTTGATTTCAATAGTGGTTCTGATGACATGCATTTTTTCCAGTCTGGACAATGCAGTAACTTTAGTACATGCAGGTGGAAGTGTAGATATTGGTCAGTGGCCGAGATTATTGCTTGCGGTAAGCGGACTGTTGGCAGGAGTGCTTTTTGATATAAAAGAGCATAGATTTATGCAGATTATGATGTACTGTGTGACACTGCTTTCAACAATGTGTGTAGTGATAATAGTCTGGGGCGGACCATTTATGGCAGGTCTTATTGTGTTCTATTTGTCCGCAGGCTTCTTTGTGGTATATTTTACCACCAGTTTTATGGACCTTTCCTATTATATGAAAGTACCGGAGTTATGGGCTGGACTTGGAAGGGCAACAAATAATATCTGTGCCGGGATTACAGGAACTATTTCCCTGATGCTGATAGAGACCGGGGATGGTATGCGCATCAGCATCATAGCATTGATTTTATTTGCAGTTATCAGTATGCTGGTATATTTGTATATGGTACAGTTTCGTATGGATATACAGGAAGAAAATATGGCGAAAATGTTGGAAAAAGAACGTGAAAAATTTGGGGAGGATAAATTTCAGGCGTTTGTAAAGAATTATGTACTTACAAACAGGGAGCAGGATGTGTTAAGGTTATTGCTTTCTTCTGATGAAAGTGTACAGGTAATAGCAGAGCAGCTATATATTTCAAGAGCAGCATTGTACCGTTATATGGCATCTTTAAATGAAAAGACAGAGACGAAGTCGAGAATTGGGCTTCTTCAGTTCTATTATAGCTGGAAACAGCCATAAATCGTGGAAAATCCCTAAAATGAGACAAATGTAAACTTATCAAAACAGGTGGGAAAAGCGTATATTCATATAGTAAAAGGACAGAAAAGGAAGGAGGAAAAACGTGAGAAAAAAATCCATTAGAGGATTGCTTTGTCTGCTTATGCTGGTGGTACTGGGAGGCTGCGGAGCCTGCAACGTGTGTGGTGGAAGTGGCAGTTTATAGAAGAAAGTAAAGGAGAAAAAATATGAAGATGCGAAAGAAAATTTCCTGGTTGTTAAGCTTTTTTATGGTATTTTCATTATTTATGGGAAGTGCCGGCATGATTGTAAAAGCTGATGGACAGAAAGCAGTGGTCAGAATTGCAAGACAGGACAGCACAGCGACCGGAACCGTGTATTATAAATGGGATACGGCGGCTGAATGGACAGAAGTAAACCAGACTGCATATAATGATACACCAATAGAAATAAACAGACCGGATGACAGTCTTGACCATACGGTACATTTTAAAGTAGTATGTGGAACGGATACAATAATCAATCACTGTCAGGTGAATAAAAATGGTGCACAGGATGCAAGCCTTGACAAGAATATACTTACATCAGAGGGCGGACAGGCATTTTCTGTAAGCACCTCAGAGCAGGTGGAACTGATTCTGGAATTTCGTACTGCAGCATCCGGAGGCAGTGGTTCCACAACGGGTCCGGCATCTGGAGAAACAATTGCAGTTACAGCAACTGCAGTGGGAGGAGCAATTGGAGACTTACAGATAGATGGCATGAGGATTGGTTCCGGAATGGGATCGAATATATCAGGCAGCTTTGCTGGAGATAAGACGCAGCAACACAGAGTGGCAATTGCAGCAGATTTTGGTTATGCATTTGCATCCATTATGGTAAATGGAACAGCAATTCCATTAGGTGGAACGACAGACAATCTGGAATTTGAAGTGGCTCCGGCAGATTCTTATCAGATTGAAGTGGCACTGACTACGAACAGCAGCCGTAATTATAATATCGTATGGGCACCATCCCTTACAGTAGCAGAACAGCATGGATTTGGAAATGACTGTGTTATTGAACATGGAAGCGTGGAAATAATCAGTGCACAGTTAGAGGATGGAACTGTGGTAAATGCAGCAGAACTGGCAGGCGGAAATATAGCAGATGCATCCACAAGACTGGATGGAGACTTTGGCTATGCCGAATTTAAAGCAGGCACCAAAGTAACCATTAAGTTTACACCGGATTATGGTTATCAGTTATTAAGCGCATCTTTAAATGGTGGAAAGCTGACAGCAGTAGATTCACAGGTAAGTACCTTTGTATTGGATATGCCTGCAACAGATTTACATCTGAGTGCATTATTTACAAAGTCAGAGGATAAAGTAAATACGGCAAGTACAAAAGTAGACGGTGCAACCCTTGGAAATGCAGAAAATATTATTGGTTCCGGAAATCTTCAGTTAAATATTGCAGATATCAGTGGAACAGAACTGAATCAGATACAGGGTGGCATGCAGGCACAGGCAGGAAATGGAGAGATTCAAAGCTATCTTTCCATGGATTTATTCCAGGTCGTAAACAAAGGAAATTCCAACGATGCATGGGAAACCCAGTTGACCGATTTAAATGCGAAATTGAATGTAACCCTTCAGGTAAAAGATGAGATGAAGAACCAGCAGGGAACTTATTATGTGATTCGAGAGCATGATGGTGCCTATGAAAAACTTCCTGCAACGTATGATGCAGCAAGTGGAACCATAACCTTTGCAACTGATAAATTTTCGGCATATGCACTGGTATTTGAAGCCGGAACTTCATCAGGTACAACAACGCCGGGAAGCGGAACAACAGGAAATGGCAACGGCACAGCAGGAAGCGGTACTGCAGGAAGTAATACAACAGGAAATACCACCGCAGGAAACACATCACAGACCGCAACCGTGAAAACAGGAGACATGACTCCGGTTGGCATCTGGTTTTTGCTGGCACTGTGCAGTGGCATAGGGGCTATTTATTTTGGATGCAGAAAACGGATAAAAGATTGAAAGAATATATTGGCAGACCACTCCTATATTGTTATAATGAAAAAGGTTCATGAAAATGTTATGCAAATCAGCAGGAGGGTTTAGAAATGAGATTTAATATTGAAGGCGAACCAATGCCGGTTGTAGTCTGTGAATTAGAGTCAGGCGAAATGATGATTACCGAAAAGGGAGCAATGTCCTGGATGTCTCCGAATATGCAGATGAATACGGTTGGCGGCGGAATTGGAAAAATATTTGGAAGAATGGTTAGTGGAGAGAGTATGTTTGTAAATACATACACTGCAATGAATGGTCAGGGAACCATTGCATTTGCATCCAGTTTTCCGGGATGTATCCGGGCATTTGAGATTCAGCCAGGGTCAGATATTGTATGTCAGAAGTCAGCATTTTTAGCATCTACTTCAGGAGTAGAATTGTCCGTATTTTTCCAGAAGAGAGTAGGAGCCGGTTTCTTTGGCGGAGAAGGATTTATTATGCAGAGACTTTCTGGACAGGGAATGGCATTTGTTGAATTTGACGGCTATATCAAAGAGTATATGCTTCAGCCTGGCCAGTCAATTATCGTAGACACAGGATATCTTGCAGCAATGGATTCTTCCTGTTCTATCGACATACAGACCGTACCTGGCCTTAAGAATATCATGTTTGGTGGAGAGGGAGTATTCAATACCGTAGTAACCGGACCGGGTCGTGTATTCTTACAGTCCATGCCAATCTCACAGATGGCAGGATGTCTGCGCCCATATCTTCCGAGCGGAAAATAAGAGATGAATTTAAATTAACAGTAGATAGATATGCTCCCTTCTGGGTAGATAAGTGAAATAATAAAATCACTTACTACTTAGGAGGGAGCATTTTCTATATCTAAATCAAAAATAAGGGTGAGCGCATCCAATCGTTTACTGGGAAATTTATGCTTGAGACGAAAGATGTGATACATCCATATAGTTTGGAAGTCCGTTGTGATATGCAATCGGAACTTCGCCCTGTATCAGCGGGGTGAGATAAGTAAGCATCTCATACGTGACATTGTTGCCTCTGGCATTAATCCATTCGCGCGGAACGGATTTCGCTTCGTTTGCTATATTTTTGATCTCTGCGTAGTCGTATGTAATGGTATAGGGTGCATCAGAGGTTCGTTTCATAATGACCATCGAAGCGGTGACACCCTGCAGAGCCAACGATACGGCTTTCTCTCCGGATAAGAATGCTTCCTTTAAATCGGTGGCAGAGGAGAGATGCACTGCGCAGCGCTGCAGGATGTTAATTTCAACGGAGCGGACCTTGACAGGAAGGCTTGCCCTGATCAGAAGTTCCAAAGCTTTTCCGGCGCCACTCAACTGGCTGTGACCGAATGTGTCGGAAGAGTTTTCTCCAGCGCTGATGTAGTTGCCGTTACTGTCATGAATTCCCTCTGAGACGGCGACAATCACATTGTTTTGCACGGTGAGAAGATCACGCACATCTTCAACAAAACTTTCGGTGTTAAAATCACTCTCCGGAAGATAGATCAGGTGCGGCGCGCTGCAATATGAATTGCGAGCGAGTGCGGATGCAGCCGTCAGCCAGCCGGCGTCGCGTCCCATAATCTCGATAATCGTAACGCTTTTAACTGGATAAATAATCGTGTCATGCGCAATCTCAAGGAGTGTAGATGCGATGTATTTTGCAGCAGAGCCAAAGCCCGGAGTGTGATCGGTAATCATAAGATCGTTGTCGATGGTCTTTGGGATGCCTATAATCTGAATATTGCTGCCGATTGAGTCAGCATAAGAGGAAAGTTTTAACACGGTATCCATTGAATCATTTCCACCGATATAGAAAAATGCCTTAATGTTTAAAGCCTTAAATTGTGCAAAAATCTTCTCATAATCAGATGCATCTTCATGGTAATCCTTTAATTTGTAGCGGCACGAGCCCAGATACATGGCCGGTGTAGTTGCAAGCCGCTGTAATGTATCTTTGCCGGAAGCCGCCAGCTCCGTAAGATTTAGGTAATGCTGGTTCAGAATACCGAGAATACCATTGATCGAACCGTAGACTGTTCCATAATGTCCAATAGATGCGCAGATGACGCCCACAAGACTGGCATTGATTGCAACGGTCGGACCGCCGGATTGCGCAACGATGCAATTAGGTAAATTTATATGCTGTGTCATGGTAAAAATCCTCCTCCTATACGATATAAAGTTTGATACCCATATCCTGAATAATGTTTTTCCATTCATCCGTAATGCCGCTGTCTGTGACAATTGCATCGACGGAATTGAGCGGTGCAACAAAAGCAGAACGTACCAGTCCAAACTTGCTGGAGTCTGCTACGAGAATTGTGGAAAGAGAAGAGCTCATTGCCGCCTTTTTCGTCAGAACTTCATAGTTGTGCGCACAGGTGATGCCGAGTGCTTCGTGAATACCGGATGCAGCAAGGAAGAACTTGCTGGCGCGGCGGCTTCTGATCAGTTCATTGGCATAGGAAGATTCAAACATCTGATCTGCCTTGTGCAGCAGACCGCCTGCTAACGTGAGCTGGATGCCTTCCTTTGGGAAAAGCTGCGTTAATGTATAGTAGTTATAACATGTAATATTCAGATTAATATGTTCCGGAATAAAATATGCCATAGCTGCAATCGTTGTACCGGAATCGAGGATGATGGTGTCGTTCGGTTGAATTAGTGACGCGGCAAACTGTCCTATCATCTGCTTTTCCTTCGCAAACTTCGTCTGTTCCGAGTGAAGCGTGTATTCGCTTTCAATATTTGTAATCATAGACTTGTCGTTGACCGGCAACTGGATTCCGTGACTGCGCACAAACAGGTTATTCTCTTTTAAATATTTCAGATCCCGCCGTATCGTCATCTCGGATACATTTAACATTTCCGAGAGATCTTTGACCGATAGGGAAGGTGATTCCTGCAAAAAGGAATAGATTTCATTGATTCGTTGCTCCTTTTTCTTCAATATGTTCACCTCTCATTAAAAAAATCACAAGTTATTTGTATAAAGTATAACATAATACAACTTGAAAATGTTAGAAAATGTTCAAAAATGTTTGATTCATGAAAAATATACAAAAAAACAATATTTGGATTGTGGAAAATAGTTATACTGATAAAATGAAAATATTAAGAAAATATTGGAAAATAAAGAAATATTGAGAAAATGTGCGAAGTAACAAAAAATATAAAAATGTTAGAAATTGTTCAAAAACTAACAAATTTGGATTTGATGTACATAAAAATTTGTGGTAAAAAATAATTACAACGTATGAAGTGCACTACAATATACAAAAGTAAAGGAGAACGATATGGTAAATTTAAGCAGAAAAAAGTATGTGAGACTGCTTGTCGTAGCACTTATCATCTGTTTGATCAGTATGATCGGCGCAAGTCTCGTCAATACGAACTTTGGACACATCAAAGTACAGAACTTTAGTATTGAGGATGCAAACGGACACAAGATAGCACTCGTAATGTACAAACCGGAAAATGCAACGGCTGAGACGCCTGCACCGTGTGTTGTAACATTACATGGTAGTTTCGATGCAAAAGAGACACAGGATTACACCTGTCTGGAACTTGCAAAGAGAGGATTTGTTGTATTGTCCATGGACTGTGACGGACATGGAGATTCCGATAACTACAAAGACAACCCAATGGATGCTTTCTTTACAGTAACCGCGAACCCGGGTTCTGCATTTGAGGATATTTCTACATCTCCTGGATCAGGAATGTGTGATGTTGTAAATTACGCTTACAACAGCCTTTCATTTGTAGATAAGGATCAGATCGGTATCACAGGACATTCTCTTGGCGGTAAGATGGCGAATGCCTGCCTTGCTTACAACAAGATTCAGGAAGCAAACGGTGGTGTAAATCAGATAGCAGCAGTATTCCTTATGGGAAATCAGCAGCTAAACATTGATGGTGTATGGCAGGATCATTTAAATTATGATCCGGATGACACACCGGACAGCGGCGACGAGATTCCGTTATACTACGATGTCGATTATGGTATTGATGCCGGACAGTTAGATGAGAACAACTATCAGACAGAAGCCGGTGGACCGCAAAACTTCTATAAGTCAGCCAATGCAAGAGTTCTCATTAACGAGCTTGATAATTATGATTTGCAGGAAGGCGATGATGTTGAAGTTGGTAAGATCTACGAAGGAACCGTACAGGGTTCTGAGGAGAAATATATCCGTGCTTTATATCAGCCTTATGAGACACATATTTTAAACCATTACTCATTGGCAACAACATCAAATCTGGTTGACTTCTTCCAGAATGCTTTTGAAGCACCGAATTACATTGATGCAGGAAGCCTTACAATTCAGTACAAGTGGTTCTTTAATACCATTGGTGTAATCGGATTCTTCCTCTCGGTATATGCATTTGCAAGTATTTTATTAACAACCGGTTTCTTTGGTACATTACTTGCCAAGAAGGAAAGCGACATCTACGTTCCGACAGCACCAAAGGGTGTCAAAGGAAATGTAATTTACTGGGTATTCTTAGCATTAGGCGGATTACTTCCGGCAACATTCATGATTCCATTAGAGCAGTGGATTGGTGCCCACAAGGGAGCAGATTTCGCGACACGATCACTCTTCGGAACGAAGATCTGGCCACAGGGATTAACATTAGAACAGGGTATGTGGACAGGTGCGGCAGGACTCCTTGGATTAGCATTCTTCGCAATCGGTTATTTCCTGGTTAGTAAGAAGAATGGTGTAAAACCTGCTGACTGGAACTTAAAGATGAGCAGGTCCAATGTAGGTAAGACTATTTTAATCGTACTTGCATCAATTGGATTTGGATATGGTGTTGCAGGCTTTGCGAAGTACTTCTTCGGAGTAGATTTCCGTTTTATCAGCTATGTGATCAAGTGGCCTTCAAGTGGATCGCTCCTGATTGCATTAAGATTTATCCCATTAGTTGCAGTATTCTACTTTGCAAATGCACTGTGTCAGAACCTTTGCAATATGGTGGCAGGAAGAAAAGAGTGGTTAAATACATTACTGATGTGCCTTGCAAACATTATTGGTCTTGTATGCATCTGGGTCTACCAGTACTCAGGACTGATCTCAAAAGGAGTTGTAAGACTCGATAGTGCACGCGTAATGCTTACATGGCCATTATTCATTAACCTGACTGTGTGCACCATCATTTCCAGAAGATTCTATAAGAAGACTGGAAAGGTTTATATTGGAGCACTCATGAATACAATCCTGTTTACAGTGATTGGTTGCGCAAACACAATGACATTGCACTGTACAAACTGGTGGTTCTAAAAAACTGGGGGAGTATCCGGGATACTCCCCCAGCTATTAAAATCTGGTATGGAGGTAGAAATGAGAAAGATTATAAACGATCCTGATAACATTGTAGAGGAGATGATGGAAGGCTTTATTGCGGCGTATCATCATATGTATTACAAACATCCTGAAGTAAACAGTGTGATCAGCCGATGCAGAAGAAAAAACAAAGTGTCGTTGATTATCGGCGGTGGAAGTGGACATGAACCGATGTTTTCCGGTTTTGTAGGAGCAGGACTTGCCGATGCTGCATGCTGTGGAAACATTTTTGCTTCACCGGATCCGAAGAATATTTACGAAACTGGAAAAAGCATTGATGAAGGCAAAGGAATTTTGTTTGTATATGGCTGTTATGCAGGCGATAATCTGAATTTTGATATGGGTGAAGAGTTCCTGAATGCTAAAGGAATCAAGACCGCACATGTGCGTGTACAGGACGATGTGGCGAGTGCACCAAAGGAGCGAAGGGGAGACCGAAGAGGCATCGCAGGTGATGTCTTTGTGATTAAGATTGCCGGAGCCGCATGTGATGCAGGATTAGAACTTGAAGAAGTAACAAGAATTACGGAGAAGGCAAGAGACAATACCCGTACAATCGGAGTAGCCACAGCACCGGCTCAGCTTCCGGGAGCGGACAAGCCCATCTTTGAATTAGGTGAGGACGAGATTGAATACGGAATGGGACTTCACGGTGAAAAAGGTGTAGAGAGAACCAAATGGGAACCGGCAGATGTTCTGGTAGAGAAAATGTACCGTCAGATTATGGAAGATTCAGACTTGAAACGTGGTGACAAAGTATGTGTTTTGGTCAACGGCTTAGGTTCCACAACAATTTTAGAACTATCAATCGTGTTCCGTAAGTTAAACGAACTGTTAAAAGAAGATGGAATCGGGATTTATGACACGGATTTAAATAACTACTGTACCAGTCAGGAAATGGGTGGATTTTCTATCACATTGATGAAACTGGACGATGAACTCAGGAAATATTACGATATGCCATGCTATTGTCCATTCTACGCAAAGGGAGCGGTTGAGCCTGTTAGAGAAGTGGCGGATGAGATTGAAGATACAGCACCAAAGAAAGAGAAGAAAGAAAAGAAGCAGCGGATAGCAAGCACTTATGTGAGAGGAAAGCATTACGAGAAGTTAAATGCAGAGGACTGCAGACAGATGCTTTTGTATATCGCGGATAAGATTCTGGCGAATGAGCCGTATCTGACCGAGGTGGACAGTGCAATTGGAGATGGCGATCATGGAATCGGTATGGCGACTGGCATGAAAAATGTGAAGGAAGTGCTTCTTGATATGGAAGGCGAGAAAAATGTATACAGTATCTTTGAGGAAGCCGGTAAAGCAATGCTTCTTAGCATGGGCGGTGCTTCCGGTGTTATCTTCGGAAGCCTTTATTTGGAAGGTGCTCTTGGTACGGAGAGCAAAGACTACCTTACTGCTGAGGACTTAAAGGCAATGGAAGAGAAGAGTCTGAAAGCCATCCAGGAGCGTGGCAAGGCAAGCGTCGGAGACAAAACAATGGTTGATGCGCTGGCACCAGCGGTAGAAGCAATGCAGCAGCATTACACCGAAGGTTTGGAGAAAATGCTCGAAGAGGCAGAGGCAGGCGCATTGCGCGGAGTGGAAAATACGAAGGATTGCATCGCCAGATTTGGCAGAGCAAAATCACTCGGCGAGAGAGCATTGGGATTCCAGGATGCAGGTGCAACCTCAACATGGTTGATCTTCCAGAGCATGAGAGAATTTGTGAAAGGAGAATAAGTAATATGAAGATAGCAATCGGATGCGACCCAAACGCACAGAAGGAAAAAGAAGAGGTTATAGCATTTATTGAGAAGAAGGGATACGGAACTGTAGAGGATTTCGGAAGTGAAGATTCAATCTATGCAAACGTGGCCATTAAGGTCAGCGAAGCAGTCGCTTCCGGTGGGTACGACAGAGGAATTTTAATCTGCGGAACCGGAATCGGAATGTCCATATCCGCAAATAAAGTAAAAGGTGCATACGCGGCACTGGTTTCGGATGTTTATTCCGCACAAAGAGCGCGTTTGAGTAATGATGCAAACATCATCTGCATGGGAGCTTTTACAACTGGAAGCAAAGTAAGAGAACTGTTAGTTGAGGCGTTTTTCGAGAACGAATTTGTAAAGGGATGTGCTTCACAGCCGAAAGTTGATGCGTTTGTGGAGTACGATCAGAATAGATAAGCAGGTAAAGCATATGAAACGAAAGAAATATTTTGGCAGTAATTTAAAAATGTATAAGAATGTCGCACAGACGGAAAGCTATCTGAAGGAGCTGGCAGACAGAACGAGAGAGCTTTGCATGCAGAATCCGGATATGGAATTGTTCATTCTGCCGTCTTACACGTCTTTGGAAACAGCGTCAAAAAGTACGGATCAGTCCGAAATCCATCTTGGTGCACAGAATATGTGCTGGGAGGATGAAGGTCAGTTTACCGGTGAGATTTCTCCGGTTATGTTAGAGGAACTTGACCTTCACCTTGTAATGGTAGGTCATTCCGAGCGCCGACATGTCTTTGGAGAGAGCAACATTGAGGAAAACAAGAAGATGCTCGCCGCGATGAAGCACGGCTTTACCGGTCTTCTATGCATCGGCGAGACGAAAGAAGAGAAAGGGTACGGTATCGCAGATGAGGTACTGCGTACACAGATCAAGGTTGGTCTGCATGGAATTGCGGCAGAGGATCTGGATAAAGTATGGATTGCATATGAGCCGGTATGGGCGATTGGTGTCAATGGTATACCAGCACCAGTGGAGTATGCACAGGAAAAGCATCATGTGATCCGAGAGACATTAAGAGAACTGTACGGCGAAGCCGCAGATGTTGTTCCGGCACTGTATGGCGGAAGTGTGAATCTTGAGAATGCTACTAGGCTTTTTGTACAGCCGGATATTGATGGCTTATATGTAGGAAGGGTTGCATGGGATGCAAAGCGTTTTGCCGGACTGATTGCAGATTGTCTGGCAACGGGTGAAAAGTAGAAGGTAGAAAGGAGTCAGCATGACAGAACTCGAATTAAAAAAGACAGCAAATGAGGTGCGTAAAAATATTGTGACCGCTGTGTATCATGCACATTCCGGTCATCCAGGTGGATCATTATCCGCAGCGGATATATTGACTTATCTCTATTTTGAGGAGATGAATGTTGAACCGAAGGATCCTGGGAAAGCGGATCGAGATCGTTTTGTATTATCCAAGGGACACGCAGCGCCGGGATTATATTCTGCCCTTGCGGAGCGTGGCTATATTGATAAAGAAGAATTAAAAGGCCTTCGTCATGTAGGCTGTTTCCTGCAGGGACATCCGGATATGAAGCATATACCGGGCGTGGATATGTCATCCGGTTCACTTGGACAGGGCATTTCCGCAGCCGTAGGTATGGCTCTGGCGGGTAAGATGGATCATGCGGATTACCGTGTGTACACATTGCTCGGTGACGGAGAGATTCAGGAAGGTCAGGCTTGGGAGGCTTCCATGCTGGCTGCCAACCACAAGCTTGACAATCTGGTTGTAATTGTGGACAACAATAACTTACAGATTGACGGAACGGTAGAAGAGGTCAATTCCCCATATCCAATCGACGAGAAATTTAAAGCATTCAAATTCCATGTGATCAGCATCAACGGAAACGACTTTGACGAGATTGCAGCAGCTTTCAAGAAAGCCCGTGAGCACAAGGGACAGCCTACTGCGATTATTGCCAGGACGATCAAAGGAAAAGGTGTTTCCTTCATGGAGAACCAGGTAGGCTGGCATGGCAAGGCACCGAACAAAGAGGAATATGAGACAGCAATGGAAGAATTAGAGAAAGCAGGTGAAGCATTATGTCAGAAGTAAAGAAGATTGCGACACGTGACAGTTACGGCAATGCATTGGTCGAATTGGGTAGGGAGCATGAAAATCTTGTTGTTTTAGATGCAGACCTGGCAGCTGCCACCAAGACTGTTGTATTTAAAAAAGCATATCCGGAACGTTTTATCGACTGTGGGATTGCAGAAGCAAATATGACTGGTGTTGCAGCAGGACTTTCTACATGTGGAAAGGTTCCATTTATCAGTTCTTTTGCGATGTTTGTAGCAGGAAGAGCATTTGAGCAGATACGCAATTCTATCGGATATCCGCATCTGAATGTGAAGATTGGTGCGACGCATGCAGGAATTACCGTCGGCGAGGACGGAGCAACACATCAGTGCAACGAGGATATTGCTTTGATGCGGACGATTCCAGGTATGGTTGTGATTAGCCCGGCGGACGATGTGGAAGCACGTGTAGCCGTGAAGGCGGCCTATAAGTATGAAGGACCGGTTTACTTACGATTTGGCAGACTGGCACTTCCAGTCATCCACAATGAGTCAGATTATACATTTGAGATTGGAAAAGGCGAAATTCTTCGCGAGGGAAAGGATCTGACAATTGTTGCAACCGGTGCAATGGTGAGCAACAGCCTTGAGGCTGCCAAAAAACTGAAAGAAGACGGTATCGAGGCAAAGGTGATTAACATTCATACAATCAAGCCACTCGATGAGGGCCTGATTGTTAAAGCAGCAAAAGAGACCGGCAAAATTGTCACGGTAGAGGAGCATTCCGTGATTGGCGGACTTGGAAGCGCGGTATGTGATGCACTTGCGGTGAAGGCTCCGACTCAGGTTTTAAAAATCGGAATCAACGATACGTTCGGCGAGTCCGGACCGGCAGTGGAACTGCTTAAAAAATATGGGCTGGATGCAGACAACATTTATGCAAAGATTAAAAGCTTTGTAAAATAATTCAAATAAGCAGCAGGAAAGCCTATATAGATGGTTTATAAAACTGCCTTACAACTCTTCCCGCTGGGCTGCCGGCAGGGTGAAGATAAATTCTGTGCCGACTCCTTCGGTACTGATGACGTTGATATTTTCATCATGTGCCTGAATAATTTCTTTTACGATAGAGAGTCCAAGACCGGAACCCTTCTTGTCCTTTCCACGGGACAGGTCGGTTTTGTAGAAACGCTCAAAAATTTTGTTCTGGCTGTCTTTTGGAATTCCGATGCCGGTATCCTTGACAGAAACAAATACTTTTTCGCTTTTCTTGGTAGTCTCAATGGTGATTTCAGAATCATGGTGGCTGAACTTGATGGCATTGTCAATCAGATTATAAACCACCTGCTGAATCTTGCTCATATCCGCTTTTACATAAAGTGTTTTACCGGCAAGAATCAGGTGGAAGGAAATCCGTTTGGCTTTGCAGGTTCCCTCAAAGGTAAGACAGGTCATTTTAATTAACTGGTTAATGTCAAATTCGCTGACGTCTAACATTGTGCCGTGGCTGCCGTATTTATTTAACTCTAAGAGGCTCTGGGTGAGCTTGGACAAACGGTCTGTCTCGAAAACAATGATATTTAAATATTTTTCCTGCATCTCCGGTGGAATCGTTCCGTCTAACATGGCTTCCACATAACCTTTGATGGAAGTAAGCGGAGAACGAAAATCATGGGAGACATTGGAAATAAATTTACGCTGGTCATCTTCCAGGGTATTCAGCTCATTTGCCATATAATTTAGAGAAGCGGCAAGATAGCCGATTTCATCATTTTTATGTACCGGAATTTTATAACTGAAATTGCCCTCGGCAAAAGCATCAGCACCCTTAATCATTTTGCGGATTGGGATGTAGACCTCGAAGCCAATGATAATCAGTAACAGGGTTGCACAGATAAAAATCAGAAGCAGAGTCAGGTACATAATATTCAGTAAATGTGCATGATGGTGCGTGATTATGGAAAGCGGCTGGTGAATCAGCACATATCCCCGCACCTTGTAATTAATCGTAATCGGCGAAAATACCGTAAGATGCGTATCGTCATAATAATTATAAAAAGAACCGGTGGTGTAATATTTGCTGCCAAAATCTGCCACATTAAATCCGTCAATGTGTGTCAGGTGGTCCATGTCCACAGATGCATTGGAGTTAATCAGAATATCACCATCTGTATTCATGACCCATATTTCTGAAGAAAGATAAGTGCTAAGGGTGGCAAGACTGTCATGCAAGTCATCTACCGTAATATCTTCATTGAAATAGTTTGAAGCATAGGTAGATGCAATCATATTGGCTTCCTTGTAAAGCCGGTCAACTTCGGTATCTTCAATATATTCATAAGTATAGTGGGAGCTGAAAGTGGATACGAGAATAAAGCCGAGAATGCCAAAAATCACATATCCAATCAGCAGCTTCAGATAAAGTCGTTTCTTCATTCTTTAACCTCGAATTTGTATCCGATGCCCCAGACCGTAGAAATGCTCCAGGCGGTATGATCGTTAATTTTCTCACGAAGTCTTTTTACATGAACGTCAACGGTTCTGGTATCGCCTGCGTATTCATAGCCCCAGATATGGTCTAAAAGCTGTTCTCTGGTAAATACCTGATTCGGTGAGGATGCAAGAAAATAAAGAAGCTCTAACTCCTTTGGCGGCATATCAATTGTTTTGCCGTAATATTCTACGGAATAGTTGGAAAGATTGACCACCAGATCCGGATAAGTAACACATTTTAAATCCGGCTGTACAGGCTCCTGCTTCACCGGCTGGTAGCGGCGGAGCACCGCCTTGACTCTGGCAACCAGTTCTTTGGAATCAAAAGGCTTCATGATATAGTCATCTGCCCCCAGCTCCAGTCCGAGAACCTTGTCAAAGATTTCACCTTTGGCAGATAACATGATAATCGGAACATTTGCTTTTGCCCGGATTTCACGGCATACCTGATAACCATCAATGCCCGGAAGCATCAAATCAAGAAGAATCAGATTTGGTGCATAGGTTTCAAATTCTTTCAAAGCAGATTCCCCATCATGAACCATCTTTGTATCAAAGCATTCCTTCGTGAGATACAGGGAAATCAGTTCTGCGATATTAACATCATCATCTACAATTAAAATTTTCTGTTTTGCAGCCATAGGAAACTTCCTTTCTGTTTTACGTAGTTCATATACTTGATTTATTTAAATTCTGCAATGGTAACACCGGCATCTCCTTCACCAAATTCTCCTAAGTGGAAGGACTTGATATAAGACTGTCGTTTCAAATGACTCTGTACGGCACTGCGCAGGGCACCGGTTCCTTTTCCGTGTACGATGCGCACGGAAGGAAGATGTGCAAGATAAGCATCATCCAAGTATTTATCCAAAAGAGCAATAGCTTCATCCACTGTTTTTCCAATCAGATTGATTTCTGTGGAAACAGAAGCGGATTTACTCATCTTAAGCTTTCCGGCACCGGTCTTGGCATATTTCTTGCTGCCCGGAGCAGCATCTTCAATTAGTACTAAATCCTTGATGTTTACCTGGGAGCGGAGAATTCCCATCTGCACAAAGAGGTCACCCTTTGCATTCGGCAGGGAGTGTACCGTTCCGGTTAAATTCATACTTAATACTTTTACGCTGTCACCGATACGAAGCTTCTTTGGAACCTTTGGATTGTAGATGGCAGTATCTTTTCCCTTTGAGCTCTTTTTCTCATTGGCAGCCATTTTCTCCCGGATATTGGTACGCTGTTTTTCCATTTCCTGAATGGAAGGTCTGGTAGTGCCATATTTATTGAAATTACGGATTGCCTCATCTGCAGTATCTTTGGCTTCCTGCAGAATCTGGTTTGCTTCTTCTTTTGCTTTACGAAGAATGGCATCCCGGCTTTCATCTAATTTTTCCTGCTTGTTCTTTAACTGCTGTTTTAATGCAGCAATTTCTGATTTGTAACGGTTGATTTCGGCCTGTTCTTTCTCTATGGTGATGCGGCTTGCTTCCAGGTCAGAAAGTAAATCTTCAAAATTCTGTTCATTACTGCTGATACGGGTTCTGGCATCCTCGATTAAAGTATCGGAAAGACCGAGTTTTTTGGAAATTGCAAAGGCATTACTTTTTCCCGGAATACCGATGAGAAGACGGTAAGTCGGACTTAAGGTTTCTACATCAAATTCGCAGCAGGCATTTTCAATTCCACTGGTAGTTAAGGCATAAATCTTAATCTCACTGTAGTGGGTGGTCGCCATGGTACGGATGCCTCGACTGTGAAAATAAGATAAGATAGAAACCGCCAGGGCAGCGCCCTCCGTAGGGTCAGTTCCGGCACATAACTCATCAAAGAGAACCAGGGAATGTTCATTGGCTTCTTTTAAAATGTGGATAATGTTGGTCATATGGGAAGAAAATGTGCTTAAGTTCTGCTCAATGCTTTGTTCATCTCCAATATCTGCAAAAATATCGTCAAAAACAGCAAGCTCACTGCGGTCTCCGGAAGGAATCGGAAGTCCCGCCTGTCCCATCAGAGTGAGAAGTCCCACAGTTTTTAAGGAAACGGTTTTACCACCGGTATTCGGTCCGGTAATGACAAGCTGGTCAAAATCGCTGCCTAAGGAAATGTCGATAGGAACTACTTTTTTTGCGTCCAGCAGAGGGTGTCTGCCCTTTAAAATACGAATTTTCCGTTCTGTATTAAAATGCGGTGTAATTCCATTGTATTCCAAGGCATAAGCTGCTTTTGCAAATATAAAATCAAGCTCTGTTAAAATCTGATAATCGGTTTCAATGGCAGGAATATATTCCCCTGCTTTTGCCGATAAAGTGGCAAGAATAACGGCAATTTCGTCCTGCTCTTTGATGGATAATTCTTTTAATTCGTTGTTCAGATTTACCACAGCCATTGGCTCAATGAAAAGAGTAGAACCGCTGGAGGACTGGTCATGCACCATACCGGTAATCTGGGATTTGGCTTCGGCTTTTACCGGAAGACAGTAGCGGCCGTTACGCATGGTAATGACAAAATCCTGCAGGCAGTTTCTGACATTCTGGTTATTTAACATCTGGTTTAACTGCGCATGGATGCGGTCGCCGGTTGAGCGGATAGAACGGCGGATGGATTTTAAATTACTGCTGGCATCATCACTGATTTCATCCACAGAAATGATGCAGCGGCGGATCTCATCACAAAGAGGACTAAGAGGTTCTAAACCATCAAAAAGTTCGCTCAGGGAATCAGATGGAATATCTTCCCGTTCCTTTCTGCCATAGGCTTTGACCCGGCGGGCAGTCTCTAATAATTTACAGAGGCCGAGAAGCTCTTCGATATTCATGGTTCCGCCGATTTCCACACGCCGGATGGCGGAAGAAAGCGGTTTGATACCGGAGCAGTCAAGCCGTCCCTTTTTCAGGCTGCGGTTCATGGCATCCTTAGTCTGCTGCTGTGCATTGGTAATCTCTGAGAGGCTGGTGGAAGGAAGCAGGGAAAGACAGCGTTCCTTGGTATCCGCACCGAAAGCATACTCCGCGAGCCGCTCTACAATTTTATTATATTCTAATGTTCTTAAAACCTTTTGATTCATAAATATTCTCCATAAAATGTACTAAAAATCACTGCTTCTATTATACCCCAAACCGATTGTGGTGAAAAGGGCGGTTGAAAATAAGTTTCCGGATAAATGACGAAATTGGCACGTTTTTTACATTCCGGCATCTTTTTTAAAAAATGTTGCAACATAGGCAGATAGAAAGTATAATTAAAAATGGTTGTATTTACAGTAGAAAAGAGGATTCCCTATGTCAGAAAATGAAAAAGAGGAATTTGCATTTATCAAAGAGAAAATCAAGAACAAGCCGTTAAATAAGAGACGTATTATTTTAAAAACGGCATTTACGGTTGTGCTTGCGGTTGTCTTTGGACTTGTATCCTGTTTTGTATTTACATGGATGCGCCCGGTGATGGAAGAGTGGCTGAATAAGCCGGAGGATACCAGGGTGAGCATCCCGAAAGATGAAGAGGTACAGCCGGATACGGAAGAAGAGACAAATTCCATGGAGACAGGTGTAGACGAGCCGGATGCAGAAGAAGGCTTAAAAGAGCTTACACCGGAGGAATATCAGAAATTACAGAGTAAGCTTTATGCGATTGGAAGCGAAGCAAATAAGTCCATTGTTACGGTGACAGGTGTGACCAGTGATGTGGACTGGTTTAACACGCCTTATGAGAGACAGGGACAGGCAAGTGGAGTCATTATTGCGGATACCGGTCAGGAGCTTCTGATTATGACAGAGCGCAAGGTCATAAGCGGAGCAAAATCCATTCATGTGACCTTCCTTGATAACAGCACCGTAGAAGCGGAGCTTAAAAACTATGACGGAAATACCGGAATTGCGATTTTAAATGTAAAACGTTCCGACATCGAAGAAAGCACTCTGGGCAGAATTAAAGTGGCAGTGCTTGGAAATTCACTTCAGACCACACAGGGCAGCGTTGTGCTGGCACTGGGCAGTCCGCTGGGAACGAATTTCTCCATATTGACAGGAAATATTACATCGACTTCTAACAGCATTTCCACCTTTGATGCAAACTACAATGTACTGACAACAGATATTGTGGGCAGTAGTCAGGGAAGTGGTGTACTGGTCAATCTCTCTGGTGAAGTGGTTGGAATTGTTATGCAGGATTACAGCAGCGGCGATGAGAATACGCTGACCGCAATTTCCGTTTCCCAGTTGAAAGACATTATCGAGAAGCTTTCCAATGGACAGGATATTCCGTATCTTGGACTGAAACTGACTTCTGTAACATCTGACATTGAAAAGGAATATGACATACCAAAGGGCGTATATATTAAATCAGTGGGAATTGATTCCCCGGCGATGGCGGCAGGCTTGCAAAGCGGTGATGTCATCGTAAAGATTGCCGGAGAAAATGTAGAGACAGCGCAGGCATATAAGAATGTGTTATCCGGGCAGACTCCGGGAGATGTTGTAAAGATTACCATAAAACGCCAGGGGGCAGCAGGCTATGTAGAAATCGAATGTTCTGCAACCGTTGGTGTACTAAAATAGAAAGAGGAAAATTATGCATTATATTGAAACATTACGCGAAGGCGAAAGAGTAAATGAAATCTATCTTTGTAAAAATAAGCAGTCAGCGCTGACGAAGGCAGGTAAGCCTTATGAAGCATTGATTTTACAGGATAAAACAGGCACACTGGATGCAAAAATCTGGGAGCCGGGCTCTGTGGGAATTGATGATTTTGACCGCTTTGATTACATCAATGTAGTGGGAGATATCACAAGTTTTCAGGGCGCATTACAGTTAAATGTAAAGAGGGTCCGGAAAGCAACCGAGGGAGAGTATGAACCAAAGGAATATCTTCCGGTCAGCGAATATAATGTAGATGAAATGTATGAGCAGTTACTTGGATATATTAAGCAGATGGAGAATCCGTACCTTAAGAAGCTGGCAGGCAGTTTCTTTATCGAGGATGCAGATTTTGCAAAACGTTTTAAATTCCATTCTGCAGCAAAAAGCGTACATCACGGTTTTGTGGGCGGACTTTTAGAGCATACTTTAAGCGTAACGAAGCTTTCTGCTTATTTTGCTGACAACTATAAGATTCTCAATAAAGATTTACTGGTTTGTGCCGCCATGTTTCACGATATCGGAAAGTTAGAAGAGCTTTCTACTTTCCCGGAAAATGATTACACCGATGAGGGACAGCTTTTAGGACATATCATGATTGGAGCCATGGAAATTGCTGAGCGCATCAAGACCATCGATGGTTTCCCGGTGAAACTGGCACATGAGATGGAACACTGTATTCTGGCACATCATGGAGAGTTAGAGTATGGTTCTCCGAAGAAGCCGGCATTACCGGAAGCTGTAGCATTAAGCTATGCAGATAATATTGATGCAAAGATGGAGACCATGCGTGAGCTTTTGGCAAACGTACCGGAAGGAGATACTCAGTGGCAGGGATTCAACCGTCTGTTTGAATCGAACATCCGCAGATCGAGTATATAAGAAATATGAAAAAAGATGACATTGTTACACTGACCATTGACGATATCGGAACTAACGGCGAAGGTATCGGAAGAACGGAAGGCATCACACTTTTTATCAAGGATGCTCTGCCGGGAGACATGGTTCGTGCCAAAATCATGAAGATGAAAAAAACTTATGGCTATGCCCGCCTGATGGAAATTCTTAAGGAATCCACCATGCGGACAACCCCGCCATGCCCGGAGCATAAGCGGTGTGGTGGCTGCCAGATTCAGGCACTTTCTTATGGGAGCCAGCTTAAGTTTAAGGAAAATAAAGTACGCAACAACTTAAAACATATCGGCGGATTTGAAAATCCAAAGGTCTTACCAACACTTGGCATGCAGGAGCCTTACCGCTACCGGAACAAAGCACAGTTTCCGGTGGGTTATGATAAAGAAGGCAACCTGGTGGCAGGCTTTTTTGCGTCCAGAACCCACAACATTATTCCGGTGCAGGACTGTCTTTTGGGAAAGAAAGGCAACGGAAGAATCCTGTCCCTTATTTTAGACACCATGAAATCCTATGGCGTCAGTGCCTATGATGAGAAAACCGGAAAAGGCTGCGTCCGCCACATCTTAATCCGTTACGGCGAGAAAACCGGAGAGTGGATGGTCTGCTTTGTCATCAATGGAAAGAAGCTGCCGCATGCAGAAAGTTTTATTGAAGTATTAAAAGATTTGCCGGGAATGACAAGTATTACTGTAAATATCAATGAATCCCGGGGCAACGTGATTTTAGGAGAAGAAACTTATACCCTATATGGACAGGGTTACATTACAGATTATATCGGAACGATTTCTTTTCAGATTTCTCCGCAGTCTTTCTATCAGGTAAATCCGGCGCAGACAGAGGTGCTTTATAACAAAGCTTTGGAATATGCCAATCTCACCGGCGAAGAGACGGTCTGGGATTTATATTGCGGTATCGGAACCATTTCCTTATTTCTGGCACAGAAAGCGAAGAAGGTTTACGGTGTGGAAATTGTACCGCAGGCAATCGCAGATGCCAAAGAGAATGCTCTTCGAAACCACATCTCCAATGCAGAATTTTTTGTTGGGAAAGCAGAGGAAGTCTATCCGGCATACTGTGCCGCCCATGGCAAAGAAGCCCGTGCAGAAGTTATCGTAGTGGACCCGCCACGCAAAGGCTGCGAGGAATCCCTCCTTGCCATGATGTGTGAGATGGCACCACAGCGTATCGTCTATGTAAGCTGCGATTCCGCAACCCTGGCCCGGGATTTGAAATATCTTTGCAGCCATGGATATGACCTCGTGGAGGTGCAGCCGGTAGACCAGTTCGGTCATACGGTGCACGTGGAGACGGTTGTATTGATGTCAAAAGTACAGAAGTAAGAACTGCAAATGGACTTGAAATAAAGGGATTTCGAGAGTTTGGAGTAAATATTATAGGTTTGCTCCATGCTCTCTTTTTTGTGTCTGAGAGAACTGGTCTGCTCTGATTTTGATGTAGGGTTGAGTTAACAAGATGAACATTGGCATAGGTTGAGTGGATAAGATGTACATTTAATAGGTTGAGTTGATAGGATTATTGAATTGGCTAATTACTATATGTTATTATTGGTTTATATTGATTAGGCGTCAGATGGGAGGAGAATAAAATATGCAGAGAAATTCAAAGGTACATTTTATACCTCCGATACCGAAGAGAGAGCAACATGTCGGTATTTATTGTCGTGTTAGAACAAACAGTATGGAGCAACTGCAAAGCCTGACTGCTCAAGTATCTCATTTGACAAGACTGACGGCTGCCATGCTGCAATTGGTGTTGGCAGATGTTTATATGGATATTGCTACCAGCAAGACAGGTTCATCAAGGAAAGAATTCAATCGTCTGTTGGCAGATTGCGATTCGAGGAAGATTGAGATAGTAATTACGAAAAATATCAGCAGATTTGGAAGGGATACTGTAGAAATTTTGGATGCCTTGAATCAACTGAGAACATTAGGCATTCGTGTAATATTTGAGCAGGAGGAACTGGATACTGCGAATACGGATAGCGACTTAATGATTTCAATAATTGAATCGCTTGCACAGGCTGAAAATGAATCCCGTAGTGAAAATATAAAATGGGGCATTAAGCAACGAACAGCGTCAGGAACTTCAAAACTGTATGACAGGAAGTGCTATGGATATAAACATGATAAGGATGGCAAGTTGATTATTGATGAACAAAAAGCTGAAAATGTTAAACTGATATTTGATTTGTATCTTAGCGGTCAAAGTGTTATAGGAATTATCAAAGAGCTGGAAAAACGGGATATTCTCTCACCTACCGGAAAAGAGAAATGGTGTAAGAGAACGATTGATGTAATGCTTAGTAATGAGAAATATACTGGAGATGTCCGGCTTCTAAAATCGGGTAAAAGTGAGGTTCAATATCTGTATTCGAATAATAATCCTACGATAATTTCAAAAGAAGCGTTTGAGGCTGTGCAGATTGAAAAGAAACAGAGAAGTAATATGGTAAAAGATGAGAATGGATGGCAGAGAAAAAATGAGAAATATAGTTCAAAAAAGAAAATCGAAAACAAATAGCATTTGAAGATATAACCAGAAAAATAATAACTAAAATGGGGTGATTTTTTGCAATCAAATAATAATGAGTTATATAGGCACCATATTGCAACACATTCTGAACGTTCAGCAGAAGATCGTGCAGCAGTTTCAACTTTAGAAACATTCCTGACTTCAGATGGAAAAATTAATACAAATTTCTCTTGTGATGATAAGTGGCCAAATCATGATGGTACATTTGAGCTTGTTTCGGAACCCGAAATATCTAGATGTCCAGAACAGAACTTTATAGTTCAGATAAAAGGAACGCATAATTATAAAGACGTTGATGGAATTATTTCGTATAGCTTGACAAGCTTAGCATTTCCAGCTTTTATAGCTAGTGAAGTAACTGCAGATCCAGGAATTTTATTTATTGTTTTAAATCCGGATGTCAGAGGCAAGAAACGTGTTTTTTGGAAATATTTGTCTCCCAGTTTTATCCAATCTATAGACTTTGGAAAAAATAGTACTACAATTAAACTCAGTTCTGAAGATGAGATAGAAGATACAGATGAAAGCGTTAATATGTTCTGTCATAAACTTCAAAAAATTATCGATATCCATTTGTTCATGAGTAAATTAGATAAGGATAATCTCAGAAAAGAAGAAGCTGTAAAAATCATTGAAACTAGATGTGAGGATATATCACTAGAGATTGATAGAATTAGTGATGGTAACAAATCTCGCGACTATATATCCAGAAGAATTGTGAATGGATTATATGATTTGTGTTATGCTGTTTTAGTTTTAAATGCAATAAATCTGGGATATATGAATGTCAATGAAAGATTGGCATGGGAGTTATCTCAATTTAATATTGAAACTAAATATTTGAGTAACTTTTTGAAAGGTCTTAAATATATTGGATCAAGAATTCCAGAAGAAGGTCAATCAGAAAGGTTGATGCTGAAATACTACAACTATCTTTGGGAAATTAGAAGGTTCTTAAAAACTAATTTCAATATTGATGTATTGAGAAATCTGGAAAGATTTCCTTTGAATACGGATACTCTTGATGCAGAGTATTATGAAATGGTAGCTTCGAGCATTTGTGCAATTGATTTATCACCAAAAGCACCGAGGACTTCCAGATATTATATTCAAAAAAAGACACCTTTCTTTGTTAATGGGGAAAGATATTTTGAAATCACGTTACAGCTCGCCGGATTGTATGCAACGAAATTTAATCGTATAACTGTATATAGCAAGCAAAATATATCAACTAATTACTCAATACAAATTGCATATGCCGATGCAGAAATTAACCTTTGGGGAGCAAAAAGTAAAATTAAAGTAGTAACGAATTGGAAAGTGTCTATTGATCCTTCATGTTTGAATAAGTTAGGGAAAATCTTAAAAATTGATATTAAATTAAATAAAAATTATGGTGAGTACAACGCATTGATGAATTTTCTCACTAGAACAGGCATAAATCTTTTTGATTTAATTAATATACATGAAGATAACTTTCAAAATGCTTTGGATCAAATCTATGGAGAGACAAACACTAATACATTTAAGGATGTATTGATTAAACTGAGAAGAGATTATTCACTTTCTTCAAACAAAAAAGGAAAGCATACAATACGCTACATATTACTAAACCTGCGGGAAGAAACGTTAGAATTCGTGCTTCCTAATGCGTTTGATAAGTATTGTCTTTCTGATGATCTTTATATTACGAGTAGATGTTATCCATTTGAGAAAAAACCCTTTATTTCAAATTTAGCCGGAAGGAAAACCAGTAAGGGTAATATAAAGGATATCCTTGAAATAACAAATGGCTCTACGGAGTTTGATACAGTACGTCCTTACTTAACGATTGAAAGTATGATACGTGAAACGGGGGAGCTGTATTTTGATATTGATTCGGTAGCAAGCCGGGAAGCGATAAAAAAGTACAACTCTAGTCTGGATCAGTGGGAATGCAGTAACGGTTTTATGATAAATGAAGAAAATGGATTTTTATCAATTGCTTCCTACGAAACTACAACTATATTTATACTTAATAAATTGCTAAAGTTTTCAAAAATAAGTAATAGAGGACAAAGGGAGTCCAACCTACGATATCTTAAGCAATGTAATATAAATTTCGAAGATCCATTAAAAAAGGTTGCCTTGCAAAAGTTATTTGTAAATTCTCAAGTAATGCTCATTTACGGAGCAGCTGGTACGGGAAAGACAACATTGATTAATTACATTTCAAATATGATGAATCAATCAAAGAAACTTTTTCTTACGAAAACGCATACTGCTTTGCAGAATTTGGAAAGACGTATAGAAAATCCGGGTCTTGATTCTGATTTTATAAGTATTGATAGCTTTACAAAGACAATTACACTTACAGATTATGACATAGTTTTTGTTGATGAATGCAGTACAATAGACAATAGAACAATGAAGAGGTTGCTTGAAAAAATTGATGAAAGTACATTGCTTGTTTTAGCTGGAGATATTTATCAAATTGAGTCCATTGATTTCGGTAACTGGTTTTATTATGCCAAGGATATTATTAAAACGGATGGTGCCAATGTTGAACTTTTAAATACTTGGAGAACGGACAAAAAAGAGTTAAAGGGCTTATGGGATGAAGTTAGAAAAATTCAACCTATTATTACTGAAAAACTTGCAATAGATGGTCCCTTTTCAGCTGATATAGGAGAAGAAATATTCGTATCTCAGGATGAAGATGAAATTGTACTATGTTTAAACTATGACGGTAAATTTGGTTTGAACAACATGAACCTTTATTTTCAAAATGCTAACACTAAAAGCGAAGTATATACATGGGCTGAGTGGACATTTAAAGTCGGAGACCCAGTGATTTTTCTCGATACCAAGCGTTCTCCTTTATTATATAACAATTTAAAAGGAAGAATTGTAGATATCTCGAAAAAAGATTCAGCTATATTATTTACGCTTGATATAGACACTATTTTAACAGAGCGGCAATGCAGAAACGAAAGTTTTGAATTTGTTGATGTGACAGATCGTGGAACAAGAATACGCTTAGAAGTAATCGCAAGCGATGATGAATCGGCACCAGAGGAAGAACGATTCAAGACAATTATTCCTTTTCAAATCGCATATGCTGTTTCTATTCATAAGGCACAGGGTTTAGAATATAACTCTGTAAAGATAATTATTCCCTCTTATAATGCAGAAAAAATATCGCATTCTATTTTTTACACTGCAATAACCCGTGCAAAAGAAAAACTCAAGATATTTTGGAGCGCGGAAACAATGAAAGCCATTGTAGAAAGTTTTGATAAAGAAAAAATCGGACAGCGTACGCTTGAGTTTATAGAAAAAAAGCTAGAATAATATAATAGCCTAATCAAACATACAATGTTGAGAAGATAAGATGGCTGCAAAAGGCTTGAATTTCAAGGAATTTTAGCAAATGTGGGTTTGTTTGGTTATAGCCTAACTATTACATGTTGAGTGCGTAGTATTGCTGTCAAAAGTACAGAATTGAATACCGAAAAAGGCTTGAAAATAAAGCGTTTCCGAGAGTTGGGAGTTCTTTTCCGGCTCTCGGATTTTTTCGTTTTCGGAGGTCGCTGCCCCGAAGAAAACAAGGGTTGAGTTGACAGGTTGAAAATGGGCAAGGTTGAGTTGACAAGATGATTTTGTGTAGGGGTGAGTAGATGGGGTTGATAATTCACTTGAATTATGGGTATTAATACACAAAACTTCAATCGCATAACTGGATTTAAATTTGCGTTCACAAAACTTTATGGACTTTTGCGTAATTTTGTGATATAATATCTTTTGTAAACTGGATGCCTTGAAACGCTGGGGGTTCAAGATATTTGAGTATGTACATAAGAATGAAAACGGGGACAAAATATGGAGGTAAAGCGAATGCGTTTTAGCTACAATAAATTGTGGAAATTATTAATAGACCGAGGAATAAACAAAAAGACCTTGCGTGAGATGAGTGGTATAAGTGCTACATCTGTTGCTAAACTCGGAAAAGGTGGCAATGTCAATACAGATGTGCTTCTTAGGATATGTGATGCGCTGAACTGTGATGTTGGGGACATCATGGAATTTGTTAGAGAAGATAAATTTGATGAACAGGAACGAAAGGATGCACTTACCAATGGGTAATATCGATACATCCGTGGCAGGGGTTGAAAAATGTAGTGCCGTAGATGAGGCATTAAGCCTTTTCTATTTATATATACAAGATACATACTCGTCTAAAGAGGTTGAATTGATTTGTAATGAGTTAAAGGCTATTGCCAGACGAGAGGACTTTATGTGTAATAAGTTTGATTCAACCAAGCGTACCTACACACAAGTTCAAGATGCTCTTTCAAAAATAAATGAAAAACAGAGTATAAGGAAAAGTAAGGGCATATATTACACTCCAAATGATGTGGTGCGTTTTATTCTTACAAACAGTATTAAAGCTTCATTTGGAAAACTTACGGTTTCCAATATCAGTGATATGAGCCTGGATAATATACCGTATCGTTCATTTTGCTGTAATAAAACCGTATTTGACCCAACGTGCGGAGCGGGAGAATATTTGCTTACTGCACTCGAAATGAAAATTAATTTGCTGAAGAACAAGACAAATATTACAAAGAATCTTGTGCGAAAAGCAGTATCCACTATTTATGGTAATGATGTGAATGTTGAATCAATCATAATTACAGAATTGAGATTGCTGTTACTCATTATAGAGACTTGTGGTGTGGCTTATTGTACTGGTCTTGGTAACATAATGAACAGACGTTTTACATCGTTTGATTTTATTGCGGATGAAGCAACGTTTGAAGATAAATATCATATTGTGGTAGGTAACCCACCTTATGTTGAAGATTTAAAGTCAGGTCTTGAACTCAGCGATAGGTACGGAAACATATATGCCAATATCCTGCTCAATGCAGCTAAAAAACTCGAAAAAAATGGTGCTATTGGCTTTATTATTCCGCTTTCCTACGTATCTACTCCGAGAATGAAAAAACTTAGAGATGAATTAGGGTTGCTGGTTTCGGAACAGTATATTTTGAGTTTTGCAGACAGACCGGATTGTTTATTTGATTCGGTGCATCAGAAATTGTGCATTTTGATTGGAAAAGATAAAAAGTCAGAAAAGACCGTTTATACTGGAAATTATCAATATTGGTATAAGCAAGAACGTGCTACTCTTTTTACAGACATTCAAATGGTTAAAAATAAGCACAAAAACGAAGATTTTATTCCTAAACTGGGAACTGAGCAGGATATCGTTATATACAAAAAGATTACTGACACAAGAAAAATGCAGTCAGTATATGATATATCGAGAAATGGGACGGAGTCTGTATACTTAAATCGCCGTGAAGCATTTTGGATGAAAGCTTACAGAGAACAGGTGGATGACCCAGAATATAAAGTGTTCAGTTTCAAAAGTCCGATAGAGGCGGATTATTGTTATTGCCTGATCAACTCTTCCTTGTTTTGGTGGTACTGGATTAGCGTGTCTGACTGTTGGCACGTTAGTAAAGATTTAAACGGATTCATGATGCCAATGAAGGTAAATATGACCGGAGCTACAGAATTGGCACAAGGCTTGAGACAGAGATTAGAAGAAACAAAAGTGTATGTAGGTACAAAGCAAACGCAGTATGAATACAAACATCGAGAATGTTTGGAGGAGATTCGTGCAATAGATGATTTTATAAATGCTGCGTATGGATTAACTGAAGCCGAAAGCAACTATATCAAGAATTTTGCTATTAGGTACAGGACGAGCGGAGGAATTGACGCAGATGAAAATAATTGATTTATTTGCGGGATGCGGAGGCTTATCCCTTGGATTTATCCAAGCAGGATTTAGCGTTGAGAAAGCTGTAGAGTATGACCCTGTTATAGCAAACACATATAAGCGTAACCATCCTAAAGTTGATGTAATTGTTGATGATATAAAAAATATAGATACTTCTGATATGTTCGCGGGAACGATGGCTGATGTCATTATTGGAGGACCACCATGCCAAGGATTTTCTATGGCGGGTGCAAGAATCAGACAGGGATTTATTGACGACCCACGAAATTATCTTTTCAAACATTATTTTAATGTTGTAAAAACGGTTATGCCTAAGGTTTTTGTTATGGAAAATGTAAAAGGCATATCTACAATGCAAGGTGGGAAAATTTTTGAAGAAATCAAAAGAATTTTTCAAGATCCTGAATCACTCAACGGAAAACCATACCGCATATATCACAGAGTAATCAATGCTGCGGACTTTGGAGTCCCGCAGCGAAGAGAAAGAATGATTATTATAGGAACTCTCATTGATGGAGTGGATATTGATGTTTTGTGGAAAAAAACCATAAAGGACATAAAAAATGAGTATCCGAACTATTTTGATGAAGTGACGGTAAGGGATGCAATAGGAAATCTTTCGATGACAAGTGAAGATGGTGTGATTGATAATCCGTTGCCGAAAACCGCTTATGAAAAGTATTTATCCAGCGATGCACATACAATTACAAACCATACGCGGTCGCGTCATTCAAAGGTTGCAATAGAGAGAATGCGCCAAATTAAAAACGGAGAAAACTACACAGTATTGAATGAACAGATTAATTCTGTTCATAGTGGTTCGTATGGTAGACTTTGCTGGAATGAGCAAGCATCAACAATCACCACAAGGTTTGATACTCCTGCAGGTGGTCGGTTTATTCATCCGGATGAAGACCGTACACTAACGCCAAGAGAAGCAGCAAGAATTCAAAGTTTTCCTGATAGCTATGTTTTTTATGGAAACAAGCGTTCAATAAGCCGTCAGATTGGTAATGCGGTTCCTCCAAAAGTATCGTACTTTCTTGCAAGATTGGTTAGGAACATATTGAATGTAGAAAATAGCGAGAACATTGGAGAGTGATTTAAATGAAGAACCTATTGTTCACAGGTAACCCGGCAACGGGCAAGACTTTTCTTGCCAGAGCCGCTGCGTATTATCTGTGTTATGAAAAATCAAATATTGATAGCCTCCAATCAAAAGATATCCATAACGATTTGGATAAAATCGAGGATTTCATTGACAGTGATAGATGTGAGTTTATTCAAGTTCATCCGAGCATGACCTATGAGGACATTGTATACGGGATTGATATTAAAGCAACCGGAACAATGACGGTGGATTATGTAGAGAAACGCATCAAAAAACTTTGTGACAGAGCTGGAGATACAGATGAACTTTATGCAGTAATATTTGACGATATTTCAAGAGTAGATGCAGGAGCACTACTCGGAAATCTGATTTATGCAATTGAGTTCCGAAACGAGGCTGTTTCTCTTTCTGATGGCACCACATTGTGTATTCCAGATAATGTCATTGTCATTTTTACAGAGTGTAGAAATTTTCATGCGGGTCATCTTGATTATGCACTGAGAAGAAGAATGGATTATGTTGCAGATTTAAAATCGGATCGGGATGTGCTTGAAAAATACTATGACTCTGTTAATGCGAATGCAGGAAGAATTATTATAGACATATTTGATAGTATAAAAGAATTCTTAACTACAAATGCTGCGCCAGGAGTTCTTGATGTTGAAGAAAAATATATGCCTGGACACGGTATGTTTATGGTAGAACGCACTGGAACAGCTTATTTCGTACTTGACAAGTTCAAACAAAAAATGATGTATCAAATCTTCCCGTTTATTAACAACCTTTCTTCCTTGGGAATTTTACGCGGGAATATTGAAACATATGAGAAAGCACTTGAATCAAAACTGAACACGGGGATATCTAGTTTAAATCGTATATCTGACATCCGGAAAGTTATGGTGAATTCAGGTGAACGTGTTGAACCATATTCGTTAGAAGATACCGTTAGGTATTATGAAAAAGAAATTATTTCTAATCGATGTTCGGATTATAAAGGAATTTTAGAGAGCGTCATAGATGCTATTGTGTTGAATGGTGTTTTTCCATGTGACATAGCCACAGACTCACTTTTATTCAACATTGAGGTCGCATCGGTTCCAAGCAAATCAGTTCCGGTTGCATATGCCTCGTATTTGGTAAAATTGAATGATGCATCAAGTTTCTATTATGAAACAGCAGTTAAGGGTAAAACTAGGAGAAATCCTCATGCATATTATTCAACTCACCCAGGCAATGTCGGAAGGTGGGCAGAGAGAACGGATGTGGCCGCATATGAGATTTCATACACAGATGGTTCCCCAAGTGACACATATCTCCCGTTAAACGGATTGAGATTGCATACATTTACGGTCAACAATGTTTGCAAGGATAATAACCCAGCAGAAATATATGGTGCCGTTTATAGACTGTTGCTGTATTATCTGAAACTTTATGAAATGAATATTTCTTTAGTTAAAGGACACAGTGAAGCATATGGTGATTTAGATGATCTAATCCAGTTGGAAATTAGGTATCTCGAAGCATTACACGATGGATTAAAGAATGTTAATGCGGCAACCCAGACAGAAAGAGAAAAAGCACGAATTGATTATTTTGGAACGAAAATGATGAATCTGCACACATTATGGAATCAGCAAGGAACCCATATCTGTGTCGATAAGGAAAAATTTGATGCGTTGGTTTTGGGAACAACCGCATTTGATGTTGATACATATGAGGATATTTTTAATATCACGAGTGGTACGGAGAAAATCATAGAGATAAAAGGAGTTGTAAAAATGACTGATTTAAAAGACTATCAACAAATCATGGAGAATATCGGTGTTAGACAGATGATATTCCAAGGCCCTCCTGGCACTTCGAAAACTTTTGAGAGCAAGAAATTTGTATTAAAGCAATTGAATCCTGAATCAGAAGTGTTTACAAGCCGTTTTGTAAGCCAGGAAGATGTTTCTTCTGCATTGGATACATATAAGCTCAATGAGAGTGACTATGCAAATCCTGCTGCTTCAGCAAAGTTGTCAACAGGAGGATGGGATTTGGTTCAGTTTCATCCATCATACGGATATGAAGATTTTATCCGTGGTATTGAAGTTAAAGCGGATGGTGGTCTTCCATCCTACAACAGCGTAAACAGAATTCTGGGTAAAATTGCGGAGTTTGCTAAAGTTGCAGAAAAAACTAACCCTGATGAACCACCTAAATTTTACCTTGTTATAGATGAGATAAACAGGGCAAATATTGCCACTGTTTTCGGCGAGTTGATTTATGGATTGGAATATCGTGATAGCAAAGTTTCCACACCTTACGAAGTTGAGGACAAAGTCAGTACTCCTGTATCAAGGACAAAGGATATTATTCTCGGAAAGAACCTATTTATTATTGGTACAATGAATACTGCAGATAAATCTATTGATTCGATTGATTATGCTATTCGAAGACGTTTTCTTTTTGTCGATAGTCCGGCTGACAGGGATATTGTTATTAGCTGTTACAAGAATGTATCGGAGAATGAGGACGAGAATTCAATTGAATTATTGGTTTTTGATGCAGTACAAGCTATATTCGACAACGAGAGTTATTTCAATGATGAATATCAGAAGAGTGATGTGCGTCTTGGTCATACGTATTTCCTTCGTAAGCGTAAAGAAGGATACGAGGAAGATTTTGTGGAACGTTTTGTCTTCCAAATCATTCCAATTCTAAGGGAATATGTAAAAGACGGGATTTTAGATACCATTGAAGACTTGATTGCTATTGAACACACTCCCTCAGAGATAAGGGATGCTACTGACCGCGGTGAGCGAGTACGCTTTATTAGTGATAACATTATGTTATATGTAAAGAAATTTGGTAACATGACCCGAGCAGGAAAGCGTATTGACAACGAATATGTTGGAACCTTTATTGAAGAAGTGAGGACAAAGATAGGATATTGATTAGGAAGGTGATGTTATGGCACGAGATGTAATAATACACCAAATAAATGACTGGTCTGTGTTGAATAGTAAGGATGATGTATGGAATAAGATTGACTTATCAACTCCAGAAATAAATTTTGGAATTCACAAATTTCAAGGTAGGCTTTGGAGCAGTGGTTATGTTGGAGTAGGAAGGCTGCATGACAAGAATGGACGTTATTTGCAGTCGGCAGGAAAGGAACATATTGTCGTTGTTACTTCGCAATATGGCATGGAACCTTGGCATATGCTTGAAACGGTAATGACTGATGATGAGTACGATGACTACATTGCCGAAATGGAGGCTGAGGGCAGATCATTATTCCAGGTATTTTATGACCAACCGCTTATTAAACTTTCTCAAGATATAGAGCAGGATGGAGAACTTTTGTACGCATTAAGTTTTATAACTTCATGCTATGGTTTATGCAAAAAAGGCTTGAAAAAAACAATGTTCCACCAAGAGGAAAACTATTCTTCAAAGGTTAGAGGAAAGATTGAAATTAAAAAGAATATACGGATGAACACCTGCAAGGGTAGAAATGACAGATTCTATTGCAAATATATTGATTTTACTGAGGACAATATTGAAAATAGAATTTTGAAGGCTACTTTGCTGAAATGCAAAGAAATTGTAGGGAGACGCTTTCCAGCTACATCAGAGGTGTCAAAGAGAGTGGCATATTGTATGAATTCATTCCACCGTGTTCAGACCGTCCGTATTAAGACCAGTGATTTTAATGGCGCAGACGCATCGGGATTGTATATGTACTACAAACCGCTGTTGCAGCAAGCAAGGTGTATTTATGGACAAAAATATTATGCCTACAAAAATGAAGAAGGGCAATCGGTTGCAAAAAGCGTATTTACAATCCCTTATATGATTAATATGGAGGCCTTATTTGAGTTTTATACACGTATAGTCCTTAAACGAACGATTGACCAAAGCAAATATTCGTTGGACCGTTATTCGAAAAGGCTGTTTATTCAAAAGGATGTTACTGATATTTCGGAAGTTGAGAGAGGCATACATCTGATGCCGTACTGTATTCCGGATATCATTATTCGAGATAATGAGACGCAGAATCCGGTTGCGGTTATAGATGCAAAATATAAACCGAATACCAGAAGTGTCAGAGCCGATACACACCAGTTGCTTTCGTATGTTCTTTTAACAGGTGTGAAAAAATGTGGTTTTGCTTTTCCTGGGGCTGAAAGTAAAGCAAAGATAATGCGTTCTACAGAAACAGCAGCCTTACCGTTATCGGTCAATGCGATTAATTATTATGAATTGATTTTGGGAAATGATTCTGATAATGCGGCAGAGGTATTGAAGACGATATTACCGTGAGAGGAATTGTGATGAAATATTATACTGTATATCGTGAGGATACTGAAGAAATAATCGCATTTGGAAATGCAGTGAGATGTGCGGGAATTCTTGGTCTAAAGGATGCACGACAGTTTCATGCTTTTGTATCTAAAACACGATCTGGATTGCGAAAACACTATAAAGTGGTAGTTGAAGAGAATGATGAAGATGTTGAGAAATAAACATAAGATATTGTTGGTAGAAATATAGAGCATCTATCAAGGAGGGTAGAATTATGGCAGCGCAACGTTCATTTACTGAATATGTAAAAAAGAGATTCGATAATAATTTCTGAGCGGCTGCCGAAAGCTACCTGGATGCAAACCTTGATTCCTTGGGTATTGAACTGAAGAGAATCCATCGTGCCGGAGAAACGGAAATTTCAGATGCTAAGGTGGAACACGTGTGGGTTGAAGACAAGCCAGGCATGGAGATACATTTTGATGTAGCAGTATCTATTTGGTTTGAAACGCATGAGGGTGATTATCACTACGATGATTATGATGAGAACATCGTATGGCTAATGATTCATTGCCGAGGTGACCTGGACAAGAATCTGGACGATTTCGAGATCCTACAGGTATCGAGGTGTGATGGAAAAAAACTTGTGCGAAATCCGATGGATGATTCCCTAGTCCCTATCATTCCGTATGACAAGTTGGAAACAGTAGCCAATGAGATTTTGCAGGAATACTTCCCGGAAGCATTGCGTGTGCCGATGAGAGGTCAGGCTGCTGCTTGGGTTGATCCTACAGTCCTGGTTGAACGAATGGGGTTGAAAATCAAGAGTCAACGCATCCGCAGTGACTCATCGGTGTTCGGTCAGATATATTTTGATGATGCCGATACAGAAATGTACGATGCAGAAACAGACGAAGATGCACCTATTCATATTGAAGGAAGAACGATTGTAGTAGATCCGCAGATGTATCTTCTTCGCAATCTTGGTTCGATAAACAATACAATCATCCATGAGTGTGTCCATTGGTATAAGCATCGAAAGGCATTCAGACTGGAGCAGTTGTTTAACGAGACTGCATCCCATATAAGTTGCGAGGTGTTGGGAGACGCCAGTTCTGGGAGTTCAAATAAATCCACACATTACATGGAGACACAAGCGAATCAGCTTGCTCCAAGAATCCAGATGCCGAGAGAACCATTCTCTATAAAGGCGAAGGAATACATAGCCCATTATATGAGACAGACTGGTGCAAAACACCCAGTCGATGTCATGGAAATGGTAATTTGTTCTCTGGAACAGGATTTTGGCGTTTCCAGACAGGCAGCAAAAATCCGATTGGTTTAACTTGGTTTTGAAGAGGCTATCGGAACATTCACTTTTGTGGATGGTCACTACGTTAAGCCGCATGGGTTCAAAAAGGGTTCGTTGAAGCTGAATCAGACTTTTACGATAAGTGCCCAGGATGCAGCAATTGAACGTTTTGTAAACCTGAATCTTAGAGAAAAGACCGAGAATGGTGATTACCTTTTTGTAGAGAACCATTTTGTTTATAATGCTCCATTGTATGTTCAATATGGAGTTGATGGGCGTCTTGAACTGACAGATTATGCCCGTTCACACATGGACGAATGCTGTCTCGTATTTGACCTTTCAATCAAGAGCAAGGTTTCCTCTGAGTATTACACAATTTGTTTTTTGAATAGAGAACCGAGTGATATCACATTTGAGATTAAATACCACAACGGATATGAGAATGCTCCCCAGAAACGCCAGATTGAATTCCGAAAAAAGCAACAGGCAGAATGGATGGAAATTCGTAAGCAGATGACAGATGACCCTGAGCAGTGTATGGATTTGCTCCTGGATTGGAGAAACATGAAATATACTGAACTTGCGGATGCAATTGATATCAATGAGCGTACAATACGGCGAACTGTTAAGGGTGAAACATCACCAAAAGTGGAAACTGCAGTACGTATCTGCTTTGCATTACACCTTCCTCCTACCATCAGTGAGAAGCTGTTGGAAGTGCTTAGCTGCAAGTTGAAACCTATAGATTCGAATCATCAGTGGATCAAAGAGGCATTGTATCTGAAATACCCAGAGTCCTATGATGCTGTCTGCGAGTGGCTGCTCGATTATGGCGTAGAATTATAAATTTTTCAAAAGATTTTTTCAAAAAACGGACATTTAATGTCCGCTATTCGAGGAGGTGATTTTGTGGGTTACACTATGACAGAGTTCATAGATAATAGGCTGGATTACTTTTTCAGCGACAGAAGCCTATACAATCTATCCCCTTTTAACATCGAAGACCTCCGAGACTGCATTCTGCTTGAGATTATCAAGGATGCATACTATGAGGCGGGTAAAAAACAATCATTACGTGCAAACCGTGGTTCGGATGCTGATGATCTGCGAATGCGTGACAGCAGATGGATGGCCTATGCTCAGCATTACAGAACACTCCAATACGAACATGTTAAGGAAAACACAGATATCGAAATCCCAGAATTGCTACCGGACGATGTAGAATTTATGCCTGGGAAACTCGAAGGACACAAAATCACAGAGATGCAGTATTTTGAGCTGAACACAATGGCTGATATTCCGATTCTCAAGTCCATCATTAACAAGCGCATATGTGATGTGAAGAAAATCTCTAATGATGAATTTATCCGTGGAATGGAAGTACAATATTGAACTTTTCTATACCTGTGCAGTGGAGGCCGAGAAACACAAAATCACAGATGTTCCTGTTCATAAGTTAGCAACACTGTGTGCCGAATTATCTATGCCTCTTCCATATGACTATGATCCGTTTACGCATCCCAAGATAATGCATACAGAAAGCAGATTTGTTCTTCACCGTCTGGACTTGGTGCCGTATATGTACTTCGAGCCAGATGAAGCATGGGAAGAAGTGCAGGACAAATTTTGGCATTACTTCATTGCAAAATACTATATAACTCGGGAAATTATACACAAATGGTCTATGCCAGAGTACTTTGTGACACATATTTCAAGAGATAAGTGGGCGGCGTTTTTCCGAGAACACTATGACATTCGGAAGATATACAAGCCAAAAGAATGGACTAATAAAAGAATACGCTATGTGAGAAAGATAATTGAAGTTATGGTTAGAAATGCTTTGGCACCGAAGTTATAATCCCGTTTTTCCCGATTTGCGTTCTTAATACCGAAACTGAAAATTTTTTAGAATAGAGTCAGAACATGAGAGAAATCTCATGTCCTGGCTCTTATTTTTATGGGCTTTAGCCTGTTGAGTGCATCGGAGTTTCTCTCAACGGAGAAATGGAGATGTGCGAAACAATAAACCGCCTGCTATTGATATGCCCCTTGTCAAGTAGACAGGTAAAATATCTAAAATTGGATGTGGATGATGCCTGCATTTCCTTTTGAAGTGCAGGCATTTTTCTATGCACACCATTTCTCTTTATATTTGCTTATTCGTTTGTCTTCAGGAATCGGGTATTCTGTGGGTACATCAGATGACAATGCTTCCTGGCGCACTTCTGATGGGGTTTTACAGCCATATCTGTCCTGTGGACGTTCTTCACTGTAAAAACGCAAATAATCTTTGATTGCATATCTTAGTGAAACCTCATCAATGATTTCGTACATCTGATACATTTCAGATTTTATAATTCCCCAGAAACCCTCTATCGGTCCATTGTCGATACAATGTCCAACTCTGGACATAGATTGCTCCATTTCCTGGTTTTCAAGTTTTTTCCTGAATGTCTTGCTGGTATACTGAAATCCCCGGTCCGAATGAAAAATCGGTTTGGCATCCGGATTTGCTGCGATTGCTTTATCAAATGTCTTAAATATTAATCTGTTGTCGTTTCTTGCACTTACAACATATGCTGCAGGATATCTGTCATATAAATCTATAATGGCACTTAAATACAGTTTCTTTTTCTCTCCAGGTACTTTGAATTCCGTTACATCTGTAGCCCATTTTTGATTGGGAACAGTAGCATAGAAATCTCTTTGAAGTATATTTTCTGCCGTTTCATCAGGCTTGGCATAAATATATTTTTTCTTCTTTTTACGGATTACAGAATGGATTCCCAGCTTTTTCATAATTCTGTGGACTCTGTTTTTACTGTACGATGTATGATTGAAATGGTTGATCCAGGATGTCATTCGACGGTATCCTAAGATATGGCAAAAACGTTCATCGTATTCTTTGACAAGTTCCGCAAGTCTGATATTTTCAAGTTCCTCATACGGTATTTCACGATGTAACCATTTATAATAAGCAGCCCTTGATATCTCAAGCTGTCTGCACATCCATTCTATACTCCAGTTTTTCTTTGTATAAAAATATCGGATTGCTAAATATTTTGATTCATGGCGTAACTTTCCAAGCTTCACATTGAGTATACTATAAAATGGGTTAACATACTACCAAATTTATAGAGATTGTTGCCTGTTCTTTATGTCTTGAGTAGTGGGCATATTTTTCCCCAAGATACTGATTGAGATTTTCCTGTTTCCGTTTCAGCTCACGCACTTCCTTTTCGCAATCCTTATAGGTGGAAGTCAGCTCACTTTTCTGCTTCATCAGTTCCTGATATTCAGCTTATCAACATTCAAGCTCTTTATGTTTATGCCCGCCTGTTCAAGCATACGTCTGGCGCCGCCATAAGGAATGATCTGGCTTTCGTATCTGCGGAAATATGTGTCAGGATTCTTGGCTTTTTTGTAGCCGATATGATAGGAGCGGTTGTCTTTGTACTGATGTGCGTATTTGATGATTTCCGCAATGGTGCTTTTGATCAGAGAGTGGAATCCGGGCAGGTTGAACGTATTGTTCAGCGGATGATAAAATTGCTTGAAAAATAAGAAAAGGTTTATTTATAGCATTTATCTGCAACAGGATTCAGTTATTCGAAAAATTCGAATAACTCATAATTACAAGAGTGATTAGTTATCCGATAAGTTTAAATGAACTATCCGGAATTTCCGGACAGTTCAAACTGAATAGTGGTTAGGACATATGTGATACCAATAAAATGAGGACCTGATTCCAGGTCGAGACAGTGGCAGGCGGTAGCAATGTAAAAACGCCTTGCATTATATAGATAGCAAAGGCCTTATACAGATTTGTTCCCATAGACTGGGGTGGTTAAGACCGTGATATGGATGTCAATTTTGCCACAGATTGCATCTGTTTGCATCTGCGAATGCGCAATGTCAGAGGTGTGGACCTGTTTCCGTTTTGATTGGATATGTTTCCGCGAACGGGCACAATACCTGACATCAATCAGAAGGTATCGTGCCATGTGGAGACGGTTGTCTTACTTTCCAAGGGCGCTAAAGGTCCGGTGGACCTTTGCTCAGCGCGGACCGAAGTGGAACGGAGAATGGTCGACAGCAGAAAAGTGAAGGTGGACTTCTCTCTGGAGGATATGGATTTATCTGAATTCAAAGGAAAAGCGACATATGAGTAGATAAAGGCATATGTACTTGAACAGACAGGACTTAAGGTTTCATCACTGTATATCGCACAGATTAAGAAGAAGTGTGGATTGGATGTCGGTGAGAACTTTAATCTAGCTAAATCAGAGAATGCAAGGCAGCCTAAGTGTACACCAGAAAAGGAAGATGCAATTATGCAGGCGTTTAGGCATTTTGGAATCATATAGGGTGTGGATAAACAGCATCATGTGTTAAAAATATAGTGAAGTATGGGGAAAAAGGACATTCCAGAACTGTAGATTTTACAGGTCAGGGGATGTCCTTTTTGCTGATATGGAAGTGTTCAATGGACAAGGTAATGATACTGAGAGATATTAAGACTGATAGGAATGATATCTATCTTATCTATTGTTACTTGTTCTGATTTCTCCATTCCCGTGGGGAGACACCATAAATATTTTTAAATGCACGGGAAAAATGAAGCTGATTTTCATATCCGACAGCAGAGCCGACATCTGCAATGGATAAGGAAGTCAGCTTTAATAATTCCGTAGCCTTTACCATGCGGTAGTTCATAAGGAATTCCTGCGGGGAGCGGCCAATCGAGTTGCGGAAGATTTTTCCGAAATAACTCCGGTTGATGCCGCATATCGCAGCGATATCTTCAATCGAAATATTATTCTGAAAATTCTGTTCCATATAATTGATCGCTTCTTTTATATAATAATCACTCATGCGTCCGCTGGAGACCAGCTTTGTCGATTTTGCCGACTGTAGAAGATAATCCAAAAACAGATACAGATGCCCAATCAGATGGAAGGAGGATTCCTGCGGATGATTGACGATATAAAGCATTTCATCGGCAAGTTTTTCCCGTAATTCTTTGGAGTGTGAATGATAAATGGGCGCGTCTTTGCACAAATCTGTGACACTTAAAGCCTCTTTTACACGTAAGCCGTCAAATTCGATCCACATATATTCCCATGGAAGCTGTTCATCGGCAATGTAAGTATTGATCTGCCCCGGGAAAATCATAAATCCCTGTCCGCTTTTTACGGAATAGGTCTGTGTATCCCCGTTTGCATTGTCTGCCATGAGTGTTCCGGTTCCGGAAAGAATGTAGTGAAACAGGTAGTGGTTGCGTGTTGCAGGCCCGAATGAATGGCCGGGATCACACTGTTCATATCCAAACTGATACATGCACAGATCGATAAAATTTTCATTTGGAAAAATATTAAAAAATGTATTACTCATAAAACACTCCGTATATACCAAAATGCGATATTAGTATCTATTATAGCACAAAATATTGCATTTGGGTATAAAATTAAAAAAAAACGGATATTTAAGGATGCATAAAGGTATGTTATAATCAGATTATCAAAAAGGTAAGCGGATATATTTAAGAAAAGGAGAGAAGAATATGGCAAAAAGAAGTATTTTCCGTAGTGTTGCGGCTGTGCTCGCATTTGGCATGTGCATGACGGGGCTAGCCGGATGCGGAAGTGAAAAAAGGGCAGACGGGAAAACCGAAATCGAAGTGGTTTCCTACAAACCGGAAGCAGTTAAGGCATTTGAAAAGATTGAAAAGCGGTTCAATGAAACACATGATGACATCCATCTGACGATTTCATCTCCAAACGAAGCAATGACCATTTTAAAGACACGTTTTATCCGGGAGGATTATCCGGATATCATCGCAATCGGAGGAGACATCAACTATTCCAACTTTTTAGATGCAGATCTGTTTGATGATATTTCCGATCTGGATGAAGTCCAGACCGTAAAACAGGCATATCTGGATATGGATAAGGAACTGGAGTTTATTCCAAAGGATGGCACGTATGCACTTCCATATGTGGCAAACGCGGCAGGAATTTTATATAACAAAGATATGTTTGAGGAAAATGGCTGGAAAGTTCCAACCACCTGGCAGGAATTTACCACACTGTGTGATGAAATAGAACAGAGCGGAACACTTCCGCTGTATCTGGGCTTTAAAGATACCTGGACCTGTCTGGCTCCGTGGAATGCGCTGGCAGTCGGACTTACCGATTCGGATACCTGCAATCAGGTAAATATGGGAAATACTACATTTTCCGATACGTATGGACCGGTAGCAGAAAAGATGCGTGCGCTTTTGGATTACGCAGAAAAAAATCCGTATGCATATGGTTATAACGATGCATGTACAGCATTTGCCCGCGGGGAAGCTGCCATGTATCCGATTGGAAGCTATGCGATTCCGCAGATCAAATCGGTCAATCCGGATATGAATATCGGCTCTTTTACATTTCCTGCAAATGATAACGAATCAGACAATGTATTAAATTCAGGAATTGATCTGCAGTTTTCCGTAATGAAATCATGTAAAAATAAAGAGGCTGCATATGAAGTTTTAAAATATCTGTATGACGATGAGACCATTCAGATTTATCTGGATGATCAGGGCGGAATTGCCTGCAAAGACGGGGATTTTGCAATTCCGGAAACACTCGAGGATATGCGTCCTTACATTGAAAACAACCGCATGGCAGATTATCAGGATCACCATTATCCGAGTGAGATGAGTGTGGATGCCATGATCCAGACGTTCCTGCTGGATACAAGCGACAATGCACAGGAAAAGTTTTTGAAAAAATTTGATTCCGACTGGAAGCGCTACAACCGGGATCTGATTCGGAAAGTACAGGATTATCAGAAAGAACAGGGGGATGCACAATGAAAAAGAAAATGTCAAACAGGGACAAAACATTCTGGGCGGTTATCATACCGGTTGTAATCTTATTTTTTGCATTCAATACACTTCCAATGATCAAAGGTGTGATTTACAGTTTTACCAATTATAAAGGATACGGAACTTACGATTATGTCGGGTTCCGGAACTATGCAGATCTGTTTACGGATTCCCGCGTGGGAAAAAGCTATTTGTTTACGTTTAAATATGCACTGGCAGGAACGATACTGGTAAATGTGCTAAGTCTGATCATGGCAGTTGGATTAAACAGTGCAATCCGTTTTAAAAGTGCACTGCGCGGTATTTATTTTGTACCGAATATTTTAGGAGGACTTGTCATCGGCTATATTTTCAGTTTTATTTTTACTTACATTCTTCCAACTGTGGGAAATGTGTTCCATATTGGATTTTTACAGAACAGTATTCTTGCAAGTGAAAAATACGCATGGATTGGTGTGCTGATTGTTGGCGTATGGCAGGCAGTTGCCATGAATACCATCATCTATATTTCCGGTCTGCAGACTGTACCGGAGGAAGTCTACGAGGCGAGCATGCTTGACGGAGCCAGTAAATGGAAGCAGTTCTGGAAAGTAACATTTCCACTGGTGATGCCGTTTGTGACGATCAATCTGGTACTGAGCACAAAGAATTTCCTCATGGTATTCGACCAGATCATGTCATTGACCAAGGGAGGTCCGGCACAGAGCACCGAATCCATCTCTTACCTGATTTATAAAAATGGTATGGATGGCGGACAGTTTGGATTCCAGAGTGCAAATGCAGTCATTTTCTTTATTGTGATCGTGGCGATTTCACTTTTCCAGATGACAGTCATGAATAAGAAGGAGGAGCAGCTATGATGAAAGAAAAAAAGAAAACAAACTGGGTACTTACGATTGTTCTGATTTTGGGGACGGTTACGGTATTTTTCCCGCTGTATATGGCAGTGATCATTGCGTTTAAGAAACCGAGTGAGATGACAAACGATGTGGCGGGTGCACTTTCTTTCCCGAAACAGTGGAGTTTTGAAAATTTCCGTCAGGCAATGGAAGTGACCGATTTCTGGCACTCTCTTGGAAACAGTTTACTGATCACACTGGTAACAATCGTACTGGCAATCCTGATCCACTCAATTGCAGGCTACGTGATCGGACGCGGCATGGCAAGAAGAAAAAGTTTCCGATTTATCTATCTGTATATTGTCAGCGGAATGTTTGTTCCGTTTTCCATCTTAATGATGCCTCTGGTAAAGCAGACGGCGCATATTGGACTTGGAAACCGCGCGGGTGTCATTCTGTTGTATCTGGTATTTTATATGCCAATGAACGTCCTTCTTTACAGTGGGTACTTAAAAAATATTCCGATAGCGCTGGAAGAGGCGGCAGATATTGACGGAGCAAGCACATGGACTACTTACTGGAAAGTGGTCTTTCCAATGATGATGCCAATGCATGCAACAGTTGCAATCCTGACAGCTCTTGGAACGTGGAATGATGTTATGACACCGCTTGTGATCATGTCTGGAACCGGACAGAATACGCTGCCGCTTGCACAGCTTAATTTCCAGACACAGTTTGGAACCAATTACAATCTGGCATTTGCTTCCTATATTATGGCACTGATTCCAATCCTTATTTTCTATGTGATTTGTCAGAAACAGATTTTAAACGGTGTGGCAAACGGTGCAGTCAAAGGATAAAAATAAAACGAGGTGACTTCTATGGCAATTATATACAATCCAAATAAAAAAATATTTAACCTGCATACGGTGCATACAACTTATCAGATGCAGGTCGATCCACTGGGATATCTGCTACATCTGTACTATGGAGATAAAACAAACAGCCCCATGGATTATGTTTTAACCTATGCAGACCGTGGATTTTCCGGAAATCCTTATGCAGCGGGCATGGACCGCACCTATTCGCTGGATG